>OLQY01000013.1_pt1 | contig 246920 bp, 257 predicted proteins | sample 1672851 | NCBI WGS metagenome assembly OLQY01 (sample SAMEA3136730, study PRJEB25190) | human gut metagenome
ATTGGAAAAGATCTCCTTTAAACAGAGATCATAGGGATTCATTGTCAAAATATCACCTTCTTATCTTTTTATAAATGAATCCTGAATCAGCACTCTTTCTATTCCGGAAAAAATAAGTACTACTATTTAATACAATAGAAAATCAAAAAACTATCAAAAACACTTTCATTTTTTTTGTTTTAATATATAAGTCAAAAGAATTAAAATATAAGAATAAATTGAAAAGAATTGTACATTCAGTAGATCATCAAGATTTCCATAAAAAGATGAATCCCTCTTTTTTGTGTGATAAAATCAGAGATAAAGAGATAAGGGGGAATCTATCTCATGAAATTTACAGAATTGACGAAGGAAGAATTTGATGCGTTTGCCATTACACATCCGTTATGTAATTTCTGGCAGACATCCAATATGGCACAAATGCGGGAAGCCAAAGGTTTTTCAACGTATTATGTTGGTATCAAAGATGAAAGTGGGAAAATTATTGCCGGCTCGATGTTGTCGGTGCTTCCTATTTTTATGAATGGAACATTGGTGCAGGCATTACGAGGACCATTGTTGGACTATAAGGACGAAGAACAGGTCACTTTTTTTCATGAGCGTTTAATCGCATTTTTAAAGAAGAAAAACTGTATCTACCTGCATATTGATCCCTATGTGCCTTATGTACCGCATGATTTAGATGGTAATGTAGTTGAAGGGGATTTTGATAATCGGGATGTAGTGTCCTTGTTGAAAAAATTGGGGTATCGTCATGAAGGTTTTACACGAGGTATAGATTTAAGCCGAGAGCCACGATGGATTTATACTATTCCTTTAAAAGGAAAAACACCGGAAGAACTGATGAAGCAGTTTGAAAGAAAAACGGTTCGAAGTATCAAGAAAGCACAGAAATATAATGTACAGGTTCATGAGCTTTCACGTGATCAAATCGAAATTTATGAAAAAGTATTAAAACAGACTGGGGAGCGGCGAGGCTTTCAGGGAAGGGATGATGAATATCATCATCGTTTGTATGATGCGTTTCATGATGCAGGTTATGTGAAATTTTTGAATGCGACAATCGATTTAGATGATTATAAAAAGGATTTGAGGGACGATCTTCAAAAACAGGAAGCTATTGTCGAAACATCAAAAAAGCGTTTAGAAAAACAGGAAAGCCCTAAGATTCAAAAGAAGATGGATTTGGCCCAAGAACAAGTGAATCAGTTGAAAAAGAAACTGGAAGAAGCGGATCAAATGATTCAGGAAGACGGGCAGGTTTTAGATCTTGCCAGTGGTATTTTCTTTACTTATGGAAAAGAAGTATTGTGTCTGATGAGTGGAGTGTATGAAAAGTATATGCGATTTGCGGCTCCCTATGCGATGCATTGGAAAATGATGAATTATTGCATTGAGCATGGTATGGAGAGATACAATTTATATGGAACCAGCGGTATTTTTGATGAAGGCGCTCCGGATTATGGTGTGTACTTGTTCAAAAAAGGGTTTCAGGGCGAAGTCGTAGAACTGATTGGTGACTTTGAGTATATCGTGGATACGAAGAAATATAAGATTTATAACACACTAAGAAAAATCAAGCATAGTTTACAGAAATAGAAGCAGAGTTTACATGTTTTTTACTTTAGCCCTCTTGTGTTTATGATAAAATGAAAAAGAATTTCAGCAGGAAAAGGGGAATGTAAAATGATTCGCATATGTATCGTAGAAGATGATGAAAGTATTCGACAGTTATTAAAATTAACGTTAGAAAATTTTCAGTATGAAATCGTTGATTTTGATAATGGAGCGGATGCACATGAATATTTATTGAATCATAAAGTGGACCTTGCGATATTGGATTTGATGTTGCCGCGTATGAACGGATATGAGATTTTAAAGCAGATGCGTCAAAAGAAGCTCAATAAAGAAACGCCGGTCATTATTTTAAGTGCTAAAGATCAGGAAGTAGATAAGATTATGGGACTTGATTTGGGAGCCGATGATTATATGACCAAGCCTTTTAGTGTTTTAGAGCTGGCTGCGCGTATCCGCACCCTACTTAGAAGAACAAAAAAAGAATCAGATACGATTGAACAGGGAATCTTGCGAATTGATGTGGATCAACGTATCGTGCATGTGCAGGATCAGGTTGTTGAGTTGACGTTTAAAGAATTTGAACTTTTAAAATATCTGGCTTCCAATGCGGGTCGAGCCATATCACGTGAGGAATTGTTGAATCAGGTATGGGGCTATGATTTTGTGGGTGAAACTAGAACATTGGATGTGCATATTAACTCATTGCGAAAGAAATTAGGTCCTATTGGAAGAAATTATATCAAGTCTGTTCGTCAGTTAGGTTATCGTTTTAGTACGGGTGATTCCAATGCGTAAGAAGATCATCCGTTCTTTTATGATAACTTTTTTAATCTCTTTCCTATTGGGATTTAGTGTATTATATGCGGTCTTATACATGGTCTTTCTGGAAAATCAGCGCAGTGAGCAATTTCACGAACTGCAGATCATCGAGAAGATAGGGGATGACGATCAGGAAGGCGTTGGAAAATATCTGATGGAAAATGATTCGCGTCTAACGATCATCCAGACAGATGGGACGGTCATATATGATAATGCGGTGTCAAAAATTGATGAAAACCACCTGCAAAGAGAAGAGGTTCAGCAGGCGTTGGATACAGGTAAGGGAAGTACCATTCGTAAGTCAGATACGACTAAACAAAACTATTTATATACGGCAGTTTTTGATGAAGAAGATGCCAAGGTCATTCGTCTTGCGATTCCTTTTCAAGGGATATCACAATCCTGGATGGTTTTAATGCCAAGTTTTTTAGTTGCGTTTCTTGTCGCTCTATCGACGGTCTGGTTCATTTCTAAAAAAATGGCAACTTCGATCGTTTTGCCATTACAAAAGATATCACAGACTATATGGACGACACGAATCGGTAAGGAAAAAATACATTTTGAAGAATATCATTATCCGGAGCTAAGTGAGATCACTGTTGCGATTGAATCGATGAATGAAGAAATCGGTGAAAACTTAAATCAGCTGGAGAAACAAAAACAGATTCGGCAGGAGTTTTTTTCCAATGCTTCGCACGAATTAAAAACTCCTTTGACATCGATCATGGGTTATACAGAACTTCTTCGAACACATACGATTACAGATCCTAAACAGGTCGATCGATGCTTGGAGCATGTCGCAAGAGAAGGTAAGCACATGACACAGCTGGTAAATGATATCCTGATGGTTTCCAAGTTGGAAAGTGAAGAATACAGAGCGCCATTCAGTCATATCTCGGTTCGGGAAGTGTTGGATGGCCTTCTGGAGAGATTTAAAGTTCAGCAGGAAAAGATGAATTTAAATATTGTTGTCGATTGTCAGGATCTGTATGTTTATGCCAATAAAGGTCATATAGAGGGCGTTTTTGAAAATTTGATCAGCAATGCCATAAAATATAATGTGTATGATGGAACGGTGTCCATTTCCTGCTACGCATCAGGAAAAGATATGATTTTAAAAGTACAGGATACAGGTATCGGTATTCCACAGGAAGATCAGGAAAAAGTGTTCCAGCGCTTTTATCGTGTGGATAAACAACGTTCCAAAGTGATTTCCGGAACAGGATTGGGACTTTCAATCGTCAAGCATATTGTTCATTTCTATAAAGGGTCGATCAAACTGGAAAGTAAAGAACAAAAAGGAACAACGATCACGTTGTCCCTTCCAATTTTAGTACATACGATTCCAGAAGATTAAACCTTTGATATCGGACGTAATGCGATATAAAGTATGATGTAGCGTAATAGATCCACTAAGATAAAGAGGATGAAAACGCGGAGTGGGTATTCTCCTGATGTGATATAACCGATAAAGCGCGGAAGAAAGGCAGCTATAGAGATTCCTTCGGCGAGTAAACAACCAAGCAGGATCTTTTTAGAAGCCGGATGGTTGTAGTACATAAAGAAAATCGGTATGGTCCAGATTACGGCACTAACGATACAAAGTATAAAGATGTCTTTTGTCGCAAATACGGTTTTCAGATCATTACTGACAAAAAAACTGGAGAAAATCTGTACCAGGATCGGAAAGACCATCAAGCTGGCGTAAACTGCAATTCCCAGTCGAATTGAAATCTGCGGCAAAGTATAAGGCTCTTTTTCTTCGTACTCTTCTTCCTCTATTTCTTCTTCCGGATCATGGTAAGTAGAGCGAATAGGTTCAAAGATTTCTTCTTCCTGTTCATCGTATTCGTCATCTTCAATTTCAATTACATAGTCAAAGAAGACCTTGGCCCAACGGTTCTGTTTAAGATAACTGCCTAATGTAGAAAGAAAAATCAACTTCACCAGCATGCATCCAATCAGTGCTCCATAGACCAGAATACTGGATAGATCGTTGATCAGATAGTAGCCGGGAACCATCAATAAAGCAATTTCAAAAACATAACAGATCCAGTAGAAGATGCGAAAAACCTTATATCCTCCGGATAACATTAAAAACAGGATAAAGTAGAGGATGAGCTGTCCTGCCGCCAATACGATAAGCAGTGTATTGGATAGTTGGCTTTCCTGGATTGCAAAGAAATCCATATGCAGCAAGGCCCATACACCTATAAAATATAGAAGCAATAGTAAATAAGAAATCCACAGACGTATCAGAACACGTGTTTTTGCTTTTTTATAAATCGTTGCATCATCTTGTTGATAATTGATCTTTTCCATGTTAAATGTATTATATGAAAAGGAGATTAGAATGTCAAAAACTGTAACTATTGAACGAATTGTAGAAAGATCCCATCTGGCCTCTCAGATGAAAAGTGGATCTTTAGATGTATTGGCGACACCACAGATGATCGCATGGATGGAAGAAGCCAGCTGTCAGGTATTGGATCTGGAAGAAGGCATGACCAGTGTTGGTACCCTGATGCAGGTAAGCCATGATAAAGCCAGCCCGCTGGGGGCAAAAATTCGCATTGTTTCTACATTAACAGAACAGGATGGAAGAAAGCTTAAGTTTCATGTAGAAGCGTTTCAAGAGGATGCTTGTATAGGAAAAGGCGAGCATGAGCGCTTTATTGTACAGGCTGAAAAATTCCTGAAAAAAACATATGGTCAATAAAAGACAGTAAAATTCACAAAAAAGCTTACACCTGATCATGAAACAGTGTGTAAGTTTTTTTAGATGCATTAGAGCGGTTCTTATATTTTATGCTCTAATCTTTATCTAACATTTAAAATTTAGCTGGTTCAATGCATAAAATGACAAAAAAAGATTTGTTGATCCCATCTATTTATGGACAGATTCTTATTTTTTAAGTGGGATTCAATGGGTTATACTTGCAACTGCCACAAATCTAAGTAAAATATCTTTTGAGATGAGAAAAAGTTAGCGGGAGGAATGATTGTGTATAACGTTCGTAAAGTTCAAGAAGATTTGATTTGGGTGGGAGCCAGTGATCACCGCTTAAATCTATTTGAAAATATCCATCCGATTCCACGTGGAGTTTCTTATAACTCTTATGTGCTGTTGGATGAAAAGAATGTATTGTTTGATACAGTGGATTGGTCTGTATGCGGACAGTTTTTGGAAAATCTGAAGTATGTATTAGATGGAAAAAAACTGGATGTGATCATTATCCACCATGTAGAGCCAGATCATTTGGCAAGTCTGGAAGAGATCATGATTCGATATCCGGAAGCTAAGATCTATGCTACCGCAAAAGCGATTACGATGATGGAACAGTTTGGCTTTGCGGTGGAAGGAAAAACACAGGCTGTAAAAGAAGGCGATACATTAGAACTGGGAAAACATACACTGACTTTTGTGATGGCCCCTATGGTGCATTGGCCGGAAGTTATGGTAAGCTATGATTCATATGGAAAAACGTTGTTCTCGGCAGATGCCTTTGGCACATTTGGTGCATTAGACGGTAAGCTTTTCAATGATGAAGTGGATTTTGACAGAGACTGGATCGATGATGCTCGTCGCTATTTCACAAATATCGTTGGTAAATACGGTGTGCAGACCATGAACCTTTTAAAGAAGGCCAGCCAGTTAGATATTGAAATGATCTGTCCACTGCATGGACCGGTTTGGAGAAACAATTTCTCTTATATCATTGAAAAACATCAGCTTTGGGCTACCTACACACCAGAAGTTAAGGGCGTTATGATCGCGTATGCATCGGTTTATGGTCATACAGAAAGCGCTGCACAGGCTTTAGCTTCCAAGCTGGTACAGGCAGGAATCAAAGATGTAGTGGTTTACGATGTATCAAATACAGATCCATCCTATTTAGTTTCAGAAGCATTTAAATATTCGCACATTGTCTTGGCTTCCAGTACATACAATGCTTGTGTATTCCCTAAGATGCAGGACTTCCTGGAACATTTAAAAATGTTGAATTTCCAGAATCGTACCATCGCAATTATGGAGAATGGCTCCTGGGCCAGCATGTCCGGAAATCTTATGAGAAAAATGTTAGAAACGATGAAGAATATGAATGTTTTAGAGAGTACGGTAAAAATCAACAGTTCTTTGCACACAGAAGAACCACTGGATGCATTGACAGAGGCAATCAAACAATCTATGTAAGAGGCTTGATTGCCTCTTTTTTGTTTGACATTCATTTTGGGGAAGAATAAGATAACTGTGTATTGTCAAAGAAGGTACGAATATGAAACTAAAGCAAATTAATGCAGATGCATATGAAGCTTGGATCGAACAATTTGAGAACAGAAATTTTCTACAATCCAGCTATGAAGGAGAAAAGATGAAAAAGGATGGCTGGGATGTACGATATCTGTCCGGTATGGAAGAAAATACGATTCAAGTCTGTGCCATGGTTGCGATCAAACCTCTAATGAAGCTGTTTCACTATGCCTATATTCCCAGAGGGCCTTTTTATACAAATAAGGAGAATCTCAAAGAATACTATGGTTTACTGCAGAGCTATTTAAAAAAAGAAAAATGTGTGTATCTGGAAACGGATCCTTATATTCCTTTACGACAAAGAGATGAAAACGGGCAGATTGTTAAAGGCGGATGGAATCATCAGGATGTTGTCGATCTTTATCAAGAAATGGGTTTTACACATTTTCCACTAACGCAAGGTTATGATATGACAAGACAGTGTCGCTGGATGTCAGTCTTACATTTAGAAGGCCAAACAAAGGAACAGGTGTTCAAGGCTTTTCCTTCCAAGACCAGACAAAACATCAAAAATGCCCTGAAGTATAATATCAAAGTACGAAAACTGGAAAAAGATGAGCTTTCCATTCTGCACGATCTAGTCAGTATGACCGGAGAGAGAAGACACTTTTCTTCTTTATCTCTAGAATATTACCAGGAACAATACGAATATTTTAAGGATAAGGCTCAGGCCTATTACGCTTATCTGGATATTGATGCATATGTCGAAAATATTCAACAAAGCATGGATAAAGAAAAACAGGTAATCGAACAGGCTCAACAAAGGCTGCAGGAAAATCCTCATTCTAAAAATTCACAGAATCGTTTGCACACCGCTACTTTACATTTAGAATCTTTGCATAAACGTCAGGAAGAGGCTGCACTCTTACAGAAAGAACATGGACATGAATTAGGATTGGCGGCAGCTATGTATATTTTTTATGGAAAAGAAGTGGTATATTTGATGAGTGGTTCCAATGATGCCTATAAGAAGTTTAAAGCGCCTTATGCTCTGCAGTGGACAATGATCCAAAAGGCAATTGAACAAGGTTATACGGAGTATAATTTTTACGGCATCAGTGGATTGTTCGAACCAGATCAGGAAGGCTATGGGGTCTTTGATTTTAAACGAGGCTTCAATGCGGTCGTAGTCGAACTGGTAGGAAACTTTATCCTGCCACTACATACGATGCTCTTTGATGTATATAAGAAAAAGAATCATTTGGATATTTAAAAGGACAGATTGCTCTGTCCTTATTTTTGTATGGCGCTATCAATGTAACCGGTCTTGTTGCTGTCTAAGTCTTCCGGATTCCCAAAGCCATACCAGACCATATATCCTTCATAACCGGAATCGTTGATTCCTTTGATCTGGGCCTTGATCTGATCTGGTGTTAAGTCTCCATATGCCTGTATCCAGGAACGATAGACAGGTGGATTCTCCAACTCTTTCATTTCTTTGTCTGCCAGACGAGTATATTCTTCCAATACCTTTCCAGGATCACTGCCAGGATCTTCGATTCCCATCGCTCCGGCAGAGAAATGATCGGAATAAGGCATCGGGCAGATTACATCAACACTGTTGGCAATCGCAAGATAAAACTGTCCGATATCCTGATCATCCTGTGCGACCAAAGGCCAGGCGAAGACATCGGCAGCCACATAGACATGGTAGGGCTCCAGTTCTTCCTTGGCATACTGTAAAAAGCCTTGTAAGGCAGCAGTCTTACTTTCATCATAGGTGTTTTTTAAGTCAATGGAATCCATGCTTGCACTCAATCCATCCGGAAAACGAACGTAGTCAAATTGAATTTCGTTGACACCGCAATCCGCCACTTCTTTGGCAATGGATACATTGTACATCCAGGCTTTACGAGAATATGCACTTGGCCAATACTCATCGTTGTGAACAATGAGATTTCCGCTGTTGTCGGTAATAGATTCTTTACTGTTTTGTAAGGCAAATATTTGATCCTTAAAGGTTACGATACGACCAATAATGTAATAACCCTGATCCTGAAATTCCTTAATGAGATCTTTTAATTCATCCATAGAAGCTAATACATTGGATTTTGCCTGCTTTGGATCGTTTAAATATTCATCTGCCGCTTTTGAATCATACCACAGGTAGCCGGCATCTCCTTTTAATTCCACAACATAGGCATTGACACCGGTCTCTTTATTCAAGTTTAAATAATATTCTTTATTCTGGATCATATTCTCTAATGAGATATGAACCGCATTGCAGTTGGTCAATAATGAATTGTCTTCATACTTGGCAGTTTGCGTTGGCTTATAATCGATTTGGTCGATATAGGCATCCTTAGAGTATCCTTCACCATAATATTCATCCCAATAGGTTGAATATGTTATATCTGTATTCCAGTTTTTTGTAGATAAATCTTTATCGGTTTCTACGTATTTTCCGTTCAACCAATATTTCTTTCCGTCTTTTTCAATTTGATACCATCGAATTTCTCCGGTCGTTTGATCAAGATCGTCAAGATCTACCTTTGTGACCTGAACACTTTCTCCTTTTTTTACGATTTCATCGCATAAAGGACCATCTTTTTTCTCACGCAGATTGATCAATCGTCTTGGATAGACAGTATCAATCTGGATGCATTCCTCCAATGTGTTTTTTAAATAACGGTTATCCAGGGAGATTTGCATGCCTTCATACTGGAAAGTAGATTCCTTTTCTTTTTTCTCTGATAGGCGAACCGCAGTACCGCGAGGGATGCTGAATTTCTTTTCGGCAGCTTCTCCGTCAACGATATAAGGAACACTGACTTGCAGCGTGTTTTCTTTGCTGTAGATATAACGGATAGGATGGATCGCATTATAGATGCCTGAGGAAATCGCTGTGATACAGGATACCAAAAAAGCAGCGGCAATCAATGCTCCACCGATCCGAATTAGGGCTCCGGCTCTAAGTTTTCTCTTTTTCATCAGAAGAACAATATCATAATTGGTAAAAAAAAGTCAATTTTGGTCCAAAATTGACAACTTATCCCCACTTTTTGATGGAAATATGCGATAAAGTCTGCCCAATCAAGACGCCACATGTATCAATCATGACATCGGTAAACTGCGCAGATCGTCCGGCGATAAAAAACTGATGAAATTCATCACTGCAGGCATAGAGAAAACAAAGTATTAGACTCAATCCAAAAGCCCATTTGGACTGAGGTTCTTTAAAGGAGCGATATACGCAAAAGCCTAAAACCATATAAATAGTAAAATGAGCCAGCTTGCGAATCAAGAAACGGGCTGTATCTTCCTGCAGAAACGGAAGTAGAAATAAAAAGGAATCGCTTTGCAGGGTAGACTGACTAGCATTTCTGCCGGAAAACCAGAAGATCAACAAGGCAATTGCCAAACTGGCCCATCGCCATTTAATGTGCTTTGACATGTTGAAGAAGCAGCAGATTTCGGGCTTTTAAATAATCGCTGTCGCAAAAACAATTGATGGTCTTAATCGTATGAAACTCAAAGTATTTTTGAAGATCGGCATCATCAATGATGATATAGGAATCAATATGATGTTTGTCGATATATTCCTGTATGACCTGAAAGCGAGGTGTGGATTTTCGCGTTGTACCGATAAGCGCCTGTTCCAGATGCAGGATCTTAAAAAGATAATAAAGCTCATGCTTAGAATAAATTAATCGCCAGGAGCTTGTTAAAACGATACGGGCATCAAATTCATCCACCAGCTTCTTTAAAAGGTTACAGGCATTTTGATCAAAGCCATAATAAACAAGGTTGGTAAAATAAATATTCAATTTTAAAAATTCAGGATCATGATAGAGTTTGGCAAGTTCTTGATTTAAATGATAATCAAGAGCAGAACTGTTATTGGTTTTTAAGGGATGTAATACTCCATCAATGTCCAAAAAGATAACAGGATGCATAGACTCCTCCTGTCCTTATTGTACAAAATACAAAAGTCAGGGGCAAGATATGATACAATGAAAGACAAAAGGAGGCTTCCTTATGAAACAAAAAGTTGTTTTGGTCACCGGTATGTCAGGTGCCGGCAAATCCAGTGCCATGAATGCTTTGGAAGATATGGGATACTATTGTATCGATAACTTTCCAAAAGAGCTTTTACCAAATTTAGAAACATTACTGGAAAAAGAAGATCATTATCAGTATGTTGCGTTATCTGTTAGTGCTATTGATTATCTAGATTTTGTGACGTATTTTAAAAATATGCCGGAACCGATATCTATCGTTTTTCTGGATTGCAGTGATGAAGAACTGCTGCTTCGTTATCGTTTTACCAGACGACATCATCCGATGATTGCCATAGGCAAAGCGACAACAATCGAAGAAGCTATCGAAATGGAAAGAGATTTATTTGATCATTTACAAGATAGTGCTCCGGATATGATCCATATTGATACGACAAAGATCACACCGACATCTTTGGCTAGTCGCATTCGCCATCGCTTTAAGATGCAGGAAAAAAGTCAGTTTACCTTGACGTTTCAATCGTTTGGCTTTAAGCATGGTGTTCCTTTAGATGCAGATATGGTCATCGATGTACGCTTTTTACCCAATCCGTTTTATGAACCCGAGTTGCGGGATAAGACCGGCAATCAAAAAGAAGTCTATAACTATGTCATGGAGAAGCCGGAAACCCAGGATTTTATCGTTCGGTTAAAAAATTACACAGATTTTGTTTTTGAAAGCTATGATCACCAAAATAAAAACCATATGATCGTTGCGATAGGCTGTACCGGCGGGCAGCATCGTTCCGTATCCATATGTAACTGGTTATATGATATATATAAGGATACTTATCGTTGTTTTAAATCCCATCGGGATATAGGAGTGGATGAAGAATGAAAAATATCGTAGTCATTGGTGGTGGAACCGGACTTTCCAGCATGCTTATGGGAATGAAAAGTATTCAGAATGCCAATATTACCGCTATCGTAACGGTGGCAGATGATGGCGGTAGTACCGGTCGTATCCGAGATATTTATAATGTACCGGCAGTCGGGGATATCCGTCATGTGCTTTGTGCGATGGCACAGGATGATGAAAATCATTTGTTCAGCGATCTGATGAATTATCGATTTGAAGGGGATAAAGATATCGGTGGGCATAATCTGGGAAACTTGATCTTTTTAGCTTTGATGAATCTGACAGGTTCTTTTATTGGTGCTATTCAGGCCATCAGCAAGGTTTTGAAGGTCAAAGGAACGATCGTACCCAGTACACTGGATATTGTAACTCTGTATGCGATGATGAAGGATGGAACGCTGGTCCGGGGAGAAAAAAACATTCCTACATTGGATAACAGTATTGATCACGTGTTTTATCAAAAGAAAGTCACTCCGTATTTGCCGGCCATTCAGGCCATTGAAAATGCGGATATTCTAATTTACGGGATTGGTTCACTATATACATCGATCATGCCAAATTTGATCATAAAAGAGATTTCAGAGGCAATTCAAAGAACGACATGTCCGCATATTTATTTCTGCAATGCGATGTCACAGCCTGGAGAAACGGATAACTACAGCATGGAAGACCACATTCGTGCTATTGAAAAACATGCGTTTAAAAATCCAGTGGATCTTGTCGTGGTGGATCAAAGCTATATCCCACAATCAATTCTGGATAAGTATGCGCATATGAACTCATATCCGATTCAAGTGCAGGAAAAGGAACATTCGTATCAGATTTTAAAACGAAGCATGATTTATTTTGATGAAAAGGGACGTATTCGTCATGATCCCAAAGCTGTTCGGGAAGTCGTAGAAGAAATTTTAAAGGCTCTTTAGAATACAATTAAAAATCTCATGGTATAATAACTAGCGCAAAAAAGGAGGTTTGGCATGTCATTTACAAGCGAGGTAAAAAAACAGATCTGTGATGATATACTGGATACAAGTGCTGCCAAAGCACAGCTTTGTGCTCTGTTACAAATGCGGGCCTCTTTGCATATGAACTGGCAGGGAATGTACTTATCGTTTCAAACCGAAAATGCGACGATTGCCAAGCATGTCTTTCAAAGGATGAAAGAGCTGTATCAGGTGGATCCTCGTCTTTCTGTTTTGCGAAAGATGCAGTTAAAAAAGAACAATGTCTATCGTATTCAAGTCTATGACAAGGCGCAGACAATTCTCTCGGATCTAAAGATTTTGACGGAAAGCGGCCTGCATTTTGCGCCACCGATTCAATATACACGTTCAGAGAAAAACGCTCGTGCCTATCTTCAGGGATGTTTTTTAGCCGGTGGCAGCATCAATGATCCTAAAACGACGAATTATCATTGTGAGATCAGTACACATGAAGAACAGATGGCCCAAAGCATACAAAAGATGATGCAGCGATTTTATTTGCCGGCCAAGACCATACGCCGAAAGAATGCGTATATCGTCTATCTAAAAGCCGGTGACAAGATTGCCGATTTCTTGAAGCTCTGTAACGCATCCCAGGCTTTGTTTGACTTTGAGGATTCACGAATTCAGCGTGATTTCTACAACAATTTAAAGCGTTTGGATAATTGCGAGCTGGCCAATGAAATGAAGGCGTTAAAAGCAGGAAAAAAACAGTTGGATTATATATACGCATTGGAACAAAATGAGAATAAGGTTGAGATTTCTTCCAAGATACGGCATGTGATGGAAATACGGAAGAAATTCCCGGAAGCCAGCATGAATGAGCTGTGTGAACAATGTTATCTGGCGTATGGTGAGATCATTTCCAAATCGGGGATGAAGCATCGGCTGGGGAAGATCAAAGAAATGGCAAAGCCGTTTTTGGAGGATGCAGATGCGTAAACTAGGATGGATTATGATGTGTCTGTTGGTATTGACGGGTTGTTCTGGTCCCTTACTGCAAAGACAGACATTTACGGTTGAATTAGGACAGGATATTTATGCCAATGCGGCATTATATATTAAGGATGCGCAAAATTATCCAACTGATGATTGGGAAGTGGAGGCCAAAAGTTCCGGTGTTGTGAAGACACAAAATCGTTTTACTTCTGAGAATATGGATTATCTGGTGGTTGGGGTATATGATTTTGTGATTCATGCGGGAAATCGGGATATCGATTTCTCCATTTCCGTAAAAGATACACAACCGCCAACGATATTATCCTGTCCGACAGAGATCGATATTTCGACAGGACAAAGCATAGATTGGTCGGCTTATATCAAAGCCAGTGATTTAAGTGGAGTTTCATTTTCAACGACATCGGATTTTAATGCTTCAGCTGCCGGATCGCAGGATGTATCAGTACGCATATCCGATCGTTTTGGCAATGCGGTAACACGAGAAGTCCATGTCAATGTAACATAAGGAGATCGAGATGCATTTAGAAATGTTTTTAGGATTGGGAATTCCTTTTTTGGGAACGATGCTGGGAGCAGCGGTCGTTTTCTTTTTAAAAAAGGGAGTGCCGCCACTGGTTGAAAAATTTATGCTTGGCTTTGCGGCCGGTGTCATGATCGCAGCCAGTGTCTTCAGCTTATTATTGCCGGCGATGGAAGAAGTCGAACGTTTACATCAAAACAGTTGGCTGGTGACATCTGTTGGCTTTTTGTTGGGAATCTTCTTTTTATTAGTGTTAGATGAAGTGATACCGCATATGCATGTAGATTCGGATCAGGAAGAAGGAATCCATACTTCCTGGAAGAAAACTACAAAGCTATTCTTTGCGATGACGCTCCATAATATTCCCGAAGGTATGTCATTAGGCATCGTTTTTGCCGGATTATACAGTGCTAATACTGCCTTGACCATTGAAGGCGCTTTGGCACTTTCTATGGGGATTGCCATTCAAAACTTTCCGGAAGGAGCTGTTATATCTTTGCCATTACATTCACAGGGAATGTCCAGAATGAAATCATTTCTTTTAGGAACCGCTTCGGGCATCGTAGAACCGATTGGTGCGTTTTTGACGATCTTGTTTTCGGCGGTCTTGCAGCCGATTTTGCCCTGGCTGTTAGCGTTTGCGGCCGGAGCTATGGTCTATGTCTGTGTAGAGGAGCTGATTCCGCAATCCCAGCACGGGAAGCATTCGAATATTGCCACGATTGCCTTTGCGATTGGTTTTGCCTGTATGATGATTCTGGATACGGCTTTGGGGTAGAATATGAAACTGACAAAAGCCGATCGTATCTTGATCGTGATCTTGATGTTGATATCCCTTTCAAGCCTTTTCTTTTTGTTGGGACATACGACACAAGCCAACACGGCGGATGTGTATGTCAAGGAAGAAAAGGTTTTATCAATTGACTTAAATCAGGATGGACAATATAGCGTGGAGGGAACCAATGGCAAAGTCAACATCGAAGTAAAAGACCATGCGGTACGTGTAACACAGGAAAACAGTCCGCATCATCTTTGTTCTAAACAAGGCTTTGTTTCAGATTCAAATGTGCCGATCGTGTGTCTGCCCAATGAGACAGTCATTCAAATCGAAGGTGACACAAAGGAAGATACGGTGATACAATGAAAACAGAAAAAATTGTAGAGTTATCCTTTTTGTGTGCCATTGGGATCGTTTTACAGATACTGGAAAGCTTTCTGCCTACCTCCTGGATCATTCCCGGATTTAAGATCGGTTTTGCCAATATTACGGCTTTGTTTGTATTAAAGATGTACGGTATCCAATCGATGTGGTTAGTCAGTGCCATACGGGTTTTTCTGGCAAGTCTTTTACAGGGAACTTTGTTTTCGGTTTCATTCTGGCTGTCGGCAAGCGGCGCTTTTCTGGCATTATGCGCTATGAGCATTGGCTATAAAACCGGTTGGTTTTCCATTTTAGGAATCAGTGTTCTAGGTGCGGCCTTTCACAGCATTGGTCAGGTTTTGATGGTGACATGGATCTATCAACAGTTTTTTATGCAGTTGTTTTTGCCGGTTTTACTGGCATTGTCTATCGTAAGTGGCTTATGCATCGGCGCTTTGAGCCAGCTTATGATGAACCGATGGAAAGGAAGAAAAAGTATATGATGTTTGTTTATAAACCACAAGGTGTATGTTCCCGTGAATTTCATTTTGAGATTCATGATGGCGTAATCCAGTCTTTTGAAGCTATTGGCGGATGCAATGGCAACTTGAAAGGAATCGGACGTCTGTTAAAGGGAAGAGATGTAAAGGAAGTCATGGAGGATCTGGAAGGAGTAACTTGTGGCATAAAGAGTACATCATGTCCGGATCAGATTTCTAAAGCTTTGCAGACGTATATAAAAGAAAATGGCTGATTATTTTTTAGGGGCTTTAAAAGCACTGGAAAGACGCTCTAAAGATAATGTACTGATCTTTTCAGATGTCTTGACAGAGCGTTTGGATGCTTTGGTAGAATCGATGATCTATCAAAAGATTTCCGATAACGATTATTTAAAGACCTTGGAGCTATACTATAAAAAATACCAGCGGTTTGAAAACCATAAAGGTATGTACTTTTGTATCCTTCGCATGCAGCAGATCATGCAGCTAAAAAATGCGCGAAAAAGACAAGAGAACTGGCATTATCTGGAATTTACATCCGATGTGGACAGCGAGGTACAAGAATTTTTAAAAGCCCATAAATCGTATTATCAAAATGCGATTTATGAATATGCGCGGGTATTTTTACTGATTCTACTGGCTGTTACGATTGCCATTTTAGTTCTCAGTGTTCTGATCTTTCAAGTTCCGTTTTTGATCGGGTGGCTGGTATCCATCGCCTTTTATGGAGGTGTATGGTTTTTTGGCAAACAAAAAGGAATTGACTTCTTGATGGAGAAACAGATTCAAAAACTATATCCTGATTTAGATATGCTCTGTCAAAGATTGGATCGTTGTGTCATGAAGAAACAAAAGAAGCGAAAGAAATTTTTCTAAAAGACTTGTTAACATCTTCACAAAGCATAAAAAAATGCTAAAATACTTGTAGGAGTGATTAGACATGGCGACTAAAAAAGTACCAAAAGCAACCTTGCAGAGATATCCGTTATATTTAAAAGCACTGCGTCGTTTAAAAAAGAATGGCGTACAAAGAATCATGTCCAAAGAATTATCAACGTTTGTAGATATCGAATCCACAACGATTCGTAGAGATTTTTCCTTTTTAGGAAATTTGGGGAAACAAGGATATGGTTATGATGTAGATCGACTGATAGAGATTTTTAATGCGGAACTTGGAGTCGATTTTGATGAAAAAATCATTTTGGTGGGAGCCGGTAACTTAGGGCGAGCATTGATGAATTATAATAAATGGGATCATGTGGTTGGAGAAATTGCCTGTGCCTTTGATATGGATGAAGCCAAGGCCGGAGTCCAGTTTGGTGTACAGATTTATCCAATGACACAATTAGAAGAAAAAATTCCGGAAGGCTGTCATATTGCCATTTTGACGATTTCCCATAAGATACAGGAAACGGTAGATCGTCTGGTAGCTTGTGGAATTACCGGACTTGTGGATTTTACCCATGAACATTTTCTGGTGCCAAAAGGGGTTGCCGTGAAAGTTGTGGATGTGGTATCATCAATACAAGAGTTGGTTTTTATTACCAATTCCATGGATACAAAGGCTAAGAAACAGTAGTTGCCATAAGTGATGCGTCAAAAGAGAGTTCTGTACGGTGAAAAAGAACCGATAGCTTATAAGCACAAACAACTGTGGAGCCAGGCTGGAGAAATAGTAGTAGTCAGTCTCGTTGGAGTGCGTTAATCTCAAGAGGGCTTTTTTGAAACAGGATGGTACCGCGGTTATATATCGTTCCTAATGGGGCGATTTTTTTATTTTACAGGAGGAGAAAAGATGTTAGTCAAAAAGTTAAAAGAAGATTTTCAAAGTTTTGATGGACAAGATATCACATTACAAGGATGGGTCAGAACCAATCGAAATTCAAAAGCTTTAGGATTTATCGAACTGAATGATGGTTCCTGCTTTGGCAATGTACAAGTTGTCTATTATCAGGAAAGTACAAAAAATTATGAAGCAATCAGTAAGATCACATTAGGCTCTGCGATTGAAGTTAAAGGAAAGCTGGTGTGCACACCGGATTCCAAACAGCCCTTTGAAATTCAGGCTGGATCGATCGAAGTGCTTGGCTTAAGCGATCATGACTATCCTCTACAAAAGAAGCGCCATAGCTTTGAGTATATGCGTGAGATTCCTCATGTGCGTCCTCGTGCCAATACCTATTATGCGATTTTCCGCTTGCGCAGTGTTTTGTCCATGGCCATTCATACATTCTTTCAGGATAGAGGATTTGTCTATGTGCATACACCAATCATTACCGGTAACGATGCTGAAGGTGCCGGCGAATGTTTTACGGTCACGACTAGAGAAGATAATAAGTACGAGGAAGACTTCTTTGGCAAACATGCACAGTTGACCGTTTCCGGACAGCTTCACGTCGAACCATTTGCCTTAACGTATCGTAACGTTTATACATTTGGACCTACATTCCGGGCAGAAAATTCAAATACAACGCGACATGCCAGTGAATTCTGGATGATCGAACCGGAACTTGCGTTTGCGGATCTAAGCGATAACATGGACTGCATTGAAGAAATGATCAAGTATTGTATTAATTATTGCCTGGAGCATGCACCGGAAGAAATGGCTTTCTTTGAAAAGATGATCGACAAAGATTGTATCAAACGAGTCAAAGCCGTTGCCGCTTCCCACTTTAAACGTATGACTTATACCGAAGCTATTGAACATCTGGAAAAGGCCAAAGACCAGTTTGAAAATAAAAACATATACTGGGGTATGGACCTGCAAAGTGAACACGAACGTTATATCTGCGAAAAGGTTGTCAACGGGCCGGTCTTCCTGATCGATTATCCAAAAGATATCAAGGCCTTCTATATGCGTGTCAATGAAGATCAAAAGACTGTGGCTGCCTGTGATTTACTGGTGCCTTATGTTGGAGAACTGGTTGGCGGCTCACAACGTGAAGAACGATACGATGTATTGGTAGAGAAATTAAAAGAATTAAATATCTCACAGGAACCTCTACAATGGTATTTGGATCTTCGTCGTTTCGGTGGCTGCAAACACAGTGGATTTGGATTAGGATTTGACCGTATGTTGATGTATTTAAGTGGTATCCAGAACATCCGTGATGTAGAACCGTATCCACGTACACCACGAAATCTGATTTTCTAAAGAGTCGAAAGACTCTTTTATTTTGCGAATCGAGAAATTTGTATAAATAGTTTATGAACCTAAACAATTAAACGACCTTTCTATTTTTGGTTCACTATTGTATAATAAGGATATCGATGGAAGGGGTAGATTATGAAGAAACGACTGCGGAGATATAAGATTCGATATAAAAGAGTCTTTTTTGCCGCGGCTATTTTGTTTGCCGGTATCTCGTTTCTCTATTTGTTGTTACACCCTGTCCTACTAAAGGCCTCCACTATAGAGGTGGAAATCAATTCTGAGTTTAAACCGGCAGATCAGATTTTATTTGTACTCGGCGATGATAAAGAAGTAAAAATAGATGGAGAGGTCGATACATCTAAGTTAGGTGAATATACGATTAACTACAAGCTTCATCAATATCAAAAGGAAGTAAAAATTAAGGTACAAGACACCAAAGCTCCATCTATAACAACCAAAAATCTGAAAACAGATATGATACAGGACATTGAGCCAGCTTCCTTTATTGAAAAATGTGAGGATGCAACAGAAGTTACCTATCATTTTGCAAATCAAGAAGATTTTTCTAAACCGGGGCGGTATGAAGTTCCAATTATTGCCACAGATCAAGGAAAAAATGAAACAAGAACAAGTGCTATCTTGGAGCGGTGTGAAGATAAAAAAGCTCCGACGATTGAACATTCGGATAAAAAGATAGAATTTAAACAAGGGCTGCTTCCTGATTTTTTGGAAGATGTATCCATCAAAGATGATTTTGATGAAAATCCTTCATTAGATACGGATACTTCACAAGTTAATTTTGATCAGCCGGGCGATTATACCCTCATTTACATCGGTAGAGATCGTTCCGGTAATGAAACACAGAAAACAAGAAGTTTGACGATTTTAAAAAATGAGGAATTAAATCAAAAAATCGTTTACTTAACTTTTGATGACGGGCCAAGTAAAAATACAGAGCGAATTTTAAAGATTCTTGATCAGTATGATGTCAAGGCTACATTCTTTGTAACAGGGAATCAACCTTCTTATAATGATTGGCTAAAAGTGGCCCATGAAAAAGGGCATACGATTGGCTTGCATACCTTTACACATGATTTTGCCAGTGTTTATTCTTCAACAGATGCTTATTATGACGATTTGCAAAAGATACAAGATATGGTCAAGGACATAACAAGTGAAGAAGTCAAATTAGTCCGGTTTCCTGGCGGATCCTCCAATACAATTTCTAAACAATATTTGCCAAAGATCATGACGATCTTGACAAAATCCCTTCAGGATAAAGGCTATCAGTACTTTGACTGGAATTGTGATTCAGGGGATGCCAGTGGAAATAATATTCCGGCGGACACTTTAATTCAAAATGCGACAGCCTGTCAAAGTCAATACATCAATATTCTGATGCATGATACAGCAGCTAAAGATACGACTGTAGAGGCATTACCTAAAATCATTGAACATTACAAATCAGAAGGCTATGTGTTTAAGGCAATAGAGATAGATTCTTTTGCACCACATCACGGAGTCAATAACTAGGGCGCTCTTTGCGCTCTTTTTATTTTTTGATATACTTAGGGCATGAGAAAAAGAAAACTGCATTCACGCTTTAAACACCCTAGAATGATCATTGCGATTGTCGTAGTGATCTCTTTGATCAGTACTGCTCTTTTTCTATATATGAGTCGTCCTACGGATATTGATCGTTTACAGATGACGGTGTTAGAAAAAATGGATTCAGATGTTATCGAAGACAATGTGAAAAAAGGGTTTACGGAAACATTTGAAATCCAGGATTATGGCATTTATGGCCAAACATTGTCCTTTTATCGGGGGAAATATGGACAAAAAAAGACAGATTCATTGATTGGAACCATGGTTGTTTTACGGAATGTGGAAACCAAAAAGGAACTGAGCTTTGCGATCGGAGAAAGTATTGATTCAGGGATTCAGCTAGGTACTCTGGATCCGGGATTGTATGAAATCTATATTTATGAAAACTATGAGAAGAAAAGAGTCTATTTTGAAGATGCTTTCGATAGTGAAACATTTAGTACGATGCGCAATGATAAGCATGTAAAAGATATCACATTACATGCATCCAAAGAGTATTTATCAGACTTTGGTATTTCTTATAAGCTGAACTATGCTTTTTTGGAAGTCAATGAGAATATACCGCGAGTTAAGGTTGCGGATGTGGTTTTAGATCCAGGTGGTAATATTTATAACGAGTTTAGTATGCAGAATGAACCGGGTATCATTACCGATTGGATCAATGAGCCGCAGGAAACATCCAGCTTTGCCGTACTTGTCCAAAAGGAGTTAGAATCCAGAGGATTAAAGGTTTTATTGACCAGAGAAGCTGATGATTTTGACAGCTATTATGGTTCCTCTTCTCGTGTAGGTGTGGGATATAAGGCTAAGGCCAAGGCTTTTATCAGTTTTGAAGTGTATGAAGATGATGAACTGCAGTATCCTTATATTTTGACGTCGAATTATACGAAAGGACTTTTAGCCAATGAAGTTGCATATGCTTTTCGATCACAAGATTTAAAGATGGCATCCATTACCAACAACAACGTACAAAACAGTGCGGTCGTAATCGATCCCGGACAAAGCGAGGAAGGACAAGATCGTGTGTATGATGTATATCCACAGTTAAGAGAAACCGGTGGGAAACAGACTTTTACCGGTGTATTGGAGAATTCATCGGCCAATCAAGGCTATAAAGATGTGTTTGGCATGGAAAGTATTGTTTTTATGCTGGCAAATGGAAGCAATGAAGAAAGTGTTCAGTATTATCAGGAAAATAAAGAGCAGATGGCGAAGACAATTGCCGATGCGATATGTGATTATTATGGAATAGGTGAGAACAGTGAAACTGCAAGTCAGTAATATAAAAAAGAGCTATGGGGCGCAGGATGTTTTGGAAAAAGCTTCTTTAAGCATCCGAGATAAAGAAAAAATCGCATTGGTTGGGAAAAATGGATGCGGTAAAACAACCTTGTTGAAAATTATTTGTGATAAAGAACAACCTGACCAGGGAAGCCGTGTTGTCCAAAACGGAGTGCGCATTGGATATTTGGCACAGATTACTTTTTCTAACACCGAACATACGGTGTACCAGGAATTAAGTGATGCCTTTGCCAGAGTAAAAGAATTGGAAACGAAGCTTCATGAGCAGGCAAGTATCTTGGAAATCGATGCCAGCGAAAAACAGATGGAGCGCTATGCTCGTTTACAAAGTGAGTTTGAGGCATTGAATGGATATCAATATGAAGTGGAATTAAAAAACGTATTTTTCCATTTTGGCTTTGAAGAAGGCGATTTGTATAAAACATTAGACGAATTCAGTTCCGGACAAAGAACACGAATTGCATTAGTTAAGTTGTTGTTGTCAAAGCCGGATGTACTTTTATTGGATGAGCCAACCAATCATTTAGATATTGAAAGTATCGAATGGCTGGAAAATTATGTCCGACATTATCCAAGTGCGATTGTTTTGGTCAGTCATGATCGAATGTTTCTAGATCATGTGGTCGATGAAATTATTGAGATCGAATACGGCGTGACAACACGCTATGTGGGAAATTATTCACATTATGTGAAATCCAAAGAAGAATTCATCAAAAAGAATCATGAAGCGTTTTTGCGTCAGCAGGCACAAATTCAACGTCTGGAAGAGTTGATTGAAAAATTTCGCTATAAGAAAAATAAGGCATCCTTTGCCCAAAGTAAAATTAAATATCTGGAAAGAATGGATCGCATACAAGATCGAAAAGCGGATACTTCATCCATGCATGCGACGTTTCAATGTGCCAGAAAAGGTGGAAAACAGGTGCTGGAGGTTGAAGATCTAAAGATCGGGTATGATAAACCTCTATCGACTGTTAGTTTCTCATTGATCAAAGGACAAAGAATGGCCGTTGTAGGACCTAATGGAATAGGAAAGAGTACTTTGATCAAGACATTGATGCATAAAGTGCCGGCGTTATCTGGACAGTTTCATTTCGGGCATCAAATTGATGTTGGTTATTTCGATCAGGACAGCGCTCATCGAAAATCGGATAAGACGGTCATAGATACCTTATGGGATGTATCTCCGGATTTGACACAGACACAGATTCGTAATACCCTGGCCAGTTTTTTATTTACGCAGGAAGAGGTCTTTAAAGAAATCAATACGCTTTCCGGAGGAGAAAAAGTTCGTCTGGCTTTAGCAGAACTGATGTTGATGGAGGACAATTTGCTTTTGCTGGATGAGCCAACCAACCATTTAGATATTCCTACAAAAGAGGCTTTGGAAAAGGCTTTGGAAAAATATGACGGAACTATTTTGTTTGTTTCGCATGATCGTATGTTTTTATCTAAAATGGCCAATCGAGTGCTAGAAATGGGACAGGACAGCAAAGTATATGATTGTACTTATGCCGAGTATATTGAGAAAAAGGAAGCGGGAACTTTGTTGGAAGCACAGCCGCAGATAGAAAAATCGAATGTGTCTGTACAGTCATTTAAAGATCGAAAAGCTTTGAAAAATCGAGTGGATCGACTGGAACAGCTCCTTGAAGCGGCACAGGAAGATTTAGAAGCTCTTCGAGAATTACGATATGAACCAGAGTACTATCAAGACTATCAGAAAATGGAAGAGCTGGATCAGCAAATTGATGATAAGCATAATGAAATAGCACACTATACACAAGAATGGGAAGAAAAGATGGAATTGTTGGAGTCTATGTCCTAAAGAATAAGCCCTTATGGTTTGGAGAACACAGGGCTTATTTTTTGTATTTAATGAATAGAATGTATTTTCAAACTTATATTTATACCATGGTTCAAGCAATCACTGAGCATTTCATCGAGTGATCACAAAAAGGTAACTTGTTAAATAGCTGCCTTTAAAAAAATGTAGAAATGGATTTCGATGCCAGAAAATACACAAATTAATTAAGATTTAATCTTTTTAAAATTTTAGGTTGTAATTCTTTTTTGACATGAAGAATAGAAAAAGCTTGTTGGATATCCGAAATCGTACCACTTTCCAGCAAGGCGGAAATGTTTTCAATCAGATTATCCAACTTTCCTTTTTCGATTCCTTCTTCACGACCTTTTTCTAATCCATAATCTTTCCAAGCCAGAAAAGCACCCTGACCAAACGTACACATTTCTTCAACCTCCTTCTTTTCCTCTTTTGTCAACAGTATATCATACTTCTTTTCTAGGATTAATAGAATTTGTTCGAATTCTATATCTCGATAAAAACAACAGTGACAATAACTCCATGACATCTTTTGGGTCTTTTAAGATCTCGTCTTCGCTTTTTTCGTCTTTAGATTGGATACCAGGATATAAAAGGTGTATTTTTGAGATTCCATAGATCGCCGGATCAAAGCGAAAGTTTCCTTTTCTAAGTTTCTCTACTGTTGTATATTCCAGCCAACAGTTGTCTTTCTTTTTCGCATGGCGCAAACAAATCCACAAGGAGGGAACATCCAGGATATCATCGTAAGATTTATTCTGAAATCCCAGGGAATGGTTTTGTTGACCGGCAATGAAATAAAGGCTTCGGCGAGGAAGATGATACTTATAGGATTCCTCACCCTGTGCTTCAATATGGATCAAAATGGATCGATCCGGATGTAAGGGGTGTTGAAGGACATACAACAGATCATAGATGATTCTGGCCCCAGGCATACGAAGATCTTCCGGATTCAAAGTGATGATCTTGGAATGGGAAGAGCTTGGCTGAATCAGGGAAGCAATTTCGTGCAGGGAAAGATGTTTACATTCGTCCAGACACTGTTGAAGAAGAGCAGCCTGAACAGATTTAAAAGAGAGAATGATTTTTGACTGGGAATCAAAATAATGCTTTTCCATTTCAAGCACGGTTCCCAGTTCATTTAAATATGACATAAAAATACCTCCTGCTTATATATACGTAAAAAAGAATCAAAACTATGAATTTTTTAGAAAATTTTTTAAAAAATGATAAAAATTGTAAAGCGAATAAAGCCAGAATCCATGCGGTGACAGTTTACTTTTCTTGATGTATATTCTATAATTTAGACGTTGAAAAAAAGGAGATCTAGTATGAAAATTTCATCATTACAAAAGGCAAGATATGAATATTCGCCAAAACTTCCTGGAATGTTAAGACATGGAATTTCAGCCATCTGTGTCAAGGAAGGTGAAGAAACACAAAGCGTTGCCGATCAGGAAACGATTAAAGCATTGTTCCCAAATACTTATGGGAAAAAAGAAATCACTTTTGAAAAAGGTGAAAATACATCGGAAGCTAAAAAACAGGTTGTCGGTGTTATCCTTTCCGGTGGTCAGGCTCCAGGCGGACACAATGTTATTTGTGGATTGTATGATGCTTTAAAGGCAACAAATCCGGAAAATGAATTATATGGATTTAAGAATGGTCCTAGTGGATTGATCGAAGATGATTATTTGATCTTTGATGATGAATATATTGATGAATACAGAAATACCGGAGGATTTGATATTATCGGTTCCGGACGTACCAAACTGGAAACACAGGAACAGTTTGCCGTAGCTGCCGAAGTCTGCAAAAAACATGGTATTACGGCTATCGTAATCATCGGTGGAGATGACTCTAACACCAATGCAGCTGTATTAGCTGAATATTTTGCAGCTAATAACACTGGTGTACAGGTTATCGGTTGTCCAAAAACAATTGATGGTGACTTGAAAAATGAAGATATCGAATGTTCTTTTGGATTTGATACGGCCACTAAGACATATAGCGAACTGATTGGAAATATCGAACGTGATGCCAATTCCGCTAAGAAATATTGGCACTTCATTAAAGTTATGGGACGCTCTGCTTCTCATGTTGCTTTGGAATGTGCTCTGGAAACACAGCCTAATATCTGTTTGGTATCTGAAGAAGTTTCTGCCAAGAAAATGTCTTTATCACAGATTGCCGATTACATTGCTAATTCAGTAGAAAAACGTGCTGCCAAAGGTATGAACTTTGGTGTTGCCATCATTCCGGAAGGTGTAGTAGAATTTGTACCTGAATTCTCTAAATTGATTGCGGAAATTAATGAATTGTTAGCCGGAAGCAAAGCTGACGAATTTAATGCTTTACCTACATGGAAAGATAAATATGCTTTCATCGAAAATGGTTTGACAAAAGAATCGATGGATGTATTTGCGATTTTACCGGAAGGCATTCAGCAGCAGTTGTTCTTAGAACGTGACCCTCATGGAAACGTACAGGTTTCTTTGATTGAATCTGAAAAGTTGTTCTCTGCTTTAGTAGCTGATAAATTGGCAGAAAGAAAAGAAGCTGGTACTTATAAAGGAAAGTTCAATGCATTACATCACTTCTTTGGTTATGAAGGACGTTGTGCATTCCCATCTAACTTTGATGCGGATTATTGTTATTCATTAGGATACAATGCCTTTATGTTAATTCAGTATGGTTACACGGGATACTTATCTAAGATTTCCAACTTGTCAAAACCAGCTAATGAATGGGTTGCCGGAGGTATGCCGATCACTAAGATGATGAACATCGAAAGACGCCATGGAGAAGACAAACCAGTTATCAAAAAAGCGCTGGTTGAATTGGAAGGAAAACCATTTAAATATTTTGAAGCACATCGTGAAGAATGGGCTGAAAACACATGTTATGTATATCCAGGAGCTATCCAGTATTATGGACCGGCTGATGTATGTGACATCACCACAAAAACTTTAGCTTTAGAACAAGGTGAATAAGTTTTACTTGTTTGTAAACAAAAACAGACTACAATGGCATTCTATGTCCGTGTAGTCTTTTTATTTTGTTTAAAATCTTGTCTGGTAAAGATAAAACAGTAGTGAAGTTTACAAAAACTTTGATTTTTTTTGTAGAATATGCAGGAAATAACGTGTTTAAAAAAGTGATCATGATAGAACACCGTCATGGACCTGTTTAGTCTTTATAATTTTTGAGTATGGCCCGAATGACCTCGAATAAATAAGGCTTGTATTCCTGAAAAGGAAGCGGTTTTTGATACAGAATGGAGTTGTAACAAGTGCTGCCTACCGTTTCGATGATAATGAATAAGATAATATCCGGTCTTTTAAAGGTATAGCCACTTTTTTTGGCTAATAAAGTAAATTGTTGAAGCATTCCGATTTCTTCATTATCCATGGTTGTCTGCAGTTGCTCATGAAAGATGCCCCAGGATAGATTCCGTTCGATAAATTTTAAAATAGCCGGATTATCTTCTAAGCTCAACAAAACCTGATTGATGATGAAAATAATCGCATCTTCAAAATTTTGAATATCATTTTTCTCCAGTTTTTCTCTGGCTTCCTGAAACAAACGAGCTGCTTCTTTTTGAATAAGTACGTCACGAATCTGGTATTTATCTTTAAAGTACAGATAAAAGGTTCCTTTCGCTACATTGGCTTTTTTTACGATATCCTGAACGGTTACGGAATGGATATCTTTTTTTGTGAACAGGTCAAAAGCGCTGTTTAAAAGCGCTGTTTCCTTATTTCTCTTATTTTCCAATACTTTGGATTTCATAGTATCACCAAGTATAGTATAGACAAAAATATACGTTTGGTCAATTTTTATTTCTTAATATAAAGGTTATATTAAAAATTATTTTAAATAATTGACTAAAGGTCATTTTTGTACTATACTCTTTTCCATGTTGAGAAAGGATAGAGAATATGGATAGAATTTCTAAGTTTATTGTCAGATACAGAAACAAGATTTTACTTGTTGCTGTACTGCTCTTGATTCCCAGTGTGATCGGTTATTTAAATACGGGAATCAATTATGATATTCTTTCCTACCTGCCTAAAGAAGCGGAATCGATGAAGGGACAGGAAGTCCTGGATAAGGATTTTAATCTGGCCAGTGTAGGAATGATGGTAACCAATGATCTCTCGGATAAAGAGGTTGTTTCTTTAAAAGATAAGATTGAAAAGATCGACGGGGTCAAAAAAGTATTCTGGCGAGATGATGTTTTGGATATCACCTTTCCTAAGGAAATGATACCGGAAGCCCTTCAAAAACAGTTATATTCCAAAGATTCCACTTTGATGATCGTCACTTTTGAAGAAGATACAGCTTCGGAGAAAACCATGGATGCGATTGCGAAGATCAAAGAAGTATCGAACAAGGATTGTTATTTAGGGGGAATGAGTGCTATTGCGCAGGATACCAAGGATCTGGCTAATTCAGAAACTGTAAAATATGCTGTGATTGCCGTTTTGTTAAGTCTGGTTGTGCTGTATTTAGGACTTGAATCTTCTGTAGCACCTTTGATCTTTATGTTGGGTATGGCTTTTCCCATCATCTATAACTTTGGAACCAACATCTTCTTAGGAAAGATTTCTTATATTACACAGGCTTTGGCGATGATCTTACAATTAGCGGTGACAATGGATTATTCGATTTTCCTTTTACATCGCTATCAGGAAGAAAAGAAAAAAGCAGAAAATACGACCAATGACATGGCCATGGTCAAGGCCATTCAGGCTACTTTTACTTCCATCACATCCAGTTCGGTGACAACGATCGCCGGATTCTTAACGCTTTGTTTCATGCAACTAAGACTGGGTGGCGATATTGGTATTGTGATGGCTAAAGGGGTTGTACTGGGAGTCATTTGTACGATTTTTGTTCTACCTAGTCTATTGATGATCTTTGATCGCCAAATTGAAAAATATACACATCGGACATTGATTCATGAACTCAAAAAAGTACCTGACTTTGTGGTTCGACATGCCAAGCTTTTGCTGTTGATCGGAATTTGTATCTTTATTCCTATGGGTTTTGCACAGGCCAATGTCAAGCAATACTATGATCTGACCAGTACATTGCCATCTGATCTTTCCAGTATGAAGGGAACGGAAGAACTAAAAGATAAATTTAATATGAATACGACTCACTTCATTTTGGTCAGCGATACATTACCGACAAAGGATATCCAGGAACTTTCCGGAAAGATTGAAAACATTGAGGGGATTGAAAATGTCTTGGCCTATGAAAATTTTGTCGGCGGTGGGGTTCCCGGCACATTTGAGCCGGAAGCCATTAAAGATATTTTTGAAAATGGCGGCTATAAACTGTTGATTGCCAACAGTGATTATCATGCAGCTACGGATGAAGAAAATAAGCAGTTGGACAAGATTCATGAAGTTTTGAGTCAATATGACAAAAAAGCGCTGATCACCGGTGAGGGCATGTTGTCAAAGGATTTGATTACCACGACCAACGAAGATTTTAAGGTCGTAAATGTATTATCGATTTTGGCAATTTTTGTGATCATCTTGATTACGTTTAAATCGATTGCGTTGCCGTTTATCTTAGTGCTGGCAATTGAATTGGCAATCACGATCAACATGGGTATTCCTTATCTGACACATACGACATTGCCATTTATTGCCGGCATTGTGATCGGCACGATTCAGTTAGGGGCCTGTGTGGATTATGCGATCTTGATGACAACGCGATTTAGAGAAGAACTCAGTTTAAATAAGAGTGGAAAAGAGGCCATACGAGTTGCGATTCAAAAGACATCTCCTTCGATCATTACCAGTGGCTGCTCCTTCTTTGCGGCTTGTATTGGAGTGTCTTTGATATCTCGTATGGATTTGATTTCCAGCCTTTGTGAGCTTTTGGCAAGAGGGGCCATCATTTCTGTCATCAGTATTATCTTCATCTTGCCAAGCATGCTTTTATTAGGACATAAGCTTATTGAAAAAACAACGAAAAAATGGCCGATAGCTAAGGAGGATCAGTATGAATAAAAATATTAAGGTAATGGGTAGTGTGATCTTAAGTGCCGTATTGGCACAATCTATGCTTCCGCTTCATGTTTATGCATTAGAGGATGAAAATCCGACACAGAAAACAGAAACTGTCTATGCGGTTTTAAATGCCGATGGATCGATCTCGGATACGATCGTATCCAGTTGGCTGCACGATGATGACGGCATCCATAACATCAAGGAGACGCTGGATGAAACCAATGTAGAGAATGTCAAAACTGACGAGGAGCCTAAAGTGGATGGCAATGTCTATACTTGGAACAGCAAGCATAACGATATTTACTATCAGGGTAAGACAACAAAGCAGCTTCCTATTGAAGTAAAAATTACATATGAGTTGGATGGACACCAATTGAGCGCAAAAGAAGTTTCGGGACAAAGCGGGCATTTGAAATTGACTATTCACTTTGAAAACCTTGAATCAAAAACGGTCTATGCGGATGGGAAAGCCATTACCGTACATCCCAGCTTTTTAGCCGGAGGTCTTTTGACTCTGAATGCAGATCATTATAAGAATGTATCGTGTTCCAATGGAAAAATCGTGAATGATGGTACAAATGAAGTGCTGGCCTTTGCGAATGTACCGGGATTGGCTGGTACTTTACAGGAAGCTGGATTAAATAAGATCATCGATCAGTTACATATCAGTGATGATACAGTGATTGAAACCGATGTAAAGGATTTTGATTTAGGATCGATCATGATCGCCATGACCAGCGAAATCTCTTTAGATGAATTGGCTGGTCAATTATCCATCGGAGATCTGACAGGCGGTATCGATCAGCTGGTATCGGCTTCTGATCAGTTGTTAGATGGTTCTAAACAGTTGTATGAAGGTACGACAGAATTAAAGGAAGGTGCTAAACCTTTAACAAGTGCTACACCGCAGATCCAACAGTTGGCTGATGCATCAACACAATTACATACAGGCTCCAGTTTGTTGTTGGATGGAATCAAAGCATATACACAGGGAGTAACGCAGTTGGACAAGGGAAATCAAAAGTTAACAGCAATACCAGCCGCTATGCAGCAAACCGTACAGGGAAGTACATCTTTATCACAAGGGTCGCAAAAGCTACAGGAAGGTCTGGCGCAACTGGAAGAACAGGTGAATGGACTGGATAAAAATACTTTATCAAAGCTTACACAGGCGATGAATACGACCAAACAAGAATTAACTACGTTACAAACACAGCTTTCTACTTCAAAAGAAACTTTGACTTCTTTAGAGAACAGTTTACAAACAGTTCATCAGGCTATGACTGGATTGGATACTTTCCAGACACAATTTGAGGCTCTTGTGGCTTCGGTTAATCAAACTGTGGAAAACGATCAAAGTAAGATTCAAAGTTTTAATGCCCAGTTAGAAAGTGCAAAAGAGGCACAGGTGCAGGCATTGCAATCCTCCATTCAGGCGCTGCAAACCAGCAAATCTTCAATTCCACAGGAGGATACGACAGGGGCCGCCTCTAAGATCGATGAACAGATTGCCAGCCTGCAGTCTCAATTACAAATTGTTCAAAGTATTGATATTCAGGGGTATACACTGGAAACGTTGGATACACAAAAAGCACAGTTGCAGGCCCTGCTTTCTCAGACCAGACAGTCTTTGGACGGTTTATCAAAGGTCATGGAAGGTACAAAATCAAATATGCAAAAGCTGCAGACATCTATGCAGACAGCTGCTCAGTCCATGGCTGCCTTAGAACAAATTATGACAGGTGTTCATCAGAATATGAGCGATCAAGATTTTGTTCAACTCATCACAAAGCTGCAAGGTGGAGTAAGTCAGTTAAAAGCAGGTGCTGATCAGCTTCATACGGGTTCTGTAGCTCTGGAGTCAGGACTTCAACAACTTCAAAGTGAATCCAAAACAGCCGTTGATCAGTTAAATGCTGGTTCTCAACAAATCGTATCTAAAAATGAGGAATTGATCAGTGGTGCTTCCTTATTAGATGAAGGGACAGCACAGTTGGAAGGACAAAAATCAAAATTAATGGAGATGAGCGATGGTCTTGTACAGCTACAAAGTGCCTTTGATACATTAGAGAATGGAGCTAAGCAGCTTTATGACGGACAAAGTCAATTCAATGAGCAGGGCATGAATAAACTAAAAGAAACAGCCGATTTGACAACATCGGAGTTTAACACACTACAAACCGTGTTTGATCAAATCAATGCATTGAACAAGGAACATAAATCATTTGCGGGTACACCGGATAATTCGGAAAACATCGTTCGCTTTGTATTCCGAACGAAGGATATTGAATCGAAAGATGAATAAAAAAAGATCAGCAGGATACAAAATCGTATCTAGCTGATCTTTTTTTTGTTATTTCTGTTTTTTCATATGAGGTTCTAAAAGCTTCATCATCAAAGGAACCAGAACGATACCCAGAATAAAAGTTGGAATCATGTAAGTTGCCTGATATGTGATGGAGCCCCAAAGTGGTGTTTCCCAAACCACAACACCGCTGATTGTTGAACAGATAAAGCGGATCGCATTTGTTACAAGTACACCGGAATAGAAATAACCAAAGTTTGGGAATAGGCTTGCTAAGCCATAGGCTGCAAAGGCAAGCAGATAATCCAAAAGGAATCCGATGAGTGTTGGTGTGTACATAGGCCCGGTAATAAATTGGGCAAATACCGCAACAACCGCAACAAATAATCCTTTTTGCCATCCTAAATGATAGCTGGCAATCAACAAAGCCAGTGTGGATACACCTAAGCTTCCACCATTTGGCATTTGCAGAATCGGCATGGTATTAATAAAAGTATCCAATACCATAAAGAGGGCTACATAAAAAGCCATCAACACAACATCTCTGACTGATAAATTCTTTCCCATAAAAAAACACCTCCATTTGAGGCGTAAGGAATTCAAAAAAAGATTTGAAGACTCCCTACGCTAGAATTACCTAGATCAGGTCATAAGGGACCGTATAAATACATCTCAGCCTAAATAGGCGCCCCTGTCTTGACTTGTATATTATAATCGAAACGAATTGGATTTTAAAGTATTTTGTTTGAAGCTTTAGGATACTGGCTGTGTATTTTGTTATGGTATAATCATAATAATAAATAAAGGAGGCTTTCTGTATGCCGCAACAACCGATGTTTCGAAAAGCGCAAAGAGAGGATGTATCACTCATCTTAAACTTTATTCGTGAATTGGCGGAGTATGAGGGCATGTTGGATGAAGTGGTGGCCGATGAGGCGACTTTAGAAACATGGATTTTTGATCATCAAAAAGCAGAAGTAATCTTTGTATTAGATCAAGGCCAAGAAGTCAGTTTTGCCTTATTTTTCCATAATTTTTCGACTTTTTTGGGACGATCCGGAATTTATTTAGAGGATCTGTATGTCAAAGAAGAGTATCGTCATCAAGGGTATGGAAAAGCCATCTTAAAAGAATTGGCTCGCATTGCGGTAGAGCGTGGATGTGGACGTTTAGAGTGGTGGTGCCTGGATTGGAACCAGCCAAGTATTGACTTTTACCTTTCTCTGGGCGCACAGCCTATGTCGGATTGGACGGTGTATCGAATCAGTGGTTCTACACTAAAATCCATGGCAGAAGGAACATAGATGCGATGCAGAACAAATAAAAAGGAGAATATATGTGGATTTTATTTACAGCATTCAGCTTAGTATTTACAGTGGCTCATATTGGGCATAGAGCATCAAAAGGGAAAGGGTCTGCACTGTTGTTAGTTCTTTCACTTTTATTTGTCATCTTCAATCTATTATCCATCTATATTCAGATCGCAGAATGGATCCGTTACCAGGATTGGTCGGCCTTGGAAGATGTAGTGCCAACAACGCAGCCGATATTGTATCTCTATGTACTGTGTGTTGTCCTTATAAATCTTTTTTTATACCATGGAAATAAAGGGTATAAAGCCTATAAATAGATATAGTAATAAAAGAATGTTACAATACGAAATACAGAAAAGAGGTTCAATATGAAATTTCAAAAATCAAAGGTTGTTGTTATAGGCGTTGGAAATGTAGGAGCGACTACGGCATACAGTATTATCAATCAAGGGCTTTGCGAGGAAATTGTGTTGATCGATGTCAATAAGGAAAAAGCTGTGGGAGAAGCCCTGGATATGCAGCAGGCCATTCATTTTATGAATCGAAATATGGTGGTACGTGCCGGAGACTATGCCGATTGTAAGGATGCGGATATTGTCATTATTACCGCCAGTGCGCCGATGCCAAAGGATTCCAATGATCGTTTGGAAATGTTACAGCCAAGTATTCACATCATGAAAAATATTGTTTCATCTGTAATGGAAAGCGGCTTTAGTGGAATTTTTATCGTAGTATCTAATCCGGTAGATATCATGACATATCTGGTATGGAAATTTTCAGGACTTTCGGCCAGTCAGGTCATTGGAAGTGGTACAGCTTTGGACACGGCAAGACTTTGCTGCAGCCTGGCTTCGATGTATGATCTGGATTCAAAAAGTGTCCATGCCTATATTTTAGGAGAGCATGGTGATAGTGAAATGGCTGCCTGGTCTTCTTCTACAATTGGCGGAAAGCTGTTGTCGGATGTATTGAGCGATAATGCAGAGCGTACCCAAAATGAGACAGAAGAGAGTTTATTGGAACAGACCAAACAGGCTGGTTGGGAAATTTTTAGCCGCAAAGGAAATACGTGCTATGGGATTGCTGCTTCTACGACAGCTATCGTAAAATCCATTTTATTTAATGAAAACCGAATTTTACCAGTCAGTGTTTTGGTCAATGGCATTTATGGTATTGAAAATGTATATTTATCGGTACCTACTATATTAAATGGATCAGGGGCTAAGGAAACGGTTGAAATCCGCTTGGATGACAAGGAAAAGAAAGCCTTGTTGGAATCGGCTGCACTTTTGAAGTCCATTTATACAGATTTACAGGTGTAGAGTTTAAATTATTTGCGAAACAGACCGAAATGGATTAGAATAGTTTCATGAAAATTAATAGTGAAACCATTATATTAGACAGTGATCCAAGAATACGTACAAAAAGTGAGAAAGTAGAACTGCCATTATCGGCGCAGGATCGTCAGTTATTGGAAGATATGCTGACCTATGTTCGCCGTTCTCAAGATGATGAGATTGCGCAGGCGGAGGGGTTACAGCCGGCTGTAGGCATTGCGGCGATCCAGCTCGGAATCCCTAAGCAGTTGATAGCGGTAGTTGTACCGGAAGAAGATGGTGTATATGAAGCCGCATTAGCCAATCCGAGAATTGTTTCCGAATCGGTACAAAACGGGTATCTGGAAAATGGGGAAGGCTGTTTATCGGTAAAAGATGAGCATCCCGGCCATGTGTTCCGTCACGCCCGCATTAAAGTACGTGGTTATGATCTGATTCAGGATAAAAATGTAACGATGAGTGCAGAAGGTTATTTCGCGATAGCTCTTCAACATGAAATCGATCATCTATCCGGTATTTTATTCTATGATCGCATTGATGAAAACGATCCATGGAAAGAAGATCCAGAAGCAGAAGTTATCTAATACTCTGCTTTTTTAATTGTGAAGGTATAGGGGTTTTGTTATAATTTAAGAAAGATTAACATATGTTTATTGTATAGAAAAGAGGAATTTATGCCAAAACAGATGAACAGCAGTTTTGGTCATGCTCAATCAAAGAAAACATATCATACAAAGAATCGTGTTGAAAAAAACGATACATTGATCTATGCCCTGGGAGGACTGGGTGAAGTTGGAAAAAATATGTATTGTTACGAACACGAAAATGAAATTTGTATCGTTGACTGTGGTGTGTTATTTCCCGGAGATGATCTTTTAGGTGTTGATTATGTCATTCCGGATTACCATCATTTGATTCGCATGAACAAAAAAAGAAAATTTTTAGTGATTACCCATGGTCATGAAGATCATATCGGAGGGATCCCTTTCTTATTAAAGCAGGTCAATATCGATGCTATTTATGCACCGCGGTTTGCCAAAGCATTGATACAGAAAAAGCTTTCGGAGCATAAAGGGCTGGAGCGTACAAAAATCATTGAGATCAATGATGAGTCCCGCATTCATACAAAGTATTTTACGGTAGGTTTCTTTAATACGATTCATTCTATTCCGGATTCTTTAGGTGTTTTGATCACAACGCCAAATGGTTCGATCGTACATACCGGTGACTTTAAATTTGACTTGACACCGGTTGGTACGAATGCCGACTATCAGAAAATGGCCTATATCGGTGTATTGAAGCCGGATCTTTTGATGTCGGATTCAACCAACTCCGGTGTAGAAGATTTTTCGATTTCGGAAAAGAAGGTCGCCAATGAAATTCTGGATATTATGCGTAAGACCAAACAGCGATTGATCGTTGCGACATTTGCTTCTAACGTTCATCGTGTTTCGCAAATATTAGAAGCGGCTATCAAGTGTGGACGTAAGGTCATTGTCTTTGGTCGAAGCATGGAAAATGTTGTCGATATTGGTCGAAAGATGGGTACGATCAAAGTAAAAAACAGTGATTTTTTAAGTCCGGATGAATTAGCCCATATACCGGATGAGAAGGTCTGCATTATTTGTACCGGATCGCAGGGAGAACCCCTGGCCGCTTTAAGCCGTATTAGTAACGGGACACATCGCTATATCCATATCAAACCGGGAGATACGATCGTGTTCAGTTCCAATCCGATTCCGGGTAATGCTTCCAGTGTTAATAAAGTGATCGATAACTTGTTTAGAAGCGGTGCGACTGTATTGACAAAGTCGATCCTAAACAATTTGCATACAACAGGACATGCTTCTAAAGAAGAACAAAAGCTGATGTTGCAGCTGATCAAACCACGTTATTTTATGCCGATTCATGGCGAATATAAGATGTTGATGCAGCACCGACAGACGGCTATGGAAGTCGGTGTTCCCAAAGAAAAGATCTTTGTCTGCGCCAATGGAGATATTCTGATTTTACGAAACCACGAGGTTCTTCAAAGTGATTGGCGATATCAAGGTGACGATATCTATGTAGATGGAAATGATATTTCCGGTTTATCAACAGCTGTATTAAAAGATCGCCGCATTTTGGCCGATAACGGTTTAGTGTCTGTTATTATTGCCATTGATTCGAAAACAAATAAAATCTTGATGCGTCCGGTTATTGTGAGTCGAGGATTTGTTTTCATTAAAGACTCACAGGGGTTGATCAAAGAGGCTGAATTTATCGTACACAATTCCTTACAAGAGAAAATGAAGGAAAAGACGACATTCTCAGAAATCAAAAATTGTGTTCGTTCTACCTTGGAACCTTATTTATATAAGAAGACACATCGAAATCCAATCGTGATTCCGGTCATTATCAATTCACGCCAAACGATGGAAGAAATTCAACAGAAGCGTTTGGCAAAACAACGGGTTCGTAAGAAGGAAGAAGCATAAAATGAAGTTTAGGAGAGCAAGAAACGCTCTCCTTTTTTTAAACTCGATTTTAATGAATATAAGCCTACAAATTAGAAAAAGAGATATTAAAATTTTATGTAGACAGAAAATGCATGACTAGATTCACCATGGTTTCTTTTTCTTCCGGCATAGATTGAGCAATCATCAAAGTAATCGCAACCAGAGTATTATTGGATATGATTTATTTGCCATTGACAAAAAGATGATGGTTCTTGTTTAAAAATTCTAGAAATATTGTCACCCCAATTCTTTTACAACCATCCACAAACGAATGATCTTTGATCAAAAAAATAGAGAAGGTAAGCCGCTTTTTCTTCCATGCTTGGATAAAGCTCCTGACCAAAGACATGTTGATAGATCGTTTCAAGAATTCTTTTTAGTTTTCCTTCTTCTTTTTCCACACCAAATACATCAGATTCAAATTTCATCGTATCAATTAGAGCTCTACATTCTTCATACGTTAGACGATAAATAGAATCTGTTCCTTTTGGTTTAGAGATAGAATTATGGTCATAACCATCAAGCAAAGATAAAGCGCTTTGATAGGCTTCAATGACGTTAAAGACTTCGGTTTCATCGATTTCCAAAGTAGAAGCCAACATACGATTTTGAATCTTTATAGTTTTGTTTAACCGATTTAATCGTTTCTGATTTATGGCATAGCCTTTGATCATATAGTCCTTTAAAACAGAGGTTTCCCATTTGCGAAAGATGATGCCGTTGGGTGATTTAACACGATAACCAACCGCTAAAATCATATCGAGGTTATAGATTCTAAGATTACGTTTGACTTTTCGTTTTCCTTCAAATTGAACTTGTGCGTTTTCCGCACATGTTGAAATTTCATCAAATTCTTTGTCATTATAAATGTTTCGAATGTGACGAGTGATTCTTGATCGATCTACATCAAATAGTGTGGCCATCTGGTCTTGTGATAGCCAAACACCCTCACTAATTTTCACTTACAGTTACTTCTAATTCCAATTCACCATTTTTAAATAGTACAATATCCTTTGTCATGTGATTCTCCTTCCAGAAAATAAAATTGTATTCTTAAAGAAAATTCTAAATAGAGAATCTTACTAAAAAATGACGGACAAGCCTTTTAAGGGTGTAAAGGTGGATAAAAGGCATCAAATCTGTCTATATTTTTTTAAATAAAATGAGAAATCAGTAGAAGTTTAGATTGACTTATAAAATCCACGCTTTTTCATTTTGTAGGTATATTCACATTCTTTTATTAAATCTATGGTAGAATGGATACTGGTGATAACATGACAACATTACAAAAACGACTTTTAGTTGTGATCAGTATTTTGACAGCTTTTATGGTTTTTGTCGCATCCAGTCTGTTTATGGCCTTTATGATCAATCCAGATCAGCTTTATGTACGCTATCAAAGCGTTGAAGATACAAAGATTTCGCAAGATATTGGCGTAGTTTCCATGGTGTATTTTACAGATGTGCAATATGGCAAATTTCAAGATGATGCCCGTATAGAAAAGTTGATTCATACGATACAGGATTTAGATCCTGGCATTGTGATCTTTGGTGGCGATCTCTATGATGATGCTTATACGCCCAGTGAAGAATCCAATCAAAAGTTGATACAGTATTTCAACCAGATCGAGGCACCATTAGGTAAGTTTTGTGTGTTGGGCGAAAAAGATCAGAATGAAACAAAGGCACAGTCTGTACAGAGCATCTTGAATAACAGTGGCTTTGAGATTCTATCCAATACATCTGTACGGCTTTTAAACTGTATTCGTTTGACAGGTTTAGCAACAACACCGGATTATTCCATTCTGAGCGCGAATGCGGCACAAGAATATAATATCGTAGTCAGTCACTATCCCGATGTTTTGTTGAATCAGAGCCTGCAATCGACTGCGATATCCTTGGCTTTGGCAGGACATGCACATGGTACGCAGTTAACGTATCCATGGATCGGTGCTTACCGAAGCGTAGAAGGAGCGACTTCCTTGAATCGGGCACAATCTGTGAATCTGCCATTTGAAACGATTCTTTCGGCTGGTGTGGGATGCACAAAGGTGGATGCTCGTTTAAATGCTGACCCGGAAATTCATTACTTCTTATTTTCACATAAGAACTGATGGGCTTTGGTTGTGCTTGGTATTGTGATAAAATAACCCAGTCAGGGGGATCTATGTTTAAAAGAAAAGTAAAAAAAGTGCAGAAGCAACAGAAAGAAAAAAAGAAGCGAAAACCGCAATGGGGGCTGTTTTTTGACAAAGTACGTCACTTTTTTTCTTTGACGCCGAAAAGTGACAGACTTGTGTCCTTGGCTGTTTTGTTATTGGTGATTTGTGGAACGGTCATGATCATTTCCACCAATGTTGGTGGTACGACTTCAAATGCCAATATTGTTTTGACGACAACAATTCGACAAGTAGTCTATTTGGTCATCTCATTTTTGTTTATGTGGGCAGCCAATCATATTTTTAACTTTAAATGGTTCAGCAAGGCACAAAATATGATTCTGATCTTTGCATTTATTTTTATGTTGATGCCATTAGCGTTTGCCGCATCCGGAGGTTCCCATGCCTGGATCCGTTTGCCGGGAGGTGTGACGATACAGCCGGCAGAATTCGCAAAACCTTTGTTGATCCTTGTGTTCGCAACTTCCTTGTATCAGGCCAGAAAGGATGCGAGCATGACAAGACATTGGCAGATCTTGTTTCGAAAGCCGTTCATTTGCTGGGCGATGCTGATGGTAGGAATTGTCCTGCAACATGACTATGGAACCGGCTTTATCATTTCCTTTATATTCTTTATCTGTTTGATGATTCCGGCGTACCCGCAAATGGAGACATTTCAAAAATGGCTGCGACGGATCATCGGTACGATTTTTATCGTGGCACTTGTATTGTTCTGGGTGACGGACATCGGTACATCCATTTTGTCGCATACACCTTTGGCGCATATTGCCACGCGTATTGAAAATGCGAAAAATCCTTATACAGATGTTTACGGAAGTGGATACCAGCCGGCTAATGCCTTATATGGAATTGGAAGCGGCGGCTTATTTGGTCGTGGGATTGGTGGTTCGCTGCGTAAATATGGGTATTTGACACAGGCAGATAATGATTATATTTTAGCGGTCATTATTGAAGAAACCGGAATTTTTGGTTTGGGAATTCTTTCTTTATTGTATGGATTGTTGATCTACCGCTTTTTCTATTATGCATTTAAGACCAATGAATTTACCTACAAGACCGTGCTTGTGGGTTCCAGCGCTTATTTGTTTATCCATTTTGTACTGAATGTAGGTGGTGTTTCCGGCTTGATCCCATCGACCGGTGTTCCGCTTTTGTTTATCAGTAGTGGTGGTTCTTCCTTGATGGCGGCTTTTATCACTATAGGGTTATGCCAACAGTGTATTTCCCAAATTCGGTTAAAGGAGATGAAATCGAATGCGTATCGTATCCGGTAAATTTGGCTCTCGAAAGCTGGTCAGCGTGGATGGAATGATGACCAGACCGACATCGGATAAAGTTAAGGGGGCCATTTTCTCCAGTTTAGGAAACCAATTTTCAGGCGGTACTATGTTGGATTGTTACAGCGGTACAGGAAATATGGCATTGGAAGCTATCTCACGAGGAATGGATCGTGCTGTATGTGTAGAAATTAATAAAAAGGCTGTGCAGGTGATTCGCACCAATGTCAAAAATCTAGGTGTATCGGATCAAGTTAAGGTGATTTCGGGAAATATCTTTTCTGTTTTATCACAGCTGCAAACGACATTTGATTTGGTCTATGTCGATCCACCTTATAAAAAAGAAGAAAATATGAAGCTATTGGAAGCACTGGATTCTTACAATCTGGTCAATGAAGATGGACACGTGGTTATTGAAAGCCTTGCTACACAAACCTGGTCGGATCAGGTAGGTCATTTTTATAAATATAAAGAAAAAACATATCGGGATACAAAAATAACGTATTATAGAAAGGAAACTAAATCATGACAAAAGCTTGTTTTTGCGGAACCTTTGATCCTTTGACCAAAGGCCATATAGATATTATTGAAAGAGCTGCCGGTATTTTTGAGGAAGTGATTGTCTTTGTATCCGTAAACAGTGAAAAGAAAGAGCAGTTTTCTAAGGAACAGCGGATGTATTGGATCAAACAGGCGACATCTCACTTAAAAAATGTGCGTTGTGCCATACAGACAGGCTTGGTCGTAGAAGCTTGTAGAAAAGAAGGTGCCAGAGTTTTGGTTCGCGGATTGCGTAACTCTATCGATTTTCAATATGAGCAGAATATGGAAGCGATGAATCATCAAATGGCGCCGGAGATCGAAACAGTATTTTTGATGAGCGATCCGGCATATCTGTATTGTTCCAGCTCTAATGTTCGTGAACTGCTTCGGTACGGACAAGATATATCCCATATGGTGCCGGAATGTGTATGGCAAGATTTAGAGAAGGTGAAAAGATGAAAGAATTTACAGAATGGATGACAGAAAATGGATTTCAGATAAAGGATCCGCAAATTTATCAGGAAGCCTGTACACATTCAAGCTATGCCAATGAGCATCATAAAAAAGGCAAGGATAATGAGCGCCTGGAGTTTATGGGCGATGCGGTCTTACAGATATGGAGTGCAGATCAGTTGTTTCATATGGAGCCGATCATGCGGGAAGGGCAAATGACAACCTTGCGTGCTCAAACGGTTTGTGAAGCAACCCTGGCGAAGTTAAATCAGAAGCTGGGCTGGTATGAATATTTAAAGCTTGGTGTTGGTGAAGAAAAAAATGGAGGACGTCATCGTGCCAGTATTTTAGCGGATCAATTTGAGGCCTGTCTGGGTGCTATTTATATTGACCAAGGCTATGGTGTCTGCGATGCGATCTTAAAAGAGCATATGTCTCCTTTGTTCAAGGCAGAAAAAAGTGAAGATGTAAAAGATTATAAAACCCATTTACAGGAAGTTATTCAGGCAGATACACGTAAGACCATTCAATATCGCTGTCTGCAGGAAATTGGGCCAAGCAACGCTCCGACATTTACGATGGGTGTATATTTGGATGATATATTGTTGGGAACCGGAACAAGCTCGACAAAGAAAAAAGCCGAGCAGCTGGCGGCTAAAGATGCGTTTGACAAAATGGTCAGATAAGGAGTGATCCGATGGTTTGGGAAAGCATAGGCAATTTTTTGCCGGAAGAATTTAAAAGCTATTTTGAACATGCTCTTTTTGAAAAAGGCCCTGTATTTCATGTGAAAAAAGAACAGCTGGAAATGACGCTGTTACTGGAGCACGTGCTTCCATTTGAGGTGTATTCCCGCTTGTTGCATACATTAAAAGTAAAGACACATGTGCATGTGGATTTGATTGTTCATTCCAAAGATACGCAGGTGGATATGGTCAATCTGGATCAATATGTCAGTTATTTTGTGGAAAAAGATACACAGTTTAAAGATTTTCGTTTTCTTCATCCGTTTATAGAAGAAGATATGGTATATTTTTCGACAAAAGATGAAACAAGACTTGCCAAGATGAATCGTAAACTTCCTTCATTGATTGAAAATCTTAAAAATGTCGGGATTCAAATGGAGATGATGTGTAAAAAGATCGAGGACGACAGGGTCATTGAAACACAACATATCGAATTACCGGAAATCCATGTGCCTAAAGAAGAACCGGTGCGAAAAACGTATCGCAAAGAAGAAGCCGTTTCCTGTACCATTGCGGAGCTGCAGGTGGGTATGCGCTCGGTGATTATCGAAGGTCATATTTTCTCAGTTGATAATCGTGTCATGAAATCTGGCAAGACGTTACAGATGTTGTATGTATCGGATTATCAGGATGCGATCGTTTGTAAGCGATTTGAAAATGCGCGTTGTTCCATTGATGAGATCAACAGTGTGAAAAAAGGTATGAGCGTTCGCTTAAAAGGGGAAGTTGTCTATGACAGTTTTTCTAAATGTGATTCCTTTATGATCCAGAGCTTAGAAGAAATACAGCCAGCTAAGCGAAAGGATAAAGCAAGTGAAAAGCGTACGGAATGGCATGTGCATTCCAACTTTTCAGAAATGGATGGAGTATGTTCCATCGAGGAATATATTCAAACTGCGTATGATTGGGGCATGGATGCGATTGGTATCTGTGATCATCAAGTCGTACAGGCTTTTCCTATGGCTCAGCATAAGGTCACAGCTTTAAATAAACAAGATCCGGACCGTAATTTTAAAATGTTGTATGGCTGTGAGATGAGCATGGTCGATCCAGAGTATAAGATCATTTTCAATAATGACCATCGTAAATTGGAAGATGCTACCTTTGTCGTGTTTGACTTGGAAACGACCGGTCTTTCCAATCGCTTAGATGAGATCATTGAATTCGGTGCTGTTAAGATGAAGCATCGCGAAGTCATTGATCGAAAACAGATGTTTATCGATCCCAAGCGAACCATTCCTGCCAGTATTACGTCTTTAACGCATATTTCGCAACACGATGTGGATGGACAAAAGCCGATTGAACAAGCCATTGATGAATTGTTGGAGTTTATCGGCGATTCTATCTTGGTGGCCCATAACGCATCCTTTGACGTTGGTTTTATGAATGCAGCCTGTCAAAAGTGCAATAAAGAGCGTTTAACTAACCCTGTGATTGACACCTGGCCATTGGCACAAGCCATGATTCCGGATGCCAAGCGTTACAACCTGGGAAGTGTGTGTCGTCATTATGGTGTCAGCTATGATGGAGAGGGTGCCCACCGTGCCGATTATGATGCCGAGGTTCTATCGCAAGTTTTATGTCATATGCTCAACGAATATGACAGTGAAGTCACCTTGGATGATCTGGCGGTCTTAAAGAATGAAAACAGCTATACAAAAGTTAGAAATTATCATACGACGGTCTATGCCAAAAATAAGGATGGCTTAAAGGAACTGTTTGAATTGATCACGTTAAGTCATACCAAATATCTTTCTACAGAAACGGCAGCCGGGGAGCCGCGAATACCGCGGTTTGAACTGGAAGCCAAAAGAAAGAACGGAAACTTGTTGATTGGCTCCAGTTGTCAAAATGGAGAAATATTTGATTTGGCACATACAAGGGATGCCCAGATGCTGGAAGAGGCCATGGATTTTTATGATTACATTGAACTGCAGCCTTTGGATTGTTACCGAAATCTTCTTCAGATGCGAAGACGTGGTAAAGCCATTCAAAACGTGGATGATCTAAAAAAGATCATTGGTTTTATTTTGGATGCCGCCAAAAAGAAGAATAAGCTGGTGATTGCTTCCAGTGATGCACATTATGTGCATCCGCATCAAAAGCGCGTACGTGATATCTACATCAATGCCAAGGCCATTGGTAATGCCAGACATCCTTTATATCTGTATGATCAACAACAACGTAAGGCGACCAGTGCACCGAACCAGCATTTATTGACCACCGATGAAATGCTGCAGGCATTCTCATGGCTGGGGGAAGATCTGGCCTATGAAATCGTAGTAACAAATACCAACAAGCTCAAGAAAATGACAGAACCGATCTATCCGATCAAAGATAAACTGTATCCACCGGATATCGAAGGGTCTGATCAGAAATTGCGAGACATCTGTTTTGAAACGGCGCATAAAATGTATGGAGAACAATTACCGGAAATTGTAGAAAAGCGATTGAATCGTGAACTGGATAGTATCATTGGACACGGATACTACGTGGTTTATTATATTTCTCATTTGTTGGTGAAGAAAAGTAACGAAGATGGCTACCTTGTAGGAAGTCGAGGTTCGGTTGGCTCCAGTTTTGTGGCGACCATGAGCAACATTACCGAAGTCAATCCGTTACAGCCACATTATGTTTGTCCAAAGTGTCATCATTATGAATTTATTGAAGGTGAAGAAGTCAAATCGGGATTTGATTTGCCGGATAAGCCATGCCCCGAATGCGGAACCATCATGCGTGGGGATGGGCAGGATATTCCATTTGAAACCTTCCTTGGATTTGAAGGCGATAAGGTTCCAGATATCGATTTGAATTTTTCCGGGGATTACCAGGCCAATGCACATGCCTTTACGAAAGAGATTTTTGGGGAGGATCATGTCTTTCGAGCTGGTACCGTTGGTACGGTTCAGGAAAAAACGGCTTATGGATATATTAAAGGTTATGAAGAAGAAATGGGTATCGAACCATTCAGTGAAGCAAAACGAATCGACCTTGCCAAAGAATGTGAAGGGGTAAAACGAACAACCGGTCAGCATCCGGGAGGAATCGTTGTAGTTCCACTGGATATGGATGTTCATGATTTTACACCGGTGCAGTATCCGGCCAACAACCCTCATGCGGAGTGGAAGACAACGCACTTCGATTTCCATCAGATTCATGATAATATCTTGAAATTTGATATTTTAGGCCATGTCGATCCAACCGCTATGAAAATGTTGGAAAGAATTACCGGAATCGATGTGCGAACGATTCCGATGAATGATGAAGCAACGATGGCAATTTTCTCCGGATTGGATTCTTTGAATATCGATACGACACGCTACAATGAAGTAACCGGAGCAGCCGGCATTCCGGAATTCGGTACAAAATTTGTCCGGGGTATCCTGGAAAAGACAAAACCGACGACATTTGCGGAGCTTGTCAGTATTTCTGGATTAAGCCATGGAACGGACGTATGGTTGGGAAATGCCGAGGAATTGATCAATAATGGAACGTGTGTGTTAAGTGAAGTTATCGGTTGTCGTGATGATATCATGGTCGATTTAATTCAAATGGGTCTGGAACCCAAACAAGCCTTTACGATCATGGAAAGTGTTCGTAAGGGAAAAGGTTTAAAAGATGAATGGATCGAATCGATGAAGGCCAATAATGTGCCGGACTGGTATATTGATTCCTGTTTAAAGATCAAGTACATGTTCCCAAAAGCCCACGCGGTTGCGTATGTAATGATGGCTGTGCGCATTGCCTGGTTTAAGGTTCATATGCCAAGAGCTTACTACTGTATGTTCTTTAGTATTCGTTGTGATGCCTATGATATTTCGACGATGATTGCCGGCGAAGAGGCCATTCGACAACGGATGACCGATATTCGCAGAGCTAGAGAAGATAAGACACAGAAGGTCAGTGATAAGGAGCTTGCGATCTATGACACATTGGAGCTTGCCTTAGAAATGGCTTGTCGAGGCTATCGCTTTGCCAATGTTTCAATCAATCGTTCAGCCGCCAATGAATTTATTATGGATCCCGATGATGATAAAAGCATTATTCCGCCATTTACCAGCTTGGATGGTCTGGGGGATAACGTAGGAAAATCCATCGTAAAGGCAAGAGAAGAAAGACCGTTCTTATCGAAGGAAGATGTTTTAAAACGTACCCAGCTTTCAAAATCATTACTAGATCGCTTAGATATGATGAATGCTTTGGAAGGTTTGGACGATGAAAATCAGATGACATTATTTTAATGGATGGAAAGAAACCAGGGCTTATGGCGCCTGGTTTTTTTTTTGTACTATATATGACTAAAAACATATATCAGTCATATAATTGTTGAAACATTTACCTATTAAAGCTATAATAATTATAGAAATGCATACGTTATATTTTAACAAAATCAAGCAGGAAGGAGGTATAGGCTCATCGCGTAGACAGAAACTATATGAAAATGATTTTGAAACAATTACTTATTTTATCGTTCGCTCTTACTTTTATTTCAGGATGCTCCTCGCAAAAAAATATTCAAGGAAGAATTATAGATATTTCTTTTTCTGTTTTAGAACAAAAAATCAATAAAAAAGAAGATTTCATTCTTCAGTTTTCCAAAAGAAATTGTCCTCATTGTCTTTTATTGGAGAAAACAGAAAAAGAGTTTTTACGTAAGAATGAAATAAAGATTTTCCGATTTCAAATTGACGAAAACCAGAAAGATTTTAATGAAAATCAAGAGTTTATAATTTCTAACTTTCCTGATTTGGATATGGTTCCATCAGTATATTGGATGGAAAAAGGAAGAGCTGAAAATCAACTTCCGATAATAGAAGAAGACCAGTACTTAGTTTTAAAAAAATGGATTACAGATAATCAAAATTACTATAAAGAAGGTGGTTAACGTGTTAAAAATAAAAACAATCATAATATCAATATTGGCATGTGCAACTTTTTTGGTGATGAGCATAGTGCATGTGAGTGCTGTTGAGAATCATACCGATACGATTCAAATCGAGGATACAATCAATAAACCGTTATGGTGGCCAGGCAATCCGAATCCAAAACCAGGAAGTGAAGCTTGGCTTCAAATGTATGGTTATAAAGCACCTAAAGACGCTTCAACAGCAAGAAGATGTGCACTGCAAGCTTTAAAAAATACATTGATTCCATCTGCGGCAGAAGCAGCGGTGGCTACATGGATGTTGAAACATGCTTTTTCTGTTTCTTCTTTTGCCATATCTTTCGGCTTGAATTTTGCGTATAATTATTATACTTGTATCTGATAAATGATGAATACACACAGGAATCTTGTGATTAAAATAGTGGAAGTTATTTGGCATCTTTTAGGCATTACAGCGTTTTCTTTAATTATGTATGGAATCGATCCGAGTTTATCATACATATACAATTTTTCAAGCCAAGAAGAATGGCTATTAACATTTATCATAATTGTTGTGTTATATATCAGCGTATTCTTTATTTTAAAAATCCGAGACAGAAAATAAAGAGGGTCTAACAGTTAAAAGTTAAATCTAAAAAAGGACCGGAATTTGATAGAATCCCACTAGAATAGACATATGAAATAAAGAAACAAACGTAGTTCTATGGAGGTGGGATTTTTTAATGGATAGAATGAACCAGGGCTTATGGCGCCTGGTTTCTTTCTATATTTGTTTTGAAAGTATATGTCTTTTTGTCGATGGAAGCAGGACATCTATGAAAATAGGATATAAAAAGTGTGTCGTTTCAAAAGATTGAATACGGACACACTTTTTTTGATGGTGGAAATTGATTTACTTGTTTTTACACACGGCCGATCGCATATTGGAAAGCATCTTCTTCGACCTTGCTTGGATCGTATTCTTCTAAGATTTTTCCATAGCGTTCACGATAGTCATTATCCACTTCGGCCTGTGGGATGACCTTGCAGGCTTCATTGAAGAAGTGTTTCGAGTCACGTCCCATTGCTTTACCGCGTTTTGTGTGTTTATCCAATGCTAGATCGATGATTTCTGGAACCTCACCCATCGCAGCCGTTTTAATGACGATGTTCTTTAAGAAGTCGCTGGAACGATCTTTCTGGCAAGAGCATAAAATACGAATGGCATGGATGAAATACATTGGCTGATCCGGATCATCATAGGCATATTCTTTACGCATCTGATTTAATACATACATATGTCTTGCGGCATCTAAGTTTCCAAACCCAACATCTTCAACGGAAATCGTTAACAAACGACTCCACAGTTTTTCCAATAATACAGGACTTGTTGTGTAAAGCTCATACGCATAACGGCATGCAAGTTCTGTCATGGAACGACGAATGGATTTCTGTAATCCAGAAATGACTTCATCGGCCATCAAACCGTGTTTTGTTTTAGCTTCTGCCCACAAACTATAATCTTTACTCATGAAAGTACCTCCTTAAATATGTTTTATTTTTACGGATTTCATTATAAGCAGGACTCTTTTTTTGTTCAACTAAACAATTTCCCATGGCTTAGGAAAGTTGATTGGGGGCCCTTTTTTTCAATTTCCTAAGGAAAAAGGAAATAAATTATTTGTTTTCCCACAAAAATCACATAAAATAGAGAGTGCCATGACGTAATGGACTTAGTAAAGAGAGAGGAGAAACAAAATGCAAGCAATTCAAAATGCGTTGCAGAAGTGGTTGTTTCCGATTGCACAGAAATTGGAACAACAACGACATCTGCAGTCAGTGAAAGATGGTGTGGTTGCGATCATTCCAATCATCATTATCGGTTCATTCTGTATGATTCCGGTAGGCTTAGGAAACCTTTTCGGGGGAGGTTTTGGAGCCTGGGTCAATGATCACATTCTCATTTTTAACTTTCCAACTTATTTTACGACTAACATCATGTCATTATTCTCAGCCTTTTTCATCGCTGAATCGTTGGCAAAACGATATGAGATGAAATCTCCAAGTATGCTTGGAATCATGGCTGTACTTTGCCAGGTAGTCCTTTGTGTGAAAGTAGATGCCGAAAACAGCATGATCTTCGACATTACTTCTTTAGGATCAGAAGGTCTATTCGTAAGTATTATTTTTGGTTTACTGGTTGTTGAAATTACACGATTATTTGTAAAGAACAATTGGACAATTCGTATGCCGGACAGTGTACCTCCAATGGTATCAGAAAGCTTCATGTCTTTGATTCCATTTGCGGTCAATGTTATTTTGGCTGTTGCGGTTGCTTTGTTGTGTCAGACCTATGCAGGAACTACATTCCCTAAAATTATCATCAGCTTATTGGCACCAGCCATTTCTTCGATGGATTCGGTTTGGGCCGTTGCCATTATTATCTTCTTAACCCAGTTATTGTGGGTATTTGGTTTACATGGTGCTGCCATTACACAGAGCGTTTGGGCACCGTTTGCGATTACATATGCTGCGGAAAATGCGGCTGCTGTTGCAGCCGGCGCAACACCGGAACATATCTTTACCTATGGATTCTATTTTGGATTCTTACAAGTAACCGGTTCTGGTATGACATTGCTTTTGGTCATCATGATGTGCCGTTCTAAAGCTAAATCATTAAGCTCAATCGGAAAAGTCGGTATCGTTCCTTCTATTTTCGGTATCAACGAACCTATCATCTTTGGTGTACCAATGATCATGAACCCTTACATGCTAGTGCCATTTGTATTAGGACCAGTCATCTGTGCGGTCATTTCTTATGAAGCGATGGCCACCGGTTTAGTTTCTTTGCCATTAGGAGAAGCACCAGGCTTCTTGCCTCCGGGATTCCAGGCATTCTTATTGACGATGGATTGGAAGGCAGCTGTATTAGCTATCTTTAATGTCTGTCTGATGGGCGTCTTCTATTATCCGTTCTTTAAAGCTATGGAAGCGGATGAAGTTAGAAAAGAACGTGAGATCGAAGCGCAGAAAGAAGCACAAAACGCATAAAGCGAATCAGTAAAATGGAAAAGAGGGATGCCCGGTGTTAAGTGACCGTCAAAAAAAAGTAATCAAGATGATTTTAAATCACAGTCGGGGCATCTATGCCAATGAGATCGCCGAAAAAATGCAGGTTAGTACCCGAACGATCCGCAATGATATTGCGGCTATCAATCTGGTCTTGAAAAATGCACAGTGTCAAATTCAGTCCAGTAAGCGTTCTGGTTACTTTATCATGCAGGAAAATATCAGTCGTATCAAAGAGTGTGTAAAGGTGATGGATTCGTTTAACCGCTCGCAGGTTGCCGCTTCTTCTAAACAGCGTAAATATTTTATGCTGGGAAAATTGATTCATCAGCCACAGATCAGCCTGGGCGATATGGCGGATATGTTGTATGTTTCGGAACAAACTATTTATAAAGATCTAAACAGCCTGATTCATTATCTAGAGCAGAAGTATCATTTCTGCTCTTTAACACTAGAAAATGGTAAATTACAGTTAAAAAGTGATGAAGTGGAAATTCGAACGCTTTTCTATCGTTTGGCAAAGGAAGAGATCTATCGCTCCAATCAACTGGTAGATATTCATTTATACCAGATGGTCAAAGAAGATGCGGACATGGAAGAATTAAACGATATTACGGACTATATCAGCAGCTTTTGTCGAAGTAATTCCATTGTGCTTTCTGATCAAATGTTGTTTGTGATCGCATGGATGGTCTTCTTTACCATGCTTCGTTCGGAAAACGGATATGTATTGACAAAAAGAGTAGAACTGTTTCAGCCTAATGAAGTACTGGTTCGCATGTTGACAAGCCTTTTACAGGATCTTCGCTTTGATCTAACGACAATGGATTGCCATCTGTTACAAAACTACATTGAAACACTTGGCTTTTACAGCAGTAAACAAAATGTGGTATCCGGTTCGGAAGTCGATGAGATCGTTGAGGAATTCACTTTGCAGATGAAGTCCAAATACAATATGGATTTTACCCAGATTCCATCCTTGTTTGATAACTTTAAGATTCATTTGCAGTTTACGATCAAGCGATTGTTGATGGACTATCAGCTGACCAATCCTTTATTACAGGAAGTAAAGGTCAAATATGCGTTTGCGTATGAGATCACGATGTTGATTGTACCGATCATTCATGAGCGCTACGGACTGTATTTGAGCGAAGATGAAATATCCTTTTTAACCATGTATGTCATGCCATTTTTAAGGGCTCAAAAGGCAAGGGTACAGGCGATTTTGGTCAGTGGTACCTCACAAAGCTTTGCGAATATGCTGCATGTTTGGCTGCATCAGGAATTTGGCTCACGAATCGAAATTATTTCACAGATTCCTTTATACCAGCTCAAAGAGCAGTTAAAGCAGGAAAAGGCGGATCTGGTGATTTCCGATATGCCGATTGAAACCAAGATCGATCTTCCGATTGTAGAAATCACGCAATTGCCGGGTGAAAGCGAAAGAAAGCGTTTAGAGACTTTCATTGTCAAAACAATGACATTAACTTCCAGTGAAGTGATCTTTCATAAGGTTTTTGATCAGAAACGTGTGTTGTTCTTTGATCAGGCGACTTCTTTTGTGCAGGTGATCGAAGCTTGTGCTTTCAATCTTTATCAACAACAAAACATTGATGATCCGGATCTCTTTTCCACAATGACGCTGCAGCGAGAACAGATTTATTCCACGCATATTCGAAACGGTGTTTATTTTTCACACCCTTTGGAAAACCAGGCCAAGAAAACAGGAATTTGTGTGGCCATTATAAAAAACTCGCTTACGCATGCACAAAAACCGGTTCGTATTGTATTTGTAGGGGCCCATGAGCCTAAAATCAACAAAGAAATGATTCATATCTATGATCTTATCAATAAGATCGCGGCTTCGGAAAGACTGGTCAATGTATTGACACAGATTGAGAATTCCGAAGAACTGATTGATTATTTGGAACGTATCGTTCAAGTCTTATAGAGAGTGAGGAAAAATATGAAAATCTTAGTCGTATGCAATGCCGGAATGTCCAGTTCCATCTTAGTAAAAAAGATCGGAGAATATGCACAGAGTATCGGAGAAGAAGCATCTGTTCAGGCTGTAAGCTCTGCCAGTGCTGCGGATGAAGCCGGTAAATGGGATGTATGTTTAGTAGCACCGCAGATTCGTTATATGGTCAACGACATCAAAGCCAAAGTGGGTGTACCGACAGATTCAGTGGATATGCGTGTATATGCAATGGCTGATGGCAAGGCCGCCTTTGAACAGGCGAAAGCTTTAAAGGGGTAAATTATGGCGGATCTGGAACGTCTTTCACAGATTGCCATGGAGATCATTGCTTATTCGGGCGTAGCAAAATCAACGTATATTGAAGCGGCTCGTTTGGCAAGAGAAGGAGATTTTGAACAGGCACAAGAACAGATCCTTCAAGGGGATGAAGTGCTGAAGACAGCCCATGAAACACATATGCAGTTGCTTCAAAAGGAAGCGGCCGAAAACACGCCGCAGGTTTCTATGTTGGTGCTGCATGCGGAAGATCAGTTTATGAGTTGTGAAACCATTAAGGTTCTGGTTCTTGAAATCATTGAAATTTATAAAACATTAGGAAAGGAAGTATAAAATGGCATTTTCTTACGATCCATGGGCACAGATTACCACACGCAACGGTTATGCCTGTGATGAAGTAATCAGTTCCTTACAAAAGTGTATTCGACGAGGGAAAGAAGAAGAGGCTTGTATGTTTGCCTATGAGCTGTATATTTCGTCACCACAGCTGGAAGAAAAAATGTGGCGTCGTCTTTTAACTATTTCTGTAGAGGATATCGGCATGGGCAATCCTATGGCTGCCGTTGTGGTCAATGCCCTGTCACAAGCCCGTTTAAATTTTGATTATGGAGATAATGATCGTACGATCTATTTTATTCATGCGATTCGTTATATGTGTCAAAGTCAAAAAGATCGCTCCAGTGATTTATTGAAGAATATTGTGATCAAAAGCTTTGCGATGGGTAAACTGCCGGAAATTCCGGATGTGGCTTTGGACAAGCATACTAAACGTGGAAAAGCTATGGGAAGAGACTCTTTCCATTTCTTAAATGAAGCCAGTATTGTGATTCCACAGGCCGAAGTGGATAATGATTATAAAGATCGCTATGCCCAAATCTTAGAAGTATACGATCCGAGCGATGTAGCTGAAACTACATTTACTTTTAATGGATGGCAATGGTAAATGGCAACGGTACATAATTCAGCGGATAAAGAGCAGATTGCATCGGTGGTTTTAATGCCGGGCGATCCTTACCGTGCTCGTTATATTGCCGGTAAGTTTTTAGAAAACGCAGCTTTGGTCAGTGAAGTTCGCGGCATGTTGGCTTATACCGGCATGTATAAAGGAAAACGTGTCACCGTTATGGGTAGCGGTATGGGATGTGGTTCGATGGGAATCTATTCGCATGAGCTGTTTAATAAATACGATGTGGAAGTCATTGTACGAGCTGGTTCCTGTGGGGCCTATACCATGGATTTAGATTTAAAGGATATCTTTATTCCGAATTCCTGCTGGAGTCAATCGACCTATGCCCAAACGTACAGCGGTTATGAAAAAGAGTTCGTAGAACCGGATCCAACGCTTTGGAAATCACTTTGTGAACATGCCCTAAACTACAAGACAGGTTGTCTACATACCAGTGATTGTTTTTACTATAAGAAAAAAGAAGACAAGCATCTGATCTGTGAACAGAAGCATTGTCTGGCCGTCGATATGGAAAGCTTTGCGTTATTACACAATGCCGATCAGGCACAGAAAAAGGCGGCTACGATTTTAACGGTCAGTGATCATTCTTTGAAAAAAGAAAAGTTGAGTGTAGCCGAGCGTGAACAAAACTTTGATGCGATGATTCAGATTGCTTTGGACACGTTAGCTTCCTTTGCCTAAGGTTTATGAGGCATTTCCGAAAAGATAGGAAAAAGATTATTTGAAGCCTTTCCAGCTTTCTTTTATAGTAATGTTGTCAAAAGAAAAGCCACAAAAGATACTGTAAAGAAAATCTTTGCGGTATCTTTTTTTGGGAAAGGAGAGAGTATGGATCTAAGGAAATTGTTGCTTGTGATCGTAGGTTCCTTTATCATGGGGATAGGGATCAGCATGACGATCGCCGTGAATCTGGGAAGCGATCCGATGACTCTGTTTTGGATCGGAGTCGCCAGTCATTTACACATTACGGTCGGACAGGCCAATCTGTTAGTCTGTGCCGTGCTTCTTGTGATCGTATTTTTCATGGATCGAAAACAAATTCATTTGGGAAGCCTTTTAAATCCAATCGTGATTGCACTGACAACGGATGCGTTTGTGAATTTGAATTTTGAAGGGGCCAGCTATCTGCTTCGAATCATTCTGATGGTATTGGGATTGTTGATCCTTGCCTTTGGAATCGCTTTTTATGCTCTTGCGGATTATGGCAAGGGAGCTTATGAGGCGTTAGTTTTTACGTTATGCGATCGTTTTCATCTGGCTGTCGGTATCGTTCGAACCAGTGCGGATATCTTCTTTGCGATCCTGGGGATCGTATTAGGGGCACCGGCTGCCATCGGTACTTTGCTTGCCATTGTATGTATGGGAAGCGGTATTCAACTGTGTTTGAAGCTGCTGACAAGTCAGCCTATAAAAAGAATTTTACTGAAAAAAGCCAAGTAGAGGAGGAATGTTTATGGCAACTGCACACAACAATGCAAATCCTGGCGATATCGCCAAAACCGTTTTGATGCCCGGTGATCCGCTTCGTGCGAAATTTATCGCCGAGACATATCTGGAAAGTATCGTACAGTTTAATACCGTGCGCAATATGTTTGGTTATACAGGAGACTATAAAGGAAAAAGAATTTCCGTTATGGGAAGCGGTATGGGAATGCCAAGTATCGGTATCTATTCTTATGAGTTATTTCATGAATATGGTGTAGAAAATATCATCCGTATCGGTAGTGCCGGCGCTTATACAAGCGATCTTCATATTTTTGATCTGGTGTTGGCCAACAGCTGCTGGAGTGAATCCACTTACTGTATGGCACAGGCCGGTGTAAAAGGGGACATTCAATATCCAAGTCCGGAATTAAACGAAACTATCAAAGAAGCCGCCGACAAATTAGGTATCCAGCTGCGTGAAGAACGCATTCATTCCAGTGATGTTTTCTATCATGAAGCCAATGTTCCGGATCATAATGATTTTTATAAGGAGCATGGATGTGTCTGTGTGGAGATGGAAAGCTTTGCCTTATTCCACAATGCGAAGATCTTAGGCAAGAATGCAGCCTGTATCTTGACAATTTCCGATTCTTTAGTAACCAATGAACATGCCAGTGCACAACAAAGACAGACTTCTTTTGCGCAGATGATGGAAGTGGCTTTAGAAGCTGCCATCATGAGGTAGTTATGAAATACAAGAGAGTTTTTACGATCGTTGTCGATTCTTTTGGGATCGGTCATGCACCGGATGCCAAAGAATTTGATGATGAAGGAGCGCATACATTTGGACATATTTTAGAAAAGATGCCGGATTTGAAAATCCCGAATATGATGAAGATAGGGCTTGGTAATATCGGCATTCAAAAAGAAACACAGACAATGGGGTATGCCTTGCGCTTACAGGAGGCCAGTGCCGGAAAAGATACGATGACAGGCCACTGGGAAATGATGGGACTACATATCACAACACCGTTTCAGACATTTACCGAAACCGGGTTCCCAAAAGAATTGTTGGATGAATTAAGCAAGCGCTGTGATGGACGTAAGATCATTGGAAACAAAGCGGCCAGCGGTACCGAAATTCTGGATGAACTGGCCGAACAGGAAATCAACAACGGGGATTTGATTGTCTATACATCGGCTGATTCAGTATTACAGATTTGCGGAAATGAAGAAACAATGGGTGTAGATACCTTGTATCGTTATTGTGAAGCAGCCAGAGAACTCACTATGAAACCGGAATGGAAAGTAGGGCGTGTCATTGCCCGTCCTTATACTGGAAAGAAAAAAGGAGAATTTGTACGAACCTCCAATCGTCATGATTATGCACTAAAGCCTTATGGCAAGACTGCTTTAGATGCCTTAAAAGCAGCGGGTTATGATGTGATCAGCGTTGGAAAGATTCGTGATATCTTTGATGGAGAAGGTATTACCAAGGCTTATAAATCCAAGAGCAGCGTACATGGTATGGAACAGACCAATGAAATTGCCAAAGAAGATTTTACTGGTTTGTGTTTTGTGAATCTGGTGGACTTTGATGCTTTATGGGGGCATCGAAGAAATCCGATTGGATATGGGGAAGAGCTGGAAAAATTTGATGTGGCTTTAGGTACTTTATTAGAACAGCTGCATGAGGATGACCTGGTTTTGGTGACAGCCGATCATGGTAACGATCCAACATATAAAGGAACGGATCATACGCGTGAAATGGTTCCTTTACTGGCCTATTCGCCGTCCATGAAGGGTACAGGTGTATTACCGGATGCGAAAACATTTGCGGTGATCGGTGCAACAATTGCCGAAAACTTTGGTGTTTCCATGCCGGAGGGAACGATCGGTTCCAGTCTTTTAGACGAATTAAAATAGTTTTTTCTTAGACCTTTTTAGACATAGAAAGGTCTTTTTGTTTCTCAAAATGGCTTAAAAATGCGATAGATAAAGCACTTTGGATAAAAATATGGGAAATTTGTGAAATTGTCAAAAAACTTTACAAATCATCAACTTTTGTGTATCATGCCAAATTGTGTGCAAAAAATGTTCACAAATCATGAATAGAATGGAGGAAGAACTCTTGAGAAATACGAAATTTATCGCATTGAGCTTTGCCCTGTTGTTCACCTTTTGTGCACAAGGTCAAACCGTAGAGGCACAGGAAAGAAATACGGCAGAAGTTTGTCGCATTCAGGATGAAGATTCCGTGATCGATGCGATCACAAACCGCTATGCCTTTTTGGGTTCAGAATTAACATATAAAAAGACGACCGGGGATACTTTGGTCTATGAAAACGACCAGATGGAAATTAAGGTTGATGGTCTGGATTTGATGAAGGCCGGAAAACAGCCGGTTTCCATTACGTACTCTTTAAAGGATTCCAAGGCGATGTTTGAAAAGATGGGTGGTAAAGCCCTGGAAGGTGTATCCAGCGATTTTACCATTCAGACGACTTTAGATGTACAAGATACTACAGCCCCACAGATTCAGGCACAGGATCGTTATGATATCCTGCAGGGAGATGATTTTGATCTTTCTAAAGAAATTAAAGTCAGTGATGAAACAGAAGATGTTTCTGTCGATGTACAAGGCACGATTGATACCACAACGGCCGGTTCTTATACGGCAACGATTATCGCAACCGATGATGCCGGCAATCAGGCAAGAAAGGACGTGCAGGTAGTCGTCGATAAAAAAGAAGATCCAAACTTCTATCAGAAGATCGCGGATGCGGCTTTAGCGCAGATCGGTGTCCATCAAGATTGTACGATGTTGGTGACCAATTCTTTAAAGGCTGTGGGGATCAACTTTCATGGAGCTCCGAGTGCCTATTTATCATTGGGTGATTTGACAAACGATCCGGTACCAGGTGATATTTGTGTGTATCAGGGACATGTTGCGATCTATATTGGTAACGGTCAGGCAGTCCATGGTGGCTGGAATGGATACACCACGCAGATTTTTTCGGTGAATTGTTCCAATCCGTTGATCGGTTATGTACATGTGCGACAGTAATAAAGAGCCATCGTTGGAAGAATTGAAAGAGGCAAAGCGGCAAATTGATTCCATACTGCATAAGCTGGAAAAAACGATCCAGACATTAGAATCGAAAGAAAAACCGCAACGTTATCTTTCGCAGATTACACTGGCCAAAAGAAGATACAGGGCCATGATGATCGCCATCGATTTGATTGAAAAACAGATGAAAAACATTTGAAGAAAGAGCGCTGCTCTTTCTTTTTTTTTGTCCCTTGTGGTAGAATGACAAAAAATGGAGGTGCACTATGAGAGATGCGACAATGTTTTCGATCATTGAAAAGGAAGAGCAAAGACAAAAAAGAAATATTGAATTGATTGCCAGTGAAAATTTTGTATCCAAAGAAGTACGAGAAGCCCAAGGCAGCGTATTGACCAACAAATATGCCGAAGGCTATCCGGGGAAACGATATTACGGTGGCTGTATCCATGTTGATGAAGCCGAAGAATTGACAAGACAAAGAGCCTGTGAATTGTTTGGGGCCCAACACGCCAATGTGCAGCCACATTCCGGCTCGCAGGCGAATATGGCAGTGTACAATACATTATTAGAGCCGGGTGATACTGTAATGGGAATGGATCTTGCGGCCGGTGGACATCTGACACATGGACATCCGATGAATTTTTCAGGTACGCTGTATAACTTTGTACCTTATATGGTGGATAAAGAAACGGAAGAAATCGATTATGATGCGTTAGAAAAAAAGGCTATGGAAGTAAAGCCAAAGCTGATTGTTGCCGGTGCTAGCGCCTATTCTCGTATCATCGATTTTGAACGATTCGGCAAGATTGCCAAAGCCTGCGGGGCGTATTTGATGGTGGATATGGCCCATATCGCCGGTCTTGTTGCTACCGGTTTACATCCAAGCCCGATTCCTTATGCGGATTTTGTGACGACAACGACCCATAAAACATTGCGCGGACCTCGTGGCGGTATGGTTTTCTGTAAAAAAGAATTCGCCAAGAAACTGGATTCCAAAGTATTCCCGGGTATGCAGGGAGGCCCGTTAGAACATGTGATCGCTGCCAAAGGCATCTGTTTGTATGAAGCTATGCAACCAGAATACAAAGAATATATGCAGCAGGTTCTCAAGAATGTACAAGTCATGGTCAACGGTTTCCAGAAAGCCGGCTTTAGAGTTGTATCCAACGGCAGCGATAACCATCTGTTGATGTTGGATGTGATGTCCAGTATTGGCTTGACCGGAAAAGAAGCAGAAAGATTGTTGGATCTGGCAGGCATCACGGTCAATAAAAATACGATTCCATACGATACACAAAAACCATTTGTGACAAGTGGTATCCGTATCGGTTCGGCCGCTATGACAAGTCGCGGCTTTAAAGAAGCTGAATTTGAAAAAGTGACAGACTGGATCATTGAAGTCTTAAAGGCCGGTGACGAGGCTGTTTGTGCCCGTGTAAAAGAAGAAGTGCAGGCTTTGACGGCCAACTACCCGGTGGAGGCACAAATTTGATCACGCTTCTTTGTATCGGGAAAAACAAAGAAAAAGCACTGTGCCAGCTGGAAAATGAGTATGTAAAGCGTATCCAGCCGTTTTCAAAGTTTCAGGTCATTGAGGTCAAGGATGAATCCAATGTACATATGGAACGAGATAAGGAAGCTGAATTGATCAAGGAAAAAGAAGGAAAACGCGTCCTGGAGAAGATCCGTCCACAAGATTTCGTGATCTTGTTGGATCTGCATGGCAAGATGCCTGATTCCATTTCGTTTTCGAATCAGCTGGAAAGCTGGTTTATGAAATCGTCTGATCTAGTTTTTGTGATCGCCGGTTCTCTTGGACCAAGCAGTGATTTAGTGAAACGGGCTGATTATCGCTGGAAGCTCAGTGATCTGACTTTTACCCATCTGATGACAAGAATTCTTGTCTTAGAACAGATTTATCGCGCATTTATGATTCAAAATGGACGCTCTTACCACAAGTAAGAGCGTTTTTATCAGGGAATTAAAAACAAAATCTAGGAAATCAAAAAATCAAGTGATATAATAAAAACGTTTAGTACAGTAGGAGGAATGGAAATGTCTAAAAGAACTGTAAAAGACCTTCAGGTTTCTGGGAAAAAGGTCATCGTACGTTGCGATTTTAACGTACCTAGAAAAGACGGTGTGATCACAGACGACAACCGTATCGTCATGGCTTTACCAACCATTAAATACTTAGTGGAAAATAACGCAAAGATCATTTTGATGTCACATTTAGGTAAAGTAAAAACAGAAGAAGATAAAGCTAAAAATAACTTAGAATGTGTAGCTGTTCGTTTACAGGAACTGTTACCAGATACAAAAGTTTCTTTCTGTCCGGTAACTCGTGGACCAGAATTGGAAGAAGCTGTCAATAATTTAAAAGACGGAGAAATCGTTTTGATGCAGAATACGCGTTATGAAAAGGGCGAAAGCAAAAACGATCCTGAATTAGGTGCTTACTGGGCAAGTCTTGGTGAAGTCTTTGTAGAAGATGCCTTTGGTTCTGTTCACCGTGCACATGCTTCGACTGTAGGAATCCCAACAAACATCAAAGAAAACGGTTTAGGTTTCCTTGTAGAAAAAGAAGTTACAATGCTTGGAAAAGCTGTAGATAATCCAGCACATCCATTTGTTGCGATCATCGGTGGATCAAAAGTATCCAGTAAGATCGATGTTATCGACAACTTGTTGAAGAAAGCCGACAAAGTAATCATCGGTGGTGGTATGGCTTATACTTTCATGAAAGCACAGGGTGGAAGCATCGGTACTTCTTTAGTAGAAGATGACAAATTAGAACTGGCAAAAGAATATCTGGAAAAAGCCGGTGACAAGCTGGTATTGCCAGTGGATAACGTTTGTGCTGATGCTTTTAGTGAAGAAGCTAATACACAGGTATGTAAATCCGGAGAAATCCCTGAAGGATGGATGGGATTGGATATCGGTCCTGCCTCTGTAGAATTGTTCAAGGAAACGCTAGCCGGAGCTAAGACTGTTGTATGGAATGGTCCAATGGGTGTATTTGAAATGAAGAAATTTGCCAAGGGTACAGAATTAGTATGCCAGGCTATTTCTGAATTGCCGGATGCGATCACTGTTATCGGTGGTGGTGATTCTGCCGCTGCAGCCAAACAGTTAGGTTATGCCGATAAATTCTCTCATGTTTCTACCGGTGGTGGAGCTTCTTTGGAATACATGGAAGGTAAAACATTGCCAGGTATCGCAATCATCAGTGAGAAGTAAGAAAAGAGGAAATAAAAATGAGAAAACCAATTATTGTTGGAAACTGGAAAATGAACAAAAACAATGCGGAGACAGAAGCTTTCTTCAAGGAAGTAGATGCTGCTGCCGCAAGTGAAAACGCAACATATGGAATCGGTTGTCCGTTTACTGATTTAAGAACGGCTGCCGACAATGCCAAAAACTTGATCGTTGCCGCTGAAAACTGCCACTTTGAAGACAGTGGAGCTTTCACGGGAGAAGTCAGCGTTCCTATGTTGGAAGAATTAGGAATCAAATACTGTATCATCGGACACAGTGAACGTCGTCAAATGTTTGGTGATACGGATGAAACAGTCAACAAAAAGGCAAAACGTCTGATTGCTGCCGGAATGACACCAATTCTTTGTATCGGTGAAACCGAAGCACAGTACGATGCCGGAGAAACCGAAAAAGTCATTCGTGATCAGTTGACAGGTTCCATTGCAGATTTGGATGCCAAAGATGTAGCCAACATGGTTATCGCTTATGAACCAATCTGGGCAATCGGTACCGGTAAGTCAGCTACAAAAGAAGATGCGCAAAACTGCTGTGCCATCGTTCGTGATCAGGTTAAAGTCATGTATGGTCAGGAAGCTGCTGATTCTGTACGTGTACAGTATGGTGGAAGTGTAAAACCAGGAAACATCGTTGAATACATGGCATGTCCGGATATCGATGGCGCTTTGATTGGTGGAGCCAGTTTAAAGGCAGATTCTTTCATGGAAATCATCGAAAAAACAAAGTAATTGTTAAAAAGTATAACAGATTGTTTAAAAAGAGGGTTGAATGCCCTCTTTTTTTATGATAAATTTATGGTAACTATTGGATTAACTAAGGGGGTTATTCTATGAATTATATTGAAGAGCATGGTAAAAAGGTGGCAGCCGTTCTATGTGTCGCAAGTTGTTTTCCGGTTGTAGCAGCCGTATATGCGATGGAAACAGAACCTGGCTGGCACGGGGACCGTTATATTAATACAGATGCAACCGTAGCTATTGGATGGCAGGAAATCGAAGGAAAAAGCTATTACTTCGATGAAAGTGGTGAAGTGGACGAAGAAACGACACAGCAGGCCACAGTTGCCACTGTATCACAGGATGTATCACAGACCGTTCAGGAAAATGTTTCAACTGTCACAAAAGAAGTTGTTACAGAAGAAGTAAAAGCTGTGGATGCAAAGAAAGAAGCTGAAGAAAAAGCTGCTCAGGAAGCTTTAGCGCAGGAAAGCGTAACTGTAGTGGAAGATACAACCGCTGATGTATCACAGCCAACTTATACTGAAGATACAACAGTAGAAACACCAGCTGTGGATACTACAACACCAGTTGTTGAAGAAACACCAAGTGCTCCGGTACAGGAAGCACCATCTCAGCCGGTAACACCTCCGACTCAGGATACTACAACAACGCCACCGGCAGTGGAAGAAACACCAAGTACACCGGTAGAAGAAACACCATCTCAACCAGTAACACCTCCGGCCCAGGATACTACAACACCGGGAGCAGGTGATACAACAGGTGCTTATGCGGATTTGAATGCACGTATTGCGGCAGCTGCACAAACTTTGGTTGGTGTAACCGATGGACAGCAGTGTACACAGGTTGTACAGCAGGCTTTGGCTTTAGCTGGTGTAAGTGATGCGATGCAGTTATGGCCGGATCAGTACATTATGTATGGATATTACACAGATACACCGCAGGCTGGTAACTTAGTTTACTACAACAATGGTGGTCGTGGGGTTGACCATATTGCGATTTATATCGGAAACGGATTATGTGTGCATGGTAACTTCTGGACATCAGATGGTAGCAGCAAGACCATTATCTCCAGCGTTTATAATGGCGGTGGAGGTGCTCCTCAGTTTATTCAGGTAACCCGATAATTGTTTAGAACCTGACTTTCAAAGTCAGGTCTTTTTTTGTATAATGGATTCTGTTAAGCTGAGGTGACAACATGCGTATAGGACAATCAATCGATATACATCAACTCAAACAAGGAAGACCGCTGATTTTAGGTGGTGTTTCTATTGAACACGAAAAAGGATTAGATGGACATTCGGATGCGGATGTTTTGACACATGCGATCATGGAAAGTATCTTGGGTGCTTTAAGCCTGGGTGATTTAGGAAAACATTTTCCGGATACAGATCCAAGCTATAAAGGAGCCAATAGCTTAGAACTATGTGCCTGTGTCTATGAAATGATGACACAAAGGGGATATAAGATCGGTAATGTGGATGCGACTATCGTAATTGAAAGACCAAAATTAGCACCTTATATAGAACAGATGCGAAATAATATAGCCCAGGTCCTTCATTGTAGATTGGATCAAATATCCATTAAAGCTACAAGGGGCGAAAAAATGGGGTTTATCGGTCATGAAGAAGGGGCAGCGGCATTCTCAGTCTGCCTGTTGGAGGAAGTAAAATGAGAGTAGTAATTCAAAGAGCAAACTATGCGAAATGTACGATTGATCAGGAAATCACCGGACAGATTCATCAAGGTTTTTGTGTCTTTGTGGGCTTCACACATACCGATACCAAAGCCACTGTGGACAAGGTTGTAAAAAAAATCTGTGGCTTGCGTATATTTTCCGATGAGCAGGGAAAGATGAATCGTTCAATTCAGGATGTACAAGGCGCTATTTTATCTATCTCTCAATTCACTTTGTATGCAGCCTGTAAAAAAGGTAATCGTCCGGGTTTTACGGATGCGGCAAAACCAGATGTAGCCATTCCTTTATATGAATATTTTAATGAAGTTTTAAGAAATAATGGGTTACATGTAGAAACAGGCGTATTTGGTGCGGATATGCAGATCGAATTGTGTAATGATGGGCCGGTTACCATCTTATTAGATAGCGAGGAGTTATAATGGAAATCATTTATGGAAGTGAGTTATCGCAAAAAATCAAAGCTGAGTTAAAGCAGGAAATCAAAAAGCTGCAAAAGGAAGGAAAACGACTTCCGGTATTGAGCGTGATCCTGGTAGGAGATAATCCGGCCAGTCAAAGTTATGTCAAAAGCAAGGCCAATGCCTGTGCGTCTATAGGCATGGAAAATCGAACCATTTGTATGCCAGGTTCAACAACACAACAGGAGTTGTTGGAAGAGGTACAAAGGCAGAACGAGGATCCAGAAGTTGATGGAATCCTGGTGCAGCTGCCCTTGCCATCTCATTTAGATGAAGTCAGCGTTATCGATGCGATATCACCGGATAAAGATGTGGATGGATTGCATCCTGTGAATGCCGGTAAGCTGTTGACGGGAAGAGATGGTTTTGTGCCCTGCACACCATTAGGTGTCATGGAGATGTTAACTTCTATCGGTTATGCGGATTTAAGTGGGTTAAATGCGGTTGTGATCGGCCGCAGTAATCTTGTCGGCAAACCACTATCCTTACTGTTGCAGAAACAAAATGCGACAGTCACAATGGCGCATTCGCGAACAGCACATTTAAAAGAGATTTGTCAACAGGCGGATATCTTGATTGCGGCGATTGGAAAACCAAAGAAGATCACGGCTGATTATATCAAAGAAGGAGCTGTTGTGATTGATGTTGGTATCAACCGCATGGAGGATGGAAAGCTTTGCGGCGATGTGGATTTTGAAGCAATCAAAGAGAAGACTAAAGCTATTACCCCGGTACCGAAGGGCGTAGGTCCAATGACGGTGTGTATGTTATTGAAAAATACATTGAAAGCGTATAAGGAGCATGAGAAAATCTATGGATGAAAAAAGTTATGATTTAAATGATATCATCGAAATGAAAAAGGAACACCCGTGTCATAAATCAAAACAATGGAAGATCATCCGTATGGGTGCAGATATTCGAATCAAATGTTTAGGCTGTGGAGCCAGTGTGCTGATGCCCCGTAGTAAGTTTGAAAAGAAGTTGAAGCGGGTCGTATCGAAAGGGAGTGAATAAAAATGCCATTAACTGCAGGAATCGTGGGCTTGCCCAATGTCGGAAAATCAACTTTATTTAATGCCATTACAAAGAGTCAGGTGGAGGCTGCCAATTATCCGTTTGCGACAATTCAGCCCAATGTGGGTGTCGTCGAAGTACCGGATAAAAGAGTTGATCGTTTAGTCGAAATCTTTCATCCGAAAAAAACAATCTATACGACCTTTGAGTTTACGGATATCGCCGGTTTGGTCAAAGGTGCTTCCAAAGGAGAAGGGTTAGGAAACCAGTTTTTATCCAATATTCGTCTGACAGATGCGATTTGTCAGGTCGTACGTTGTTTTGATGATCCCAACATCACGCATGTGGAAAATTCCATCGATCCTATTCGAGATATTGAAATCATCAATTTGGAATTAACGCTGGCGGATTTGCAGACGATCGAAAATCGTATTGCGAAAGTGGAACGTAAAGCCAAGACGACTTCCGATAAAGAAGCTAAGATGGAAATGGAACTTTTGGCCAAGTTAAAGCCATGTTTGGAAGAAGGAAAGCCTGTTCGTTCTTTAGAACTGACGGAAGATGAACAGGCGTTGATGAAGATGTATAACCTGCTGACAGCAAAACCGGTCATTTATGTCTGCAACCTGGATGAAGAAGGAGCCATGGATCCAGAATCCAATGCGTATTATCAAAAAGTGAAAGCCTATGCGGCACAGGAAAACAGCGAAGTTGTAAGCTTATGTGCCAAAATGGAAGAAGAGCTGAGCGGATTGGAAGCAGAGGAAAGAGCTGCTTTCTTAGAAGAATTAGGAATTTCAACCAGTGGCCTGGATACATTGATTCAGAAAGCATATCATATCTTGAATCTTTGTACTTTCCTAACAGCCGGTGAAGATGAATGTCGTGCCTGGACCTTTAAAAAGGGAATGAAGGCACCGGATTGTGCCGGTGTGATTCATACGGATTTTAAAAAAGGCTTTATTCGCGCTGAAGTTTATGCTTTTAGCGATATGGATGAGCTGGGTAGTGAGCATGCGATCAAGGAAGCCGGCAAGCTTCGTTTGGAAGGAAAGGATTACGTGGTGCAGGATGGGGATGTCATGCACTTCCGTTTTAACGTGTAATTATGTTCAATCTAGATTTGGAAAGTCTATTATCTTTGATCATTGCGGTTGTATTGGCGATGTCCATTCATGAAATGGCGCATGGTTTGGTATCGTATTGGCTGGGCGATCCTACGGCCAAAATGCAGGGAAGAATCTCATTAAACCCCTTTGCTCATGTAGATTGGTTAGGTGTGCTATGTCTATTACTGTTTCATTTTGGATGGGCTAAGCCAGTACCTATCGATGCCAGTTATTATAAAGACAGAAAGACCGGAATCATCTGGACCAGCTTTGCAGGTCCACTTGCCAACTTTTTATTAGCCTTTGTATGCATCTTTATATACTTTTTAATTTTTCGATTAGCTCCGCAATTCGCATTAACTGGTGTTGGAACCTTTATCATGTCTACTTTATCAACATCGGCGACATTAAATATCGGATTTGGCCTTTTTAACCTGATTCCGGTTCCACCATTAGATGGATCGAAAATCTTATTTGCGTTTTTACCGGATGAGCAATATTATCGCTTTATCGAAGGTTCTCCGTTCTTTATGTTGGTGTTGATCTTGTTGATCTATATGAATGTGTTAAATGTACCATTGGCGATGTTACAGAATAACATTCTTCAATTCTTTATTAATATTTCTTCTATGATACTGGGATTTTAATTCCAGTTTTTTTATGCGTTTGAAACTTTTTTCATAGACTTTTTCTTATTTTCAAAATATTTTCACAAACCGCTTGAAAATATGTGAGAATGTGTTTAGAATATATACATATTCACAATTATTGTTTAGGAGGAAGAGATATGAAGGGAAGAGTTTTCAAAGTCTTTACATCTTCAGCTTTAGCCGTTGGATTATTAGCTGGATGTAGTTCTGGTGGAGGTGCTGGTGCCGGAAAGACATTGGCCGATGGCGATACAGTCACGATTGGATTGAACTTTGAGTTAAGTGGCGGAACTGCAAGTTATGGTACTGCTGAGTACAATGGAGCAAAGCTTGCCATTGATCAATACAATGCCAGTGACGATGCCAAATATAAAATAGAAATCGCCGAACAGGACAACAAAGGAGACAATGCCGAAAGTACAACAGCTGCGACTCGTTTGATTACGGAGGATGGTGCTTCAGTGATTGTCGGACCGGCAACCAGTGGTACATCCATTGCGACTTATCAGGTAGCCAGTGATAATTCCGTGCCGGTTATTTCACCATCGGCTACACAAATCAGTGCAACGACAAATGACAATGGAGAAACATATCCATATGCATTCCGAATTTGTTTCGAGGACTCTTATCAGGGTGCCGCCATGGCTCAATATGCTTATGATACTTTAGGTGTAAAGAAAGCGGCCATCATCAATGAAGTCAGTGATTATGGGCAAGGACTTGCATCCACATTTAAAGATGTCTTTACAAAAAAAGGCGGTGAAGTGGTAGCAGAACAGAGTTATAACTCTGGTGATACAGATTTCGCATCCATTTTAACCGATATGAAATCAAAAGATTTTGATGTTTTGTACATTGCCGGATATTATCAGGAAGCTGGTTTGATCATTAAGCAGGCTCGTGATATGGGAATCGATACACCGATCGTTGGTGCCGATGGATTTGAATCAGAAGTTCTTTCTCAGTTAGCCGGTGCTCAAAATTTGAGTAACACTTACTACACAACATGTTATACAACACTGAATGCCAGTGATGAATTGACAAACTTCATTGATTCTTATACAGAAGAATATGGAGAAGCACCAAATATGTTCTCCGCATTAGCTTATGACTCAACGAATCTTGCCTTGCAGGCACTTGAGGAAGCTGGTGCAACAGGTGAAGAATTGAAAAATACATTGGAAGGTATTGAATTCTCTGGAATTACCGGATCGTTCACATTTGATGATACACATTCTCCAATCAAGACAGTCATGATCGTTGAACTGGAAAATGGTGTACAGACAGAGGCTACTGAAATCGAAGTAGAACAGTAATCCAGATGTATCAGGGGAAGCAAACTTCCCCTTTTTTCTAGTAGAAGGAGAGAAACTATGAGCCAGTTTTTACAACAAGTTATCAATGGTCTGTCTTTGGGTTCCATCTATGCTTTGATTGCCCTGGGATATACCATGGTTTACGGAATCATCAAACTGATTAACTTCGCCCATGGAGATATTTATATGTTGGGGGCCTATGTAGCCTTTATCACAACAACTTACTTTGGTTTCAGCTTTTTCCCGGCGATGATCGCCAGTATGGTGGTTTGCGGAATTTTGGGTGTTCTAATTGAACGAATCGCATATAAGCCTTTACGACATGCGACTCGTATTGCGGCTTTGATTACCGCAATCGGAGTCAGTTATGTATTGGAATATACGACGCAATATGTTATGGGAAGCGAAGTAAAGACGTATCCGACGCTTTTAAGTAATGCCTCTTTTACTTTGGGGCCGGTTACCATTTCTATGCAGCAGGTGTATATTTTTACCATTACGATTGTTTTGATGATTGCTTTGCAGCTGATTATTAAAAAGACAAAGATGGGACGTGCCATGCGTGCTGTCAGTGTGGATGAGGATGCGGCTAAGCTGATGGGAATCAATGTAGATACCACGATTTCCTTTACCTTCCTTTTAGGAAGTTCTTTAGCGGGTGTTGCCGGTATTTTAGTTGGTATTTACTATAACTCTATCGATCCTTTGATGGGAATGATTCCTGGATTAAAAGCATTTATTGCCGCTGTTTTCGGTGGCATCGGCAGTGTGCCGGGAGCTATGATTGGTGGTCTGTTTATCGGTATTGCCGAAACTATGGTTGTAGCTTATGGAAGTTCATTATATCGTGATGCCATTGTCTATTTGATTTTGATTCTGATCTTGATTATCAAACCAGATGGTTTGTTAGGAAAAAACCAGAGAGAGAAGGTGTAATTCATGCCGAAACAATTATTGAACAAAGAAAATATTGCTTGGCTTGCCAGTGCCATTGTGATCTTTCTGGTGTGCAGTGTATTAATGAATGCGGGAATCATCAACTCTTACTATCAAATTACTCTTTACAATATCTGTATTAATATCATTTTGGCGGTTTCTTTAAACCTTGTTATCGGTATTTGTGGTCAGTTCTCCTTAGGACATGCCGGCTTTATGTGTATCGGTGCCTATAGTGCCGGTATTGTTACAAAAATGATGCCGAATCTGGGTGGACTCTTCCTTGGTTTATTAGTTGGATTTGTGATTTCGGCCATCGTGGCATTAATTGTTTCTATTCCAACATTGCGTTTAAAAGGGGATTATCTGGCCATTGCGACCTTAGGGTTTGCCGAGATCATTCGTATCATTGTACAAAATATGAAAATTACCAATGGAGCGGCCGGATTGAGTGGAATTCCACGTTTGACTACATGGCCTTTATTGATCATTGGCGTGGTAATTGCCTTGGTCGTTGTATGTAACTTTACTCGCAGTGCGCCTGGTCGCGCCTGTTTATCCATTCGTGAAGACGAGATTGCTTCGGAAGCCATGGGAATCAATACAACGCGATATAAAGTCATTGCGTTTGTGATCGGGGCCATTTTGGCTAGTATGGCAGGCGCTTTATTTGCATGTAACTTCTATGTCATCAATCCATCACAGTTTACTTTCAACCGTTCTATCGATATTTTGGTTATGGTTGTATTCGGCGGTATGGGCTCGATGACTTCCAGTGTAATCGCCGCAGCGGCGATTGGAATCTTAAATATGATCTTGCAGAACTTCTCAGATATTCGAATGATTATCTATGGTCTGGCTTTGGTTATTATTATGATCTTTAAGCCGTCCGGTTTATTGGGAACCAAAGAGTTCTCCTTTAAAAAATTGTTTCAGAAAAGAAAGGGGAATCGCTAATGGAACCAATTCTTCAAATTAAAAATCTGACAAAAAACTTTGGCGGACTTTGCGCTGTATCCAATGTATCTATGCAGATCAACCAGGGAGAGCTGATTGGTTTGATCGGACCCAATGGTGCTGGTAAAACCACACTATTTAACTTGTTGACAGGAGTGTATGAGCCAAGCAGCGGTTTGATTGAATTCAATGAAGACGGCAAGAAAATTCAATTAGGCGGTTTAAAACCTTATAAGATCACAGCCTATGGAATTGCTCGAACTTTCCAGAATATTCGTTTGTTTAAGACGATGACAGTTTTGGAAAATGTAAAGGTTGCGATGCATAAAAATATTCGCTATGGAACTTTGGCGGCGATTTTCCGTTTGCCTTCTTATTATAATGAAGAAAAATGGGTCGAAGAGAAGGCCTGCGAGTTGTTAAAGGAAGTTGGATTGTATGGAAAACGTAATGAACAGGCCACCAATCTTCCTTATGGTGAGCAGCGTCGTTTGGAGATTGCCCGTGCCCTTGCGATTCAACCGAAGATTTTGTTTTTGGATGAACCGGCAGCCGGTATGAACCCACAGGAAACCGCAGAATTGACGGATTTGATTTATCGTATCCGTGATAAATACAATCTAACAATTATCCTGATTGAACACGATATGTCTTTGGTTATGAAGATCTGTGAAAGAATTTATGTTCTGGATTATGGAAAGCTGATTGCCAGCGGAAATCCGGAAGAGATCCGAAACAATGAATTTGTCATCAAGGCCTATTTAGGGGAGGAAATCTAATATGGCGATGTTGGAAGTAAAAGACCTCCATGTGCATTATGGTGTGATTGAAGCTTTAAAAGGAATCAATCTGGAAGTCAATGAAGGAGAGATCGTTTCTTTGATTGGTGCCAATGGCGCCGGAAAAACTACGATGTTGCAAAGCATTAGTGGTATCAAAAAGAAGACCAGCGGTGATATACTATTTTTAGGTGAGTCGATTTTTAAGAAGAATCCAAAATTCATCGTACAAAAAGGATTGACACAAGTTCCGGAAGGAAGACGTATCTTTACCGGTTTGAGTGTCTATGAAAATTTGATGATGGGAGCTTTTTTACGCAAGGATAAAAAAGGTATTCAACAAGATCTGGAAAAAGTCTATGCACAGTTTCCAATCTTAAAGGAACGAATCAATCAGGATGCTTCTACTTTATCTGGTGGAGAACAACAGATGTTGGCTATGGGACGTGCTCTTATGGCAAAACCGAAGCTTTTATTGTTGGATGAGCCAAGTATGGGGTTGGCCCCTATCCTTGTCAAAGAGATCTTCTCGATCATTGAAGAAATCAATAAGCAGGGAACGACCGTGTTATTGGTCGAACAAAATGCCAAGATGGCTCTGTCAATCGCTCATCGTGCTTATGTACTGGAAACAGGAAAAGTTGTATTGAGTGGAACCGGTAAGGAACTGGCGGAAAGTCCGGAGATCCAAAAAGCATATCTGGGAGGATAAAAAGATGTTTAAAGTCAAAGATTACATGACAAAAGATGTCATTTGTACAGAAAAAGATGCCACAATTTCAGAAGTTCTGGAATTGATGAAAGAACATGGCATTCATCGTGTTCCGGTTGTGGAAAACCAGAAGCTGGTGGGTTTGATTACAGAAGGCATGATTGCGACATCGCATTCATCGGCCACTTCATTAAGTATTTATGAACTAAATTATTTGTTGTCCAAAACGACAGTCAACACTGTTATGGTCAAGAATGTAATTTCTATGAATGAAGAAGAGTTAATGGAATCCTGTGCTGAAACGATGCGTACACACGATATTGGGTGTATCCCCATTACAGACGAAAAGAACAATGTGGTGGGAATTGTTACCCAGAATGATGTATTTGGATGTTTCTTAAGTGTACTTGGATGGGAGGATAAAGGGACTCGTATTACGATTGCGGTTAAAGATGAATTGGGTGCCATCGGGAAATTATCAGATATTTTTGTTCAACAAAAAGTAAATATTTCACATATTGGGGTTTACTCATTTAAGGATGGTATTGCCAATATGGTGGTACGATGTGATGCGGAAGATCCTAAAAATTTGATTCAGGCATTAGAAGAACATGGATATCAAGTGTTAGAAACGTATAAGAACTAGCTGTTGCGGCTGGTTCTTTTTTTCAAACTTTGAATTAGTTAATCCTTACTGTTTCTAAACGAATTTTTAATAGTTTTCTCTTTTTCATACGTATCTAATAGCGTAGAGAAAAGGAGGAAGTACAAATGGAAGATCAAAAAGAATGGAAAGAGATCATGCAGGAAGCAAAACGATTGTATGATGAACAGTGTAAAAAGATCCTGTTGTATAAACAGATCCTGGCCTATATTTTTAAGGAATGTCTGGAAGAATATAAAGATCTTTCCCTGGAAAAGATACAGGAGCTGCTGGATGAGGAACAAAGTCATGACAAGATGATCAGTAAAAATGTGGAGGATCAAAGTATCAGGGGAAGTATGATCCGCTATGATCTTCTCTATAAGATCAAAAATCCACAAAACAACAACTATATGTGGATCGATATCGAACCGCAGGGGATGGATCCCGGTACCTATGATCTGTTTTACTATGCCACAAGAATGGTAGCCCGACAAAGAAACGATCCGGAAGGTTTTGAAGAAGATGACTTCGACAACCTTCAGAAGGTAATTACACTTTGGATCTGTTTGCGCCATGCGAGGTATAAGGACAATACGATCAATACATACAGGATCGAAGAAAGAAACATTGTAGGCCATCTCAAACATCAAAAAGAGTTTTATAACCTGATGGAGATCATATTACTGTATCCCCGGAAACGACAGCGATCATAAAAGTATGGAAGAAATCTTGAGCGGTGAAAAGAGTATTATGGAGTATCTGGAGATCTTGTTTCTATCGCAAAGAAGCTATGAACAGAGGATAGAAATCCTAGAAAAGAAGTATGGTATAATATTCAAAGAAGAAAGTGAGATGAGAAAGATGTGTACATTCAGCGATGCGATCTGGGAAAAAGGAATTAACATAGGAAGAGAAGAAGGTCAAAAACATGGTGTAAAGATTGGATTTAACGAAGGTATTCGAAGAAGCGTTATGAATTTAATGAAGAATCATGTAACTTCGAATATAGAAGAAGCCATGGATTTATTAGGAGTAGAAGCATCTTTACGACCGGCCATTTTAAAATCTATACAGATGCATTAGAAACAGACTGGAACACATAGAGAACACGAGATGGGAAAGATGTGTACATTCAGAGATGGATCTGGAAAAAACAATAGAGAAGGGTGAAGAAATAGGAATTAGCATAGGAAGAGTAGAAGATAAACAATATACAGAGTTTAATCAAAATCGTGTTGCTTCTAATATTAACGAAGTCATGAATATGTTGATGTGGAAACTTCATTAAGACCAATTATTTTACAATTTCTACATATTAACTAGCTATGAGATATGGGATAAATAAATTTTACTGGGTGAATCATAATGTTTACTTTCTGTGATGGCAATCTGTTTGACAGAAGTGTTGTAAACCTTTAAAATGGCATAGAAGAGGTGAGAACTATGGAATTAGGCGAATCTTTGGAAGATTACCTGGAATCAATTCTGGTATTGAGTGAAAAAATCGATCATGTTCGCAGTGTGGATGTAGCCAGCTATTTAGGGTTCTCTAAGCCAAGTGTATCGCATGCGGTCAAACTTTTGGAAAAAGATGGATATCTTCATTTAGATGAAAATAAATTTTTATATCTGACAGATGCAGGAAACCGTATCGCAACCGAAACATATCGCAGACATCGCTTTTTTAGAGAAATGTTAGAAGAAATCGGTGTGCCAAAAACAATTGCGGAAAATGATGCCTGCCGCATGGAACATGTGATTTCCCAGGAAACATTTGATGCGATTCAAAATTATTATGAAAATAAGAAGTAAGTCATGGAAACATGGCTTTTCTTTTTATATACTATTAACATGAAAAATATAGAGATATTAGCGCCTGTTGGCAGTATGGAAGTTTTGGAAGCTGCCATTCAGGCTGGATGTGATGCGATATATTGTGCGCTTCCTTCGTTTGGAGCCAGAGCCTATGCCAATAATTTTACCTGGGAGCAAATGAAAGAGGTATTGGCACGTTGTCATAGTTTGAACATTAAAGTCCATGTGACTATGAATACTTTATTGTTTGAAGAGGAAATTGAACAAGCTTATCAACAGGCCAAACGTCTTCATGAAATGGGAGTAGATGCTTTGATTGTTCAGGATTTAGGCTTAATTCATCTTCTTCATGAAAGATTACCGGAACTCGTTGTGCATGCTTCTACTCAGCTTTCTGTAACGCAGGTTGAGCAGATTGAGCATTTAAAAGCATTAGGGGTTAAGCGCGTAGTACTGGCAAGAGAATGTAGTTTAGAACAGGTCAAAGCAGCGGTTCAGACCGGAATGGAGGTGGAAGTCTTTGTCCATGGAGCCATTTGCATCTGTTACAGCGGACAATGTCTGTTTAGTTCGATTGAATATGACAGAAGCGGAAACCGCGGTATGTGTGCACAGCCTTGTCGCATGCTTTATAAACTTTATCAGGATGGAAAGCCGGTTTTAGAAAACGAACAATATTTTTTAAGCCCTAAGGATTTATCATTGATTGAGCAGGTCAAAGAATTAGAAGAGCTTGGTGTTTGTTCCATCAAGATTGAAGGCCGTATGAAATCCAGGGAATATGTGTATGAGTGTGTGCATCAGGTCTATGAGGTACTGCATGGAAAAACATTGGGTAAAAAAGAACTGAAGGAGCTGCAGGTTACCTTTAATCGTGGATTTACCAAAGGTCATCTTTACGATCAAAGAGGTAATGCTTTGATGAATACCCAAACCAGCAATCATCAGGGAATCTTGATTGGTCATGTGATTGGGCAAAATGGAAAACGAGTACGCGTCAAGCTGCAGGATTCTTTATATCAAAATGATGGAATTCGCTTTGTATGGAAGACAGGGGCGCTAGGCTTTCGCTTGAATTATCTCTACGATACGCAGGGAAAGTTGATTGCGCAGGCAAAAGCCGGTCAAATTGTAGAAATCAATATGAAGGATCGCCTTCCTGCACAAACTAAGGTATTAAAGACGATTGATACAACGCTTCAAAAGGAAATTGAGCAAACGATCGAAAAAAAACATCGAAAAGTATCAGTGTCTTGTCATTTGGCATGTAAAGGACCAGGATATCCGTTGGAATGCACCTTGTCTGAAAATGGTCATTGTGTGACTTGGATCAGTGAAGAGCTGGCTGATGTTGCCAAAAATAGACCTTGTGCCGAAGAGGTTTTAAGGCGCCAGTTTTCAAAGACAAAAGACAGCTTTATAGAAATTCAATCGTTTCATTTTGCGTTGGATGCTCCTTTCTTTTTTCCATTAGGTGCACTCAATCATATCCGCAATCAGGCCATCGACGCTTTTTATAAAGAAAAGACAAAGACAAGTCCAATCGTGGAAAAAATGTATGATGTTCCAATAACACCTCACCAAGTGCAAGGGAAACATTGGATACAGGAACATATCCATTCATCGATGGAAGGGTTAGCGGATTTACGCTACAATGTCACAAACTCCTATGCGATTGCGTGTCTATTGCGGTTAGGATTTTCCTGCATTGAGCTTTCTTTGGAATGTAAAGATAAGGATATACAGGCCATGCTTACAGGTTTTAAAGAACGATACGGCTTCGATGCCCCGGTCATGGTATATCTCTATGGAAAAAGAAGACTGATGATCATGAATCATTGTGTCATCAATACGGCTTTAAGGGATGGACAAAGAAAGAATTGTGCTTTATGTCATATGCATTCTTTTTATCTAAAGGGAAAAGATCAAAAAGAGTATCTGCTGGAAGGGGATGCGAAATGTCATATGTGCATTTTTGAAAAAGAAGCATGGAATGCCTTGGATAAAATAGCGTACTATAAGCAGCTGGGCATACAGAATTTTCACTTGTTCTTCTTACGGGAAGATGCATTAAAAAAAGCAAAAATTCTCCAGGAATTTCAGGCTAGAGTACAGGAGTAGATATTGAATCTAAGACGCTAAAGTGGTATTATTTTTGTAGCTTAAGGCAAAGGAGGAACTTAATATATGCCTATTATTGTTGATGTATATGCTCGTGAAGTATTAGACTCTCGTGGTAACCCAACAGTAGAAGTAGAAGTAACTACTGAATCTGGTGCTTATGGACGTGCCATGGTTCCAAGTGGAGCAAGTACAGGAGAAAGAGAAGCATTAGAATTACGTGACGGTGACAAAACTCGTTACTTAGGAAAAGGAACAACAAAAGCTGTAAACAACGTTAACAACATTATCGCACCAAAGGTAATCGGTATGGATTGCCGTGATCAGGTTCTGATTGATAAAACAATGTTAGATCTGGATGGAACTCCATTCAAGAAAAACTTAGGTGCTAACGCTACATTAGGTGTATCTATGGCTTGTGCTTTGGCAGCTGCTGATTTCTATGGTATGCCATTGTATAACTACTTCGGTGGATTCAATGCGAAGACTATGCCAGTGCCTATGTGCAACGTAATCAATGGTGGTAGTCATGCCGACTCTACAGTTGACTTCCAGGAATTCATGATCATGCCAGTAGGAGCTACTTCTGAAAAAGAAGCTATCCGTATGGCTGCTGAAACATTCCATGCGTTGAAGAAAGTATTAAAAGACAAAGGATACAACACTAACGTTGGTGATGAAGGTGGATTCGCTCCAAGCTGTAAAGACGGAAACGAAGAACCACTTGAATTGTTAGTAGAAGCTATGCAGGCTGCCGGATACAAACCTGGTGAAGATATGTGCATTGCGATGGACGTTGCCGCCAGTGAATTCCACAACCATGAAACTGGATTGTATGAATTGAAGAAATCTGGTCAGGGAACTAAGACAAGTGATGAAATGATCGATATGTATGCTGAATGGATCGAAAAATATCCAATCATCTCTATCGAAGACGGACTTGGTGAACGTGACTGGGATGGATGGAAGAAACTGACAGATCGTCTTGGTGACAAAGTTCAGTTGGTTGGTGATGACTTGTTTGTTACAAACCCTTCTATCTTACAGGAAGGTATCGAAAAAGGTATCGCCAATGCAATCTTAATCAAAGTTAACCAGATTGGTACTTTGACAGAAACTTTCGATGCTATGGAATTAGCTAAGAAACATAACTACACTTGTGTAGTATCTCACCGTTCCGGAGAAACAGAAGACTCTACAATTGCTGATATCGCTGTTGGATTCAATGCTGGACAGATCAAGACTGGTTCATTGTCTCGTACAGACCGTATCGCTAAATACAACCGTTTGATGCGTATCGAAGACGAATTGAATCAGCGTGGAGCTACTTCTATCGCTCAGTACAAAGGTAAGAAATCTTTCTACAACTTATATAAGTAAGATCATGACCCCATAAGGGGTCTTTTCTTTTTGTCGCTTTTCCTTCATAATAGTAGAAAATAAGGAGAACGTTTATGCAACAGGCAACACTGGAACAATGGAGACAACTGTATAAAGAAGCCGATGAATTAAAGAAAAAAAAGCCGTGGATGATCTTTGAAGATATCGATTTGATTGCCGTCCAGCTGGAAGGAAAAAGAGAACCATATTTTTGCAGTATTATGGGGCGACAGGGAAACTGCCCAGGGATAACGATGTATTATGGGATGGATGGGTATTCTGATTTATGTATGATCATGGACTCGTATCAATACTCGGCTCCGACAACTTACATCATGGGTGATATTACTTGTATGACTTGTTATTATGGAGATGTATCAGAAATCGAACCAGAACAAAGAAAATTGATTCAGGATTTAGGCCTTCACTACAAAGGTGCAAATGACTGGACATACTTTTATTCTTTTGAACCACGTTATGTGCCGGTTAGTTTAAATCGGGATGAGGTCGTACAATGTACGAAGATCATGGAGATTTTAAATAAGGCTGTGGATATGGTGATGGAAGATCAGGAATGTCTTCCTGATTTTGAAAACGGTGAGCTTTTAATGGCGGGCTGGGATTCTGATCAGGAAGGAGAAGAGCCTTCCTTGACGATCTACCCGTTACCTGTGCCCAATACGCTTCCACGGTTTCCGACCATAAAAGTTGAGGATTCTGTATTGGAAGAATATAAAGAATATGAAAGATCGGATATGGAGCTTGTTATGGATTTGAATTATCTTTTTACGCCTATTGATGATCCGGATTACGATCGCCCTATCAATCCATTATTGGTCTTAGCCTATGACTTAAAAGAAGATTTCATTCTGGCAGGTGATGTTTTGACTTTGGATCATGATGAAATGGAAACAGTGGTTTCTATTTTCTTTCATATCATTGAAAAGTATGGGATTCCTAAAAAGTTATATGCGCGTAATCCACGCATTCTGATTGGCATGGAATATCTTTGTGAACAACTGCAGATAGAGATCATCAATGATCCGCTGCAGGAATTAGATGATATTTATCAAGATATTCAACAAACGATTTAAACAGGCAACTGGTTACAGTTGCTTTTTTCTGGAGTATATGAGTAGGGATTACGATTTGATCTTGGTACAATAGGGTCAAGGAGAATCATTATGAATGAGCAAGTGATTAAAACCATTTTAAAAGAACGTTTTGAATCCCATATACAACGTCATTCTTCGATACGATGGGAAGATGTAGAGAGTTTGCTGACTCCAGAACTATTAGAAGTTGTTTCTTATATGGAAGAGACAAAGGGAGAACCTGATGTTGTTATGTTGGAGGGCCAGCTTTGTATTTGTGACTTTTCAAAGGAAAGTCCGAAAAGAAGAAGTTTATGTTATGACAAAGAAGCTCGATTGAAAAGAAAACAAAATGTACCGGTTTCCAGTGTGATGGAAGATGCACAAAAAAAGAAACTTGTTTTGTTGAATGAGGCGGAGTATGTATGGCTGCAGTCGATGGAAGACTTGGATTTGAAGACATCAAGCTGGATCAAAACAGAAGAATCGATGCGTAAACAAGGCGGTGCTTTATTTGGGTCTAAACGCTATGGAAGAACTTTTATCTACTGTAATGGCGCGGATTCTTATTATTCCAGTCGCGGCTATCGCGCCAAAGTCGTATTAAAGACGATGTAGGGTTCTTTATGCATCAGGAAAGGTCATTCTCACAGAGTGACTTTTTTTGTATAATAAACCTACAAGAAGCGAGGGATAGTATGAAACGATGGATCGTATGTGATTTAGATGGCTCTTTGATGCCGCCCAGTGACGGCTTGTTTGTATCAAAGGCAGTTCAGGAAAAGTTGATTGCCCTGCAGGAAAAGGGAAATACGGTGATCTTAAACAGTGCCCGTGTTTTTCAAGGCGTGTATCCTTTAGCACTGCAGATTGGAATGGATACTTTTGGCGGTTATCTGATTTCTTCGAATGGTTCTCATGTTTATGATATGAGGACAAAACAGGTAATCGATTGTATAAAAATGGATTCCGCTCAAGTGTTATGGCTATGGCAACTTATGGAAAAACACAATATCGGAATCGGGTTTACACAGCCGGAAGCTGTTATATGCAATCAAATGCGTATGGGATTTGAACTGGATCAGAAAAACTGTGATATTGATTATATTACGACAATGCACCCTAAACGATATTTAAAAGCAGGGGTAGTAAAATGCTCGGTTGCGGCAAAACCGAAAGAATTGGAAACGGTTATGGATGCTCTTGAACCAGAAATTGGACAACATACGGACTTTCAAGTCATCCGCAGTACACCGACTCTATACGATGTTTTGCATAAAGAAGTTTCTAAACAGGGAGCATTAGAGAAATTGTTGAAGAGTTTACATGCAGGCTGGGACCAGGTGACTGCCATTGGCGATGGATATAGTGATGTCGAAAGCATACGCTTGGCAGCCTTGGGATGTACTTTAGAAAATGCCAAAGAAGAATGTAAAGAAGTGGCCGATATGATTGTTCCTTCCTGTTATGAAGATGGCTGCCTGGTTTGGTTAGATCGGTTGTTGGAGGAAACCTATGAAAGTCATTGATATGCATTGCGATACAATTTTGGAACTTTTAAATCACCCAGAAAAGGGATTGTTTCAAAATGATTTAAGCATTGATATTCAGAAGATGAAAAAAGGAGATTATTTGCTTCAAAACTTTGCCTTGTTTACCGATCAGAAGGCTTTATCCATTCCGGAAAAACAAACGATGCGATTGATGGATGTTTTCTGGAAAGAAATAGAAAAGAATAAAGATTATATTGCACCAGTCCTTTGTTATGAAGATATTGAGAAAAATGAAAAAGCTTCAAAAATATCGGCGTTGTTAACCTTAGAAGATGGTGGTGTTGTCTTTAACGATCTTTCTATGCTTAGAAATTATTATCGTTTAGGTGTACGTATGATTGCGTTAACATGGAACTATCCTAACGGGATTGGATATCCAAACTTTTCTTTGGATGACTTTACAGACTATAAGCAGGCCAGTTCGCTCCAACAGATTGATACCATCCATGGTTTAACGGATTTTGGTATTCAGTATATTCGGGAAATGGAGCATTTAGGTATGATCATTGATGTCAGTCATTTAAACGATGCCGGTTTTTATGATGTGTTAAAATACACGACAAAGCCTTTTGTAGCTTCTCATTCCAATGCCAGAAGTATTTGTCCGGTAGCTCGTAATTTAAGCGATGACATGATTCGGGCAATGCATGCTCGAGGCGGTGTTATGGGTATCAATTTCTGTGGTGATTTTTTAGAAGAGCATGAGATGCCGAACGGTCCAAGCCGCATTGAAGCGATGGTACGTCATATTCTTTATATCAAAGAGATTGCCGGCATTGATTGCATAGGGCTCGGTACGGATTTTGATGGTATCCACGCGGACTTGGAAATACCGGATGCTTCCTGTATGAATAAATTAGCGCAGGCTCTGTCAGAACATGGATTTACGCAGGAAGAGATTGAAAAGATCTTTTATAAAAATGTATTACGAGTCTATAAAGAAGTTTTAAAGTAATCTTTCTGTCAAAATGCTTGAGTTCAAATATAGATTTCCGTTACAATGAGGTACTGTAAGGAGAAAAATATATGAAGAGTTTTATGAAAGAGTTTCGTGATTTTATCAATCGTGGAAATGTCTTAGATATGGCAGTTGGTATTATCATTGGTGGTGCGTTTACGGCAATCGTTTCAAGTTTGACATCGGATATTATTTCGCCGATCCTTGGATTGTTTGGCGGTTTAAACTTTGATAAATATGCTTTTACGTTTGGAGAAGTAACGATTGGTTATGGAAAGTTTATTACCGCTGTGATCAATTTCTTGATCATGGCCTTTGTTGTATTCTGCATCGTTAAAGCTATGAACAAAGCATCTTCCAGGCTGAAAAAAGAAGAGGCAGTACAGGAAGCGGGTACAACTAAGGTGTGTCCTTACTGTAAAAGTGAGATCAGTGTGGAAGCCACTCGCTGTCCTCATTGTACTTCACAATTAGAAGCGTAAAAAAAACTGTGTATCCCAAAAAAGAGATACACAGTTTTTTTATAATACCATATTGCCGACAAAGGCAAGAATAGACATCAGTATGATCATGACAGCGCCATATGGCAGTACCATGGATAACAGTTTGGAATCCTGTCCTTTGGAATCCACACTGCTCAAGGCAATCGCAAGGCTTTGTGGACTCAGCATTTTTCCGACCGCTACACCTAGAGAGTTTAAAGCTACGATCCAAAGGCTGTTGGCATTTAAGGCTTGTGCTGCTTCTAACTGCACCTGGCCAAAGAGAACGCCGGAATTGGTTCCGGAGCCTGTGACAAAGGTTCCCAAAGCACCAAACCAAGGGGCGAAGAATGGGTAGAAGGAACCGGTAATCGCGATTACAAACGAAGATATATCGCTGATCATGCCGGCATAGCCCATGATTTTGGCGACAGCTAATACCGATAACATGGTGATCATCGTTTCTTTCATCTGGTTAAGCGTATCTACCAATACTCTACCAAAGTCTTTTAAGCTTGCCTTTTGGATCAGGCCGCCAATTATTGCGGAGATAAAGATCCATACACCTGGCGTATTGATCCAGGAAAAGGTAATCACCGTTGGATTTTCACCGGTGTATATCGTTGTTTGTGTGGCAAAAACACTTAAAGCTTCATTGATTGGCATAACCATCTTACTTGTCAGTAACAAGAATACAAAGATCAGGATAAATGGACACCAGGCCACCAATGCCTTGGATACAGTGATGTTTTCCTGTTTGGTGATCTGCATTTCGTATTGCGGATCGCTTTTCTTTTTGGATGCGAACAGGATCGTTAATGCCAAAGAACATACGCTTCCTACGACAACGGCCAGTTCAGCACCGACAAAGTAGCTGACGGCAAGCTGTGGAAGGATAAAGCCTAAAGAACTGGCCAGTGTTACCGGTAACATTCCTTTTAAAGCTTTAGGTCCCTTTCCGGTTGCCATGACGATCAAAAATGGGGCGGCGATGACAAAGGGAGCTAACTGTAAGCTTGTCATAAAAGAAAGCGATGTATTTTCCAGTCCCACCAGATTGGCTAATGTCACTGTTGGGATACCGATGGATCCAAACGGTGTAGGAACACCATTGGCAATCAAACAGACAAGACAGCTAAACAAAGGATTAAAGCCCAAACCGACAAGCATACTGGCAGGAATCGCAATCGCGGTTCCAAACCCGGCCATGCCTTCCATAAATCCGCCAAAGCACCAGGCAATCAATAAGACGATAATTCGTTTATCGCTGCTGACCGAAGCAATCATTTGCTTAATGATTTCCATGGCGCCGGTCTTTAATGTCAAATTGTACGTAAAGACAGCGGCGATGATCACAAGAATGATCGGCCACAAAGCCATCGCAAAGCCTTCTAAGGCAGCACTTGCCATATCCATCACCGGCATCTGCCACTTGGTGATCGCAAGAATAGCGCTGATGACAAGGGAGCCGATAGCGGCCTTAAAGGTAGGCCATTTAAAAACGGTTAGAGCCACAACTAACCACAGTATGGGAAGAAGGGCTAAAAGAAAATTCAACAATTCCAAGATTTCACCTCTCCTATCAATATCAAATAAACCGTTTCAATTATACGTGAAACTGTAGGGAAATCTAGAGAAAACTTGAAAAAAACGCAAGAAAAAAAGTTGAAGGTTCAACAGTATTGTAAATAATTATATTTCTATAAAAAATAGTTGGCAAAAATGGCGTGAATGATGTATCATGGTGGTACAAAGTAGCACAAAGTGTCTAGATGTGGGGGTGATGGCACGTGTTCATGGGGGAGTATGCACATAACATCGATCGTAAGGGGCGATTGATTATGCCTGCAAAGTTTCGTGAAGATCTTGGTGAACACGTTGTCGTTAACCGTGGTTTGGATGGCTGCTTGTATGTATATACTGCCAAGCAATGGGAAACAGTATATCAAAAGTTATCGGCGCTGCCATCAACAAACAGAGATGCGCGTATGTTTCAGCGTATGATGTTGTCGAAAGCAGCGGAGGTAGATCTGGACAGTCAGGGACGAATTTTGATACCTCGTACCTTGATTGAACTGGCAGGACTGGAAAAAGAGTGTTTGATCGTAGGTATGGCCAATCACGTAGAAATCTGGTCAAAAGAGCGTTGGATGCAGTTGGAAGAAGAACAGTCCGGTTCATTTGAAGAAGCTGCTGAAGCCTTGAACGGTTTTATGGAGTAGTATGGAACATCAAAGTGTACTGTTAAAAGAAACGATCGACATGCTCGATGTGAAAAAGGATGGCATCTATGTGGATTGCACACTGGGCAGAGGGGGCCACAGTGAACAGATTCTCAGGCGTTGTCCACAGGGATTTTTGTATTGTCTGGATTGTGATCAGGAAGCAATTGATCAAAGTACAAAGCGCTTGCTTAAAGTATCCGACAATTTTAAATGCATTCATACATCTTTTGAAAACCTCAAAGAAGTTCTTGCCAAAGAAGGTGTATTTGGTGTCGATGGCATCGTGATGGATCTGGGCGTATCCAGTCCACAATTTGATGATCCATCTCGAGGATTTAGCTATCGATTTGATGCACGATTAGATATGCGAATGGATCAAACTCAGGAAATGGATGCCTGGAAGGTGATCAATACTTATGATCAAAAAGATTTGTTCAGAATTTTTAAGGATTATGGTCAGGATCCGAATGCGTATCGAATCGCATCACAGATCGTCAAAGCTCGTCAGCAACATCCAATCGATACAACCTTTCAGTTAGTGGATGTGATCAAAAGTTGTTTACCGGCCAAGGTTTTAAGCAAAAAAGGACATCCGGCCAAACAGATCTTTCAGGCGATTCGCATTGAAGTCAATCGCGAGTTATTACAGCTTGAGATCGTATTGCGAGATGCGATAAGTTTGTTAAAGCCGGGCGGAAGATTGGCTGTGATCACGTTTCATTCCTTGGAGGATACGATCGTAAAACGAATGTTTCGGGATGTAGCTGTTCAGAAAAAGGCAGATCGAAGACTGCCGCAATTAGGGATAGAAAAATTAGAATATGAGTTGATTTCAAAAAAACCGGTAACGGCATCAAGACAGGAGCTGGAAGAAAATTTCAGATCACACAGTGCCAAGCTTAGGGGATTGAAAAAATTGGGGGCAAACTAAAATGGTGCAGAAAGGTACAACAAAGAAGCATAATAGAAAAAGAAGAAAACTGCGCCAGCTTCGTCCGGAGAAGCTGCTTATTTTAGCGTTTGCTCTTTCATGTGTCTTCTATTGCTTTTCCAAAATCGGCTTGAATTCATACAATATTACGTTATCTGTAGAAGAACAAAAGCTTGCCAGTCAGGTAGCTGAAAAACAAGACGAAGTGCATTCGTTGAAGACAGATATTTCAGCTTTACAAGATAAGAATAAGATGTTAGGCTTAGCTGGCGATGACCTGAATGAAAATCAGGACAATGTCTATGTGATCAATAACTAGTTGAACAGGATGGATATGAATGGCCATAAAACGTAAAGTTAGAAGAAAGCTGGATAAGCGAACACAGCGTTTAAGCGTTCGCCGCAGTAACCGCCAGCTTTATCGAATGATTCAAGTGATGAGTATCATAGGAACATTAGTGATTGCTAATGTTCTTTTCACTATGGTCACAAAAACACATATCTGGTCACAGGAGAATGTTTTAAATTCAAAAATTTCTTCTTCCATTGTGGATACGGAAGTGGAAGCCAAAAGAGGAACGATCTATGATCGTAATCACCAGGTCATTGCCCAGGAAGTGGATGCCTGGACCATCGTGGCTTATCTGGATGAAAGCGTCGTCGATGAAAACGGTGATCCGGATTATGTAAAAGATGCCGAAAAAACGGCTGAAAAGCTTTGTGAAGTATTAGAAGATGCCAAGGAATCCAATGTCGAAAAGATCCTGGAAAAGGCCATGGATCAGGGATTGACACAGACTGAACTGGGTACAGGTACAAAACGTTTGGATGAAGAAACGATGGAAAAGGTAAAAGATTTAGATCTTCCGGGCATTGATTTTATCGAAACGACCAATCGTTATTATCCAACGACACCATATTCCAGCACGATGGTTGGTTTTGCGGCTTATGATGAAGATGAGCAGAAAATCGTCGGTAAGATGGGGCTGGAACAGACCATGAATGATGTCCTTGCCGGAGAAGATGGGCATGTGCAATACCAGCAGACGGTCGATGGAAGCATTCTTCCGGGAACTACAACGGTATATAAAGAAGCGGTAGATGGAGATAATGTCGTATTGACATTGGATAGTTCTTTACAATCGGTCGTTGAAAAAGCTATGGAAGAAACCATAGAAAATAACAGGGCCACCAGTGCCTGGGCGGTTGTTATGGAAGTGGAGACCGGTAAGATATTGGCCTGGGCCAGTTATCCAACGTATGACCAAAATGAACATAAAGAAATTCCTTCTTATACAGATGCCGTCAGCTCTATGGTGTATGAGCCGGGATCTGTTATGAAACCTTTTACATATGCAACGGCTATTGATACAGGAACTTTCCCATATAATACCATGTATCGCGCCGGCAGTTTTGAATATGGCTATGATGCCGCAAATAATAAAATCAATCGTGTAAATGGTGTCAATACCGGCTATCCAACTATTTACGATGCACAGGGAAATGATTATGGAACGCTGACTTTTGAAGATGGTCTGGCATTATCGAGTAACGTAGGTATTTGTGAATTGCTGGCCAATTATATGAATTATGATTCACTGGGTAAATATCTGGATCGTTTTGGTTTCTTCCAGGAAACAGGCATTCCTTATATCAGTGAGCAGACAGGTACTAAAAACATCGATGTTCCGATGGATTATCTTCGTACCGGATTTGGACAGTCCAGCTCCATCACGGTCTTGCAGTTGATGCAGGCATATTCTGCCATCTTTAACGATGGTGTGATGGTACGCCCATATGTGGTCGATTCCATTGAAGATGCCAAAACCGGGGAAGTCAAAAAACAATATTCGACCAAGGCCAAGGGAACTCCGATTTCAAAGGAAACCGCAAACAAAGTTACCGAGATGATGAAGCATGTTTTGGATGAAGGCATGTCCGGAGAGCGTTTTGCGATCGATGGTGTCAGTATGGCTGCCAAGACAGGTACCGGGGAGATTTATAATGTAGAGCAGGGAAAATACGATACAGTCAACTATACGTCCAGTGTCATGGCTGCTGCACCGGCTGAAGATCCTAAGATCATGGTTTACTGGGGCATGATAGGTCCTAACTATGAAGCCTACAGCGCCAAGCAGTTTCAAGATATCATGCGCGCTGCTTTGATTGCTTATGGTGTCAGCAGTGAAACCAAAGAAAGCGATAAGACCCAGGCAGAAGAAAAGTGGGAAACTTACACGATGCCAAACCTAGTCAATCATTCCGTCAGTTATGCGGGATCAAAAACAGAAAACTGGAAATGTCAGATGGTTTATATTGGCGGAGGTTCTACGATCTTACGTCAATATCCACAAGCGGGATCGACCATCAGCAGTCAGGATCGAGTGTTCTTGTTGACAGATGGCAATGCGATCACCATGCCGGATATGACTGGCTGGACAAGAAAAGACATAACAGCTTTCTGGGAACTGACCGGTATCCAGATTCAAACCGATGGATATGGAGTCGTGACTTCCCAAAGCGTGGAACCGGAAACGCCAATATCCACTGATACGGCAATTTCTGTCACAATGGAGTAAATAGTACTAAACTTCTAAAAAGAAATTTGATATAATTAAACATGATTTGAAAACAGATAAAAGGAGAATGCGAATGCGTAAGAAAAAAGTGTATGCGACTCTAGAAATCGCAGATCAGGAAATACGCCTAATCGTTCTGGAGATCTTTGAAGGCAGAAACAATGTATTGCGCGTAGAACGTGTGCACTGTTCCGGTGTTCAAAATCAAAAGATCATAGATGAAGCTGCAGTCGTCAAAGCTATACAGGAAGCCTGCAAAAATGCCCAGAGTGCATTAGGTTTTCGCATAGAAAGAGTGCTTTTGGCTATTCCAAGCATCAATGTACAACGCTGTTCTCAAAAGATCCATGTGCAGATTCCGGATGGAACAAAGACAATTCGATTGTTCCATATTCAGCAGGGATTTAATAAAGCCGTGGAAAAACAGTTGAGTGAGGAAGTCGTTTTTGTCAACATCAATCAAGAATCGTATATTGTGAATGGAGAACAGACAACAAAAATGCCGATTGGCAAAGAATGTGATGATTTCTTTATGGAAGTGGATTTGTTGTATGCGGATAAGGAAACGATGTACTCTTATGCCCGTTGTGTAGAACAGTCCAATCTTCAGATTCTGGATGTATGTATTGATGCTTATGCGATTGCTCAGGAAACAGGAGCTTTGATTGCCGATCCGAGTCGACCGATTGTTGTCGTTGATCTGGAACAGGATCATTGTACATTGGCGCTTTTCCAACATGGACGTCTGTTAAATACGACGACATTGGAACATGGTTATAAAGCATTTACGGAAGAACTGCAGAAAAAATATCATTTGAGTGATGCGATTTGTTATCGCCTGCTGCAAAATATCTTTACAGAGGATCAGGATGAAGCCGGCGATGTGATCTGTTACATCGAACAAAAAGAAGAAATGCGCGTAGAAATCACTTTAAAAGAGCTGGCACAGTCCTGTCTTTCCAAGATTCGTCTCTGGATTTCAGATATCAATGAGGCATGTGCTCCGATTGCCGGCCAGTCGGCACAATCCATGCGTTATGTGTTGACCGGACAGGGTGCTAATATTCGAGTATTGTCAATGATGCCTTCGGCTTTTAATGCTCCGGCCACTGTATTTGAAGAACAGACGATAGGGGCTAGAGATGGAGCCTTTGTATGTGGCTTAGGTATGGCCTATGCCTGGCAATATGTCAACAAGATTCGCCATGATGATAAGATCAGCGTCAACAACAACGAACTGGAAGCCAGTATCGATTCGATCAATCAACGTGCTAAAAGTGGAGCAGATGGCGGATTTACACAAAAATTGAAGAATGCGATTCTAACGGAAAAAGAATAAATGGAGGTAAATAGGATGACAGAATTCAATCAGGTAGCAACGATTCGTGTGCTCGGTGTCGGTGGTGGAGGCTCCAATGCCGTGAACCGCATGGTCGCCGATGGCGTAAAGGGAGTAGATTTCTATATCTGCAACACAGATGTGCAGGTCATGAAAAACTCTCCATGTCAAAATAAAATCGTATTAGGTCGTGAAACGACAAAGGGTCTGGGGGCCGGAGGAAATCCGGAATTCGGACGTAAGGCAGCCGAAGAGAGCGAAAGTGAAATTCGTGAGGCCATCAAAGGAAGCGACATGGTTTTCATTACAGCCGGAATGGGCGGTGGAACCGGAACCGGTGCTGCACCGTTAATTGCCAAGATTTCTAAAGAAGAAGGCGCTTTGACGGTTGCCGTTGTGACAAAACCATTTACATTTGAAGGAAGAAGACGTTCCAACAATGCTGCTGAAGGTATCGAAGAACTGAAAAAACACGTAGATTCTTTGATCATCGTATCAAACGATAACTTATTGGAAGTCATCGGACGTAAACCAATCGAAGAAGCCTTCCAGGCAGCCGATAATGTATTGCGTCAAGGTGTACAGACCATCTCAGACTTGATTGCCGTACCGGCTTTGGTCAACCTGGACTTTGCCGATGTTCGCAGCGTTATGCAGAATCAGGGACGTGCTTTGATCGGTATCGGTATGGCTGAAGGCGAAGATAAAGCCGTTAACGCAGCTGAAAAAGCCATTCAGTCTCCATTATTGGAAGCACAGATCAACGGTGCTACAAGTGCTATTATCAATATCACAGGTGGCGATAAAGTATCTTTGTTTGATGCCCAGAATGCCGTTGCGGTTATTCAGGATGCAGCCGGTGGTGATGTCGATTGTATCTTTGGTATTGCGATCAACGAACAGTTGGGAGATGCCATTATCGTTACTGTAATTGCTACAGGATTTGAAGAACCAAAGAAAGTTTCCAAAAAACGCAGTGAATCAAAACCAAAGGAATCTTTATTCACACAGCCTTCTGTACAGGCACCTGCTACAGCCGGTGTTGTCACAAGTGTTGAGGAAACTAACGGGGACGATACGATTCCTAATTTCTTCTTTAACCGCTAATGTTTGTCATTTATATTGATGATTCTTTCTTTGGGACATCTGATTTTTCCCGGGATATGCGCTATAAGCTTCGCGTTCTTTTAAATGAAAGTCCTCTAGATCACGTTTGGATTTCCAATGCGAGAACCAAAAGTGATACGATCGAGCGATTCTTTAAAGAATTTGAAGATATCTCTTATACAGAAAGTACGGTTCGTTTTATGCAGGATCAAAAGGAATGGGTCTTGACGAATACTTCATTACAATGTGAAGATGTGTGCATACGCCCATTTTCCGGTACGTATTGTCTGGTCGATACGAAAACCTTACAGTATGAGCGAATTTATTTGGATTTATTTCCGCAGGAAGAGACCGATTTGGCTACCATTTTTTCGGAAGCTATTCAGGATGCCCTGCGAAAAATCAGCGGATCAAAAGAAAAAATGAAATCTTAGCTTGCCATTCCGGCAGGCTTTTTTTTACAATGTTTCTAGATTGGAGTGACAAGAATGATAGAAATCAAAACATTATTTTCATTAGATCATACTTTAGCCAAGGATTATTTAGAGCAGTTTACCTATCCCTGGCAAGCTTTAAAGGGCATTCATGATTTTATTTTGAAGCTGGGACCCACCTTAAAGGATTATGAAGAAATACAGACTGGTGTATGGGTTCATCCAACCGCTCAAATTGCACCCACTGCTTTTTTAGGGGCACCGTGTATTATTGGTCCGGAAACAGAAGTTCGTCATTGCGCTTTTATTCGCGGTAATGCACTTGTCGGAGCCGGTTGTGTTGTCGGAAACAGTGTAGAGCTTAAAAATGTCATTTTATTCGATGGTGTACAGACACCCCATTATAACTATGTGGGCGATTCGATCTTAGGGTATAAATCACATATGGGAGCCGGTTCGATCACTTCCAATGTTAAAAGCGATAAAAGCCTGGTTGTCATAAAAACAGAGAATAACCAATATCCGACAAATCTTAAGAAAGTCGGAGCTATGTTGGGCGACTATGTGGAAGTTGGTTGTAATTCTGTATTAAATCCGGGAACGATCATCGGCAAACATGCACAAATCTACCCGGTATCCTGTGTTCGCGGCGTGATTCCATCAAACAGTATTTTCAAGGATAAAGATCATATCGTAAGTAAGGCCTAAGGGCCTTTTCTTTTTGTCGGGACTATGGGAAAATAGAAAAAGAGTTTGAAGGTGAGATCATGCGTGAAATCAAAACATTGACAAAAAAAACATGGGATGTCTTAAAAAAAGAAGGTATCAAAGGCGTTCAAAAAAGAACGCAGCATTTTATGGCACAAAGAAAAGAAGCCAGTATCAAGGGAGAGATTTTTAAAGACGTACTGTTTATCAATGGCTGCTCCCGTGATCTTTTAGGGCAGTCTGTGCGGTATCGGGTCGATCATCAAAAGGAACAGCTGGAATGTTTTGGCATGACTTGTGATGAGGTTTTTTATAAAAATATCCATCTGGATCAGGTGCGTTTATATCGCAATTTCATCTTGTTTCGCTGTATTCATACGCCGGAGCTGGAAGCATTTGTCAAAAAAGCCAGAGAATGTAATAAAAGAGTCTATTATGATGTAGATGATCTGGTTATTGATACTTGTTACACGGATCAGATACCTTCCTTATCGACACTGAGCAAAGAAGAGCGTTTACGCTATGATGAAGATGTACTTACCCGTAAAAAGATGTTGATGCTTTGTGATGGAGCCATCACGACAACAACCCGTTTAAAAAAAGAGCTGGAAAAATACGTGCCTTCGGTTTTTATCAATCGTAACTGTGCCAGTTTAGAATTATGTGCTTTATCACAAAAAGTGTCAAAACCAGAGAATTCGAAAGTCAAGATTGGATATTTTAGCGGCAGCATGACGCATAATGACGATCTAAAAATGATCTTGCCGGTCTTACAGGAAATATTAGAACGTTATAAGTCTGTAGAGTTGCATCTTGTAGGAGAATTGGACTATCCAAAAGAATTACAGCCATTTTCTACGCAAATCAAAGTACATCCTTTAATGGACTATAAAGAATTACCGGCTAAGATTGCCGAAATGGATATTAACTTGGCGCCACTTTGCGATACGATCTTTAATGAAGCCAAAAGCGAGATCAAATGGATGGAGGCAGCTCTGGTAAAGACGTGCACGATTGCCAGTCGTATTGGTGCGTTTGAAGAAAGTGTGAAGGATCAAAAGACGGGTTTGCTTTGTTCCAATCTTCAGGAATGGAAAGAAGCTTTGGTCCAACTTATTGAAGATCCAAAAAAACGAGAAAAACTTGCCCAGGAGGCATATGCCTGTTGTAAAGAAAGTTATATTAGTATTTATAATGGAAATGCATTGATGAGATGGATACAAGCGCATCAAAGTCCGTCTGTACTGTTTGCGATGACAAAAGTTGAAATCAGCGGCGGCATCATGGTTGCCTTTCGACATATGATGGCTTTACGCAAGGCCGGAGCGGATGTATCGGTTTTATCATTGTATGATCAGGCAAAGTGGACGACTTTTCTTGAACATGAATTCCCGGTTTTGGAGTTAAACAGTGCCAAGCTGCAGGGACATATCGACCAGGGTGTTGCTACGATGTGGCCTACCGTGCAGCTGTTGCAGGGAATACCGGTCATCAAAAAAAGATGCTATTTGGTACAGAATTTTGAAACGGATTTTTATGATTTTTCCGATCCATTAAAAAAACAGGCCAACCAAAGCTATCGTCCGATGGCAGATTTTCAATACATTACGATTTCTAAATGGTGCCAGTCGTGGTTAAAAGATCGTTTCGATCAAGAGGCACTATGGGCTTGTAATGGAATTGACACGAAACAGTTTTATCCAACAAGACGAGAGATGAAAGGCAAGATTCGTATTTTGATCGAAGGCGATTGTGAGGCGACTCATAAAAATGTTGATGAAAGCTTTGAAATCGTAAAACAGTTGGACCCAAACCGATTTGAAATCTGGTATATGTCTTATAATGCGACACCGAAATCATGGTATCGCATCGATCGCTTTTTTCATCGCATTCCGTATGATGAAGTAGCTGACGTATATCGTCAGTGTGACATTTTGCTTAAGACAAGTCTTTTGGAAAGCTTTTCTTATCCACCATTGGAAATGATGGCCACCGGTGGTTTTGTTGTGGCTTTATATAATGATGGAAATCGTGAATATCTCAACGATGGCTATAATGCCTTGATCTATGAAAAGGGCAATATCCCACAAGCCGTTGCTTGTATTGAAAGACTGATTCAGGATGAAAAGCTTAGGGAACATTTATATAAAAATGGATGTGTTTGTGCACAAAATAGGGATTGGGATTGCATAAATCGACAAATTTTAAGCCTTTATGGCCTATAAATATGGGATTTTTGTGTTATTTGTACACCAAAAATTGACAGAACACCCATAAAATGCAAAAATAATTTCATGAGAAAAAATAATGTGCAGAATACAGCGCGTAAGAGAACGGTAAAGAGACGTAAAATGTCTCCTTTATTAAAACTCTTATGTTTTCTTTTGTCTGTTGCGAGTCTTGGATTGGTTGCGTTTTTAGGCTTTCAGCTTTTTAAGCTGGATATGCTGCCTTTGACTTTGTTACTTCCTATATTGTTTGTCGTTGTATTGATTACCCTTTTGATCATCGTCTTCTCAAATTTCAAATGTCGAAGAAATGTATCAAAGCTTATCATGACGATCGTACTGGCTGCGATGACAGCAGCCTATGGATTGGGAAACTACTATGTGTACGGACTATCCAATCTATTTAACGAAGTAACAAATCTCACAGACAAAGTTGTCAATAAAGTTAATGTATATGCTCTGGCCGGCTCCAGTATGGCCTCGGCATCCGATTTAAAAGGCAAGACATTAGGTATCGTAACCGGTCTTGATGAACAAGGGACAAATCGCTGTATTGAAGAACTAAATAAAGAAGATGTACAAGTTGAAACGGCAGAATATAATACGCTGTCTGATCTTTTGTATGGTCTGTTCAATGAACAGGTGGATGGTATCATTTTGAATGAAACCTATGAAAATGATATTCATGAACAAGGCGACTATACAAACTTTGGCGTCATGACAAAGCGTGTGTATGAATCTGTTTATTATACTGATCGTTCCACTTCACAGAGCGAATCGCTCAATGCGGTTGACAGTATTACGACAACACCGTTTACCATACTGATCAGTGGGAATGATTCTTACGGATCCTTGGCACAAACCAGTCGATCAGATGTCAATATGTTAGTAACGATCGATCCAAGCAACCATCGTGTTTTGATGACAAGTCTTCCCCGAGATCTATATGTGCCGATTGCCTGTCCGGAAGGCGCTGAAGACTGTCCGGATGATACGCTGAACAAGCTGACACATACCGGACAATATGGTGTAGAAGCAACCGATGAAACCATCGAAAAAGCATTAGATATTACGGTCAACTATACGGTTCGCGTGAATTTCTCCAGTCTGGTCAATTTAGTGGATGCCGTAGGTGGTATTGATGTCTATGTTGAAGAAGGACTGGAAGTGGATACCTTCTATGCCAATGGAACCGAAGGGGTGCAGGCCGGATGGAATCATTTGGATGGTGAACGAGCGCTTGCCTTTGCCCGTGAAAGACATGCTTATATCGATGGTGATGCCCAGCGTGTCAAGAACCAGCAGATCGTTTTAGAAGCATTGATCAATAAAGTGATCTCACCAAGCATGATTATTAATTTTGGAAGCTTCATCGATGCCTTGGGTGGCGCTTTTGAAACCAATATGCCGGCCGATCAAATTCGCAGCTTTATCCGTTATCAGTTTGCGATGATGCCAAAGTGGAACTTTGAAAGCTTTACGATCTTAGGTATGGTCAGCACAGAGTATTGTACGATCCAGGGCGATTATGCTTCGGTCATGATCCCTTATGAAGAATATTTAGAAACCGCAAAAGAAAAGATCGATGCGGTCTTATCCGGAAAATCCAGTGATACGATCGATGCACCGACAACTGATACTTCACTTTTGACATTAAGAGATTACAGTGAATATCAAGATCAGCCATCGACCTATGAAAACAGTATGCCGGATACAACGTATCAAGAACCAATACAAGACTATACGCAAGACTGGCAGGTTGATGATTCTCAACAATATTATGACTACGTTCCTTATCAGGAAGAACCGGTACAGGACGATGGGAATATGTATGATCCAAATGCGGATATGTCGCAAGGGGTTTATTAAGGAGAGGTTCCTATGAGAAAAGTAAAGGAAAAGAAAAGCAGAGGTTTTCAGATCTTCGGAATTATTCTATCTGTTTTGCTTGTTGTGGCATTAGCGTTTACTGTTTTTGAAATTTTTACGCTCAATGTACTGCCGACAAACCTGTTGGTGCCGGTGGTATTGATCTTAGTGATTCTTTCGTTGATTGTGATCTTATTGGTGAATTTTGTCAGTCGCAAGCTGGCAGGAAAGATCTTTTCATCGCTGTTAGCACTTGTGATGACGGGCGTATTAGGTTGGGGCAGCTATTATCTTTATACGACCGGTAATATGCTTTCCAATATTACGACCCATGATGGTGAAACGAAGAACACAGTTTCTGTGATCACTTTAAAATCGGCTTCTTATGAATCCTTGGAAGATTTGGAGGATGCCAATATCGGTTATTTAAAAAAGATCGATAATTATGGCACAGAACAGTTTTTAAAGGATGCTTCTAAAGAACTGGGTTATGATAAAACATCGATGTTGGATTTCGGTGTACAGAATGTCTATGCCCAGGAATCTGAATCCAGTCAGGATGCCCAGGAAAACAAAGAAAAGAAACCAACCTTTGAAGACGATTATTCTTATTTACCATTTACCCAAAAGGATTATCCAAGCATTCAGGCTTTGGCCAAAGCTTTGTATGATAAAGATGTTGATGCGATCATTTTAAATGAAACGTATCGTGCCAACTTAGAAGAACTGGAAGACTATATAGACTTTGCTTCGGAAACTAATGTCGTTTATCAGACTGTTTACTACACCGATAAAGAAAATGAAGCGCTTGTCGTATCGGATATTACTTCAGAACCCTTTAATATCTTTATTTCCGGAAATGATACTTATGGGGATGTCGGTGAACTTTCACGCTCCGATGTCAATATGATCGTGACAGTCAATCCGTCAACAAGCACTGTTTTATTGACAAGCATTCCACGAGATACTTATGTGGAATCGGCCTGCGATGCGGCTGATGGCTGCCAGCAGGGCGCGATGGATAAGATTACACACTTAGGAATTCATGGCGTCAATGCCAGCAAGATGACAGCGGAAAACTTATTGGGTATAGAGATCAACTATACGTTCCGTGTCAACTTCTCCAGTGTGATGGATATCGTAGATGCATTAGGCGGCATTGATATCTTTGTGGAAGAAGGAATGGCGGTTGATTCCTTCTATGCGGATAATACTTTAGAAGGTGTACAGGAAGGCTGGAATCACCTGGATGGCAAACGCGCCTTATCCTTTGCCCGTGAGCGTTATGCGTATCAGGATGGTGACAACCAGCGTGTAAAGAACCAGCAGAAAGTATTGGAAGCGATTTTTGATAAGGCGACTTCACCGGATATCATTGTGAAGTATGCCAGTCTGATGGATGCCTTCAGCGGTGCCTTTGAAACGAACATGAGCACCAGCGAAATCACATCTCTGATTCAATATCAGCTGCAGTCGGATCCAAGCTGGACTTTTGAAAGCTATCAGGTGGCCGGCGCCGGCGATATGATGTATTGTGCAGAAGCCGGACAGGAACTTTCTGTAACCGTACCGGACATGCGAACGGTACAAGTAGCCAGAGAGAAAATTCAGGCCGTCATGGGTGGAGAATCTTCCGATAGTGTCGATACCGAATGGCTGGATACAACAAGTCCTGTTTATAATTACTGGGGAAATTATGATCCTACGGCAGATTATAAAAACGGGGATACGATAGAAGTCCCACAGGATGCCTATGTTCCATCCGATACGACAAATGGGTATACGGAGTATTATGATACGCAGACTTACGTACCGGAAACCAACTATCAGGAAACTTATCCCAATGAATACGATCAAAGTATTCCGGAACAAAGTGTACAACAACCAACTGTTGAAGAAACACCGGTTACAGGATATTAAAAAGACCTGGGGCACATTCCCAGGTCCTTTTATATGCCTCTAACATCTTTTTCTTGTGATGTAAACACCAATCAGCGCCCCTATAAGAAGAAAAGGTGCCACACGAATGAATAACCATTCCATGCTATGTAGAAAAAAGACCAAGATCGATGTTTCCATATCCGTTGAAGCCCACGTGAGATAAGAACTTTCTAAAGCAACCATGATCAGAAATCCAATGATGATGACCACACTGCATACGATTAAAGAAAAATGCAGGATTTTTTGTCGAGATTCTTTTCTTTGTGCAAGCTGCAGATTGATGATTTCCAGTTTATTGGCTAAAGATTGTATCGTATTTGCTTCCTTTTCTGAAATCGTTTCACCCAATAGAGAAGAAACAGGAACCTCAAAAGTATTGGATAAGCGAATCAACATATCGGCATCAGGCACCGATAAACCATTTTCCCATTTTGAAAGAGTCTGACGCACAATATTAAGTTGTGTCGCCAGTTCCTGTTGAGAGAGTCCTTTTGACGTACGAAGATTCTTTATGTTCTCACTAAGCATAAAATCTTGCCTCCTTGTTGCCTATATTATAGAAATAGATGATCATTCTACGCAAGCAACACAAATTAACATCAAGATAAATCGGTTGATAAAGGGTGTCATAAAAGTCTGATTTTGTATTTTGAGGAAAATACGCTATAATGTGTAGGATATAGGTGAATGTATGACAAGTTTATATAAATCCATGGTGTATCAAAAATATAGAGGTATCTTGATCTCTTTATATGATATTACCGTCGTTTTTTTCAGTTATGTATTTGCGTTCTTTTTTGATAATGATTTCTTTTTGAATGGTGGTATGCTTCATATTACCCGCGCCATTATTTTGGGAATGTGTTTTGTGCTACTGCTGCATGCGATCATGGGAATCATTTTTCAGACCCACAAAAGTTTATGGACGTTTACCGGTCCCAGTGAAGTGATTCGAGCTGCCTTGAAGTCAATCAGTTGTCTGGTGATCATGTTGATCTTTTCGTACTCGGCCGGTCTATTTCTACATACGCAGATCTTAGTTATGGCAGAAACAATTTCCTTCTTTATCTGTTTAGGCTCTCGTTTAGTGTATCGATCTTTTCGAAGATATGCCTTGGATATGGAACGAAATGAAAATGCCTTGATCGTAGGTGCCGGAAATGCCGGTTATCTGATGTTGAGCGAGATTTATCGAGGCTCCAGCTATCCTTATAATGTCATCGGTTTTTTAGATGATATGAAGGAAAAGGGAACCATCGTTAATGGAAAAAAAGTATTGGGAACGGTTGATGATGTCAAAGAAGTTTGTGCCAAGTATGATGTCAAACACGTGTTCATTGCGATTTCAAAAGCCACTCGTCAACAAAAACAGAGAATTATTGATCTATGTGCATCTTCCGGAGCGAATACGAAAATCATGCGCTTTACGACTGAAAGTGATTTGAATTCGCCGGTGCATGTCGAAGATATTCAGATCGAAGACTTGTTGGAAAGACCAAGTATCAATTTAGAAAATGAACAGATTGGATCGTACCTGTGTGATAAAGTCGTCTGTGTGACCGGAGCCGGTGGTTCTATCGGTTCAGAGCTGGTTCGTCAGATCCTGAAGTTTGATCCGAAGACTTTGGTTTTACTGGATATCAACGAAAATACACTGTACATGTTGAAACAGGAAATTTTACGTGGGATCCGCCAGGGAAAATATAGAGCCGATGTGCAGCTGGAAACTTTGATCGTTTCCATTCGGGAACGTGATGAAATCTTTAAAATATTAAAGAAATATCAGCCGGATGTTGTGTATCATGCGGCTGCTCATAAACATGTGCCTTTGATGGAAGATCGACCAACCGAAGCCATTCGCAACAATGTCTTTGGTACAAAGAATGTGATTGATGCCTGTATTGCCAATAATGTACAGCGTTTCATCATGATTTCTACCGATAAAGCGGTCAATCCCACGAATGTCATGGGTGCTACCAAGCGTATGACAGAGCTGATCTTACAATCAAGGGAAACCGATAAGCCGATCAAAATGGCGGCCGTTCGTTTTGGAAATGTATTAGGCTCAAATGGTTCGGTCATTCCAATCTTTAAAGAACAGATCAAGCAGGGTGGTCCGGTGACCATTACGGATAAGAATATACAGCGCTACTTTATGACGATACCGGAGGCAGCACAGCTTGTCTTACAGGCAGGCTACTATGCCAATCACAGAGAAATCTTTGTGCTGGATATGGGAAAACCGGTAAAGATCCTTGATCTTGCCGAAAAGATGATCTCTTTATCGGGTTCGGTTCCCTATAAAGACATTGAAATCAAGGAAATCGGTTTGCGACCGGGTGAAAAGATGTTTGAGGAGCTGGCCCTGGAAATTGAAAAATGTCATCGTACTCAGAATAAGCTGATCTTTGTGCATGAGCCTATCGATATTTCTCAGGAAGAAGTGGATCAAAAGATCACGATGTTATACGATATCATCATGAAGACTGATGATGTCGCAAAGATCAAGTCTGTATTGATGGAGGCCATTAAAGATCGAATGAATTAGATGGATGTTGTCCATCTTTTTTTGTTGCCGCTCATTCCAAAGCGATTTATGGTACAATATCTCTTAGAGAAAAAATACAGGAGTTGAGCGTATGTATTCTAAATATGGGAAGCGGTTGATTGATTTATTGATCAGTTTGCTTGGTTTTATCGTCTTGTCACCACTTTTTTTGATCCTTTGTCTGTTGATCAAGATTACCTCCAAAGGACCGATTTTCTTTAAACAGAAACGAGTGGGTATTCATAAAACATATTTTGATATTTTAAAGTTTCGCACGATGAAGATCGATACACCTAAAGATGTACCGACGCATTTACTATCCGATCCGGATCAGTATATTACCAGTGTTGGTCGTTTCCTGCGAAAAACTTCGTTAGATGAACTTCCGCAGCTGATCAATATCATCAAAGGCGATATGTCAATCGTAGGACCACGTCCGGCTTTATGGAATCAGTATGATTTGATCGAACAACGCGATCTTTATCAGGCCAATGATGTGATGCCGGGACTGACCGGTTGGGCACAGATCAACGGTCGGGATGAACTGGAGATTTCAGTCAAGGCCAAGCTGGATGGAGAATATGTTCAAAGAATGAGTTTTTTGTTTGACTGTAAGTGTTTTTTGTTGACGATTACATCTGTCTTGAAACATGAAGGTGTTGTGGAAGGAGGAACCGGAAGCATGCATGAAGGAGATTCCCAATGAAAAAGGTATTGATTACCGGGAAAAACAGCTATCTTGGTTCTTTTGTGAAACAGGAATTAAATCGATATCCACAAAAATATCAGGTGCAGGAGCTGGATATGATGAATCCCGACTGGCAAAACTTTGATTTTTCAGAATTTGATGTTGTCTATCATGTGGCTGGTCTGGCTCATTCCACACCTGATGAAAGTCAAAGAGATTTCTATTATCAGGTGAATACAGAACTGGCCTATCAAACGGCTGGTAAGGCAGCTAAAGAAGGTGTTTCACAATTCATCTTTATGAGTTCGATCATCGTTTATGGCAGTGGTAAGGTAGGGCAAAAACGCGTGATTACTAAAGATACGCCATTAGACCCGGATAACTTTTATGGCGATTCCAAAAAACAGGCGGAAAAAAAGATCTTATCCATTCCTGGCTCCATGAAGATCGTCATACTAAGACCACCGATGATCTACGGGCCAGAATCGAAAGGAAATTATCCTTTATTGGCAAAGTTTGCCGGTAAAACACCGGTATTTCCGACAATCAAAAATGAAAGAAGCATGTTGTTTGTAGGAAATCTCGCATTGTTTGTCAAACGTTGTATCGATAAGGAACTGGAAGGCATTTATCTTCCTCAAAATGAGCACTATGTTTCGACTTGTGATCTTGTGAAAAAGATTGCACAATATCATGATCATAAAATTTTATTTATCTCATTGTTCAATCCTTTTGTGCGATTGTTTCACTCGGTCAGTGCTGTGAATAAAGTGTTTGGAAACTTGATTATCGATCCTTCACTTTCGGCATTTTCCTTAGATTACCAACGCTATTCATTTGATCAAAGCATACAGCTTACAGAAAAAGGAGATACGGTTCTATGAAAGTAGGAATTGTCTGTGCCTTTGATACATATTTTGATCGAGTAGCGCTATTAAAGGAGTTTTATCAAAAAAGAGCTCAGGTAAAAGTCATCGCTTCCGATTTTTCTCATCGAAAAAAAGAAAAAAACAGAGAATCTTCTTTGGTTGATGAATGGATCGATACCAAACCGTATTATAAAAACTTGTCTGTAGCTCGCTTAACATCGCATTATGATTTTTCTAAAAAGGCAGAAAAACTTTTGGAAACAGAAACATGGGATGTTCTACATGTATTCGTGCCTTGTAATTCACTGGTGAAATTTATGGCTTTGATCAAACATAAACAACCAAAGACAAAACTAATCTTTGATTTGATCGATCTATGGCCGGAAACTATGCCAATTTCTAAGTTCAAGAATGTTTTTCCATTTACACTTTGGAAACAGATTCGCGATAAAGATTTAGATCAGGCTGATCTTATTTTTACGGAGTGTAAGCTATACCAACAAGTTTTACAGAAAGAAGACAATGAGAAATATAAGGTCTTATATTGGGCCAGACAGGAAGAGCCATTAGAGAGCCATCTTCAAATCAAGGATACAGAGCTTAGTTTTTGTTATTTGGGATCGATGAATCATATTATTGATATTGATTTCATCGAAAAATTTTTAAGCGCCTGTCAACAATATCGGCCGGTTACTTTACATTTGATCGGTGATGGAGAATCCAAAGAGCAGCTTATTCAAAATGTAAAGCGAAAAGGTGTTCAGGTTATCGATCATCAAAAAGTATATGATCAAAAGAAGAAACAAGAGATTTTTGATCAATGTAATTACGCATTGAATGTTATGAAAGAAAGTGTGGTTGTCGGATTGACGATGAAGTCACTGGATTATATGTGCGGTCAGATTCCGTTGATCAATACGATTGGCGGCGATACCAGAGAGTTTTGCGAAACCTGTAACATCGGTTTTCATGTAGCCTTTGATCAAATTGAGTTCTATGCGCAAAAGGTATGCACACAAACGCTGCAGGAACAGTATGAACAAAGAAAACAGATCAAACACTTATACGAAACAGTTTTCACAAAGGACTCCTTTTTCAAGACGATGCAGGATGCATGGGAGAAACTGATATGAGAATTGAATACGGCATTCTGGTAATCTACAACCAGCCTATAGAACGATCTTCTTCGTATGCGACATTTAAAGATCAGCTTTCTATTCTGGTAGCCGATAACAGTACGACCCAAGAACTTCGTAACAACAATCGCAGACAGGTTGAACAAGACGGAAATTTCTATTTGGATATGAAGGGAAATCAAGGATTAAGCAAAGCTTATAATCAGGCCATTTCATGGATTCAACAAAAAGAACAAAAATCTTGTTTTGTATTGATTATGGATGATGATACGATCTTTGGAAATGATTTTCTACAAAAAGCCACACAAGAGATGAACTCCAAACAGGCAGATGTATATGTACCCATTGTAAAGGCTGAAAAACAAATTCTTTCACCTTGTACGATCCATAATGGTAGGATCAAAGCTATCCATTCTCTTTTGTCTGTTCATGAGGATACTATCTCTGCCATCAATAGTGGCATGATCGTATCTTTAAACGTATATCAAAAGATTCGATACAATGAAAACTTGTTTTTAGAGTATATCGATCATGATTTTATCAGGCAGTTAAAACAACACAAGTATTCGATCCATGTTTTACAACAGGAGATTCAACAGAATTTCTCAGTATTTGAAAATGATAAAGCTTCGGCAAAAACTCGATTTTCTATCTTAAAAAAAGATTTACATGTTTTTTATGGAAAGAGTTTGTCGCAGCATTTCTTATATAAAAGCATATTATGGAAACGAAAGCTTCGTGCTGTGATCCAATATAAAGATTTGTCAATAGTTTGGAAGTGGTAAAAGAAATGAAAAGAAAAAGTGTTTCGGTTGCGATGGCCGCTTATAATGGCCAACAATACATTCAACAACAGATAGAATCGATATTAAAACAGTTGCATATGGATGATGAATTGTTAGTTTCTTTAGACTTTTCAACTGACAATACAGAGTATATTGTACAGAAGATGGCCAAAAAGGATGATCGTATTCAAATCGTGCATGGTCCCAGTCTGGGTGTATTAAAAAACTTTGAAAATGCGATCAATCTTGCCAAAAACGAGATTCTGTTTTTATCCGATCAGGATGATGTCTGGTTAGATGGCAAAGTAGAGCGCATCTTAAAAGAGTTCGAGGATGAGCAAGTACAGGTTGTCATGCATGATGCAGCTGTGACCGATGAAAACCTGCACATCCAGATTCCTTCTATTTTCAAAGAGAGAAATGTGAAATTAGGTGTCAAAGAAAACATTCTCAAAAACGGTTATCGTGGCTGTTGTATGGCCTTTCGCCAAAGTCTAAAGGATGATATCTTACCCTTTCCTAAAGCCATTCCCATGCACGATCAATGGATTGGTTTAGTGGGTGAACTGACAGGAAAAAATGTTTTAGTACCGGAGGTCTATTTGTTGTATCGAAGACACAGTAAAAATGAAACCGATTTAAAACATGCCGGCATCCTGCAGATGCTTCGCTGGCGAAAAGACATTTATACAGAAATTGAAAAGTTTAAAAAGAAAAAAGGATTAAAATCTTCCTAGGAAAGCGTGTTGCTTGTAAGACAGGCTTTCTTTTTTTATAATCGGTTTCAAGAAAGGATATTTGAAAATGAGAGCTTTATTGATAATTGATGTACAACAAGGCTTTTTGGATCCAAAACAACCGATTCGAAATAATAAGGATGCCGAAAGTAACATGTTGAGACTGATGGAACACTGTCGTCAAAAAGAGGATTTGGTCATTCATATTCAACATCTGGGAACGGCAGAAGATTCTTTTTTCTTATCTGAGAAAAATCGGACATTTCAAAAAGGATTTGGTCCGCAAGGAGATGAAAAGGTTATTCAGAAGTTTGTCAACAGTGCTTTTATTGGAACCGATTTGGAGGAATATCTGCATCAACAAGGTATTCATGAGTTGATTATTGCCGGTTTGACCTTACCACATTGTGTTTCTACCACAACACGCATGGCAGTTAATTTAGGTTTTGATGTAACATTGATCGAAGATGCCTGTGCCACCTATGCACTACGAGATCCAAATGGAAATTGGCTGGATCCACAGAATCTGCATTATTATAATCTGGCGGCATTGAACCATGAATTCGCAAAAATCATGACCACTCAAGAATTTTTAGACATGTAAATCATCGACACAATGGCAATAGAAATGGATTCTATTGTCTTTTTTTAATATTTAAAAAGATGGAAAATGGAAATATATTAAAATCGAAAACAAATCAGAAAATAAAACAGCAGATAACTCTAAAATATTAAAAGCTTATAAAGATGAAGTTAATAAGTTTGCTCGAAAAATAGAAACAGACGAGATAAGTGTCGCAGAGTATTCTCTTTATGATATTGATCATGATGGGATAATAGAACTGATTATCAAAGAAGGAACATGTAAGGCCGATTATGCTTATACAATTTAACATATAGCAATCAGTTAGTTGAAATTGGGAAAACAACTGCTTCTCATTCGGGTTTAGAAGTAGATCCAGATGGAATTGGCATATATAGAGATACTGCTCATATGGGGGCTCAACATATAGAACGTTTGATAATCGATGATTACGAAATTAAAGAAGAGAAAGTAATGGAACCTATAGAATTCCCTCAAGGGCAGGATTATATAGAATATGAATCAATACCATACTATAACTATGATGATGATACTGGATTTAAAATCTGCGCTTAAAACCATACCAATTTTATGTGTAAAATATGTATAATTATGTTATAAGATTGTTATGGATTGATGAAATATTTAAAAGGAGAAAGCATATGGAAAGTTTAAGAAAGTATTTAACAAACAAGAATTTATATATTGCGAATATCGTAAGTGGTAGTTTGATGATATTGATGGCACTGATTTGTTATTCCAGCGTGGGGAATTTATCCAACAGTGGATCTTCATGGTCGGATTATGCATCAGCCTTATCGAATTCTTTAAGTGGTTTGAGCTTTGCCTGCATATTGTATTACATTGATTTACTGCTGGTGATTTTATTAGTCATTGGGTGGGGACTAAAGATTTTCTATTTCAAAGAGAAAAATGAAATGACTGTGATTCCTTTTGTGATTAGTGTGGTAGCTTTATTGTTTGAAATCTATGGGGTTTCTACGGTCAGTGCTCTTTCCAGTGTCGCAAGAATGGATTTTGGCGGTATGTTATCTTCTGCCTATAATCTTCAAAACATTGATTCTATGAAAATTCCGTTTATTATTTTATTTCTTGCGCATATCTCGTATTTGATTGTTGCCATCCTCTTTATGCGTATGGATAAAAAAGGGGAAAGTATGGATAGTACAAAATTTGAACAGGGAACGGAAAATTTAATTAAGAAGCTGCAGGCATTTGCCAAAGATCCAAAGAGTAAGAAAACATTGATTGTTATTGTATCTGTTTGTGCTGTTGTGGTGGTCGGATGTGTAGGCTTTGGTCTTTATAATATGTTTAAAAAGACCCCAATTGATCTTGTTTCTGATGTCCAGGTAACTTTTTCCGGCTATGATGGTGAGGGAAGTGCAACGGTAGAAGGGACTGCGGATTATGATCATACCAATGCGGATATTACTTCATTTATTTATGGTGTAACCTATGAAGTTGAAAATAATGGTGAATTATCAAATGGGGATGAAGTTACAATTACAGCCAATTATTCTAAAGAAACGGCCAATAGTTTGAAACTTGATATTACTAAAGCTTCTAAGACGATTGAGGTAGAAGGTTTAGATGAGGTGTATCGCACATGGGATGATCTTTCCAAAAAAGATCAAAAAACGGTATTAGACAGAGCCTATGATAAAGTAATGAAAAAGGCAAAGGATACAACGTATCAATACTTTGGAAAAGAAACAATTACCGTAAATTCATTGAATCAAATCGCAGCTTACTATACATATGCAAAGGGAAGTGGAGAAGGTTCTTTAAAGCTGATTTATAAAGCAGATATTACTTCAACAAATGATGGTGATACGGTTAATCATGTAGAGTATTATATGGCTACTGCATCGGGTTTAAAACCGACAAAAGATGGAATTGGAAAGATCAGTGTGGATGTATCTTATTTGTATTCACAGGATGATAGTGAGCAGGAAGCCATCGAGGATGCCGAAGACTATCGTGTAGATGCAGAAGATAAGATCGATATTGAGAAATAAAAAACTTGAAAAATCTTAATGAAATCTTTATACTGCATTTCGTGGAAAGTAAATAGGAGATGTGTATGGAGAATATTCTTGGAATTGAAAAGCCATCAAAGCTGTTAAGAAGTTTTGCGATTCCCAGCATCATTTCAATGCTGGTAAGCTCATTATATAATATTGTCGATCAGATTTTTATCGGCCAGGGTGTTGGTTATTTAGGGAATGCGGCCACCAATGTTGCGTTCCCTTTAACTACGATTACACTGGCTATCTCGTTGTTGATTGGAATCGGATCGGCTTCTCGTTTTTCTTTATATCTGGGTGCTAAAGAAAACGATAAGGCAAGACACGTGATTGGAAACGGAATCATGGCTATGTTGATCAGCAGTGTGATCTATGTGATTCTTGTGTTCTTGTTTCTGACACCTTTGATGCGGGCATTTGGGGCTACAGATCGTATTTTGCCTTATGCGCTGCAATATACTTCGATCACGACATTAGGAGCACCGTTTTTGATCGGTACTAATGTTCTCAGTAATATGATTCGTGCCGATGGCAGTCCAAAATACTCTATGGCTTGTATGTTGGTCGGTGCTGTTCTGAATACGATCCTGGATCCGATCTTTATCTTTATTTTCAGTATGGGTGTTGCCGGGGCTGCCTGGGCGACTGTGATCGGTCAGGTTGGTTCGTTTGTGGTTGGTGTGATTTACTTAAAAAACTTTAAACATGTTCAACTGGAACGAAAAGACTTCCGTTTTTCTCTTCATCAAACGCTGGAAACGGCGGCTATCGGTATCAGTGCATCGATCAACCAGTGTGCCATTCTTGTCGTGCAAATCGTTTTAAATAATTCACTGGTATATTATGGTCAGTTTTCCGTCTATGGACAGGATATTCCGTTGGCAGCCTGTGGAATCGTGATGAAGGTCAATTCGATCTTGATGGCCGTAATTATTGGTATTTCACAAGGAACACAGCCCATCGTTGGTTTTAACTATGGTGCTAAATCGTATGAAAGGGTACGTCAAACCTTGCGGCTTTCTTTAAGCTATGGTTTGGCTGTTTCGATTATTGGCTGGTCTTGTTTTCAGTTGTTTACGGCACCGATCCTTTCCGTGTTTGGAACCGGAGATCCATTATATTTTGAATTTGCCACACATTTCATGAAGATCTTTTTATCTTTAAGTTGTGTGATCAGTATTCAGATTATTTCCTCCGGCTATTTTTCAGCTGTTGGTAAACCATTAAAAGGTATGGTGCTATCTTTGACAAGACAGGTATTGTTCTTTATACCGCTGGTCTTGATCCTACCTCATTTTTTAGGTTTAGATGGAATTATGTATAGTGCGCCGGTTGCGGATGGCGTAGCCTTTGTCGTTTCCCTGATTTTTGTCTTACGGGAATGGAAGCATTTAAAACGTCTGGAAATAGAAGAATAAAGCAGCGAAACACAAAACGGTTTACATATTGTTTTGATAGGCTTATAATGATGTTGTGAAAATAAATAGGAAACCATTCGACCTATTGTTTGACTCGTATAATGGAAATTATACGAGTTTTTTCTTTGGGAAATACCCAATTTTTTAGGGGAGTGTGGTATCATAAAGATATGAAAAAGATGGATCAAGTTAAGGGCAAGCTGATTGTTTCCTGTCAGGCTTTGCCGGAAGAACCGCTGCATTCTTCCTTTATTATGGGCCGTATGGCCGTCGCAGCAAAACAGGGTGGCGCCAAAGGAATTCGTGCCAATAGTGTGAGTGATATCATTGAAATCAAAAAACAGGTAGATTTACCGGTCATTGGTATCATTAAGCGCAACTATGGCGATAATCCGGTTTACATCACACCGACAATGAAGGAGATTGATGAGTTAATGGAAGCCGGTCCGGAAGTAATCGCTTTAGATGCGACTTGTCATGTACGTCCGGATGGAAAGACATTGGATGAATTCTATAAAGATATTCGTGCTAAATATCCGGAACAGCTTTTGATGGCGGATTGTTCAACCTTGGATGAAATGTTGCATGCCGCTGAATTAGGATTTGATTTTGTCGGTACTACTTTGGTAGGATATACCGAAGAATCAAAAGGATTGCATATTGAATCCAATGATTTTGAAATCATCCGTGAACTGGTTTCTAAGATCGATCGTCCTATCATTGCCGAAGGAAATATCGATACACCGGAAAAGGCAAGACGTGTTTTGGAGATTGGTTCTTACAGTGTAGTTGTAGGTTCCATCATTACGCGTCCTCAGGTCATCACAAAAAGATTTGTAGATGCGATTCAATAAAAGACCTTTTAGAGGTCTTTTTTGTTATAATGAGGATATTGGAGGTGCAGTATGTTAACCAAAGAACAATGTGAAGTGATTCTTTCGCGTTGTATGCAAAGTGAAGCGGATTTTGCGGAGCTTTTTGAAGAAGATACGACCAGTGAAGGAATCTCAATGTTAAATGGTGATGTCGAAGAGATGAACCGTGTGGTTCGTGCGGGCATTGGAATTCGTCTGTATAAAGGTGTACAGTCCGTTTATGGATATACAAATGAGTTGGATCAGAATACAGTTTTTGCGCTGGTGGATGATTTAAAAAGCGCTTTGGGTACAAGTGATCAGGAAGTAACGATCCGTCTAACGGAATCGGTGATTGAAAATCATCATCCGATCGTCAAAGATCCGATCGAAGCCTCTTTAGAGGAAAAGGTAGCGTTGTTGAAAAGAGCGTATAAAGCCGCTAAAGAAGCGGATGATCGCATCGTAAAAGTGACCGGCTCTTTAAGCAGTGTGCGCCAGAAGGTACAGATTTCCACCAGTGAAGGAAAATTTGTCAAGGACACACGTACTCGTGTGCGTATGCCCATCACGGCTTTTGCGCAAGATGCTTCTTCCATGCAGTCCGGAAGCGATAGTCCGGGGGCTAGTCAGGGATTGGAATTCTTTGATCAGACCACACCGGAATCGATTGGAAAAGAGGCTGCGCGTACAGCATTGGTTTTATTAGAGGCAAAGGACTGTCCGTCAGGGAAAATGCCGGTAGTCATCGATAATGGCTTTGGTGGAGTTATTTTCCATGAAGCCTGTGGTCATTCTTTGGAGGCCACATCGGTTGCGAAAAACCAGAGTGTCTTTACCGGAAAGTTGAATGAAAAGATTGCCAGTGATTGTGTAACAGCTATTGATGATGGTACGATTCCGGGTGCCTGGGGCAGTGAAAATATGGATGATGAAGGAAATCCACAGGTTAAACGTGTCTTGATCAAGGATGGTGTTCTTCAAAGCTATATGATCGATCGATTAAATGCCAGACGCATGCATATGGAAAGTACCGGTTCCGGTCGTCGTCAGTCGTATAAATTTGAGCCGACATCTCGTATGTCGAATACGTATATTGCGCCGGGAAAGGATTCTTTTGAAGATCTGTTTGCCGGTATTCAAAAAGGGTTGTATGCCAAAAAGATGGGGGGCGGCAGTGTCAATCCACAAACCGGGGAGTTTAACTTTGCGGTCAACGAAGGCTATATGATCGAAAACGGAAAGATCACGTATCCGGTAAAGGGTGCATCCTTAATTGGAAACGGAAAAGATATCTTGATGAACATCGATAAAGTCAGCAACAATCTGGAAAGAGCACAGGGTATGTGTGGTTCGGCTTCCGGTAGTATTCCGGTCGATGTCGGGCAGCCGGCTATTCGTGTTTCTAGTATTACAGTAGGAGGTACGGCAAATGAATAAGCAAAAATGGATCGATCGTGCCTTGGAATTGGGCTTGGAAAGCTTTGAAATCTATCAGTCTTTGACTTCGGAGCGCTCTGTCACATGGTATGAAGGCAAGCTAGATACATTTACCACAAGTAAGGTGTTGGGAACTTCCATTCGTGGAGTCTATCAAAAGAAAATGGCAAATATGGCCTTTGAAAAGATTGAAGATGATCAGATGGATACTGTATTACAAGCTTTGATTGAACAGGCAAAAACGATTTCATCCAAGGAAGAAGACAAGATACACACACCGCAGCCTTTTGAAAGTGTACATAAACCTACAAAGTGGGTCGTTCCGGATGTTGAACAGGTCAAAGAAGTACTAAAACAACTGGAAAGTAAATTGAAAGCGTATGATCCACGCATTCAGCAGGTCAATGAACTGGGATATCAGGAAGCTTCCGGTAAACGTATGATTACCAATTCGCTGGGATTGGATGTAGAAGATGAAGAGCGCATGCAGATTATCATGGCCTATGTCGTAGCCGGCGAAAATAACGATGTGCAGGTCAACTATGAAGTGGAAGTAGTTGAAGATCTATCAGCCTTTGATTTGGACGCGTTTGTGAAAAAAGTTTGCGATAAAGCGATTGAAAAGTTGAATGCGGCTTCTATGCCAAGTCAGACCTTACCGGTTATTTTTGAAACCGAAGCGATGACTTCGTTGTTTTCGTCTTTTACCGGTTTATGGAATGGAGAGCTTTTATATAAAGGGATCTCTTGTTTAAAGGATAAATGGAATGAAAAGATCTTTTCTGAGAAAATTACGATTGAAGATGATCCGCGTAATGTCGAAGCTTTGACCGTTGCCAACTTTGATGATGAAGGCTTCCCAACCAGAAAGAAAGTCTTAGTCAAAGATGGTGTATTTGTACAGGCCTTACATTCGACAAAATCGGCAAGCTGTATGCAGACAGAAAGTACCGGAAATGGCTTTAAATCCGGCTATGCATCAACGATAGGCGTATCACCGATGAACTGTTGTATCGTACCGGGAGAAAAATCGCTGCAACAACTGGAAGAAACGATGAAGGATGGCCTGGTCATTACGGATCTGCAGGGATTACATGCGGGAATTGATTTTGTGACGACCAACTTTTCTTTGCAGGCATCGGGCTATCTTGTCAAAGATGGAAAAAGAGATCGCAGCGTAACCTTGATCACGGTTGCCGGTAATTTCATGGACCTGATGAAAAAAGTAGAAGAAGTGGGTAGCGATCTGGACTGGAGCTATCATCAAATAAAGAGTCCAAGCATCTATTTTAAAGAATGTGCAGTAAGTGGGGAGTAGAGTATGAATTTTGTGAATCGGGAAATGCAGGAAGCATTAAAAAATCTGCGGGAAACGGACACACCGCAGAATCGAAATAAGGTACTGGAGCTTTTAATCACAACACAGTTGTTTGTTCCGGCTACCTGGGATAAGAGTCCACAGCTGGATGAGCATGGAAATATGACATTTCCACCGGATACACATTTTAGTATCTTGACCATTCAAACAACGGATAAACAGCGCTTTTTTCCTTTCTTTACTTCCAAAGAAGAAAGTGAAAAATGGGCCGGTTCTAAAAACGGTAAGATGTTGTTGTTGACATTTGATCAGTATATTCCAATTGTAGAAATGGCACAGAAGGATATTGCCGGTATCGTAGTCGATCCTTACGGCATCAACACACCGTTTCAAACACCGTTCTTGTTGGGGTTAAAAGATCATCCTCGTCATACCGGTTTAAAAGAAACGCAAATCTTAAAAGGAGAGAAGGTTTCTTTGCGTACACCAAAAAATGTGGATGATCTAAAAGAGACTTTGATCAAATACGGAAAAGAACATGCGAATGTACGTTCGATCTATTTTAAGGAACGAATCATGGTAGATAAACCGACACACTGGTTTATCATTGTGGATCTAGAAGAGGAAGATCCACGATACTTGCAGGAAATGGCGCATTATTGTGCTCGCTGCAGCCATGGAAAACAGTTTGAATTTATGTTTGCCAGCATGAAGCTTTCACAGGAAATCATGGAGAAAAACACACCGATCTATTTAAAAACGGATGCTTAGTCATCCATTTTTAATATATGATCTTCAATAAAATGAGCAACTCCATCTTCGTTATTGTCATAGTCAGTTTGATACATGGCAACTGCCTTGATCGCATCACTGCCGTTTTTCATCGCAACGGATAGACCTACGCTTTCTAACATCTCGATATCATTTCCGGCATCGCCAAAGGCGGCTATTTCATCCATACGGATATTCAGAAGATCGGCAAGTTTTTGAACGGCAAAGCCTTTATTGATATGCGAATCGACATATTCAAAACAATCTTTTCCGGAAGGAAAGCCATAAAGCGATGCATCATGAAAGTGGCGGGCTCTTTCTAAGATGACAGGCATTAAATCTGGTTCAAATAGTAGAATAAATTTATTGGTGATGCGATGATGTAAGAACTCTTTCATATCGACCTGTATCAAGGTTTCTCCAAATAACTTGCTTCGTTGAATCCATTCTGGTGTGATCTTGGAAGTGTAACGAGCCGGTCCATAAAGAACTTGAAACAAGACCGGAAGATCTTCAAAGTGTTTAACGACTTCAATCAGTGCATCACCGGACATCATATGAAAATCTTGTCGATATTTTTCTTTTCGATCATACAGTGTCGATCCGTTCATAGCTAAGATAAATTGTATATTCTCGTTTAATCCCCATTCCTCCAATTTATATTCTACGGACTCCGGACATCTTCCGGTCGCCATGCAGAAATGAATTCCTTTTTGACGGGTACGCTCTAATATATGTTTTGTATAGGCAGAAGTCTGTTTATTGGAATTGAGCAGCGTACCATCCAAATCGGTAATAATTGCTTTTATTGTCATAATAAACCTCCTTTTTCGTTCATCATAACGCAGAAAAAGAAAGGAAGAAATGAAGGTCCTGGGAATTGAATTTCCACAATAAAATTTCCCCATTTTGGCCTAATTGTGGAAAAAATAATGCGGAAATCGATGTAAAACGCTTTCATACCTAAACAATTTACACAAATTCTAAATTTTTGTAAGCTTAGAGCGTAGAAAACGAAAGGAGAGGATCAACATGAAAATCAAGATGGTCGGGCTAGGAAAAATGGGAATGAATTTAGCTTTGAATATGAAAGATCATAATGTAGAAGCCCAAGGCTTTGATGTAAATCCGGATGCCCGCAAAAAAGCAGAAGAAAATGGAATCAAGACATTTGAAACACTGGAGGCGTTGACAAAAGAAGAAGGGCAAAACGTGATTTGGGTTATGCTTCCGGCAGGACCAATCACCAATTCCACACTGGCAACACTTGCCGATCTTTGTAAGAAAGGGGATATCGTGATTGATGGGGGAAACTCAGATCATCGTGATAGCTTAAAAACGGCAAAAATCATGGAAGAAAAAGGAATCTACTTCTTTGATATCGGAACATCCGGGGGTGTATATGGAGCACGTCATGGAGCCAGCTTTATGGTCGGTGGTGATCCGGAAGTCTTTGAATCCACATTAAAAGATGTACTGGAATCCATTGCGGCACCAGATGGATGCTTATACACAGGAAAAACAGGAAGTGGACACTATTTAAAAATTGTACATAATGCGATGCTTTATGGCTATATGCAGACTTTGGGAGAAGGCTTTGAACTTCTGGAAAAAAGCGAGTTTAACTATGATTTAGCACATGTTGCCGAATCGTTGGGAAAGACAAGTGTTATTCGTGGATGGCTATTAGAGTTAGCAGCTAATGCCTTTAGAAAAGATCCGGATCTTGAAAAGATCAAAGGTGTTGTCGGCGCCAGCAAGACAACCGGTTGGACGATTGAATCCGCTTGTGATCTGGGCGTACCGGTTCCGGTCATTTCATTATCTTTGATGATGAGACTTCGTTCAAAACAAGATGATTCGTTTGCGGCTAAAGTGGTTGCTTCTTTACGAGACGAAGTAGGAGGACATAAAGCACAAGCCAAATAGTAAGGAGATCAAAATGTGGTTTTATAAAATTGAAAAAGATGTAAAACATAAAAAACTGCATGTCGTTTGGAATACAGGAATGACCTATGCGATACGAATCATTGGTATTACGGGAATTCTTTGTTGTTTGTTGAATCAGGCTGTTATCGCCTGGATCAGTCTGGCCATTCTGGCTGTCTTGTTAGGCTATTATTTGTATCGGTACGGCAGCTTGGTACAGATCCTTCATGCACATGAAAAACTGGAATCTTTGGAATATACGGGAAGTCGTTATTCCTTTAAAGATCCTTTACGTGTATCGGTTCCGCTGCCCGGAAAGATGAGGTAAAGATGAACGATCGCAAACAAAAGATTTTAGAACTTCTGCTTTCTTCAAAGGAACCTCTGACAACAACCCAAATTTCACAAAAGTTAAATGTAACATCCCGAACGATTCGCTCCGATTTAGCACAGATTGAATCGGCTGTATCCACACATGGCTGCAGACTTATGAAAAAACCACATGTTGGTATATGGATCGAAGGGAGCATGGCGGATAAAAACGCATTGTTTCTCAGTTTCAATACCGAGCCCTTACCTACAGAATCGTATTCAAAGGAATATCGGGTTGGCAGTATTCTGGCGCAGATCCTTTTAAGTAACAGTCGTGTTTATCCACAGTATTTCGCAGAAAGCTTTTATGTGAGTCGTTCCACGATTGATAAAGATCTGCAGGAAGTGAATAAATGGCTGGAAGGCCATCATCTTCAATTATCCCGAAAAGAGAATCAGGGTTTATATGTCGAAGGGGATGAACGAGATATCCGAAATGCGATCTCCAGTCTGGCAGCCCAGCTCAACCGCAAAAAAGTTCCGTTTATGTCGGTTGTACAAAAGTATTCTTCAGAAGATGAACAACAGATTGCAGATTTAGTCAGACGTTGGAGCAAGGAAAACAAGATCAATCTCAGTGAGGTCAACATTAAAAACCTGTCCTTTCACATATTGATCATGTTGATACGTATTCGCCAAAAGAAAAGCTATTTGAACGATCATGAGTTTAATCTGGAGCAGTTCAATAACTGGAAAAATACGGAAGTGACAAGGTTGATCACTTCTTTGGAGGAGTTGCTTCACGAAAGGATACCGGAAGATGAAACGTATTATTTACTGATGCATATTACCGGTATGTTATTGGAACGAAGTGATTTTATCACCAATCCGATGTTTGATGATCTAAAGGAACTTGCCAAAAAGATTGCCAATGAATTCATCGGCAATATAGAGAAAATCATTCCTTTGGGATTTGATGAAAGTGAGAATTTCAAACAGTCGTTATTCTATCACCTTTTACCGACGATCTATCGTTTGAAATATGGATTGAACTTATATAATCCTTTATTAAATGAAATCAAGATGAATTATACAAGCTCTTTCTCTATTGCATCGATCATCAACTCCAGCTTTAAGAAATATTTGAATGTAACGGCCGGAGAAGAAGAGATTGCCTTTATCGCTATTCATATCTCAGTGGTTGTCGAAAGTAAGAATCGCCAGGTGACGGTTGCCGTAGTTTGTCCGTTGGGTGTAGGTGTTTCACAATTATTGCGCATCAAGCTGCAGGAAAACTTTCCGGATGTGCACTTTATCAACGTTTCTTTTGAAGATCAGGAACGAATCAACCAGGCCGATCTGGTGATTTATACATCGAATGTCTTTCCAACCAGTAAACCAAGTGTAAAGGTCAATCCACTGTTGATGGATGTCGATGTACAACGCATACAAAAGCTGATTCAAAACTTTGAAGCTAGTGGACAAAACAATTTTTCTTACCAAACGATTCTGTATGAACGTTACAAGACGGATAAATATACGATCTTAAAGAATTTATCACAACGTCTGGAAATGTGTGGTTATGTCACTTCTTCTTTCTTAGATGGTGTATTAAAAAGAGAAATGATGGGTTCTACGGAAGTAGGAAATGGCATCGTGCTTACACATGGTTTCCATGAACATGTATTAAAAACGCAGTTTGCGTTTTGTAAATGTAAGGTTCCGATTTTATGGAATAAAGAATATGTCGATTTTATTGTCGTATTAGCCATCGAGAAAAAAGATGCGAAAGATGTCATGAAGATGAGTTGGCTATACAAAATGCTTGTAGATAAAAAAGTAATCGATGAAATCTCTAAATGTGAAGATGAGAAGTCAATTTACGAAATATTGACCAGAGAAAGTCACAAATAAAGTGAATCTCTAGAAAGGATATTATGAATTTATTAGAAGTATTAGATGTAGATCTGATTGATCTGGAAATGGATGTTGCCAGTAAGGATGAAGCAATTCGCGCTTTAGCCGGCATGCTGGATAAAAAAGGAAATATCAATGATTTAGACGGCTTCATCGATGCGGTCTATGAAAGAGAAAGTATTGGAGAAACCGGTATGGGAAATGCGATTGCGATTCCTCATGGCTTGACCAATTGTGTATCCAAAGCCAGTGTGGCCATTGGTAAGACAAAAGCACCTATTGAATGGGAAAGTTTGGATGATCAACCGGTTCGCTTAGTATTCTTACTGGCTATGCCAAATGATAACTTACAAAATACGCATTTACGTATGTTGGCGCAGTTAGCAGCTGTACTGGCATACAAAGAACATATCGACTCGCTAATGGATTGTAAGACCAAAGAAGAGTTCTTCAATCTGTTTAAATCATATTTTGATGAGCGTGTAAATCAATAAGGAAAGGAGGGAAAGAGAATGAATATCGTAGGTATCACATCTTGTACATGTGGAATTGCTCATACATACATGGCAAGAGAAAAATTGATTGAAACCGGAAAAAAATTAGGATGGAGCGTTAAGATTGAAACACAGGGAAGTGGCGGTATCGAATATCCGTTGACAGAAGACGATGTAAAGAATGCCGATTGTGTCATCCTGGCAACCGATGTTGCGGTTTCCGGAACAGAACGTTTTAAAGGGAAACCCGTTGTAAAAGTGCCGGTATCCGTTGCCATTAAATCACCGGAACACCTATTAAAACAAATTGAACAAAAATTAAAAAAATAATCATTAAGGAGAGAAATTATGTACGCAGATGTTTTTAAGCACTTTAAACAGCACTGTATGACAGGTATCTCTTATATGATTCCAGTTATTGTCATCGGTGGATTTTGTACCGCAATTGCTCGTTTGTTCGGAGATGTAGAAACGGCGGGGACGATTGGTTACGCATTTATACAAGCGGGAAATGCAGCTTTTGCGTTAATGATGGGTGTATTGTGTGCGGGAATCGCATATTCCATTTGTGGTAAACCGGGAATTGCTCCAGGCATTGTTGCCGGTTATTTATCCAATCAAGTTAAAGCTAGTTTTTTAGGAGCGTTGGTTTGCGGATTCTTAATTGGTTTAATGATTTTATGGATGCAGAATGTATTCCCTAAATCGAAAGCACTAAAATCCATGTATCCGATCGTTATCTATCCGGTACTGTCCGGAATCGTTGCGACCGTGGTCATTATGTTCTTAGTTGGCCCACCATTGGCTGCATTAACTGCTTATTTAGTCGATGTATTTATGGGAATGAGCGGAATGTCTAAATTCGGCTTGGGATTTATCTTAGGTTGTATGACCGGATTCGATATGGGTGGACCGGTTAATAAAATCTGCTTCTCTATCGTTACTGCTTTTGCGGCTTCCGGTGTATATGGACCGGCTGCCGGTAAGAACGCGGCTGCCATGGCTCCGCCTTTAGGAATGGCCATTTCCGCATTGATTCTTACACCAAAGAAATATACAGCACAAGAAAGAGAAGATGCCAAAGTTGCGATTGCCATGTCTTTATGTCAGGTAACTGAAGGAGCTTTGCCATTTGCCTTTAATGATCCAAAACGTGTAGTTCCTGCCGTTACGATCGGTTCTGGTATAGCGCATGGTTTGATCCTGACTTGGGGCGTTACTGTACCAGTTTTACATGGTGGTATCTTTGCGATTCCTTTGACAAGCAATCCTTTGCTTTGGATTGCCGCTTATCTGATCGGAGCGATGGTTACGGCAGTGATCGTATCTGTATTAAAGCCAAAACATCCAAAAACAGATGAAGATATCGTTGAAGAGGAAGAATTGTCCGAAGATATTGAAATTGAAATTGGTTAATACAAAGAGCCCTATGAGGGCTCTTTATTTATAAAGGAGAAAACAAATGAAGATCGAGAAAAGACATTTAGACGATATCAAGCGCTGCTACTGCGCCAGCAATATCCATATGAACGGGGAAAACCATATCCTTCTGGCCAGCGAGGATCCCGATATCGCCTGCAACATGTACAGCGGAAAAGACTTTGAAAAAAAGGAAACGGTATGGACCCATCCCGGTGGCTGCATGTCCATCATTCCCATCCCCAACAAAGAGAAAGAATTCCTGGCCGTTCAGGAGTTCTATCTGAAGGTGTCCCCGTCTCTGGCCAAGATCGTATGGGGAAAGTATGATGACGAAAAAGGATGGCAGATCAAAGACGTTCTGTCTTTACCGTATATCCACCGTTTCGATATCTATGAGGTCGAGGGCGCCAACTACTTTATCGGGGCCACCATCGCCACCTCCAAGAAGGAAAAGAACGACTGGTCCGTACCGGGACGCATCTATATCGGAAAGCTGCCCGATGATCCAAGCCAGGGTATCGAACTAAAGATCCTGAAAGACGGATTATACCGCAACCACGGCTACTGGCATGGAAAGGAAAACGGAAAGGATGTCGGCTACTTCGGCAGTGATCAGGGCATCCTGAAAGTCACACCGCCCCAAAAGGAAAATGGAGAATGGAAGACCGAATTCATCCTGGAGGGACAGATCGGTGAGATCGCCACGGCCGATCTGGATGGGGACGGTATCGAGGAGATCATGACCATCGAACCGTTCCATGGAAACTCCATCCAGATCTACAAGAAGGAAGAGGACGACTATAAGAAAGTATGGACTTATGACAATACCATCGACTTTGCCCATACCCTGGTGGGAACAACCTTGTGCGGCACACCGTCCTTTGTAGCCGGGGTACGAAGAGAAGAGGCTGAACTGTTCTATGTGCAGTATGTGGACGGAGCCTATAAAGCCACGGTCATTGAAAAAGGTGTGGGGCCGGCCAATCTGTGCGTGGTCAACGAGAAAGACAGAGATCTGATCGTCAGTGCCAACCATACGGCCAATGAAGCGGCTGTTTATGTGGTCACGGAGGAATAGACGATGCTGGAAAAGATGAAACAGGAAGTCCTGGAAGCCAATCTGCTGCTTCCCCAATACGGACTGATCACCTTTACCTGGGGCAATGTCAGTGCCATCGACCGGGAAAAGGGGATCGTGGCCATCAAACCAAGCGGTGTCGATTACGATACGATGAAGGCCGAAGATATCGTGCTGGTCGATCTGGAAGGCAATATCGTGGAGGGCGATCTAAAACCAAGCTCCGATCTTGCGACCCATCTGGAGTTCTACAGAAACTGGGGGAACATCGGCGGTGTAGTGCATACCCATTCCCGATGGGCGACAAGCTTTGCCCAGGCCGGTCTGGATATTCAGGCCCTGGGAACGACACAGGCCGACTACTTCTATGGAAGCATACCGTGTACAAGACTCATGACTGAAGAAGAGATCCACGGTGACTATGAGCTGGAGACCGGAAAGGTGATCGTGGAAACATTTAAGGAAAGAAACATCGATCCCGATGAGGTACCGGCGGTTCTTGTCCATTCCCACGGCCCATTCTGCTGGGGTACGGATGCGTTCAATGCGGTACACAATGCCGTGGTCTTAGAAGAGGTGGCCATGATGAATACGATGGCAACCCTGTTAAGAAACAATGCCATCGAACCGATGCAGCAGGTACTTTTAGACAAACACTTTAAGAGAAAGCACGGGCCGGGAGCATACTATGGACAAAAATAGATATGAGCTGGGTCTGTATGAAAAGGCGATGCCCAATAATCTAACCTGGAAGGAAAAGCTGGAGCTGACAAGAGAAAGCGGCTTTGACTATCTGGAGATGAGCGTGGACGAAAGCGATGAAAAGCTGGCCCGACTGGACTGGACACAGGAAGAACGGGATCATATCAAGGAGACCATGATCGAGACCGGTGTACCCATCCGTTCGATGTGCCTGAGCGGTCACCGCAAGTATCCGCTGGGATCCAGAGAGGAAACGATCCGGAAAAGATCGTTAGAGATCATGGAGAAGGCGATCGACCTGGCGTATGATCTGGGGATCCGGATCATCCAGCTGGCCGGTTATGATGTGTATTATGAAGCGGGGGATGAAACGACCCGGAAGCTCTTTGAAGAGAATCTAAAGAAGAGTGTGGAAATGGCGGCCCGCAAAGGCGTGGTGTTAGGCTTTGAGACGATGGAGACACCGTTCATGGATACGGTGGAAAAGGCGATGGACTATGTGGACCGGATCGACAATGCGTATCTGGGGATCTATCCGGATATCGGGAATCTAAAGAATGCCTCACTGCTTTATGGAACAAGTGTGAATGAGGACCTGAAGAAGGGAAAGGGTCATCTATTAGCGGCACATCTCAAGGAGACGGTACCGGGCAAATACCGGGAGATCCCGCTTGGGACGGGACATACGGAGTTTAAAGAAAACATCCGATGCCTGTATGAGATGGGAGTATACCGGTTTGTGGGAGAATTCTGGTACACGGGTGATCCGAACTGGAAAGAAGATCTGTGCTTTGCCTCCCGCTTTTTAAGGGATAAATTAGATCAATAGAGGAAATGATATATGTTAGTGACAATGAAAGAAATCCTAGATCGTGCTAAAAAGGAAGGTTATGGAGTTACCGCACCAAACGTTCAAAGTGAAGATACGGTTCGAGCTGTGATTCATGTTGCGGAAGAACTAAGAGCGCCTATGATCATTGATGTCAATGCGTTCATTCATCCTGATCTTCCATGGTTTGTTCATATGATTCGTGAATTGGTCAGCACTTCACCCGTGCCATTTGCGATCAATTTGGATCATGGAAAATCGTATGAGGATATCATGTTAGGAATTCGATCCGGCTTTACATCGATCATGGTGGATCGCTCCAGTCTGTCTTATGAAGAAAATGTCAAACAGTCCAAAGAAGTCGTCAAGATGTGTAAACCTTTAGGCATCAGTGTGGAAGCGGAACTTGGTCATGTCGGACAAGGGGAAAACTACGCAGTCGATGGCACAAGCAATTTGACAGAGCCGGAAATGGCCGCTCGTTTTATTAAAGAAACAGGTGTAGATTGTTTGGCAGTGGCGATCGGTACGGCTCATGGTCGCTATAAAGGAACACCACATATTGATTTTGAGCGATTAGAACAAATCGTCAAGGCTTGCCCAGATACGCCGCTAGTCTTACATGGTGGCAGTGGTACCGGTAATGAAAATCTGGCAAGAGCAGTTCGCAACGGTATCCAAAAGGTCAATCTGGCAACAGAGCTTGTCGTGGCGGGTAAAAAAGAACTGGAAAAATTTATCCAAGATCCAAATTTTGATAAATGGAAGTTGATTCCAAGTTTCATCAAAGGATATGAAGATCGTTTAGCCCATTATGTCAAGCTGTTTGGACAAGAAGGAAAGGCATGGACAGAATAATAAAATGGAGACAGTGCTTTAAACGATATCAAATCGAAAAACTGTCATAAAGTGAAAAAAGCAGTCATTATCAAAATGGCTGCTTTTACCATGCAAGTTATTCTACAATTCCTTTTTCTATACAGTCTTTTAACCAATATAATGATTTTTTGGGTTTTCGTTTGTATGTATTTAAGTCCAGTTCCAAAAGACCGTAACGATTTTTAAAGGCATTGATGGCAGAGAGATTATCGATAAAAGACCAAATCAAATAGCCATGACAATGACATCCTTCTTCTTTTGCCTTGATTGTATAGTATAGATGTCGTTTGATGAAGTCAATGCGATAGTCATCTTCAATGATTCCCGCCTTATTGCGAAAGCGACCTTCCTTTTCGATACCGATTCCGTTTTCGGATATGAACCAGTCGATGTTTTCGTATTCGTTTTTCAGCCGCATTCCTATATCATAAATGGCTTTTGGATAGATTTCCCATCCTCGATCGGCATTGAATTCTCTTTTGGGCCATAGATAATCTTCATAATAGATCTTAGAAGAAAACGGTTGGTCGTATGGTATCTTTCTGGCTTTTACACGAATCGGAAAATAGTAATCAATTCCTAAAATGTCAATAGGATACTGATGGATCAGCTGTAAATCTTCCAAAGTATAAGTAAAAAGACAATTGTATTTTTCAAGTTCTGTAAAGATTTCTTCAGGGATTTTGCCCTTACAGTATGCATCCAGATAAAGACGGACTTCAAATAAGTCTGTATAATAGGCAGCTTGTTGATCTTCTACAGAATCAGAAGCCGGATAAACAGGCGTCATATGAACCATGGCTCCCATTTTTACCTTTGGATACTCTTTGGCAATCTTAACGGCAGTTGCGGTGGCGACAATTTTATGAAAATGCGCCTGATATGCTTTTTTAGGATCATGAACAAAAGGATACCAAATTTGTTTGATGTAGCCATTATCAATAGGAATATTAGGCTCGGTAAACGCAAACCAAAGCTCTACTTCCTCAGAAAAACAATCTAAAGCTTTTTTCACATAGTCGGTATAAAGTGAGAGCGTTTCCCGGGATATCCAGCCTTCATATTTTTCCAGTAAAACGGCAGGAATATCTCAATGCTCCAAAGAAATGATAGGTTTGATTCCATGCCTTTTAATGGTCTTGATCACATCCTGATAATAAGCAATGACTTTCGGATCAACGATGCCTTTTAGAGGATCTTTCATAAATCGAGCCCATTGTATGGTAAAGCGAAAGGTATTGAGTCCAAAGCTTGCCATGGTGGCAATATCTTCTTTGTATCGGTGATAAAAGTCACTGGCTTTTTGAGGACCGATTTGATCATACCAGCGCGAAGGATCGCTTTGAAAGAACAATTCAGCCCAGCTTTCCTGTCCAGCTTCTTTTCCTGCTGTTCCTTCGATCTGCCAGGCACTGGAGCTTATCCCTAACATAAAATTTTCAGGAATTTTTATTTTCATCACTACCGCCTCCTTACTTCAATTTTAAAATACAGAAAAAGGCAATACAATAACAAGTACAGTAAAAACGGAATTTATAAAAACTAGAAAACATATTGAAAAATAAGGTTTATTCTTTTGTTTCCTATGCAAATGGAGTAGAATAAACATAGCGGGATGTAGCACAGCTTGGTAGTGCACTTGCATGGGGTGCAAGGGGTCGCAGGTTCAAATCCTGTCATCCCGACCATATCTGATGGGCCGGAAGGCTCTTTTTTTGTGGGGAAATATCGTATAAAATAAGAAGGAAAAGAGGTTTGTGATGGTACTTCCGGAAAATATTCTTGAAATTTTGAAGACTTTGAATCAGGCCGGTTATGAAGCCTATGTCGTGGGTGGCTGTGTGCGTGATTCCTTGTTGAAAAGAGATTGCGCTGATTATGATGTTTGTACCAGTGCTTTACCGAATGTGGTACAAAGCTTATTTACGCATGCGATCCCAACAGGAATCAAACATGGTACGATCACGGTCCTGACACCACAGCCGGTAGAAATCACCACCTTTCGAAGTGAAACAACCTATAAAGATCATCGTCATCCGGATCGTGTAGAGTTTGTATCTTCCATTATCGAAGATTTAAGACGAAGAGATTTTACGATCAATGCGATGGCTTATCATCCAAATACTGGATTGATCGATCCTTTTGGCGGAAAAAAAGATCTTTCTTTAAAGATTGTTCGTTGTGTCGGAGATGCGAGCCAAAGGTTTCAGGAAGATGCTCTGCGTATGATCCGCGCACATCGCTTTTGTGCTAAGCTGGGCTTTACGATGGATAACACGACACAGGAAGCCTTGCATCAAAACAGCAAGCTGATTCAATGGGTTGCCGTAGAGCGAATTGATAAAGAATTAAAAGAAATTTTGCGATATGATCCGTATGAAATTGAGAATATGACACAATTACTGTCAAAATGGATGCCAGAATTAGAACTGTGTAAGAGCTGTGCACAAAATAGTCCATGGCATGATACAAACGTGCTCCATCATTCTTTACGTGCGATAACGTTTCTGACCCCCTTTGATGAAACCTTAGCTCTTGCACTTTTATTTCATGATTTAGGAAAACCGGCGACAAAAACTACAAAGGATGGAATCGATCATTTCTATGGTCATCCTTTAGAAAGTGCAAAAATCGCTGATAGAATTTGTAGGGCTTTAAAATTAAGCACATATCAACGAAAGCTGATTTGTTCGCTTGTCAAACATCATGATGAAAAGCTGCCGCTTCGACTACGAACCATTTATCGCTTTCGCATTCAAATGGGGTTTGATGATGCCTGGATGCAGAATTTTTTTACGATTCGTATTTGTGATTTAAAGGCGCATTCTTTAAAAGGCCAACAAAGCGTACAGAGTGTTTTAGCTTTTATAGATTTTTATGAAAAGAACAAGAATCGACCTATGAGTTTTCACGATCTAAAGATCAATGGAAAAGATGTGTTGACGCATACATCTTTTACAGGAAAAGATGTTCGAAAGGTTCTTCAAAGGTGTTTGGATCTGGTATTTTATGATCCAGAACAGAATACAAGAGAGCATTTGATTGAAATGGTACAAAGATGGCAGGTGATATAAATGGAAATGTTGATATTGATCTTGTTGGTATTATTGATCGTTTGTGTGTTGATCTTAATTAGCTTAGTTTATCTGCAGAACAGGAAACAAAATGATCATACTGTCTTGAAGAAAATGCAGGAACAGGATCAAAAGACCAGGGAAGAGCTGTATCAAAAACAGATGCGGGAAACCTTTCAAAACTTAAATGGGCAAATCCAAATCTTGCGAAAAGAAAACGCATTAGGAGCCCAATCCATTCAAAAGATGCAGACAGATCTATCAAGCATGAACAAAGTCATGACCAATACGAAAATGCGCGGAAACTGGGGTGAATATCAGCTGCAGTCTTTATTAGAGATTTATGCTGGACAAAATCCGGAAATCTTTTCTATGCAGTATGGATTAAAGAATGGAAAAGTGGCGGATGCGATCTTGCGGGTAGCCGGAACGGATAAAGTATTGTGTATCGATTCTAAGTTTCCTATGGAAAACTATCTGCGAATCGAAGAAGGAAAGAACCAGCAGGAGTTTATTCGTCTTTTTAAGATGAATATGAAAAAACATATCGATGACATCGCATCGAAATATATCAATGAACAAACCGTGGATCAGGCAATCTTATTTATTCCCAGCGAATCCATTTATCAGTTTGTATGCGGTAAGTGTACAGACACGTTGAATTACGCTTTGGAAAGGCATGTATTAATGACTTCCCCAACAACGCTGGTAGGGGTGATCTTTACGCTTTTGGCAAGCACCAGAGATTTTTATCGCAGCGCACATATCGAAGAGATTGAAAAAAACATCCTGGCTTTGCAGCAGGATGCCCATCGTTTAGAACAACGATCTCAAAAGGCAAAGCAGTCTTTGGAAAGCCTGGTACAGCAGTTTCATTCTATATCGGTAAGTGCTTCTAAGATCACAAAACGAATGGATACGATCATTGAAGGAAGGGAGGATCCAGAATGATCACAACGTTAAAGGGTGATATTACAGGTCTTGATTTTGACATCATTGTCAATGCCGCCAACAATCATCTGCTTCCAGGTTCCGGTGTATGTGGCGCTATCTTTAAAAAGGCCGGTCATCAATTAGAAACAGCTTGTCAAAAGATTGGGTATTGTCAAACCGGTGATGCCGTTATGACAGAGGCTTATGATCTTCCCAGTAAAGCTGTTATTCATACCGTTGGCCCGATCTATCATCAGGATTCAAATGCGGCATACAGTCTAAAGGCATGTTACTGGAACTCGATGGTATTAGCTTTTGATTATATGCGATCACATCATTTAGATTCTGTTTCCATTGCGTTTCCCTGTATTGCCACCGGTATTTATGGCTATCCGCATCAGGAAGCTTGTTCAATCGCAGTTAATACGATCTATCAGCTGATGCATGAATATCCTGATGCCCAAAAGATCAATGTGGTCTTTGTCTGTTACCAACAGGAAGATTATCTTCTCTACAAGGAGGAACTTGCCAAATATGCGTTCTATGGTCGATGAAAGTCATTTGTTTTTAAAGCCAGCCTTACATCGTCATGCCGCTTGTGTGGATGCCACCTTAGGGCATGGTAAAGATACTGCGTTTTTCTTATCGGAAGGTGTACAGAAAGTTTTTGCCTTTGAGATTCAGGAAAACATTCTTCAAAACACGATGAAAAAATTAGGGGATCCTAAAGTACAAGCCTTTTGTCAGGGTCATGAAACGATGGATACGCTGATCTTTGAACCTATTGATGCGATGATCTTTAATTTTGGTTATTGTCCTCAAGAAGATCCATCCATTTGTACACAAGCCAATACAAGTGTCATGGCTATTCAAAAAGGTTTGAAATTATTAAAGCAAAAAGGTCGCATGGCTTTGGTTTTATATCCACATCCATCCGGAAAAGAAGAGGCTAGATGCATTGAAAAATATGTGCAAAGTTTAAGCGCTTCCATCTATACAGTGGTACAATATAAACAGTTGAATAAAGAAGATTCACCCTACTTGATAGGTATAGAAAAGAAAGAAGGTTACCATGAGTAAAAAAGCATTGATTGTGTATTATTCACAAGGAAGCAGTGTAGCGCATTTAAAAGACTTGATCTTAAATGCCGTTGATGCCGATGTTTGCCGTATTGAAGCGTTAGAACCTTACCCTGAAGATCATGCAAGTTTAGTTAAAACTGTAAATGCACAGGTGCAAAAAGGGGTAGATCCAGCTTACAAACCGGTATCGGTGGATATTTCATCCTATGATACGATTTTTGTGGGAACACCAAACTGGTCAGGAACCTTGGCTTTGCCTTTACGTACATTTTTGAAGGAACATGATTTCGCAAATAAGAAAGTTTTGCCTTTTCTTTCTCATGGTGGAGCCGGTATTGAAAATATTGAAAAGGATCTGCATGCTTTATGTCCGTCGGCAACGATTTGCGAAGCGTTTATGATCCAGGGACAGACTGATGAGGAAACCGAGGCAGACTTAAATGTCTGGCTGTATGCCAATGCATCGGATTGTATAGAATAGAGAGGATGATGAATATGTTAAGTGAAAAGGTTGCGGGTTTGTTGAATACACAGGTGAATAAAGAATTATATTCGGCGTATCTGTATTTAGATTTCGCCAACTACTATAAAGAAAGAGGACTGGATGGCTTTGCCAACTGGTACAATGTTCAGGTACAGGAAGAAGTGGCTCATGCGCAGATCATGATGCAGTATCTGCAGGATAATGACTGTTCGGTTGTGTTAGAAGCCATCGATAAACCAAATATCAAAATTCAGGATTTCAAGACACCTCTGGTGGAATCATTGAATCATGAGCGTTATGTGACTGGCTTGATTCATACCTTATATGATGCCGCTTATCAGGACAAGGATTTCAGAACGATGAAATTCTTAGATTGGTTTGTCTCCGAGCAGGGAGAAGAAGAAAAGAACGCCAGTGATATGATTACCAAATTTGAGTTGTTTGGAAACGATGCGAAGGCATTATATGATTTGGATGCCGAATACAAAAGTAGAACTTATACCGCACCATCCATCATGAATGAATAAAGGAATCCCTAAGCGGATTCCTTTTTTACGAATTTTTCATAATATTCTGCTTTTTTAATATTGTTGAGGGAGCGATATTGTTTGGCCAATAAATAACCGACAATGGCTTTTTCCTGGGCGGTACACTGCGGAAACTGTTCTTCCATGATAGAAATATGATTGGATTTGTGATCAATTAAAATATCATACAACATATGTGCATGATCCTTTAATCCCTGGTTTTCTCCCTGATCGATCGTATCTAAAAGATTTTTGGATTGTTCCTTATCTTCTTCATAGACATAATGTTCAAAGGCCATGGAGATGATTTCGTATCGCTGCTTTTTATTGCGGGCGATTCGGATCAGCTTTTGAAACTGTTCTTTGATCATTGCTGTATCATCGGCCATGATATACCGATTCAGCTTCATAAACTCAACCATATATAAAGGAAAGAATAATTTGGTGAAAGTGGATCGAATATCTTTGTCAAATGCTTCAAAGTCTAAAGACTGTAACTCTTTTAATAATCTTTCCTGATGAACTTTTCGATACATACTGGAAAAGATGATGTATAAAAGGGCGAGTATGACAAAGACAAGGATCATCCGCATTGACCAATCCTGCATGTTATTGGAGCTTCTCCTTTAAATCTTCAAAATCTACATTGGGTGTTTCATGGAAAGTAACGATTTCCTGATCGTCTTTGTAGCGAGGGATCAGGTGTACATGAAAATGATGAACGCTTTGTCCGGCTGCTTCATGCATATTGGAAAGAAGATGAATTCCATCACAGTGTAAAGCGGTTTCCAGTTTTTTAGCTAATTGTTGAGCTACTTCAAATACGTGATCGCGTAAAGCTGGGGGACAATCCAGGAAAGAATCACAGTGTTCTTTAGGAATCACTAATGTATGGCCAACGGTCGTAGGATTAATGTCAAGAAATGCCAGAACCTGATCATCTTCATAAATGGTATGGCTAGGAATTTCTTTTTTGGCGATAGAGCAGAAAATACACATAATAAGACCTCCTTGTATTATTGTTCTTATTATACGCTAAAAAAAGTGAAAAGTCAGGCTAAGGGGGTGCCTGACTTTTCAAAAAAAATTAAGGGGATAGAAAATTAGTATGAATATCAAAACGATTTCATACCGGCAAGGTCTTCTATTCCTTGCTTGCATAAAGTATAGCATAGGTAAAAACAAAAAATGTGTGATTATTATGGGAAAATATGTGAAATTAGTTCAAAATGGTATTTAAGTGGGGAGAGTCATACAAAAACAAGGGGATTTTAAAGACGAAAGACCATAAAAAAATGAAAAATAAAGAATTTGTTTAAAAAAAGTAAAGACGGACCAAATCTGTCCTCAAAGACGGTTTGGAATATGCTATAATAAACTTCAAATGGGGGTCATATTTGTATGATAAACAAAACCATTCAGGAAGTTGCAGCGTATTTAAATGCACCTTGTATCCAGGTTGAGAACGATTTTAGGATCCATGGTGTTTGTATAGATTCAAGAGAAGTAAGACCGGAGAGTCTTTATATTCCAATATTGGGGCAAAGAGTCGATGGTCATAGCTTTGTGGATAGTGTTCGCAAATCTGGATGCAAAGCCAGTCTTTGGCAAAAGGATCATAAGCCATATCCTGAAGATATGGCATTGGTTCTGGTAGAAGATACAACACAGGCTTTACAACAATTGGCCAAAGCCTATTTACAGTCTTTATCGTGTAAGGTGATTGCCGTGACCGGATCGAACGGGAAGACAAGCTGTAAAGATATGTTGTATTCTATTTTTTCACAGGAGAAGAAAACACAGAAGACCCAGGGAAATCGAAACAATGAGATCGGTTTGCCTTTAACGGTTCTGGATTTTGATGCGGATATTGAAGTGGCCATTTTGGAAATGGGTATGGAAAATAAAGGAGAAATCGAGTTTTTATGTTCGATTGCTCCACCGGATATTTCAGTGATCACGACGATTGGCAGTGCTCATATGGAAAATCTGGGCGGGAAGAAACAAATTGCCCAGGCAAAACTGGAAATTCTGGAGAATTTAAAGCCAAATGGTTTGTTTTTGTATGATAAGACAAGTCCGGAAATCGATGAATGTTTACAGGATATGCAGATCGATTCTTCTAAGAAAATCGTTTCTTTTGGATGTGGCGGTGATGTGATTCTGACATCAGATATTGAAACTAAGGAAGATCATATTGAATTTACCTGCTCTTGTTTGGATAAGAGAGTGATTCTTCATTCATTAGGTGCGATTCAGGCTTCCAATGCGTTACCGTGTATTTATATTGGACTGTATTGTGGTTTGAAACAGGAGTCGATCTTATATGGACTTCAACATTTAACAATGACTAAGATGCGTATGCAGCTTGTTAAGGCCAATGGCTATATGATACTGGATGATTCGTATAAATCTAATCCGGAGAGTGCCAAAGCCGCAATCGATGCGTTAGAGAGCCTGCCGGTGTCTTTTCGCATTGCCTGTTTGGCGGATATGTTGGATTTAGGACCGACCGAAAATGAGCTGCATTTGCAAATTGGCGAATATGCCACGATCAAGAATGTGGATGTGCTGTATGGATATGGGCCGTTAACGAAATTTACGGTACAAGGCTTCAAGGGCAAAGAAAAAGCCTGGTTTGAAACCAAGGAAGAAATGATAGAAGCATTACAGAAATATAAAGATCAAGATTGTGCGATTTTAATCAAGGGCTCAAGAGCCATGGCTATGGACGAGGTTGTCAGTGCCTTGAAAGGGGAATAGAAATGAATAAATTAAATCTTGCGGTTTTATTTGGAGGACAGAGTTCAGAATATTCTGTTTCTTTACATTCGGCAGGTTCTTTTTTGCGTCAGATTCGTCAGGAGAACTATAATTTGATTTTGATTGGGATCGATCCCAATGGAATCTTTTATTTGTATGATGGAAGCATTGAAGATATAGAACATGATACATGGAAAAAGGAAGGTTCTTGTACACCTTGTGCTTTTATCCATAAGGGTGTGATCAGCCTGGAAAAGCCGGAGCAGAAAATAGATATCGATGTAGCCTTTCCAATCCTGCATGGAAAAAACGGAGAAGATGGCTGTATGCAGGGCTTGCTGGAGCTGATGAACATTCATTATGTTGGCTGCGATGTGATGAGCTCAGCTATCAGCATGGATAAAGAAATTATGCACATTTTGTGTAAGGAAGCCAACATTCCTTGTGCAGACTATGTTTGTTTGAAAAAATGGGGCGATAATCCCAGCTTTGAGGAAATCGAAGCACAGATTCCATTACCTTGGATCATCAAACCATGTAATGCGGGAAGCAGCTACGGTGTGCATAAAGTAGAGAAAAAAGAAGATTTTGAAGATGCTTGTCAGGATGCGTTTTACTATGACGGCAGAGGAAAGATCCTGGTGGAAAAAGCTATTGAAGGCTTTGAAATTGGTTGTGCTGTCATGGGAAATGAAACGGTTTTTTGTGGCAGTGTCGATGAGATACAGATTGCCGGAAGCATCTTTGATTTTGAAGGCAAGTACGAAGATAAAGGCGCCGATATCATCTGTCCGGCACGGATCGATGAAAAACAGTTTAAAGAAGCACAGACGCTTGCGTATCGTACCTATCGTGCGATGAATTGTACCGGTCTGGCTCGTGTCGATATGTTTTTGACAACCGAAGGCGAAGTCATCTTAAACGAATTGAATACGATTCCGGGCTTTACCGCAACCAGTCGTTATCCTTCCATGATGAAAGAAGCCGGACTTACATTTCCGGATCTGATTGACCGTTTGATTGAACTGGCCATGCAAAGGAAGGTCGGCGTATGTTAGAAAGCTACAGCCGGTGCTGGACAGAAATTGATTATGATGCGATTGCACACAATGTCGAAGAAATTCAAAAGCTTGTAGGCGATACAAAGATCATGGGCATCGTCAAAGCCAATGCGTATGGACATGGTGATGTGGAATGTGCTAAGGCTCTACAAAAGGCCGGTGTTGATTTTTTCGGGGTAAGCAGTGTGGATGAAGCGCTTCATTTACGTCAAAACGGGATTCATGATTCCATCTTGATCCTTGGCTATACACCGCCGGAGCATTTTCATTACCTCATAGAAGAAAACATCATTCAGTCGTTAGTATCGTATGACTATGCACAAAAGCTGGATGCCTATGCCAAAGAGGCCGGCACAAAGATCCGCTGTCATTGTAAGGTGGATACCGGTATGTGTCGAACGGGTGTGATTTATCAGGTACAGGAAAAGAATATGGATCAGATTCTTGCCGAATATCGAATGGAGCACCTTATAGTCGAAGGAATTTTCTCGCATTTTCCGGTCAGTGATGATCTGGGACAGGAAAGTGCCGCTTTTACCAAGAAACAGATCGAACTGTTTGAAGAAGTGTGCGACAATTTAAGAAAAGTAGGAATCAATCCGGGAATCCGTCATATCCAGAATAGCTATGGGATATTGAATTATGGGGACCTAAAGATGGATTATTGTCGTCCGGGGTTGTTGTATATGGGCGTTACAAGTGATGATGCGATTCCGATTGCCTCTAAACCGGATTTTATTCCGATTCTTAGTTGGTATGCCAATGTCAGCTTGGTCAAGTGGATCCAAAAAGGGCAGAGTGTCAGCTATGGGCGACATTTTATCGCTACGAAACCAACGAAGGTTGCTACGGTTTCTGTCGGCTATGCCGATGGACTGCATCGTTTAGTATCGAATTGTGGTTTAGAAGTTTTGATTCATGGACAGAAATGTCCGATTATCGGCAATGTATGCATGGATCAGTGCATGGTCGATGTGACACAGGTCGATGACGTGAAAGAGGGGGATGTTGTCGTACTTGTGGGTAGGCAAGGTGATCATCGAGTTACGATTGATGAGATTTCAAGAAAATCGCATTCTATCAACAATGAAACTTTGTCAGATATTGCCGGAAGAGTTCCCCGATTAAGAAGGAGAGAAAAATAAAATGGTGAAGAAGCAGTACGCTGCTGTTGATATCGCAAAGTATGTCAGTGCTTTATTAGTTGTATGTATCCATACGTTTCCTTTCATTGATATCAATGAAATGTTGAATACGTATTTTATCCAGACGATCTGTCGTCTGGCCGTTCCTTTCTTCTTTATGATCAGTGGATATTTTCTATTTCGTAAGATTCGTAATGAGGAAGAAGATAAGGATGTTTTAAAAAAGTATTTATTTCGCTTATTAAAAATTTATTTGATCTGGACCGTAATCTATTTGCCTTATACGATCTACAATTATGTACAGGCGCAATCGGGCTGGATGGGAATCTTTTCGTATTTACGTGATTTTCTTTTAAACGGTTCGTATTATCATTTATGGTTTTTACCGGCCTTAATGACAGGAACGTTGATCGTGTATTACCTGTATCATAAAAAGGGTATGTTGTTTACCTTGAAGATTGCGTTATTATTGTATGGAATCGGCTATCTTTTAAATATTTATGCGCCTTTGTGGGAACAGATTCCGTTTATCAGTTTTTTATTCAGTTTTTTCACAAAGACCATGACGACCGCAAGAAACGGTTTCTTTTTTGCACCGATTTTTATCGGCATTGGGATGTTGTTGGCTAAGACAAGGCGAATTCCATGCCGTGTGGCACAGTTGGCATTTGTGATTAGCTTTGCGTTGTTGGTGATTGAAGTGACCCTTTATATCTTGACCGGTATGATGCATGATTTGGCCTGCATGTATTTAAGCTTGATCCCGGCTACCTTCTTTTTGGGAAATTGCCTGTTGACATCCAAGATCGCCTATAAACCATCGTATCGAAGCTTGCGGGAAGATTCCTTGTTGATCTATACTGTGCATATTTTATTTGCCCAGCCGTTGTTGTCGCTTTTACCAAATGCACATATCGTTGTCTATTTTCTGACGATTGCCTGCTCGCAAATCTTTGCGACTTTAGTGATCCGATATAAAGAAAGGGTGCCGCTGTTAGAGCATTTAGTATGATACGAATTACTCAAATCAAGTGTCTGAATGAAAATGAGATTGAGACACAGATCTTAAAAAAACTTCATATTTCAAAAAAAGATCTTTTATCGTGGCAGATTCATCGAAGAAGCATCGATGCTCGCCATCAAAAGATCCTTTTTTCGTATATTGTCGATGCCTGTGTGCGAAAAGAAGAGCGCTTTTTAAAGCTGAGGGATGTAAGTGTGACACCGGATGAAACGTATGTCAATGTCTCTTGCGGAACTATGCCTTTAAAACATCGTCCCGTAGTGGTCGGCTTTGGTCCATCCGGCATGTTTGCGGCTTTACTGTTGGCAAGACAAGGCTATAAACCAATCGTGCTGGAACGAGGCAGTCAGATCGATCGCAGGCAAAAAGTCGTACAGGCATTTTGGAATGGCGATGATCTTGATCCGGAGTGCAATGTACAGTTTGGTCAGGGAGGCGCCGGAGCTTTTAGTGACGGAAAACTGACAACAAGGTCAAAAGATGCCAGAGCTAGAAAGGTGCTGGAAGAGCTGGTTGAAATGGGGGCTGATCCGGATATTTTGATCGATGCGCATCCACATATAGGAACTGATGGCTTCGTACCAGTATTAAAGAAGCTGCAAGAGACGATTGAAACTTTGGGTGGTACTTTCTATTATGATACTGCTTTACAAGATTTGATCGTAGAAGATGGAAAACTGCATGCGATAGAGACATCAAAAGGAAGAATTCCCTGTGAACAGCTGATCTTATGTATAGGCCATAGTGCCACAGATACGGTACGTATGTGTGCCAAAAGAGGAATGATCATCGAAAATAAACCGTTTGCCGTCGGTGTGCGTATCGAGCATAAACAATCCTTTATCGATCAGTCTATCTTACATGAAATGGCCGAAGATGATCGTTTTCGACCAGCTCGTTATCAGCTTTCTATGACGGCACAAAATCAAAAAGGCGTTTATTCCTTCTGTATGTGTCCGGGCGGGTATGTAATCCCAAGTTCTTCATCGATCGGACAATTAGTGATCAATGGCATGAGCTATGCTGATCGAAGTGGTGAAAATGCCAACAGTGCATTGTTGGTTCAAGTCAATGCATCCGATTATGGAACACATCTGTTTGCTGGTCTGGAATATCAGGAGCAATTAGAGAAAAAAGCCTTTGCGATGGCCAAAGACTATCGAGCCTGTGTGCAGCTCAGCAAGGATTATCTGGCTAATCGAATTTCCACCGGTTTTGGAAATGTGCTTCCGACCTATCAAAGAAAGACGACTTTTGTAGATCTGAATCAGTTGTTTAGTCCGTCAGTCAATGCCGCCTTACATGAGGGATTATTATATTTTGAAAAAAGAATGCCGGGCTTCAGTTTGCAGGATGCCGTTTTAAGTGCTGTCGAATCCAGAAGCAGCTCCAGTGTAAGACTTGTCAGGGATGTCTCTTTGCAGTCTAATATTCAAGGTATCTATCCTTGTGGAGAAGGATCGGGCTATGCCGGAGGAATCATGACCAGTGCCATTGATGGAATCAAATGTGCGGAAAAGATGATTGAATCTTTTGCGAAACCACTATAAAATAGGTAAGAAAAAAGGAGGCGCTATGTCATTATTTAAACCGGATTACTATATTTCCAGCTTTCAGGCAATGGATATAGATCGATTGAAAAGAGCAGGGATCCGATTGTTGTTATGCGATATTGATAATACGCTGATGGCCTATAATGAAGCAGTGCCGAATGCCAAAGTGGTGGCGTTTATCGATCACATCAAGGCACATGGCATTGAAGTCGCATTGTATTCCAATGCTTCTAAAAAAAGAGCGTTTCGCTTTGCCAGGGATCTTCATGTTTCACAAGTCTATTATTTGTCTTTAAAGCCGCTGCCTTTTAAATTCTGGAAGGTCATTAAGGCGCATGGCTATAGCAAAAAAGAAGTCGCGATTTTTGGCGATCAGCTGTTTACCGATATGTTAGGCGGCCATTTGGCCGGAATTTATACGATCTTGACAGCGCCAATCTCTAAAATCGATCGATCTTCGACCAAATTCACACGTAAATTTGAAAATATAGTTTTTAAGCATTTAGAAAAAAGTGGTTTCCGGAAAGGAGAATTTGATGGCTAAATACTGTAAAGGATGCGGTGTAGCACTGCAGAATGAGTATCCAAACGGGTTGGGATATGTTCCGACATTAGACGCCAATTTTTGTCAACGTTGTTATAAAATTCGCCATTATGGAGAAGTTACGATCAACATGCAGCAGGGAATTGAATCCAATCAGACCTTGGAAAAGATCAACAAGATCGAGGGAACGGTTTTCTGGATCGTGGATTTGTTTACCTTTGAAGCCAGCATGATCTCTCGATTAAATCAAAAACTTCCTGGTAAGGATATCATCATGATCTTGACCAAAAGAGATGTACTTCCCAGTACGCTCAGCGATGAAAAAATCCTGGCTTTTGTACAGGATCGTTTGAAAGAAGAAGGCATCCAGGTTAAGGAGATACTGATCTGTGGTTATCTTTTAAAACATGATGAGGAAAGTACACGAAATCTTTCTCGTATCGTAACAGCCATTCAAAAGTACAGACGTGGAAAAGATGTAATTTTTATGGGTGTGGCCAATGCCGGAAAATCAACCATCTTAAATCGTTTGATGGCTTCAAAAGATCTAACGATTTCAAGAAATCCGGGAACGACACTGGATCTGGTTCCATTAGTACAGGAAGATTATACGATCTATGATTCACCGGGCATTGAAAATAAACACAGTATTTTGACCATATTACAGCCAAAAGACTTAAAAACCGTGATACCGGTCAAACCGATTCGTCCTTTAGTGTCGCAGATCTTTGAAGATCAAAGCTATGCGGTAGGCGGCCTGGCAAGATTGGATGTTGTGGTCAAAGGAAAGGCAACGGTGGTCGGTTATTTTTCCAGAAGTTTGCCGATTCATCGAGGAAAGCTTTCCAACGCCGATGCCTTATGGCAGAAACATTTAAATGAAATGCTTGTACCTTGTGTGGATACCTCACTTTTGACCATGCATACTTTTCATTCACCGATGAAAGAAGACGGTAAAATGGATGTGGTGATTCATGGTTTAGGCTGGTTTTGTGTCAGTGGTGCCATACAAGATGTGTATGTACGTGTTCATAAAGGAATTCAAGTAACATTTAGAAAGGCGATGATTTAATGATCAGTGCACAAAATAAAAAAACACTTCGTAAATTAAGCATGTCGTATCGTCCACTTTTTCAAATTGGAAAGGATGGACTTAGCTATAATATGATCAAATCCCTGAATGATTCTCTGGAGGCGCATGAGCTTGTCAAATGCTCATTGTTGAAGACAAGTCCGATCGATGTTCGAGAGGCAGCGATTGAATGCTCTTCGCAAACACACAGTGAGATCATTCATATCGTAGGGCGTACTTTTGTTCTGTATCGCAGAAGCAAAGAAAATAAGTTAGGTTTAAAGAAATGAAAATCGCATTATTAGGCGGTAGCTTTGACCCGGTTCACTATGGACATCTGCAAATGGCAAAAGAGGCCATGCAGGTCTTAAAGGTGGATGAAGTTTGGTTTATTTCTGCCAAGAAAACGCCGCTAAAGGATCGTATTTTGACATCGGATACGGATCGCCTTGCGATGTTAAAGATCGCATTAGCCGATTTTCCACAATTTAAAGTCAATCCGATCGAGATGCAAAGAGAAGGAACCAGCTATACGATCGATACGCTGGAAGCTTTGCGCAAGCAGTATCCATCTTATACGTTTTACTGGCTGATTGGTAATGACCAGTTGGAACAGTTTGATCTTTGGAAGGACCCGGATCGTTTAGTACAGCTGGCATACTTTGTCTGCTTTGATCGTGATGGAAAGCTTGCCCAAACAAAATATCCGATCCAACAGTTTCATATGGAACCGATGCCGGTTTCCAGCAGTGAAATACGAAAAGGAAATAAATTAAATTACCTGGATGAAGAAGTCTTGCGATATATTTATCAACATCGTTTGTACGTCAAAGACTTTATTAAGGAAAGAGTGAGTCCAAAGCGATTCTCACACAGTGTTTCTGTTGCTCATCTCTGTGAGGAGTTTGCCAAAGCCCATGGTCTGGATACACAAAAGGCATATTACATTGGCCTGTTTCACGATGTGGCCAAAAATCTTTCCAAAGAGGTCATGGAGCCATGGATGGATTGTATCTGTCAGGAAAACAAGAAATATCCGGTTGCGGTATGGCATGGGTTTGTCGGCAGTGAGATCATTAAACGTGTTTTCTACATTTACGATGATCAAATCAGTCATGCGATCTACCATCATGTCTTGGGAACGAGTCATGATCCCTATGCGATGATTATATTTTGTGCGGATAAGCTCGATCCTTTACGAGGTTATCCGGTCAAAGATTCTATTGCCTGTGTCAAACAGGATCTGACAAAAGGATTTGAAATGGTTCAGGAAGAAAACCGAAAATATTTGAAGGGAAAGGGAAACTAACTTGGAAATCAGAGAAGTTATTTTAAAGGCAATCAGTGAGAAAAAAGGATATGGTATCAAAGATTATGATACAACCAGTCTTACTCCTTTTATGGATCATATGATCATTGCCTCCACCAACAATACACGTCAGAATTATTCGATTTGTCAAAATATCAAAGATCGTTTAAAGGAAAACGGATATAAACTGGATTTTAAAGTCGAGGGTGATGCCGATTCCCGCTGGCTTTTGATCGACCTGAAGGATATCGTAGTTCATTTGTTTGTTCGTGAAGAAAGGCAGGTGTATCAGCTGGATCGCCTGTATGCCGATGTTCCGGTTGAAACCTATGATCTATGATACTTTAGCATCGTATTATGATGTCCTAGTCAAAGATGAAGAAGCGACTTTATCATGGGTACATTGGATCGAATCTTTCCAAAAGCCATGTTCCATGTTGGAGTTAGCCTGCGGCAGTGCCGAGATCACACAGGTTTTATCCCATCACGGATTTCAGATGACGGCCCTGGATCTCAGTCAGGGAATGATCGATCAGGCAAAACGTAAAGACAAGGAACAAAAGATTCAGTTTTTATGTCAGGATATGCGGGATTTATCAAATTTGCCTAGCTTTGAATCAATTGCGTGCCTATGTGACAGCTTTAACTATATTTTAGAAAAAGAGGAAATTGTTTCCTTTTTTAAAGAAGTTCATGACCATTTACAACCAGAGGGTATCTTTTTCTTTGATAGCCATTCGTTAGATCGATTGGATGAGTTTTCTGAAGAATTCAATGAAACCGGTCATATCGAAGATGTGGATTACCAATGGTCGATTACCAGTGAAGAAGAGATAATCTATCAGGATTTTGCCTTCTATAAAGAAAATGGGGAAGTCATACAGGAGCATCATATGCAAAGAGTATATGATCCTGAATGGCTAAAGGAAGCTTTACATCCCTACTTTTATATTGAATCGATCAAGACTGATTTTGATTTAGAAGGCATACAACCGGGAGAAAAGTATTTTTTTGTATGCAGGAGGAAATAAAATGATTGGTATTGTGGCAGCGATGGATGTAGAAGTACAGGCTATCATGGAGCTATGTGAGATCACCCAGGAAAAAACGATTGGCAATGTAGCTTTTCATTATGGAAAGCTGGCTTCTAAGGATGTTGTGATATGTAAAAGTGGAGTGGGAAAAGTAGGAGCTGCCATGGTGACTACGATTCTTTGTCTGCATCATTCGTTGGATGCCCTTATCAATATTGGAACCGCCGGCGGTCTAAAGGAGCAGCAAAAAGTGTTGGATATCGTCATCAGCAAGGATGTCCTCCAGGCAGATTTTGATACCAGTGCTTTGGATGGACCGGAAGGTTTGGGTCTTCGTTTTCATGCAGATGATCATTTATTGGTCAAAGCGCAGGAAGCGGCACAGGAAAACAACATTTGTTATCACATAGGAACGATCGCATCGCAGGATTTATTCATGTCTCGAAAAGAGGACTTTGATAAGTTGATGTCTAATTTCCCGGATTCTATTTGTTCGGAAATGGAGGCAGGGGCCTTGGCGCAGGTTGCGATTTCTTTTCAAGTTCCATTTGTGATCGTACGCTCTTTAAGCGATGTAGCGCTGCATCATGATAATTCCATGGAATTTTCAACGTATGTAAAACATGCCAGCAGGCAATCGAGCCTGATGGTAAGATCTTTTGTGGAAAAGCTTTAGTTTTCTTGCATATGAAGATTTAACTATTTTTAATACTAAAAAGAGGCGACAATTGATAGGATTAAATTGCGCCTCTTTTACTTTAGATATCATTTGTGTTAAACACAAAATCCGATAGTCGCTGCATGGCTTCTTTAACTTTAGAAAGCGGTAATGCCAGATTCATACGAATCGTATTTTCTTTCTGGAAAGGTCTTCCATCCTGCCATAATACACCGACTTCTATTCCTTTTCTGAGCAGTTCATCAAGACTGATTTCCTGCTCCTCTAAATATTCTGTACAATCCAAATACAACATATAGGTTCCTTGTGGCCTGGCCACTTTAATTCCTTTAAAGTGGGATTGGATATAGTCGAGTGCATAGTCAATATTGCTTTGGATCGTTTCGCAAAGCTCTTTTACCCATTCTTTTCCTTCTTGGCTATAAGCACCTAACAATGCATAAATGGAAAGAATGTTTGGTGAATTATAATGAGATGCGTTTTCTACGCGTAAAACTTCTTCTTTGATGATAGGATTATAAATAATATGGTAAGAGCCTACAAGACCGGCCAAGTTAAAGGTTTTAGATGGTGCGTATAAGGCAACCGTTCTTCCTCGTGCATCTCTTGAAATCGATTGTGTTGGGATATGTTGATGACCCGGCAAAATCAAATCACTCCATATTTCATCACTGATGACGATACACTGGTTGTTTCGATAAACCTCCATGGCCTTTTCAATTTCTTCTTTTTCCCATACGCGACCGGTTGGATTGTGTGGTGAACAGAAGATACAAACTTTAATTTGATGGGCTTTGATCTTACGATCCATATCTTCATAATCCATACGCCAAATTCCATTTTCATCCTGAATCAAATCGGAGTGAATGATCGTTCGATTTAAATTTTTTAAGGTCTTGGTGAAACCAATATAGGTGGGTGCATGAACCAAAACGGGTTCTTTTTTAGCGGTATAAGCTTGAACAACACTGCTGACACCGCCTAATACACCATTTTCATAGCCAATATGTTCTTTCTTTACAAGCAGGTTATTTTGTGATTTCTGCCAGGAGATAATGGCATCATAATAAGCATCCGGAATCGTAAAATAACCAAAGTGAGGTTCATTTAAACGTGAAAAAATGGATTCTTGAATGGCAGGAAGCACTGGAAAGTTCATGTCGGCTACCCACATCGGAATCTTTGAAAATCCATCTTTGACTGTCGCATCAGGAATAGGCAAGCTGTCAACAGCCAAGGCATCGTGTCCTTCTCGATCAAGGATCGTTGTAAAGTCATATTTCATTTTCATTTCCCCCTTTATGATTAAGTGTATCATGTTTTCTTTGATTCAAATCAAAGTATTCTTTTAAATTTACTGTCTTGTCAGTTGACTTTACACATTGTATAATGTCCTAGACAATCTTTAGGAGGATACCATCATGTCAATGAAGGAAGATATACAAAAGCTAAAACAAGAGAAAAATGCGATTGTTTTAGCTCATTATTATGTTGAGGGAGATGTGCAGGATGTTGCGGATTTTGTCGGTGATTCATTTGCATTGGCAAAAAAGGCAAAGGAAACCGATGCACAAATCATCGTTTTTGCCGGTGTTCGCTTTATGGGAGAGAGTGCCAAGATCTTAAATCCAGACAAAAAGGTACTAATGCCGGATATGAATGCCGATTGTCCTATGGCGCATATGGCGGTTGTTTCCAATATTCGTAAGATGCGAAAAGAAGTTGATGATCTTGCGGTTGTTTGTTACGTCAATTCAACGGCAGAACTAAAAACATTGAGTGATGTCTGTGTGACCAGTTCCAATGCGGTAAAGATCGTCAAGAACTTACCGCAAAAGAATATTTATTTTATCCCGGATCAGCATTTGGCATCTTTTGTAAAAGAGCAGGTCCCGGAAAAGAATGTGATCTTAAATGACGGTTATTGTATTACACACCATCGCATGTCTAAAGAAGATGTTTTAAAAGCTAAAGAAAAGTATCCAAAGGCATTGGTCTTAGTGCATCCCGAATGTAAAAAGGAAGTGGTTGAGCTGGCCGATTATGCCGGCAGCACGGCAGGGATTTTACAGTATGCGACTAAGAGTGAGCATACCGAATTTATCATCGGTACCGAGATGGGTGTGCTCTACGAACTGAAAAGACAAAATCCGGACAAAAAATTTCATATTATGAGCGATAAGCTTGTCTGTGTCAATATGAAAAAAGTGACTCTGGATAAATTGTATGATGTCTTGTTGCATGAAAAAAATGAAATTGTGTTAGATGAAGAAGTTATGGTTAAAGCTAAAAAGTCCATGGATGCGATGTTGGAGATGGCCAAGGCATGAATGTGATTCAAACAGATATTTTGATCGTAGGAACAGGCTGCAGTGGACTCTTTGCGGCTTTACATGCGCCCAAGGATAAAAAAGTGCTTTTAATCTGTAAGACGACTTTGGAAGAAAGTGATTCGTTTTTGGCACAGGGTGGTATATGTGTACTGAAGGATCCATCGGATTATGAAAGTTTTTTTAAGGATACGATCAGAGCCGGTCATTATAAGAACCGCAGACAGTCTGTGGATATCATGATTCAATCCTCGCCGGATGTCATTGCCGAGCTAGAAAGCTATGGTGTTCGATTCACAAAAGATGCGCAGGGAAATTTTGTCTATACCAAAGAAGGCTGTCATTCACATCCTCGTATTTTGTTTCATGAAGATATTACAGGTAAAGAGATCACTTCTCATTTATTAAAGGAAGCAAAGAAACATAAAAATCTGACATTTATGGAAAATACTACGATGTTGGATATCTTGGAAGAAGACAATACTTGTTATGGCATAGTTGCGAAGAAAGAAGAAGAGTTGTTTGCGATACAAAGCGACTTTACTCTTTTGGCAACCGGAGGCATCGGCGGACTCTTTAACAATTCTACAAATTATCCGCATTTGACCGGAGATTCGTTAGCCATCAGCCTTCGTCATCATATCGCACTGGAGAATCCGGATTATATTCAGATCCATCCGACAACGCTGTATTCCAAGAAAAAAGGAAGACGTTTCTTGATCAGTGAAAGTGTGCGCGGGGAAGGGGCAAAGCTCTATGATAAATATGGCAAACGGTTTGCCGACGAGGTTTTGCCAAGAGATCTTTTAACACAGAAAATCTATCAACAGATGAAAAAAGATGATACGCCCTTTGTATGGTTGGATATGACCGTGTTGGGTAAAGAACAAATCCTTTCTCACTTTCCTCATATCTATCAACATTGCCTGCAGGAAGGCTTTGACTGTACAAAAGAATGGATTCCCGTTGTGCCGGGACAACATTATTTTATGGGCGGTATTCATGTCGATGCGTATTCCAGAACGACGATGGATCAATTGTATGCGATCGGCGAAACCGCATGTAATGGCGTGCACGGGGAAAATCGTTTAGCCAGCAATTCCTTACTGGAGTCTTTGGTCTTTGCCCGAAGAGCTATGAAGGATCTAAGCATCAAAACAGCGAAAATATGTTTAAATTTTGAGAATCTGATTCAAACAACCATGAAAGATCTAGATGTTACAAAATATGCATCGATGGTACGAGAGGTTATAAAAAAGAAGAAAGAAGGTAGAAAAATGAATTCTATTACCATGTCCATGAATGTGGATACTTTGATCTTACAGGCATTGCGTGAAGATGTAACAAGTGAAGATATTACCACCAATGCGATCATGAAAGGATATCAATCAGGAAGTGTACAGTTGATTTGTAAGGAAGATGGCATCATTGCCGGACTTCCGGTTTTTGAAAGAGTTTTTCAGTTGGTGGATTCTAAGACAGAAGTGACTTTCTTTTTCAATGATGGGGATCATGTACACAAAGGAGAGGTCGTTGCGGAAATCTATGGGGATATTCGCTCTTTATTGACGTCAGAAAGAACAGCATTAAATTATCTACAGAGAATGTCGGGCATTGCGACCTATACAAGACAGACGGCCGATCTTTTAAAAGGAACAGGCATTCGTTTGTTGGATACCAGAAAAACAACGCCGAATATGCGTGTATTTGAAAAGTATGCGGTAAAAGTCGGCGGAGGTTATAATCATCGCTATAATTTGAGCGATGGAATTCTTTTAAAAGATAATCATATCGCTGCAGCCGGAGGAATTCGTCAAGCGGTAGAGCTGGCCAAAGAATATGCCTCCTTTGTGCGAAAGATCGAAGTTGAAGTTGAAAATATGGACATGGTCAAAGAAGCCGTAGAGGCTGGTGCAGATATCATCATGTTGGATAATATGAGCATTGATCAAATGAAAGAGGCTGTACAGTATATTCAGGGCAGGGCCTTAACAGAATGCAGCGGAAATGTCACAAAAGAAAACATCGCCGCTTTAGCATCTACCGGTGTGGATTATATCTCCAGTGGGGCTTTGACACATTCCTCTAAGATCCTTGATCTTTCTTTAAAGAATCTAAAAGCGGTGTAATATGAAAAAAGAAGAACGATTAAAAGCTTTGGAACAGAAGCTGAAGGAAAGCCCACAGCCTTTATCTGGAGATAAGCTTGCGAAAAGTCTTCATGTATCCAGACAAGTCATCGTGCAGGATATCGCCTTGCTTAGGGCTTTGAATATGCCAATCATTTCTACAAACAGAGGCTATATTTTGCCCAATCAGGAATATTCAATGGTGGTCAAGGTCAATCATACGATGGAGCAGATGAAGCAGGAGCTTGAAACGATCGTAGATTGTGGGGCGACAGTTCATAATGTATTTGTGGAACATGCGACATACGGAAAACTGGAAGCCAAGCTTTCTCTTTCCAGCCGCCGAGATGTCAAAGAGTTTCTAAACCAGATTCAGCAGGGAAAAAGCCAGCCTTTGAACAATTTAACGCAAGGTATTCATTATCATACCATTACCGCTCGTTCGCAGGATATTTTGGATGAGGTCAAAAAGTCTTTAGACAAAATGGGCATACTTTGTTAGAATGAGCCTATGCAGATAGAACTTTTTACAAGGGCAAAAAAAGAATTTCGCAATATCTCCGCTTTGATGTTGATGCATGGAATCTTACCATATATTTGTTTAGCGGTATTTTCTTTTCTGATGCGGTTTTTACCTCTTTCATTTTACGGAAGATATCAAATTACGATTTTATTAGCTTATCTTATTCCGATGTTCTTGACGGCTTTTATGGCCGGGATAGGGGCAGTGTGGCTGCGTCCTTCTTTTGATGGATTGTCAAAGAAAGTGAAAGGAATGGGAAAATATCTGATTTTTCTATTGGGGTTGAATTTCTTTTGTTCGATCACGTATTCTTTGATTCATGCGATCCTAAGCATGATACATGGCTCTATTGGCAGTGGAATACAGACTGTTTTTACCGGAAACATACTCTTTGATGGTTTGATCCTTCTCTATATTGTTCTACTGGGGCCTTTTTTTGAAGAGATCTTATTTAGAGGTATCATACTGAGAACTTTAGATCAATATCATAGAGTGTTTGCGATATTGGTCAGCTCCATGTTGTTTGCGATGATGCATTTAAACCTTCAACAAGGTATTACTACATTTTTTATCGGATGTTTTTTGGGGTATGTAAGTTTAAAAGAGAATTCTATGCGTATTCCCATTCTTTTGCACATCCTAAATAATTTGATTGCCTTACTGATGAGTGTTCCTATTCTTTCAATTTTATGTTTATTGGGGATGTTCGCCTGCTTTGTCGGAATGGTTTATCTATTATATAAATATGGAAATCGAATTTCAGAATTGTTTAAACAGGAATATTGCACATACAGATATGGAAAGATGTTTTTTACTAGATGGACAACCATCTTGTATATAATCTTCTTTGTAGGGGTTGTTATGTTCTTGTAAGGTGATGAAGTTTATCTTATAAGATAGAAATGATAAAAATCTATGAATGGATCACAGCATTAAAAAGCTGATGATATCAAAGGGAGAATTAGAATGGGCTCTCCCTTTTTTGATGGTTTGATTTGAATTTCTTAAAAAAAGATTTCCAAAGAAGAATAAGATCTTATGAATCTTGTTTGATAATACGATATAAATAAAAAAGTCCTTTATCTAAAGGACTTATTGACATATGGTGGAGCGTAGGAGGATCGAACTCCTGACCCCCTGCGTGCAAAGCAGGTGCTCTCCCAGCTGAGCTAACACCCCACAAAAATGGTTTTGCAGAAAACAAAATGGTGGGCCTGAATGGATTTGAACCAGCGACCTCACCCTTATCAGGGGTGCGCTCTAACCAACTGAGCTACAGGCCCATTTGCTGACTGCTAAATAATAATAGCATTTGCTACCCTATGTGTCAAACATTTTTTCAAAAAAATTTATAAAATTTTTTAAACGTGTATTAAGGATGTAATTTCATTTTATAGCCTATAGAACAACTGTGTTAAGTATGCTATGATGAACAAAGATAAAATCTAAGCTTCCAAACAAAAATAACATCTCTGACTAAGATGTTATCCTTGTTTCATATTTATTGTTTTTTAGGAGAGAGATATGAAGGGTTTTTTAACGTGTTCCCTGAACACACTTATACTATAAGGGAAAGTTTTCAAATAAATAATAGATTATCATGTGAAAGTATGTGAGGCAAAAGCGTATTTTGTAAAATTATGGACTTTTTTTGGTTTTTTTTCAAGTATGATATAATGTCAAAGATTGGATGTGGGATAGATGCTTTTATTCTTTAAATGTTTACCACGATTGTTCCGTCAGGCTAATAAAGATATGCGGCGTCATTTTGCGCTGACCTTTTCTTCGATCTTGGTGATTGGGATTGCGTTGTTGATCTCCATGCTGATGATCGTACTGGCATGGAATGTTTCGGGTTTTACAAAAAATATAGAAGAACAGCTGGTCATTCAGGTTTCCATCAATCCGACAATGAGCGAAGAGGATATTCAATCCTTGGAAGCTGAACTGAAGGATATAAAAGGGGTAGATACCGTTCGGTTCAGCAATAAGGATGAAGAGCTGGATCAGCTGATTGAAGATTATGGCGAGACCTTTGAACAATATGCAGGCGATAAAAATCCGCTCTATGATGTATTTATCATCGAGTTAAGCGATAATACACAAATCGACTCCATCACCGGCAAAATCAGTAAGATGGATGGTGTTGTGGAAGCTACTTACGGAACTGGTGCCGTTAATACGATGGTGCACTTATTCGCAAGTCTTCGTTATGGGGGATTGATCTTTATTGCAGCATTGATCTTTTTGTCTATTTTCCTGATTCGCAATACGATCAAGATGACTATTCAGGTGCGAAAAGATGAAATTCGCATCATGCGACAGGTGGGTGCGGCTAACTGGTACATTACATTTCCTTTTATGCTGCAGGGAATGTTAAGTGGTTTTATCGGTGCTTTAGGGCCTTGTTTATTATGTGTATTTGGATATACTGCGTTATATCAGTCCTTTGGTGGAATGTTTATGTCGGATATGTTTGTTTTGATCAAACCATTTCCGTTTACTTTAATTATCAGTGCCATACTACTGGCCATCGGTGTATTTGTAGGGATGATCGGTAGTTATTTGGCAAGTCGAAAGTATTTGAGGTGGACACGATGAAAAAAAGAAATCTAATCAGTCTTTTATCTGCGGGCGCTTGTGCATTGGCTTTTGCGATGCCGGTTCATGCGGAGGATTATTCAAATACCGATGCGTGGGTCGCACGTTGTTCGCAGCCACAATCATCTGCAGATGGTGTGAAAGCATGTCAGGCTTTTCAGGATTATCAGCAGCAGCGCTATGATCAGCTGCAGGAAGATATCAAACAATATAGTAAAGATATCGCTTCTTTAGAAGAAGATACAGATAAGATGGAGCAATTGGCCAAAACACAAAAGGAACTGCAGGAGCAGCTGGAAGGACAGATCCAGGAAAAGGAAAGTGCCATTCAAAAGATCGAAGAAGAGATCAAGGCTCTGGAACAAAAGATTCAGGAGAAGCAGGAAGAAATTGATGCCTGGGATGAACAGATCAAATCCAGAATGCAAAATGAGCAGTCCAGCACGGGTACGAATATGTTGATTGATCTGGTGATGGGTTCGCAGGACTTAAATGATATGCTTCGTCGTCTTTCCGGTATTGAAAGAATTACGGAAGATGATCAACATCAGATTGAACAGCTGAATGAATTAAAGGAGCAGCTGGATCTGCAAAAATCAGAACAGGTGCGTTTAGAAGAAGAGACCAAATCGCAGCAGGATCAGTTAAAATCGCAACAGCAGCAGGCTAAAGAGCTTGAAGAATCGTATAATCAGCTTGTTGAGCAGTATGAGCAGCAAATGGCACAGTTGCAGGCGGCCAAGCGGGCAGCGTTCAATGATATTGAATCCATTCGCTCTAATATGATTTCCGTAAGCTATTCGGGAACGTTGGTCAATGTAGCCGGCTTTGTTTCGCCGATCACCGGTGGTCGTATGTCGGCCGGTACCTGGGCATATCCGGGCGGCGGATTGCATTTAGGTATGGATTATGCGGTACCGATTGGAACACAGGTTGTAGCACCAGCCGATGGGGTTATTTTATATGCCAACAATCCTGCTCCCAGCAACGGAGGCTATCTGGGGAACTGGACAGGTTATCCATATGGTGGAGGAAATACCATTGAAATGGTCTGTATGGTCAATGGAACAACATATGCGGTAAGCTTTGCACATTTGTCACGCGAAGGCTTTGCGGTTAGTGCCGGACAAAGCGTCAGTCAGGGGCAGGCTATCGCATTGACGGGAAATTCAGGAAACTCCAGTGGCCCTCATTGTCATATTGAAGTCTATAATTTAGGAAATATGAGTTTGGAAGAGGCGGTATCTCGCTTCTCTTCATCCGCTGATTTCGCATGGGGTACCGGTTGGAATTCGACGGCGACTGCCTGTGAAAATGGATATAGTACGCCGTGCAGGGAAAGACCGGAGAAATTCTTTGGATAAGGAGTCGTGTTTATGATTGAATTAAAAAATGTCACAAAATCATATCCCAATGGAGTTCATGCGTTAAATCGAGTGTCTTTGGCAATTGAAGATGGCGAATTTATCTATATTATCGGTCCTACCGGATCGGGAAAAAGTACGATTATTAAAATCTTGAATGGTGAAGAAGTGCCGGATTCTGGTCTCGTATTGGTCGATGGAGTCGATGTAGGATCTTTAAAGCACAGAAAGGTTCCTTATTATCGTCGCAATATCGGCTGTGTATTTCAGGATTATCGTCTTCTTCCTACTTTGACAGTACAGGAGAATATTGCCTTTGCCTTAGAGGTATTGGGTATTTCTAAAAAAGAAATTCGATCTCGTGTTGATGAGGTTTTGGAGTTGGTCGATCTTAAAAACAAGGCCAGAGCCTATCCCAATGAGCTTTCCGGAGGGCAACAGCAGCGTGTTACGATCGGCAGAGCCATTGCGAATAGCCCAAAACTGTTGATTGCCGATGAACCAACAGGGAATCTGGACCCGGAAAAATCACTGGAGATCATTGCCCTGCTGGAAAAGATCAATCAATTGGGAACGACGGTTTTGATGGTTACTCATGATATCGTACTGGTTGAGAAGTTTAAGAAAAGAACAGTGACACTGGATCAAGGTTATGTTGTGAAGGATTCTAAGAAGGGTGGATATATCAGCTTATGAAACGCTTGTTGAATCTGTTTTGGTATGAACTGAAATATGCGTTTCGCGGCATTCGAAAACATCTTCTTTTAACTTTGTCTGCCATCAGCGCGATGGCAGTTTCGACATTATTGATCGGTTGTTTTTTATTGATTGGTTTGCATGTAGATCACTTTGCCACCAATGTGGAACAGGATATGAGCGTACATGTGGTTTTAGATTCTGAAATAAGTGACGACGATCAAATCGATGCCATTGAAAAAGAGATTCAAAAGCTATCCAATGTGGCCTCCGTCCGATTTTCCAGTAAAGATGAGGAGCTGGAACTGATGATCCAGGAAAAAGGAGAAGCCTTTAGCTTATATAGAGGGGAAGAAAATCCTTTATCCCATGCCTTTTTTGTGGAGGTAAAAGACAGCTCTGCGATTGAAAAGACAGCTGCCAGTATTGAGAAAATCGATGGTGTCAGTTCCGTTGCCTATGGTGGTTCCAGCGTGACGCGTTTGGTTGATTTATTGGATATGGTTCGAAAGATTGGATATGGTGTGGCGGTTTTATTGTTGATTCTGTCACTTTATCTGATATACAATACGATACGTACAACAATTTATTCACGACAGGATGAAATCAAGATCATGCGTACAGTCGGTGCTACCAATGCTTTTATTCGCATTCCCTTTGAAGTCCAGGGAATCTTGATTGGTCTGATTGGAGCTTTAATTCCGTTTCTATTGATCTTCTTTGGTTATCCGGTCGTATATGAACAAATGGATGGCGTATTGTTTGCCAGTGTTTTCTCATTGGTAAGCGTAACGCAGGTACGATGGCTTTTGGGACTTGCGATGCTTGGCTGCGGGCTTGTCATTGGTATTCTTGCCAGTTTGCTGGCAGTCGGTAAAAGCTTGAAAGCCAAACGTTAAACAAGGGGGAACGATATGAAAAAGGCAGCCAAAAAAGAATACACCCTGACGATTGTCATTGTGATTCTTTGTTTATTATTCTTTGGCTTGGGTGTTTCGGTTCCTTTGATCTTTGATCGAAGTTCGAAACAAGAAAATACATCGGAAAAAGAAAAGTTTGATGCGATTTATTCCTTGTTGACAAACGAGTGGTATTTTTCAAAGGATGTAGAAGATCTTGATCAAAAGCTTATGGAAAAAGCCATTGAGGGTATGACAGACTTAGAAGAAGATCCGCATACACAATACTTTGATTTAGAGAGCGCCAAAGCGTTTTCCGATACGTTAGAAGGTTCGAATGTAGGATTAGGTATTTCTTATTTTTTAAACGATCAGGATCAATTTGTGATTCGAGACGTATTTTTGAATTCTCCGGCAGAGCAGGCCGGCTTGAAAAAAGGAGATATCATCACGGATGTAGATGGACTTTCCTGCGCAGAAAGTGATTCTCAAAAAATTCTCAAACGTATCCAGAGCAAGGAAGGAAAAAGTATCGAGATTGTCTATTTGCGTGATGGTCAATCCAATACGGTAAAGATCACACCAACAGAATATGATCAGACTGTTGTTTGTATGCTTCATGAAGACCAAGGCTATGGCGAGATCATCTTGACAAGCTTTTCCGAGCATAGCGGAGAAGACTTCTCCAAGGCTATGGCAAGGTTACAGAAAGCTGGAATCAAGAAGGTTGTTTTAGATTTAAGAGGTAACACAGGCGGCTATTTGAGTGCTACAGTAGATATTGCCAGTTCTTTATTGCCCGGTGGTAGTGTGATCTTTCAAGAGGAACAAAAAGATGGCACGACAACAAGCCAGAGCACGAATGATGACTATGGCTATGTGCCAATGGATCAGATCGCCATTCTTCAAAATGATACAACAGCCAGTGCCAGTGAAGCTTTGATCGGTGCTTTGCGGGATAACTTAACGGATAAGGTTGTAACGATTGGAACGACTTCCTATGGAAAAGGAACCGAACAGACGACCGTTCCTTTCAGCGATGGAACCAGTATCAAATATACGATTGCCAAGTGGCTGACACCTAACGGCGATTCCATTCATGAAAAAGGTTTTACACCGGATATAGAAGTACAACCGGAGGATGTATCAAAGATCAGTTATACGACATCTTTAGAAGAGGAAACCATCACAAAAGATACAGTGCATGCCAATGCGAGCGCTTTACAGCAGTTTTTAAAGTATCTGGGATATTCTGTTGATCGAACCGATGAATATTTCAGTCCGGTATCCAGTGAAGCATTAAAACAGTTTCAATCCGATAACGGACTTTCTCCAACCGGTGATTGTGATCCGGATACCTGGCAGGCACTAAAGCAGAAGGCATTATTAAAATATAACGAAGAAACATTAGTTTCAGATGTGCAGCGGGATCGCGCTATTCAGGAAATTACGAAGTAAGGCAGTTGTTTGACAGCTGTCTTTTTAATTGTGACATAAATCATGTTTCTTTTTAGAAGATAATCTATATAAGAAACGAGGGATATAGATGTTACGATTACGATTAAAGATTCGTTTATTGTTGGTTGGCATGAGTTCATTGGCACTTTATACCGGTGTACGCATTGGTCTGGAAGCACATGGAAACGGACTGTATTTTTTGTTGTGTATTTTTCCATGGATATGTGTTCTTGGCTGGTCTGCCATCGGAGGTCCATTAAAAATCAAATAAAAAGCCGATTGTATTTGAAATACTTTATCGGCTTCTTACAACTTATTCTAACCATCCAAGCGGTGTTGTATAGATATATTGCCATGTATCATAATCATGGTCATATTCTTCATAGCTGGCTTCGTAAACGATACGAACGTTAAAATCTTTATTAAAGGATAAATTCTGGTAAATCACATTGTGTCCTACGTTTTTATCATCCAGCTTCATTCCTGTCAAATCGATCATTTCATCAGATAGATCCATTTTCTCAATAGCTTGTGCAATCTCTCTTTCGCTCATATCTGATTTTAATGGAGAATCTATACCATTTTTTGATAAATATTCAGGAAGTTTTTCAAATTTTTTATATTGCATATATTTTACCTCATTTCACGTATGCTATGGTAAAACGACAAGTTTAGTGATGTCAACCTTAATGCATATTCTTATGGATCTTAGTTTGTTGTTTTAATGTTCTAAATAGACTCTGAGACAAAAATCATTTATACTAAAGTCTGAGCCTAAAAATGGAGGGTAAAATGAAGTTAATTTCTCTAACAAAAGAAGAATATCAAATATACACAGAACAAAACTGTAATCCGGATTTTCTACAATCTGTCTATGCCGCAAATAAAATGATACACGATGGATGGATCGTTGAATATTACAAGGCTGTCGAAAACGAACAGATCATTGCGGTATTCATGATTGGTTATGTACATCTTTTGCGTTTTTTCTATTATGCCTATATCCCAAGAGGTTTCTTTATTGACTATGAAGATAAGTTGGCTTTGAAAAAAGTAACGGCAGAAATCAAAAAAATGTTAAAAAAGAAAAAAGTGATTTATTTAGAAATAGATCCTAAAATTCCTTTACAACAACGAGATAAAAATGGTGATCTTGTTCCAGATGGCTTTAACAATAAACATATCATCGAGAACATCAAACAAGCCGGTTTTGATCATTATCCTTTAAAACAAGGCTATGATGGTTCCAAACAATGCCGATGGATCTCATTGATTGATTTAAGAGGAAAGACGAAAGAAGAAGTTTTTGCCGACTTTAGTACAAGAACCAGAAATGACATACGTACTGCGCAAAAATATGGAGTAAAGGTCAGAACGTTAAAGGAAGATGAATTGTCGATCTTAAATTACATGGAACAAGAAGCCGGACAGCGACATGATTTCGAGGCAGTATCCATGGATACTTTTAAGACGATGCATGAAAGCTATAAAGGACATATACAAACACTCTATGCATATTTAGATTTAGATGTGTATGAACAAAGTCTGGAAACAGAAAAAGAGCCGTTAGAAAAAGAAATCAGTGAATTACATGTGTTCTTAGAAAAGAATCCAAACTCCAAGAAAAAACAAAATCGCTTAAAAGTAGCGATGGAATATTATGAGTCGCTGAAAAAGAAATCTGAAGAAATTACTAAACTCAGGGAGAAGTATGACAAAGAAGTTCCTTTAGCTGGATCAATGTTTGTGAAATTTGGTCGTGAAGTAGTGTATTTGTATAGCGGTATGGATTACCAGTTTAGAACTTTTAGAGGTGCTTATGCGATACAATGGGCTATGATTCAGCAAGCCATTGATGAAGGATACAGTTACTACAATATGTTAGGCATCAGCGGTTTCTTTAAAAAAGGAGAAGATGGCTACGGTGTCTTTGATTTTAAACGAGGCTTCAACGCCTGTGTTGTTGAGTATATCGGTAACTTTACCCTTCCAGTTTCCAATCTTCTTTATAAAATTGGTATGCGCAAACAAAATAAAGAATAGAGTAAAAATCAAAACTCTATTCTTTTTTTGTAACTTTTTTTAATTTTAGTATTGCAAATAGGGGAATGTCATGCTAATATAATTAAGAAGTTGCCTGAATAGCTCAGTCGGTAGAGCATCCGGCTGTTAACCGGCAGGTCACAAGTTCGAGTCTTGTTTCAGGCGCCATTGCAAACGAACACCTTCTTGAAATGCTTTGAATAAAGGCGGATTGAGGAGGTGTTTTTATTTTTTCTAAAAAGTACTTCGAATCATTTGTATGTTTTTCGCATAAGAATTTAATAAGCCATGTGTACGCAAAAGATGTGAACGTATTGCTTAATCAATGTACGTAAATTCAAAGTAGGATCAATCCATAAAAATGGAAACAAAGAGGATATATGAAGATTAAATTCGATATCATACCCTATTTTATTGATGTATTTTATAAGAAAACAATTGAACCAAACACTACTATTTTGATAAGATATGCTTAACTGCGTTTTTAAGGAGAACGATATGGCATTTCTTATTTTAGCTATTTTATGCAGCACCGCAATTTCTGTTTTCTTACGGATGAGTAATAATAAAGAACATAGCCTATATGGTAAGCTTGTCTGTAATTATGTGACCTGTTCCTTGTGTGCGCTGCTTTTTTCACGTGTGTTTCGATGGAATGAAACGACCTTGGTATTAGGGTCTGTCAATGGGTTACTGTTGGTGATGAGCTTATACTTAATGCAGCTGAGTATGAAACTCAATGGTATTGCTCTGACAGGTTTATATGGAAGGTTAGGTGTTTGTGTACCGTTATTGTTTTCAGTTTTTTTGTTCCATGAAATACCAACCTGGCTTCAACTGATTGGTATGGCTCTATCCTTTTTATCGATTGCCTTATTTTTCTATCAAACAAAAATAAATTTTAAACTGGGGCTGACATTGCTTGTTTTTATGATCGTGAGTGGATTGATCGATACCATGAGCAAGATCTATCAGTTCTATGGAGAACCGTCTTTAGCCAGTCAATATTTCTTCCTTTCTTTTTTTATGGCTGCGATTTTAAGCTTTATTTTAATGATGGTCAAGAAACAAAGAATTGCTAAAAACGAAATTCTTTATGGTTTTTTGATCGGTGTTCCTAATTATTTATCTTCTTATTTTTTACTTATATCTTTAAATGAGTTGCCTTCTATTATTGTTTATCCCATGTATTCTATGCTGACAATCATGACAATCAGTCTATGTGGATACTTTTTCTTTAAAGAAAAGATCAATAAGGAAATGATGATGACATTTGTTTTGATCATGATTTCTATAGGCTTGTTGAATATCTAATATAGAAATAGGATATCTGTGGGTTTTGTACTAAGGAATGATCAGTGATACAATAACAGGCGAGGTTGATAAATATGATCAAGGCAATTGTAATGGATATGGATGGAACTTTACTTGATTCCAACAATCAGATACTTCCTAAAACAAAGCAGGCATTATTAGAACTGCAGGAAAAAGGTGTTCGTTTGATTTTGGCCAGCGGACGTAGTTATACACGTTTGGTACCATACGCAAAAGAGCTGCAGATGGACAGCCATTATGGTTATTTACTGGAGGTTGATGGTGTTGCCGTTTATGATATACATCATGACCAAAGGAAAATCTTACGGCGAATGACAATCGAAGAAGTACGCAAGGTGTTTTTAGAATTGATGACTTTAGATTGTGAAAGCATGGCTTGTTTTGATGATGGAGTCTATGATTATTTTCCGGATTCGATTCGAGTCATCAAAGAAAAGCTACGTAAAGAGCAAGGCTTGCCAAAAGATTATCCCTGGACAGCGGGGCCATGGAGCTGGCTGGCGGATATGCGAAAAGGATATCCGAAAATCACCTATTTAAAAGATATAGACCAGATTCAGCCTCCGATCAATAAGCTGCAGGTGATGCAGGAAGAAGAGAAGCTGGAATCTTTATATTTGTATCTAGTTGATCGTTTTCCGGAATTTAATGTATTTCGTACCGCACCAAGGCAATTAGAGATTTTACCAAAAGGTGTTTCCAAAGGAGAAACCTTAGGGAAGATCATGAAAGCAAACGGTTGGAGTGCCGATGAAGTCATCGCTTTTGGGGATGGAGAAAATGACGTAAGCTTATTTGATGTTGTGACATGCAGTTATGCAATGGGACAGGCTAGATCTTATGTTAAAGAGAAAGCGGCGCATATTACGCTTTCCAATAATGAGGAAGGAATATGGCACGCTTTAAAGAAACTTGGTTTGATTGAAGAATAGATTTTTTCTGTTCTTCTTTTTATTTTTGAGTATAATACACATTATGTAAGGAGGGGGTAAATTGCTGTATTTCCTGCTTGTACTTTTCGCATCTATACTTGTCAAGACGGTATCATGGGCTTTTTCTTATTTTGGATTATCGTCTTTTGAACAATTAGTATTTCATATAAAAGTGCCTCTGGAAGGAACCAATAAACGATTTTTGGTAGATTGGTTTCGATTGTGTTTTCTGTGGGGTTTTGTAATCTCGATAATTGTGACTTTGCTTATCATTCATATTTTTGCGGCGATTTGGCTTTGTTGGGTATGGCTGCTTATGTGTATCGTGTATTCGGCCTATAAAGTGGGATTGATTCAATATGGGATCCATCAGTTTCAAAAGTCGGATCTTTATGAACAGGACTATATTGAAGTCAGTGCTTCGACTTTGCAGGCACCAAAGAAAAAAATGAACTTGATCCATATTTACTTAGAGTCGATGGAGACAACCTATGCCTTAAAGAAAGATGGAGGCGATTCCCAGGAGAATCTACTTCCTTTTTTGACAAAACTGACAAAAGAGAACATCAGTTTTTCAAATACAGATCAAGTAGGCGGTGCTAAAGTTGTGACAGGAACCGGATGGACAACCGGCGGCATGATTGCTTCTACGGCAGGGGTTCCCTTAAACTTTCCAATCTATCATCCATTTTGTACACCTAAACAAGCATTTATGAATGGTTTGGTTTCTTTAGGTGACATTTTAGAAAAAGATGGTTATTCCAACACCTTGATGATTGGTTCGGATGCGGCCTTTGGAGGGCGCAAATCATATTTTGATCAACATGGGCATTATGATATTCAAGATATTAAAAGAATAAAAGAAGAAGGCTGGTTGGATGAAAACTATCATGTGTTCTGGGGCTACGAGGATGAAAAGCTTTTTGATTTTGCCAAACGAAAACTGAGCTTACTGGCAAAGGAAGATCGCCCGTTTAATTTTGAAATGTTGACGGTAGATACCCATCATCCTTATGGCTATCAGGAAAAGAAATGGAAGTCACCCTTTGCCAAAGGCATTTCCAATTCTATCTATCATACTGATCGGCTTCTGGAAGATTTTATGACATGGTTAGAAAAACAGCCTTTCTACAAAGATACGCTCATCGTGATTCAAGGGGATCATACAAGCATGGCGGCACAATATATTCATTCAAATTTTGATCAGGGTTTTGATCGAAGGGTGTGGAATTGCTTCATTCACAGTCAAAAGAATCCGGTGCATTCCAAAAAAAGAGAGTTTACGACGATGGATCTGTTTCCGACGACTCTTTCGGGAATGGGCTATACGCTTTCTAAAAATGGATTGGCTTTAGGGCGTGATCTTTTTTCGGATGAAAAAACAGTCTTAGAAAAGAAAGGAGAAAAGGTTTTGAATCTGAAAATACAAAAGCAGTCTTCTTTCTATAAAAAGAAAATTTTAGGTTTAAAGCACTGAAAGGATTTTCAGTGACTTATTCGTTGACACTTCAACTAAATTCCGATATGATGAAATCACCTTATATGACTGACGGAATGAGTGGAATAGACCACGTGAAGTATAAGAGTAATGAGCCGACCGTCTGGGCAGAAAAAGAAGCCCGGAGGCCGGCTTTTTATATGGTTCAAGAATAGGAGGAAAGACATGTTTGAACAGTGGATCGGATTTAAAGGAAACAAATGGCAGGAGGAAGTCAATGTCAGAGACTTCATCCAGAATAACTATGAGCCTTATGATGGTGATGAAGTCTTTTTGGCGGATCCAACAGAAGCTACGAATACATTGTGGGATGCCTTACAGAAGCTTCAAAAGGAAGAACGCGCCAAAGGCGGTGTATTGGATATGGAAACGGAAGTGGTATCCAGCCTCACTTCCTATGGACCAGGATATATTGATGAAAATTTAAAAGATTTGGAACAAATCGTAGGTTTACAAACGGACAAGCCTTTAAAAAGAGCCTTTATGCCTTATGGTGGTATTCGTATGAGTGTCGAAGCGTGCGAAACTTATGGATATACACCAAGTGATAAATTAAAAGAAATCTTCACAAAGTATCATAAAACACATAACGATGCGGTATTTGGAGCTTATACTCCGGAAATGCGTCTAGCTCGTAAAAATAAGATTATTACCGGATTACCGGACACCTATGGTCGTGGACGTATTGTTGGGGATTATCGTCGTGTAGCTTTGTATGGAATCGATTTTTTGATTGAAGAAAAACAAAAGGATCTTGATTTGTGTGGCGATGGAACGATGCTGGATCACATCATTCGTCAAAGAGAAGAGTTAGCTGATCAGATCAAGGCATTAAAAGAAATGAAAGAGATGGCGGCTATTTATGGCTATGATATCTCAAAACCGGCCAAGAATGCCAAGGAAGCAGTACAGTGGCTTTATTTTGGATATTTGGCAGCCATTAAAACACAGAATGGGGCAGCCATGTCCGTTGGGCGTATTTCCACCTTCTTAGATATTTATATGCAAAGAGATTTAAAGAACGGAACATTGACAGAAGAGAAAGCACAAGAGCTGATCGATCATATGGTCATGAAGTTCCGTATGGTTAAATTTGCCCGTATTCCTTCTTATAACCAGCTGTTCTCCGGTGATCCGGTATGGGCAACTTTGGATGTAGCCGGTATCGGTATGGATGGCCGCCATATGGTCACCAAAACATGTTTTCGATTCCTGCATACATTAGAAAATATGGGACCAAGTCCGGAGCCAAACTTGACGGTATTGTATTCCAGTCGTCTGCCAGAGCCCTTTAAAAAGTATGCGGCCAAGGTTAGTGTGGCAACATCTTCTCTGCAATATGAAAACGATGATGTGATGCGTCCGGAGTGGGGCGATGATTATGCGGTATGTTGTTGTGTCAGCGCCACACAGACGGGTAAGGAAATGCAGTTCTTTGGAGCCCGTGCCAATTTGGCAAAATGTCTGTTGTATGCTATCAACGGTGGTGTGGATGAAAGAACAAAAATGCAGGTAGGTCCAGAGTATAAGCCAATCACCAGCGATGTGCTTGATTTTGATGAAGTGATGCATAAATATGATTTGATGATGGACTGGTTGAGTGGACTCTATGTCAATACTTTAAACCTGATTCAATATATGCACGATAAATATTACTATGAGGCAGCCGAAATGGCTTTGATCGATACCGATGTAAGACGTACATTTGCCACGGGTATTGCCGGTTTCTCTCATGTTGTGGATAGCTTATGTGCAATCAAATATGCCAAGGTAACACCGATTCGTGATGAGGATGGTATCGTCATTGACTACAAGGTAGAAGGTGATTTCCCACGTTATGGAAACGATGATGATAGAGCCGATGATATCGCAGTATGGTTGTTAAAGACATTTATGAATAAGATTCGTAAGCATCATACCTATCGCAACAGTGAGCCAACGACTTCAATTTTGACGATCACAAGTAATGTGGTTTATGGTAAGGCAACCGGAACTTTACCGGATGGACGTAAGGCCGGAGAACCTTTATCGCCGGGTGCCAATCCTTCTTACGGAGCCGAAAAGAATGGATTACTGGCTTCTTTGAATTCAGTTGCAAAGCTTCCTTATGAATATGCCTTAGATGGTATTTCCAATACACAGACTATCAATCCGGGTGCGCTGGGTCATAGTGATACAGAGCGCGCAGAGAATTTAGTGCATGTGATGGATGGTTATTTTGATCAGGGAGCTCATCATTTAAATGTCAATGTCTTTGGTGTTGAGAAGTTAAAAGATGCGATGGAACATCCAGAAAAAGAAGAGTATCAAAACTTTACGATTCGTGTCAGTGGCTATGCGGTCAAATTTATTGATTTAACGCGTGAACAACAGCTGGATGTGATTGCCAGAACCTGTCACGATCATTTGTAGGATATGAAAGGAAGCATACATTCTATTGAAACATTCGGGTCGGTTGACGGCCCGGGTGTTCGTTATGTGATCTTTCTGCAGGGCTGCCAGATGCGATGCCAGTTTTGCCATAATGCTGATACATGGCAAATCAAAGAACCGGACCAAGAGGCAGGCGATGTCCTTACCAAAGCTTTGCGTTATCGCCCTTACTGGAAAGATAAAGGCGGCATAACGGTATCCGGAGGGGAGCCGTTGTTACAGATTGATTTTATATTAGAATTGTTTCAATTGGCCAAAAAAGAAGGTGTTCATACCGTACTAGATACGTGTGGACAACCATTTTGTGAAACAAAAGAGTTCATGGATAAAATCAATGCATTGATGGAAGTAACCGATTTGGTTTTATTAGATATCAAGCATATTGATCCTCAACAACATCGATTGTTGACAGGTCATGACAATACAAATATACTGACCTTTGCGAAGTATTTAGATTCGATTTCCAAACCGGTTTGGATTCGCCATGTTCTGGTGCCACAAAGAAATGATGAAGATATTTATTTAAGAAAGCTGGATACATTTATTCAAAGCTTATCCAATGTCGAAAGAGTGGAAGTTTTACCCTACCATACATTGGGAGCCTATAAATGGGAGGCACTGGGTATGAAGTATCCTTTAGAGGGAATTGCCCCTCCATCAAAAGAACGTGTTGAAAATGCCAATCGTTTACTACATACAAATGAATATCCAAAAGAAAAGGAATGAGGCTGCCTCATTCCTTTTATAATATTCTCTTTCGTGAATCCGGTAAGGTCAGTGAATCCAGTCGGAAGGTTTCCATACCTGTATTTCCGTTATTGCCGGTGTTCTGATAGATACAAGCTCCGTTTTGCCAAGTACCACCGGAATTGATACATTGTTGTTGAAGATCTTGCGTTGGATCGCTAGGCTCCTCTGGTACAGTTGGTTCCGTTGGCGGCGTCGTTGGCTCCTGCGTATTTTCTTCTTCTGTCGGTTCTTCTTCCTGTTCCTCTTCTTCAGTATCTTCTTCCTCTTCAGACTTCGCATTTCCGCCGGTTACTTTTGAATCACCTTTAGAAAGGAACTCTGTTTTGATATAACCACCATTATAGCTGGATACACCGCTAGGCTTTTCAATATCGTTATAGTCATAGAACTGTTGGCAGTAATCTAATAAGTAATGCGTGATATGGAAGGCAGTTGCCTCAAACAGTAAAGAGTTTGTAAAGTAATAGCCTAAAGCTTCGTTTTTACCGCTGAAGCCGGTCCATGTCGCTACACTGATGTCACTGGTATAACCGATAGACCATTCATCACGGGCAGCGCCAGCAGGAATTCCATATTGTACTCCAATAGTGGACCAGTCGGAAGTACCGGATTTACCATACGCTGTATAGTTCTGACTGTATAAAATCTCATTGAAGTTTTGATAATTTCCAGATACGACATTTTCCAACAGGTAGGATGTCATATAAGCAGCTTCTTCACTGATTAGTTCATATTCGGTCGTATCACCGGAGGTTTCTTTTCCATCCGAGCGACGTACAATTTTTCGAATTGTATGATCTTCAACACGTTTACCACCATTGGCCAACATACTGTAAGCACTGGCTTGTTGGCGAGGGGATGCATACATCTCGGCACCACCGATCGCATACTGTTCGACAAACTGTGTATATGTATCTTCACTGTATCCTAACTTCTTTAAGAAGTCGACCCAGTAGTCATAACCGGTTTCATCCACCAGGGCAATCATGGCCTGCGCAGCCGGTGTATTTAAAGAGAGTCCTAGAGCAGTCTTTAAGTTGACAACGCCACGATATTGACGATCGGAGTTTTGCAGGTTGCTTCCCGCATGGAAATAGTCTTCACCATGGTCATTAATCTTATGTTCAGTGGACCAGCCTAATAGATCAAAGGTTGAACTGTAAGCCAACAATGGTTTCATCGATGAACCAGGCTGTCTTTCTTCTACGGATAAATCACGCTTGGTCGCATCCTGATAATAAGTTCGACCGGCGCCTACCGCGATCACTTCGCCGGTGTGATTTTCAATTACGGCAAAGCCGGTATCAAGCTGTTCGATTGGGAAGCTTACTATATTGCCGGCACAGATGTCATATGCCACCTGCTGTACATCTGGATTTAGGGTTGTGTAAATATCCATAGGAACAACGGCCGGATCTTGTCCAGTCAGCTGTATAACTTCTTTTAGCACCTGATCAATAAATGGTGCGTTTGGATCCTGACTGGATACATTCGTATATTGCAGGGCAAACTCTAATTTTGAATTCTTTGCCAGATTGTATTCAGTTTCCGTAATATAGCCATGTTGTAACATTAAGGAAAGCGTTGTATTACGACGACTTGTCGCATTGGCCAAGTAATCCTGATCCGTCTTGTATAAGTTGTTTAACGGATTGTACGTATCCGGGGCATTGATAGCACCGGCCAAGAACGCCGATTCACTCAAATTCAGTTCCGATACATCCTTATTAAAGAAGTAATTGGCCGCTTTTTGAATGCCTCGTGTATTATCACCCGATCCAAACCAGATTCGGTTGACATAGTAATCAAAGATTTCTTCTTTGTTTAAGGTTTGTTCCGCAATTAAAGATAAATAAATTTCCTGTATTTTTAACTTGATTTTGGTAAATGCCGAGATGCTGCCTTGTTCATTTTGAATCTTTTCTTCCTGTTGTGAAGTAAACGTATTGTCGATCAGCTGCATCGTCAATGTCGACCCACCTTGGGCAAAGGAACCGGAGCGAAGGTTTGTCAAAGCACTGGCCAAAAAGCGAGGTAAGTCAAACCCGTTGTGATCAAAATAACGAGAGTCTTCAATACTTAAAAACGCATCGATCACGTTCTGTGGAATCTGATCATACGTGACATCTTCACGAATCTCCTGTCCCAGCTCGGAAATCAGGTTTCCATTGCGGTCATAAATACGTGAGTTGGAAAGTGTTGTCAGATCACCCTCGACAAACTGCATGCCATCCGGGTCATTGATGATGTTGACCAGAATAAAGAAAACGGAGATGCAGCCTACCAAAAAAATGGAAAGCACGCCGATTGCCAGCTTGTTCCAGATATCCAGCTTTCTACGCTTTTTTGTCTGCGGTTTCTGATTTGTATCTTGGCTCATGTCTTATCCTCCTTAAAATACAAAAGATCGACGATCTTGAGATAATCTAATCTAGGTATATAGCCTTCTTGAATCAAATGCCCATGCTCCTGAAACCAGGAATAGGGAATCGAACTTTTTGAGGAATGTTCAATTTTATCGATCAATAAAGGGGCATCTACCAGAAAAGTTTCATTTCGCAGGCTGAATCGAATCACAAAGAAACCGATACCGCCATGCTTGTGTACTTTTTTAAGATGCATGATCTGATGAGAATGAATGATCCCAATGGGAAACTGCGCTTTATTCTTTGTTTCCTTTGCCTCAAAATCGATATAACGACCTTTATAAATGCCATTATAATCCGTCGTAGAAGGTGTTTTGTAATATGCCTCCACGATCTTAGCCTTGTTTCTTGCCGGATAATCGACACGAACGACTTGTACCGGTGTAGGCTTTTTATAAATCAGCGCTTTATCACACTCTCTGTAATACTTGTTTGTATCGTTTAGATCGGCTTCCAGACGCATTCCGCGGTTGGTGTGTTGATCTTTTACACCATGAAAATTCTGGTGGACAACCGCTGTTGGATATTTCACTATACTCATCGTTCTAATTATATATGAAATCATACTAACATTCAATTATGGTTGATTTTTTAGGGCAAAAACGTCATAATAATGAGTAGTGCTCAGGGGGAATCAAAATGACAAAAGAAATGAATCTGACTGCGCAGGAAATCTTTGAAAAAGAATTCCATGTGGATATTAAAGGGTATGCTCCGGCAGAAGTTGATGAATTCTTAGATTTGATCATTGAAGACTATCAGGTCTATGATGAAAAAATGGAAGAATTGGGGCAGGCATTAAGTCGCTATGAAGAAAAAATTAAAGAACTGCAGCAGGAAATTTATACATTGCAGAGCGAAAACCAGAATTTAAATGAAAAAGTGAGCGCTGACTACGTAAACGGAAATACAGATATGATCGATTTGTTAAAACGTATTGCACGTTTGGAACAAGCTGTATTCCATACGACAAATAGCGCACCGGTAAAACCGGAAGAATAATTGATTTCAATTTCGACAGTCGCTGGCGAAAGCTAGAGGAAAGTCCATGCTCGCACGATCTGCGATGATCGTAGTGTTTGTGCTGGATGAAGTCATAAATCCAGGCAGGTTGATCCTGACGGCTGTCGTACTTCCTAAGGGAAACTAAGGAAATACGGCTTTAAAAGTGCCACAGAGACGAGCTATTCTGGAAACAGAATAGGTGGAACGGGTAAACCCCGCAAGCGAGAAACCCAAATTTGGTAGGGGAACTGATCAAGGGGAACTGAACCTAAGATCGGATAGGGAAACCTATAGATAAATGACTGTCTGATACAGAACATGGCTTATGAAATTGAAAGTAACGGGAGCAATCCCGTTTTTTTTATTAAAATGTGTAAAAAGTTTGTTAAAGCCTTTTTATCCTTTTTCATTTTTGTGGTACAATACAAAGGCATGAAAGTAGGTGAAATTATGTCTCCGGACCCGTTAAGTCATGAGTGGAACAAAAAGCAAAATAAAGGATACGGAGGCATCGCAGTTTGTCTCCGTTAAAAAGGAGGGATTACTGTGCTTGAATTTTACAAGACTTTTGATGATGGTACCCGTCGTATTGATGCTCCGGAAAAAGGATGCTGGATTAATGCGATTGCTCCAACTGAAGAAGAAAGAAATTTTTTGATCGAACATATTGGTGTATTACCGGAATTTGTCAAATCTTCTTTGGATGATGAAGAAAGTTCACATATCGACTATGATGATGACTTTGATCAGACACTTGTGATTATCGACTATCCAGACTCTGATGAAAGTGATGTCAATAAGAATGAAGATTATACGACCTTGCAGTATAAAACGAACCCAATGGGTATCGTAATCTTAAAGGGCTATGTTGTAACGATCAGTTTGTATGAAAGTTGGTCTTTACAGGATATGGCGCAGGGGCGCATCCGTCAGATGGATACCCGTTTAAAAACACGCTTCTTGCTTTTGCTGGTATTGCGCATTTCGCAACAATATTTGGTGTATTTGCGTCAGATCGATCGTTTGTCCAGCCGTACCGAATCGAAGCTGCATCAGTCGATGGAAAATAAAGAGCTGATTCAGATGTTGGGCTTGGAAAAATCACTGGTCTTCTTTTCGACTTCATTAAAAGCGGATGAGATCACATTGAATAAGATCATGCGTGGTAAAATGATCAAGCTTTATGAAGAAGATGAAGATTTACTGGAAGATGTGATGATCGAAATCAATCAGGCCATTGAGATGTGTAATATTTATTCCAACATTTTAAGTGGAACCATGGATGCCTTTGCCTCTGTTATTTCCAACAACTTAAATATTGTTATGAAGGTCTTAACGGTCATTACGATCGTTATGGCCATACCAAATATTATTTTCAGCTTTTATGGGATGAACGTCAGTGGACTTCCTGCACCACATGTTCTCTTTCCGACAGCGATTGCGGTCATCGCCTGTCTGGTAGCCATCTTGATTTTTAAAAAGAAGGATATGTTTCATTGAGAGAGGAAACTCTCTTTTTTTGTTATAATGGGAGTGTATAAGGAGAGATAGAATGTTTGGAAAAGAGAAGGTTTTTACAACTACCGACATAGAACAAAAAAACAAAATAGAAGATATTTTAAGTGAACATCATATTGAATATCGCATCCGCATGAAAGATGTCAATCAGCTGCATCCCTTTCATACTGCTTTGATGGGATCCATGTTGGCAGGTGATCACAAGCCCAGATATGCCTGGGATTTTTATGTTGATGCCAAAGATTTAGAATATGCCGCAAACGTATTAAAAGAACAATAAAAAGCGCTACTGAAAAAGTGGCGCTTTTTATGAAATCGGCTTTGTCCGTGTTTTCAGTTCATCGAAAGTGTTTGCCTTTTGATGTAGAAAGACAACGGATGCGGTTGTATGAGAGCGCTAAGCCGAAGATCATCCGACAAAAGAATTGTTCGTTTGAATACGATTCTCTAAATTTTTGCCATATCGAATTTCCAGTTTTAAACTATCTTTGTCTACGAAAGGAATATCTACTTCTTTGACACGCCATATACGCATTAGATCATCCCAACTGTCACTTTGTGCAAAAATGTTGGTCTCTGTCTTTAATGCATATGTAAAAGTAAAGAACGTATCACTCAATCCATCGCCTTGTCCGTTTTGATGAATCTCAAAAAGGTTGGGATAGTCAATGGCAATTTCATTTTCGTTTAATTCCGGATCCATATGCATGCTATCGACGCTTAATTCAATATTGCTGTAACCATTATAGTTGGTAGGATAGACATCAATGGTGATGGAGTCGGTTTGATCTGCAATCGTAGTCTTATAGCTTTCCTTTTGACTTTCGATTTGTACTTTGTGATATTGAATTTGAGCCAGTTCTATCGCAAAGACCAGGGCACCGCTGATTACTAAGATGACGGATACCACAAATGTGATGAGGATCTTACGCATGAGGAATCTCCTCCTTTTTTGGCCATAGATGGATCAAGAACCATTGAACGGAAATGCTGCCGCTTAACAGTCCAACACCTAATAAGATCAAGCCAATACTGTAAACGTGTTCGAAAATGCCTACAAAGAATAGGGCAATCAAAGCAATACTGAATCCGATGATGCAACAGATGGTCGGAAAGCTGATCAACGCTAAAATGATTTTTATCAGTAGGTTTCCGCTATCTGTATATTGTGCTTTTCTTTGATGATAGAGTGTTTTTTCCGGCTTTGTGCCGGGAATCGGTGGCAGGCCATCATCGTCTTTTAAGAAATCCTTGGCTTCTTTGTTGAAGGATTGTTTTAAGTCTTCCACTACATTGATGCGATAGTCATGTCGCTTGATTCGACGAATCCTTCTGGACATGACATTGATGAAGAAGAGAATGCTTGCCGCCAGATAAATGAGCTTAAAAATCCAGATCATCAAATCTTCAAAGGCATATACGATACCGGCTCCATAAGTGATACCAAAGATCCAGTTAACTACATTCATCAGAATATTTAAACAAATATCAATGAGAAGAATCCTTCCGATATAAAGCAATATAAGAAGGACAAAGGCATCAAAAATCAGATGAAAAATATCATTAACACTGAAATTGCCGAACTTATTTAGAAAACTTTCGGTTTTCGAATAGGCGCGATCCAACGTTTTATCAGCTTTACTATCCATACTATCTGTATTGATCTTATAAGCTTCTAAGATTTCTTTGGCAAGCTCATCCAGATCACCAAAGCCCTGGATTGCCTCTTTTTCACTGGCACCATTGGCAATCTTATCATCAATATATGTGCCATATTCAATCAAAATGTCTTTTCGTTCCTGTTCGGAGATCAATAAAAGCTTTTGTTCCAACTGTTCTAAAAATTCACTTTTCGTCATGATAAGACACCTCCTTTAAAAATGCATTGACTTTACCGGAAAATTCATTCCATTCCTTTTCCAGATCCTGCAGTTTTTGTATCCCATTGGGGGTAATGTGATAATACTTTCTGGGCGGTCCTTCCGAGGATTCTTTTAAATAAGATTCGAGTAGATGATCATTGGACAATCGTTTTAAAAGCGGATAGATCGTACCTTCATTGACATCGACGATCTCACTGATCTTTGTCACCAACTGATATCCATAGAGATCTTTGTATTCTATCGTTTTTAAAACAATCAGCTCCAATACACCTTTTTTAAATTGTGTATTCAATCGAATCACCTCACACTATTATAGTATATTTAGTACTATGTAAAGTCAAGTACTAAATAAATATTAATACTTGGCAAAGTTCACAAATCAGGAATCAAAAAAGTGACATGATACAGTTGAAGGGAATCCCGAGATATATAAACTTCATAAGGTAGGGAAAGTTTTTTTTCATCGAAATAAAAGGAAGAAAAAGTAAATTGGAGAAAACAACAATGAACTTTATGTTGATTTTGAATTGTGATCGTTGTCTTTTCGCAATATTGAAAAAGTACCTTCAACATGGATTGATAAACAGATTGTAAGGCAGTATAACTGATTTGTATTTTTTCCTCATCCAATTGAGTTGTATCAAAGCGTAACTGTTGTTTCTGAATTCGTTTCTTTTCCTTTTCCAACAAGTTTTTTAAGACCGGACAGGTTCTATAGAGATTTTGGAAGTGACTAAACGTATGTTCCGTCAATTTTTTGATTTGTTTCTGCAAGAGATTGTATTGTTTGAAACAGGAAAGTCTTTCCAAACAAAGACATTGATGTAATAGATCATGAATGTGATCAAAATAAGAAGAATAGGCTTGATATAAGAGCCGACAGCGACATTGTAGCTGTAAATTGGATTGTTGCAGCCGAATGAGCTTTCGTTGATAAAACGCTTGTTGCCAGAAAAAGAGACGAGCAACCAAAGATAGAGCTGCCACTTGAATGAGATATAAAAAAACTAGGCAGGTGGCACGATCATAGAAAACGCCATAGTCCATATGAAAGATATAGAAGAAACATAATAGAATATAAGGAATATAGAATAAAGAATGACAGCCCGTAAGCAAGATTTGTCGATATTGATTTTTGAGATGCACAAACACGAGTGAAAAGCTGAGACTTAAAAGCTGAGTACATAGGATCATCACCAACAAGACTTCAATCGTGGGTGTAATCGTAGAAAAAGAAAGAAACTGTGTAAATAACAAAAGAATGATCGCTCTGGCAGTCAACAAGATAAAACAGCACCAGCTAAAATGAAAAAATTTACCACGAAAGCCTCCCTGATAAAAGGCATTGCACAAAGTCCAGAGAAGTACAAAGAAAACTGCATTTTGTACAAGGCTGATCCGGTTACGAAAAGCACAGGGTACGATAAAAAAGCTATATAAGAAAATTTGATGAAGGGAATATCGAAAAGGGAAAAAGTAATGTAAAAACGTCAAAAGAAAAATAAAGGTCAGTAAATCAAACAAGAAATTTATTGTGAGCATTGTAGGTAATGTAGATATCCTTTCATAAATGAAGCTTTGTATTTTTTAGATAGAGGAATAGAAACACCATTGGTCAAAAGAATGTCTTTTTTGTCACGGGAAAGATCGGCAATATGTCGATAACTGACAAGAAAAGCTTTATACGATTGTCCAAAATCATAAAATGTCAGTCGTTCTTTCCAATAGGAAAGGGAATAAGTCGTTCGATATTTTTTATGTTTTAAATAGAGATACGTATGACGATCATAAAATTCTACATAATATACATCTTTATAGTAAATCTTATAAGGAGAAATCTTTAAATCCGTCAAAGCCTTCTGTTGTTTACAATCTTTTAAGATCACATCGTAAAAGACACGTTGAAAATCAAGGCAAGAGATGGGCTTTAATAAATAACGCTTAGCTTCGATCAAATAGCCTTGTTGAAGATATTCGGCATATAAAGAAGTAATAATGATAGGAGTTTTAGGACACTGTCTTCGTATGAGATGCCCTAATTGGATACCATTATAAGAGGTTAGCTGGATATCTAAGAAAATCAGATCATAGTTCTTAAAATCCAAGCCAGATTTTTCATTTAAGATCGTAAGATGATAAGAAATGTTTTCCTGTGTAAAAGTATCGCGAATGAGATGCGATAGATGCTTTATATCCTCTAGATGATCTTCACATATTAATATTTGAAACATGAAAGCTCCTTTTTCAAAGTGGAAAAATGGGTAAAGGTTACACCAGTCAAACACAAAGAAAAAGAGGTTTGGCCATATTATGAATGGAAAGATACAAAAATGGAAAATAGATCCGTTTCATGATCAAATCCTTTCTAAAATCTCATAAGATATTCATTCTTGTAGAAAGAAAAATTCATTTAGTTTTAAAAATTATAAGATTTATATTTTTATCAAAGGCTATGAAATATGTAATGATTACTTGCCTTTATTGTATCGAGTATAAGTTATAATAAAAATAACCGACTTATTCGCTATGAAAGGAAGTATAGTTCCTAGCATAAGTCGGTTATGAAAAACTAAATCAATGTATCTTGATATTCAAAAACACACGAAGAAATCTCATACATCAAGGATGTATATACGTTTACATCTTTAGAAAAGATGACCAGGATATAGTCTCTTCCTGGTAAATAGACAATACCACCATCATGATAATACGTATCAGCACAACCGGTTTTATGGGCAAATTCAACATTTTGTCCTAAACCACTTTGTAAAGCCGTGTAATCCGTACAACGTTTAAAAAGATCGATCATTTGATCACAGCTTTTCTTTGATCCCAGTTCATGATCATAGAGCTTTTCAAAAAATATACCGATGTCACTTGCACAGCTGCCATTTGCACCACCGTCCGTAAAAAAGTGCTGGCCAGGCAGTAGGCCATGATGCAATGTGGTATTTCGCATGCCGATTTGTTGAGACAGAACATTTGCCTTATGTAAGCCATAAAGTCCATTACCATCTCCAATCACTTCCATTAACACATTATACGATGTGTTATCACTGATGGTGATCATAGGTTCGATCCATTGCTCATATTGTGCATAGTTGATCGTTCCTGCATCAATTTCCTGAAAAACAGCGGCCAGGGCAACGGTTTTGATCATGCAGCAGGGATACATGGATTGCGGATGAATCTCAAATTCTTTTCTGGTTCGTAAGTCTTTAAAATAGACACTGATATCACCAGAGTATTGAGAAAGAATCTCCCGTACCTCATTTTGAATCTCTTCAATATCAATCTGTAAGTTTCCATTTTTATCAAAGACGTATTTCTTCTTATTGATTGTCTTAGTACCGGTTACCATATGCCCTTTTTGATCAAAATAAGAAAGCATCGGTTTTTCATCTTTTGTGTAGGCTTTAAATTCCTTTTTAAGCATCTGTCCATCTTTTTCAAAATAATAGGTTTTTTCATTTATTTTACGCAGTCCTGTTACTCGTTTTCCATTTTTGTCAAAATAATATGTTTTGTGACCGATGGTTTGAAAGCCTTTTTTCATAAAGCCGGTTTCTTTTGAAAAGTAGTAATAATCTTTACCGATCTTCTGCATACCGTGTGCCAGTTCACCATTTTTATTAACATAGACCATCGTTGAAGAAACAAAAGGAAATAAGGAAACAAAGCCTTGTTGATGGGAAAGATGAACTGAAAAGCTTAGAACTAAAAAAGAGCATAGTGAGACTATAACCAATATAATCTTCTTCATGCTCCATTTTCTTTTCAGAGGTTGCTTATTCATACTTTTTTCTTCCATCTATCTTATTATTTTTATAATAGCGCAGTATTTATTAAAATCAAGGGATTTAGAAGGATAGACTATCCGATGTGTTCAAAAAATCAGTTTATTTTTCATCATTTTAAGTAAAACTTTCTATAAATATTTGTAAATCATACTGGATGTATATGTTAGAATTATAAAAAATAGATTAAGGAGAACGTATGCTGGTTGATTTTCTAGAACAATATGGATTAAGCAAGAGAATTTTAAAAGATTTATCCTATGAATCACAATTAGGGAAAAGCTTAAAAAATACACTCCATAAATTTAATAAAAATGAAGTGCTACAAGAAATTGACAACATTCATCATTGGTATGATCAACAAGAGATATTGGATGATTTGGCGTTAGATTCGAGAATTAAGTCAGTTGGATCTGCTGAAATAAAATGGGATAGATATTATCCAGATATGAATTTTAGAAGAGTCTTTAATGACATATTGGGATTTAGAATTGTTTGTGACTCGTATGATGAAGTGTTGTCATGCTCTGATGATGATTTTAGAATTGTTGATATGTCGCAAGGAAAGAATAACGATGATGGTTATAGAGGTGTACATGTCTATTATCAACTGGATAACAGACATTATCCTATTGAAATCCAAATAAACACTTATTTTGACAGACAATTCAATAACTGGATGCATACTTATTTTTATAAACAGGGATATGATAATCGAATTGGACAAAAATTGCGTTCACTATATGAAAGTGGTAGAATTAGGTCAGTTAATGACTTTAAGGAGGTGCTTGATCATGTGTTATCTGCTCGCAAAGAAATTTAAAGAACCCGGCAGTGTGGCTTTAAAGACACGCAGAGGAATAGAATTGGCTGATTTTTCTTCACGGCTCCAAAAGAAGCTGGGAAAAGAAGTGCATTTGATTACGGTCACCCGCCCCAGTGCTTACGGAGAATATGCTCCTTTCACCTTTGTCAAAGATTATGACGAATTCGAGAAGGCAGCCTTTAAAATGAAGTAAATCAAACATTCAGTATGTAAATATTGACCTGTATGATGTATTAAAAACTTTTTGATGTGATTTCCATTCCAGAAACTGGATAGAGAGATCACATTTTTTATACCCTCTTTTCCATCTATTACATAGCTACTGAAAAAACGGCAGCTTGGTCCAAAAAAAAGCTAACTATAAATATTTTTACAAAAAAAAACAGTTAAAAAACACGAAAATAAGGCTTTTTCAATCGTTAAGGTATCTCAAAAGTTATTACTCGGAGGTATTTAGGAGGTATTTTCGAGGTAAAAATCAACCAATAATCCAAGTAACGCGGAAGTAAAAAAACAAGAAACCAGGAGAAGAATTCCTCAAAAAGCCTTTAGGTAAGGCAAAAATAAAACGCCACTCTTCCAAGTGACGTTTGCTTTCTATGGCTGGGGTACATGGATTCGAACCATGGAAATGCCAGATTCAGAGTCTGGTGCCTTACCGCTTGGCTATACCCCAATGCGCCTTTATATCTTATAATTTTTTTCTAGATTTGGCAACTGTTTATTGAAGAAATTTTTAAAGTGGTTTAAGATTATCGGGAAAGGACGGTATTTATGGCTAAAATTAGAACACGATTTGCACCCAGTCCAACGGGTTATATGCATATAGGAAATTTACGTACAGCACTGTTTGAGTATTTGATCGCAAAACATGAAGATGGAGATTTCATTTTGCGTATTGAAGATACCGATCAAAATCGCCAGGTAGAAGGTGCGGTTGACATCATTTATAAGACAATGAAAGATTGTGGATTAAACTGGGATGAAGGACCGGATATCGGTGGTGAACATGGGCCTTATGTTCAAAGCGAACGTTTAGGCATGTATAAAGGATATGCCGAGGAATTGATTCGTTTAGGAGGCGCACATTATTGTTTCTGCTCTGAAGAAGAGCTGCAAAGACAAAGAGAAGAGCAGGGAGATTCCTTTAAATTTGATGATCCTTGTAAGCATTTGACTCCGGAAGAGGTACAGGCTAAACTCGATGCCGGTGTCCCTTATGTCATTCGCCAGACGATCGGTGAGATCAAAGAAACGACTTTTGATGATGAAGTTTATGGACATATTGAAGTGGATGTGGATACATTAGATGAGCAGGTCTTGATCAAATCGGATGGATTCCCTACCTACAATTTTGCCAACATCATTGATGATCATCAAATGGAAATCACGCATGTGGTTCGCGGAAACGAGTATTTATCCAGTACGCCAAAATATAATTTGATCTATGATGCGTATGGATGGAAACGTCCGATCTATGTGCATGTTCCACCGGTCATGAAAGATGAACATCATAAGTTATCAAAACGAAACGGGGATGCTTCTTTCCAGGATTTAGTCGCAAAAGGTTACTTGCCGGAAGCTATCATTAACTATATTGCTCTATTAGGATGGTCACCTCAGACTGAGCAGGAAATTTATACCATGGATGAACTGATTCAAGTATTTGATATTCATCGTATTTCAAAACGTCCGGCTATTTTTGACATTGATAAGCTGACATGGATGAATGGTGAATATTTAAAACATATGGATTTTGATCGTTACTATGCACTGGTATTACCGTATTTAAAGAATGCCATTCATTCGGATATCGATTTAAAAGAGATCGCAAAATTAGTACAATCTCGTGCCAATACGTTAAATGAAATTGAAGAAATGATTGATTTCTTTGATGCACTGCCGGATTATGACGTGGAGATGTTCAAACATAAGCGTCAGAAATCTAAGAAAGAAACTGCAGTGATTGCCTTAAAGGAAGCGTATGAAGCTTTATCTTCCTGTGACTGGTCCAGTGAAGAGAAAATCCATGATCTACTAATGGCTTTGCCGGAAAGGCTGGAAATGAAAAACGGACAGGTGCTTTGGCCGGTACGTACAGCTTTGACTGGAAAACAATCGACACCAGGTGGCGCTATTGAAGTCGCTTATATCTTAGGTAAGGATGAAAGTCTTCGTCGTATTCAAACAGGTATCGAAAAATTAGAAAAGGATTTAGAATCGGCCGCATAGACCGGTTCTTTTTCAAAGGAGAACATGTATGTTTGAAAAGCTGGATGATTTTTTAATTCGGGTGGTTATTGCGATCTTGATCATTTTATTGGGAATGGTCATCGCCAAGCTGATCAAAAAATTTATTATTAAGCTATCCAAGAATGTGACAGATCATGGCTCTTTAACGTTTATTGGATCGTGTGCTTCGATTTCCATTAAGATCATTTTTATTGCGATTGCCCTGGCGGTCTTAGGTTTGGATATGTCAGTGATCGTCGGTTCTTTAAGCGCCGTTTCCTTAGGTATTTCTTTAGCGTTGCGCGATACGATGAATGATGTTGCCGGAGGCATACAGATTCTTTTCACAAAGCCCTTTGTGATTGGCGATTATGTACAGATCGAATCACAGGAAGGTGTTGTCAGTCGTATCGAAATCTTGTTTACGGTCTTACAGACCTTCGATCATCAGGAAATCATCGTTCCTAATTCTACGGCTGTCAGTGAAATTTTGATCAACTATTCCAAAGAAAAATATCGACGAATTCATATCTCGTTTCCGGTTGCTTTGGAAACGGATGTCGATGCCTGTATCCAACTGGGAGATCAGGTGTTGGAAAGTGAAGCAGAATGGGTACAAAACGATATGCAGAAGGAAGTGGTCATTGATAAGATCGGTGATCATTCCATGACGATTGGTATCTATGCGTTTGTGCCTTTTGAAAAGTATTGGGAATGCTTATGTCGTATGAATACGGTCTTGCAGAAAAAAAGAAAAGAAGCAGGGATCTTGCCTGCTTCCACATCGATCGTTATTCAATCAAGCCCAGAACAATAAAGGCGTTATAAATACCGTTATTATCCAGGGAGGTCGTTATACGATCTGCCTTTTTTTGTACTTCTATAGGGGCATTGCCCATGGCTACACTGGTTTTGGCGACTTCAAACATACACAGATCATTAAATCCATCTCCAATGGCAATTGCATCCTCGGCGCTCCTGTCAAAATAGTTGAGGATACTTTTCATACCGGTTGCTTTGGTAATGGTCTTTTCGGAGATTTCACCGCTTTCTTTGCCAAATGGGGCAAAGGTAGCAGGTACTAAATCAAATTGTCTGTGCAGTGCATCATAGATTTGCTGATAGGATATGTCCGATTCTAAAAAAGAAATCTTATTTACAGGATACTCTAAGATCGCATCGGTTACTTTCAGATTGTGCTGGACTTGTACTAAACCATGTTTGGCAAAGAGTTCCGGACTTAAATGTCTACATTGTTTTTGGATCATTTGATCTAAATGATCGTATGTTTTTTGATTACCAACTAGACCTTCTGTGGTTTCAAAGATCGCATCGATATCGTTTTTATGCATATACTCTAAAAGTATCTGCAGTTGTTCTTTGGAAAAGGTTCGTTCTTCTAAAAGATGATGGTTGACTTCGACATGGGCCCCGCTTCCGGTGATCATACCGTCATAGTCCAGCTTTAGCATGTCTCCATAGACTTCTACTTTTTGTCTTCCCGTACAAAGGACAATCTTGTGTCCGTTCTTCTGGGCAAACTGACAAGCCTGTAAAGCGCTTTGGGGAATAAAACCTTCATGATGCAGTAAAGTGCCATCGGCATCCAAAAAGATAATCTTCATAGAACTCTCCTTTTATAGACTTCTTAACGGATTTATTCTACAATATCTGCATGAACAGTTTCAATTATTTTCGACCTCTGTTATCAAAAGTACAGGGAGTTCCATCGAAAAATCAACGATTATTGATCTGGGCCGGCTTTCAGGTTCGACAGGCCGGACTTACCTATAAACAACAGATAGAATGTATGGAAAAGGCAAGTCATCAGCTTCAGGATGACCAAAAGACGCAGGATGAATTTAAAAGTGATTTTAAAGCATATTTAAATTTGATCAAACCTGATAAAATCACTCGTTTTCTAAGAGAAGTTTCTGACTTTCCCTTGTTTTTGTTTATATATACAACGTTGATCAATGTTGTGTATAATCAAGTTCTCATCCCTATTTCACAACAGGAGCCCATTTTGCAGACGGTTTTGATCGGATGGTCTCTATGCCTGCAGACTATAGTTGTTTACTTGATCTATAAAGGACTTTTGACCTATATGGCTACCGATCCCAAACGTTCAACACTGGGGTTTTGGCTTATTTTGATGGTTTGTTTTGGGCTGTATTTAGGATCAATTTACATTTCGAATCACTTAGAAGGAACATGGTTTTCCTGCCCATTGTGGCTTTGGGTATTGTTGACGATGGCATGGGCTGTTTTTTCGGTCGTTTGGATGCGTAAGAAAGAGGAATCAATATGATGGATGTTGCACTATATAGTTTTTTAGCGATTTTATTATCGATCTGTATCAGCTTTTTACCTAAAAAAGCACTCAAGCCGATCACTTCTGCTTTTTCGTTTGGGAAAAACGGATTGCGCAAAATGCGTCGTCGCCGTGATACGACGGATACCATTGCCAACGTATGCTTAGGAATCGCTCTTCTTTTTTCTTTGTTTCACTGGCTGATTCCGGCAAGTTTTATCATCTATGGCATTTTATTGTTGGTATCGTTTTTGTGTGTTCTGGCATGGACAAACAAGATTACGGCAAAAATGGACAGAGTGCATCGCATGCTGGTGTTATTCGATGTGTCCATGATGTTTTTCTTTGGTTTATTTAGTGCCTTAGGCTGTTTTAATGGTTTTGTGACTTTTGACAGTGCGTCTGTCTTGCGGCAGGATATCGCCGGTGGTAAGGTGTTTGAAGTGTTGTACTTTTTACACAGCTTTGCCCCTATGATGGTGTTGTTGCAGGGGATATTATATATGCTGCCGATGTATTGTATGTGGGCCCAGTTTAAATACATGCGACTGGAAAACACATACAAATCCAGAAATATCGGCTTGTTTACGATAAAGATCTTGTTTATCTGCCTGGTGATGGTCGCCTTAAGCTATGGTGGCATCGAAGTATTGAACTGGGCTTATTATATTGATCATGTGGAGGTATAAAAATGATTCAAGAACGTTTACAGAATTTGCGTGCGAAGATGCAGGAAAACGGAGTGCAGGCTTATATCATTCCAACCAGTGATTTTCATGAAACAGAATATGTCAGTGATTATTTTGCCTGTCGTAAGTACATGTCCGGTTTTACCGGTAGTGCCGGTACATTGGTGGTCTTAGCCGATCAAGCCGGTTTGTGGACGGATGGTCGTTATTTTATTCAGGCCCAGGCCCAGCTGCAGGATACAGGCATTACCTTGATGAAGATGGGACAGCCGGAAACACCAAGCATCGAAGATTATATTTGTCAGAATCTTTCAAAAGGCTCGAAATTGGGCTTTGATGGTCGTGTTATCAATTATATGGATTATAAACGATATCATGCGATCTTTAACAGCCATCAGATCGATATTGTCGCCAATTTGGATCTGGTCAATGAAATCTGGCAGGATCGCCCGGCTTTACCGGCGACAAAAACCTTCCATTATGCCTTACGCTATGCTGGTGTCTTGATGGAAGATAAACTTGCCCAGGTTCGTCAGGCCATGACCAGAGAAGGGTGTGCTTCCTTTATTATCACAAAAATTGATGAGATCGCCTGGCTCTTTAATATTCGAGCTCATGACATTCCGCATTTTCCGGTAGCCTTAGCGTATGCCACCATTGAAAAAGAAAAGGCAACAATATATATTGACGCTTCACGCTTAGATGATGAAAGTAAAGCTTTGTTTGAACAAAATCAAATCAGCGTAAAACCGTATGATTCGATTTATGAGGATGTTTGTTCTCTCCAAGGGCCGGTTTTAGTCGATCCACATTTTGTCAACAGTCGTTTGGCCTTGTTGGTACAAGAGAAGCTGGTTGAGGCAGTCGATCCGATCGTATTGATGAAGGCGCAAAAAAATGTCACAGAGATCGAAAATACAAAATGGGCGCATATCAAAGATGGCGTAGCCTGTACAAAATTTATGTACTGGTTAAAAAAGAACGTGAAATCACAGGAAATCACGGAATGCAGTGCACAGGATCAGCTGCAGCAGTATCGCAAAGAACAGGAAAATTATCTGGAAGACAGCTTCAATACCATTTGTGCCTATAAAGAACATGCGGCTATGATGCATTATAGTTCCACACCGGAAACGGATGTCACCTTAAAACCGGAAGGTATGCTTTTGGTTGACAGCGGTGGTCAATACCTGGAAGGAACAACCGATATTACGCGTACTTTTGTCTTGGGAGAGATCAGTGAGGAAGAAAAACACTGGTTTACGCTGGCCATGCGTTCCCATATTCGTTTGGCCAAAGCGCATTTCTTATATGGATGCCGTGGTTTAAATTTAGATATTTTAGCGCGTGGACCTCTATGGGATGAAGATATGGACTACCAATGTGGAACCGGTCATGGTGTGGGGCATCTTTCTAACGTACATGAAGCGCCGAATGGCTTTCGCTGGCGAATCGTACCGGAAAGAAATGATTCCTGTGTGTTAGAAGAAGGCATGATACAAAGCGATGAACCGGGTGTTTATAAAGAAGGAGAATTTGGTATCCGTCATGAAAACGAGCTTCTTGTCGTGAAGGGAACTAAGAATTTCTATGGACAGTTCATGCATTTTGAACCATTGACATTTGTTCCGTTTGATTTAGATGGCATCGATCGATCCAAGATGACACAAGATGAGATCGAATGGTTAAATGCCTATCATGCACAAGTGTATGACACGCTGCAGCCTTATTTAAACGATGAAGAAAAAGACTGGCTCAAAAATGCCACTCGTGCTCTATGAAGGAAAGAATGATTGAAATGACATGTCCGCATTGTGGACATGTTTTTCACATCAAGCGAGATACGCTGGCCATTGCCAAAATCAGTGAGAACATCGAAAAAAGACTGCAGGATGGAACGTATTTCTATCATCAGTGTAATCATTGTCACCACTTGTTTTATATGATCTATCCCTTTTTATTTCGCGATCCGAAAAGAAAATTTATCTTGATCTTAAGTGATAAAAAAGAAATCGACAATCTTCCTGACGATGAACTGGTTGTGCGCTGTAAAGATCCAGAGCAGCTTGTGTTTTGTTACAGAGTTCTGCATCAGCAGTTAAATTTAAAGAAAATGGTGCATTTCAAACGTCAGTGGGAAAAGAAGTGGACAAACAAAGCGCAGTTTGATCGCTATGATCCTCTTCATCATTGTCTTTGGATCAAGGTAAAAGAGGAATATAAAGCGATGATCCTTACAAAAGAGGAAGAAAAAGAATTGCGTTCATAGTATAATAAAGCAAAAAGGAGAGTAAGAATATGCAGATACTTGTTACCGGGGGAGCCGGCTATATTGGAAGTCATACGTGCGTGGAGTTGTTAAATGCCGGGTATGATGTCATCGTAGTGGATAATCTATATAATTCGAATCAGAAAGCCATTGATCGAATTGAACAGATCACACAAAAGAAAGTGAAATTTTATAAGGAAGATATTTTAGACAAAGAAGCACTCAAGAAGATTTTTTCCGAAAATCAAATTGATGCGGTCATTCATTTTGCCGGCTTAAAAGCGGTGGGAGAATCAGTACAAAAACCGGTCGAATATTATACCGTAAATATCGCAGGAACTTTGAATTTGATTGATGTGATGCGTACTTATGGATGTAAGAATATCATCTTTTCATCTAGTGCGACCGTATATGGGGAACCGGCACAGATTCCGATTACCGAAGCATGTCCAAAGGGAACTTGTACCAATCCATACGGATGGACAAAATGGATGTTGGAGCAGATCTTGACCGATGTGCATACTTCCGATCCGGAGTGGAATGTGATCTTATTGCGTTATTTCAATCCAATCGGTGCCCATGAAAGTGGATTAATCGGAGAAGATCCAAAAGGCATTCCAAATAACCTTTTACCGTATGTTGCCCAGGTAGCTATCGGAAAATTGAAATGTGTCGGTGTGTTTGGAAACGACTATGATACACCGGATGGTACGGGAGTACGTGACTATATTCATGTTGTCGATTTAGCCAAAGGGCATGTCAAGGCGTTGGATAGGATCAAAGAAAAAGCCGGATGTAAGGTCTATAATCTGGGGACAGGAAAAGGGTACAGTGTATTGGATGTGATCCATGCGTTCTCTAAGGCCTGTGGGCATAATATCCCTTATGAAATCAAACCACGCCGTGCTGGTGATATCGCTACTTGTTATTCCAAATGTGACTTGGCCAGAGAAGAACTGGGTTGGCAGGCTGAATATGATCTGGATGCGATGTGTGCTTCCAGCTGGAAATGGCAAACGATGAATCCAAACGGATATAACGAGGAATAGGTATGAATATCGGATTTATCGGGTTTGGAAATATGGCACAGGCCATTGTCAATGGAATGGTCAACAAGGCAAACATCGATCCATCTTTAATTCATGTTTGCTCCGCTCATTTTGATTCCTGCCAAAAGAATGCCGAAAAATATGGGGTTTGTGCCCATGCTTCAAGTTTGGAAGTTGTTGGAAATGCCGAATTGATCGTACTAGCCGTTAAGCCGTATCAGATCAAAGAAGTCGTTGAATCGATTCGTAAGGCATTGGTTTCTAAAATTGTTATATCGATCGCAGCTGGCTGTTTTTATGATTTTTATGAAGAAATCTTAGAGCCGCAGACACAACACATCTCGGCTATTCCCAATACACCTATTGCGATTGGAAAAGGAATTCTTGTCACAGAACAAAAACATTCTTTACAGCCGGAATCCCTGGAAAGCTTTGTTCAGCTTTTTTCAACAATTGCGCAGATTGAATGGGTGGAAGCTAAGCAGTTATCCATTGCGACCACGATTGCCGGTTGTGCACCGGCTTATACAGCCATGTATTTGGAGGCTTTGGCCGATGCCGGAGTCAAACATGGTTTAAAGCGTCAACAGGCCTATGATTTAGCTGCTTTGATGATGGCCGGTACCAGTTTATTGTATCTGGAAAAGAAAGAGCATCCGGGTATCATGAAGGATGCGGTATGTTCACCATCGGGAACGACCATCAAAGGTGTTGCCAGTCTGGAAAAAAATGCGTTTCGAGGTATTATCATCGAAGCTATTGATGAAGTGGAAAAGTAAACGAAAACACACGCCATAATCGACGTGTGTTTCTTTTTATTTCAAGAGTTCTTCAAGAATCTGTACGGCATTGGTGGCGGCCCCTTTACGAATCTGGTCACCACAACAGAATAGAATCATTGAGTGTTTGGATGGATCGGATAGATCTTCACGGATTCGTCCGACATAGACTAAATCCTGATCGGATGTATCTAATGGCATCGGATAGATCTTGTTTTGTGGATCATCGACAAGCTTCACGCCTGGTGCATGGGCAAGCAGCTCGCGCGCTTTTTGTACATCGACTTCTTTTTCACATTCAATCGTGATACTTTCAGAATGAGAACGCATGATAGGAACACGAACACAAGTACAGTTTACAAGAATATCCGGGTCATGAAGTATTTTGCGGCTCTCATTTTGAAGCTTCCACTCTTCCTTGGAAATGCCATTTTCATCAAAATCACCAATCTGAGGAATCAAATTGTAGGCAATCGGATACGGGAATGCCTGAGAAGGAATACTAGGATCTTTGACCTGATTTTCTAAATCCTGAATTCCTTTGACACCGGCACCGGATACTGCCTGATAGGTGGATACGATCATACGTTTGATCTTAAACTCCTGGTGCAGCACATGGAGGGCCACTAAGGCAATGATCGTAGCACAGTTTGGATTGGCGATGATGCCCTGATTCTTTTGAATATCCTCCGGATTGATTTCCGGAATGACCAATGGCACATTAGGATCTAAACGATAGGCGCTGGAGTTATCGACAACGATCGTACCGGCCTTTTGGGCCCATGGCATCCAAGTCTTTGTGATGTCATTTTCTGTAGCCCCTAATGCATAATCTACATTTTCAAAGCTATTTTCTGTTAACTCTTCAACAGTAATATCCTGATCCATGAAGGTAAAAACTTTACCTTTGGATCTAGCCGATGCCAACAGCTTTAGATTACAGTCAATTTTTCTTTCTTCCAGACATTGTAACATCTGCTGGCCGACAGCGCCGGTAGCCCCTACAATGGCAATGGTTTCCTTAGACATTTTGATCCTCCTTTGTGACAAACGCGTCATAGATCGATCGAATGGTTGCCTTAAAGTCTTTGCACAATACAGCAACCGTAATATTGATTTCATCACTACTTTGCGCAATCATGCGAATATTGATTCTCTGATCTCCGAGCGATTTAAATAATTTACCGGCAACACCCGGTGAATCGGACATACTCTTACCAACGGTGGAGATCAAAGCCAGATTTTCTTCGGTATGAATTTCATCAGGCTTCAGTTCCGTTTTGATTCGTGCCAGGATTTCATATAAACTATCCTGTACATCGCTTTTATTCACGACAACGCTAAACGAATCGATACCGCTTGGAATATGTTCCACGCTGACATTGTACATCTCCAAAATGCTGAGGACTTTACGAATATAGCCAACTTCACTGGACATGTGCTTCTTATAAATATAGATAGAGACAAAGCCCTCTTTTCCGGCAATTCCGGTAATCGCATATGGATTTTTGATGTTGGTTCTTTCCTGAATGATCGTTCCCGGATCTTCCGGATGGTTAGTATTTAATATATGAATCGGAATGTTCGCTTCCTTGACAGGGAAAATGGCTTCTTCGTGTAAGACACTGGCTCCCATATAAGAAAGTTCACGCAATTCCGAATACGTAATATGTGTGATTTGTTTTGGATGATCGACAATTTTTGGATCCGCCATCAAAAATCCACTGACATCGGTCCAGTTTTCATACATATCCGCATTCAGACACTTTGCCAAGATCGATCCGGTGATATCGCCACCACCTCGTGAAAAGACTTGAATCTGGTTGTTGGCGCTGGAGCCATAGAAACCAGGGAAAACAAAATGCTCATATTGCGCACATTTTGCCTGCAGCTTGGCTGCTGTTGCCTGCATATCGATCGTCTTATCCAGATTAAAGCGGATGATATCTTTGGCATCGACAAAATCATATCCCAGATATTCCGCCATTAGCTTGGCACAAAAATACTCACCGCGAGATACGATCTGTGCTTGTGTATAAGTATTTAGATTGGTATAAAATGTATCCAATTCTTTTTCAATCGGTTGTTTTAATCCCAGTTCTGTCTTGATATCGACAAAACGCTGACGAATCAAACGATAGACATTGCTGGCATCGACATGATATTGCCGGTGCGCATCTAAAAGATACAATAAATCCGTAATTTTATTGTCAGAAGAGTTTCTTTTACCCGGGGCACTGACAACGACATATTTTCGGGACGGGTCTGCCTGTACAATGGCTTTGACCTTTTTAAACTGTGTCGCATTGGCCACACTGCTTCCACCAAATTTTGTGATTTTTAACATGTTTTTCTATCCTCTTTACACCCATAAGGCAATCATCGCATCCGCATCAAATGCCTGAATGGTATCGATGATCGTTGCATCCTTTTGTTCAAACCAGTAATACGATTCATTTCCACTGATACTTTGTTCTTTATCGGCCTTCAAGCCTTTTTTAGCACGTACGATCCAGTCAGCCTTCAAGATCGATTCATTGACTTTCTTTTCATGATTTAGACAAATCTTACGTTCTCTGTTTTCCAATGTATCGATGGCGTTAGCCAACATAGCCTGTGCGGTGGCAAGCTGTCCGGCTCCCTGACCAAAATAGCCTAAGTAATCAAAGCTGTCCGCATAGATCAATTGGGCGTTGTAGTTATCTGGTACATTGGCCAGATAATGTCCTTTATCCAAAAAGGCCGGGGCAATGATACTGGCAAATTCACCATCTTTTTGTTTGGATAACGAAATATGACGAATGACTTTGTCATTTGCTTTAGCCATTTTGATATCTTCGGTATTCAGCTTCGTGATGCCAATTGGTTTACGAATCGTATCGTTTTTTGTGTTATATGCCAACATATTGGTGATGTTTGTCTTATAGAAGACGTCAATACCTTCAATGTCGTTGGTTGGATCGGCTTCGGCATACCCCATGGATTGTGCCTGCTTTAAGGCCACGCTTAGCTCCATACCATTTTTTTGCATCTGGTCTAATATATAATTGGAAGTACCGTTAAAGATTCCCTGATAACCGCGAATCTCTTCTAACTTCTGCAGCTTTAAGATCGCATCTAAAAAAGGAATACCGCCGGCAACACTGGCTTCAATTTGAATAGAACCACCGGTTCTCTCGGCAATTTCCACATAACGCTCCAAATTTGGAGAAACGGTTGCCTTATTGGAGGTGATGACATGTTTACCATGTTCCAAAGCTAATGTGATCAACGTGTTTGCGGGTTCTGTACCACTCAAGCACTCAAAAACGATATCGACATCATCGGCTGTAACCATACCTTTTCCATCATTGGAGAAATAAGGAAGGTCTTCAAATTCCGGTAAAACAAAGACTTGTTTTAAATGGATGCCTTCTACGTTCTTACAAAGTATTTCCACACCTTTTCCTACGGTGCCATATCCTAATAAAACTGCGTTCATGACTTCCTCCTTGTTTAATTAAAGAAAACACTTGTTTTTAGAATGTGAACATTGTATCATATGGTATATGGTTTTTCAAGGAGGAATCTATGGAAAAAATTTATGTGTCAACCCGTGATCAAAACAGAAAAATGACCTCTAAACAAGCCATTTTGGAAGGAATTTCCAAAGATGGCGGTTTATATGTATGGCCGGACATTGATTCGGTACAGATAGACTTGCATACGATTTGTGAACAATCTTATAAGGAAAATGCATATACGATTCTGCAGCCTTTACTGCCGGATTTTAGTGAAGAGGAATTGAAAACATGCATTGAAAATGCGTATGGACATTCTTTTTCTTCGCCGGATATTACACCTGTTAAAAAAGTCGATGATGTATATGTATTAGAACTTTTTCATGGTCCGACCAGTGCTTTTAAAGATGTGGCCTTAACACTTTTACCACAATTGATGTCGGCGGCTTTAAAAGCTGGTGATCAAAAGGCAATGATCTTGACGGCCACCAGTGGAGATACTGGAAAGGCAGCTTTGGAAGGTTTTAAGGATGTGGATCGCATCGGTATTTGCGTGTTCTATCCGCATCAGAAAGTCAGCCAGATTCAATATCGCCAGATGGCGACCCAACAAGGAAAGAATGTGAAAGTCTATGCGATCGAAGGAAATTTTGATGATGCCCAAAGCAAGGTAAAATCCTTGTTCCTGGATGAAGACTTGCGAAAGAAGGCCGAAGCCCAAAACGTGATTTTAACCAGTGCCAACTCTATTAATATAGGAAGACTGGTACCACAGATCGTTTATTATTTTGAAAGCTATAAGTATTTGGTCAACCATGGCACGATACAGCTGGGGGATCCTGTATCCTTTAGTGTACCGACAGGAAACTTTGGGGATGTCTTAGCCGGCTATTATGCCTATATGATGGGATTACCGGTCAAGAAATTCTATGTTGCCAGCAATGCCAATCATGTGTTAACGGACTTTTTGACAACCGGTGTTTATGATCGCAACCGCGCGTTTGTACAAACGATTTCTCCAAGTATGGATATATTGATTTCTTCGAACTTAGAAAGACTTTTGTATTATATGTCCGGAAAGGATACCAAACTGGTATCGCAATGTATGAGTGATTTGAGCAAAACAGGACGCTATCAAATTCCGGATACACTTCTACAAAAGATTCAGTCTTTGTTTGGTTGTGCCTATTTGGATGATAAACAGACCAAAGAAACGATAGCAACTGTCTATCAGGAATCCAAGGTTGTTTTAGATCCGCATTCGGCCATTGCGTATCAGGTTGCCAAAGATGCTAAAGAAAGACCAATCGTTGCCCTTGCGACAGCTTCTCCTTATAAGTTTTCACAGGATGTACTGGATGCCTTACATCAAAACAGTACGGATGAACTGGAAGCTATGAAACAGCTTCAAACCATTTGTTCGGATCCGATTCCGAAAGGATTAAAAGCACTGGAAAGCCTGGAAATTCGACACAAAGAAGTGATTTCCGTCGAACAGATGAAAGATGTTGTAGAAAAGAATATGGAGGCTCTTCTATGATACGAGTACATGTTCCCGCAACCAGTGCGAACTGTTGTATCGGCTTTGACAGTTTAGGCATGGCATTAGACTGGTGGGCAACCTTTCAATTTGAGCCTAGTGATGAACTGATCATCACAGGTTGTCCTAAAGAATATGCCAATGAAGAAAATTTAGTGGTACAGTCTTTTTTGAAGACATGTCAGCATCTAAGAAAGGAAATGCCAACATTTCATCTTCATATCGATTCCGATATTCCTTTTTCCAGAGGACTAGGATCTTCATCCACCTGTGTAATAGCCGGTATTTTGGCTTGTGATGCCTGGTTTCAGACGCATTTGAATAAAATGGAAATTTTAGAGATTGCCACGGATATTGAAGGACATCCGGATAATGTGGCACCCTGTATTTTTGGGAAAGCTGTCTGCAGCTTTATGGAAGAAGGCAAGCCACGCATGATGATCGTACCTTGTGCCGATTATAAATGTTTGGCCATGATACCGGATTATCCGATTGTAACCAATGAAGCACGAAAAGTCCTTCCTTCTACTTTGAAGTATAAGGACGCTGTTTCACAGGTGGGACATGCGCTATGTTTTCTACAAGCCCTGCAGGTAGGAAATGAGATGATCCTTGCGAAATCATGTGTCGATCATCTGCATGAACCCTATCGTAAAAAGCTGATTCCGGATTATGATTCGATTCATGAGCAATGCCAGGAAATGGATCTTGCGATGTGGATTTCCGGCAGTGGCAGTACGATGCTTGCGATATCATTAGATCCGACGAAATTGAATCAACTACAGAAAGATGTCGAAACAAAGCTTTCCATACAATGCAGACAGATGCCAATCGCATCCAAAGGAGCCTGGGTAGATTATGAGTAAATTTTATGTGGTTTCCAGCGACATTCTTCCGGAAGTGCTGGAAAAGGTGTTAGAAGCAAGAACGCTTTTACAATCTGGAAAAGTAAAAAGAATCAGTGAAGCCGTTAAGCAGGTGGGCATATCACGAGGAACGTATTATAAATATAAGGATACGGTATTTTCATTTTCACAGGAACAAAATAACCGCAAGGCTGTCATCACAATGACCTTACGAAGTGAAAAAGGAACGTTGTCAAAAGTCTCTTCTTTGATTTCCGCTAAACAAGTGAATATTCTTGCTATCAATCAAACCATTCCAATCAATGGTATTCATAATGTCAGCTTTACTTTGGATATCAGTGATTTAGAAGGGGACATTCAGGCCTTTTTAGATCTGATTGAAGCGATGGCTTTTGTCGATAAGGTGGATCTTGTTGCGATTGAATAGGATCTTGGCCTTTGTATGGGGCTGGCTTTTGATTGTTGTCTTTGTGGTTGGCAGTGTACATACAATGGCGTTAAATGAGGATTTTTACATCCAGCGCTATGAGAAAATGGATTTAGCCGATTCCTTACATGTTTCTCAGAACGATCTAAACAAAAGCATTGAATTATTGTTGGACTATATTCGTGATGATACCGATTCTTTAGAGGATACGATTACCATCAATGGATACACGCAAAATACCTTTAATGAAAGAGAAAAAAGTCATATGGTTGATGTAAAGACATTATATCAAAATGCCATAGGGGTCGGAAAAGCCAGCTTTGTTTGTTTATTGGTGATTTTGTTTTATCTGGTTATAACGCAAAAGAAGAAAACAGTTGCCTATCTGACAAAAGGTCTTCTACAAGCTTCCGTTTGTTTGATTCTGGTCTTTGTGTTTTTTGGTATCTGGATAGGTATTGATTTTACCGGCTTTTGGACATGGTTTCATACGATCTTTTTTTCGAATAATTTGTGGCTATTGAATCCAGCTACGGATTTTATGATCAATATGCTGCCGGAAACGATTTTTTATCAGTTGGTGTTAAGCTGTGTTCTCATGGTTTGTGTCTTGATCATACCTTGTATTGTCTTTTCAATTTATTATCAGCGAAAGAGGGCGCCTATAGGTTTTGAATATGAAGATCATATTAGCTAGTCAATCTCCTCGAAGAAAAGAGATCTTAGAAGAAATTGGATATCAATTTGAAGTAATTCCTTCCTACACAGAGGAATACTTTGATCCGTCTTTGCCTTTAGAAAAAGCCATTCAGCAGGTAGCTTATCAGAAAGCTGCGGATGTGCATATGAAATATCCGGATGATCTGGTTATTGGCGCCGATACGATAGTCAGCTTTCAAAATAAGATTTACGGAAAACCAAAGGATGAACAGGAAGCATTCTCTTTTTTAAGAGATTTCAGTGGAAAATATCAGGAAGTTATGACAGGAATCTGTTTTCTATATAAGGAAAGAGAACTTTGTCATACCGATATCACCAAAGTCTGGTTTCGTGATTTGAGTGATGAAGAAATATGGGATTACATTCATACCCATAATGCCTTAGATAAAGCCGGTGCTTATGGCATACAAGATAGTGACTTTATCTCACACATAGAAGGTTCTATGACCAATGTAGTTGGTTTAGGCAAAGAAAGCATTGTAGAAATGATGAAAAAAATAAGCGGCTAAATGTCGCTTATTTTAGAATCTGATATTTTTTTAATGCGTTATATAAACCATCTTCATCCACAGAATCTGTAACATAATCTGCAATTTGTTTCACTTCCTCTTTGCCATTTCCCATACAAACACCAATGCCCACGCTTTTTAATAAAGGAATATCGTTGGTCGCATCACCAAAGCCCATCGTTTCTGTATCTTTTAAATCATAGTATTTCATCACTTTTTGAATGCCGATATCTTTGCCACCGATAGCCGGTAATACATCGATCACATAATCAGTCCATCGATCGATTTTAATGTCATGGCATCTTGTAAACAATTCTTTTTCCTGCTTTTCACTTAGATAAGGAGACAACTGGTAGATGGGTTGAATCCTAGCTCTTTCAATATCTTCTAAAGGCGGCAAAGAAGTTCCTAATTTTTTATACTCTTCGATAACAGAACCAGTATAGAAATTCATATACTGTCGATCTTTTTCCACAAATACACAAGGGTAGGGATCTTCCTGGATATGATCTAATATCGCATCCACATCGTTTTTACTGACAGGATTACTGTAGATGGTTTCGGTTTCATTAAAACAATATTGCCCATTTAATGTGATGTAGGCATCAAATTTAAAATTTTGACAAAAATCAAATTCTTCAATTTCTGTAATGTGTCTTCCGGTGGCGACAATAGTTAAAATCCCTTGTTTTTTTAACTGGTTTAATGCATATATGGCGGAGTCTGGCACTAGTTTGGTAGTGTGAGAAAGTATGGTTCCGTCAAAATCAAAAAAAATAGCTCTTATCATAATCGTGTCCTCATTTCCTAGTTATTGTAACATAGGCAAATGAGTCACTTTCAAGAGCTGCTATAAAAAAATTCTTCTGTATAAGATTTAATTAAGGAGGAAAACGCTAAAGGAAGATGACATATAAACTTTATGTAAAGAATTATCAGTCAATACCACTTGGTCTTTTAATCAGCAAATATCCTTGCACAATTTTTAGCAATCTGATATATTATGTTCAGAGAGTGAAAGGCGAGTCACTCTTTTTATTTTGTCATTTTAATAATGATTTCAATCAGTCTTCTAATTGCATGAATCAGAAGCCTAATCTCTCTTAAAAGGTTTATCGCTCTATCCATCATAGGCAACCCCTTTCTAATTCCGTTCCGCACGAGGCCCTAACGGCTTTATACTAAGGATTTTTAGAATATTTCACTCCCTGAACAGGGTCTTACATGATTTCTAAATGCCCCAAATTTTTAACCATGTTTTCTTTCGCTTACTCTTTTATCAATTTCCTTTCTGTATCTCTGTTTTTCTGATTCATAGCACTTTAAATGTCTAGCACAATAAATCCAATCATTATCCGAATGCGAATAGTGTTCTTTGACACTATCAAGCATTTCACGGATTTCCTTATATGAATAACCTATTTGATGTAATAACTTTTCTGTTTCAGAAAGACCATTTTTATCAATCAACTTTATTACTTCTTCTGATTTCATCTTCTTTTCTCACTTTTCTCTTTTTCTCTCAAATATCAGCATTCCCTAAAAAGAAAAGGCACACCAGATATTTCTAATGTGCCTATACAAAATTCTATGTTTCAGATAAGCACCTATTCACTTGTCAAAGAACGAGTGAAACTATTATGATTCGCTTATCTTTAGATTTTTAATATTTATATAAAAGAAAAAACGAACCACTTATTAACAAATAAATAATTCATCAATAAGTAGTTCGTATAAATTACGATGGTGCCTGCACGCGGAATTGAACCACGAGTTCATCCTTACCATGGATGTGTATTACCATTATACTATGCAGGCATTTAAGGCCTTTCTATTGTGCCATTGATTTCAAAAAAAATCAACTGAAATCATAAAAAGGCTTTAAACTTTACCAAATAATACCACTCGAACTATCATCAAATATCCAAAATTTAAAATTGCATTTGTTAACAAAAGATAAGAGAGTATGAAAATCTTAGTTTTTCGCTTGTAATATCATCCCTGAAACAAGAGCAGTTTCTTCGTGGTCTGATTTATGACTAGGGTTGCTAAGAATAGTATCTTCTAAAGAATGTTTAAGTTTTAAACAACATGGTTTGAAAGATAGATAGGTTAATCCCCCGCCTATGACACCTCCAACAACAGGGATGGCTTTCTTGAAAAATCCAGAAAATACTTGTTTAGTCATATTCACACCAAACCATTTTGAGATGCTCTTAACTATAGGATATATAGTTCCTTTTGTGAGAGCGGCTTTCATCATCTTTTTTTGAACTCCTTCAGCAAATGCTTTTGCTAGTGCTTTTATAGCAGCACTGGCACCCTGGACACCATACATTGCTCCTAAACATAAAATTAATATATTCAACGTTTCAGAATCAAACTTTTGATTATTTTCGTTAGTATCAATTTCAGGGAAACCATAAAGATACATTAGTTTTTGGGCAGCACGTAGCATATATCCATAATATTGAACGATATCAGTGGGAATAGTTGCAACCATAGAAAAACCTCCTGGCACACCTAATGCAGCCGATATACCAGAAACACAGTTTCGTTCATATTGAATGACTTGATCAGCAATTTCATTTATATCTTCGATAGGAATTCCAGATTGAGCTGGTGTTGAGGCGATAGCTTTCTCTATGGTATCTTTAGGAAACTTTTTCATAAACTCGGCACGTAAAAAATCCTCACGTTGAATACGAATACCTGGTGTTTTCAAACCTAGAATAATAAAGTCTTCGATATCTACTTGTCCATTTCCATTAACATCAATTACTTTTACAACGGATTGTTGAGTATCGTTGATCTTATTTTTTGTATAAGATGCGATGGATGAAGCCGTTGCATGCGTTGAATCTATAGCTTTTTTAGCCGTATCTTTTAGATTATTTATTTGAATTTTGTTTTTCATATTCTTTAATCTCCATTTTCTTTAATATAGCAAAACAATAACAAAAATACTATATTGTTTCAGTAGTTTTAATTTTAAGGTAACATTACTGAAGCACATGTACAATCTTTCTTGTCTAAAGTGTACTAGAGGCTATATACTGATTTTATCAGTAAGGAGGAATTTGATTATGACTAAACAAATTGAAGAAGAAAATCAGAAAAGGAGCAGTAAACTATCAAAGATTTTAAAAATGATTACGCCAAAGGGAGCCATCATAATTATTTTGATTGTTTGTATTCTTGGGGTTGGAATAGGATTAGGGAAAAGCTTTTTTACAGATTCAAAGACTACAAAATTAGGATTTGAAGATATAGGAGAATTGGCAACGCAAAGTGCATACAGTTCTAATACAAGCGTAATTGATCAGTCTCGTGATTTATTTGGATTTGAAATTCCATTTACACAAAGTAAGTATGTATTTAGCTATGACACCGTCATTAAAGCAGGAATTAACTTTAGTGATATTACATGGAAAGTTGACGAAAATAACAAGAAGATTAAAATAAATTTACCGGAGACTAAAGTTTTAAGTAATGAAATTGATGAAGATTCACTAAAGGTATATCATGAGTCAGAAAGTATTTTCACGAATATTGAATTAGAGGAAACTAATAAGGCTTTGTCGAATTTAAAAGATACAGCAGAAAAAAATGCTATAGAGAATGGTCTACTTGAAAATGCCACGATGAATGCACAAACTCTTGTCAAAAGTTTCGTTGGGCAAGTATATGATTTAAATACATATCAGGTTATATTTGAATAGGAGGATGCTGATTATGAAGAAAAAAATAATAACTTTTATTATTTGTGTAATTATTGTAATTATCTTATTTTATATGTATCTTGTCTTTACACGCTAATCATGATTTTTAAGAATAAGCTTTTATCTTCACCATATGATTTAGACCAGAATAAAGTTGTGGAATTTTCACTAACTTCATTGTCAAAAGAAATTCATGATATAACACAGATGATATATGACCTATATAAATCTGGAGAAGTTATCAAAGTGGAAAATGGAAGCAAAAAATTGTATCTTGATGCAGGTGCTATTGATGATACAGTTTGGTTTAGAAGTGTATCAGAGATTAGAGAAATCTTATATCGAAATCGTAAGGACGATGGCTCATATCCTGTACAGTTTTCTTTAAATAAATTATTGTTTCAACTTGGTTTGGAAGAACCGATGGATTCAAAAAATAATATAGAGTATCTCAAACTTTTATACCTTTTTTACATGATGCATTATTTTATTTTTCCGCATCAGAATTTATTCAAAGATTGGAAACATCAAACTTTTGACTTTGAACAAGGATATGATGATGGAGGATTGTATATAGAACCGTTGCAATTTTTAATGAATCAACTTTTATCAAATATTGATGTATTAGAATCTTATAGTCTTCATCATATATACCTTGATTCTCTGATGCATAGTCTGGCTGGTCTTATCGTAGAAAATAATAAGATACAAGTAAATATAATGAATCAAGAGATGCCTTGTACTTTGACACTTCAAATGTTGTATTTATGTGACCGTTATAACTACTGCGCTTATTGTCAGAATTTACGAAATACACTAGCATCGATTGAATTAGAGGAAATTATTCCTGCTCCGAAAGTTCCACCCTTTCCAAAGTGGAAATATCGATATTTACGTATGGAGGAATTAGATGATTTTTTTATAAGCAATTCCTTTTATTGGTTTTGTACACAAACTACAAAAACAGTAACATCTAGAGAACGAATAAAGTTTGCACAGGGTAATGCTGTCAGGAATTTAAAACAGATGATTAAAAATGATCAAGAATGGATGGAAGAAAATACGCCGGGATTATTGTTGGAGGTCATTAATAAAGAAGAAGTGATTTATGCTTTGCGAGCCGCCACTGTAGTGAAAACGTATTGGGATATCGCAAAGAATAGCAGATTACGGCTGTTAATAGGGAAAAATAATAGACCATTAGCCACTCTATTACTTCATCCACATCGTAAAACTTATCACTCATTAAGCGAAAGATTTTTTATTTTAATGTGTCACATTGAGTATGATTTAATGACGAAGGATATAGAGAATTACGATGTTTTTTATGAACGTATTGCCAAAGAAACTATTTTTTTAAATTTAATTTTTGCAGCATATCAGCAGTCATCATATGAGGATTGTGAGAATTTTCTAAGAAATATATTATTTAATCTTTTATAAACAGGATAGTAACAATTCCTGTTTTTTTGTGTCCAAAACTTTTGCTAGTTTTGCCTTTATAGAAATAGATTTACCTGTGATACAGTGACATTGACCTTAAGGAACAAAATATCAGGCCTGTTTGCACTCTTTACTCTCGAGTTAGGTAGAGTGATACAGTGTTAGAAAAGAAAGAAATGGGATATTCAATGTTAAAAATCAAAGAATTTGCTCAGCTTTGTGGCTGTAGTATTTATACGCTACGTTATTATGATGAAATTGAAGTATTGAAACCGGCCTTTGTCGATGCAAAATCAGGATATCGATTTTATGAAGAGGAACAAATTAAAGAATTTAATCAAATTAAACAATTTCAAGAGATTGGGTTTTCCATTGGTGAATTTAAAGCATTACAGGGAAAGGAGGAAGAAGATATACTTAAGGAAATACAATCAAAGATTGAATGTATGAAGAAAAATACCTATAAGGCTAACGAGTTAATGAAAATGTATATGAGAAAAGGAGAAGTTTAAAATGAAAAAAATATGGATTTTTACTTTGTCGCTGATATGTATTTTGGCTGGTTGCTCAAATGCTGAGACAAAATCTCAATCATCGTCGCAGAACAATCAAAAAGGAGATATATCTATAGAAGATATTGATTGGAATATCGAAGAACAAATCCGAGATAATGACCGTTTTGTTTTAATGGATTATACAAATAATTCAGATTTTATTCTTGTTGGATTTAAACTTGATTTTAAAGAAAAAAAGAGTGTGAAGGAAGAGGAGAAAACAAGTCTTCTTGAGCAAATTCAACAAGATATTGAACTTAGTGATGAACAGATGGAGCAGTTTTATGATCGCCCACTAGAAATGTATGCCAAATCAGAGAAAGTTGTAAATCCTGAGGAAAGTGTAACAGGACAAAGTTGTTATTATTATCAAGGATATATTTATTTAAAAAATCCCGATTTATATGAACTTGTGGAGCCTGATATTGCAACAATTCAATATGTAAAAGATAATGAAATCTATACAGAATACTACGATTTTCACAAGAAAAAATATTCGTTAGAGGAGAAAACAGAGGAGGCTGATTATTGGACGGATTCAGATCTTGGAAAATTAATCACTAGACCAAAGAATAAAATAGTTCGTAGTGATTTAGATATGGAAGATGCATTTTCATTTAAAATAGAGGGTTCAACTCAAGAAGATTTTGAATCCTATATAGAAGATTGTATTGGAAAAGGATTCACAGTAGATAGTATAAGATCAGATATGAATTATTATGCAAAGAATCAAGAAGGATATGATTTGGACATATCGTATGATGAAGATCAAGAGGTGATTGATGTTAATATTTTATCCCCGCAAGAAAATGCATAGTATATTTTCATAAATAATACTGATTAACTTAAGGAGAATGGCCTTAATATTTAGTTTATAAAAAAAGCCTTAATCGAATATTTTTACAAAATAGATTAGGTCTTTTTTTGTGAATGAAAAGTCTTAGTGAAATTACAAGTGACTTTAACTCGCTTATCAATAAAAACAAAATGCTTGATACTGCGATAAAATATTGCAATATACCATGGATAATGATATGATTTCCACCGTAGTAAAAAAAAGGAGGACATTTTCATGTCAGAAGTAGTAAGTAAAAAAGACTTAGTTGAAAAAATGGCTGAAGAATGTGGGGTATCTAAAAAAGATGCAACTGCATACGTTAAATTCTTGCTTGACGAAATTACAAACACACTTGTTCAAAAAGGAACAGTCGATTTGAATGGATTTGGTAAATTCACGGTAACGGAAAGAGCTGCACGCAAAGGAATTAATCCGTTGACAAAAGAATCAATTGAAATTCCGGCATCCAACGCTGTTAAATTTAAGCCAAGCAAGACTTTAAAAGATGCAGTAAAATAAGGGTTGTCCTTACCACATAATTATTGTTTGAGAGATAGATGAATTTAAGGCAGACATAAAATTGTCTGCTTTTTTCTTTGGTCATTTATTGGTATAATGAAATATAGTTGAAAAGGAGATGTATCATGACTTCACCGGTTTATATTGTAGGTCATAAAAATCCGGATACGGATTCTATTTGTTCTGCCATGGCATTAGCCGAGCTCAAGCAGAAAATGGGAATGTATGCGGTTGCTGCTCGTATCGGACATTTAAATCCGGAAACCAGTTTTATTCTAAAAAAATTAGAGCTGGATCCACCTTTGTATATGACGACGGCCAAAAATACATTGGCTGAAATAGAGATTGACGAGGCAATCACGATTCCTCGCCATGAAACTCTGCGCCATGGATGGGATTTATGTCTGGATAAGGCCAAAGCACTCTATGTAGTGGATGATAATGATAATTATATTGGTATGGCTACCATTGGTGATGTTTCCAAAGTGCAGATGCAGGATCTAAATATCACGAAGGATCTGTTAAAGGAAACACCGCTAGAAAATATCGTAAAATGTTTGAAGGGAAGTTTCATCTTAAAAGGAACTTTACCAATGAGTGGAGAAGTTCGCATTTCGGATAAAAAGCTCATGGAGCGTGATCTGGAAGGTGCCATCATGGTGTTAAGCGACCATGAGGATGATATGATCAAGAGTATGGCTAAAGGTTGTGCTGTGATCGTGATTGCGGAAAGCTTTGTTCCTAACGATTATATTATTGAAATGGCTAGAAAGTATGGGGTAACTCTTATTTCAACCAACTATAATACAATGAAGATCATTCAGATGATCTATCGAAGTATCCCAATCGAATTGATCATGACACCGGCCAGTGCTATCACATCCTTTAATCGCGGAGAGTTTTTAGAGGATGTAGAACGGGAAATGTTGAAGTCTCGTCATTCCAGCTATCCGGTATTGGAAAAAGGAAAAATCGTTGGTTCCGTGGCACGTTATCATATTTTAAAAGCAGAGAAGAAAAAGTTTATCCTGGTGGATCATAACGAAAAGAAACAAGCAATCAACGACATTGACAGTGCTTATATCTTGGAAATTGTCGATCATCATCGTATTGGTGATATCGAGACGGATCATCCAATCCAGTTTAGAAATATGATCGTAGGAAGTTCTTGTACGATCGTTGGTTTGATGTATCATGAAATGAATATCAAAATGTCGGATACGGCAGCGCGTTTGATTGCCTATGGCATTATCAGTGATACGATGAATTTTAATTCGCCGACGTGTACGCAGATCGATAAAGATTTGGCAAAACGTATTGAAAAAGAACATGGTATCGATTTTGATGCGATGGCTAAAGAACTATTTGCCAATACCGCTACGATTCAGGATAAAAGTTTCGATACGATTTTACATAGAGATTCTAAAGAATATACTTTATCGGGAAAACGTGTGGCGATCTCACAGGTATTTATTTTTGATTTGGATGTAGTGGATCAGATTCGAGATGACTTTTTGAAGTACATGGAAGAAGAAAATAAAATGCGTCATTTAGATTTGTTACTGATGGTATTTACCAATGTGGAGGGCAAGGGAAGTCGCTTCCTTTATGTCGGAGAGCTTTCTCATGCGATAAAAGGATTAGTGGATTCTTTTACCAAAATGGGATATGTATCGCGTAAAAAACAAATCGTGCCTAGATTGGCTCAGGAGTTAGCGTAATTATGAGTGTTACAGAAAAATTTTTACATTATGTATCGTTTGATACCCAATCCGATCCGGAAAGTACAACAGCGCCAAGTACAGAAAAACAGCTGGTGCTGGCAAAAGAATTAGAAAAAGAATGCAAGGTTTTGGGATTTCAAAAGGTAATGGTGGATCCGCATGGGATCGTATATGCGACATTGGAAGCCACGGATAATCGTCTTCCTTCCTTTGGCTTTTGTGCGCATATGGATACGGCTACCGAATTAAGCGGAAAAGACATTCGTCCTCGAATCATTGAAAACTATGATGGTTCCATGATCGTTTTAAACGATCAATACCAAATGGATTGTAAAAAGTATCCGGTCTTATCCAACTGTATCGGTGATGATTTAATTGTGACCGATGGAAATACTTTGCTTGGTGGCGATGATAAAGCGGGTATTGCGATTATCATGCAGGCCGTAGATGAAATGATCAAAGAAAATCTGCCACATGGAAAGATCATCGTGGCCTTTACACCGGATGAAGAAGTGGGACGGGGTACAGAGAATTTTGAATTAGAACAATTCCAGGTTGATTTTGCTTATACCGTTGACGGAGGCCGAATCGATGCCATTGATTATGAAAACTTTAATGCCGCCCAGGCTAAAATCACGATTACCGGCAATACGATCCATCCGGGCTATGCCAAAGATAAAATGATCAATGCGTGTCTTTTAGCGCACGAGTTGATCGAAGCATTCCCAAAACAGGAAACACCGGCGCATACAGAAAACAGAGAGGGTTTCTACCATTTGTTGGAGATGGAAGGAACTTGCGAAAGTGCCAGCTTGGCGTATATTATCCGTGATCATGATTTTGAAAAATTTACAGCCAGAAAGCAGTTTGTTCAAGATGTAATCAATTCTTTGAATCAGAAGTATGGCGATCGTTTCCAGTTGGAAATGCAGGATCAGTATTACAATATGGTTCAGTTTATGCATGGTGACATGCGTTCGGTGACAAGGGCCAAAGAAGCTTTGGCAGCCTGTGGTCTTGATCCCGTTTCCATACCAACACGCGGTGGAACTGATGGTGCTATGTTGACAGAAAAGGGATGCATCTGTCCTAATTTTGGTACAGGATCGTATAACCATCATGGTCGATACGAATTCTGCAGTATCAATCAGATGGAAACCATGGTTCAGGTTTTAAAAACATTGATGCAAAAGCCTTAGAAATTCTGAGGCTTTTTGTACTTTTTAATGCTTTAGAGTCTAAAATATCACCTTTTATTTACAAACACTCTTTTTTAGTTTATTCTGTAAACAGACAAAATTAGTAAGGGTGAAAATTATGTATTATGTCGTTGCAACCGTATTGTTAGTATTATGCTTACTGGGAATTCCTTATCTTATGCGCAGGAAAGTATGGAAGAATTTAAATTTGGAAATCATGAACAATGATTTTGATACCTATTATTTTACGATTGATTCACTCAAAGCACAGTTAAGTATGAGTGCATTTGAAAGAGAAAACATGCGTTTGAGTGGTTATATTGCGCAGGATCGTAAAGATGATGTGGAACAGCAACTGTCTATGATGATGAATATGCGTATCAAAAAAAATCAGAAATTGGCGGTTTATGAGCGTGCTTTTTATTATTATTTACAGTTAGGACGAGCCAAAAAGACTAAAGATATGATGGAATTGGTACGATCCATTGATGCAGAAAGGGCTAAAGATTTAGATATACAGTATAGTATTTTAATCAAAAAAGAAAGTAAGTATATTCCTGAAGTGGCGGCCAAGATTGATCACTTATGGGATGGAAAAAGTGAAATGGAACCACAGAAAGAACTGGCGGTGGGAACATTAGAGTATTTATTAGGTTTACAGTATTCCTATAAAAATGATACCGAGAATATGAAAAAGGTGTTCACATCGGCTTTAAAGCATTGTGCCGGTACACCTTATGAAGATTCAATAAAACAAATCATGGAGCAAAAAGCATAGAGTAGTCTATGTTTTTTCTGTTTGAGAGGAGAGAGTTTATGGATTACGCAAAAGAAGCTTTACGTTTACACAAAGAGTGGCAGGGAAAGCTGGAAACAGTTGCCAAGATGAAGATTGAAACAAGAGATGATCTTTCTTTGGCTTATACGCCCGGTGTTGCAGCACCGTGTCAGGAAATTGAAAAAGATAAAAGTCAATCTTATGTTTATACAGGAAGAGGACACACGATTGCGGTCATCAGCGATGGAAGTGCGGTACTGGGGCTGGGAAATATCGGACCGGAAGCCGGTATGCCCGTCATGGAAGGAAAATGCGTTTTATTCAAGGCTTTAGGCGGTCTAGATGCCGTTCCACTTTGCTTAAATACGCAGGATACGGATGAACTGGTCAACATCATAGCGGCTTTGGAGCCAAGTTTTGGGGGTATTAATTTAGAGGATATCGCTGCCCCTCGTTGTTTTGAAATTGAAAAAAGACTGCAGGAGCGTATGAATATTCCGGTTTTCCATGATGACCAACATGGAACAGCCATTGTGGTTTGTTCTGCTTTGGTTAACGCTTTACGCTTAGTAAAAAAAGAGAATCCGACTATTGTGATCAATGGTGCCGGCAGTGCCGGCTGTGCAATTGCACGTTTGATTTTAGACTTAGAGCTGGGCAATGTGATCTTAGTGGATCGACAAGGTATTCTTGTGGAAGGAATGAATCTGACAAGTGGACAAGAAGCACTTCTTTCAAGATTGAACAGGGAACATAAGGAAGGCGATTTAAGTGAGGCTTTAAAAGGAGCGGATGTCTTTATTGGGGTCAGTGCCGGCCATATTGTTTCTAAAGAAATGATTGCCAGTATGAATGAAAAGGCTATTGTTTTACCAATGGCCAATCCGATTCCCGAAATCGAGCCGGAGGATGCCAAAGAAGCCGGAGCTTATATTGTAGGAACCGGACGGAGCGATCATCCAAATCAGATCAACAACGTACTGGCTTTTCCGGGCATTTTTAAAGGCGCACTGGATGCCCAGGCAACACAGATCAACGATGCGATGAAAAAGGCAGCTGTGTATGCGATTGCTTCGATGGTGGATGAAAAGGAACTGAGTCCTGAACATATCATCGTTTCGGCTTTGGATAAACGAGTCGTTCCGGTCGTGGCAAGAGCTGTTAAACAAGCCGCCATTGATTCTGGTGTTATTAGAAAGTGGGAAAACGAATGATTCAGGCAGGACTCGTCTGCGAAGGCGGAGGGACAAAAGCCGCCTATTCAGCCGGTGCTTTAAAATGCTTTCTGGAACATAAGATTTATGTACCTTATTGTGTCGGTATTTCGGCAGGAAGCGAAATTTTGTTGAGCTATACTTCTCGACAGATGTATCGCATGGAGGTAACCGGTATCGAAGCACCTTGTCAAAAAGGTGTGGTAGGTCTTCGGCCTTTTCTAAAAGAAAGAAATATCTTTGGTATTGAAGCTACAAATGATTTTATCGAAAGCAAGGCTCCCTTAGATTTCAAGGCCTTAAAAGAGAGTACGACGACCATGGAAATTGGTCTATACAACATGGAAACACATCAGGTGGAATATTATGATCAAAGTTATGTTGATTCCAGTCAAACATTGATCAAAGCCAGCTGTGCTTTATTGATATTGTGTCGGCCTTACATGTTTCGCGGTATGCAATATATGGATGCCGGCTTGATCGATATGATTAGTATTCATCAAAGTATTCGCCATGGCAATCAAAAACATATCATTGTTTCCACCAAAGAAGAAGGATATGTAAGAAAACCAGCTCCTTCGTACCAGTTAAAACTGGCAAAATGGCTATACAAGGATGAGCGGATCGTAGAAGATCTAAAAAAGCGTCATGAACGATATAACGAACAATGGAACACGATTCATGCGTTGGAACAAGAAGGGAAGGCCCTTGTTCTTCGACCACATAAGGATCTGGGAGTGACTCGTTATACGACTGATCCCAAAAAACTACGTCCATGGTTTCAGCTAGGCTATGATGAAACTCTGGAAAGACTGGATCAAATCAAAGAATTTTTAGAAATCGAGTGAATTCTCGATTTTTTTTATTTATAATGAATGTATATATAAAAAGAGCTCAAAAAGGCTTTAAATAAAGCACAAATGGGCTCTTTCTTTATTTGCTTGATACTGATTTGATACTAAAAGATTGGGTTTTTACTGATTTCTTCTAATCGTGTAGCTATTTGATCCTGTTTATTGGGGTATAAGTGGCTGTAAGTGTCCAATGTGACCTTAACGCTCTTGTGCCCTAATCGGTTGGCAATGACCACAGGGTTAAAATTAAGCTCGATCAAAAGACTTGCATGACTATGCCTCAGATCATGTACACGTAAAATAGGAAGGCCAAGCTGTGCAGAATGCAACTGCAAGTTACGTCTAACAGCGTTAGAAGTAATAGTGAATATACGGCTATTTTCGGGCTTATACAGGGATTTCTTATAGTCCATTAGTATTTGTTCAAGCTGAGGGAAAATAACGACAGAACGTATGCTATTTTTTGTCTTGGGCTTTGTTATGATGTCTTTCCTCTTATGCCTTCTATAGGTCTTCGTGATTCTGATACAGTGATTAGAAAAATCAATATCATCCCAATTTAAAGCTAAAGCCTCACCAACTCTCATACCGGTATAATACAGTAGATTATAAATCGCAATATAAACCGGCTTTTTCTCATGAGTTATAAAAGTATTGAATTGTTCTGCTGACCATATCTGCATCTCTTTTTTGGCCTTCCCATTTCGTGGGATTGTTGTCTTATTGGCCGGGTTTTCTGTTAGATTGCAATAGGTCACTGCATAGCTCAAAACAGTAGACAGCTCTGTATGGATCAGTTTGACATATTCCTGTGAATAATCATGCTCTGAAAGCTCAGAATGCCATTGATCTACGTCCTGTGGGGTGATTTGGTTGATCGGCATTTTGCCGAAAAAGGGAAGTACGTATTTATGAAGAATATACGTCTTGTTGTTATACGTTGATTCCTTTATACGGCTTTTCACGTGCCTTTCATAGCGCTTTAGAAGGGTACTGAACGTCATATCGGGAGTTTTTTGATAATACGTCAAGAACTCCCTTTCGAACTCTTGAGCCTCTTTCTTGAGCTTGAAACCGCGCTTGAATTTTTGCTTTTTGGATCTCGTGAAGTCCTCATAGTAGAACTTACAGTACCATGTGTTTGTTTTTTCATCTTTGTAAACGGGCATAATGTTTGTACCTACCTTTCAATTCTAATCGAAATTTGATAAAATAGGCACGTAAAAAGTCTTTCATGTGGTAGTGAAGTTTTTTACGTCCTGGCCTTTCAGTGTTGGCGCACTGAGGGGCTTTTTATTTTTATCTTATTTTTTCTTGTGAAAATTATTAATGTTTTTCTTTTTTAACTGTTCTAATTTAAAAACTAAATACTCATCCGTCTCTTGATCTATTTTCTCTAGTTCTGTATCGCTAACATCTAGAACACCGTCGGGGTACTCTAAAAAAAGCCAAGGATCACCTCTTTCATCCAAGTAGGGGATCAGTTTATAGCCGTTATGTAAGCTGTATAACTTGTTTTTAAAATCCATTAGATTATTTAATTCTTTTTGTGAAGAGTATGTTATTTCGTGCGGAATAAAATTCTCAATGCCCTCATATAAATCGACACCAAAATAGCCTAACACTTTTGCTAATTTTATCATTTTATCTGTTCTAGGGACATAAGCCCCTTTTTCCCACTGTTGTATTGTAATAACGGAAACATCCATTTTGTCTGCTAGTTCTTTTTGAGTTAACTTTTTTTCTTTCCTGGCTTTTTTTATATTTGAGCCTAATATTTTATTTATTTCTTTTATATCTTTGTCTGTTAGACTTTGAGGATTTGGATCTTTTTTATCGCTCATAATATCACCCAAAGATAGTATAAACAAAAAAATAGATAAAACAAATAAAAACTTTGTATATTTCTATTGAAACAAATAAAACTTTGTATTATTATGATGGTGAACAAAGATAAACTTTGTTTCTTGGTGAAGTGAGGTGAGAAAGATGAGATTAGACGCAAAGCTATTGAGAGGTGTTCTGTATGATCGTGATCTAACGCAAAACAAACTTGCGAGTATTAGTGATTTGGCACAGTACACAGTCAACAAGGTATGCAATGGTGGATCGTGCACCTATGAGACAGGCAAGAAGATTGCGGACGCATTAGGCATGAAACTTGAAGATCTATTGGAAAAGAGGTGATTAAGATGAATGAAGAATTTAAAGAGGGGTACCAAGAGATCAAGGATCAATATTTCATCTTTGTAGATGAAGTGATGTCTATGCTCAAGGTGTCCAAAGGTAAGGCCTACGAGCTTATGCGATCCATGAACGGAGAGCTAAAGAAAAAGGGCTACTATACAGTAGCCGGACGAGTTCCACGTAAGTACTTTATGGAACGGTGTGGGGTGATGAGATGAGTTCTTTAACTGATTACGCCAATAATTATATAAAGAACGGTCTTTATATCACCCAAGTCTATATTAACACAAATTCAGAAGGCTATAAAACAGTCAATTTCCCAAAAAATTGGTTGAACAACCTAAGAAAAACAACCGTTCAGAATTGGTCGGGAAATATAGCTATAGCAACCGGTCACGGGAACGATTGTAATGTATGCGTGCTTGATGTAGATAGTCCAAGTCACAGAAAAGACGGAGTGAACGGCCTTGAATCTATTGAGAAGTGGCAGAAAGAGCACGGAGCTTTCCCCGATACTCGAATAGCGGAAACGCCAACAGGTGGCCGTCATTACTATTTTAAAGTGCCACAGGACATCCATATAAAGCGAGGCTCTAATCTATTGCCCGGCGTTGATGTACAAGGCGATAAAGCGTGTGTTATTGCACCGCCTAGCGTCTATAACAGCAAACGCTATAAGTGGATCAACCACACTAAAATTGCAGAGGCAAACGATAGTGTGCTTGAGCTCATGAGATTAAAGCAGAAAGGCCGAGACGAAGAAGTTTCTTCACTACCACAGGATCTCAATATGATCTCAGAGGGCGGACGCACTAACTATTTAGTATCGATGATCGGGCAACAGAACTTTGCTAGCAATAAGGCAAGTAAAGAGTCTATAAAAGCTATGATACGTGCTGAAAACGAAATGTATTGTAACCCACCCTTGAGCGAAGAAGAACTTGAAAGACAAGTCTTTCCGGCTATTGATAATTTACCGCTCTATGAGAAAAAGGAAACCGATCATCCTCAAAAATTGACCTTGATGTCAAGCAAGGAGTTACAAGATATGTATATACCACCCTTAGAATGGTTGGTTGATGATTATCTTCCTTTGAGTGGTGTGGTCGGCCTTATAGGGAGCCCCAAAAGCCGAAAGTCTTTCATGGCTCTTGACTTGTGCCTAGCATTAGCAAAGGGTACCAAGTTCTTAGGTAAAAATACACATAAACACGATACCTTGTATTTTGACCTTGAGAGTGGTTTGAGAAGACCTAAAGAACGCCAAGAGATGATCCTTGCAAGACAAGAGGCACCGGATAATTTCTACATCATAACATCAGATCAAGATGTAAAGCAGATTGATAATGGATTTATTGAACAGCTTACGGATATCTTAGAAAAAAATAGGAATATTCAATTTATTGTTATAGATACGTTAGGAATATTGCGAGGCGCTAAAAAATTGGACTATACGATAGACGTTAATGATGTAAAAAAACTAAAGGATGTATGCACCAAGTTTAATGTTTGCATAATGGTTGTTCATCACTTCAACAAAGCAAGAGGCAGTGACAAGAATGGTGATATATTCGATAAAATCAGCGGAACAAATGGGATTTTTGGAACGCTAGATACTGCATGGCTGGTTGATATAGAACGTGGCTCAACTATTGCCCAGTTTCATATCACTGGCCGAGATATTCAAGAATATAACGTTGTCATAGATTTCAATGAGCAAACAATGAAATGGGAATATAGAGGTACCTGGTCAGAAATGGAAGAGGCAAGAGTTCAAAACGCTTATGAAAACGATCCTGTAACTTTAACCATTAAGCATATTCTAGAAAAACATCCCGAGGGTTGGACAGGAACAACGCAAGACATAAAAGATCAGTCTATAGAATTGCCAAAAAGCATAAACGTAACCAATGCAGTTTTAGGAAGAACAATTTCCCAATATAAAGTAAGGTTGGCCAAAGAAGGAGTAGATATAAAAAGAGAAAGAAGAAGATCTAATACTTATTATATTATATCTTCCACATCTGCAACATCTTCCACATCTGCAACATCTTCCACATCTGCAACAGACAACATGGATAGTATGTAAGGTGTGGTTGATGTGGAAGCAGTGTAAGTACCCCTAAGGATACATAAAAAGACTACCACACATAGAAAGGACGTAAAAAAAATGGATTTTTTCAACACTACAAATAAAGAACAAATTAAACAGATGATTAAAGAACGACAGGCAGAAGGTAAAGAGTTTGAGGGTGTTATTATGCCTAACCCCTCAATCTATACACAAATGGCTTTGATGGATCTTGCCAAAGAGATTGGAGAGCTGAAATGTTCTGATCGTAAGAAAAAGAAGATTTATTGCTCGGCTTTAGAACTAGTACAATGGGCAAGATTGGATGTTTATTATAAAGGCTGTGAAGTTATAAGAGACGATGATAATGAAGGAAAAGGAGAATAAGAACATGATTATCACTGAGGATATGATCGAACAAATTAGAGAAAAAGCACATAGTATGCCAGGCATGGGATATGTAACAGTCCTTGAATGTAAGGCTTTGATTATGAATGCAGAAAGTATGGACGAATGGCTTTCAGATATTTATAGATATGGCTATTACGACGGCCAAAAGAGTAACAAAGACCGGTATGATTATAACCACATGGCCATGTATTATAGCGTATTGAATTATCTCCGTAAGAAAGGCACAGATAACGCCTCATACAAAGATTTTAAACAATGGATGTATGAGCTGACGGGGTATAAGTATGATTAAGCTCACAGTAAGCTATGAAGACGAGAAAGAGCTATACAGGGTTCTTTCTCGATTCAAGGGCAAGATCAAGAAGGTCAAGAAGTCAAAGAACAATGAAGGGCCATATAAGAAAGCCTATGTAATGCTAAAGGACGAGTGAAAGGCTCGTCTTTTATAATGGGGGCCAACAAATACCAACATATACGCGCGCACGTGAGGAAATGGGGTATAATGTAACTAGAGGGGTAACAATGAATAGCTATATAGTAGATGATAGACTAGACTTAGAAGAGTTATGCAAACAAATAGATTCTATGTCTGAAGAAGAGCGAAAGAAATATATAGATAAATATGACCGATCAAAGACACCCTATAATAGCTTTATTGATCACACAAAGGATTTTCTTAGTGGTAACTCAATGACAGCTAAGGAATACTGTAACTATGTTGATCAATTTTGGGTGGATCATGAGGAAGATTTGGAGTACTCTGCTGATCCTAATGATCGAAATGACGAGAATACTATTGTGTCACGAATATGGGAACTTGCAGATCGATATGATGCGTGTAGTGAAATTGTAGCTCATGATCCATACTGTATAAACGAAGAACAACTTCGTGAGGGACTAGAGGAAATATTAGGTGCTATATAGAGGTGAGCGATTATGGCTAAAAAGAAGAAAAAGAAAAAAGGTAAGGATAAAGAGGAAAAAAATTTAGGCTATTATGACGGTATTATTTTTTCCGGACTTTCACCGGAAGAACTTGATAAAGAATACGAGAGACTTAAAGAAGAATCGGATAAACTAACCGATTGGCCGGAAATGTGATATAATACTTATGGGCTGAGTCGAGTCTGAGGACAGTCTAAGCATGGGATTTGACATCATTCTTATTCAGCTAAACACAAAAGCGTAAAAAGTGGAGCTCCTTGAAAGAGGGGCTTTTCACTTGATTATAAGGTGTATAAATGCGGTAAGGCATGGTATAATATAGCCATAAGTACCGCAATGATGAAAGGGTTCTTAATTGACGTTTTCCCTTTTATCAAAGTAAGCCTAACTCCGGGCGTGGGAAAGTATGTTTTTCATGATCCCACGCTTTTTTATTCCTCTATTCATATTTTCAGCGTGGGAATCCCCTTGTTTAAGGTCGAGGGAGCCACGCTTTTATTTTTGGTTCTATTCAGCGTGGCGCGACACCTCAAAGGCGCTAGGCCTTGCGCTTAAAAGGCATAGAAAGAGAGGGCAATATATGCCACAAGAAGAAATGGTTGAGGGAATCCAAAACGAACAAAACCCGGAAGAAGTAGAGGCTGTCACTACTGAACAACAGACAGAAGGTGCTGAACAAAGCGAGGAAGAAGATCCTAGAAAGGTCAAGAAGTTTTCAGAGGAAGACTTAGAAAGAATTGTAAAGCGAAGACTTGCACAACAGCACAAAAAATTTGAAAAGATCCTTAACCCCGTAGAAACGGAATTGGATCGAAGAGAACGAGAAGTAACACAAAGGGAGTTTAGAGCAGAAGGTCGGGAACGCCTTTTGAAAGAAGGACTTCCTACAGAATTGATCGAGCTCATGAATTTATCTAATAAAGACGAATTTGAAGATAGTTACACTCATGTATTGAATGTCTTTAAAAAAGTTTTGGGTGATAAAGAATATGAGATCAAGAAAGCCTTTCTAAAAGGAAAACCACCCATTCATGGCGATAAATTCAAAACAGGCAACATTGACAATTTAAAATCTGCTTTTGCTCCTAAAGAATAGATAAAGGAGTGATTAACATGGCCGTAAGTTTAGTTACGGAGTTTCTGCCTTATGTTGATGAAATGTTCTCAACAGAGGCCAAGAAGAGCCTTGTAACGAATAACGATTTCACATGGACAGGCGCTCATACAGTCAAGGTCTATAAGATCAGTACTGCTACCATGAACGACTATGACCGTGAAGGAACGAATGAAGGCAATTCTAGATATGGTACCGTTGCAAGCCTTAACGCAACAACAGAAGAATTCACATTGACAAAGGATAGATCGTTCACCTTTGCCATTGATAAAATGGACAATGACGAAACAGCAAAACAGCTAGCCGGAGCAAGTGCTTTAGCCCGACAGGAGCGTGAAGTCATTATCCCCGAAGTAGATACCTATGTATTCAATAAAATGTGCACAGGTGCCGGAAACGCACCCTCTGCCATTGAATTGACAGAAACAAATATCTATGACGAGATCTTGAAGGCCTCTGAGGCTTTGGACAATGCAGAGGCACCGGACACAGGCCGTGTCTTGATCGTGACCCCTACAACGTACAAACTGTTAAAACAGTGCCCGGACATCACACTAGACAGTGATGTGGCACAGGAACAGCGCCTACAGGGTGTCATTGCTATGGTTGACGGTCTTTCAGTAGTGAAAGTACCGGCCAAGCGTTTACCGGCTCAATTTGGCTTTATGGTATGCCATAAAGTGGCTACCGTGGCACCGGTCAAATTGGAAGATTATAAGGTGCACAGTGACCCGCCGGGGATCAGTGGTGATCTCGTAGAGGGTCGAATCGTATATGACGCTTTTGTATTAGAGAATAAGAAGAACGCTATCTACTACCAGGCTGTAACAGCCGAGGAGTAGATTTACAGAAAGGCAATCTCCTCATAGCAAAAGTGGCTTAGCAAAGAAAAGGTAACAACAGACTGCATATAGGGCACCTCTCCCCCGGGGTGTCCTATTTTTTAAAAGAATGGAGAGAAAATGGAAATGAACGACTTTGAGGAATTGGCTATACTAACAGAAGAATGGTGGTACATGATGGATAAGCTCAAAAAGGCGAAATCAACGTTTTACGATGTCAAGGCGGTTCAGTATGACAAGATCCCATATGATCAGAAGGTCAGTGATCCCACCTTGAAGAAGTTCCTCTATATCGATTCTTTGGAACGTGAGACAGCAGAGGCGGGATTGGCAAAGCACAATAAATGGTGGCTCATAAAAGAGCGTATAGAAAAAATGGAAAAGCCCTATAGTGAAATGCTTGAAGGGTATTATCTTTATCATTGGGATATAGAGAAAATATCGGGCTTTATGCACATTACACCCGGTGAAGGGTTTAGGCTAAAAAGGGAGGCCGTAGAGCAGTATGAAAAGCTCTATTCTGATCTACCTAAATGATACTAATTTGATACTGAAAAACTCAAAATACACATAAAAATGCATATTTTATAAATAATATAAGGAACGATACAGGCTTATATAAAGCTACTTGAACGAGAAAATATGGATACTGTATAATGAATGTATGACAACCGGATATTTTTTTGATTTAGACGGAACTTTGTATTCCAATCGAACACATTCTGTCAACAATCATACGATAGAAGCCTTATCAAAACTACAAAAAAAGGGAAATAAAGTCTTTTTGGCGACAAGTCGTACCCTTAGAGAACTGGATCATTTACCGCAAGCCATGCGAGATTTTCCTTTTGATGCCCGTATTATGGATGGAGGAAGTCGGATCATGGATGCCGACCAAAATGATTTGCGATGTGTATTTCTAACATCAAAAACAATGCACGCGATCGATGCGTTCTGTAAAGAAAACCATTTGATCTATCGATATAGCACATGTTCAGAAAATCTTTGGGGCACTAAGCCAAATCTGTATGCACATCGTGCTTATTTTGATCTCTATCTCTGTGCACCATCTTATAAACCGTATCAAAAGGACAAGGTATTAAATGTGCTTGTCTTTATAAAGGCAGAGGATCAAAAGAGGCTGCAGCCTTTATTAAAAGATTGTGGTATTGTACATTTTGATCATGCGATGGAGATACGAGCCAACCACGTTGATAAAATTGAAGCCATTCAGTGGTGTAAAGAAAGATTTGATTTAGATACGGTCATCTGTTTTGGAGATGGACAAAATGACATTGAGATGATACGACAGGCCGATTTAGGTATTTGTATGCAGAACGGACATCCCGACTTAAAGAAAGTAGCCGATCTAGTAATTGGCGATGTCAATGAAGATGGAATTTATCAGTTTCTAAATGAAAGTCATAGAATATAGGAGGTAATCAATATGGCATACGTATTAGAAAATGAACAATGTAGAGTGGAATGTATAGAAAGAGCCGGACAGATTCAACATTTTCTGGATAAAGATCGTCAGGTGGAAATCATGTATCAGGGAGATCAAGGCTGGTCCGGATTAAATCCAACATTATTTCCTATCGTAGGAAATACATGGACAAAAGACTATAAGATTAACGGACAAACGTATGCGATGAAAAACCATGGTTTGATTCGCTATGCCGATCTTGTCGGAAAACAGGAAAAAGATGCCATTGTCTTCACTTATGATTCCAATGAAGAAACGCGGAAACAATATCCTTTTAATTTTCATTATGAAATGACCTATCGTTTAAAAGGGAAAAAAATATATATTGATTATGCGATCACAAATACAGGAAACGAAGTTATGCCTTTTACATTTGGTTTACATCCGGCTTTTCGTATTCCACAAGAAAAAGGCGAAGCGTTTGAAGACTATTCTTTCGTGTTTGAAAAAGAAGAACATGCCAAGCAATTTGTGATGGATCCAACCGGACAAAGACCGTATTCTTTAAAGGATGTGAATTTTAAAGAATGGAAATGCAGTCGTCAAGATATTGAAGAAGCAGCAACGATCATTTATCAAGATTTACAGTCCAAGTATTTGACAGTTTGTTGGAAGAAAGAACCACGTCTTCGCTTTGATTTCGAGCAATTCCCATATCTTGCGATTTGGACGCATCCAACCACATCGGATTTTATCTGTATCGAACCATGGTATGGTCATGCCGACTTTGAACCCGGACATGATGATTTCTATCAAAGAGAAGGCACAATGTTATTGAAGCCACAGGAAACATTTACGACTGGATACTCTTTTGAAGCTCTATAAACAAAAAGAAAGCGAGATTTTAATTTCTCGCTTTCTGACGTTTTTTCACTTTCAGTAAAACCAACAACTGAAATACGGCATAAACCAGACATACACCTAAAACTGCCCAGGAAGCCAAAGTATACATTCCTGTATATCCAGAATAATAACTGTTATAGACAATCAGTACGCCAATTGCCACATATAATACCGTTTTGAGGAGTACTTTGTTTGTTCCCTGCATTTCAAAATTGTCATAATAGCCACTATACTCTTTAGGTGTAAAGTGTTTTACGGGCTGTTCATTTTGTAGGAATTTATAAAATTTAAATTCCATGAAGATCCAGATCAACAATGAAATGAATATAGTAACCCACCAGGGAATGCCAAACCAGTCACTTAATAAAGTAAACAATACAACAAATACCGAAATGACTAAAATATATCTTTTTCTGTATAAGTCAAAAGTTTTAAAATCATAGATAGGTATATAAACAGCCTTCTTTAAAAAAGGGTGCTTATAAATCGTTCTGTTCTTTTTATCTTGATAGATATTAAAACCTACAGGAGGTGTGATTTCTTGTTGAATATTTGATTTTTTTGCCATAATCTACGCTCTCTTTCCCTTGGTAATTATAAGAGAAATTGAAAGGGAATACAAATGGAATAGAAAAAATACAACAAATTTGTACATTTTAATAATAATCGTTTCATATTATTTAAAAAGTTAAAAAATAGTTTATAATGAAATCAGTACAAAACAGTCGAGAAAGAGGAGGCAAAATGATGTTTGGAAAAGAAAAAAATGCTTGGGAAGAACTGACAGGGATTTATACAGCTCAGGAAATCTACCAGCAGCCTGCAACTTGGGCAAAAACAATTGCACAAATCAAAAATGAAAAAGAAGCCTTGAAAAGTTTCTTGGAACCAGTATTGACAGGCGGTGATGTAGAAATCATCTTTACCGGTGCCGGGACGAGTGAATACGTTGGAAATGCGGTATATTCTTATGTAAACCGTTATACCGACTTCCATGCCAGCAGCTATGCTTCTACTGATATTGTAGAAACGCCGGAAAACTATTTGTCAAGAAATAAGAAAACATTATTGATCAACTTTGCACGTTCTGGAAACTCTCCGGAAAGTGTGGGAAGTGTACAGATGGCTGAAGAAGTCTGCAAAGAAAATGTATCTCATTTGTTCATCACTTGTAATGAAAATGGTGCTTTATCAAAAATGGCAAAAGAAATGGATAATGCCTACTGCATCAATTTAACACCGGAAACACATGATCAAAGCTTTGCGATGACTTCCAGTTTCTCTAATATGTATTTGGCAAGCGTATTGTGCTTCCGCTTGGATGCTTTAGATGAAATGGAAAGCGAAATGCAGACTGTTATCGAACAAGGACAGAAATTCCTGGATGAAGGTTATCAAACATTAGTTGATTTGGTTAACGATTTTGATTATCGTCGTTTGATTTATTTAGGTGCCAACTGCTTAAAAGGTGTAGCACAGGAAAGCCAGTTAAAGACATGTGAATTGACAGCCGGACAGGTTGCGACTTTCTTTGATAGTCCGTTAGGATTCCGCCATGGACCAAAATCAGTGATCAATGATGAAGCGTTAACTGTTGTCTATGTATCCGATGATGCTTATCAAAGACAATACGAATATGATTTGATCAAAGAAATGAGTGGACAGAGAAAGAAAAACCGTATCTTGGCGGTAGCTGCGCATGAATATCTAGAAATTCGTGAATTGGTCGATACGTATGTTAATTTTGATCTGAATGCAGATAAAGACAATATCTTCTTAGGCTTGGACTATATCTTGGCAGCACAGGTTCTGGGATTGTTTAAATCGATCTCTATGGGATGCACACCAGATAATCCATGTCCAACCGGAGAAGTAAACCGTGTTGTTCAGGGTGTAACAATCTATAAATATACAGCAGAATAAGAAGGAGGAACAAAAGAGTGATTGGTTTAATTGTAACAGGACATGGGCACTTTGCTTCCGGATTGACAAGTAGTCTGAAGCTGATTGCCGGTGAACCAAAAAACTATGCGGCAGTCGATTTTGAAGAAACAGATTCTACGGAAGATTTGGCTAAAAAATTGACAGATGCCATGGATTCATTAAAAGAATGTGAAGAAATCATCGTGTTGAGTGACTTGGCCGGAGGCTCTCCGTTTAAAACAGCTGTGGAAATCGGATATCCACGTCAGAATGTAGAAGTGATTGCGGGAACTAACTTAGGTATGCTGGTAGAAATTAACTTAACACGTACTTTTGCGGAAAGTGTAAAAGATCTGGCAGAATCCGCTGTGAATGTAGGAAAAGAACAAGTAATGCGCTTTGTTTATAAGCCAGTGGAACAAGTTGAACCTACAGACGGAATTTAATCAAAAAGTGCGTACTTCTTTACGAAGTACGCATTTTTTATTGGTTGATTGATTTCGCATAGTCGGTAGGCGATAATCCATATTGGAGTTTAAACTTTCGAGAGAAGTAATGAATCGAAGTAAACCCTAACATATCCGATATTTCAGAGATCGTATATTTATGCTCCTGAATTAAGAGTTTTGCCTGATTGAGCTTTAAATTTGAAATATAATGCTTTGGCGTAATATGAATATTAGTTCGAAATAAGCTTTGCAGGCTGCTTCGGGAAATGGAGAATTTCTGGCAGAGATCTTCTACGGTAAAAGCGGTAAAGATATTATTGTGAATAAAGACCAGAATTTCATTTAACAAGGTGTTTTCATAATGTTCCTGCATCGGATTGATATTAGATTCTTCATCGGTTTTCGTATCAAACTGATAGAGCAGGATCAATACTTCTTTTAAATAAGCCAAGGCCATTTCTTCGCTTAAATACTCTTTGGATTGAATGGCTTTCATAAAAGCAGAGAGAACGTTATAAATATCTTTTCTTGTCTTAAAGACACGATTCATTAAAGAAACATCCATTTTGGTTTCCATATCAAACATGATGGTCAAATAGGAACATGTGCTTTCATTATCGGTGCTTTGTGTATGAAATTGTCCGGGATAATAGATAATCAAATCATATTTGTTTAGATGATATTCCTTACCATCCAGGGTCATATCTAATTTTCCGTGATCAATATAGGTCAATTCATAATAATCGTGGCTTTCACCAGGAAATACATAGTTTGATTTTCGCACCTGATAAAAACAAGTTAAAATTTCTTTTAAATTGATCTTGGAAACCATGCGTTGATAGATAAAAGGCTCCTTCATTTTCTTCTGGTTTAAACCAGAGGGAGAATAGACGACTTGCACTTTACTGTCATTGGAGATGGATACAAAATTAAAATAAATACCCGGTTGCAGACGAATAGCCCGATGAATGACAAATTCATCGTATTGAACACCATCTTTACTGACAACTAATAAGACGATTCCTTTTTCACAGGAAATATAGACCGGTGCATGGGAATAGTAGAAAGAATCAAATTCCTTATTGGACAAATATAGTGAATTAGAGACAGTAGATTCACCTTGAATGGCTGATTTCATGTCATAGAATACACTTCCGAATGTTTGAAAGAGATAATTAGTAGTTCTTTTTAACATAGTTTTTACAACCTTTCCGTTAATTAAAGATAATTTGTGATATTTTGCTCTTAAAAGAGTTAATGTTTATGGCTTTTAATTATAAATTACATTTCTTTAATAAAAAGTATAAACTTATAAATAAAATGTGTAAAGGAAAAATGAAAGGTTGTATTATAATAATATCAGATAGATTTTCGTGGAAAGAAAGCGCTATCATGAAAGGAGAGAGAATATGCCAAACATTTTATTAACTCGAATCGACAATCGTTTGATTCATGGTCAGGTTGCAACACAGTGGTCTGGTGTTTTAGGGGCCAACTTACTGTTAGTTGCCAATGACGCAGTTGCAGGTGATGAATTCCGTCAGGGATTGATGAACATGGCTGCTCCGGCTTATGCTCAGACTCGTTTCTTCTCTATTCAGAAGACGATCGACATTATCGGAAAAGCAAGTCCTGCGCAGAAAATCTTTATCATCTGTGAAACTCCACAAGATGTTTTGAAACTTGTGGAAGGCGGTGTTCCAATTAAAAAAGTAAATATTGGAAACATGCACATGGCCGAAGGTAAACGTCAGGTAGCTACTTCTGTAGCTGTAAACGATGACGATGTTGCCTGCTTTAAAAAATTGCAGGAACTGGGTGTTGAATTAGAAATTCAGCGTGTACCTGATATCGCACCGGAAAGCCTAGATAAGCTTTGGAAATAATCTAAAGTGTTTAAGGAGAAAAGAATATGGACATTAATGTTATCGAGTTAGTGTTGTTGGCCATCGTTACTTTTATCTTTGCGATTGACCAGTTCTCACTGACAGAAATTATTTACCGTCCTATTATCGCTTGTCCAATCATGGGTATCATCTTGGGTGATGTTCAGACTGGTCTTGTAGTAGGCGGTACTTACGAACTAATGATGATTGGTAATATGCCAGTCGGTGGAGCACAGCCTCCGAACGCTGTATTAGGTAGTGTTGTTGCCATGGTATTTGCTGTAAAAGCAAACTTGGATGTAAACGCTGCATTAGGTGCATGTATGATCTTTGCTACATTTGGTCAGTACATTGTTACTTTATTGTTCTCAGCTGCTTCTGGTTTAATGTCAACTTGTGATAAAGCGGCTGCTGAAGCAAATCCAAAAGGAATTACTCGTGCCTTGAATATCCATATGGTATGTTTAGGTGGATTGTTCGCTGTTATCGCTATCATCGCTTACGTTGGTGGTACAGCAATGTCTGAACCTTTACAGTCTTTAGCAGATAATGCATCTTGGTTTATGGGTGGTTTAAGTGCTGCTGGTGGAATGATGCGTTTCGTAGGTTTCGGTATCCTGTTAAAGATTATGATGTCTAATGATTTGTGGGGATGGTTGTTGGCCGGTTTCGTGTTCGCATTGGTAATCGGAAATATCGCTCCTCTTGCAAGCGCAACATTGATCTTAGTTGCATTTGTAGGTATCTGTTTCGCATTATTAGACTTCAAACTGACAACTATTGAAAAGAACGCTCAACAAGGAGGTGTAAGTGATGGAATCTAATGTAATGACTTCTTATAAAGATACAACTCCAGCTCCTAGACTTGACAATAAAACGTTAAATAAAATGGTTTGGCGTTCTTGCCAGTTGCAGGCATGCTTCAACTATGAACGTATGCAATCTGCTGGTTGGTTGTGGGCTTTGTTACCAGGTCTTCAGAAAATCCATACTAATAAAGATGACTTGGCTGCTTCTATGACACACAACATGGATTTCTTGAATACGCATCCATTTGCCGTAACATTTGTTATGGGTATCGTTCTTTCAATGGAACAGATGAAGACGGATATTCAGACGATTCGTTCTGTACGTATTTCTGTTGCTGCTCCATTAGGAGGAATTGGTGATGCATTGTTCTGGTATACTTTGATTCCTATTACTGCTGGTTTGACTGCTAATATGGCAATTGAAGGAAGCTTCTTAGGACCAGTTCTGTATTTCATCATTGCCTTTGGTGTTGAAATGGCTTTGCGTTATGGACTGATGTATTGGTCTTATAACTTAGGTATGAAGGCTGTTCAGATGATGACAGCTAACGCAAAAGCATTTACACATGCTGCCAGTGTATTAGGTGTATTCGTTGTAGGTGCTTTGATTTCTAACTACGGTGCTGGAACTAAATTAGGTATTTCCATTCCTAATGGTCAAACAGTAGCTGAAGATGGAGAAACAATGGTAGATGTATTCATCAATATTCAGGATTACTTGAATATGATCCTTCCTTGTTTGATTCCATTACTGTTCACTTTGATGTGCTACTTCTTGATTTCTAAAAAAGGATGGACACCGGTTAAGTGTATCGGATTGTTCTTATTGATTGGTATCATTGGTGGCGTCTTCGGTATTTGGGCAGGAAGCTATACTCCATTAGTACCAGTTCCTTGGAACGTAGTTGCTTAATAAAAAATTTAATTCTCTCGAATTTCAGAAGAGCTCTAACGAGCTCTTCATTTTTTTGTAAAAAAAGAGTGATAATCCATAGATTACCACTCTACAACTTCATCATCATCAACTTTTTCTTTTTCTGCTTTCAAAATCTCATATTCTTTAAAAGAAGTTACAATACCAGAGTCGATCTTTTCATGGGAGCCTTCCAATATTTCTATATTGTTTTTGAATGCAGAACTTTGTGTCAATTTTTCTCCAATATTATTTTTTCGTAACATTGTTGGAGTTTTATTGATTTCTACAAAAATAGTTTCGGTTTCATAATACTTGGCTTTTGGATCAATACCTGTAGATGCATAAAGTTCATCTAAAATGGCCTTACAGAACAAACGAATCGTTGAGAAATCAGCATTACTTTTAAAAATCACAAAAGGAATTCTATCGTTTGTCACCTTTAATGGTTGTGAAGTGATGAATTTGTGAACCAAAGCATCGTAGCATTCTTCTTGAATATAGTTCATATATTCTTTGTATTCAGAATTTTTCAATGCTTCTTCTTCATTCATGAGCAATTCAAAATAAATCGTTTTGTTTATGCTGCAATGTTTAAAAAATGTGCCTTTGGTACTCGTAGTATATAGGGCAGGATATTTTTTTGACATAGTTTCCTCCTAATCTGTTCCTATTTTACTACGTTTGAGCTCAGTAAGAAAGTATAGATTCATAAGGATTCCTGGGCTTTTATATCGAATTGAACTCGGTAATAAAAAGTCAGCTATTTTAGTCCTGGAAGATGTGTTTTCTATGATAGTCCATGTAGAGCTTTCTATTTTCACTCATATATTTAGGATTCAAATCTTTTAGATTGTAATGTTCCGGATGTTTTAAGTGTTTTGAAATAATCAGTGTGCCATCGTCCTGATAACTGATGTAGCCTTGATCAAATAGAAAATCGTGGTTTCGACAAAGCAGTAATCCGTTATTATGATCGGCTGCTTCAAAAATATGGGCACAATCTCTAAATGGTTTGATATGACTGGCAATCAGCATGTGAGGCATATGAATTCCGCAAATAGGGCAGGTACGATCAAATTCATGCATTAAAGTGTCTTTGAAATAGACTTGCAGATCTTTTGAAATGTCTCGGTTGGTAGGAATTCCTTTTTTTGGCATAACGTTGTATAAAAAGTCTCTATTCTTTAAAGGTACGATTGTTCGGTCTTCATTTTTATAAGGTATGTATTTACTTTTATGGATGATGGAATCGGTATATAAGATTGATAATGTATCACTGACAATCTTTTCTGGGTCTTCTTTTTCCATTTGTTCGATATAATACAATATTTTTTTATCTTTGATCTCAAAACCATTGTTTCTCCAGAAGGCTGCATCAGTATGAAACATTTGCCAATAAGACAAGATTTCGGTAATACTGTTAGGTTTAGAACGCGCAAAAATAACAGCACAAGGGAATAGGTCCACTTCTTCCTGTAGCCATTCTAAAGCTTTGTGTTGATATAATATATCAATAGCTTGTAAAATAGTCGTTCTTGCTAATTGTGTTTTTTCTTTGACTCTGTGAATCAATTCTTCTCTTGATTGACTTTCTAAACTGGATTCATTGATGGCTAGTATGATCTGTTTTAAAGTATTCTTGTTCATATCCTCATTTTAGCATAAGAAAAGGCTGAAATGTATCAGCCTTATTCGTTTACTAATTGTTCCTGTTTTGTCGCGAATGTATATTCTTCGATTGTATATGCTACACGTGCTTTGATCAATGCTTCCGGTGTGTTTTCCAGTTTGCCTTCACGAACCAGTGTATATTGGATTGGCATATATTGTGACAACAATGGTAGTGATACCGGATGTTCTTTTAAGTTATTCAGTAATTTGTTTAAAGCCTCTTGTACTTTTGGATTTGGCATGTAGTAGCGAGAACGATCGGAGAAAGAATATTTTCTCTTAAAGGCAATCTCTTTTTCGGTACCATGATAATATGGTGCCCATTTACCTGGATTTTCTAACATGACTTCATCTAAGACTTCTTTGAAGTGACTGGTTTCAAAATCGTAAACCTGAGCCAGTTCTTCTTCGATGCAACAAAGGCTAAAGATGCCTTCACGAGCTGCATATGTAAGACCTGGTCCTACTTTTAAGATGCCTACACCATCTTCAATCAGTTCTTTTAATTTGTATTTTGTCTGATAGTCTGTGGAATGACCTTCAAATACCAGATTATCGAATTCTTTGATGCTGGCCATAAGATCTTTGGCTCTTTCTCTGTCATATTCTTCGCAACCGGCATCTTTTTCCTCTACACCTGGTTGTACAACAGCTGCCATAACGTATTGCCATGCATCCTGAATGCCCATATCTTCAAAGGCTTTTTCAAAGGTTTGTACGGTTGACTTGAAGTCCTCCGGCTTTGTCACCTGCATACCGGCATCTTCTTCTACAGCTCCGCCTGGAATCGGTACTTCACTTCCTACGATATACACCGGATGGATCGCATCAGGATTTTCCTGTAAAAGTTCCTGATAAGCTTCTTCACAAACTTTTGCCAGTGTTGCACCACGACGGGCAATCGTCTCATCACTTAAACGTGTATTTGGATCATCATCGGCCACTTTCATGCTGGTGTCGATATGAATCTTTGTGAATCCGGCACGAACATAATCATGAACCAGTGTTTTGGCATAATCCATGGCTTCGGCTTCTGGTTTGTTGCTGACGGTGAGTGGCCCTAAGTGATCGCCACCTAAGAAAATGCGATCTTTGTCCAGTCCTACTTTACCGGCGACATCCAGACAGTATTTATAGAAATCTTTAGGAGTCATTCCTGAATAACCGCCGTTTTGATCCACCTGGTTGGCCGTTGATTCAATCAATACACATGAATTTTGTTTTTTTGCGGTTTCAATAGCCGCTTCAATGACAAAGCTGTTACTGGAACAACAAGAATAAATTCCCACAGCTTCTCCTTGTTTTTGTCGTTTTATGATGTTTAATAATGGATTTTGTTTTGGCATAATGTATCCTCCTGTTCAAAACCATTATACTATTCTATTTGCACAAGTTCATCTTTTTCATAAAATATACAAATAAAAAAGACAAAAAGATAAAACTTGTTGAAAAAGATAAAACGTTTACGAAAAAAGATACGAGAAGAAGGGTAGGCTATGTTATAATTTGAGTAACATATGGAGGTATTATATGAAGGTAGTTGTTTGTAAAGATTATGATGAAATGTCGCAGAAGGCATTTGAAGTCATGAAAGAAGTTGTCACTAGCAAGCCAGGTGTTGTATTAGGGCTTGCCACAGGAAGTTCCCCTGTAGGATTGTACAAATGTATGATCAAAGATCATGAAGAAAATGGAACAAGCTATAAGGATGTCGTAACATATAACTTGGATGAATATGTTGGTATCGATAGAAGCAATCCACAGTCTTATTACACATTCATGAAAGAGAATTTGTTTGATCATATTGATATCGATCCAAATAATACACACGTTCCTTATGGATCTACAAAAGAAGACTGCGAAGGCTATGAAAAAGAACTGGAAAAGGTTTCCATCGATCTGCAGTTGTTAGGAATCGGTCGTAACGGTCATATTGGATTTAACGAACCAGGTACACCATTTGATGAAATGACACACATCGTAGATTTAACACAAAGTACGATCGAAGCCAATGCTCGTTTCTTTGACAATGATATGAACAAAGTGCCAAAACAAGCTATCACTATGGGAATTGGTACGATCATGAAATCCAAGAAAGTATTGATGGTTGTTTCCGGACAGGAAAAAGCAGAAGCTGTTAAGGCAACTGTAGAAGGTCCTGTCACAACAGATATGCCGGCTTCCGTTCTACAAAATCATCCGGATGTTACTTTGGTTGTTGATGAAGCAGCTGCAAGCTTATTAAGTAAGTAAAGTGTTAAGAGCGGATTCGTTTGAATCTGCTTTTTTTCATGCAGGGAATAGAATCATTTGCTCTGTATGAAAGAATAGTTTAATATATAGCTATGAAAAAATGGATTTATCGAATATTAATGATGATTTGTATTGGCGTATTTGGGTTTAGTGCCTATCAGCTTTGGACAATCTATAACACACAGGATACTGTAAAGAAAGAAACAGAAGAATTGGAAAAGCTGGTTGTTTCATCGGATGATGCCAATTTATTGGAACCGGATTGGGATCAGCTGTTGGCGCAAAATCCGGATATTGTCGGTTGGATCTATATTCCGGGGTGTGAAATATCGTATCCGGTCGTACAGGGAAGCGATAACAGCTTTTATCTGGATCATACGATCAGTGGAGAATACAATCGTATGGGATCGATTTTTCTAGATGCACAGGCTTCAAGTGATTTTAGTCAGGATAATTCGATTGTCTATGGGCACTCCGTAGATATCGGTGGGATGTTTACTAATCTGGCTAATTTTGATGATCAAAGCTTTTTTAACGAGCATCCGGTATTTTATTTACTGACACCTACGCAAAACTACAAGTGCTCGATCGTGTATTTTGCCAAGACGACGGATGGTTCGGTTTATTACACGACTTCCTTTGGCAGCTATCGCAATGAGCGTTTATCGGAAATGATGGCTTCGGCACAATATACCAATGAGGTCGATACATCGAATGGTTCCTTCATTACTTTATCAACTTGTGATCTGGATTATGGATTTGACAGTGATCAGCGGTTAGTGTTGATGGGAAAACTGGAACCTACGCAGGAATCTATTGAAATCGTGGACTAAAAGTCCACTTTTTTTATGATTTTATGATATACTTTCTAAGATATGAAAATAGTTTGTGTAACAGGCGGAACGGGAGGACATATTTACCCCGCATTAGCCTTATTGGATAAATTTAAAGAACAGGATCCATCTTGTGAAATTTGTTGTATTGGAAATGATGATCGTATGGAAGCGCAGTTGATTCCGGAAAAGGGATATCCTTTTCAATCTTTACATACATCGGGTTTAGTCGGATCACCATTAAAAAAGATGAAAGCCATACTGCAGCTTTTTATCGCTTATCAAAAAAGTAAAAAAATCTTAAAGGATTTTAACCCTGATTTTGTCATTGGTTTTGGTGGTTATGTCAGTGCACCGGTTATTTTGGCAGCGCATCATTTGCACATTCCGACTTTGATCCATGAACAGAATTCTATTGTCGGAAAGGCCAATCAGCTGGTCATGAATAAAGTGGATCGTATCATTACATGTTATGAAAAGTGCGATGAAGTTTTTCCCAAAGAAAAAACATTCTTACTGGGGAATCCAAGAGCGACAACGGCTAAAGAATCAGAATTTGATCAAGCTTATTATGATACATTCCAATTAGACTCGAAAAAAAAGACGATCTTGATCATGATGGGCTCGCTTGGCTCCAGCAGTGTCAATCAGTTAATGAAAGATGCTTTGAAGGGCATTGAGGACAATATACAGTTTATTTATGTTTGTGGAAAAGATAATCTGCAGGATGCGGCTTTGTTTAAAGAATTAAAGAATGTTCATGTCACCGGTTATGTGGATACTTTGAAAATTTATAAAAAAATAGATGGTATGATCTGTCGTGCGGGTGCGACAACACTTGCGGAAGTTACGGCTTTAGGAATTCCATCGATTTTGATTCCTAGTCCTTATGTGGCGAATAATCATCAGTTTTATAATGCCAATGTCTTAGTAGAAAAAGGGGCTGCTTTGATGATTGAGGAAAAGGATCTTAACGCAAGTACGTTGAATAAAAGTATCATAGAATTGTTTATGGATCCAAAAAAGATGGAGAGTGTTCATAAACAGGCATTAAAATTGGGGCGTCCTAATGCCGCATACGATATCATTGATCTATGCAGATCATGTATCCAACAGGGGGAAAGAAAATGAGTATACAGGAAAAACTGGCTGTTTATGGCCGGGTGCTATGTAACGAATCTATGAAAAAACATACAACGTATCGCATTGGTGGTACGGTGGATTATTTTATATATCCGAAAAATGAATTGGCTTTGACAAGAATTCTTCAGATTTTAAAGGAAGAAAACATACCTTACCATGTTTTGGGAAGAGGTTCTAATATTTTATGCAGCGATGCCCATTTTCATGGTGCAATCATCAATTTAGATCGAACGTTAAATGACTTTTTCTTTGAAGAAGATGGGGTGTTGCTTGCACAGGCAGGTTGTTCTATCATCAATCTTTCGGTAGAAGCGATGAAACGTTCCATGAGTGGTTTGGAGTTTGCTTCCGGAATACCAGGGTCTATCGGCGGTGCTCTTTATATGAATGCCGGTGCCTATAAAGCTAACATTGCTTCTTTATTAAAGGGTGTCTATGTATGGAAAGACGGATGTATAGAATGGATGGATCCAAAAGATTTAGATTATGATTATCGTCATTCGATTTTTCAGAAGCACAAAGACTGGCTGATCTTAGGGGCTTGTTTTCAGTTGAACAAAGGCGATCGAAAAGAAATTGAGGCTTTGATGGATTCACGTCGCCAAAGAAGAATGGATGCACAGCCTTTAAATATGCCATGTGCCGGCAGTGTGTTTCGCAATCCGGAGTCGATTCCGGCATGGAAATTGATTGAGCAGTTGGGTCTTAGAGGGTATGAAATCGGTGGCGCGCAGGTTTCCTTGAAGCATGCCAACTTTATTGTCAATAAGAACGGAGAAGCTAAGGCAAAAGATGTACTGGATCTGATTTCATTAATCCAGACAAAGGCAAAAGAAGAATATGGAATCGATTTGATCACAGAAGTGGAGCACTTGGTTTGGTAAAGAAAACAAAAAGGTTTCAATTTCAGTTTGGGTTAAAAGCTTGTTACGTATTAAGTGCGATCATCTTTCTTCTTTCCAGCTTCTTAGTGTATTTTTTTTCCAATGATTCAAAGGTCAAGGTTATTGCCTGTACCGGAAATTATTACTATTCGGATCAGGAGATCTTGCGTACAGCGCATGTAGGTCCACAGACGCGTTTGTGGCTTACACCTATGTTCATGGTTTCCGATGCCGTAGAAACACTGCCTTTGATAGATTCTGTGCAGATTCATCGATCGGGTGGAAAACTGGAAATCGATGTACAGGAAAAAACGGTGATCGGCTATTATGTGCAGGATGATTCAAACTATGTGTTGACGTCTAAGGGAGAATCCATCAAGATTGATGAAGAGGATCTGATGCAGATTGTGCATTTTCCTTTGTTGAGTGGATTTGATGAGAAACAGCTAAAAAATATTGCCGAGCAGTTTCAGGAGCATAAAAAAGAACTTTCTCGTGATGTGATCGAAAAGATAGCGGAAATCATCCCATATGAATCAACCTATGATAAAAATATGTTACAGATCACGATGCAGGACGGGAATAAAGTTTATACGACTCTGGAATCGTTATACATGATCACCAATTATTCCAGCATGTTAAACCAGCTGGAAGGAAAAAATGTCTGTCTGATTCTGGATAAGGATAATTCTGCGATTGAAAAGATCAACTGTGATCAGTTAAGCGGAAATAAACCAAAAGAGGAAACAGAAAAAGAAAGTGAAGAAGATACGACTTCGCAAGACGAAAATGCCGGCGAAGAGACAGTACCGGAAGAACAGCCGGAAACAGAAACCGGAAATTATATCGACAAGGCATCGGACTGGCAGACGGATCCAAATTTTGGCTTGCAGTATAGCGCCTCTTTAAATCTATACTATGATCCGGGTACAGGAACTTATTATCAATGGAATGATACGACACTATCGTTTGATGTGGTAAATTAGCTTTGAATGCGGTATAATTAACAATACGAACAGGAGGTATTTGTATGCCTATTAATAAATCAACTGAATACGGACAAATTTCAATTTCACTGGATGCGATTGCCAGCCTGGCCGGTGGTGCCATTACCGAAAGCTATGGTGTGATCGGTATGACAAGCCAGAAGGCAATTCGTGATGGATGGGCTGAGCTTTTAAAGAAAGAAAACTATGCCCGTGGTGTCATCGTAACGCAGAAAGAAGAAGGTCTGGTTTTGGATCTTTATATCATTGCGCTGCAGGGAATCAAATTAAGTGAAGTTGTCAATGAAGCACAAAAACGTGTAAAATACGTCCTGGAAAAAACATTGGAAGTTAAATGCCTTGAGGTAAATATTTACGTTCAGGGTGTTCGTTTGGAGAAGTAGGTGTGAAGATGGAAAGAATCAACAGTCAGCTATTAAAAGACATGTTGACCTCCGGTATGAATAATCTGGCTAACCATTCTGCCGAGATCGACGCTTTGAATGTCTTCCCTGTACCGGATGGGGATACAGGAACCAATATGAATCTGACCTTTTCAAACGGGGTCAAAGAAGCTTTAAAAGAAGATGCCGATACGGTAGGAAAAATCTGTAAGACGCTTTCTCGCGGTTTGTTGATGGGAGCCCGTGGAAACTCAGGAGTTATCACATCACAGATTTTTCGAGGTTTTTATCAGGCTGTAGAAGATTTAGATGAGATCGATGCGATGCAGCTGGCCAATGCTTTGGTCAATGGATCTCGTGTTGCTTATCGTGCTGTCATGCGTCCGGTTGAGGGAACGATTTTGACCGTTGTGCGTGAGGCTGCCGATTATACGTATGCTTATACAGTGACTGAAGAAATTGAGGATTGTGTTCAGGTTCTTCAAAAAATGGTCGATGAAGCGAACGCATCTTTAGAGAGAACACCAGAGCTTTTACCGGTTTTGGAAGAAGTCGGTGTTGTCGATAGTGGTGGAAAAGGTCTTTGTGTCATTTTAGAAGGCTTCCTTTCCGCTTTGCAGGGGAATGTCATTGCGGCAAGTGATGCGGCCGAAGTGAATGAGCATGCGCAGACAAAAGTACAGGGCGGTGAAGAAGAGTTTGGATTCTGTACCGAGTTTATTTTGCGTTTGAATGAAAACGGAATTCGTCATTTCTCAGAAGAACAGTTTAAGGAAGAATTGGCAACGATCGGTAATTCGATCGTCTGTGTACAGGATGATGATCTTGTAAAAGTTCATGTACATACATTAGAGCCTAAAACGGCTATTAAAATGGGAAAACGTCAGGGTCGTTTTGTCAAACTGAAAGTAGAAAACATGCAGGAGCAGCATGACAACATTCTTGAAAAAGAAGAAGCTGCACCAGTTGTTTCGAAACGTGAACACCAAAAATATGCGATCATCACAGTAGCACCGGGTGCCGGCGTAGATCAGATGTTCAAAGAGTTAAGAGCCGATATCGTGATCGGCGGTGGACAGACAATGAATCCAAGCACGGAGGATTTTGTCAGTGCCGTAAATCAGCTGGATGCTGAACACATTTTGATCTTACCGAATAATTCCAATATCGTTTTGGCAGCACAACAGGCACAGAGTGTTTGCGAAGATCAAGATATTCATGTCTTGCCGACAAAGACGATTCCACAGGGGTTGAGTGCTTGTGTTATGTTTAATCCGGAAGTTGAACTGGAAGAAAACCTGGCAGAAATGCAGGAAGCCATTGATCATGTGAAATCCGGTGAGGTTACTTATGCGATCAAAGATACGACTTATGAAGGCTTGGAAATTAAGAAAGATGAATATATGGGTATCTTTGGCAAAGATATCGTTGTATCTTGTCCGGATTGTCTGGAAGCTTCCAAAGCGCTTGTGGATAAAATGGTCGATGAAGACAGTGAGCTTGTCACTTTGATTTATGGTAAAGAAGCTACCAAGGAACAGGCGCAGGCTTTAGCCGATTATATTGAAGAAACAAGCGATGCCGAAGTTGAAATATATGATGGCAAACAGCCAGTATATTCCTTTATCTTAGGAGTCGAGTAAATGTATGCCTGAGCAATCAGGCATTTTATTTTTTTAGGAGATTTAGAGATTTATGATTTATTTGACAAGTGATACACATCGAGAAATTGATATTCATAAGATTAATCCAGATGAATTTGTGGAAGGTTTAAAATTAAACCGTGATGATTTTTTGATCATCTGTGGTGATTTTGGCTGTATCTGGGATGGTGGCAGTGGAGATCGTTTCTGGTTGAACTGGATCGAATCCTTGCCATGGACAACATTGTTTATTGATGGAAATCATGAGAACTTTGATGTATTACAACAATATCCGGAAGAAATGTGGCATGGTGGAAGAATTCATCGGATTCGTTCCAACATCTATCATCTGATGCGTGGAGAAATCTATACCCTCAAAAACAAGACTTTCTTTGCGTTTGGTGGTGGTTTTTCTCATGATCGCATGTATAGAAAAGAACACGAAACATGGTGGCAGGAAGAAATCCCTACACCGGAGGAATGTGAAAATGCCATGAAGAATCTGGCTGCCCACAACTGGAAAGTGGATTATATTTTAACGCATGATGTCTTTTCTTCTCATCCGTTATCTAAGAAATATGAAACTACATTAGATGGATACGGAAAGGATCGAAAAAATCTACATGTTTTTTTAGAACAGGTAGAAAAGAAAGTGGATTATAATGTATGGTTCCATGGTCATTATCATACGGATCAATTGTATAGAACAAAAGAAGATCGACCGGTACTTTGTCTATTTGATCAAGTCATCTGTTTAAATGACTTTATGAAGGAGCTAAATGAATCCTAGTATCATCTTATCTTTAATTTGACTTTATTCTTTTTCATTCTATCACTTGTATTTTTGTCTGGTGTACCATTCTTTTTACTAAAGCAAGTGCATTTGGACTTTGATCAGGCATTTGAAATATATAAAAAAATGAGAGGATCAATCCTCTCAAATTTTTTTATAAGATATCACTTAAATTTTCATCGATTGTCTTTTTCAATGTATCAAACGAATGATTGAAACGCTGCTGATCATTTTCGTTTAATGGAAGGCTGATGACTTGTTCGATACCATTTGATCCTACAACGGTTGGTGTACCAATGAAGTAACCTTCACGACCATATTCACCATTTTGATAACTGGATACCGGTAAGATGGCCTTTTCATTATTTAAGATGGCAGAAACGATACGTTTTAATGCCAAACCGATGCCGTAGTAAGTAGCTTTTTTAAGTTCGATAATCTTATAAGCTTTATCACGAACACTGATATAAATATCCTGAAGCTCGCTTAGTTCGATATTGTTTTCATCCAGGTATTCCAACAAATGTTTTGTACCAATATATGTATGGATCCAAGGAACAAAGCTGGAATCACCATGCTCACCCATGATATAGGCATGTATATTTGAAGAGGCAAAGCCTAAACGTTCGCTCAATGCATGACGCAAACGGGCGGAGTCAAGTACCGTACCGGAACCGATGACATGATTCTTTGGCAGACCGCTTGTTTTCCAAGCTACATAAGTCATGATATCGACAGGGTTATTGGCAACAACCAGTAAACCATCAAAATTATTTTTCTTTAATTCTTCACAGACACCTTTTGTGATATTCGCATTAATCTTTACAAGTTCCAAACGGGATTGGCCAGGTTTTTGAGCAGCACCGGCTGTTAAAACAACGATGTTTGTGTCCGCAGCATCGGCATAGCTTCCGGCAGTGATCTTCATTTTCGAGTTGGCATACAACAAGCCGTCACTCAAATCCATTTGTTCACCCTTTGCTTTATCAGTATTTACATCGACTAAAACCAGTTCATCAATTCCTTTTTCGGAAAGTAATGAATAGGCAAAGCTCATTCCGACAAAGCCGGTTCCGACAAGCATGATTTTTCTTTTTTGGATTTTTTCACTATTCATAATATGATCTCCTCCTATTGTTTATCACTATAATCACATTATAGTTCATTTAGTTAGTACAGACAAATAAAACACTTATAAAAACGCATAAAAAAACAGGGGAGTTTCCCTGTTAGCTGGACTGTTGTTGCAGCGTGATCTGTACATCGATCGTTTTTCCATCTCTGGAAACGGTCATGGAAACCGTATCACCGATTTTGTGCTCGCGCAATATAGCTTTTACTTCGGCTGATGTGCTGACTTCCTTGCCATCAAAACTGATGATACGATCGCCTTGTTGCAAGCCGGCCTTATCGGCAGCTCCACCTTGTACAACTTGTACGATATAAACACCGTCTTCCATATCAGAACGTCTTAAACTGTTGGAAGAACTATAATCGTATAGTGATACATTCAGTGCTGGACGACTGGTTACAGAGCCATTTTCAATCAGTTCATCGATGATATCCATCGCACCATCGATTGGAATCGCAAAGCCTAAACCTTCTACACCGGTTGAGCTTTCTTTGGCGTTTACGATACCAATCAGGTTACCGTTGGCATCAAAGAGGCCACCACCAGAGTTGCCGGGGTTAATGGCTGCATCGGTCTGCAGTAAGGTCATAGTTTCATCTTCTACGGTAATTTCACGATCCAAAGCCGAAATGATACCGGTTGTGACTGTACCGCCTAATTCACCTAATGGGTTACCAATCGCAATGGCCGCATCGCCTACCTGCAGCGAGCTGCTTTCACCAATGGTTGCCGGAGTAAGTCCGGATGCATCGATTTTGATCACGGCAAGGTCTGTCTGTGCATCGGTACCAACTAATTGAGCTTTGTATTCCGTTCCATCCTGAGTACGTACTGCAATGGAAGTAGCGCCTTCAATGACATGGTTATTTGTGATGATATATCCATCTTCTGAGAAAATAACCCCGCTTCCGGCCCCTTGTTGCACATACTGTCCGAAAATACTGTTTCCGCTGGTCACAGCTTCTGTCGTGATTTCGACAACGCTAGGCCCACACTTAGCGGCAATATCGCTGACATCTTCAATCTGGTTTCCGCTTCCGGCATTACCGGATTGTTTGTTGACTGTTATGCCGCTTCCGGAATGTAGATTTGTTGCTATTAAAGCACCTCCAAAACCAGCCAAAGCACAGAGAACGACCAAACAGATTCCAAAGATGATCATCTTGTTGGAAATAGCTTTTGACCTGCGCGGCTCGAATTGAGGTGGGGTTTGATTTTTATCCATCATATTGACTCCTCCTTCTTGATGGAATAGTTCTTTATCCTTTTTACAGATGGTAGTATATACTAAAATTGTGTCATAAAACAAACAGTAATATGTGAAATAACAGTTTTTTTTAACTTGATTTTCAAAAAAATGTGAAATTTTTGTGCAATTCATTTCATAAAATTTACATACAGAATCGCTGAGTCACAATGAAACCTGCAAAGAGAACAGAATTACTGAAGTTTTCAACTTTATAGAAGTTCATTTTATGATAATAATACTAAAAATAAGGGAAATGACAGGGGAATTGACGAATTCTAATTTCCGTATTTGTGTAAAAGTGCTATACTAAAAAAGTAAATATAAGGAGGATCTGAATATGCCTGCAAAGAAAACTGAAACGAAAGATACAGTGACTAAGAAAGGAACGAAGCCAGTTGAAACCAAAGCTAAGAAAACAGCGGCTCGAACAAAGACAACAAAAAAAGCTGAGCCGAAAGCAAAAGAAACGGTTAAAAAGGCAGCGAAAACTAAACAGACAGTTAAGAAAACAGAAACTCTCAAAGACGATAAAACTAGCGTGGAAGCTGTTAAAGATGACAAAGTAAAAGAAACAAAGAAGACAACTGCCAAAAAAGCACCTGCCAAGAAGACAACAACAAAGAAAACGACAACGAAAAAGACAACAGCTGCCAAAACCGCAAAGAAATCAACAACGAAAAAAACGGACACAAAACAAAAAATGGAACAGTATAATCAGTTCTCACTGGATACATGCATAGATATGGCTAAGGCTATGGGTATTGATATGGGGTATGATCAATATGCACAGCTTTTGATGGATCAATCCGATACGAAAGAAATCGTAAAGACGATTTTAGAACAATATCCGATCAAAGCCGATGCCTTTAGTTATGAAGAAGACGGTTATGATCTAGATTTACTGGAAGTATTAGTGACTAAGGTTGCGCAAACCGTAACAATCAAAGCCAGTGATTATGCAGCTATGGGCAAAGAAATCGAAGCTCATGAAGCGTATGTGATCAGTGAAGAAAGTCTGGACAATAACGATGAATACAATGCCGATTTTGATTTGGTTCGTCGCTTATTGATGATTGCCCAAAGAAAAGACATTCATACGATGTCTGATTTACAGACAATCGTTACAGCCGATGCGACAAAATTGATTGAAAAATTCATGGATGTTGCTTATGCCGTATTAAAAAATTGGCAATACGATGATGTGAAGTATTATGAAAACTTTATCTATGCCGTATTAAGTCAGTTCAACGATCTCTATCAGGCTTATGAGAATAAGGCTATGATGGATGTCGCAGATCTATATATAGAACATGGTGATTATGGTTTGGGCGATGCCAACTATGCTTACATTCTTCGTGAAAATCAAATCAAAGATTACATCTATTATCGATATGCCAAGGCTTATGAACACATCGATTATGAAAAATCCAGAGCGATTGCCAATGAGGCCTTGCAGTTTGTCGATGATCGATATACGTATTATCCAAATATACGTCAATTACTGGAGAACTAAGTTTCTTCAGTTTTTTTCTTGATTTCTTGAAAAAAATTGGTATCATATACGAGATGTTAAGAGAGGTGTAAGGAATGGCAGCACAGACTAAGATACCGGAATGGGTCTTACAATGTTTAGATCAGTATGGCAATTGTGCTTGTGGAAGAAACATCACGAAGAAGATGGGAAAGGATAAGCTTTTGGATGAATTAGAGGCATTAGGTTATCCTTGTGAATTGGAAATCTTATCCGATCAAAAAGAAAAAAGTGCATATCCAAAAGAAGCAACGTATATCCTGACATTAAAATCGCATGAAATACTGCAAGATGAAGAAGATGAAGACTAATTTTAGCCTTCATCTTTTTTTAAATGGTCTATGATCGATTGTACAAACTGTTTTGTGCTGGCATTTCCGCCTAAATCTGGTGTTAGACTAGTTTTATCGGCAAATACTTCATCCACGGCTTTTCGAATCGCAATAGCCGTTTTTTGTTGGCCGAGGTCTTCTAACATCATACAGCTGCTTAAAAGTAAGGCTGTAGGATTGGCGATGCCTTTGCCGGCAATATCAGGAGCGCTGCCGTGAACGGCTTCATACATGGCATGCGTATCTCCTTTATTACAGCTTGGTAAAAGCCCTAAGCCACCAATCAAGCCACTGGTTAAATCACTGATGATATCACCATACAGATTTGGCATGACCATCACATCGAATTGCTGCGGATGCATGACTAACTGCATACATGTGTTATCAACAATCAAAGCATTGGCTTCAATCTGTGGATAGTCCTTGGCAATTTCTTCAAAAATAGAAAGAAACAGACCATCTGTCTTTTTTAAAATATTGGCTTTATGCACACAGGTTACTTTTTTACGGTTATGTGTAATGGCATATTCAAAAGCGGCTTTGATGATTCGCCGGCTTGCCTTTTTTGTAATGATTTTATACGCAATGACCGTGTTGTCGTCGATGACCTCTTCCTTTCCCACGTAAAGATCTTCGGTATTTTCGCGAAATGTAACGATATCAATGTTTTTAAATAATGTATCCAAACAAGGATTGGATTTGGCAGGGCGTATATTGGCCCAAAGATCATATTTGTTTCGAAGCGTCACGTTTAAAGAACGAAATCCTTTGCCAATCGGTGTAGTGATCGGTGATTTCAACAATACCTTCGTTTTGTCAAAAGAATCAAGACCTTTTTGAGGGATAAATTCACCGGTTTTTTGATATACGGCTTCTCCTACATCAAATATCTCGTAATTAAATTGGGCGCCGGCGGCATCCAATATCTCCAAGACAGCATCGGTGATTTCCGGTCCGATTCCGTCACCTCTAAAAACAGTAATTGTCTGCATCTAATCTTCCTTTCTTTTTCCGACATAGACATTTGCCGGACGAATCAATTTTCGATTGTTTTGTCGATTTTCCAGGTGGTGGGCCACCCAGCCGGCCGTTCTGGCCATACCAAATAAAGGAGTGTATAAGGCTTTATCAATTCCTAACATGGAATAGGCAAAACCGGAATAAAAGTCGACATTGGCACACGTTTCAATATGTTTTTGTTTACGCATTTGATAAAGAGCGGCTTTTTCAAAGGCACATAAGCAGTTGTATTTTTCTAACTCTCCTTTTTCCTGTGCCAATTCTTTACAAGCTTTTTTGATGACCTGGCAACGAGGATCACTCTTGGTATAGATCGCATGTCCGATGCCGTAGATTAAACCGGCATTGTCAAAAAAATCATGGTCTAGAAGTCTTTTGGCAATCTTGCGAAGTACCTTTTGATCGGTTGTCGTACCGATTTCATCAAAGATAGCATCAAACATGGCACTGGTCTTAATATTGGCACCACCATGTCTTGGACCTTTTAGAGAACCTAAGGCAGCGCTGATACAAGAGTAGATATCGGTACCGGTACTGGACATCACCACGTTGGTAAAAGTGGAGTTATTTCCACCGCCGTGATCGGCATGTAACATAAAGAGAATGTCTAAAAGAGAAGCTTCCTTTTGTGTGTAATGTGTATTTTGTCGGATGATACACAGTACATTTTCCGCTATACCTTTATCGGGTAAAGGATAGTGCGTGATCTTTTCCTTTTTATAATGGCTCAACATCAATAAAGGCATACTGGCAAGGATATACATTCCTTTTAACATTCTTTCTTCCAATGTATCGGAATCTGGATCTATATCTTCACCATAGAGCTTTAGAACTTCAATTTGAATGGCATTGAGCAGATTGGATGTCTGATAGTGAATATCGACATTGTGTGCATCGGCCATTTTAATCAGTTCTTTATGAAAGTCCAATAGCTGTCGATGGGTAGGCAGTTTTCCATATATCAGCAAGAAGGCGCTAAGTTCAAATCCAAACGGTGTATCTTTTCGCATAGAGACTAGATCATCGATATCATAACCTCGATAGATCAGGCGACCATCGATATGGACTTTGTTTCCATTACTATATTCGTAACCGACAACATCACTGATTTTGGTTAGTCCGACTTTGACACCGGTTCCGTTTTCATTACGAAGACCGGACTTGACTCGATACTTGGCATAAAGAGAAGAATCAATATGGTTATCGTCTTCATATTCTTTATACAGTGCTTGTAAATTGATCATATACAATCCCTTTCATTTATTTTCATGTATTATATCATATTCTTTCATTTATTTTCATTATTTGTTATAATAATCACTAAATGAGGAGAATGTTATGGAAAATCTAACACAAAAGCTATTAAAAACGCATTTGGTTTCTGGAAAGATGGTCAAAGGAGAGCCGATTTCCATCAAGATCGATCAAACTTTGACACAAGATGCGACCGGAACGATGGCTTATATGCAGTTTGAGGCCATGGGTGTCAAGCAGGTCAAGACAGAACTTTCGGTCAGTTATGTCGATCACAATACCCTGCAAAGTGGTTATATGAATGCCGATGATCATGCCTATCTGCAATCGGTAGCCAGTAAATATGGCATCTATTTTTCTAAGGCAGGAAATGGAATTTGTCATCAGGTTCATTTAGAGCGTTTTGCCAAACCGGGCAAAACACTGATCGGAAGTGATTCACATACACCGACCAGCTCCGCTATTGGCTGTCTGGCGATCGGTGCCGGTGGTCTGGATGTTGCCAAAGCAATGGCAGGCATTCCTTATCGATTAACGATGCCTGAAATTGTTGAGGTTCGTCTGCATGGGCGTTTGAATCATGGCGTTTCCAGTAAAGATATTATTTTGGAGCTGTTACGCAAGTTAAGTGTAAAAGGCGGCATCGGACGTATCTTTGAATATACCGGGGATGCCCTGGAGCATTTAAGTGTCTATCAAAGAGCTACGATCACCAATATGGGCGCAGAATTAGGCGCTACGTCTTCTATTTTCCCAAGCGATGAGATCACGCGTGAATTCTTAAAGCGTCAGGGAAGAGAAAAAGATTATGTCGAACTCAAGGCGGATCCAGGAGCCCCATACGATGAAGTGGTGGAAATCCATTTAGATACTTTGGTTCCCTTGGCAGCCTGTCCGAATTCTCCGGATGCGATCAAAACGATTCGGGAGTTAGAAGGAACGAAAGTTGATCAGGTAGCCATCGGTTCTTGTACAAACTCTGGTTATGAGGATATGATGAAAGCTGCTGCCATTTTAAAAGGGAAAACCATTGCCCCTAATGTTTCGTTAGTCGTATCACCTGGTTCTCGTCAGGTTTTATTGAAGCTGATCGAAAGTGGTGCTTTGGCAACGTTCATTCATGCCGGCGCACGTATTCTGGAGAGTGCCTGCGGCCCTTGTATCGGTATGGGACAAAGTCCAAAGAGCGATGGAATTTCACTACGTACTTTCAATCGTAACTTTTACGGTCGCTCCGGTACGTTATCGGCCGGTATTTATTTAGTATCGCCGGAAGTGGCGGCAGCCAGTGCCATCCAGGGTGTCATCAGTGATCCTTCCAAGCTGGAATATGAGGATCAGTTTGAAAAAGAACCGATCATTATCGATGATTCTTTGATCTATGCACCAAGCAAGGATCCGGAGTCGGTTGAAATCGTACGAGGGCCGAATATCAAACCGATCCCGGTCAATACACCGATGCCGGATCAACTTGAAAAGAAGGTTGTCATCAAACTGGGAAATAATATCACGACTGATCATATTGCACCGGCAGGTGCCAAGGTATTACCATATCGTTCGAATATTGAAAAGCTTTCTACTTTCGTCTTTGAAAACAACAAAGAACACTTTGATCAAGTCTGCAAAGAAAATCATGGTGGTATTATTGTTGCCAAAGAAAATTATGGGCAAGGATCCAGTCGGGAACATGCCGCTTTAGCACCGATGTATTTGGGTATCAAAGCGGTGATCTGTTGTTCTTTTGCCCGTATTCATAAGGCCAATCTGATCAATTTTGGTATTCTTCCGCTTACATTTGAAGATCCGGAGGATTATGAATCGATCGAAGATATGGACGATTTGATCTTGGATCATATTCATGATTTGTATCAGGATAGAACTCTTGAGGTTTATGATGCGACGCAGGATAAACGCTTTAAAGTACATTGTGATTGTACGGATGAGGACTTGGATATGATCATGGCCGGTGGGGCATTGAACTATATTCGAAATCAACAGGGGACTTTCTAGAAAAGTCTCTTTTTTGTGCAAAAAGTTTCTTAAAAAGTATAAGGCATTACAGAGGTAAATAAAGGGGTTACAAGGTATAATAAACATATAGAAAAGAGGGATTGTTCTATGATCATACAAAGTAAAAGAGTCTGGGTATTGAATAACTGGATCGATGCACAGATCGAAGTAGAGGATGGAAAAATCGCGAATATCTATCCTTATGAAACCAAACCAGTCGATAAAGATTACGGGGATAAACGAATCGTACCGGGATTTATTGATGTGCATACACATGGTGCCTATGGTTTTGATACCAACGATGCCGAAGAAGAAGGTTTGCGCAACTGGATGAAAAACATCGTCAAAGAAGGTGTTACCGGTATCTTGCCGACAACAATTACGCAGAGTGAAGAAGTTTTGACAAAAGCAGTAAAAAATGTTGCCAAGGTCGTTAAAGAAGGCTATGAAGGCGCTGAAATTTTAGGAATTCACTTTGAAGGACCGTATCTGGATCAGGTCTATAAAGGAGCACAGCCGGAACAATATTGCGTAAAACCGGATGTGGAACAGTTCAAACGGTATTATGAAGCCAGTGATCATTTGATCAAGATCATCACTATGGCTTGTGAACATGATGAAAACTATGAGCTGACTAAATTCTGCGTGGATCATGATATTGTCGTTAGTCAGGGCCATTCAGGAGCCACTTACAAACAGGCTCGTATGGCCATCGCTCATGGTGCCAAAAGCATGACGCATGTATATAACGGTATGACCAAGTTCCACCATCGTGATCCAGGACTTGTAGGAGCTGCTTTTAGATTCCGTGATGTATATGGTGAAATCATCTGTGATGGAAATCACTCTACATATGATGCGTTAAATGATTTCTTTACAGCCAAAGGCGCCAATTATTCCGTTATGATTACGGATTCATTAATGGTCAAAGGATTACCGGCCGGAACAAAAACATTGTTTGGTGGTAATGAAATCGAATTGTATGAAGATGGAAGTGCACACTTGACATCGACAAAGGGATTGGCCGGTTCCACCTTGAACGTAAACAAAGGCTTGGGAATCCTGGTGGAAAAGGCATTGGTTCCATGGCAAACCGCCATTAATTCTTGTACGATCAACCCGGCTCGCATGTTAGGTGTGGATGATCGTAAAGGAAGCATTCAGGCTGGAAAAGATGCCGACTTAGTTGTTTTAAATGATGACTACAGTGTAGAAATGACCTATACAAAAGGAAAAGAAGCTTTCTAAACAAATATAGTGATCAAAAGACAGATTATAAAAAAAGTCTGTCTTTTTTTATAAACAATAAAAAACAATAAAAAATTATAGACAAATAATAAAAACATTGATATATTAGATATGCTTGAGGAGGCTTATTATGGAACTAATTATTGATTCGGCGGATGTGGCACAAATTAAAGTGCTTAAAGAACTATGCACAGTAGCAGGAGTAACGACAAATCCAACGATTTTGACAAAATCAGGAAGAGAGGCAACGGAAGTCATTCAAGATTTGATCGATATTTTGGATGAAGATCAGAAATTGTTTATCCAGGTCGTAAAGACGGATTATGAAGGTATCATGGAAGAAGCCAAGAAAATTTCCCAGCTTCGTCCTAAGAATATGTATGTAAAGATTCCGGTTACACATGATGGTTTAAAAGCAATCAAGGAATGTAAAAAGTTAGGTATTCACACTTTGGCAACAGCCATTTATACGGCAGAACAGGCTTTCATTGCGGCTGCCAACGGTGCGGATTATCTGGCACCTTATGTCAATCGTATGTGTAACTATGGTGATGGTGTAGAAACGACAAAAGATTTGATCGAGATGTTGCGCATTCATAATATGCCGGCAAAGGTTGTTGCGGCAAGCTTTAAAAATACGTATCAGGTTCATGAATTGATCAAAGCGGGAATTCCGGCTGTAACTGTACCATGTGATGTATTGTTCAATATGATCAATCATCCGGCTACAACGATTGCCGTAGGTGAATTTACAATGAACTGGCAGAAAGCCTATAATCGCAAAGAATTATTTAAATAAGATAACATTTGGGAGTCATTTTGATATATCCCCAGTCAAGTAGGCATGGGATATACCATTTTGACTCCCTTTTTTTTATGAATTTTGTTTGGAAGCTTTTAAAAGCGAAAGAAGTACAAGGATCATCGAAATACCTAAACCTGTATGGCTGATACCACTTCCAATCGTTAAAAGCATCGGTATCGAAGAACCATTGACTTGTAGAATGCCTTTGATAAGCAGCATAAGAGCCATAAAGAGCAAAAAAACATTATAGACAAGAAAACTGGTCGTATAGAGCTTGTGTTGTTTCAAATCCAGTTTGTCACGATATAAGCCAATCAGTAATACAAAGATCATGCCTAGTGCAAATAAGTGAACGTGAACAGTAGATAAAGTTGTGTATTGTGTAAAATGAAACAACTTCGAAAATTCTCGATAGAAAATACCGGCAGCCATAGCCAATACTGCATAGAGAATTGATAGTGTAATGTACTTTTTCATAAAAACCTCCTATTTAGTTGTGTGTAAAAATGAAGCATAAACTGTAAACCGGCCAGGCATAATGCCAAACCTAATCCGGTATAAAAAACCGCAATGAATTCAAAGGAAACAAGGTGAAAAACACGAAGGATGATTCCCATGCTCATCATAAAGGCCATCATGATAAAAGAAGGTCGGTCAAAAAAGAAATAAAAGGGTTGTTTAGATGTATATCCTTGAATTCTAAGTGAATGTTTCTGTACGATCTTGGAAAACATCCATAAAAAGAAGATAAAAACAAGGCTCGATCCCAGAAGATGAAGAATGTTCAAATAGTCTGCATAGCTTTGAATTCCGATCCACGTCACATTTCCACCGGCAATAAACCATACGATACCCGCTAAAAGAAGCAGTGTTTTTGGTAAGACTTTCATGTGATTTCTCCTTTAAAAATTCTTATAGATTATAGAAAGAATAGAATAGAACGTCAATGTATTTGCCTCCTATACATCTATGTTATTTTATGATATAGTAGGCAGGAACATGGTGCCCCATACCATGAATTCACTTTGTATAAAACATTGGAAACTATCGAAGTGACAAGGACCCCGGGGGTCCTTTTTTAAGTGCTTGGAGGGATTTTAATGGAAAATAAAATGGGAACTATGCCGATGCCAAAGCTGATGATTACGATGTCCTTGCCAATTATGATCTCTATGCTGGTGCAGGCTTTATACAACATCGTTGACAGTATGTTTGTGGCTCGTTTATCGCAGGATGCCTTAGCAGCCGTATCCTTGTGTTATCCGGTTCAGACGATCATGATTGCGATTGCCTGTGGAACCGGTGTTGGATTTAATACCTTATTATCAAGATGTCTGGGTGAAAGAAATACAGATAAAGCCAATCAGGTCGTTTTACATGGTTTGATGATTGCCCTTGTCAACTGGCTTCTATTCGTTGTTCTGGGATTTTTATTGGCTCGTCCATTTTTAATGTTGTTTTCCGGACAGGAAAATGTGATCGAAATGGGTGTTGTATATATGCAGATTTGTACCACACTTTCTTTTGGTGTTTTTATGCAGATTACGTATGAGCGTATTCTGCAGGCTAGCGGACAACCTGTCTATAATATGATCATGCAGGGAATTGGTGCTTTAGTGAATATCGTTCTTGATCCAATCTTTATCTTCGGCTATTTCGGTATTCCGGCCATGGGTGTTGCCGGTGCCGCTCTTGCGACAGTCTTAGGACAGATCATTGCGATGCTGTTAGGGATTTGGATTGTTCAAAAAAAGACGCGATCCATCCAAATTCATATCCGATCCTTTTCGCTGGATTTTACCATATTAAAACAAATTTATAAAATTGGATTTCCGGCCATTCTGATGCAGTCGATCATGAGCTTTATGACCGTCTTTATGAATCAGATCTTAGTCCCTTTTTCCTTATTGGCCGTCAATGTATTCAGTATTTACTACAAGCTTCAGCAGTTTGTCTTTATGGCGGTTTTAGGGATGACCAATGCGCTGGTACCGATTTTAGCATACAACTATGGTGCCAGATCATATATACGAATTCAACAGGCCATCCGTATTTCTTTGGGATTAAGCATTGTGATCATGGCTGTGGGAACATTGATCTTTCAGATTTTTCCATCGCAGCTTCTATTACTTTTTGATGCCAATGTGTCGATGATGGAAATAGGGATACCGGCCTTACGCATCATATCGTTTAGTTTTGTGTTTGCGGGGATCTCCATGGTGCTTGGCTCCGTGTTTCAGGCTTTGGGCCATCCGAATACTTCCTTGTGGATCACTTTACTAAGACAACTTGTTGTTTTGGTTCCTCTTACCTATGTTTTCGCATCTATATTTGGCTTGAATATCTGTTGGCTTTCCTTTGTGATTACAGAGATATTGTGTGCCTTTTTAAGTCTGGTTGCACTACGTTATGTAGATCAAAAAACGATTCAACCTTTAAAGACTTTTGAGGTATAATAGGAACGATGAAAAAGGGAATGATGTTATCGATTATCAGCGCTATCTGTTTTGGATTGGTGCCTTTATTTACAAAGATCGTCCTCTCTATGAATTACGATGTGATTGCCATTGGCTTTTTCCGGTTCTTAGGCTTGGGGATTTTTTCGGCATGTATGATCAAGATTAAAAAAGTTCCATTAAAACTTGATGTTTCTATACTGCCATCGATTGCGTTGGACAGCTTTTTTCAAGTTCTAACACTGATTTTATTAAGTACTTCATATTTGTTTATTCCGACCGGGAATGCGACCTCTCTGCATTTTATGTATCCGATCTTTGTGTTTTTGATTCTATACTTTTACTATAAGAATCATTTTTCAAAGGTTCAGTGGATTGCCTTGATTCTATCCATTTTAGGCATTTTGTTCTTTATTGATTTTGGCAATATGAACAATGGAATCGGAATGTTGATCGCCATTGTTTCCGGTTTGACTTATGCCATCTATATGGTGATTCTGGATAAGCAGGGCCTGGCAGCTTTAAATCCTTTTGTGTTGGCTTTTTATGCCTGTATTATGGAAGTGATCGTTTTAGGCATAATCGGAATAGCATCAGGAAGCTTTTCTGTCACTGTGAACGGATTAGCTATCGTTTCTTTGATTGCGTTAAGTGCTTTATCGATTGGGGGCACTTTATTGTTGCAGGTGGGTACACACTTGATTGGTTCTGGCATGGCTTCTTTGTTTTGTCTGTTTGAACCATTGACATCACTATTCTGCGGCTGGTTTCTTTTAAAGGATCCGATTTTGGTAACGAATATTTTAGGATGTATTTTGATTTTTGCCGGCATATTTTTGATCATGAAACCAAAGAAGAGGAGAAGATAACATGGATCGACGTACACTGTATGAACAAAGCAAGGAGCCTTATCGCTTTTCTAAACACAAACTTTTATTTCTTTCGGTTCGAGGAAGTCTTTTTGTTTGCCTTTTGATGATCTTTGTGTTTGGTGTCATTCTGTATGTTTTTCAAAGGGATCGCTGGCAGACCTCGATCTTTCTTCCTGCCGGCATCGTGTGCTTGACTTTTGTTTTAAGTGTAGTTTTTCCCTGGATTCGTTCAGTTCGTTTTTTAAGACAGCAGGAAAGAATAAGCCAGAGAAAATTTGATGAACGAAAGGACATGGATAAACCGGAGGATCAAAGAGAATGGCTGCTTTGTTTCTTTAAGCCCGGCATACTGATTTTTAACCGCAATGCCATCGATTCCTTAATTGGCTTTACTACATCAAAAGTTTCCATGACTCATGATGGAAGTACCAGAATTCATCTGGAATATATAGACAGAAATCAGAAAAAACAAGTCATAGATTTTCGACACTCTAAAGAGAATCAAGCAAAATTTGAAGCATGGTTTTATAAAAGATAATCATAGAAATAGTGATCGTTGGGGATTTTCGAAATCACTATTTTTTTAAGACATTAAACTTTACATTTGTATTACTATGCATCATAAAATGTGGATAAATGTAAAATAGAGCAAGAATAGAACAAATAGTCAGGCATTTTATACTTATTAGGAAGATAAAAAAAGGATTTAAATTACGTTACGCCCAATGAATTGTTGTCGGGGGAATGGAAATATGTCAATCAGTCCGAAAAAGAAGTCTGTCAGTTTTTAAGAACAGAAGAACGTCTAAATGCAGAATTAAAACATGGACATTATGACAACTTCTTTGACAGCGAGGAAGAATGGCTGGAATATGAATTAGAAAAGTTACGGGAATATATTACCGACTACATCAATGGAACAAACATTGAAGCGTCCGACCTTTACCCAATCAAAGAATTTATCCAGCATTTGAAGTTTCAAAAACTGTTAGACCGCTATGATGATTTATACAGCATGGATATGTTTGGGGAAAGCATAGAGGGACATAAATATAGGACACCTTATCAAGTGGTAAAAATGATAAACCCTAATTCAAAAGAAGATATGGAATTATTACGGGAAGTATTAAGGAATAACCATTTTGATGATGAGGACGAATAATCTTTTTCCTCTTGCATGGAAGATACAGCAAACAAAAAGCCCAGTAAAGAGTGCAAAGCACCACCAATGGTGGCAAGCTCTTGACAGGGCTTTTCCTTTTCTGTAGTGGGTAATCAAGAGGAAGAAAGAATAATACATCAAAATATTTTGATGTAACATGTTGATAAATCATGTTGTAAGCCTTATGATAAATATATCAAAATTATTTGATGTGAGGAGTGATAATAATGAATGATTTTTCTAAAGACGCAAAAATTTTTAAGGCTCTTTGTGATACAAAAAGGCTTACTATTTTAGACTACTTAAAGAGTGGGGAAAAATGTGCGTGTGTTCTGATTGAAAACATGAACATAGGACAATCAGCTTTATCTTATCACATGAAAATACTTTGCGACTCTGGTATTGTTAATGCAAGACAAGAGGGAAAATGGACGCATTATAGTTTAAGTAAAAAAGGAAGTGAATATGCGTCAAAACGATTGTTAGAATTAACAACACCAAATACTGAAAATCAATCACATTGTTGCAAATAAAGGTCATCGAAAGGTGGCTTTTATAAAACTTTATCACATCAAAAAAAATTGATATGTCATGTAAAGGAGGGACTTTATTGGAAGTAGTAAATTCAATATGGCTATTTTTTCAAGACCAAATATTAGGTATGAAATGGTTGAATGGCTTAATTGGTAATGGGCTATCATTGCTAGGGCTAGACATTAACAGTCGTTTAGGTGGAAGTATTCAATTCTTTTTATACGATGTAATCAAAATCACAATCTTGTTATGTTTACTGATTTTCTTTATATCGTATATTCAAAGTTATTTTCCACCCGAACGAAGTAAAAAAATTTTAGGGCGATTTCATGGTATCGGTGCAAATATCATATCCGCATTGTTAGGAACAGTTACACCATTTTGCTCGTGTTCTTCTATTCCGTTGTTTATAGGTTTTACAAGTGCAGGATTACCGTTAGGAGTAACTTTTTCCTTTTTGATTTCTTCGCCTATGGTTGACTTAGGAAGTCTTGTATTGCTAATGAGTATTTTCGGGGCTAAAGTTGCTTTTGCTTATGTGATTGTAGGCTTGATAATCGCTGTAATTGGCGGTACTTTAATTGAAAAAATGCACATGGAAAAATATGTGGAAGATTTCGTGAAAAATGCAAGTAATGTCGATATTAGTTCTCCTACTTTAACCAAAAAGGATAGAGTTCAATATGCAAAAGAACAAGTTGTAGGAACATTCAAGAAAGTATTTCCATACATTTTGATTGGTGTGGGTATCGGAGCATTTATCCATAACTGGATACCTGAAACATGGATTGAAAGTATCTTGGGCAGTAATAACCCGTTTGGTGTTATTTTAGCCACTCTTGTCGGAGTTCCTATGTATGCTGATATTTTTGGAACAATTCCAGTAGCAGAAGCATTACTTTCAAAGGGTGCACAATTAGGTACAATTTTATCATTTATGATGGCTGTAACAACATTGAGTTTGCCGTCTTTAATCATGCTGAAAAAGGCAGTAAAGCCTAAACTATTGACCCTTTTTATTGCCATTTGTACGTTTGGCATTATTATTGTAGGTTATCTCTTTAATATTTTTAGTACATTATTTATTTAAAAGGAGCGAATAAGAAATGAAATTATTTGGAAAGAAAAAAGAAACAAAATCATGTTGTTGTGGTGGAAATTGCACATCAGAAACAATGCAAAATGCAGAAAAAAAGAAACAAGAGCAAGGTATTAAAATACTAGGTTCGGGCTGTGCAAAATGTATGGAATTGGAAAAAGCAACTAGAACAGCAATATCAGACCTTCAATTAGATTATGAGATTGAACACATTACAGATTTTGCAGAAATCGCTAGTTATGGAGTAATGTCTACACCTGCATTGGTGTTTAATGGCGAAGTAATATCCTATGGAAAAGTATTGACCGTAGACGAAGTAAAAGCATTATTGAGCAAATAATAAAACAAAGAAAGGTTGGTAATTCATTTATGAAAAAACCTAAAGTAGCTTTTGTCTGTGTTCATAATTCTTGTCGCAGTCAAATTGCGGAGGCATTGGGCAAGTATCTTTCTTCAAATGTTTTTGATAGTTATTCCGCAGGCACAGAAACAAAGCCACAAATCAATCAAGATGCAGTTCGTCTAATGAAAGAAATGTATCAGATAGATATGGAGAAAACACAATATTCTAAATTGTTATCTGAAATACCACAGGTAGATATTGTGATTACAATGGGGTGCAATGTGAATTGTCCTACAATACCATGCAAATATAGAGAGGATTGGGGGTTGAATGACCCTACAGGGAAAAATGATGATGAATTTTCAAAGACAATCCATTCAATCCATGCAAAAATACTTGAATTGACAGAAAAAATAAAAATAATGCGTTGATTTCAAGGAGAAACTAAATGAAAATTTGAATACCCACATTCCACAGGTAATTGTCAAAATAAGAAATGACAGTTTCAATTTTCTTGGTATTTATGTGAAAAAATAATTTCATTAATTGGATTCGCCTGTTCATTATGGGTAATTAATAATGAAAATATTAACGAAGAATATTGTCATAAATTGTTTTAAGCACACTATTAAACAGTCTAATATGGCAATTATCAACATCTGAATATAAGGAAATTTTGAAGGCTCGTGCAGACTATATGTTTTGTGCGGGCTTTTTTCTTGCTTTCTTTTTTACATTACCAAAAGGTATAGGCGGTATTCCCGTTTATATATTTCGGCGTATGCAGAAAGGGGGGGAGATTATGAACACATCTTCTTTCGAGCATATCGTCAGAATACAGTTTAATGCTTTGATGATAACTGTTATTAAATGCACAGTAAAAAGCAGAAATAGACAGTTTGCAAGACGTTCCAAGCGTGAGGTTTTATTCTATGAACTATCAGATACGAAAAATCTTGAATGTGTAACTGAGGATAAATATTCTTGTGATTATATTTCTTTTGAAGTCTTGAATTTCACAATTCAAATATCAAACGAGAAACTTGCTGTTGCTTTATATAAGTTATCAAGCAAAGAGCGTGATGTAATTCTATTACGCTATTTTCAAAGCATGAGCGACCAAGAAATTGCAGAATTATATCATGTATCACGTTCTGCTATTTATCGCAGAAGAAGTAACGGATTGA
>OLQY01000019.1_pt1 | contig 204495 bp, 207 predicted proteins | sample 1672851 | NCBI WGS metagenome assembly OLQY01 (sample SAMEA3136730, study PRJEB25190) | human gut metagenome
TGGCAAATGAAATAGAAGCTCCACATGAGATTTTAAGAAAATAGGCAAGTCAAATTCCAGTTTATCAACGCGTTAAATAAAGCAAAGTTTACAGTCGTATATTATAGAAAAAGATAAATACTAATTTAACAATTTTAGATCTTGTATTACAAAAAGCGGTCAGTCTATATGATTAACCGTTTTCCTTATTCAGAAATACAAAGTGAAACATATCATAACCAGTTATATCTACCTCCATTTCCCTTGCTTTAAATCAAAATAGAATGCAAATAGTATTTTCATCTCCTCAATTCGCATTTACTAAAAAGTTCAAAAAATTATTTTTCAGGTCATTTTTAAATTTATTTTCATAAAACGGCATAAATAAAGGAGAAACGAAACTTTTTTAAAATTTCATCTCCCCAATTTAATAGTACAGTTAAGAGAAACAGTATTATTTCACATAAATAAAAAAGTAAATCTCACATCCACGGACAAAGCATTGGATTTAGCCTTTCTTTGTTTTAACGGTGAATTCACTTCTACATTTTTGCAGTATCTTCACCTCTTGCCAGCTGTTACGGCTCCCCGTCCTACTCTCAAGGGAACCTATGTCTTTATCTTTATATCTGAATGTAGATAAAATTTATGCCCGATACACATCCTAAGCACTTCGTATCCTGTGTAGGTTTACAATTTCTCCCACCGGAGTCTGTAACCGATATCCAAATAGACCCCTGCAAGCTTGCTAAAAAAACTCCATTCAGCTAAATCGACTCAAGAAGATTATAAATTTCAATTAAGTATACTCCGTATCTGATAAAAAATAAGCCGCAACTTACAAACGCCACCATAAGAGTCTCAAAAATTAATAAAACAAACGAATAATAGACCTTAGTTTTACACTAAAAAAACTAAGATCCTTTTTTCCTTTTGATAATATTGAAATTACTCCTGCAGAACGCATCAGTATAGCAGAAAAAGATCTCAATTAAACACTCTCTGAAATCTTTATGAAATCTGAGTTTCTGCAAGATTTAATTCAACTTTTTCTAAATCGCATCTAGGAAGTGGAATCTACTTTTTCACTTAAGCAATTTTGTCTTTACTTCTTCCCCTGATTCTTGACTGCATCCATCTTAGCCTGAATTTCTTCTGGATCTCCCAAATAATGATGCGATATCGCTTTTAGATCCTCATTCAATTCCATCACTAACGGCACACCTGTAGGAATATTCACATTGATAATATCTTCATCTGAAATATCATTTAAGTATTTAAACAAAGCACGAAGTGAATTACCATGTGCCGCAATCAAAACGCTTTTATTCGCAAGTATATCTTTCTTGATCACTTGTTCAAAATACGGAATAACTCGTGCAATCGTATCCTTCAAACTTTCTGTTAGTGGCAATTCTGTAGAATCAATATTCGCATACATCTTCTGAAGTGCAGGATTTCGATCATCATCCGGCATCAATGCCGGTGGTCGTACATCAAAAGAACGCCTCCAGATTTTGACTTGTTCTTCGCCATATTTTGCCGCTGTTTCCGCTTTGTTCAACCCTTGTAATGCACCATAGTGTCTTTCATTCAGCTTATAACTTTTAATCACAGGAATCCATTCTTCATCCAGTTGTGCCAGCACATGATTGGCCGTATGAATGGCTCTTTTTAAAACCGATGTATAGCACACATCAAAACTGAATCCTTCTTCTTTTAACGCTTTTCCGCCTTGCATCGCTTCCAAGTGTCCTTTTTCCGATAGATCCACGTCCGTCCATCCGGTAAATAAATTCTTTTGATTCCATTCACTTTCACCATGACGCACCAAAACAAGTTTATAGTTCATATAGTACACCTCTCTTCAGTTATACAATGCTAACTAAAGTATAAATGACTAGCCTTTATAACCCAAGCAAGATGCTTAAAAAAGCATGCAGATGCATGCTCTTATTCCAAATTCAATTTATGATTGGAAATCCAAACACTAATGGAATGGAAGATGATTCCAATGGCCAAATTGTAAAATGTTACACCAATCAGGATGATCATCGCAGTCTCCCATTCATGACGTGTAGCAAATGTCACAAAAGAGTTTCCCAGGTGCCATCCGATTTCTGTATCGGCCGCCAAGCCAAATGCCATCATAAACACAAAGGCTATAGCCTGCAGACCAAAGCTGATCAAAAAATAGTAGGCAACACTTAATATTCCTTTTGCGCTGCGATGCATCTGCCCTAACATCATCGCCAAGACAAACATCGTAATCGATCCATAAACCGAAGCTAACGATAGAAAAGTCAATAATACAAGTAAGATCACGTCTCTAAATGTCCAGTGAAAGCTTGTCAACAGCACTCTTAATTCCATAAAGTCAAAGGTTGGTATCACAATCATAATAGAAAGTATAAACAGCACAAAAGAGATCAGAAACAAGACCAATCCAGCCATTTCTTTACTGATGATCAATGTGTTTCTGGATACTGGTAAAGTATTTGTCAAATAGCCTTCATCCTTTAACATGCTGTTGAAAAAATGACGAACACAGACTACGATCGGCCAAATGATCAGACAAAATAAGGACATGATATAAATGATGGCATAAAAGCCGGAAAACATTTGAAAGATCATCGTATCAAAGATCGGCCAATCTTGAATCCAATAGAAGATTCGAATTCCGATGGGCAATACCATCGACACCACATAGACAGGCCATGTGACTCTAAACAAAGTTTTTAAATCATATTTTAAACAAAGTCCTAACATCTGAAATCCTCCCGGAAAATCTGATCAATCGATTTTCCTTCACGCATCCGCAGCGGATCTGCCTGTTCATGGCGAGTAATACGACCGTGATCCAGGAAGATAACTTCATCCAACACTCTTTCGACATCCGCAATCAAATGAGTAGAAATTAAAATCGTGGAACCTTCGTCATAGCCGGATAAAATGGTATCTAATATATGATCTCTGGCAGCCGGATCGACACCTGCCATCGGTTCATCCAAAATATATAGTTTTGCCTTTCTGGACATTACTAAGATCAACTGCAATTTTTCTCTTGTTCCTTTTGACAAAGTTTTAATACGTCGATCAACCGGTATCGTAAATTCCTTTAATAAATCTTGTGCTTTTTGTATATCAAAATCTTTATAAAAATTCTGAAAATATCGCAAAATTTCGGCTACTTTCATATTCGGATCCAAATACGATCTTTCCGGAAGATACGATACGATTTTCTTGGTTTCGATACCCGGTTTTTGTCCATTGACCTTGACAATTCCCTGATCCGGTACCAACAAATCATTAATCAGTTTGATCATCGTACTCTTACCACTTCCATTGGTTCCAAGCAGGCCGATGATTCGTCCTGACTCTAAAGACAGATTGATCTGCTCTAAGGCTTTGATCGGACCAAAAGACTTACTGACTTGCTGAAGCTCTATAATATTCATCTTTTTACCTCATACTTTCTAATACTTCTATAATCTCATCCATGCCAAATCCTAATTGCTGCATAGACTTAAGAAAATCCCGGACCTGTGTTTTGGCCAGTTCTTTTTTCAGCTGCCTAACCTTTTCTGGATCCGGATCCACATAACGTCCACTGGTTCTTTGTGAATGCACAAGACCTTCCATCTCCAAATAACTATAGGCACGCTGCATCGTATTGGGATTAACCTGCATTTCCATTGCCATTTCTCGAACAGACGGCAATTTATCACCAGGTTTATATACACCAGTAATGATCTTTACTTTGATCTGATCTACAATTTGCAGATAAATCGGTCGATCATTTGAGAATGAAACACTCACATAAACCCTCCTTTGTACTATTGTACTAGTTACCTAATACAATAGTACATCGCACATCTTTCTTTGTCAACACAGAAATTTCACATTATTTACTGATTGATTTTCTATAATTCTCTGTTAGGATTGAATTCGTAAGGTGGTTAGAATTATATGCAAGAAAATGTCTTCTTTTTCCTCACAATGAAAAAAGATGTGATCTTCTTTTATGATCATTTAAGCCTGGAGGAAGGCTTGCGTTTAATGCGTAAGCACGGCTTTACCGCAATGCCGGTCATTAACACCCATGGAGAATACGTGGGAACGATCAATGAAGGTGATTTCTTATGGTATTTTATCGATCATCCAGATACAAGCTATGAAGAGTTACGCGACACACCGATCAAAGACTTGATTCGTAATGACTTTACGCCTCCGATGATGATCGATGCAACCCTGGATGAATTGTTTGCCCAATCCCTGAAACAAAACTTTGTTCCTATTGTAGATGATCGTAATATTTTTATAGGTATTGTAACTCGGAGCAATATATTAAAATATTTGATGAAAACACAAAAGAAAGTGCTTCCACTTTTAAAACAGGGGCTACAGGAAGAATCAGCCAACTAAGAGCACGACGTGCTCTTTTCACTTGTCTGAAAATAGTGTATGATGGTTTCAAATCAAAAGGAGCGATATCAATATGAAATCTGATGACGGGCACCCCCGCTATATACAAAATCATGAGGTAAGTCAGCTATGAAAGTCTTGATCTATACACTGATTTATCTTCTTTTGTTAGGCTTTTTGTCTCTTTGGCAAGGTACATTGAGTTTGATCAAGGTTTCCGAAAAGAGAAAAAAAGTACCGCAGTTAGTCACCATACAATTTTTAATCGGATTCCTTTTATGCGGATACACACTCTTATTACATGCAGAAATACACTCCTATTTCACAAACCAATATGTAATGTACGGTGTTTTGTTGATTTGGTGTACGTATTCTTTTATCATAGTGCATCGTTCATGCAAAGGCTTTGGCGTAAAAAAAGAAAAACAGCTGGCACACCGTTTAAAACCATTGACCACGCTATTTCAAATCTTATGCACACCTCTTACTTTTTTTGTCCGCATCCCGGTATTAAACGAAAGTGAAGAAGTTACCGAAGAAGACATTCGCGAGATGATTCAGACCTCTCAGGAATCCGGTCATATAGAAGAACCACAAAAAGAGTTGTTTGACAATGTCTTTGAATTCGATGATACCAGTGTGGAAGAAATATGCACGCATCGAAGCGAAGTGGTCTGCCTGTATTTAGAAGATGACATGAATCAATGGAAACAGGTCATTCACGATAACCGTCACACCTTTTATCCCATCTGCCAGGAAGATGAAGATGATGTTGTCGGTGTATTGGATACCAGAGACTATTTCCGTATGGATGCACAAAATCAAGATTATATTCTGGCCCATGCCGTAGATAAGCCTTTGTTTGTATTAGAGAACACCAAAGCGGATGACTGTTTCATGGAAATGAAAAAGCGCAAATACTATTTTGCGATCGTCATCGATGAATATGGAGGCATGTCAGGGATTGTGACCCTTCATGATATTGTGGAAACCATTCTTGGTGAAATGTACGAAGAAGAGGACGAGGAAGAACCAGAGGAAATTCAGAAGCTGGATCAGAACTCTTTTCGTATATATGGCTCCGCCAGTCTGGAAGATGTACAAAAAGAGTTAAACATTCCATTGCCGGTACAAGATTACGATACCTTTGGCGGCTACTTATTAAGCAGTTATGGTTCTGTGCCGGATGATGGTGAACAATTTGATATTCACTTTGATCATATGGATGTCACCGTTAAAGAAATGAAAAATCACAGAGTGATGGAAACCATTGTCAACGTTATACAACATGAGGAGGAAAATAAGGATGAAACTGTTGCGGGAAGCGATTGAAAAGCGTGGAGAAATTATTAATGATTCTATTTTAAAGGTTGATTCTTTTTTGAATCACCAAATCGATTGTGCCTTAATGGAACAAATCGGCATCGAATTTGCCAATTACTTTAAAGATAAGCACTTCACAAAGATCGTTACGATCGAATCCAGCGGTATCGCACCTGCTGTATTTGCCGGTTTGAAAATGAACCTGCCTGTTATCTTTTTGAAAAAAAGTGAACCCAGCACGATGAAAGATCCGGTTTATACAGAAGCTTTCTCCTTTACCAAAAATCGAAAATATACGCTTTGTATGGAACGCAGCTGTTTGAACCCGGAAGACTCTGTTTTATTCATCGACGATTTTCTGGCAAATGGACAAGCCTTTATTTCAGCAGAAGATTTGGTTCATCAATGTAATGCCAAAATTGATGGAATCGGCATTGTAATCGAAAAAAGCTTTCAGAAAGGAAGACAGCTCATAGAAGAAAAAGGCTATGATATTTATTCGCTGGCCCGTATTCAGGAAATGAAAGACAATAAAATCGTTTGGACAAAGTAAAAGCAGCTTAGATTATTTCTGAGCTGCTTTCTGTTTATACGCTTCTAATTTGTCTTTCCTGCAAAAAGAGGTAAATGGACATTTTTGACACTGTGGATGACGTGCTGTACACAAATAACGGCCAAAAAAGATAAAATCATGATGACCCTGATTCCAGCGATCCCGATCAATTTTTCTTTTTAGCTTCTCTTCCACTTTTTCCACAGAATCATAAGGCTTGGCAAGCCCTAATCGCTTAGACACTCGATCAACATGCGTATCGACCGCAAAGCTGGGGATATCAAAGGCCACGCTGCGCACTACATTGGCCGTCTTTCTTCCCACCCCGGCCAAAGACATTAAATCTTTATATGAGCTTGGCACAACGCCATTGAATTTAGCTTCCAGATCTTTGCTTAAAGCGGATATGGAACGAGCTTTATTTCGGTAAAGTCCTATGCGACGAATATAAGGCTCAATATTGCTGATGGTGGCCCTGGCCATTTCTTTACTGGTCGGATAGGCTTTAAAAAGTGCTGGTGTGACTTTATTGACGGATTCATCGGTTGTTTGCGCGCTTAGTACAACGGCTACTAAAAGCTGAAATGGGCTTTCATGATGCAGTTCACACTTCGCATTGGGAAAAATTTCTTCGATCACATCTAGTATTTCATTGGCATTCATCGCTTACCACTCTCCACATCTTCTACACTGAATCCCTTTTCTTTCCAGGATACCAATATACTTTCAATATAATTTAAATTTCTTTTTTCATATACAGCCGCTTCATTTAATGCACAAATGACCATACGCTCATCATAATAAGATGCCAGCTGTAAGATTCTTTCCATTTCCATGGAGCTTAACGTTCGTTTAAACTCTGCTTCGAATTCTTCGATCAATGAACGATGAGATCCCTGCACTTTCTTTTGTTCCTGTGAATACACACCTTCAATATCAAATTGCAGACCACCTTGTTGATAAGTGATGTTCAAATAACCTTTGTCAGCCAAAGTCACAAAAAGATTTTCCACTTCTTCTACATCAATATGCAGCTTTTGGGCAATCATTTCATGATGTATCGTTTTATGCGTATCGTTATAATAATCGATCAACAATAAAACCAAAGCCTCTTTAGGCTCCAGATGTAAAGATTCCAAATGATCTAAGATCCATACCTTGTGATCCACATAAGGAGATGTCCAATCCATTATCGCGCCTCTCTTTCATAGACTCGAACCAGTGTATCATAATCCAACAATAAAAGCTTGCCGGAACCTCGTATCTCATAGACAGGGTTGTCATACCCATACCCCAGTTGCACACTATCAGCCTCTATTCCATAGGAATCCTGCGCCGTTTTTCGAGCTTTATCATAATCCAAAGTTCCGATATCTCGGGTGGTGATTTCTTTTCCTGTCGCATCAAACCAATAAAGCGTTTCTTCCGTATATCCCTGATAGGTCAGATAATCAAACTGATGCGATGTCAAACCTTCTATATTCTCGACTTCTTTTTCTATCGTATTTATTGTTTTGTTTGTGGTTTCTTCATAAATCCGGTTTGGTCCACTGATAAACAAAGACCATAAGACCAAAAAGGAAATCACAAAAAGCGCTGCCAGCAGGATCGTAAAGCGTTTACCGTAATGTCTGTGTTTTTTTGCCATAAGATCCCCCTTTTCATGTTTCTTATTATACATGAATCTTTTTAAAAATCATCCCGCACACAAAAAGAAACAGGAAACTCAAGCGAATTTCCTGTAAAGATCTATTCTTTGGTTTTTTTGTCTTTTGGCAAAAATAAACTCAACAATAATGACACCACAAAGACACCGGCTACGGCATTTCCGTTAAAGATATCACCTACCGCCTGTGGAAAACAGGAGAAGAAGTTTCCGGAAGTCTGGGTTAAGCCGACACCGATACAGAAAGATAGAGAGACAATGATCATAGTACGATCATCAAATACGCATTCCTTCAACATTTTGATTCCTTCATACATGATTGAGCCAAACATCATAACAGTGCAGCCACCCAACACGGATTGCGGAATCGAGTTAAACAAGGCACCTAATGGCGGAAACAAAGATGCAAGGATCAAAATAATAGCGCCCATAAAGATCGTAAAACGATTGATCACACCAGTCATTGTTACTAAACCAACGTTTTGTGAAAAAGATGTTAGTGGCAGACAGCCAAAACAGCCGGAAATTGCGCTGGAGAAACCGTCAACTGCTAACGAACCTTGTAGTTCTTCAGTCTTGATATCTCGATTTAAAGCTCCGGTACAAACTGCGGTTGTCGCACCTGTCGTTTCTGCTGCCGATACCAAAAACACAATGGCGATCGTAAAGAAGGCACCTACATCAAAAATAGGCTTATGTTCTGTCAAAAAGACAAGCTTAGGCAAGCTAAAATATCCAACCTGTGAAACCGTTTCAGAAATACCAGACAGATCCACCATCGGCGCAATCCCGGCGGCCGTAAAGACAGTGGCCAAAATATAACCGAAAACAAGTCCAACTAAGATATTCAGATTTTTATAAACACCTTTTAAAAGGTAGCGGGAAACCAGGCAAACAATCAGTGTAAAGGCTCCGACAAATAAATGATACCAGGCGCCGAAATCTTCAACACCGCTGCCTCCGCCCCAGGAGTCCATGCCAACCGACAACAAAGACAACCCAATCGCAATAACAACGCAGGCCGATACGACCGGAGTTAAAAAACGTCGCCAGTACTTTGCGCTCAAACCGACAAGACCTTCAAAGATACCACCGAGAATGACAGCGCCGACCATACCTTCATAACCAAGTGCCGGATTGGTGCAGATGATCAAAAGACTGCCCAAGAAAGTAAAGCTGACTCCCATTACAATCGGCAGTCTTGAACCAATTTTCCAAAAAGAATAAAGCTGCATCGTCGTACCGATTCCTGCCGCAAACATGGCACACTGCAAAATCTGGGTAATTTCCGCAGCCGTCAGATGATTTTGGGTACCTTGTACGATGGCGGCTCCACAAACGATCATGACCGGTGCCAGGTTGGCCACAAACATCGCAAGCACATGTTGAAGCCCGAAAGGAATTGCCTTGCGTAAAGGAACTCGACCATTTAAACGATACAAGTTCTCTTCACACACCTCGGCAACCGGCGCTTCTTTTTCAAAGTACATTTTTTCTTTTTCCATTTTCTCTCCCTTTCCAAATATGTTCTTTATTTTACTTGCATACATCAATCCAATCAATAGGATTCGTCGTTTTTTCCAGCTCTTCTACACACATTCGAATACAGGAATTGCTGCTGCCGCAGGCCGGATAGACATATTCCAATTGTTTTAAGCTTCGATCCAGATAAACCTTGACTCCTTCCTTTAAGCCAAACGGACATACACCACCGATCGCATGTCCCGTTCTTTCTTCGACTTGATCTCCATGAAGCATCTTTGCCTTCTTACCAAAGGTATTTTTATATTTCGCATTATCGATTCTGGCATCACCAACAGCTACGATAACAATCGTATCTCCATCTACATCAAAAGCTAATGTCTTGGCGATATCTCTAGGCTGACATCCCAGAGCATGGGCTGCCAGTTCAACGGTAGCACTGCTTTGGTCCAGTTCAACGATTCGATCTTCGATTCCTAATTCTTTAAATTGTCTTCTTACTCTTTCAATTGACATACTCTTTCTCCTAGCTTTATATACTGTCCATTATATTTTTCTTGCATACAAAAGTAAAATCCCTTACGATAAAATCATGCCTAGAATCAAAGAAGATGTGATTTCTACTATTGAAATCAAAAAAAGTCGCTTTCTTACTTACCTTCATCGAACCAATCAGGAAGAAGAAGCCAAAGATTTTTTAAAGATGATCAAGAAAGAGCATCCCGGCGCCAATCATCACTGTACAGCGATGATCATAGGCCAGATTGTTCGCTCCAATGATGATGGAGAGCCTTCCGGTACAGCCGGCCACCCTATGTTGGATGTCCTCCAGGGAAAAGGAATGGAAGAAATCTTAGCTGTTGTCGTTCGTTATTTTGGTGGTACAAAACTAGGGACCGGAGGCCTTGTGAAAGCCTATTCCGATTCCGTCAAGATTGCATTGGAAAAAGCAGCTTTAACAGAAATGACGATGTTTAAAGAATATGAGATCACTTTCGGTTATGAATGGATCGGAAAGCTCGACGGATATTTTCGAAATCATCAGATCGAAATCATCTCCAAAAAATACGAACAAACAGTCACCTACCATTTTTTGACACAAAATGATATTACTCAGGATATTTTGGCATTATCCAATGGCGCTTTATTCTGCACATATATCAAAGAGTATCCCAAAGAAAAAATAATCGAATCATGATATACTAAAGGCGGTGAAATCTATGAATTATTATTCTTTATTTATTTTGTTCGTTATCATATTATTATTGATCGCATTCTTTCAGCTTTTGGCACCGATCCTATTACCACTTTTGATCATTTATGCGATTTACCGTCTTTTGGTTCCTCGAAAAAGAACAACCTATACTTCTTTTTATGAACAGGAAGATGATCCTTATGAAGATACAACTTCTTCCAATCCACCAAAGCATAATGCCATTGACGTAGAATACACAGAAAGCGATGTAGAGGATGATTCACATGATTCTTAACAACTCGCATGGCAAAGATAAAGAGATTCGGCGTCTTTTATCAAAATCGATGTTGAATATGGATCCGGTCACGATCAGCACGTGGATGAAATACAAATACGATCCCAATGGGATGTTCTGTATTTTAGAAGATCAAAAAATCGTTGCCTGTCTGCAGACAAAAGAACGAACTCTGCACTACGAAGGAAAGAAGTGTAAAGCTTTGATTCTTTCTTTAGCATGTACTTTACCGGATTATCGCCAAAGGCATTATTTTTCACAACTGATGGAAGCCGCGATGAACTATGCCAACTGTAATCACATGCTTACACTTTGTTATACCAATTTTGCTAAGATCTTAGAGGCCAAAAGCTTTCAGAATGTTTCTAAAACAAAATACTATTGGCTGGAAATGGAAAACTGGTCACAGGGGGATCTAAAAAATGTGCGAACCTATCGTCCGGAAATGAATCTTTTTTCGATTTACACAGAATTCATGAAACATTTTGATGGCAGCATCCTTTTAAACAAAAACGAGTTTGATGAACAGATCCATTATTATATCAACTGCAATCATCGTATCGTAACCATGTATGATGGGGATACCTTATGTGGCTTTGCGATCTATAAAGTGATCCAAGATCATATTGAGATCGAAATCCTGATGTATATGGACTCTGCTTCTATATTCGACTTGTTGGCATATCTATCGACCCGATGTAAATCAGTCAGCTTTATTGTTTCTCAGGCCGAACGCTTTGAAAAACTTTTTCCTATGGAAATCCCAAGAAGTCAGGGAACTGTCCTGGCTCGTTTAAGCAATTATAAGCTTTTCTCCATTTGGTCCGGAAAGAACGTCCATCATGCCAAAGAGGCCTTTACGGCTTTAGAAAAACCGATGTGGAATCACATGATCGATTAAAGATAGTGACTGCGCCACTGGTAGTATTCCTCGTCTTTTAAGGAAGAATCAGATTCTTCCTTTTTTTCATATAGAATAAAGGAATGTGTTTTAAATAACTCCAAAAAATCTTCCTGTGATACTTTGGCCGTCCATTGTGGTGCCTTTAGATACACTTGCTTCTCTTTCATAAAAAGGATCAGCTGTCCCGAAGAAATAAGAACTTCTCCTTTTTCTAAATATAAATATGCTTCTTTACTGCTTTTGATCGTTTCCATAGATTGATTGTATCATAGAATTGTTACGCAAAAAAAGATGTTGATCATCAACACCTTTATACCAGGATCGCATCTTCTGCAGTAAAGCTTTCCAATGAATTTTCTTTTACCTGAATACAAATATAAGTCATATCCGTATTCGCAAAGAACTGTCTTTTTCCTGCCGGTTTAATTTTGATCCAGTCTCCCTGTGACAATATGATTTCTTCCTTATCAACAATGACTTTACCATTTCCTTTTTCAATGTAATAAATTTCCTCATTTTGTTTATGTGCATGGACAAAAGGGACATGTTCTCCTGCCGGTAAAGTATTGATACTGATCTCAGCACCGGTCAATCCTAACTTTTCATGAAGCTCTATACGTGCTCCTTGTTCTTTCGATACTTTTGTATAATTCGCCATAACTTTTCCTCCTTCTTTTTACACAGTTACTATAAATCGCAATGCATCCAAATACTAGTACGCACTTAAAAGTAACTGCGCAATTTATATTGAATATGTGCTACAATACTCTCATGAAAACGAAGAAAGAATTACCGGAATGTCCGGTTGCGACAACCGTATCTCTGATTGGAAGTAAATGGAAGCTGTTGATTTTACGGAATCTGATCAAACGCCCCTGGCGATTTAATGAGTTGATGCGATCCTTAGATGGCATTTCTCAAAAGGTACTGACAACCAGTTTAAGAGAACTTCAAAGTGATGGCATTATCTATCGAAAAGACTATCAATGTAACCCGCCAAAGGTTGAATATGGCATTACAGATCTAGGCTTGCATTTACAGGTTCTATTGGATCAGATGGCTGCTTTTGGCGATTATTATAAAAGCCAAATATAAAAACGACTATCCTTGCGATAGTCGTTTTTGATTTAGTCTAAATAGTATTCTTTTAATACCTGGAAGTAAGCTCTAGGATGTGCACATACAGGACATACTTCCGGTGCTTCTTTTCCAACATGGATATGACCGCAGTTCAAGCAGATCCATACCGTTTCTGTTGGGCTTGTAAAGAAAGTATTCTCTTCTACTTCCTTCAACATTGCGCGATAACGTGCTTCATGATGTTTTTCGATAGCAGCCACGCCTTCCATCTGGGCAGCAATCGTATCGAATCCTTCTTCTCTTGCTGTAGCAGCCATTTCTTTATACATATCTGTCCATTCATAGTTTTCACCGGCAGCTGCATCTTCCAAATTCACTGTAGTTGTAGGAACCTTTCCACCATGCAGCGCTTTAAACCATAACTTCGCATGTTCTTTTTCATTTTTTGAAGTTTCTTCAAAGATATTCTGAATTTTCACATACCCGTCTTTTTTTGCCTGAGAAGCATAGTATTGGTATTTAATGCTTGCCTGACTTTCTCCGGCAAAAGCCGCCATTAAATTTTGTTCAGTTTTTGAACCTTTTAATTCCATAATAGAACCTCCTTATACCTATTCAAAGTATAGCAGTGAAAGCCTACCAAATCAATCATTATTCGCCCAATTTGGGGTTTGATTCCCTCGCTGCACCAAGATTGCTTTTTGAAACTGTGTCTGATTTAAAAACTCTAAAATTTTTATTTTCTCTTCTTCATCACATCCTACTAAAAGCTTCACTTCACAGTCTTTTTTCAAGATATCGGCACTAATGACAATAGCGCCTACATTGTGCGCCGATTTTTTGCCTTTGAACACATGGATCGGTTGTGTATCCGTTCCCACTGTATCCTGCAGATAACCATAGTCGACCGGATAAATCAAATTGGCATAGACCGGATGACTGCTTCCCTGTGGATGATCGATCTTACAAGTACTGCTTAAAAGCAGTGTATCCATCTTCTGCCAAAAATATGCATTGTTTTCAAGTTGTTCCATTTTAAAGCTCTCCTTCTTATCTATTCCTTGTTACTTTGCCTGACCGTTTTCGACAAATGACCAAAAATCTTGCGGCTCTGCCTTGTCAAAATCAATGGTCGAATCCACATCCCACAACGAAACTTCATGTGTCAGATCATTATAGCCGATTCCAGCCTGTATTGCCTTACCATCCTCTACGATATAAAGACTTGGTGTATATAAAAAGTAAGGTGCCATTTTCAAAAGAATCTGTCCATCTTCGTTGGTCGTAACCAAAGTCATATCTTCTTCCTTTTCCCGTTTTAGATCAAAATCAGTACTGTCCAGCTTATAGAGCACCAGGCCTGCATGTTCCTGTTTAGTTTCTTCAATATAAGCATCCAATGCCTCACAATAGCTGCAGCCTTCACGCTCTACGATTACCACAAAATCTTCTTTGTTATCCAGCTTTTCCTGCAGTTCTTTGGCATCGATTTCCACTTCCTGAAAAGCTTCCTGCGAACTACATCCACTCAACAGTACCAGACAACACAAACTTAAACACGAAAGGAATTTCTTCAAATTTCTTCACCTATCCTTTTATTTCATTTTTGCGATCGCATCGATCGTTTTTGTGATCGAATATGCTAAATTTTCCAGTTTTTGCGGCCCTGTCTTTAATGCCGTCATAAAATCCATGGCTCGATCTGCACTAGAGAATACACCGGCAAAGCCGGCATCATACAAATCCATATATCCGATACCAAGTGCGCCGCTTAGACAAAATACCGGCTTTCCATGCCTTTTTGCCAGCTGACCTACACCATATGGCACTTTGCCATAAAGCGTTTGATGATCACTTTGCCCCTCACCGGTAATCACGATATCACTTTGGGCGATCACATCTTCCAAATGATATTCCTGCATACATAATTGAATGCCGGGAACCATTTTGGCATGCAGAAGACCTGTCAAAACCGCTCCGATACCACCGGAAGATCCGGAGCCTTCATACTGATTGATATCTACATGAAAAAACTCATAGATCTTATCGCGGTAATGTCGCATGGCTTGATCGACCGCTTCTAACTGTGTCGGATATAAACCTTTCTGTTTTCCAAAAGTATAAGCAGAGCCTTGTTTGCCCAACAGATGATTTTTGACATCGACCGCAATTAGGATTTCGACATCGTTCCAATCCACAAAGTGTCGCTTATCGATATAATCAACCTGCCCCAAGCTATAAATACCGGCTCTTAACCGTCGGTGTGAGGCATCAAAAAAATGCAGTCCCAACTCCTGCAGCATTCCCATGCCGCCATCAGTTGTACTGGTACCACCTATTCCCAATAAGATCTTCTTATATCCTTTGGCTACCGCATCTTTTAATAAAAGTCCTACGCCTCGGCTATTGGCAATCATTGGATTTCGCTTTTCTCTTTCCACCATATTTAATCCAATACAGCTGGCAACCTCCATAATCGCCATATTCTGCTCAGGTACGATACCATAAGTGACTTCAATCGCCTTCCCATATGCATCTAAAACTTGCGCTGTGCTTGTATCGCCATGGTAAATATTTCGGAAAATCTCAGCGGTTCCTTCCCCTCCATCGCACATAGGAAACTCATATACAGTATGACTTTCATTTGCGCTTTGAATTCCGGAACGAATACATCTGCAAACTTGTACCGAAGACATGCAGCCTTTAAAGGAATCACATGCAACTACAAATTTCATATATTCATTCTAACATACTTTACATCGAATGTATGAAAAAACAAATCCTTTTTGTTTCTTATTTTCATAATTTACATTTTTATGAAAACAACATATTGTTTCCCTTTTTGTGAAAAAAAACACAAAAAGGAGATTTTCATGTCTTTAAAACGTGATATAATCTGAATATTGAAAATCGAAAGGAATTCTTTATGAAAAAACATATATTGATCGGTGTAACCGGAGGTATAGCCGCTTATAAAGCCTGCGATCTTGTCAGCCAACTAAAAAAACAAGATATGGAGGTTCGCGTCATGATGACAAGTCACGCGGCAGAATTTGTTTCTCCTTTGACGTTTACGACCTTATCCTCTCATCCATGCGAAGTTGACCTCTTTGACCCATCCAATCCGGACCCTATCGCCCATATCAGTCTTGCGAAATGGGCCGATCTGGTGCTTTTGATTCCCTGCACGGCCAACGTGCTTGCTAAAGTCGTGCATGGCATTAGTGATGATCTGGTCACAACGACATTTTTGGCCTGCACCTGTCCAAAATGGATAGCTCCGGCCATGAATGTTCATATGTATGAAAATCCAGTCACACAAAACAATTTAAAGCTTGCCAGAGAATTAGGCTACCAAATCATTGAGCCGGTTGTTGGTCATCTGGCATGTGATGATACCGGAAAAGGAAAATTAGCCGATATCTATACTGTACGCGACATGATCGTGCACTCCTTTCAACAAGAAAAAACCTTATCAAACAAAAAGGTGCTGATCACGGCCGGACCCACACAGGAAGCTATCGATCCGGTACGATTTATATCCAATCATTCCAGCGGCAAACAAGGTTATGCGATTGCCAAGGCTGCCAAAGAATTAGGAGCGGATGTCACCTTAGTATCCGGGCCGGTTTCCTTACCACCGGTCGATGGTGTTCATACCATTCCTGTGACAACTGCTCTGGATATGTTTGAAGTGATGAAGGAAGAATCACAGAAAGCAGACTATATCGTTATGGCTGCAGCCGTAGCAGATTATCGTCCTGCCAAAGTCGCATCCGATAAAATCAAAAAGACAAAGGAAGAAACACAAATCGATATGGTTCCTAATCCAGATATACTGGCATGGATTGGCCAGCACAAACGAGAAAATCAGATTATCTGTGGATTTGCGATGGAAACCAAAGATTTAGATAAAAACGCACAAGAGAAATGCATACGCAAGAACTGCGATCTATTGATCGCCAACAATCTAAAAGTAGAAGGTGCCGGTTTTCAAACCGATACTAATGTCGTGACGCTCGTTTCAAAAAACACCTTAAAGCATTTGCCAAAATGCACAAAAGAAGAATTAGGCTTTTTGATCTTGCGTACCATGAAAGAAATTGAAGAAGGGAAATCTTTATGTTAGTTGCCATTGATATTGGAAATACAAACATCACCATCGGTATATTTGATCAAGATACTTTGATTGGAAATTATCGCTTAACGACCAAAGTTCGTCGTACCAGTGATGAATATGGATTTATGTTGAAAACATTTTTGGATAATTCCAAAGTCTATAAAGAAGATATTGAAGACGTTATCGTATCCAGCGTTGTTCCGAAAGTCATGCACTCATTTCAAAATGGAATCGTCAAATTCTTAGGCATAGAACCTTTGATCGTACGTCCCGGTATTAAAAGCGGTATCAGCGTACAACTGGAAAACCCGAAAAGTGTGGGTTCCGATCGAATTGCCGATTGCGCCGGAGCTTACTTTGAGTATGGAGGCCCTGTACTTGTCATTGACTTTGGAACCGCGACCACTTATGACTATGTCGATGAAAATGGTTGTTTTAAAGCCGGTTCAATCAGTGTCGGTATTGAAACCGGCGCCAATGCCTTATGGACACAAACAGCCCAGCTTCCTGAAATTGAAATCAAAAGACCTACTACGATCTTAGCCAAAAACACGAAAGCCGAGATGCAGGGCGGAATCTTTTATCAATATCTAGGCGGTGTGGAATATACCATTAAACAATACCGCAAAGAAATTGGAAAAGATTTCAAAGTTATCGCAACAGGTGGTTTAGGTCGTGTGGTTTGTTCCCATATCCCCTTGATCGATGTCTACGATCCAAACCTCATCTTCAAAGGTCTAAAAATCATCTACGATAAAAACAAGGAGTCCGAATAACTCCTTGTTTTTGTTGTGACTATCTAGATATTGGATTGATATCACAAGTTAAGATTATCTTAAATGCATTAACCATCCATTTCATATCCCTATAAGATGTTATCGCAATTCTCTCCAAACAAAGCAATTTAAAGTAGAGTAAAAACATAAATACCATCCAAAACCAGTTATCAATAAATATAAACTATAAATGGTTAAACATATTGTTTCAAAAATTAAATAGACGTTTTTACTGCTACTCTTCGTTTTTTTTATCACTGCAAACCAGATCACAAATAACATCAGCATCAAACCGTGAAACACATACTCTGAATTCATGCTACTCTTCTATAAGTTGTCTTTTTATAGGCGTACGGAGGTTGCGAACATTGTAAAGAGTTTGGTGGATATGGACAAGATGCGTCTTTTTGCATATACTGTGTAATTTCAAACCTTGCTTTGGGTGCAGAACCAATGGAATTCACCAATGCTTTGGTCACATACTCACAAGGATTTCCTAATCCAGTTATGCTAATAACTGTACAAGCCCAACTCGCAATAGATCCTGCTGTTCCAACAAATTTACCCAACTCAACAATACCTTGCCAGAGAAGTATCAATCCTGCAGATCTTTCCTGATTCTTAGCATTTGAAATATTTTTAATGGCTTCCTCATCTGATTTTGTCAGCGGTGTAAAAACTTCTACCAGATTCTGATCAACAATGTGCGTTATACTCGCTGTTCCATCTGCATAATATTCAATAATTATATTCTCATCGGTAAAATCTAAATTCTCATTGTTCATCACTGCATTTAAAAACTCTTGATTTTCAACCGTGCCATGATCAATAAGCGTTCGAACCGGACACCCGTATCCATTTTCCTCAGCTCGTACATTTATATTAAAGAGACCAATGAGTACAGAACTGCAAACCAAACAAATTAATATTTTCTTGATGTCTTTCATTACATTTCTCCAATTTTTTGTTTCGATAATTTTTCTATGATATGTAACCCCATAAATCTGTAACTCCATAAAAAGGTAAAGATTCTTCCCTTTTCTGATTTGAATTAAGAGTTCCCATGATTATCACCGCTTTCATTTGGATTGTCTTTTTACGATTTCATTATAAGAAAAAAAACAAAATTTTATAAACCTTAAATATATTATTTTTATATGTTATACTGATAGAGTAGGATATTAGATTTTTAAAGAGGCTTGTTGCATTGTGCATCAAGCCTCTTTCATTTTATTCATTTTCTGTTTCTTCCTGTGAAGTCTCTGGGTTTTCTGCTTCTTGTGTTTGTAGGATCTGTTCGATTTGGTACTGCTTACCAAAAACACGCTGTACATATTCACTAAAACTTTGATTTTGTATTTCCTGCTCACTCATATAAGCACGTTCCCCAAAGATATCTTGTGTCTGCACTTCATTTCCATCATTGATTTCCGGCACACAAACCAGATAATACAGCGTTCTTGTCTGGTCCTTCCATGTAAAATCTAATCGGCAAATCTGGATGATACGATCGGTTGCTTCCGAGGAGTAGGATTTCAAAAAAGCCGCATAAGTCACCTGTAAATTTTCTAATTTCCAATTTTCATCCTCATCGGTAGAATCATTCAGCGCTAGAATTTCCTGTGCGTGATTTTGAACATAATCCTGCCCGGCTTCTAAAACCTCTTCTAAATATGAAGGATCTATTTGTGATACATTCACATATCGGTCTTGTAAGCCCTCCACTGCCAACTCTGTCGTCGTATTGGTAATCTGATAATGATAGCGCTGTGCTAGATTCTCATCATAGGTCGCCGTAATCGTAACCACTTCACCATTGGATAAATCATGATTGGGACTCGCTTCAAAATCCACCGTATCTAAAAATTCCTGCATTCTCTGATTCAAATCATCTTTTCTGGCACTGACCTCTACTGTAGCCATACCGTTTTCTCCTGTATAGGAAACTTTAATGTTTTCGGTGATGTCAATTTCAACCGTGCGTAAGAAAAAGAAATAAGCCATACTGATAAGAATAGTTCCCATCGTGATGATCGATATAAAATAGATGACTTTATCTTTGATTTTTTCTTGTTCCATATGGATATTCTAATCGAAATACGATGCGTTTTCCAGTGCCTGCTCCACATATTCCAACATTGTCGTATCGCTTTGCAGCTCCAGAATTTCTTTGGCATCCTGCACACAACATTCCATCATTGCCTGATCTGTATTTAAGTTGGCAAACAAGAAACCGGGAACACCACTTTGACGAAAGCCAAGCACATCGCCGGGACCGCGCGTTTTTAAATCGTATTCGGTAATGGAAAAACCATCTGTGTATTTCTCTAACATTTTTAATCGCTCTATGGCTGTTTCTTCCTTTGTCGGACTCAACAAATAGCAGTGCCCCTGCCTTGGACCTCGCGCCACTCTTCCTCGCAGCTGATGCAGCGTACTTAAACCAAAACGATGCGCATCATAAATCACCATCCATGTCGCATTGGGAACATCTATTCCAACTTCAATAACCGTAGTGCTGACAAGGATATCAATTTTGTGTTCGGCAAACTGCTGCATGGTTTCCTCTTTTTGAGCCGCGCTCATCTTTCCATGTAGCAAGGCAATCGATACATCCTTTAATGTCTTCTTCATGCCCTCATAAATGGATTGCACACTGCGCAAAGAAGTTTCTTCATTTTCTTCAATAGATGGGCACACCACATACCCTTGCGATCCGTCTTTGATTCCCTGTAACAACTCTTTTAAGATGGGTTTCATGCTGGAACCGGGTACATACTGGGTCTTTACCGGTTTTCTTCCCGACGGCATGGTCTTGATATTGGATACATCCAAATCGCCAAACAGGAAATGAGCGGCCGTTCTTGGTATCGGGGTTGCTGACATCATCAAAAGATCGACGGCTTTTCCCTTTTCCAAAAGAGATCTTCGCTGACGTACGCCAAAACGCTGTTGTTCATCCACAATCACAAAGCCTAGATTTTTAAAGGAGACAGCTTCCTGAAACAAGGCATGCGTTCCTACCACCAACAAGATACTTCCATCAGCCAGCGATTCCAAAATCGTCTTTTTTTCTCTGGTACTTAAACCGGACACGTAAAGATGCACCGGTAATCCTTGTTTTTTTAGGTTTTCATAATGCTGTCGTGCCAAAATCTCTGTCGGTGCCAAAAAACATGACTGACAACCTGAAAGATAAGCGGCATAGAAAGCCGTGCTGGCCACCATGGTTTTTCCACAGCCGACATCGCCCTGTATGATACGAAACATGATCTTGGTACTAGATAAATCTTCCAATACATCATCGATAGCTTTTCTTTGATCTGGCGTGCATACATAGGGAAAGCTCTGTACAAATTCTTCCACTTTCTTCATCGAAAAATGCTTTGGTTTCTTACTGATTTGTACTTCTTCTTTATGTAAAGCCTGCATAACACATTGAAAGCGCAAAAACTCTTCATATTTCAAAGTGCGTATAGCTGCCTGTAAAGCCTTTTGGCTCTGTGGTTTATGAATCTGATGAAGAACGATTGAAAGATCCAAAAGGCGATATTTTTTAACCAGTCGTTCCGGTACAACAGACTCTATCGTATCGGCATAAGGCAAAGCGGCATCGATAATGGCTTGTATATCCGATTGTTTCATTCCTTCGGTTAAAGAATACACCGGTATGATCCCTAACTGCTTTTCGATTGGTTTAAAATTATATTGTGCTACTGTGACATTATTCTGTCCTTGATACGTCCCAAAACAAGTAATCTTTTTTCCATAGATAAACTGCGTTGTCCATGGACGATTAAATAAAGTGATCGTTAATTCTTCATTCCAGCTGATGACTTTAAACTTTGTCATAGAGCGATTCTTGCCAAAGCGAACCACAACTGCCTTTGAACAAATCAAACCTTCAAAACAGACATTATCCTTTACTTTCCATAAAGAAAAAGGTACTGCCTGTCTGGAGTCATAACGAAGAGGATAGATACGAAGTACATCTTCCAACGTTTTCGCATTCATCTTTTGAAGAAAATCACTTCTTCTTTTTGTGAGTTTTAGTTTTTTTAGTTCCAAGATCAATCCATGTCACTCCCACCTTTGATAAAAAATTACATTCCACTACAAGATAAAAAAGCCCGGTCAAAAATAAAACGAAAAGATTCATCAACATTGTCGTATTCAAGCCGGCCGAAGCCCACATCACAAAGGCAAACATCCAGGAGAACATCGGATTTCCAAAAACGAGGATGCTCGAAAGAATCGCATAGCCATCAAAGCCTGCCCCAATGGAGAAAATACCTCTTGTCAGCGTATCAACAAATAAAACCAACAGTAAGATCATACAGTATTGATTCCAGATCGATTTAAAGGAATGTAGAAACTTATCCTTGATATAATCTTTGATTTCTTTTGCGCCGGTGACGTTTTGTGTCAAAGCACTGTACATACATAGCTGCAAAGGCTGTGCCAGCACGATCAACAGCGCACATAATACTTGATAAGGAATCGATACATACCATTGATCCAATGCATAGACTACACTGTGTAAAGGCGACAAAACACCTAATGTTATGATCAATAAAGCGGCTTCCACAACCAATATCGGCAATAAAACCTCTTTTGTCCGTTCAAATTTAACTTTCCAAACCTTGGTACAAATCCAGTATAAACCAACCGCGGAGGCCATTCCCAAAAGAATCGTATATACGATCAACAATAGAGAAGAGCCTAAAAAAATCGTTCCGTAAATATAAAATAAATTATAAAGAAAACTCAACAAGATGGCCCATCCCATAGGAGCCATTATGTTCTTAAAGGAAAAGCTAGGTTTTCTTTTCGTAAAAGTCTGCTTCATATCATTGCCTCCGTTTTACAGTGTAACAGAATCCTTGCCGATCCACAAAGCCTTTGAAGTCGGCGCATGACCAATCAAGGAAGTGTGATAAACCGGTATATTGAATTGCCTGCCCCAATCGATCAGCCATTCTCGATCTTGATTTTGATCCAACTCGCTAAACTGACCTAAAAGAAGAGAATCGATGGAAGAAAAAACATGCATCATTTCCAGCTGTGCCAGATAGGAGCGAATCCGGTAGCGATTGCCGGAATAGCTTTCTAAGAAAAGAGAACATCCTTCCAAATTTGGAAAATAATCTGTTCCGGCCAACTTTAAAAAACAGCGAATATTTCCACCGATATAAGCTTGATCCGTATATGCGATCGAAAAATCTTTATTCGCCAAATCTAATACTTCCTGCATTGGCTCATGATGACGAACCTGAAACAACAATGTCTTCTTTTTTAGCCCCAGAGCATTTAATACACAAGTCAGATCACTATATCCGCAAAATATACATGGACTCTTTTGATACGCCAAAAGATCAATATATGGAATGCATTCATTGGCAAGATCACCACCACTCACATCAAAGATAAAATCAAACTCTTCCTGAAACCACTGATTTAAATGCGCGGCTCTTGTCTTTCCATCGACATCTTCACTCAGATAGGACGTAATCTTAACCAAATGTCCTTCTTTTTCTAAAGCCTGACATACATTTTCAATCGACTCCGGATAAACCGGATTTGACAAACGGCATATTCCAATCTTACTAGGCATAGTGCTCTCCTTTACACTCTTTTTTAAGATGGTATAATGATACCATCTTAAAGACAGAAAACAAAGAAAGGGTATGAACATGGAAAAAATCGCAGTTGTGACAGATACCGGTTCCAATATGTCCTTTGAAGAAGGTGCACGTTTAGGAATTCATGTACTTCCTTTACAGATTACCTTCGGGCAAACCGCTTATCAAGATTTAGAAGAAATAACGACCGAACAGATTTATCAAAGATTAAAGAACAAGGAGCTTCCTAAAACCAGCATGCCTGTTTATTCACGCATTGAAACTTTATTTAAAAAGCTTCAGGCCGATGGATATGATACAATCTTGGGAGTTCCATTAACATCCGGTCTTTCCACTACAGCAGCTACTATGCAGAGTATAGCACAGGAAATTGGCATTTCTTTTATATTATTAGATTGTTTCAGCACTTGTCAGATACAAAAATATGTGGCCATCCAAGCTAAAAAATTGGTGGATGAACACAAATCGTCCAAAGAAATCTTGGAATGTCTGCAGCGTAAAATACAGAATGCGAATTCGATCATCCTGGTAAAAGATTTAGAGCATTTAAAACGTGGTGGACGTTTAACCCCAATGGCTGCCAAACTGGCTTCTCTGTTAAAGATCTTCCCGATCTTACAGATCAATCAACAGACAAATGGAAAAATCGATGTCTTTTCAAAAGTACGCACCGAATCCAAAGCCTATCAGTTTGCACTTGAACAAGCGATTCAACAGATGAAGGATATTCAACATACAAAAGCTTTTTTGATTCATACGGAATATCAGGAAGGTGTTGATTTGATGAAAAAGACACTGTTAGAAGCCGGTATGCCGGAAGAAAACATTCAATTTGAAGTTATCAGTAGTGTCATTGCCGTACACACTGGTATGAAATGTACATGTTTGCAGTTTATAGAGGAGGTATAGTTTATGAAAACAGTAACTATTTGCATAACAATGGAAAATGGAAAAGAGATTAAAGCTGAGCTTTATCCGGAAATTGCCCCAAAGACCGTAGAAAACTTTGTGAACCTGGTCAAAGATCACTTTTATGATGGTTTGATTTTCCATCGTGTGATTCCCGGATTTATGATTCAAGGTGGCGATCCATTAGGAACTGGCATGGGCGGTTCTAAAAAGAACATTCCCGGAGAGTTCCAATCTAACGGATTTGTCAATCCTTTAAAACATGAACGTGGTGTTCTTTCTATGGCCAGGGCTATGGACCCAAATTCCGCCAGCTCTCAGTTTTTCATCATGCATCAGGATGCTCCACATCTAGATGGACAATATGCTGCCTTTGGAAAAGTTTTAGATGGCATGGACGTGGTTGATGAAATTGCCAATACACCAACCAATTTCCAGGATCGTCCTTTAACTGAACAAAAAATGCAGTCTATCGTACTCATCGAGGAATAACATGAAAAAGGAAATTGATATCTTAAAGGAATCGCAAAAAGTACTGTCCAAGTTAGATCAAGGCGTTCTTTTAACCACGAAATATAAAGAAAAGGTCAATACAATGACGATTGGCTGGGGTACGATCGGCATCGAGTGGGGTTTACCCATCTTTATAGCCTTTGTGCGTACAAGTCGATACACCAAAGAAATGTTAGATCGATCCAAAGAATTTACTATTAATGCTCCTGTCGATCAAGATGTCAAAAACATCATCGGTTATTGCGGTACTCGCAGTGGAAAAGATCACGATAAGATCAAAGAAATGAATCTAACCTTGGTTCCCGGTGAAATGGTTAATGTACCAGCTATCAAAGAACTGCCGCTGACTTTAGAATGTGAAGTCTTGTATAGCCAAAATCAGGAGCTCCACAAAATACCGGCAGAGCTTCAAAAGCGCTATTACCCACAAGATGTAGATTCTTCGGTTCCCGGAAGCAATCAGGATATTCATGTCATGTATATCGCTCACATAAAAAAAGCATATATTTTAGATTAATACAGCAGCTGTTTATTTTGACAGCTGTTTTTGTTTGCGGGCTTTCAAATTCTATTTTTCAAAGATATCCTTGTTTATCCTAATATCCCTTAACTCTTTCCCATATCGTTTAAACTTATTATTAGCACAACCTTTTAATTCGTTTAATCCGTGGTTTTTATTTAGTAACTTCCTTCTCTATTCCCCAACACCTTATTCAAGCAAACATAATGCGGAAAAGGCATTGCCTGTGCAATGCCCCTAGTTCAAACCTAGATTTGATTTTCCTAACATACGATCTTTTTGATCATCTGTCATTTGAGACCATATTTCTTCAAGAACCATGTTCCAATTGATCGGAGCCAATTCATCTCGCTGTTCCTGTGCAATGATTGCCGACAACAAAGCAACAATATCTCTTTGTTTCAGATCATTACGCAAGATTGGCATGATACGTTGGTTCCCCATGCGAAATAAGGCAAGGATCATATCTACATCATCTTCCATGTCAGCTGCCAGATTCGTAATGGTAGAAATAACGTCTTCCAACTTTTGTGTGGATTTGATCTTTTTTGTCTCTATCATAATTTTTCCCATCCTTTCTGTTATATATATACGTAAAAAATGGAAAACTTTATTAATTTGTTTTAAATTCTTTTAGTTTTTTATCTACAAACCGACTTAATCCAAAAACGACTGCGAAAATAATCGGTATATTGATAAGCACATAAAGCTTTTGTATCCATGTCAACGCCCCTAATTCAATACAAAACCAGGCCTGCAAAGATGGCACAATACAACAAACGATAAAGGCCGAGCACATTAAAATCACTAAAAGCATTCTTAATTTTGTCATCGGCTTACATACGGAAATTAACACACATAACGCATTACATCCGGCAAGTAAAGTACACATCGTAGAGAATTGTGTATAAGTTAAATTTTGATGTCCTAAAACATCAAAACAATAGACACCAATAATAGCCAGCAAAATACAGAATGCACCCGGTAAAGCTTTGGAGAAAACAGTTCTTAAAAAGTGCCCCTGCACGCGTGTTGTATTCGGTTCCAGTGTCAGTACAAAGCTTGGAAGTCCTGTTGCCAATGAAGATATCAACGTCAATTGAATGGGTAAAAATGGATAGCTTTCCAATAAAAATAATGTCAGCAATGAACATCCTAATGAAAGCAATGTCTTAACTAAGAACAAAGAAGCCGTTCTTTGAATATTATTGATAACGCAACGTCCCTGATTCAAAATGGAAGGCAGGGCCGCAAACTGATCCTCCAACAATACTAAAGATGCGATGTTTTTTGTAGCTTCGGAACCAGACCCCATCGCAATGGAGCAGTCTGCTTCTTTTAGGGCCATAACATCATTGACACCATCCCCGGTCATGGCTACCGTATGCCCTTGTTTCTTTAATGCCAGAATCATATCTCGTTTCTGTTCCGGTGTAACACGGCCAAATACAGAATATTCTCTTAATGCCAAATCGATATTCTGTACGGTATTCATATCAACCGCCAAGCTTTGCACCCCTGCTTTTTGTGCAATCGCCTGCACGGTATTGGCATCATCTCCAGAAATGATCTTGATATCGACCCCCTGCTTGTAGAAATAAGAAAGGATCGTCTGGATATCTTTTCGCAAAACATCCTGGATCAAAATCAAACCGATTGGTTCATGATCCCCCAATAAAGAATCTTGTACACTTTCTTTAGCCTTGCATAACGCTAAAACACGAATACCTCGTTTGGCGTATTGTTCAATTTTTTCCACAATCGATGCATCCGGCTGCTTCACGATAAAAGGATAAGCCCCTATGATATAACCTTCTTCTTCAAACAATACAGCACTTGCCTTACGAGAACTGGAAAAAGGTATGATCTGTTTAACCGGAACCACTTCAACCGGGCAATATTCACGAATAGCTAACGCTGTAGCATTTTCATCCTGTAGAGCACCAAACATTCTGGAAAGAATCGTTCGAATTTCATTTTGCGAATAATTTGATAATGATTCGATACCGGTCACTTTCATACTGCCTTCTGTTATCGTTCCGGTTTTATCAAGACATAGTGTGTCCACTCTTGCCAATGTCTCAATACAATAAAGCTCCTGCACCAGCACTTTCTGATTAGCCAGGCGCAAAGCCCCAATCGCAAGCGCAATACTTGTCAATATGACAAGCCCTTCCGGAATCATGCCCACAACAGCTGCAACCGTGCTTAAAATCGATGCATTCAAACTATATTGCGAAATGAAAAAAGACTTCAAAAACAACAAAATACCTGCCGGAAACAATATAATCGTACAAAAACGAATGATCGAATTGATCGAATCACGAAGCTGTGAAGGGTATTTCTTCTCTCTTTGCGCATGTTTCAAAATAGAGTGGATATATGTATCCTCCCCGACATGTACAGCCTGCATCTTGGCATGTCCTGCCTCCACATAACTTCCCGAATACAAGGTATCTCCTTGATTCTTATGGATCGCATCACTTTCTCCTGTCAACAGTGATTCATTGCATTCCACTTCACCAGAAACAAGGAAGCCATCCACACAAATCTGGTCACCGGCCTGCAGTAAGATCAAATCATTTTCCACAATTTCATCCACTGGGATTTTATCGACCTTTCCATCTCGTAATACATGTGCTTTTTGTTGATTCAACAATGCCAACGCATCCAACTTTTTCTTTGATCGAACCTCTTGAACGATTCCAATCAGAGCATTTCCAACCACAACGCCCATAAAGAGCATGTTGCGATAAGAACCTGTCAAAACAACCAAAAAAGCTAAGAAGACATTGATCGCATTAAACAAAGAAAAAATGTTTGCCTGTAAAATCTTTTTGTATGATTTTGAGCTTTGATCTTCTATTTTATTCGACTTCGCATTTAAGACCTGACTGGCACTTAAGCCTTTATCCATATCGGTTACTTTAATATCTTTTATGTCCATATTTCTAGTATAACAAAAAATACAGATTCAAATCTTAAAGAATTATTAACATTGTCCTGTGGTTTTTAACTTTTATTAATGATGACGTTCTTCCTTTTTTAAAAAGTTCTGGTCTTCAAAGTTCGTTTAAATAAGAATGCACAAAAATAAGGTATTTTTCAAAACCCTATGTTCTACGATGCGATTTTTATTCCTTTTTGACTATCAGGATATTGTTTACTTTGAATCAAGGTTTGCAAAAGTTTTGATGTTCCTTTCCTGGCTTTTACTTCAATCGGTATTAAATGATCAATCGTATGTACAAAAAAATAAGCGAGATTTAATGAAATGTTACACTTTTATGAGCCACTTTTAAACTTATTGATTACGGGTCAAAATAGAAATCAGCAAATGACTCTACTTACTTATTTAGTTTTTGCATAAGAGATTAATGATGTAACCGTATTCGGATATTTTTTTATTTCATCAATAAATAATAAAATTTTTGTGAATTATCCGGTTGAAATCATCTTGCCTATCTGTCTTGAAACTTTAATAATCAAAGGATAACTATCTTTCTTGTTTTTCCTATTTTCTAAAGCTTAATTTACTTTTCTTTTCAATATAGCTAACCAATTAGTATATAAACACATTTTTTGACATGCTTTTATGGATAATCTCCACATTTTTGAAAAAAACTTCATATTCAATGTTCAATCGTACAAAAAAAGTCATGCGTCTTCTCAAGCATGACTTATATCTTCTGTAATGGTGTATTGGAGAGTTTCTCAACCGCCATAGCATACGAATCTATCTGTACATTTGTTTCAATCGCAAGCTGCAAAGAAAACATCAACAGTCGAGTATCAAAGGCTTGAAGGTCCTCGTTATAGTAAATCGCAGGATATTGCCCTAATTCACACAACATTGTATCCAATTTTTGTTCATCCACAATATGACTTAGCCCTACGACCACTACATTTTCCTGTGACACTGCTTTTAATCCATTTAATAACGCAATATACGGAGTATCTGCCATTTGCACCATCATCATCTTAGGTGATGGTCTTTGCGCCAGTTTCAAAAGCCAATCTGTACTGCAGCTGACGACGATTTGTCGACAACGATCATCCTTCTGAAAAACCTGTACCGACGCTTCCAAATTCTCATAAGAATCTGTTTCATCCATACAATCATCAAAAATCAAAGCTGAATACTCCATATTCCATCCTCTTTTCTATCTGTTTATTTAAGATCGGAAGGTACTGTCACTTTTATATTTGCCGGATCTCCTATCACCACTTTTACACGAGCCTTAGAATACCATTCCACCAGCTGCGTATCATCTGTTGCGATTTTTTGTTCCTTGTTGGCCGCATCATGACATTGCCTGATCAAATCCGTTTTAAAACATTGCGGTGTTTGAGCATTATACAATATATTACGATCCAATGTCGATACAACATAGCCATTTTCTACAATTTTTACCGTATCTATACTTGGTACCATCAATACACAGGCATCTTCTGTTTCCATGGTTTTCTTCAATTCTTCAACTTGTTCTCTCTTTAAATACGGTCTGGCTGCATCATGAATAAATACAACAGGATACTTTACCTCCTGTAATGCGTTATATACGCTTTCTTGTCTGGTATTGCCACCTAAAACAAGTTCTATGCGACTATTTTTTTTATAGCTTTGCATAGCATCCCTGTCCTGCAAAGAACAAGTCAAAATAATCTGAGCACAATCTGGATCCGATAAAAACAAATCTAAACTGTAATCAAGAATTGATTTACCATCCATTTTATATAGTACTTTATTATATGGCAGCTTCGTACGCACTCCCTGTCCGGCGGCCAGTAAACATACACTGTATTTCATGTCTATATTATATCAGATTCATCGTCTTTTTTTATACGGAATATGACCACACCGCCTGCATTTGTGACAACAAAGTATCCGCGTCCCATGTTTGATTGGTATGCTTGATGCTGTTTGGATCAATAACGGTAAACTCTCCATCTTCCATACCGGTTACCAAGATAAAATGACCGACTTGTGTAAAATCACCGGGAAGCATACTGCATACAAGAATCTGATGATTTTCTAATCGTGCCTTCATATCTTGTAAAGAGACTTGTGCTCTTTCCACCTGTACACCATAGTGTTGGGCTGCATCCGTTAAAAATTGCCAGTCCGTTCCTGCTCCATTGACATAAAATCCCTGCTGGGAAGAATAGCTTGCCAAAACATCCGGTGTAAGTGAGGAATCTTGTAGAAGATAACTAAAAACCATAGAAAGACAGGTAGGCGCACAACCTGTTAGATAGATATCATTTTCTCCATATGGAATATAGCCCCATCTCAGATCCCACTGTAATAGTTTAGGGATGGTATCCAGCGTTTCACTTAATGTTCCAGGACCATTTGAATAGTTGTCTTTTTGTGGGTATGCTTCCACAAAAGACAGTCGATCTTCATCCTTCAATAAAAATTCCAGTATATCCTGTGAATATTGATTCAAATGTAAAAAGATTGGTTTATACTCGTAATTTTCTAAAGTTTTCTCTTTGAGTTGATCAAATGTTTCCTGCGTAATGTGTTCCGGCTTTTTCACTTGCAGTATTTCTTCTGTGGGATACGACACGAGCTTATATACACCAAAGCCTATGAATCCCAAAACCAAAAATACAGGTAAGATTAAGACCAGTAATCTTCCCCAATACACTTTTCTTTTTGATACCCTTTTCATAATGTGCCCATTATATCATTTTCAGGTCAAAAAAGCTTGTATTCTGCCAGAAAAAGAGTAATCATGAAAGTGACAAAAAAACATAAAGAAAACATACAGGAGGTGTTATATATGTTACATGAAGTTAGTTTTCTTTCTTACAACAAGCGAGATCAGGTGCAAGGCTGGATCTATGTTCCTGCCTGCAAGCCAAAAGGAATCGTTCAGTTGATTCACGGATTCGGAGAACATTCCCGCCGTTATCTTCACATGATTGCTCACTTGACCGAAGCCGGATATATTGTGGCGGCCGATGATCATGTGGGCCATGGAAAAACGGCAATGATTAATAATACCTGGGGCGATTGGGGTAATGCAGGGCCTCATACGATGATGGAAGATGAACATACACTCAAAACAATCGTGCAGGAAAAATATCCGAATCTTCCATACTTTCTGTTTGGCCACAGCATGGGTTCTTTTATTACTCGTGATTTCATGGCCACTTATGGCGACGAATTAACAGGCGCTACGATATGTGGAACAACAGGTATTTTTAGAGGTGCCAAAGAAGCGGCTGCTAAAATCAAAGAAGCAATCGATGCCGGTAAAGGAAAAGAAAGCGATTCACAATTTACTGTCGATTTAATGGGCTGGATGTGCGAAAGAATTCCAGATGCCAAATTAGGAAATGAATGGATTTGTGCTGATCCCTATGTTCAACAAGATCATGCCAGCGATCCATTTGATGCCTTTACAAAACCGACAACGAACCAGGCGTTGTATGATTTTACACAAATGATGCAGTGTATCGAAGGCACAGAATGGGCAAACAAAGTTCCGGTTGATCTGCCAATTTATAATATCGGCGGCGATCAAGATCCGGTTGGAGAATATGGAAAAGGAATCTATGAAGTGACCAACTGGTTAGTACAAACAGGGCACAAAGTACAAACAAAAGTATATAGCGGTTATCGTCATGAAATTCATAACTATGCCGATATTAAAAATGAAGTAGAACAAGGTATCATCGATTTCATGAATCAAATCCTTCGTTAAGTGTTTCCAAAAAGAGCATCCCCAGTTCATAGAGATGCTCTTTTATTGTGTATTTTACAATTCTTGTTCTGTGATGCCAAAAAGAAACAGATCTAATAAGTCATTCACACCTTGTATCAATGTATTCATATTCTGTGTACTGTCAGAAACAAATTCTCTTAGGATAGACTGAAAAAAGATATCTAAAGTTTCTATATAACGAATTGCTTTTTCTTCATCAATTTCCTTTCTCAATTGTATCTTTTTCAATTGCTCTTTTAAAAATTTATGATTTATTTCAATTAACGGCTTACGCAAATCATGAATCTGAGATTTTAAATGTGCCGGTGGTCTGACCATGGCAGTTTCCATGATTGTCTTTTGTTGTACATGATGATCAAAATACGTCTGTCGAAGCAGAATAAAATCTCGGATAGATAGTGAAACATCTTTATTCTCTATTTCCGGCAGATGTTTTTGTACAAAACTTGTTAAATCTTCAATGACCTTTTGTACACAAGCTAGAAAAAGATCATCTTTATTTGAAAAATAGTGATACATCATTCCTTTGGAAATTCCATGTACTTTACAGATTTTCTCTATGTTGACATTTTCGTAACCTAGTGTCCCGAATTCCTGGAAAGCAGCCATGAAAATACTTTGTCGGCTTTTTCTTTTTCTATCCTCTTGTCGCATGTTTTTCCTTCTTTCCCTTGATTTAGCTCTTTGGCCCATTCAAATCCCTTTTTGGCAAAGAATACGGCAATGACTTCATTTATTACAGCTGCTGCCGCAATTGTTCCTTGTAAAATAGTTGCACATTCTAAAGATGTATTTTGAAGCATAGATACCGCAATACCGGTAAAAACTAAAGATACACCGGAATGAGGCAGTAATGTGAATCCCAAATATTTGCGAACCGTATCCGGTGCATGGCTCCATTTAGCACCCATATAGGCTCCAATATACTTTCCTATTGCACGAACCAAGATATATACTAGTGTATAAAAGCCGGCGTTTAAAATCAAATGATAATCTAGAGGTGCCCCCAAATTTAAAATCACGATCACAAGTGAAAAATGAATCGCAGGATTTATGTATTTCATAATCTGATCCAATGTGTCAGGTTGAATACAGTTAGAAAAAGCGGCAGAAAAACCCATTCCCAACAACATAAAATTAAATATAGGTAAAGGTAATTGTTGACTGATCCAGAAACCACTTCCTACACAAACCAATAACATTCCAATCAAGACCATCAGCATAGATTGTATTTGCTTTAATTTTTGAAGCCATTTACCGGTCATAAAACCTAGAATAAGTCCTAAAAAAACAGGAATAAACACAAACAACAACATAGCACCAATGGAGATCGAAGTCGTTGAAAGTTGTGTCGCAACAACCGCAATGACGGTAAAGAAGATGATGGCACCCACCAAATCATCTAAAGCTGCCATCGGAATCAATGTTTTTGTGACAGGCCCGTCAGTTTTAAATTCATTGACGATAGATAAAGAAGGAGCTGGCGCTGTGGCTAGAGCTATACCGCCAAATAGGAAGGCCAGATAGAGAGGAACATCAACAATATAGAAGATGATGCCAAAGGCCACAGACACAGCTATAAAAGTGCCTATGGATTCTGTCAACGTCATGATGAGGATTTGTTTCCCCGATTTTTTCAACTTGTTCCAAACCATTTCCGTTCCAATCATAAGACCTACGATACATTCCAATAATTTTTCAATCATGATAAACCAGTCTGATTCCAATATTTGTGCATCTAACAAATGAAAAGCATGGGGCCCTAAAAGCATTCCGGCAAGCAACCATCCCAAGATAGCCGGAAGTTTTATTTTGGATACAAATTTTCCCATCACCAAAGCAATTAAAATAGATATTCCCAAATAGAATAACTCCATGTTCAGACCCTCCTTATAGACGAAGTCGTCTATTTGTGATTATACACATTAAAGACGTTTTCGTCTATAAATTTGTATTAAAAAACTGGACAGGCGTCCAGATTCTAACCCTATTAGGATTTAATGACTTGAAGGATTTGACGAGAGGCCTCTAACCCCATCACTTTACTTTCCGTGAATCCTTTTTCAATACATTCGATTGCGTGTTGTACTTCTCCTGTAAAATCACTTTTCATCGATACTTTGATTTTTTCTTCTTTGCCATCACGCATCAATATAGCTTCCGTATTCTTCCAGAAATTATGACAGTGAATGGATCCTTTTTCTCCATAAATATGCGCTGTGTTTTCCATTTTTGATACCCAGCTGGTGGCAATATGTGCCATAATACCATTTTCATATAAAATATTAGCCTGTGCATGGATCGTAAAACGCTCATTCATCTTTTGATCCATCAGTTGTACTTGTTTGATGGAACTTTGTGCCATGAAATTGGAATAAGCAATAGGATACACACCAATATCGTACAAACAACCGCCACCTTCATTTTCAAAATGCCAGGAAGACACTTTTTTCTTTTGGACCCATACATCATCCGCATCCTGCGCTTCGATCAAATGCACCTTGCCGATGATTCCTTCATGTATCATTTGATGAATTTTTTGATTTAGCGGTGTAAAGACACACTTATGCGCTTCCATCAAAAAACGATGTTTCTCTTTAGCCATGGCAAAGCACTCTACCAGATCTTGCGTATGCAGTACCATTGGCTTTTCACAAATCACATGTTTGTCATGGGCTAAGCATTTTAAAATATGTGCTTTATGCAATGAGTTGGGTGTGCATATATAGATGACATCCACCTTTTCATCTTGTAACATAGCGTCCATGGAGTCAAAGAAACAAGGAAGCGAAAAACGCTGAGCAAATTCTCGTGCCTTTTGACGACTGCGGGAACAAACTGCATACAATTGCGCATTTTTAGCCGCTTGTATTCCTACAGCAACTCTGTGCGCGATCGATCCCAGTCCTAAAATGCATATATTTTTCATAATGCCTCCATCTATAAGATCCCATAATGTTTTAAAGCATAGACAATACCATCGTCTTTTGCGCTCTTTGTCACAAAATCCGCCGCTTTTTTGGCCACGGGATCAGCTTCCTGCATCGCAACACCAATTTTGGTATACTGAAGCATTTCCTTATCATTTTGGCCATCTCCAAAAGACATGGTTTCTTGGGCATTCATCCCAAAATAGGCAAGCATGGCTTGAATGCCTTTATCTTTTCCTCCCTGTTTAGAGATGATATCCACCCCATAAGGATTCCAACGTGTAATCACGCAATTCGTTAATTCCCGGGCCAATTGATGGGTTTTTTGTTCATCAATAAATGCTGTACATTGATAAAATGGCTGATCATGGTATTTTGCCACCTCTGCAACTGTACTTGATATAGCTTTTTGCGCCCGTTTCACTTGGTCTGTTACCGTATTGATGTAAAGTCGCTCTTTTTCAACGATGACCATGGGAAAAGCACACGATGTAAAAAGATGGACTAACCTTTCTTTATCCTTGCCCTCAATGGGATTGGAAAAAATCACTTGTCTTTGACGATCCAGACAAAGCTGCCCATTTAACAACACATAACCGTCAAATGGAAAATCAATCTGTAACTCAACTAATTCATTGATATGTCTTCCCGTCGCAAGAAACAAACGAATTCCTTTTTCCTGCAGAGCATAGAGTGCTGCCTCTGTAGCAGCAGACATTCTTCCTTTATCATGACAAATCAATGTTCCATCCACATCAAAAAAAATTCCTTTTATGTTCATATCGGTATCCTTTCTTCTCTATTCTTTTATTTTGCGTTGATTGGAAGATACAATTCCGCAATGTTCTCTATATTTCGCAATCGTTCTTCGTGCCACGAAAATACCTTGTTGTTTCAAAAAAGACTGTAATTTCGCATCACTGTAAGGATGATATCGATCTTCCTGATGAATCAAGTCTTTGATTTTCTCTTCAATCTCACTGGCATTTCTATCCGATACACCATCATGGGATAATAAGAATTTTATCGGATAATATCGATTTTCAAATTCAAAGGACTTTCCCTGAATAGCTCTTGACACTGTAGAAAGATGCAGTCCACATTGTTGAGCAACTTGTTTTAAAGTACAGTGATGCAAGCTAGAACCGGACAGGAAAAAATCTTTTTGATACGAACATAGTACTTGAAGAATTTGCAGGATCGTAAGATTTCGCTTTTGTACCTGCAATAAAATTGACTTTGCCTCCTGCCGATACGCCTTTAATTCTCTGGAAGTATGTTCCAAAATATCCAATTCAAAGTCTTGTTGAAGCATTTCTATACGAACACTCTGCTTTTCTACATAGATTTTTGCCTCTGGCTGAAGCACAACCGCATCAGTTGCATAATTACAAGCCGGCTTAGGATGCAAAGTTTGTATAAAGGCCAATCCTTCCTTTACTTCTTCCATGGTTAGATTGGTCGCATCACATATTTTTTCATAGTCTTTACAGGACAATTCTTTTAAATATTCGCAAAGTATTTCTCCGGTTTCACTGGCAGCCTTCTGTGACATTTCACATTGAACTCTTAATGATTCTTTCACAGAAAAACAATAACAACCTACAGGCTCAAACCGTTGTAAGCGAAAAATAGCTCTTTGAAGTTCTTTTTTAGAATATAAAGAATGCACAACAAGATGATTTAAATCTTCCCTGAAATAACCATTGGAATCCAACATAGACGTCAAGTACTCTACCATATCTTCTGGGATGCTCTCCTTCTCCCATCGATTTTGTTCCTGCACAACCTCCAACAATGAGGAAGACTGTGTCGCAAACACCGTAAAATCAGCATCTGTATCATCCTGTGAACTATAACGTATAAAGGGATTGCGCATACTGACTTCTTTTAAGAAAGTTTTTAAGTCATTATTGTTGAGCTGTAAAACTTCTAATGACTTCTTCATTTCCTTGCTAAAGGAAGTTCGCTGCACTTGATCTGGTTTCAGGATCATTCTTTGTTTCATGTCTTCAATATAACCAAAATGCCTCTGTTTTTCAAATTAAAAAGGATGGCTCTTCTTCCATCCTGTTATCAACCATTGATGTCGAACAAGATTATATTTTCGTGGAAAGCGCTCATACTTCTTATTGTATGCCCAATCTTATTCATGACATGCAATGATCAATTCTGTAAACATTGTCACACCAAATTCAATAATTTTCAATTCCTTTTCTCTGAAACATGAAATGAATTACTTTTCATACCTTATATCTTTTTGATACAATATTGGCATTGGGGGAATATCTATGCCGAAAATCTATACAGAAGAAGAAAAGTACCAACAAAAGATAAAAATGTACACAGCCGGATTAAAGATGGTTTCTCAAAACGGCTACAAAAATGTTAAAGTTGATGATCTTGTAGAAATAGCCGGCGTGTCAAAGGGTTATTTTTACCTATTATTCGAATCCAAGGAAGAATTCATCTTAGATGCTTTGATGTGGCAGATGGACAATGTTTTCTCTGCTTTAAAATGGGCAGATGATACCGGTGCCAGCAGCCAGGAAACCGGTTATCTTTATCAGTCCATGTTCAAAAATTTAAACTTTATTCAATACTCAGACATTACATATATCAAGAAAAAATGCACACAAGCGATGTGGGACAAATTTAAGCATTTTGAAGAACAGTACTTTAAAAATATTTTAAAGCTGCTTGGTAAAGACGATGGTGCACACGATCCTCGTGTCGTCAGCAACCTTTCTTCCATTATCTTTCTATCCTATAACAGTATGAAAGATGAAGAATCCTCCTTCTTTACCGATAAAGTAAATGAAGTCACACAACTATTATTAGAAACATTACATCGTTATTTACATGAGTAAGTCGGTCATTGATCGGCTTTTTTTATAAAAAAATCCGTATGCAGAAAGTTTTAATTCTTGCTTTCAATAACGGACTGTAAATATACAATTTTTGTATCTTTTCTTTTTAGCTCTCGAATAAGCTGTTCTCTTGTATAAGAATCATAACGATGTGCATCCAATCTTCTTTTTTCAAAGATATATCCTTCCGGCACCTCAAAAACTTTAGGATCCTTATAATAGGCTGTTACCCATTTTTCTACTGTTTTTAAAGGAATATCCATTTCTTTGGCGACCATAGAAGTCGATTCTCTTTTTTTACAGATTCTTACACAAATCTTGTTTTTTAATTCATTTGAATAGGCTCTGACCATGTTATCCCTTTCCTTCTAGTGGGAAAAATATAAAAAACTATATAAGAAGACGAGATGATCGCTTCTGCACCATTGATTTCACATAAAAGCAATTAAAAAAAGAAAGGCCCCTATGCATAGAATTTGGACACTATTTTAAGACGGTAAAGGATCGTTAGGCCTTTCTTTTTTATAGACGTTAACTTAAGATGATTCGGGGAATAGGAGAATCCCTATAAACAATGAAATCAAAATATATGGAGTACCTATACAAAACACAGCAAATTTTTAAAGGATCTCATTGTTTAAATAAGGGTAGTTTATTATATCCTTACCGCCACAAATAATGACTTGTTTTTAAACGCAGTCAAATTGCGTGTAAATTGTGACTGTATTTAAATATGGGTCATTACATAGGTATCATATCAGATTTATCTGAAAAATTCCATAGCTTTACAATTTTATTTACACATTTGGCAAAGAGGGAATTCCCCTATCAAAAAAAGACGGATCTTTCCGTCTTACGCTTTATGTTTTCCCATAGGTAAAACCATTGGACAATGATAATAAGGGTCTTCTATGATCTTACAGTCCAAACCATATACATCCTTGATTAAAGAAGGTGTCAGTATTTCTTCAGGTTTTCCCTTTGCCACCAGACTGCCTCTCTTTAAGGCAAACAGGTGATGACTGTAGCGTGCTGCCAAATTGATATCGTGCAGGACCATGACGATGGTGGTTTGTTTCTTCTGATTTAATTCGTAAAGACGATCCAGAATCTCGATTTGATATTGAATATCTAAAAATGTAGTCGGCTCATCCAAAAACAAGATGTCCGTATCTTGCGCTAACGCTAATGCCATCCAGACTCTTTGTCGTTGACCCCCGCTTAAAGAATCAACCTGCTTATCCGCAATATCTGTAATATTCATCCACTCCATGGCGGTTGTAATGACCTGTAAATCCTTTGCATCCAGAGACTTAAACGCCTGACGATATGGAAATCGTCCACGAGAAACCAAATCAAAAACACTGATTCCTTCCGGCACTTGCGCTGATTGAGGCATCAAACCCATCTTTGTCGCCAGTTCTTTGGATTTATACTTCCAGATTTCTTTTTGATCCAGCAAAACTTGTCCTTTTTGGGGACGAAGAACCTTGCACATATTCTTCAATAAAGTGGATTTGCCACATCCATTTGCTCCTAAAATCACACTGATTTTTCCAAAGGGAATTTGAAGTTCTATGTCTTTTAGCACTTCTTTTTTTTCATAGGCAAAGCTCAGTTGCTGAACACGCAATGTATGCATCATCCTCTTCCCCCTTTTTTATTTAATCGTAATAAGGTATAAATCAAGTAAGGTGCGCCCAATAGACCGGTAATGATGCCGACTGGATAACGAATCGGCAACATATTCTGCGAAATACAATCCGCCAGTAAAACAATCAGGCTTCCTATTAAGCCGGCAATTGGCAAACTATTCTGATTGTGCCGGCTGATTTTTTGGGCAATCGGACCGGACAAAAAGGCAACAGAAGCAATCGGGCCGGTCGTAGAGGCTGCCACAGCGGCAAGGATTACAGCACAAACAAAAACTAGCATCTGTATTCTTTTTACATTCACGCCCAAAGGAATAGCCATTTCCTTTGATAGTTTTAGTATTTGCACATGAGGCTGTATCCACATTAATATGCCTCCGATCAGCACTACAATCGGCAACAGACGCAAGACTTCATCCATGGAAGAATGATTTAAGCTGCCGGATAGCCATCGCATCGCATTGGAAAGATCATTAGGGGCCGCTTTTAAGATCATATAGGAAATCAAAGCTTGTAAAAAGGCCTGCATCCCTAAACCGACTAAAATCATCTTTGTCAGTTTTGAGTCTGTATTGTTGGCAAACCGATAAATTAAAAACGATGTGAACAAGGCACCCATCACCGATAATATCGAAATGATGATTCCGATTTTATGTAACACCAGCAGACCAAAAACCGCGAACGAAGCGGCTCCGCTGCTTACTCCCATGATATCCGGACTGGCCAGAGGATTTCGAAACATGGTTTGAAAAGAATGCCCGGCTATACCAAACGCAAAACCACAAAGGATTCCTACAAGTACACGAGGTAATCGAAGCTGCACCACCGCAAAATTATCCTGATGCACTAAGGCTTGTATCACTTCCCAGAGAGAATAAAAGGTATTCCCCCACATGAGTTCCAGACCAGCAAGAAGTATGACCATAAAACTTAGAAGACAAATACAAACCCACATTTGTCTTCTTTGTCGATATGCCAGCTTTTTGATCATAGACCTTTAACCTTAGCCTTTCTAACGATTCCGATAAATACCGGAGCTCCCAACAATGCGGTCACAATTCCTACTTCTAACTGTGATGGCGCAAGAAGCACTCGCCCTAGGATATCCGATACCAACAACAAAATACCACCGCCTACTGCCGAAAAAGGAAGGAGCACAAATAGATTGTTGCCGCATAATAGGCGCATCACATGAGGAATCATTAAACCAACAAACGCAATAGGACCGGCCAAAGCCGTAACAGAAGCACAAAGGAGAACCCCAGCCAAAGCGGCTATTGCTCTTGTTTTTTGGACTCGAACACCTAATCCGGTTGCCAGTTCATCTCCTAAAGAAATCATATTTAAAGAATGTGCCAACGCAAAAGACAGAACCATTCCGATGCCAAAACAAAACAAGAGAGAGCGCACGCTTGACCAATCGGCACCACTTATGCTGCCTGTCTGCCAAAATCGAAAAGTATCCATCACTTGTGTATTTGGCATTGTGATCATACTGATAATAGACTGCAGAGCAATCGAAACCGCAGCTCCGGCTAATACTAATTTCAAAGGTGTCGCTCCCATTCCTGAAGATGCGATCCCATAAACCAAAAAGCTAGTCAACAAGGCCCCAAGAAAACCTAAAACAATATAGGGAAAAGGTCCGCTGATATGAAAGAAGGAAATGCCACAAACTACAAATAAGGCAGCGCCACTGTTCACACCCAAAATACCAGGATCCGCGATCGGATTTCTTGTGATATTCTGCATCAAACAACCGGATACAGCTAAAGAAGCACCGGCCAATACTCCAAAAATCGTTCGCGGCAGTCTTTGTTGAATCACGCTGAATTCAAACGATTCGTTTTGTGTCATAAAAGCTTCCAGTAACGCAGAAAACGAAAAAGATTTTGCCCCAATCGACAAGGATAAAAACATTACAATTGCCAATAGAATCACTAAAAGAACAAACACAAATATTTTGCCTTTTGTCTTCATACTAAATTTGATCTGCTGCCTTTGCCAATTCTTTTAGATAGGCATCGATCGTAGCTTGAATGCTTAAAACCGTTGGTGTAGCCGCACCAGCCAATTCTCCATCATTGTCTAAAACCACTACAGAGCCTCTTTGAATGGCCTTGATCTTTCCAAACAGCGCATCTTCTCGCAATAAATCTAACGTGGTGCTGTCTCCATAAGTCACCAGGATATCCACATCATTTAAAAGATCAGCATATTCGCTGGATAAGGAAATAGAGAAATCATCGGCATCTTTAACTTGATCTTCTAAACTTTTTGGAAAGCTTAGACCTAAATCTGTTAAATAAGCAGCTCTGGGATCTTTAGGCAAATACACATAGAAGGAACCGGTATCGGAGGCATCTACCCATATAAAAGCAGCACTTTTTCCATCTAACTGGGGATATTCTTTACATTTATCCTGTATCAATTTTTCTGTATCAGCAACCAACTGTTTTCCTTCTGCTTCCATTCCCATCCCTTTCGCATCCAACAATACCTGCTGACGCCAAAGTGTCTGCCAGGGCTTTTCGGGATAAGCAATCACAGGGGCAATCTGCGACAACGTGTCATAATCCTCCTGTGTAAGTCCTGAATACGCCGCAAGGATCACATCTGGATTTGTATCGGCAACGGCCTCAAAATCCAATCCATCTGTATCATCAAATACCACAGGATCGCTCACTCCCAGCTCTTCAAATACTTTTTGTGTCCAGAGATGCAAGCCCTGTTTATTGACAGTACCAAAGTTTGCTCTTGAAACACCAACAGGTACAACACCCAAAGCCAAAGGCACATCTTGATTTCCCCATGAAACCGTAGCGATTCGTTCTGGTTTATGATCTAACACCGTTTGTCCAAAAGCATGTTCAATCGTAATAGGATAACCTGTTGAATCCGACTCTTGTTTATTGGTATCCACTCCACTATCTGTACTACAGGCAGCAAGAACAAAACTCAAGATCACTGCCAGACTTACTTTCCATATTTTTTTCATACAACCTCCTCATTAGTTAGTTCTAGCTAACATAGTGTATCGAAAAAATAGAATGATGTCTAGTAAAATTATAGATTTTGTAGACGATGAACTTTCATCTCTTTGATCGTTTAATCTTTAGAAAATAAAAAAAGGGATTTCTCCCTCATTGATAAACGGTTGGTAATTGTATCACATCGATGTTCTCATTTTCTATCTCGACAATGCTGACAGAACAATTGGGAACCAATGCTTTGGTCAAATTTTTGGTAGCTGCGAGCTGTCGAAACTCTTCTGAATTCTCCTCTAAGAACTGTCGAATGATCGATCCATGACTGACAATTAAAACATCTCCGGTTTCTTTCTTTGAAATCTCTTTGCATGCGCTCAAAAATCGTTGAGCAGCATCATGTCGATTCTCTCCGCCATGCTCGTAGAACACCTCCGGCTTTACGACACCATCCGGGAAAATCGTTTTTGTATATTCTGCCTCGTAATCTCCAAAAAACACTTCTTTAAAGCGTTTATCCTTGTGAATAGGAATATTTCGATCATGAAGTATTAGTTCCAATGTATCCCCTGCTCTTTCACTTCCCGAATAATATCCAGCGGACAAGGAAACCGTATCAAAAAATAAGCGTAGTTTCTTTGCCTGCTCTCTTCCTTTTTCCGTTAAAGGAGAATCACACCATCCCTGAATACGACCTATTACATTAAACCAAGTTTGACCATGTCGAACAATATATAGCTTCATTCACTGCTCCCTTTCTAAAACATTAATAATTTCTTCTCTTTTCGTTCCTAAAACCATTTTATCTTTTATCGTATATTGATAACGAAAACCAAGCTTCTCCTGGACTCTTTGGCTTTGTTTGTTCTCTTTATAGTAACCACAGAAGATACGTGTAAGCCCTAATTGAGAAAAGCCATAAGTCAATAAAGAATTTGCCACTTCCGGCACGATTCCTTGTCCCCAATACGCTTTGCCAATCCAATATCCAAGTTCTGCCTCTTTATCATGCAGTTCCACATTTGCCTGTCCCTGAAACATCAACGAAATACATCCGATGATCTCATTAGTCTCTTTTAGAACAATGGCATAGGTTTCCGGAAAATTAAATATATTTTTAATGATCTCTTTGGATTCTTCTACACTTTGATGAGGCGGCCATCCTGCTCTCGGTCCGATATCCGGATCCTTTGCCAAATCGTATAATCGCAAAGCATCCTCAATCTTCCAGTGTCGTAATAAACATCTTTTTGTTTCCATGTGTTTATTGTACCACAAATTATATTAGTGGATACTAACTGTATGAAATTGCAGTTTTTGTTGGTCTTTGTTAGAATGAAACAGACGTAAGGGAGTAGTTATCTTACAAATAGGTAAGTGGGTAAATCAACATATTGATCGGTTGATCTGGTTTACTGTAAAAAACGAGACTTATGCGATTTTTTCGCATGGGTCTCGTTTCTTTTTGGGAGGACTTATGGATACTTTTACTTTACTTTTAACTGCGGTTTCTCTTGCCATGGATGCAAGTGCCGTTTCTTTAGCCAAAGGCATGGCATTGCCAAGAAAGAGTCTTTTAAAATATGCCTTTATTCTAGCTTTTGCCTTCGGTATCTTCCAAGCTATTATGCCTTGTATCGGTTATTTTGCCGGCAGTCAATTTGCGGTTTTCATATCTAATATCGATCATTGGATAGCTTTTATTCTGTTAGGGATCATTGGCATTAACATGATCAAAGAAGGAAGAGAACAGGAAGAAGAATGTGAAATACTGCACTCCATCCCTTTAAAGACTGTTCTTTTATTAGGAATTGCGACAAGCATTGATGCCTTAGCTATCGGTGTAAGCTTTGCCTTTTTACAGGTACCTATTCTTTGGGCTGCCGCATGGATAGGAATCATCACTTTTTTGCTTTCCTTCTGTTGTGTTTTATTAGGCAAGAAGTTAGGATCGATCTTCCAAAAATACGCTGAATACCTTGGTGGATGCATGTTGATTTTCCTTGGTTTTAAAATCCTCATTGAACATTTATTCTTCTAAAAAAGACAGAGAGTCATAAAAGTTATGATTCTCTGTCTTTTTAGTTAGAACATATTTCTTTAGCAATTATCATTCCCTTCAGAAATAATAGATGACAAAGTTCATTATACGTACTTTCATCATTCTAAATATCTTCGTTTTCTGAAATGAATATACTTAAAAAGTTCAGTCTTATAAATTACTGTAACCTTTATTACTCATGGATTTGTATAGATTTTAAAATATCCGGTCTTAAAGATGTTTCAACGCCTAATAGATCCATGGCTTCTTCTATATTTGAAGTTACATGATTCTTCATTAAATTCATAACGCTTCTTCGAATACCTTCGTTAAATCCAATCTTTACACCATGTTTTTGACCTTCTTCTCTAGGATTTCTATCCTCTGTTCATAGCTTCTTTGCGATAGAAACAAGATCTCCAGATACTCCATAATACTCTTTTCACCGCTCAAGATTTCTTCCATACTTTTATGATCGCTGTCGTTTCCGGGGATACAGTAATATGATCTCCATCAGGTTATAAAACTCTTTTTGATGTTTGAGATGGCCTACAATGTTTCTTTCTTCGATCCTGTATGTATTGATCGTATTGTCCTTATACCTCGCATGGCGCAAACAGATCCAAAGTGTAATTACCTTCTGAATGTTGTCGAAGTCATCTTCTTCAAAGCCTTCCGGATCGTTTCTTTGTGGATTTCTTAGCTTATAGAGAAGATCATAACGGATCATACTTCCCCTGATACTTTGATCCTCCACATTTTTACTGATCATCTTGTCATGACTTTGTTCCTCATCCAGCAGCTCCTGTATCTTTTCCAGGGAAAGATCTTTATATTCTTCCAGACATTCCTTAAAAATATAGGCCAGGATCTGTTTATACAACAGGATCTTTTTACACTGTTCATCATACAATCGTTTTGCTTCCCGCATGATCTCTTTCCATTCTTTTTGGTCTTCCATTTGTGCTTCCTCCTTTTCTCTACACTATTAGATACGTATGAAAAAGAGAAAACTATTAAAAATTCCTTTAGAAACAGTAAGGATTAACTAATTTATGATAAATCTAGAATAAAAGAGGACAAAAAATAACGGCATTACACCGTTACTTTTGTCTTATATTCATTTAAGATTTGTTTGAGATCTTCCATTGTCTGCATACCGGAACAAAGGTTTTTAAACTCTCTGGCATTGGGCAAGCCTTTTAAATACCAGGAGGCCAATCCACGCATCTCACGAATCGCAATGGACTCTCCTTTGGCATCCACCAGTCCTTGTGCATGATCCAGACAAATTTGAATACGATCTTCGATTGAGAATTCATGTTTTTGTCCAGTTAAAGAATCTACACATTCCTGAATCAAGAAAGGATTTCCGATAATGCCTCGTCCGATCATGACACCATCACACCCTGTCTCGCTTAGCATGCGGTGAAAATCTTCCACGCTTCGTACATCCCCATTTCCGATGACGGGAACAGAAACCGCCTCTTTTACTGCTTTGATATAAGACCAGTCTGCTTTTCCTTCATACATTTGAGAGCGTGTTCGACCATGTACCGCAATGGCTTTAACGCCGACTTTCTCCATGGCCCTGGCCAGCTCTACACAATTGATATGATCTTTATCAAAACCAATGCGCATCTTTACGGTCACTGGTTTTGATACGCTCTGTACAACTTGTGCCATCAATTCTTTTGCGTATTCAATATCTTTCATTAAATAACTTCCGGCTTTAGCTTTGATCACTTTATTGACCGGACAACCCATATTAAAATCAATGATATCGCAATCGGTTTGCGTATCCAGAAATTTAGCTGCATACACCACTGTATCCATATCATGACCAAAAAGCTGAAAGCTGACAGGATGTTCATGAAAATCGCACCGACACATTTCAAAAGTTTTTTTCGATGCATAGTATAAAGCTTTATCACTGACCATTTCATTGCATACAAGTCCCGCTCCAAATCGTTTTGATATTCTTCGAAACGCAATATTGCTGACACCGGCAAGCGGAGCGACCACCACCGGATTTTCAATGTGAACTTTTCCTATATCAAACGTTTTTTTCATGTCTTTTATCCAAAATACTCTGCAATTCCTGTTCGGTAAATTCATAACGCTCATTACAGAAATTACAAGTCACTTTTGCTCCATGATCTTCTTCTATCATTGCTTTTAAATCCTTTTCATGCAGTGTGGAAAGTGCTCTTTCCATGCGTTCTTTGGAACATGGGCAGGAAAAAGAAACTTCCTGTACTGATAAAACGCGGGCATCTTCAAACATATCTTTTGCCAATTGCTCCAGGCAAGAATCATCATATTCCTTCATCAATGTACTCATTGGTTTTAAGCCTTCTAAAACATGTTCACAAATGGATATATCGGTATCTGTCGCATCCGGTAATACCTGCAAAATCAAGGCACCGGCACTGACAACATTACCGCTGGGATCCACTAGAACGCCAACACTGACCGCCGTAGGTGTCTGTTCACTTTTCGTAAAGTAATACGCAAAGTCTTCTCCGATTTCTCCGCTGACAAGTTCAACGGTCCCGGAAAAGTTTTCCTGCATACTTAAATCTTTTGTTACCGTTAATGTACCTTCTTTTCCGACAACTGCTCCAACATCCAGCTTTCCACTTTCCTTGAATTCTGTATCTACATGTGGGTTGGAACAAAAGCCACGTACACTTCCGTCATGATAAGCATCCACAATCAAGGAGCCGATCGGGCCGTGTCCATTGATTGAAATTGTCAACATCTCTTTTTCATCCTTCAACATGCTTCCCATTAAAGAACCTACAGATAAAACTCTTCCCAATGCAGCACATGCACAAGGATACAAATCAAAACGATCTCTTGCCTCCTGCACCAAATCGGTACTTCTCACCATATAAAGGCGAATATGGTCCTGACAAACTAAAGCTTTACATAAAGTATCTTTCATTTTCTTTCCTCCAAAAGAAAAGACGTCTGAAACGCCTTAACTTTTCTTTTTTGTCAATTCATTCAGGGCATCATCCAAATCTTTTTGTTCGACTCCCTGTTTTGGTAATGGCGGAACTTCCTGCCCGCTTGTTTCTTCTGGTGTTTCCGGTGCTTCAGTTTTTGTTTCCGGATTATCCAGAGTACCATAATTCATCAAATTGTTGATTTCTTCATTCGTCAATGTTTCATGTTCAAACAAGTTTTTCGCGATCAGGTCTAAAAGATCACGATTTTCCGTTAAGATCTTTCGACACTGTGTATGACACTCATCAACGATGGCACGTACTTCTTTATCGATTTCATCGGCAACTCCATCCGAGTAAGAGCTTCCCTGCGTATAATCACGTCCTAAGAAAACATTGCCCTGTGGATCGGCATACTGAATCGGCCCCAGAGAAGACATACCGTAAACACGAACCATGTTTTTCGCAATCTTTGTCAACTGCTCAATATCGTTCACAGCACCGGCGCTCACTTCACCAAAGACTAGCTCTTCGGCTGTACGGCCACCTAAAAGACCGGTAATACGCGCAATGAACTCACTTTTACGATGGAAGTATTTTTCCTCACGCGGTGTCATTAAGTTATATCCACCGGCTTCGCCACGTGGAATGATCGTAACTTTTTGTACCATATCGGCATCTTCCAGTTTCAAGCCGATTACCGCATGTCCGGCTTCATGATACGATACCAGCATCTTATCTTTTTCTGTATATTTCTTGCTCTTTTTGGCCGGCCCCATCATTACACGGTCAATCGCTTCATCCAAATCATTCATCGTGATTTGTTTTTCTTTTTTTCGAACCGCAAGAATCGCACCTTCATTTAACACATTGGCAAGATCCGCCCCGGAAAATCCCGGTGTTCTTTTCGCCAGATTTTCCAATGAAACATCCGTAGAAAGCTTCTTGTTTCGGGCATGTACCTCTAAAATTTCCTTACGGCCTTTTACATCCGGTAAGTTAACGGTTACACGTCTATCAAAACGTCCGCTTCGCAACAAAGCCGGGTCAAGTACATCCGGACGGTTGGTTGCCGCAATCACGACGATACCGATATTATCGGTCATACCATCCATTTCTACCAACAATTGGTTCAATGTCTGTTCACGCTCATCATTTCCACCGCCCATACCGGCTCCACGCTGACGCCCTACGGCATCAATTTCATCGATAAATACGATACATGGCGCACTCTTCTGGGCATTTTTAAACATGTCACGTACACGGCTGGCACCCGTACCGACAAACATTTCGACAAAGTCAGAACCTGAAATAGAGAAGAACGGTACGTTAGCTTCACCGGCTACCGCTTTGGCAAGCAGCGTTTTCCCGGTTCCCGGGGGACCTACCATCAAAATTCCTTTCGGGATATGTGCCCCCATATCGGTAAACTTCTTCGGATTTTTCAAATAATCTATAATTTCTTTTACTTCTTCTTTTTCTTCTTCACATCCTGCCACATCTTTAAAGCGCGTCTTTACATTCGACTCCACACGGGCTTTGGATTTGGCAAACTCAAATGCTTTGTTGCTGCCGCCACCGCCCATTTTGGCAAACATGATATAGAAAAAGACTCCTATAATCACTAACGGTAGTATATTTGACAACAATGTGATCCAAATACTGGATTGATTTGGATCTTCTACCGTAATTTCTCCGCCATCATCCGTCAATGTTTCATTCAACCATTCCATATTGGATTCTGAATAAGGAATGATCACACTGTAAGATATTTTTTCATCATGACGAGAATAGGTTCCATTCACATGGATGATGTTAGAGGAAATTGAAACACGGCTATCACCAAAATCCGCATCTTCCGCTATTTTCTCAAATTGTGTATAATTCATTGTCCGTGTAGATCCTTGTGAACTGTAAAAGAACAGAGACAAGACGATCATGATCACAAACAACGTAGGCAAATAATTGATCCATTTTTTCATGGGCATCCTCCTTGGTTACTGGTAAACTTCAGGTTTCAGTATTCCTATGTAAGGTAAATTCCGATATTTCTGGTTGTAGTCTAAACCATAGCCCACTACGAATTCATTAGGTACAGGGAAGCCTGTATATTCTGCTTCGATATCCACAACTCTACGCTCCGGCTTATCTAACAGGCTGACAACTTTAACATCCTTGGCCCCTTTTCGCAAAAGCAGCTTTTTGACCTCTTTTAAAGTTCGCCCTGTATCAACGATGTCTTCTACGATCAAGACAGAACGTCCTTTACAAGAAAGGTCCATATCTTTGTCAATGCGCACATCTCCGATTGATTCAGTACCATCATAAGAGCTGACAGACATAAAGTCGATTTCACAGGCAAATGTGAAACGTTTGATCAACTCTGCCATAAACGGCACACTTCCCTTTAACAATCCGACGATGATCGGAATTTCTCCTTTCGCATTATAATCATTTTCAATTTCCTTTGCGAGTTCTTCGCAGCGTTCTTCAATTTGATCTTCACTAATCAAAACTTTTTGAATATCCTTACTGATCATAACATAATCTCCTTAAGATACGAATTTCATTGTATCATAAAAGCATTCGGTTTAACACTAAAATGTTGGACATCACAGCCTATTTTTGGTACAAAAATGATTCTTTTTTTACTGTTTTCTACAACCAGCCAATTTTTTCGTAAGATCCTTGGAATTTTTCTATCGATGAAGATACGATGGATCTTTTTGGTTCCCCAGACCATTTCGATCTTATCGCCGGCTTGCACATTGCGAATGGTCAGGGGAAAGTCCTTTGGATAGAGTGTGATTCCTTCGATTTTCCTTCCCGTTTCTTCAATGGAAAAGCCCTCATATTGACCATATTTCAAAGAAGTCAATTGAATAAAAACAGGCTTTTTTTTCTTTTGAAGATATAGCTTTTTATGATAGCTTTCCAGATCGTAATCTCCCAGATCGATCAAAGTATCGCTTTGCAGCTGCTTCATCAAATCCATACATTCCTTTTTGGAAAATCTTTTTTGTGTGAATTGAAAGAGCCATTCTTCTAAAAACAGCCAATCTGGCAAAGAATCCACACTTCGATCCCACGTGTCCAAAAATAAAGAAATCTGTTCTCTTTTCGTATTCCATTCTCTATTTTCTTTTTCAATCGTATGAAGCCATTCTTCTTTTTGGTCTTCTGAGAGTGTATCTACCAAGGAATGACGAATTTGATTACGGGTATAGTCATCCTTTAAGTTCGATTCATCGATTCCGAAAGGAATCCCATGGTCCAAACAATACTGCATACATTCTCTTTTACCAAGGCCAAGCAAGGGACGACAAATACGTATTCCTTTATACATACTTTCGGTTTTTAAGCCATAGGTTTCACAAAGCATATGCCGCTGTTTCTGAAAGAAATAGGTTTCCAACAAATCATCTTTTTGATGCGCTACATAAATCGTATCAATATGATATTTTAAAGCCAGCTCAACAAAAAAATCATAACGCACCTGCCGTGCCCAAGATTGAAAGTTACCAGCTTTCTCTTGTTTGGGCGCATATACAAACAAAGGAAGATGATGTTGGTCACAAAAATTGCGAACGATCTGTTCATCGCGATCTGCAGTATCTCTTTTATGATAATTGACATGTGCCACAATGACTTTTTTATTACACAGCTTTGCCAACAAGGCCATGCTGTCAGGGCCACCTGAACAAGCCACTATTCCTTGATATTGAACCATGCAACTATTTTATCATCCTTTTTCAAATGCTCCAATGCATTCGCATACACATTTTAAAATTTGTCGAAACTGCTCTCCCTTTGGATCGATATGCCCTTTGACATCAATAATACGTGCGGTATTGATCCATTTGGCATCATTTAAAAAGAGACATGATTCTTTGTAAAGGCCCGAAATCTCTCCCAACGCGAAAAGATGGCTCTTCATTTTACGAATCGGTTTCCCTGTCATCGGTACTACAAACGCTTTATGGTGTTTAAACGCAAGAATCAATCCAAAATGCTGATAGCCAATCTCCATTAGGTAGGCCTGTCCAAAATCAATAAAACAAATATCGCCTTTACGAATTTGTATCTGCGATAATATTTCTTTACAGGTATATGCCTGTTTTCTTTGACAAAAATTCAACTTGGAAATCATATAATCATACACTTCATTCGGATTTAATGCCTTCAACATTTCCATTTCCTCTTTTTTTGCCTGATGAATCAATTGTTTCAGAGCATAAGCAGAGATGCCATATTCTTTTTGTTTAAGCCATTCTTTTGGTTCCATATTCTAATCAAAACAAAAAGATGTGACCAAAAAATGACACATCTCTATTTTTTTCGCTTATTTTTTAAACGTATCCCCTGCGCCTGTATCCAATGCCCTACGCTTAAAATGGGATGATAATGGTTGGAGATCATTGATGATTTTTCAATAAAGAGTTCTACTCCAAACAGGATAGCAAGCATCACAAAGAAGCCAATCGTTCGATTGATCATGTAAACAAAAGCACTGACACCGAATAAAGAAGTCACCCCACATAGGATAATTACTGTATTACGATGGCCAAACTGCCGCATCAAAAGATGATGAAGATGGCTTTTATCAGCCTGCATAAATCGTTGTCCTTTTAAGGTTCTGCGCAAAATGGCAGACAATGTATCAATAATGGGAACCATCAAAATCAGTACCGGCAAGGCAAGTGTCATGATCGTACTGGATTTAAAGCCCATGATCGATATAGTGGAAACCATGAATCCCAAGAATAGCGAACCACAGTCACCCATAAATATACTGGCCGGATGGCAGTTATATACAAGAAAGCCTAAAACGCTGCTGGCAAGAATGAATGCCAAAGACATGATATCAAAACGTCTTTCGATGATAGCCATACTGCCAATGATGATCAGCACAATAACACACAATCCGCCGGCAAGTCCGTCTAAACCATCAATCAAATTAACCGCATTTGTGATGCCGATGATCCAAATCAAGGTAAACAGAACGGAAAAGATACCGATATCGATCGTTATGCCAAATGGGAGTCGAATGATATCAACACGAACCCCAAAATATATCGCAACAATAGCGGCAATCAGTTCCAGAAAAAGCTTCATACGCGGTTTTAGATCGATCAGATCATCGACCAGCCCCGCAAAAAACATGATACTTCCGCCAAGAATCACACCATTGATCGTTGAATCCACCTCAATAAACAAGGAAGCAACCACGATAAAAGAAAGATAGATGGCTATCCCGCCGATTCGGGAAATCAAGCCATGATGTACTGTTCTTTCATTTTCCTTGGCATAGGCTTTAGCCAAAACGGAATATTTTTTTACAAGTGGGGTCAGGATTAAGCTACCCATAAACGCTAACAAAATCCACTGCAGATCAATCATCCCTTCAGCTCCTTCATCGTATTGATGATATCATATTCCGGCATATTTGTATGCAGTATCGTACAACCAAACGCTTGTTCCAAAAGTTGTCTTAATCCAAAACAATGCGCCAGACCTCCACTTAAAAGGAAACCATTTTTCAACAGCGCTTCTTTCATCTGCAAAGGTTGTTCCTTGAAACACTGTTTGGCCCAAAGTACGATCTGCTGCTCTATCATTTCCATTCCCGGCCACAGATCCCAGGCACTGATAGAAATTCTTTGCATATGTTGATAACGATCCAGCGCTGTACAGGAAAGACGCACATTTTGATTTTTCCAAAAAGCATCGCTCGCCGCTTTTTTTAATGCCACCGCATCTTCATTGGAAATCAGACAGTTGGTTTTTGTCGCAACGATACGTTTGATCTGCTCATCCATACGACTTCCCGCAAAAAATACCTTCTTATATGATCGGCAAGTTCCGTTCACATAAATTCCCATTTCCGTATAAGAATGACCGGCATGAATTAAAAAACAAGCTTCTTTGGTCTGCAGTAAATCCATATTCGTGATGAACTTCACTTTTTTGATACCACTATCTAATAGAATGTGCTGCCATTTTGTACGGTAGGCTTCATCATACCAATTTGGAACTGCCATCCAAATGCATGGCTTTAACAAAGATTGATCCGCCTGCAAGACACTCATACAGTTTTCAATCAGAGAATGAATCATGGAATCCACAGAATCTTCCCAGATTGGATAACGTATCTGCATCAAAGGGTCCTGGTAGATGCAGGAAATTGCCTCCTGTCCATAGAATAAAGGCTGATTATTTTTTATGGCAACGATCGTTCTTGTTTTGGCATCGGTATGTTTGGAACAATCATGCAAACGCAATTCATAAGCACCCGCATCTAATAAAAACCAGCGTTCAAACATATTTAAACACCCAATCCGTTATAGATCGTCAACGCTAATATGGCCTGTGTACAAAGATACGATAAGGCCAATGCGCATAAAAACATTAATAATGTCACTTTCGCAGGCTGCTTCACACGACAAAACTTATCGAACTGCACGGCACTGATCGCATAAAAACTCAGCACAAAGCACACAATATATAAAATAATTTCTACGATTGAATTGGCCATACTTCCTCCTAACCGATCGTAACGATCTGACTGAAATAGCCTTGATTTGAAAAATATTTCTGTGTCTGTAGTAAAACTTCCTGATTGAACGAAAAACCCATCAGACAGGAACCGGAACCGGTCATCATGACGCGATCCAAGTCAAAATTTTCCATCGATTCCTTTAATTCCTTTAAAGATGGCTGCAGCATAAATGCCGGTGTTTCCAATGCGTTCTGCATCGTCCTCATCAAAGAATTATAGTCTTTTTGTTCAATGCATTTCTGAATTTGTGATACATCTATAGAACATTGATCTCCACTCTCCCAAAGTTGGAAAGCCTGCGGGGTCGATATGCCAAACGATGGTTTGACTAAAAGGCAAGGCAGTTTCCAATCGGTTGTGATACATTCGATTTTTTCTCCGATTCCTTTGACTCTGGCGAATCGATTAACCATACAAAAAGGAACATCAGCACCAATACGAGCCGCAAGTTTTAATTGTTCATCCAACTCCATGGAAAGTCCTTCCATGGCACAAACAGCCTTAAATACAGCAGCCGCATCAGCACTGCTGCCGGCTAATCCGGCTTGATCGGGAATATGTTTGATCACATGAATATGATAATGAGACAAATCCGGCTTTTTCTCTTTTAAGACCTGTAAGGTTCTATGAATGGTTGAATTTTTTGGAAGGTTCATGGTATCGCATGTAATCAAATCTTGTTGGGATGGATGGATTTCTATTTCATTATATAAGGAAGCCGGAGCCATGATCATATCAAGTTCATGATATTCGTTTTCCATGATTCCCACTACATCTAAAGCAAGATTCACTTTTGCCTGTGCCTTTATTTTCATGCCAACACCTCATACAACAAAATAAAATCATCTAAACTTAACTGCTGTGCTCTTGTATTCAAAGGAATACTCGCCTTAGAAAGCACTTCCTCTGCTTTTTTCTTATCTTTTAACCATTGGCCTAAATTGTTGTAAATGGTTTTTCTTCTCTGCTGGAAACAAGCTTTAACCATCTCAAAGAAGAAATCTTCATTTTCCACATGATATTTGTGATGAAAGGTAAACTGCACGACCATCGAATCCACATTAGGCTTTGGCCAGAATACATGACGCGAAACATCCATGATTTTCTTTACATCACAGCGATATTGAGTAATCACGCTCAACGCATTGTATTCACTTTCACAATTGGCGGCCAAAAAACGTGCACCCACTTCCTTTTGCATCATTACGGTAATTCGCTCAATTAGCTCTTTGGCTTCAAATAATTTAAAAAGAATAGGAGTCGTAATGTAATATGGCAAGTTGCTGGCAAAAACCACTTTTTGATGATCCTTACGTTTAGATGCGATCAATTCATCAATATCTATACTTAATACATCCTGTAAGATGATTTCCAGATTCCCATCAATTTCCTTTTTTAAGATTTCCGGTAGTCTTTCATCAATTTCCAAGGCGATGACACAATCGGCTCTTTGGCATAAAAACTGTGTCAAGGCTCCAATCCCCGGTCCGATTTCAAAGACTAGCTCCGAGGGATCTTCTATGGCTGCCATCGCAATCTTTTCCACAATCTTAGGCTCTATGATAAAATTTTGACCATAGCTCTTTTTCGTAAAGATTTGATATCTTTCCTGAATCTCTTTTGTCCTTTTGATCGTCGCAATCGGCTGCATACTCATTCTTCCTCAATTTCTTTTCTTGTCACTCGCATCTGATTCAAGCGTTTAAAACATGTCTTCGCATTACAAGGCCCGATATGAAACTTTTGGCAGATCTTCTTTCTTCTTTGTGCACTGTCAGCTAAGCCTGTCAATCCCAAATCGACAAACTCTTCCCAGCTTAACGTACTGGCACCTTGTTCAAAAGTAACCACACGGCATAGTGATTCCCATAAGTCTTTTTGCGAAGCATGTTCTACACCGACCTTTTTTGTCGTTCGTGCCTTGTTTTTATCAATAAACGCATGCTTACAATTTGGTATATGCTCTTGTATCATTCTTCGAATGTGTTCTCCCGGATGATCGGGATCGGTAAAAATGATGACACCTCTTTTTTTCTGTGCCTCTTTGATTCTTTCAATCGTCTCCCTTTGAAGTTGATCTCCACCTGTTTCAATCGTATCACAATCGAAATAAGACTGAAGCCGATTTGTATCATTTTTTCCTTCCACAACGATGATTTCTTTGATTTTTTGTTTCATAGATAATAAAAAAGAGAAGGCAGCGTCATAATGGGGTTTGTTCGGGGTTTGAACAGGTGACGGCCGTTTCTCTTTTATTTACCCCCTTAATCGACAATCATTATAGCACGGTTTATAAAGAACTCAAATATTCCATCTTTTGTTACAGCGATAAATTCCGTATAATAAACATATAGACATGAAAAGAAAAGTATTTGTTCTTTCCTATTATATAAGGAAAAGGATTATAAACCAAAATATTGACAATTCTTTTGTTTTCATGAATAATACTCAAGGTTTGAAAAAAAGGAAGTGTGTCGTATGTATGATGTAATCATTATTGGAGCAGGACCCGGCGGTATTTTCTCAGCCTACGAGCTGCTCAAAGAAAAACCGGAAGCTAAAATCGCAATCTTTGAAACCGGCGGTCCATTAGAAAAAAGAAAATGTCCGATCGATGGAGAAAAGATCAAATCCTGTATCCACTGTAAGACTTGTGCCATTATGAATGGTTTTGGAGGGGCTGGTGCCTTCAGCGATGGAAAATACAACATCACCAATGAATTCGGCGGTGACTTGTTCAATTATGTCGGGCATAAACAAGCCATTGAATTGATGGAATATGTCGATCAGATCAACTGTGTATATGGCGGTTCCCAGACAAAGTTGTATGTCAACACACATACAGAAATCGCTAAGAAGTGTCTGCAGCATAATCTGCATCTTTTAAAGGCAAATGTTCGTCATTTAGGTACGGATATCAACTATATCGTGCTGGGAAATCTTTACAATATTTTAAAAGACAAAGTCGATTTCTATTTCTATACACCGGTTGATACCGTTGAAAAAACAGAAAATGGATATGAAGTCGTTTGTCAAAATCAAAAGCGATATCAGGGACATCGCTGCATTATTTCGACCGGTCGTTCCGGAAGTAAATGGATGGAGAGTGTTTGCTCAAACCTAGGAATCAAGACCGAAAGCAATCGTGTGGATATCGGTGTACGTGTTGAACTGGCAGCCGATACCTTTAGCGAACTGACTGATTCTTTGTATGAATCCAAGATTGTGTATCGTTCCAAAAAATACCAGGATTTAGTTCGTACTTTCTGTATGAATCCTCATGGTGTCGTGGTTAATGAAAACACTAACGGTATCGTCACCGTAAATGGCCACAGCTATGAAGATCCGGCAAAATACACCAACAACACCAATTTTGCTCTGTTGGTTTCCAACCACTTTACTGAGCCGTTCTCCCAAAGCAACCAATATGGTGAATCGATTGCTCGTCTTTCCAATATGTTAGGCGGCGGTGTCATCGTCCAGCGTTTTGGTGATCTGATCCGCGGTCAGCGTTCTACACCAAGTCGTATCGCATCCGGATTTGTAAAACCAACCTTAAAGGCAACACCAGGGGATCTGTCTCTGGTCATTCCAAAGCGCCAGCTGGATGATATCATCGAAATGATCTACGCATTGGATGAAGTATGTCCGTCAACAGCCAGCGATGATACTTTGTTGTATGGTGTTGAAGTCAAATTCTATAATATGCAGGTACAGGTGGACAAACGCTTAGAAACCTGCCATAAAGGATTGTTTGTAATCGGAGATTGCTCCGGTGTTACCCACTCCTTGAGCCATGCCAGTGCCAGTGGTGTTTACGTCGCAAGAGAGATTGCCAAAGAGCTTTAAGACTCGATAAATTCAAGGATATCGTGAATTACGGTATCCTTTTTTTCTTCCTGTAAGATTTCATGTCGCATATGCGGATATATTTTTTCTTCCATCCTATCGTATCCTTGTTTACGCATGTCATCTTCTGCCTGATGCAGTTGTTGTACAGAGCCAATTACAGGATCATTTTCTCCTGCCAAAAACAAAATCGGAAGGTTGGAATTTTTAACTTCCCAGCCTTTTCCATCAAATGTTCTTTTCACCATCAAAAACAGATTTTTAAATCCATTCAACGTAAAAATAAAACCATCTTTTTCTTCTACGTTATATGCCATCACATTATGCATATTTTCCGACAACCAGCGATTCTCGTGGGTTCCTTCAAATTTTCGATCGTATTCACCAAAAGCCAGAGATTGAATAAAATGACTACGATGATACTTACCAAAACATAGGCTTAAAACTTTTGTCAAAAAAAGTGCCGCTGTAACAAGTGGATTTTTAACGACCGGCCCGGAAAGAATCAGCTTGTCGATTGTATCATCATACTTCTTACAATACAGACGCGCTATCAGCGTTCCCATGGAATGTGCAAATAAAATAACCGGAACTGATGGAAATGCCTGTCTAACATAATTGATCACATCTTTGACATCTTCCACGATATAACACGCATCCTCCTCATAAAAATAGCCATAGTCATCCTTTGAACATACGCTTTCTCCATGTCCTCGATGATCATAGATCAGTGCTGCATAACCGACTTTTGCACACGCCTGCATAAAATCAACATAACGCTCTTTGTGTTCAGCCATACCATGTAAAATCACGATGACTCCCTTTAACGCAGTATCTGGCTGGATCAACAAGGCCGACAAGGCAAGTCCATCGCTTGAAGATGATATTATAAATTCTTTTGTGTTCATGATAAACCTCTCTCTTATTTCTATTGAAGCACGCATTATTCACATTTACAACCGCAATCTCGTCATCATTTTCTACTATTTTTAGAAAACTGCTAGGATTTTTGTGGAATTTCTTGGGATGTTTATAATTTTGTGATATACTTCATATATGTATCAAAAAGTAGGGGGTGAGCGTATGAACGAAAACTACTTTGAAGAAAAATACGACGATATGGATGAGGATATCCAACAAAAAGAGGCTCTTGTGCTAGAGGCAGAGAAAATCGGCGAAATAGAAGATGATCATGAAGCCAGCCAGAAAGTCAATCAATTACGACGCAGCTGGAGACAGATTCATTATTGGGAAAGCGAGTACGAAGAAGATCTAAAGAATCGCTTTGAGGCAGCCATCGATGCTTTCTATGCCAAGTTTAAAGAGGCTGAAAAAGAACACGAAGCAGCGAAGCGCGCTCTGATCGAAAAAGCAAAAGAATTATCTAAAGCCAAAGATCTGAAACAAACGACAAAAGCACAGCAGGATTTGTTTGAAGAATGGAAGAAAATTCCAAGCGCCGGACGTAATTTAGATGACGTTCTATGGGAAGAATTCCAAAAAGCACGACAGGTATTCTATGACCGCAAACAGGAAGCCTGGGAAAACATGAATCAAAACTTTGATAAAGCCAAGGAAGCTAAAGAGGCTCTCATTGAAAAAGCCAAAGAGCTTGAAGATTCTGTTGAATGGAAAAAAACATCTGAGAAATTCCGTGATTTAATGACGCAGTGGAGAGAAGCCGGATTTGCGGGAAAAGAAGATAACGATGCTTTATGGGAAGCCTTTAACAGCGCCCGTCAAAAATTCTATACCCGCCGTAACGCTTTCTATGAAGAATTGCATAGTGCACAAGCTGTCAATTTGAAAGAAAAACAAGAATTGATTGAAAAAGCTCGCGCTATTAAGGATAGCGAAGATTATTCTCGTGAAAATACAGAAACGATGAAGGATCTTGCGGTACAATGGAAAAAAATCGGTTCCTGCGGAAAGAATAAAGATGATAAAATCTGGAATGAATTCCGTGAAATCAACGATATCTATTTTGACGGTTTAGGAAAATCAAATGCCAAACGTCAGGCCGATCATCAGAATCGTATGAAAGATGCTCGTGCACGTAAAGTTGATTTATTGAACAATCAAAAACGTCAGATTGAACGTCTTCAGGATTCTATGTATGGCTTAGTTTCTGAACAGGAAATGAAAGACATTGAAGCACAGATTCAACAAAAAGAAGACTTCATCAAAGAACTGGAAGCACAAATCGAAGATATCGATTCTAAGATTGGTGAATAAACAAGAAAAGCTCGACTCCTCGGGCTTTTTTCATGTAAAAAACCAGACAACTCAAATCAAGATGCCTGGCTTTTAAACATAAATTAACTAACTTCCTGTAATCAATAAAACTATTCTTATCTGTTTTCTTAAATTCTTTCTATATCTGAATGCATTTTTTCATCTACAGACAACATATCCATTGCCTGTTCAACGTTAATTGCAATATGATTTTTGACCAGTTGTAGAACACCTTTCGCCATTCCTTTGATTTCACCTCTCTTTCGTTACACATAGATGGAATTTAGAAACCTTCCTATTATTAGTTACGATAAAAATTCAAAAAACTATGAAAAAAAGTTTAATTTTTTTTCTAATTTTACCTAAAAAAGGATACCTAAACATGTATTACATCAAATTCAGGAATATTTTTTGATATATCAGGAGATTTACTCTGATTAACGAAACATTTTTACACAATCTAAGAGGAATAAAACTCAATATCATTCAAGACTTCCTAAATCAATTCACGAATCTTGCTTCTTTCATAACTTCTGGATTTTCATTTTTTTCCCTTTGAACTTTGGTATGAACAGTACCCTCATCCACCATTTAGCCTTGTAGCTGATTTCTATTTGTACGCTCAAAAATAGATTTTTTCTCATTTCTTCATCCTCGAATTTTTTCGGTGACCAGTGTTTTTCTACACTTACTAACGTGATTGCTTATCTCCAACTGAATTTACATTTTCCCTAGACAATTAAAAAAATCCACCAAAACACCTTTGGTGGACTCCATACATCTAAAATTCTCTATCTATTTGCTGTATCTATCTACATGATTTTGTCATTCCATTAAGCTTCTTTTTTTACCTCTATCAATTTCTTTCCCGATCCCCAGGTAATCATCACACCTAACAAAACTAATAAAATCGCAACGATCAACTGCAATCCATCTGTTAAGAAAACAAATCCTCCTGTCACAAACAATTTAATACAAATATTGTAAATAGACATAATCAAGCTGGTCATCGTAACTATCAACATTAAAACCATAGGTACATACAACATAAATCCTTTACGTCCCGTAACTTTTAAGAAGACTGCTAATGTGATCAATACCATAGCTGCCAAAAGCTGATTTGCACTACCAAATAATGGCCAAATATTGTTGTAGCCTCCTACGCTTAATAAATAACCTCCTAATAAACTAATGATTGTCGCAACATATTTATTGGTCAAAAACTTGATAACCCCTGTTGGTTCACTGCCGTCTGTTACTTCAAAGAATTCCTGAAACGACATACGCGAAATACGAGCTACCGCATCTAGAGAAGTCAATGCTAAAGCCGAAACAAACATCGTCATGATGCAAAGTCCCCATTCTTGAGGAAAACCAAATGAAGACAATAAGCCGGTAACACCTACAGAAAACTGAGTAAATGGTGTAGCTCCCTGAGCCAAAGCCATGTTGGAAAGCGTTTCATTCAATACACCTGTTTCACTTAAATTGGTCAAAGACCCTACGATAACGATAACCAATACAGCTAATAACGATTCCAGCAACATACTTCCATACCCAACCTGTAACATATCTGATTCGTTCTCGATTTGTTTCGAACTTGTCTCACTGGATACCAGGGAATGGAATCCACTGACAGCACCACAAGCAATCGTAACAAATAAAGTAGGGAATAAGTAACTTCCTGTACTAGATACAAACCCTGTATAGGCAGGTGTAGTGATCGTAGGATTGGAAAGTACAACACCCAATACCGCAGCTGCAATCATGGCAATAAAAAGAAATGTCGTCAAATAATCACGTGGTTGTTTTAAAATCCACATAGGTGTAACACTGGCAAAGAAAATATAAATAAAAATCAGGTAGATCCACATTTGTTTACTTAAATAAAGTGGAAATGCGATACCGATTGCCAACATCAGCACAATCAAAATAATACCTATTACTGCTTTTTTCCACCCCTCCCATTTTACCTTTTTTAAGAAATAGCCAAATGCGATTGCAACAAAAACATATAAAATAGAAATAGAACCTGCCGAGGCATTCGGTGCAACCTTAGCTCCTTCTGCATTAAAACCATTGAAAGAACCGGCAACCATGTCCGCAAACGCCGCAATAACGATCAAAGTAAATAACCATGCGAATAAGAAAAATAGCTTCTTTCCTGTTTTACCAATATAATCTTCAATGATCTGCCCCATCGACTTTCCATCATCTTTTACAGACGCATACAAAGAGCCAAAATCTTGAACAGCTCCAAAGAAAATACCACCGACAATAATCCATAAAAAAGCCGGTAGCCATCCAAAAACAAGTGCCATAACAGGCCCTGTTACAGGCCCTGCACCTGCAATCGAAGAAAACTGATGGGCAAAGACCGACCATTTGTTGCTGGGAACAAAGTCAGTACCATCTTCTTTGCGAACAGCTGGTGTTTTTGCGCGGGGATCAATGCCCCAGCTTTTTACCAAATACCGACCATAGAGAAGGTAAGCGGCAACCAGAATTACAATCGCAATACCTAACAATAACAATCCATTCATACTTTCATCCTCTCTCCTCATCCATAGGCAAAAAAAAAGTATCGCACTAAGACGAAAACTTTTGTTTACGCGGTACCACTTAGCTTGCAGCCAAATAAAAAAAACTGCCTCTTCCTCATGTCCATCAACATGAATTCTCTATAACGTGAGAACAACGGACCTCTTTACTAACTCCCTTCAAGAGATCGGCTCGCAAGGGATAATGCCTTATTTCCTTCCTGCGTTATTTCCACCTGCCAACGCTCTCTGTAAGGGGTGTAATCATGGCACCGTATCTTGTTCACTGCCTATTGGAATTTAACAAGATGATAGCACTATAAAGTCCTAAAAACAATATTTTTAGAAAAAAATTAATTACTTTTTTTCAAAATTTTTCATTACTATTTACAGAAATTGAAAATCAATTCATTCTTTTATTGACAAATAAAATCAAATAAATTCCTGATTCATACTAAGCAAACTTGCTTTTCGATAAAACCAATAGAAACATCGTTTGTTTTTTTATAGCCTTCTTTAGTTTCTTTTGCCCTATATCAAATGACACAGCACAAAAGCATATCTTATGGCATAAAAAAGCAGGGATTACTGGATCCCTACTTCATAGCTAATACTTGTTGAACAAGCACTTCATTCGTTTTATAGGTTGAAAATAAGTTTAATATACTTTCTGTTGCATCTTCGGTTGAAAGACGATTGATAGATTTACGAATTTTAGTCACAGCTTCCTGCTCATTGTATGACAACAATAAATCATCTCTTCTTGTTCCTGATTTTAAGATATCAATGGCCGGGAAAATGCGACGTTCGGAAATATTTCGATTTAAAACCAGTTCCATATTACCGGTTCCTTTAAATTCCTCATAGATCACATCATCCATTTTACTTCCTGTATCCACTAAAGCCGTCGCCAAAATGGTTAAAGAACCGCCTTCTCTTTCACGTGTATTTCTGGCGGCTCCAAAAAATTTTTTAGGAAAATGAAGGCTGGCAGGATCCAGACCTCCGGAAAGTGTACGTCCGCTTGTCTGTGAAGTCAGGTTATAGGCTCTGGCAAGTCGGGTAATACTATCTAACAAGACAACGACATCTTCTCCATGTTCCACCAGTCGTTTAGCTCTCTCTAAGACCATTTCCGCAACCCGTGTATGATGCTCCGGAAGTTCATCAAATGTGGAGTAGATGACATCCACTCGCTCCTGTGCCTTGTGTTCTTTGATAAAGTCTTTAAAGTCCGTCACTTCTTCCGGGCGTTCATCGATCAAAAGAATGATCATCTTCACGGTTCTTGTTCTCTTTATTATAGAATTCGCAACACTCTTCAATAAAGTGGTTTTTCCAGCTTTAGGCGGTGATACAATAAGACCTCGCTGTCCTTTACCAATAGGTGCCAACAAATCAATGATGCGCATTGCCAAGCCGCCATCCGGTGTTTCTAAATTAAATTTTTTATTCGCAAAGATGGGCGTTAATTTTTCAAAACTCTTTCTTCGAAAGGCTTCATCCACGGTATGCCCATTGATCAAATCTACACGCATCAATCCCCGGTATCGCTCGGTTTCTTTTTTCTCTTTTGGATCTCCTTCAATCACATCACCGGTCCGTAATCGTAAAGATTTAATTTGTGAAGGTGACACATACACATCGTTTTCTGTCGATAAATAATTATCTCCACGCAAAAACCCGAAGCCATCCGGTAATACTTCTAAGATTCCTTTGACTTTTTCCATATAACCCTCTTTTCCTTACTGTTTAAAAACTCGCTATTTTGCTTTATAATATCGTAAAAGGTGTGAATCGTCTATGCATTTGGTGTCAAATCTAAATAAATCAACGAAGAAAATCATGTTTTTTGCCGGTTTGATGATCTGTCTTCTCCTTTTTTCATGCATTCTTTTCGTTTTTTTTTCTTTCCAGAAAACAGGTTTTGTTCCCGCTTCACTCTTTGATTCTTCACATATCATCTACATTGACAAGGACCATGAGCAGCTTTATGGAAGTCAAAAAATAGGAGAGGATTTATATTACTTTGATGAGGAAACAGGCTATATGCATACAGGTTTTTTAGAAACAGAAAACGGAACGTATTACTATGATGAAAACGGAAAACAAGTAATTGGTCTGCAAACGATAGATTCTGATCAATACTATTTTGCAGACGATGGACGTATGAAGACCAGTTGCTTTCAAAGCATTGCATCCGATCTTTATTACTTTGACGAGGATGGAAAAATGGTAACCGGCAAGACAACAATTCATGGTATTTCCTATATTTTTGACGAAAACGGAAAACTACAGTTGGATATTGCTTCACTACAAACACAGATTCAATCAATCTTAAGCACTTACCCGGGAAACAATGCTGTATATTTTAAAGACTTGGATACCGAGGATAGTTTTTTGATCAATGATTTAGATATGTATCCCTGCTCCATTATTAAGATTTTTGTCATGGGGGCAGTTTATGATCAAATTGATCAGGGCAATCTAAGCCTGGAAGACTGTCGTCCCTATTTAGAAGCTATGATCATACATAGCGATAATACCTCCTACAACATCTTGTTGGAAAAGCTAGGCAACGGCGATGGAATTGCCGGTGCTTCCAAGGTCACTGCCTTCTGTAAAAAGCTAGGCCTTACACGTACCGAGATTCATCATGGTCTTGAGCCTGGTGACGGTTACTTTTCCGATGGACAAAACAATACGACCTGTCCGGAAGATGTTGGCCAATTTTTCGAAATGCTCTATCATTCTGAGATAGTATCCGACTCCTCTTGTAAGGATATGTTGAACCTTTTAAAACAATGCGCCGATGACACCGGAATGGTTGCCGGGCTATCCGAAGATACAGAATGTGCCCATAAATCCGGTTGGGCAGATGCCTATTATTTAGATGGGGGCATCATTTATACCGAACATAAAGACTATATTCTTGTCGTATTTTCAGATAGCGCCTATCAAACACCGGCTCAGGAAATCAGTCAATACGTATTTTCCACCATTCAAAGCTTATACAGCAAATAAGCTAACCGGTCATTCATCCTGCGGCAGTTCGATACAAAACTCTGTAGAATAACCATTTTGTGGCTTTTCCATGACCACAATTGTTCCATGATGTAAGGATACGATCTTTTGCGCGATTGACATGCCTAATCCATTGGCATTGGAATCATGTCTGGATTCATCACCAGTCACAAACGGCATAAAGATATGTTTGCGAACCTCGTCTTTCATGCCTATGCCATTATCTGCCAAAGTCCAGATAATTTTATGTTGTTTTTGTCGCAGCTTTACAAACACGGTCGTACCTTCCGGATTGTGCTTTAAACTATTTTCCACAATATTTTCCAAGACTCGATCAAACAGTTTGACATCAATCTTGCCAAAGCAGGGTTGTTTTGGCAGTTCAATCTCCAATTTAAATTTTTTAGCCACAATTTCCGGATATTTCTGTGCAAAGAACTGCTTTGTATATTCACAAATATCGATTTTTTGAAGATGAAGCTGATAGGAAGGATGCTCGATCTTCATATACCCGAATAAAGAATCCACCAGATCATTGGCAATCAAAGCACGTTTATGTATCGTCTGTAAATATTTCTGTTCTTTTTCTTGTGGCACTTTCTTTTCCAACAACGCTTCCGAGAAACCTCGAATCACAGTCAGTGGCGTTTTTAAATCATGAGATATTCCAGAAATCAGAGCATACTTTTCCTGTTGAGCCTGCTGTCTTTCTTTTTTTGTTTCTTCTAAAGCTTGTATAGTATATTGAAATTCTCTGGCCGTCTGACGTAATTCCAAAGGAATTGTGCCTTCATCAAAACTAGTATTCGCATTTTCACGATATCGTACAATCGCTTTTTGAAAGGGCAGAAACGAACGCTTTATAATATATCGAAACAACAAGATTTGTATCAATACAATAAACAAAAAAATGGGAAAGGCATAAATTTGGCGCTTGCCATTATCTTCTACAAGGCGATGATAAGCATGTTCTGTCATGGTCGGCGCTACAAAAACCAGCACACGCTTTTTACCATCCTTATTGGAATAGGAATACTTTTCTACATTCATCTTTTTATCATAAAGACCTTGCAGAAAGTTTAACTCTCTTTTATTCAAACTTTTTCGATTCGGAAATAAATCGCCTTCTATAATTTCATATTGACTGTTCAATACACAGCGATCATAGATCGCATTCATAGAATCTTCTTCATCATAACCTTCCTGGCTGATAATGTATAAAGGCGTTTGGTCTTTGTTTATAATTTTGGATACATTAAAATACCGGTTTGTCGAAAAATCATTGATAAATTCTAAATCTTCATAATAAATATTCTGAAGAATCTTCTCATCCGATGCATAAAGGACACTTTTATCATCTTTATCAAACACAATAAAAGCACTATGGGGAAACTGATGAATCGGAATATCTTCATATCGTTCTTGTTCTAATATTTCCGTATCTTCTACCACATTCCAAAGATTCGGAAAGGCATTCATCATCCTTTGTGTTTCCATCGATTCAAAGACAGCTCGATACACTAAAAGACTTATCGTATAGATCAATAATAAGGCGACCAGTAAGCCCGTCAAACTATACCATTTTTTAAACAGCTTCATCATCAAACCTGTACCCCAGTCCACGAACCGTCTTTATGTATTTTGGTTTTGATGGATCTTCTTCAATTTTCGATCGAATTCGGGAAATATGAACCATGATGGTATCTTCATCCGCTTGACAAAAATCACGACTAATCACTTGATACAACTGCAGTCTGGTAAAAACTCGCCCTGGTGCTTTCATCATGGCCACTAATATTTTCAATTCGTATGCCGTCAAGGTAATCTCTTTTCCTGCCTTTTTTATACACATTTTCTCCGGATCATACACTAAATCACCGCGTTTTAAAAAGAAAGAACTCGGCTCTTGTCCTAAATTAGAAAATCGATAGCTTCTTCGAATCATTGCCTTAACCTGCGCCACAAGCTCTAACGGATCAAAAGGTTTGGTCATATACATATCCGCACCTATGCCTAAACCCAGCACCTTATCTTGATTCATACTTTTGGCGGATAAAATCAAAATAGGTATTTGTGATACTTCACGAATCTTACGGATGGTTTCATACCCATTGATTTCCGGCATCATCAAATCAACGATCAAAAGATCAATATTCATTTGTTCAAACCGTTCTAAAGCTTCTTTTCCGTTTTGTGCCTGTACGACTTGAAAATCATCGTTTTCCAGATACAAAGCGATCAATTCCGCAATATCTTCATCGTCTTCGGCAATCATTATTTTATAGGGCATGATTCTCACCTCACTGTATTTCTAATAGTATAGCTGAATTTATGATAAAATCTATAGAAAAACTCGCAAAGCAACTGCCATGGCATATTCTTTTTCGTGAGAAATACTGATTTGTACATTCTCAATATTGCAGATTGGCCTTCCAATTTGATCATAGGTAATTTCTATATCTTTAAAATCGACAGGTTTATCCAATGTCTTAAAAACCGCTTCTTTGGCCGCAAAATGCCCTGCAAGAAATTCCACAGCGCGTCTTTCTTTCAATCCCTCATACATCTTTTGTTCCGTTTCACTTAAAATCTTATGCGCTAATGAAGGGCGCATACGTTGAATCTGTACGATATCACATCCGATCCGCATCATTCTTTACCTTCTACCGTCTTTTTATAATTTTCTAATGAATCATTCCATGACTGATATTGTTCATCATGACGATGATCTTGTAAGTCATAGTTCTGTTTCAAATAGGATTCCATATATTTTGTGACCTTCATGGCACCTTTAAAATTTAGATGATCCCCCTGATCTCTGGTATCTTCTTTCCAATCAATGGATAAAGACTTTGTTTCCGTATTTAAATCCAGATATGGAATATGGTTTTCATCGCAATAATTCTGCACCGCATCATGTCGTTTCCAGTTCCAGTTTTTATAGCTTGGTGCACTAAAAACCAAAACCTGACAATTCTTTTCCCTGCACATCTGCACGATAGAATCCATTACCCACCGGTTTAATATTGAAATATTTTCCCCTTTTTTGTGATCATCCATATAAGATCCTATCTTTTCAACCGGTTTGATTTCACGATGGATTCGAAACCCCTTTAAAACATTGTTGTACGTATAATGTACATCCCCTGTCCAATCCTGTGCCTGCAAATTTTTCCACCGGTCGTGATATTCAAACAATGGAAATAGCTCTTTTAATTTCTCAACGGCAGGATCGGTCGCCAAAAAATCCCGGAAGAATGTATCTGCTTCTAAAACAACGAGCTTTGGCGATTGATTTTGTAGTGTTCTTTCCAACAAGCTTTTTGTATAGTACAAAGGTTGTGCCGGTGTGGAGCACAGATAACTGGTAAAGCCCTCTTTTTCGTACATTTCCATCGGTGAAATCGAAGAATAGACTAAACTGTCTCCCAGAAACAATACATCGATGGAGTTTTTGCCCTCGCTCAAGATACCATTGGCCGAAACATCTTTCATGCCATATTGATCCAGATTATCTTTTGGCTCTACAATACGAGAGCCATACCACACCAACATAAAAAAGATCAAAAAGAAAAGAAAGATCCGTCCGAGTCTACTCCATTTTTCTGACATAGCTGCACTCCTTCCTTAGTAGCTTGCATACATAGGATCCACCGGAACATAACCTGTTCCATAAGCACCAAACAGAATCACCGCAAAAATCAAAGTATAGTAAAGTGTCCAGCGCAAAACAATGGGACCGGAAGCCACTTTCTGACGAATCTGTATATTCTTTTCTTTACATATACTGATCACAAATACAATCAATACGGAAATACAAATCAATAGGATATCCTGCATATCAATGTGTAATGTTGCAAGCATTTGGGTATTCAATGATTCAAATTGAAAATCGAAAAACATTTTTTTGATCATCGCCAGCGCAATACGAAGTCCATCAGCCCGGAAGATCAATTCACCGATACATACCAAAATTGCCGTTCTAATCATGGCCAAGTATCGCAGGAATCCATGATTAAACTGCAGATGATACTTACGCAACAGCGGAAGCATTAAATTTCCCATCAAAATAAAGAAAAAGTGATACAGTCCAAAAAAGATAAAGTGCCAGCCTGAGCCATGCCATAATCCATTACAAATCCAGACCGCAAACAATGCGATGGAACCGGCTACCAAAGGCGCATAGTAATACCCTAATTTTTTCTTTGTCTTCCGTGTTATTTTCTTAGCCATTTTAGACATAGATACCGGATAAAACACATAGTCTTTAAACCATGTTCCCAAAGTAATATGCCAACGCTGCCAAAATTCAGCAATGCTTTTGGAAAAGAATGGCTGCCTGAAGTTTTCCGGAAGATGAACGCCAAAGATTTCTGCCGTTCCTATCACAACATCCATGGTTCCGGAAAAATCCATATAGAGTTGAAGCGTATAGGTCACCATCGCAATACATACCATGCCACCACTATAATTTTGATAATTGGTGAACAGTTCATTGACCATAGGATTCAATCGATCCGCAATCACCAGCTTTTTAAAAACGCCCCATGCGATTCGTTGTGTTCCAAATGTCAAGGATGAATACGATATCGATTTTCCTTCCCATAAAGAATAAGCTGTCTGTTCATAGCGACAAATCGGTCCTTCCATGATCGTAGGAAAGAAAACCAGAAACAACAGTAAACGAAACGGGTTATGATCCGCCTTGATTTTTTGTCGATACACATCCACACAATACGATACAGCCTGCAGGCTGTAAAAAGATATTCCGATTGGCAATCCTATTTTCGGTACCTGGATCAATATCGGAATGTTAAGCCATACAAAAAGTGAATTGATATTTCCTAAAAGGAATCCTGTGTACTTACAAAGCACAAGAATTCCAATGTGCATAAAAATCGCAAAAACTAAGACACTTCTCTTTTTCTTTTGCGCTTCTTTATGTGAACTGCATTGAAGATCGATGTTCTCCATCCACAATCCAAAATAATGGATCATAAAACCAGATAAGATCACAAATAAAATCAAACCGCCACTAATGGACCAGAAAAAAATCAAACTGGCAACCAATAAAACGATCCACCTTTTCTTTGCCGGAAACAATTGATAGACAAGCATTGTCACCGGTAAAAAGAAAAAGGCAAACATCACTGTGAAATAAGATTCCAATCCTATTCCTCCTCAAGCAAACGATCGACCATGGCCTTCATTCGTTTGACTGAATTAAAATTATCCGGTGTGATCTCAACCGCCGGAATCATCAGATCAAAGGCATCTTCCAATTCCGCAACCAATGACAGAATAGCTAATGAATCCAACAAATGCCCATCGATCAAATCTTCTCTTGTGCAATCCAGATCCGGTTGGATCTCCTGTAAAATCTCAATAATTGTTTCCATGTTTTTTTCTCCTTTACTTTAGTTTAGGCGCATTGAGCGAAACGACACTCGTATGATCACGCACCATCCATTCTTCTTTTTCATTCACTATTACTACAGCTGGTAAATCTCTTGTCAAGAATAATGACATACCTTCGGTTGGACCGTAAGCCCCTGAATTATCAAACACAAAAAGATCTCCTATCTGCGGTTTAGGCAGACTCACCTGTTTCATCAAGATATCGTTGATCGTGCATAAAGCGCCACACACATTCCATGTTTCTTCCGGCTGATCATTCTGATTCAGAAAGCGGAAAGGTGGTTGGTTCATCGCCATCCCCTGCCCATAATAGACAAGATGATGAATGCCGCCATCAACCAGCGCATAATTTTGATTTCGATTGGTTTTGGTATCGACTACCTGTGTCACATAAAAGCCACAGCTTGCCGCAATGCTTCTTCCCAGCTCTAATACGATCTTTAAGTTTCCAAATCGTTTGATAGCTTCGGAAAAGAACTGAAGATGTTCATTCTCTTCAAACTTCATGGAAGAAAAATAATCAACAGGGAACCCCGGACCATACTCTAATAATTCCGGTACAAAATCCATCTCTTTTAACTCTGCCAAAAATTCTTCCAGCAGATCCAATTCCTTTAATACGCGTTTTTGAGAATGTTTCTGTGTCCCTGAAAAGTATTGAATGCCCAATACATGTAAACGAGAGGATCGACAACGTATCAGGATTTCTTTTAATACATCTTTATCCAAGCCAAATTGATTGCCGCTGGTCAATCGTAAAAGTACCGACACATCTCTTTGATAGATATCCGCCAGCTCCTGTATCAACTTATACTGTTCAAAAGATTCAATCGTCATAATAGGAAGTTCTTCTTTATCACTAAAGATTTCTTCGATATCCTCTCTATTCTTATAGACTCCGGATAATACGATTTGTTGGTTGGATATCTGCAGTTTTTTACAAATATGAAATTCACCCGGTGAACAAATTTCAAAATGAGTCACTTTGTTCTCCAAAAGTTTTAGTATAAAGGAATTTGCCTTTGCCGCATAGCACAGTTCGACATTTTCCGGCAATGATGCTTTTAAATAGTTCACTCTTTTGCTTAATACATCCGCATCAAAGCCATAAAATGGTGTTCCATATTTCGATACCAGTTTTCTAATTCTTTCTTCCTGTATCATCTTCGTTTTCCTTTCGTCAGTTCAAACAATGCTTTCCGATCTGTTTTTCCATTCTTTGTCAAAGGCATGGATTCAAGAAGAAAAAGCCGAGTAGGTACCATGTAAGCCGGTAAATCCTTTTTTAAACAAGTTACAAAGTCTTCCTTGGAGAGTGTACCAGTATAAAACCCATACAAGCGATGTTTCACATCATCAAAAAGACAGATGCACTGTTCAATTCCTTCTATGCGAAGCGCCCTTTTTTCTATTTCTTCCAATTCAATTCGATGCCCCAGATACTTAATCTGATAATCCTTTCGACCTTTGAAATAATATTCACCGGATGCATCTCGATATGCCAGATCACCGGTGCGATAAATTCTTTCCTCATAAGCCTTTTGAAGCGGATTGGAGGTAAAGTGAGCCTGTGTTTGTACTTCATTTCGATAATAGCCCAATGCTAAGCCTCTTCCTTTTACACACAGTTCTCCGGTCTGATTTGGTTCTATAATTTCATGATCTTGCTCATCCAATAAAAACACACCTTTGTTTTCAAAAGCCTGTCCTATGGGAATTCCCTGCTCATAGGTACGCTCTGGATCTAAAATATGATATGTGCAGTTACAAGTAATCTCCGTAGGTCCATACAAGTTTACAAATAGTGCATTGGGCAAGGCTTTCTTCCATGATTGATAATGTTTTAGCGGCATGACTTCGCCACTAAACAAGATTTTTCGTACCGTCTCAGGAATTTTATAATCCAAACCATGAAAAACACAGATCAAACTTAAAGCGGATACAGCCCATACCATTGTTGTAACTTCTTTATCACAAAGATAATCGATCAAAGCGGTTGGCTTAGAAAAATAAGTTCTTGGTATGATGACCAAAGTAGCACCGGTATATAGACAGGAATAAATATCTTTTACAGATACATCAAAGTCAAAAGGTGCCTGATTTCCAAAACGCTCATCTTCCTGTATCGAAAACGTCTTAACAAAGGACTCGATAAAATCGATCACCGATCCATGCGAAATCAATACGCCTTTAGGAACACCGGTAGAGCCGGAAGTAAAATTTACATATAACGGATCCGTATCGATCGTATTCTGCATCAACTTCTGAATCGAAGATTCCTCTACATCAGTAGAAAGAATCGTCTCTAAAACAACAATCTTAGCCCCTTTAAAAATGAGTTCTGCCTTTTCTTCATAGGAAGCCGTTGTCAATACGATCCTTGCCTGCAATACACTTTGTATCTGCTCTAGACGAGATTCCGGAAATTCCGGGTTCAACAAAGAATAAAAGTTTTGTGCATAGGCACTTCCAAAGAAAGCGTATAATGCCATAATACCTTTATCCATAAATACAATAACCGGTTCCTGTTGTATAGAATTCTGTATCAAATAACTTGCGACAGCCTTTGAATACCTTTGCAGCTGTGTATAAGTGCAATGTTTTTCTTCTTCGATCACCGCAATCTTATCTGGATATCGTCTGGCTGATCTTTCCAACATCAACAAAACATGGTTCATTCAATCACCCCTTTGTATCATCATATAGGTGGTTTCTTTACAGATACTGTAGAAAATATTAATTTTTCTTAATGTTTTTCAAAAAAAAGACTTTTTTTGTTACATGGCATTGGTCAAATCTATAAAGTAATGGACGATGCCGTTGTCTTTTCTCACATGTTTTGTTATGATACGAGGCAACGAGGTCAAACACAATTCTTATTGTATTGGTTTGCATGGAGGTCTACGAATGAAAAAACACATGACCCTTACAATATTGACTGCAAGTTGTATCTTGTTATGTCTGGGAGCCTTTTGGGATCTAAAAATCAGTACACTTTTCTATGATCCACATAATATAATGGGCCTATTCTTACAAGAAGGCTGGCCCCTTTTACTCAAAGGGCTGCTGGCATGTTGTTTTGCCCTGCTTATGGATCAAAAACACCCTCTGTTTTCTATACCATGGATTGTCTGTGCCATTCTATTTTCACATCAAATCATGACTTTAACAGATACCTTTTGGCTAAGCATAGGATCGATGATGGCTATATTGGCATTGACTTTTCTGCTTTGTCATGTAGTAACACCGGAACAAAAAAATAGAGTTTGCCCTTATATCATAAAATACTTACAGCTCTTTTTCTCTGTTTTAATCATCACCACACTGATCAAAGTTGTATGGGGAAGAATCCGATTTCGCGATCTGCAGCAAGCTTCACAATTTTGTGTATGGTATCTTCCCTGTCAAGAAGGCGGATTTTCCTTTCCCAGCGGACATACAAGTTCTTTTGCCTGCTCTTTACTTTTTTTATTATCACTGCCACTTACCAACAAATATAGAATCTCGTCTAGAATCATCGTGTGGGGAGGCATTCTTTTAATGATGGTCTCTCGAATCATCATGGGTGCTCATTTTTTAAGTGATACGGTTGTCGGTATGTTAATCGCGTTCATTATTTGGACATTTTATGATGCGCGATGGAAGAAACACGTAAACTGAACCAATTATTCGTCTAACGGTAGGACAAAAACTTTTGGATGTTGTATGTCTATTGTCTGTATTACTTTTCTTCATGTGGTGTTAAGTTCTTTTAATACATAGAAAAAATGAAATGGGAAAACCTTTTGCGATTTGTAATGCGGGCGGTGGGTTTGCCTATGTAGGTGCCATGCAGGACAGATTTCCACATGCTTTGACACTTTCTCGACAAGGCTACAACGCCTTTGTCCTAATTTATCGCCAGGTGCTCAAAGTTCCTGTGAGGATTTAGCTAGAGCCATTGCCTTTATCTTTGAACACACCAAGCAGTTGGAAGTGGATACACAAAACTATTCTCTTAGGGGTGGATCGGCTGGTGCCCGTATGGTCACATGGCTAGATTCTTATGGAACTGCCAGCTTTAACGAAGCAAAATATCCCAAGCCTGCAGCCGTGATCATGCAGTATACAGGCCACGAAGACTATACTGAAAATGACCCGCCTACCTTTGCCTGTGTTGGAGATAACGATTGGATTGCCGACTAGCAAACCATGGCCTACAGACTCAAAAGAATGAGTGCCCTAGGTATTGATACCGAATTCCATCATTATCCGGGTTTATATCATGGCTTTGGATTAGGGACAGGTACAGTCGCAAAAGGATGGATCGACCAGGCCATCACATTCTGGGAAAACCATATGACATAAAAAAATAGGTCTATGAAAAGACGATTTGCTTTGTCCATAGACCTTTATTGTATTGTATTTATTTTATATCGTGCTTATCCCTTTTTTCAAAATGGCGCCATATTACAGCTCTAATAAGCAGAAAAATAAAAGGAATGGTTTGTAATTCTGGTATGTCATACTCTCCAACCTTATAGACCAAGAACCCTGCAATGATGAAAGTATCTACATTATACAGAATTTTATATGTACTAGAATTCATAGACGTAACCTATCTCTTAGCTATATTGTAGTCTAAGAAATCACACATTACAAATCAAATCTTTATAAAGCATATATGTTATTGATGAAAATGTTCGCCTTCAAATTTATATCTTAAACCAAACAGGATGCTAATATTTGTGTATCGCGTCCAATTTCTACTACGCTCTATCATCTCGGCATGATAAACCCCTGTATTATAAGTTTTCACCGTTAGATTCAATCACTTTTTGATACCAATAAAAGCTATCCTTTTTATATCGTTTATAAGAGCCTGTACCATCATTATTACGATCTACGTATATAAAACCATATCGTTTTTTCATTTCTCCTGTGGTAAAAGAAATCGGATCAATGCATCCCCATACTGTATAACCTATACAATCGCATCCATCTTCTTCAATGGCTTTTTTCATTTCCTCAATATGAGCCTTCAAATAATCAATGCGGTTTTGATCATGAATATGTTCATCTATAAACTGATCCGCATACCCAAAACCATTTTCCACTATAAACATAGGTATCTCATAACGATCTTGGTACATATTCATCACATACCGAAGTCCTTTGGGGTCAATGGCCCATCCCCAATCTGTTGTAGACAGATAAGGATTATCCACTGCGTAATTTCCCTGCAGATCATCCCCCAATTTCTTTACAGATGGATCTGCTGAAACCGTGTTGCTCATATAGTAGGTAAAGCCTAAATAGTCCACAGTTCCTTTTTCCATAATTTCCAAATCTTGGCTTGTGATATCAAATGTATAGTTCCTTGTATTCCATTCATTTAAAAGATATCTAGGATAGTGGCCGCGAATTTGAACATCCGTAAACATCAATAATTTCCGATCTTCTGCCTGTGCCAGGAGAATATCATCCGGATTAGAGGTATTGGGGTAATTTGGTGTGGCAGCCACGCAACAACCCATTTGAATTTCTGGATTTAATGAATGAGCGTACTCTGTTACTAAAGCACTAGCCACAAATTGGTAATGCACAGCTTGGTATATCGTATGAAGTCGATCTTCTCCATTTTCAAACACAATACCAGAATTGGTGAATGCATATAAATCATTTTCCACCAACATCTGATTGTTGATTTCATTGAATGTCATCCAATATTTTACCTTATTCTGATATCGTTTTAAGACCACTTGACAAAATCGATAGAAGAAATCAATCATTTTTCGATTTCTCCATCCGCCATACGTTTTCACAAGATGATAAGGAATCTCAAAGTGTGATAATGTGATGACAGGCTGCATACCATGCTCAATCATGCAATCGAACAAATCATCATAGAACTGTAAACCATCTTCATTGGGAGCATCCTCATCCCCATTTGGAAAAATCCTTGACCACGCGATACTGGTTCTCAAGCATTTAAATCCCATTTCACTAAACATTTGAATATCTTCCTGATAATGGTCATAAAATCGTATGCCTTCATGGTTAGGATAAAATTTTCCTTCCACTACGCCATCGGTGATTTCACGCGGCGTATGGACATTACCTGCCGTCATGACATCAGCTGTACTGAGCCCTTTCCCCTTTACGTTATAAGCACCTTCTACTTGATGGGCCGCTACAGCACCGCCCCATAAAAAATCTTTTCGCATAGTTGTTCCTTTCTAGACAATCACTTCCATAGCGATATCACCTGTTCTTATTTCTGTTTTTGTTTCAATCAGTATATCTTTAAACTGATCCGCATTGGTGATGATCAAAGGAGATTGTAAGGAGCATCCTTTATTTGTAATAAAATCTTTATCGAACTCAAGTAGCTTTTGTCCCTTCTTCACCTGATCTCCCTGTTTTACAAATGTGGTGAAACCCTCACCATTCAACATGACTGTATTTAACCCGATATGCACTAAGATTTCAATACCCTCTTTTGTCGTAATTCCAACCGCATGTTTTGAAGGAAAAAGAACACTGACCGTACCATCTGCTGGTGACAATAGAGTATTGTTCTCTGGGATGATCGCAATCCCTTTTCCTGTTACTCCGCTGGCAAAAACCTCATCATCTACATCTTTTAATGCTATTTCTTTTCCATCTAATGGAGATGCGATCTCAACTGGACGCATGATTCCATTTGACGTATCTTCAACTGTTTCATTCTCCGGCAACAAATCCTTTGCCTTTTCGGCATCTAATCCATTTAATCCCCATACATAAGTTAATGCAGTTGCGACGATCAAAGATACTATAACCGCAATGGCATAAGCCCAAATTGGAGAATAACTCATAACTAATGCAGAGAAGATATTATGGAATACATATGCATCCATGGTAACACCTAATGTTCCGGCAATAGCTCCGCCACAAGCTCCGCCAATAGCGACAACAATCATAAGTCGCTTATACTCCATTACGATAGAATATAAAATCGGCTCTGTCACACCGGCAAAGAATCCAGTGATGAACGTTGGTCCCGCAATGGATTTCAGTTTAGAATGTTTCTTGGCCTTCAAGTAAGCGCCTAACGCAATCCCCATCTGAGCCCATACAGCACAGACACAAACTCCTTCAATAATGTCTCCTCCAACAAGATCCAAATTCTGCAAAGTAATTGGAGTGAATCCCCAATGCAGTCCGAGCATGGTCAAAAACGGATAAGTAGCGCCTAGAACAATACCTGCCAAAGTTCCACTCAAAGAGAACAACCACATTACAAAGTCACTGACATAATTTCCAATCGTGGTTCCTACCGGGCCAAACGCAATAACTGTAAAGGGTACCATCAACATCAAACAAATCATCGGAACTAAAAAGTACTGAAGACTTTGCGGTGTTATTTTACGAAGTCCTTTATCCAAATAAGCATATACCAATATAGCTATAAAAATTGGAAATATTGTTGCGGAATAATTTATCGGGGTGACTGGAATTCCTAAAAAGCTCACCGCATCCACTGAATCAATCAAGCCCATAAAATTAGGCTCTAGTAAAGCAGCTCCAATGGCCCCGCCCACAAAGGCATTTGCCTTTAATTGTTTAGAAATCGTAATACCTAAAAATACAGGCATGAAATAGAAACACGCATTTCCGGCAGCTGATAAAATCAAATAAGTAGATCCGGTATCAGACATTACCCCAATCGTTGTGAACAAGGTCAAAAGGGCCTTAATCATACCTGAACCAGCCATCAAAGGAATCAGCGGTGAAAAAGCTCCAGATATGACTTTTAGAATTCGATCTGAAATCTTTACTTTCTCTGTTTCCATTGTTTCAGATTGTTTGTTTCCCTGAATCTTGGTTGTCGCAAGAATCGCATCGTAGTAATTATCTACGTTTGGACCGATGACAACTTGATATTGACCGCCGCTAATCAATACTTTCAATACATAGCTTAATTTTTCTAAATCTTCCTTTTTAAATTTTGAACCATCTTTTAGTTCAAAGCGAAGACGTGTAGCACAATGTACTAAACTGTTGATATTGGATTCTCCGCCGACTAAACGGACAATCTCTTTTGCCTCATTTTCAAATTTCATTTTTTCTCTCCTTATTCGTACATAAATAAAAAAAACCAAAGAAAACAATATAAAATTTCTATCGTTTATCTTTGAGTCATGCCTGGTCGAACCAGTAACACCGATTTTTTATTCATTATGTTTCTGCACAAAACTGAAATTGATTCGATTTAAATGCAGCGTTAAATATAATTCCTCACTTGTACTCACATTCCATCCATATTCTTTGGTTAGAAAATCAGAAATCCTCATTGCACATTTATAATCATCAGGATATCTTTGCGCCACAACTTTGGCAATACTAGTATCAGCGTTAATAGAATCTCCATTGATTTGTCTGCGCACGAAGTAACGAATATGAACAATAAACCTGGATACATCAAAATCGTTCTCATCAAAATCTCTACGATAATATCTTCGAACAATGTTCAAAATATTTTGAATAATCTTGGTTGTCATGACTGTTTCGTTCATATCTTTTTGGTTGGCAGATGCATTGATCAGATGCAATGCAATAAAGCTAGCCTCCTGATCAGGAATATCCAAATCCATAGTTTCATTGATCATATGCACACATTTAGAGGCATAACGATACTCATTGGGATAAATCAATTTGATATCCCATTCAAGAGGTGTTCCAAAGTACAGATGATCCTTCGCTCTTTTAAGAGCCAGAGACAAATGATCGGCCAGTGCCAGTAAAATAGAGTCATTGAAAGAACAGCTCAATTCAACTTCTGCCTGTTTGATAATATGGTTGGCCAATTCCAAATCCTCTACAGAGAGATGCTCCATGAGCTTATCAAAAGATTTGTTTTGAAGAACATACTTCTTTTCTACTTTTGACGGTGGAATCTCATCATTTGGTTTCCTGTTAAAAGCAATACCTTTTCCCATGACAATATATTCTTTAGAATTTTCTTTAACAAGGGCAGTATTGTTGTTCAAAGCCTTGATTAGAACCATATTCTTTCTCCCCTCTATGCAAGCAAATATAAAAGGCATGATTGTATAAAAAGATTGTCTTTCTACCAATCCCTTTACACAATCATGCCTGCCTGACCAGTAACACTTGCAAATAAACTTTACTGTAAGCGCTTGCGAATGTCAATGCTTTTCTCAAAAATTTGTATAAATTTGAATAAATACTTTTTTCAGTTTTCATAAATTTTCTTAAACAAAAAAGTTTGTTACGGTCGATCATAAAGTGTACTTCACTCCGCAACAAACTTTTTAATTCTCTCTTTTAATACAGTTTTGCCCCTGCCGGAATGGCATCATCCAACACTAACAAATTCAAGCGTTCTTCACCAGCTTCATTATGTACGGCCGATATGATCATACCACAGGAATCAATTCCCATCATTTTACGTGGCGGAAGATTAGTGATTGCCACTAAAGTCTTGCCTACCAATTCTTCCGGTTCATAGTAATCGTGAATACCACTTAAAATCGTTCTGTCTTCTTCGGTTCCATCATCTAAGATAAACTCTAGTAATTTTTTACTTTTTGGAACTGCGCGGCATTCTTTGACTTTTACAGCTCTGAAATCTGATTTCGAGAATGTTTCAAAATCAACAAAATCTTTGAACAACGGTTCAATTTCCACTTTGGAATAATCGATGGTCGGCTTCTTATTGACTATGCTTTTTACATCTGCAGAAGTTGATGACACAGTTTCCTGAGATTTCTTTTCTAACTTGGCACCCTTAGACTCTCCTGTTAACTTCATATGCGGGAACAATAATACTTCACGAATCGTTCTCTGGTCTGTCAACAACATCACAAAGCGGTCAATTCCTAAGCCTACACCACCTGTCGGAGGCATACCATATTCCAAAGCTTCTACATAATCTACATCCATCTCATTGGCTTCTTCATCTCCTAAATCACGAAGTTCCAACTGTTTTTCAAATCGTTCTCTTTGATCGATTGGATCATTTAATTCTGAGAACGCATTGGCATATTCATGACCACAGATAAACAGTTCATAACGATCTGTAAATCGAGGATCTTCATTGTTTTTCTTAGCCAGCGGAGAAATTTCAATTGGATATTCATAGACAAATGTTGGTTGCACGATCGTTTCTTCTACATATTTGTCAAAGAACAGCTGAATGATATGTCCAATCGAGTTATGAATTTTTTCCACTTCAATATCATGTTCTTTTGCCAGCTGGCAAGCTTCTTCATAACTTGTCACCTGTTTAAAATCAATACCTGTTTTTTCTTTGATCGCATCACACATCGTTATACGTTTAAATGGCGCCTTCAAAGAAATCTCTTGACCCTGATATGTAATCTCAGTCGTTCCCAAGACCTTATTAGCTACATGATCAAACAAACCTTCGATCAAATCCATCATGCCATGCAGATCACTGTATGCGACATAAGCTTCTACCGTAGTAAATTCCGGGTTATGTGTAGCATCCATTCCCTCATTACGGAACAAACGCCCAATTTCATAGACACCTTCCAAGCCACCAACGATCAGACGTTTTAAAGGAAGTTCAGTTGCGATACGTAAATAGAAAGGCATATTCAAAGTATTGTGATGCGTAACAAACGGACGAGCCGCTGCCCCACCTAAAATCGGCTGTAGTACCGGTGTCTCTACTTCCATCAATCCCTGTCCATCCAGATATTCCTGTACCGCACGAATAATTTTCGGTCTTGTGATGGCAATGTGCTTAGCTTCCGGATTCATGATCAAATCCACATAACGACGACGGAAACGTTCTTCTACATCCGTCAATCCATGATATTTTTCCGGCAATGGACGTAAAGCTTTCGATAAATGCGTATATACTTGTGCACGAACGGATAATTGTCCGTGATCAGTTTTCATGATCGTACCTTCAATGCCGACAATATCTCCTAAATCATTTTTCTTGAAGATCTCATATTGTTCTTCGCCGACAACATCTTTACGAACATAGATCTGAATTTGTCCATCTATATCCTGAATGTGCATGAATCCTGCTTTTCCCTGACGACGTTTTGTCATAATACGTCCGGCAATCTTTACATGAATATCCAATTCCTGTAATTCTTCTTTTGTCTTATCCTCATATTGTGCAATGATTTTTCCAGAAGTTGTCGTTCTTTTATACGCAGAGCCAAATGGGTCAATTCCCATATCCTTCAAATCTTGCATCTTCTGGCGACGTACTCGTTCTTGTTCTGTTAATTTTTGTTGTGCCATATTGTTCTCCTTTTCTCTACAAAATAAAAAAGCATCCATCCAAGGGACGAATGCTCGTGTTACCACCCTAATTCATTTTTCAAATCACTTTGAAAAATCTCTGCCACTGTCTATGAACAGTGCTTCCTTTAATGCAGGAAATACATGCAGCTCCAAGGTTTTATTCCTTTAAGTCCTGTGCTTTTTTTCACCATCCAAAAGCTCTCTGAAACATTTTCTTAAAGTACTCGTCCTCTTCTTAGCCTTTACGGGTTGTATCGTACTAAACGAATGTATTTTTGTCAACGTATTTCCTTTATATTTTTTGGGTCAATCTAATGTTTATGAAAAAATCAGTCTATCTTTCAGTTTTTATGTCTGCTTCTGATTCATCCATTCGATAATTTGTATACTTTAGAGTATACTACTTACGAGTATACAAATTAAAAAGACTCTCGCGAGCCTTTTTACAAACATGCCTCCAACTGTTCTAAAGTGATGGGACCCGGGCGAAGAATTTTTAGATTTCCCTGCGTACAATCCACGATTGTGCTTGCCTGTAAAGCTCTACATTTTCCTAATACCAAACCATCAATATCCGGCAGTTGTTCCAATACATCATCGCTGGTCAATGCGGTTTTAGCCCCCGATTGATTGGCACTGGTCACCAGTAACGGCGTATTTAATTCATCAATCACACGAAGAATAAACGGCTCATCCGGAATACGAATCGCAATCGTATCTAAACCGTTTGTATATTCTTTTGGTACGTTATCTTTGACCTTTAACACTAATGTCAAAGCCCCCGGCAAAAACTGTTCTGCGATTTTTTTTACTCTTTCATCAACTACAGCTACTAGTTCCATATGTTCTATGGAAGATACCATCATCGGAATCGGTTTGGTTTCCGGTCTGTGCTTTGCGTTTTTCAGTCGCTGCAGATCCTTTAAATCGCCATACATCACACCCACTCCATAAACTGTATCTGTCGGCAAGGCAATAATTTTGTGATTCTGCAGTGCATCGGCAACCGCATTTATTTCTTCTTTACTATATGTTCTCATATGTCTATTATAGGTTTATGTTAAAATAGATACAAGAGAAAGGATGGTTTCATGTTTGAACATACGATTTGTGCCATTTCTACAGCTTTACAGGATGGTGCTATTTCCATTATCCGAATTAGCGGAGAACAAGCCATACCCATCACTAATAAAATTTTTACCAAAGATCTAAGCGATGTGCCAAGCCATACCATCCATTACGGAAATATCTTAGATGGAGCCGGCAAACCAGTAGATGAAGTCCTTGTTTCTGTTTTTCGGGCCCCTAAAACTTATACACGCGAAGATATCGTAGAAATCAACTGCCATGGTGGCGTATTTATCACCCGAAAGGTTTTATCGATTGTTTTAAGCCAGGGGGCCGTATTAGCGAAACCCGGAGAATTCACACAACGCGCCTTTTATCATGGAAGGATTGATTTGTCCCAGGCAGAAGCTGTGCAAGATATGATTGATGCCAGCAACGATACGGCTGCCAGTTTGGCCATCCAGGGAATCCGAGGAAGCGTCAAAAAATTGCTTCAACCCCTTATTGACGAGCTATTAGACATTATTGCGCAAATCGAAGTCAACATTGATTATCCGGAATATGAAGATATCGAACAATTGACCACACAGGAACTTTTACCTAAAACCAACGACTGGCTTAGTAAGATCGATCAAATATTAAAACGCGTTCAAACCGGACAGTTGTTAAAAAAAGGGATCGATACCGTGATCATCGGACGGCCAAACGTGGGCAAAAGTTCTCTACTCAATGCTTTATTAGAAGAAGATAAAGCTATCGTAACCGATATTGCCGGTACGACCCGAGATATAGTTGAAGGACAGATTCATATCGGTTCCGTGCAGTTAAACTTAATCGACACAGCCGGAATTCGTAAAGCAAGCGATAAGATCGAACAGATCGGTATTGAAAAAAGTCAGCAGATGTTACAGAAGGCACAGCTTGTTTTACTTGTTTTAGATGGAAGCAGCCCTTTAACCAAAGAAGATCAAATTCTCTTAGAACAAACAAAGGATAAACGACGTCTCATTCTTTTTAATAAAGAAGACATGCAACATCAAGACAAAGAGGGAATTTGGATTTCTGCCAAAAACCATCAAATACAACCTCTTCTAGATGCTTTAGAGAACATGTATAAACAAGATCTTTTAAAAGAAGAACCTGTTTTATCCAATGAGCGTCAAATTGGGTTACTAAACCAGGCCAAACAAGATATGCTTCGTGCTAAAGAGGCCATGGAAATGATGATGGAACCCGATCTTGTAGAAATCGATATTCAAGCAGCACACAACCATTTAAAAGAAATTCTTGGCGAAGTGCATAGAGAAGATTTACTAGATACTTTATTTTCAAAATTCTGTTTAGGAAAGTAGGTACATAATGGAAATATTTATTGAACAACTGCATGAATGGCTGATTCAAATTTCTTATTTGACCGTTTATTTTTTAGAAGCTCTTTCTTTGGCAAGTGTCATATACAGTACGTTTCATTCTTTGCTTGCCACATTTCGTAAAGATAAGAACAGTAAAAAGCCATTGTTACGCGGTTTAAGTATTGCCTTGACCTTCAAGCTGGCTGCTGAAATTGTGCGGACAATCACGGTAAGAAGTCTTTCGGAAATCCTGCAGATTGGCGCTTTGATCCTAGTCAAAGCGGCTATCACTTTCTTGATTCACTGGGAATGGAAAAGCAGTGATGTCATGCATAAAGACGTAGATGAATTTGAGTAGGTGTTGCCATGATTTATTTAAAGATGGGCTTGGCAATCCTTTGCCTTTTGTTGGTCGTAGATCTTTTTCTGTTGATTCATCGCTGGTTTCCGCAGTTTCCTTCATGGGCTTTATGGGGATTATTGTTGTTATTTGTGCTACCCTGTATCACTTTTAATACTATCTTCCCTATCTTTTATTTACATCTCTTGTTTTGTCTTCTAATCACGCAGCTCATATGTTTGATTTTTCATCAGGATGTAAAAGGCTGGGTCTTCTTTATTCCTTTTTTGTTGGCAATAACAATCTGCATTTACGGCATCTTCAATATGAAGAATATTGAAAAAACAACGTATGATCTTCAGACATCAAAAGAAATTCCTGATACCAAAATCGTCATGATCAGCGATTTACATTATCCAAATGCCATGACGGAAAAAGACTTAAATAACATGGTAAAAGATCTTCAAAAAGAAAAGCCTTCTTTTTATATTCTTAACGGCGATATCGTGGATGAGTTTACAAGCGTTGATCAGATGAAAACGGTATTTCAGACACTGGGAAAACTCACAAAAACGGCCGATGTCTATTATGTTTTTGGCAATCATGATAACCAACATTACGCCAATGAGCCGGCTTTTTCCAAAGAAACATTAAAAAAAGTGATCGAATCCAATGGTATCACCGTCTTACAGGATGATATCTTACATTTTAGCAACATTACCTTAATCGGTAGAGAAGACTTGGAAGAAAATAGACGATCCCTGCATAGCCTCATGAGAACATGTGACTTAGATTCGTATATCGTTGTCTTTGATCATCAGCCCAGCAATCTAAAACTCTGTAAAGAACTCGGTGTTGATCTTCAGTTAAGCGGGCACACACATAGCGGTCAAATTTTCCCAGTTGGCTCTTTGGCAAATTCTTTAGGAATCTTCGAACACGGTTATGGCATGATAAAAAAAGGAAACTTTACACAAATCACAACATCCGGTATTCATGGTTGGGGATTTCCAACTCGTACGGAAGGGATCAGCGAATATGTTTCCATTTCTATTACTTCGAATTAAACCATTTTAAGACTTCACCGACAAAATACAAAGAACCACACACTAAAGCTCTTTGATGCGTCATTTGAAGTCTTTTTTCCATTTCATCCATAGATAGTATCTCAAGCCCCAATGTTTCCAGAGGATAAAGTCTATCCGATGAAAAATTAACCAGATGAATCTGTCCTTGAAGACTTGTTAAAACATCTAACATGTGCTTTGCATCTTTTTCCTTTAAAACCGAAAAATAGATATCTCCCTGCCAAGTTTTTAAGGAGGTTACCAATGCATTGATGCCATCCAGATTATGAGCACCATCCACCACCAGCAACGGTCTTTTTCTTAACACCATACAGCGTCCCAAAAAAACAAAATGATCAATAGCATTTTGAAGCGTATTATAACGCAAGCGAAAACCTAAATGATACAATGTATCGCAGGCCAGTATGAAATTTTTCATCTGGTAAAAAGGCTGATCAAAAACAAGGATGCCATCCATCGAGTCGATCCAATATTTTTTTCCTACTTTTTTATATTCTGGTAGATAAGAATAATAAAATGGTATTCTTTGGGACCGTACATTTTGTTCAATAACTTGTTGCGCCTGTGGCTTATCTTCCCCACAAACAGCTAATACCCCTGGCTTGAAGATACCACTTTTTTCCTGAGCAATCTTTTCTATTGTATCTCCCAAGATTTCAGTATGTTCTAAACCAACATTGGTCAATACTGTCGCATCATAATCTAAAGCAGTGGTCGCATCCAGTCTTCCACCTAAACCCACTTCTATGATGGCATAATCAACTCTCTTTTCTAAAAAGTAAGCAATGGCCAAAAACAAATCCATTTCAAACATGGTCATTTTATGTTCTATAAAGATATTTTGATATTGATCAAACAAACGCTCTAAATCTGAATCAGAGATCATTGTTTCATTGATTTGTATTCTTTCATTATGAACGATTAAATGCGGAGATGTAAAAACACCAACTTGATAGCCCAGTTCTTCCAGCATTAAAGCCATCCAACGACACGTACTGCCCTTCCCGTTTGTTCCAGCCACCTGAATTTTTTTGAGCTTCTTATGATATGGTAAATACTGATCCATAATTTCTCGATAGTCATCCAAATCCATATTTTTACTTTTCTTAGATTCCATCCATGTAATTTTTTCCTGTAGATTCATGATTAGTATTATAATAGAGTTTGTACAAATAATCCATGGAGGTTTACAATGAACTTTAATAATGACTGGCAAGAACTTTTTGATACAGAGATTCAAAAAGAATACTTGAATAAAATTAATTATTTTTTGGCTCGTGAATATAAGACCAAAAAAATCTATCCCCCAAAAGAGAAGATCTTCAACGCGTTTTTAACAACATCTTTAAAAGATACAAAGGTAGTTATTCTAGGACAAGATCCATATCATCAACCCGGGCAGGCACAAGGTTTTGCGTTCAGCGTAGCACCCAATGTTAAAATTCCTCCTTCATTAGTTAACATTTACAAAGAGATTGAGGATGAATATCATGTTAAACTGCATCGTAATGGTGATTTAACAGATTGGGCTAAACAAGGAGTCTTATTATTGAATCCTATTTTGACCGTAGAAGATTCAAAACCTCTTTCCCATCAAAATATTGGCTGGCAAAATTTTACGGATGCCGCCATACAGCGCATCAATGAAAAAGAAGATGCAGTGGTCTTCTTATTGTGGGGATCTAAAGCAGGCGCAGTTCGTCGCTTTTTGAATAACCCAAATCATTTGGTACTGACAAGCTCTCACCCAAGTCCATTAAGCGCTTATCGCGGATTCTTTGGCAATGGGCATTTTAAAAAATGCAATGAATTTCTCGTTGCACATGGTAAGGAACCGATTCACTGGTTTTAAATAAATTTCATCACAAAAATAAAGACAAAGAGTTATCATTTTAACTAATTATGCTAAGGATAACTCTTTATTCTTAAACAATATGAAAAAACACTTTCATGCAACTACAAAAAAAGGAGTAGATATCCTTACCTATCTACTCCCATAAAAATCCTTCTATTCTTTTTCCAATGCCTTTAAAAAGCTTTCTAAAAATGGGGTTCCATCTTTATGCAAACCATATTCTCCCATACGAATACTTGGCTTTTTCTCTCCGTGAAAATCACTGCCGCAAGTAATTAACAAGTTATGATCTCTGGCAAATTGTTCATAGTATTCATTATGATAATCTTGATGATAGTTGCTGTAAGCTTCTAATCCATCAATACCACAGTCTAAGGCATACTGCAGGCGCTCTTCCTGTTTATAAAATGTCTGATAAGGATGTGCAATGATCGCCAAGCCATTCGCTTCATGAATCCTTTGTATCGTTTCTTTAAAATCCGGATTGTATGCTTTTACATAAAGATCGCTGCCTGGCATACATTTGTCCCAGAAGAAATTGACCGGTGCCGGATCACTGCGCTTGCCCCCGGGAATATAATCTTTAAAATCTTCGATATTCTGATAACGAGGATCCTGAAAAAGCCTTGTCATCATAATAAACCATGGATTGGTTCCATTGGCATCTCTGACTACCTTTTCTTCATCGATTTCTACTCCATATTTTTGCCGAAGTTTTTCGACTCTTTGATGAAACACACCATCATTCTTTTTTTGTATGTTTTGCTGTAACGTCTGAAAATAAGGATCATCCAAATTGATTCCATATCCTAATACATGTACATCATAATCTCCTAATAAGGTCGAACATTCGATGGCGGGTATGATTTGTATTCCTTCTTTTTTCCCTTCCGCCATCATATCTGTAACACCTTTAACGGTATCGTGATCGCTCAATGCCGCTACTTGAATATTTGCTTGTTTCAACATTTGTACTAATTCAGCCGGTGTAAATTGCCCATCACCACTTTGGTTTGAATGCATATGTAAATCAAAATGAATCATCTCTTTCATCCCTTTCCTTCATTCTTTTCTATAATCTATGAATTATCGCATATTCTATAAGTCAAAGGCTTTTCCCAATACTTGAATGGCCTTTTCCTTATCTTGTGCATCGATCGTCAATGAAATAGAGATTTCACTGGAAGTAATCATATAATAAGGAATATTGTTTTCACGTAATGTATTTAAAACTTTGGAGGCAATTCCACTATGTGTTGATATCCCTAATCCTACTAAGGAAAGCTTAATAAATCCAAGCATACGGGTAATTGGATAATTCTGTCCCACTTTATCCATATTTTCCATGATCATACGACTTTGTTCTTCTGTACAATAGAAAGAGAAATTCGCCTTTCCTTCATCATCCAACTGCTGCGAAATTGTATCCAGGTTGATGTTTAGATCCGCAATCATTTGGAAAAGCTTCCCTAAAAAGACACCATCATTTTCAATGTGGCTGATACGCATGATCGCATAATCATCTTTTACACTTAAGCCTGTAATGGGCATATCTTCCAACTGTTTTGTATGTTCCATGATCCATGTTCCTTTCTTTTTTGAACCCTCCAATGCCTTTCCAAGATATAGCGGCACTTGATATTTACTTGCCAATTCCACACTGCGAGTTTCTAAGACGCCAGACCCAAGACAGGCCATCTGCATCATTTCCTGATAATTGACTTCTTTTAATCGTTTTGCCTTGGGATAGAGTCGCGGATCAATCGTATAAATGCCATTAACATCCGTATAGATATGACAAGCCCATCCTAATTTAGCTGCCAACGCTACTGCGGTTGTATCGCTGCCACCTCTTCCCAATGTTGTAATTTCACCATGTTCTGTAGCCCCTTGAAAACCGGCTACGACAACCACTTTTCCTTCTTCTAAATGCTTTTTAACATTGGTTAGATCAATATCCTTGATACGTGCATGTGCATGATGATGACTGGTAATAAAACCACATTGATAGCCGGTCAGTGAAATAGCTGGTATACCCAACGCATCAATAGCCATTGCCAAAAGGGTAATTGTTCTTTGTTCGCCTGTTGACAATAAAGAATCCAGCTCTCTTGTATTGATATGATCAGAAACCTGACTAGCCAGATCGATCAGTTTATTGGTCATGCCTCCCATGGCACTGGCGACTACAATCAAAGTATGTCCCGCTTCGCGCATCTCTTTTACATGCTTGGCAATCGCTTGTATTTGTTCTATGGAACCCACGCTTGTTCCACCGTATTTCTCCACAATATTCATAAGCAACACCCTTCAAAACGGATTTATTTTATCACTAGAAAAAAGAATGCACAATGAAATCATGCATTCTCCATTATGACTTTTTTAGAAAGACTGGAAAGCTTTTTAATTCATTGGAAAATCTTCTGTATTAGCTATACATATATAAATTCAAAGTTCAGACTTTTTTGAAATTTGATTCGATTTTTTTTTGGAAAAAATTTTATTTTTCATTCATTTTTTCTTATGATATTACCAAGAAACAGGAGTACTTATGGACACAAAATATATTTTTGCGGATGCACTAAAAACATGTATGAAGAAATCACCCTATGAAAAAATTACAGTAAAAGACATCACAGATACTTGTAATCTATCTCGTCAGACATTTTATCGACATTTTTTAGATAAACAAGATTTGGTTAACTGGTATTTTGATAAGATCTTACAAGAATCTTTTCAACATATGGGAGAAGGAAAGACGATTTATGAAGCTTTATTTAAAAAGTTTACTTTTATCCTTCAGGAAAAATTGTTTTTTAGAGCCGCTTTTCAAAACGATGATCAAAATAATTTAAGAGATCATGACTTTGAACTGATTTTATCTTTTTACACCGATCGAATCCAAAGTAAAACAGGGATGCCTTTATCTTCTATTTTAAAGTTTCAATTGGAAATGTATTGTCAGTCTTCTATATACATGACGGTAAAATGGTTATTGGAAGATACACCAATTTCTCCAGCCACATTAGCAAGCCAGCTATGTGATGCAATGCCACCAGAAGTCAAGAAAGCTTTTGTTTCCATCGATTTATTATAATGTGACACTTTCCGCATTCTGTAACTTATCTTTTTGAACACAAATCGTTACAATTAAATTGATAAAACGCTTACAGAAAAGGAGAAAAACACTATGTCAAATCGAATTATGTTAAATGAAACATCATATCATGGTTCTGGTGCCATCCAGGAAATTGCCAATGAAGCCAAGGCAAGAGCTTTTAAAAAAGCTTTGGTCTGCTCCGATCCAGACTTGATTCAATTCAAAGTCACAGAAAAAGTTACTAATGTATTGGATGAAGCAGGATTGGAATATGAAATCTTTTCAGATATCAAACCTAACCCAACGATTGAAAATGTACAAAACGGTGTAAAAGCCTTTAAAGAAGCTAAAGCCGATTACATCATTGCCATTGGTGGAGGTTCTTCTATGGATACATCTAAGGCCATTGGAATCATCATTGCCAACCCGGAATTTGAAGATGTACGAAGCTTAGAAGGAACTGCTGCCACTACTAAACCTTGTGTTCCTATTATCGCCGTTCCGACAACAGCTGGAACCGCTGCCGAAGTTACCATCAACTATGTTATTACCGATGTAGAAAGAAAAAGAAAATTCGTTTGTGTAGATCCACACGATATGCCGGTCGTTGCCGTTGTAGATCCTGATATGATGTCTACAATGCCTAAAGGTCTAACGGCTTCTACAGGTATGGATGCTCTCACCCATGCGATTGAAGGTTACACGACAAAAGCTGCCTGGGAAATGACAGACATGTTCCATTTAAAGGCCATTGAAATCATCAGTCGTTCTTTACGCAGTGCGGTAGCCAATGAAAAAGAAGGTCGCGAAGGTATGGCTTTAGGACAATATATCGCCGGTATGGGATTCTCCAATGTTGGATTAGGCATTGCCCATTCTATGGCACACACTTTAGGTGCGGTTTATGATACGCCTCATGGAGTGGCTTGTGCGATGATGCTTCCAATCGTTATGGAATACAATGCCGATTGTACACAAGAAAAATATCGTGAAATTGCTCGTGCTATGGGGGTTAAGAATGTCGATTCTATGGCACAGGATGAATATCGTAAAGCAGCTGTCGATGCCGTTCGCCAATTATCCCAAGATGTAGGCATTCCACAAAAACTGGAAGCTTTAAAAGAGGAAGATCTTGATTTTCTTGCTCAATCGGCTTATGCCGATGCCTGTGCTCCGGGCAATCCAAAAGATGCCAGCATCGAAGATCTAAAAGCGCTGTTTAGAAAATTAATGTAATCTCTATAGACAAAAGTGCATCCAAACACCGGATGCACTTTTTTTGTAATGTCTATTTATATAACTTCTTCCCAAAAGAAAAATTAAACCGGACAATTTGTTCTCTTCCTATCTCGATGGCTACTTCCGCTAGTTCTTCTATATTTTTGACAAATGTTCGAGTTAGATTGATTTCAATCAACATTCCTAAATTTACACCGCCAACGACTTCTAAATTTTGATAGGAATAACTAATTTTTACTGCTGTTTTAAAAGGAACTCCACCGATTAGATCACATAAAACAAGGATTTCATCACACGTTTTGAGAACATTAAGTGCATCGATCATCTTCTTAGATATATCTTCTAAAGAATCGTTTTCTCTATAATCAATAGATACATAATCTTCAGGCATTCCAACAATTTGTCTTAAACTGTTTGTTAAACCAGTTGCGAAAATCCCGTGTCCCGTTACAATCAATACAATCTTTTTTTCTTTTGTTTTCATTCCATGTGATCGGTTGGCTGAATCGCATCATAGCCCGTTTCTTTTGTACGAATACGATATGCGGATCGCATTTCATAACTAAATATTTTTCCATCCCCTATTTCTCCGGTATAGGCTGCTTTTGAAATCGCATCAATGGTCTTTTTTTCCCATTCCGGAGACGATACGACAATTTCAAATTTAATTTTCGGCTGCATCTGCAGATCTACTTTAACCCCTCTAACAACTTCATTGTATCCTTTTTGAATACCACAGCCCATCACCTGATAAACCGTTAAACCCCTGACTTCTATTTCATTTAAAGCCGTTTTGACATCTTCAAAGGCTTCCTCTCTTACGATTGCTTCTATTTTAATCAACATATCGATTCTCCTTAATCAAATCCATTGAAACTCGGATAAGCTTGTTCTCCATGCATGGAAGCATCCATACCTATGGCTTCTTGTTTAGTTGTAGCGCGTAGAGGTACAAAGCACTTGACAATGCAACCACAAATCAATGTTCCCACGACCGCAATCAAGATGGTTAAAACAATGCCTTCTAACTGTGCTACAAAGAGTTCTGTCTGCCCAAAGAATAAACCATTCCATTGCGCAACATCGTTGATACTTGTCATACCGAATAATCCGGTAGCAATACCGCCCCAAATACCACCTAAGCCATGACAGCCAAATGCATCCAGTGAATCATCGATCTTGAATTTCGATTTCACTAATTTGACCCCAAAATAACAGATAGGACTTACGAATGCACCAATGATGAAAGAAGCCCAAATCGGTACAAATCCGGCTCCTGGTGTAATAGCCACTAAACCTACCACAAGGCCGGTAGAGGCTCCAACCAAAGTCGGTTTTCCATCTTTAATCACATCGATCAACATCCATGACAACAAAGCACAAGCCGATGCGATAGCACTGGTCATAAACGCATGCGCTGCCAAGCCATTAGCACCTAGTGCACTTCCGGCATTAAATCCATACCATCCAAACCATAACAGGGTGGCTCCTAATACCACAAAAGGAATATTGTGAACACGATAGGAAACCTTATCATAACCTTTTCGCTTTCCAATCCATAAAGCCAAAACCAAAGCGGTTATACCGGAACTGATGTGAACGACGTTGCCTCCGGCAAAATCAACGGATCCTAAAGAAGCAATAGATCCATTTTCACCCCAAACCATATGAGCCAGTGGATAATATACGATCAAAGACCAAAGTGCTACAAAAAGAAACAAGGCTTTAAAATTCATTCTTCCTACTAAAGCACCGGTGAACAAGGCCGGTGTAATAACCGCAAACATCATTTGAAAAGCACAATACATCAAATGTGGTATTGAATCGGCATATGGCCCTGCCTGCCAATCTACACCATTTAAAAACGCATAGCTTAGATCACCAATCACACCGCCATGATCATGTCCAAAAGCTAATGAATAGCCAAAAGCACACCACATGACAATAGCAAGTCCCATAATCGAAACACAAGCCATCATCGTGTTGACCACATTTTTTCTTCGAACCAGTCCGCCATAGAAAAACGCAAGCGCCGGTGTCATCACAAACACTAAAGCCGTACAAATCATCATAAATCCTGTATCGCCTGTATCCATCCTATCGATCCTTCCCTTCTTCTGTCATCTAAATCGTCTCGAGAACGAAAAAGGGCGCTAAAATGGATTTCCATTTTAACGCCTTTGTTAACAAGGTTTAGTATAACAGAAAAATGTAAAAACGCAACACTATTTTCAATTAATTTACATTTTATTTCATTCTGTTACATTTTAATTAATTCATACTCTCTGGTTCCCAAACCAATCTTCTGCGCATGATCCAGACAACTTTTCCATTCCGATTCCGGTGCAGAATTTGTAAAGTGATCATGATGATCCGTAAAGTTTGGATCTTCCAAGTGACGAGCCAACTGACTGCCCGGCAATGGTTTTGCCGCCATACAGGCATCTACACAAGCTTGATCTAATGCCAATGGATCTTTGGATACAAACATACCGATATTTGGTAAGATAGGAACATCGTTTTCTCCATGACAGTCACAGTTTGGACTGACATCAACGATCAATGAAATATGAATGCAAGGTCGTCCATCTACGACCGCTTTCGTATATTCTGCCATTCGACAGTTCAACAACGCATTTGCGGCATCATTATCAAACTGGATCGCATCAAAGTTACACGCTCCTAAACAACGACCACAGCCTACACAGTTTTCCTGATTTACATGCATTTTTCTTGTTGTTTCGTCAAATTCCAATCCGCCATTGGCACATTCTTTCTGACAACGCGTACAGCCACGACACAATTCTTCATCAATATGTGGTTTGCCGTTGGAATGCTGATCACACTTACCGGCACGAGAACCACAGCCCATACCGATATTCTTGATTGTACCACCGAATCCGGTCATCTCATGCCCTTTAAAATGAGTCAATGAGATAAATACATCGGCATCCATGATCGCACGTCCGATCTTAGCTTCCTTAATGTATTCACCGCCTTCTACCGGTACATCCACATCATCGGTTCCCTTTAATCCATCGCCGATGATCACCGGACATCCTACAGTCAGCGGTGTAAAGCCATTTTGCCAGGCACATTCCAAATGTTCCAAAGCATTCTTACGACTTCCCGGATACATCGTATTACAATCTGTTAAGAAAGGTTTTCCGCCTAATTCTTTGACCACATCCACAATGGCTCTGGCATAATTCGGACGTAAATAGGAAATGTTTCCCAGCTCACCAAAATGCATTTTAATGGCCACAAACTTTCCTTCCATATTTAAATCCGCAATTCCGGCACGACGCACCAGTTTCTGCAATTTTGTCGGCAGGCCATCCCCAAAAGCCTGTGTGTGAAAATCTGTAAAATAAACTTTTGCTTTCTCCATTCTATTCACCTGTCTTTCAATCGTATTGTACTGTACGATTTTTGTTTATACAACGCAAAAAGGGTTATCAAAAACTAACCCTTTACTTACGAACATTTACTTTCTGATTCCAGTAATATCCTTTTTTCCAATGACGCTTGATATACTCTTCTTCCTGCATCGTTTTTCCGATCCGATGTGATAATCTGGACATATAAACGACCATCGATTCTTTAGTAATTTTATGATCGTGCTGCTCCAGCAAATCAAGAATTTCTTCATCCTTGATTGTCTCTCTGGCATTGGACATTAATAATTGTAAGATCAACAATTCATGTTCATGCATCACAAGAATCTGTCTTCCCTTATGCATGACCTGTTCTTCAAAATCAATGCGTATTTCACAGGATGACACTTTTTTATGTGCTAAATTATGAAAACGTTGATAATGGATATTATCTGTAGTTTCTTTCTTTGAAAAGATCTTCTTTAAATCTTCCAGACCAATTCCATGTTCAAGACAATATTTGCCCAGCTCTACTATTTTTTCCTCTTTTGCCTTATCCATATATTTACCCATAAGAAAAGGAGAGGCTCCCCTCTCCTTTAAATTACACTACTTTAGACTATTTTTGTTTACGACGAAGTAATGCAACCATTCCGGCAAGAGCAGCACTCATTGTTCCGAATACTCCGGCAAGTGACATGGCAACTCCTGTATCTGTTCCATCTGTTTGTTCAGATTCTTCTGTTCCTTCAGCTGGTGTATTAGGTTCTTCTTCATCACCTGGCTGTGTTGGTTCTTGAGCTGTTTTAGTTACGAATACATACATAACCTTAGTCTGTCCATATTCAACATCGGCTGCAATACCTTCGATATCCTGTACCAATTCATAACCTTCTGGTACAACTACATCTTCAATATATGTAGCAGTTTCTCCAACTGGACCAACCTGATCATCATATGTTTTTTCTAATACAACTTCATTTCCATTTTCCTGATCAACATAACGAACAACTAATGTTGCAGCTGCTGTTTCTTCTTCTGTGATCTTGTGTAAAGTAATTGTATAAGACTTACCTGGTGTTACGAAGAAATCACCAGTTACGATCAGTTCATAGCCTTCTGGTAAATCTAATTCACTGTAATTAGCGATTCCATCATCATCTGGATCTACGAAGAAGTCTCCACCACCAAGATTGTTTCCTTCTTCATCAACATATACTACATTGATGATTGTTCCTTCGATTTCTTTGTTCAATACGATTTCATATGTTTTTTCTGTATCAACAAATTCATCGCCTGTTACGATCAATTCATAACCTTCCGGTAATGTTAATTCACTATAGTTGAAGATTCCATCGCCATCTTCATCAACGAAGTAATCTCCACCACCAAGGTTCTTTCCACCTTCACTCTTGAATACTACGTGGGTAATTGCTGCACCATCACGGTTCAATACAACTGTGTAATGTCCACCTTCTTCAACAAAGAAGTCACCAGTTACATTTAATTCCAACTGGAAGATCTAATTCAGAATAGTTGGCAATACCATCTCCGTCAACATCTACAACGTAGTCGCCACCACCAAGTTTATTTCCTTGAGGATCTTCAAATACAACATTAATGATTGTACCTTTGTTAATTTTTGTTACTGGGATATTAATATCTGGATCGGTAACAAAGTAATCGCCACCACCATTCAATTTATATCCAACAGGTAATTCAAGCTCACTTGCTTTGAATATTCCATCGCCGTCTTCATCAACGAAGTAGTCTCCACCGCCAACAACTGTTCCGTTTTCGTCAATAAACTGTACATTTACAATAGTAGAATTATAAATTTTCTTTAGTGCGATTACGTTAGAAGAGTTTTCAAATTCTGAAACAAAAAAATCACCTAGAAGGCTATCATTTTTATAACCTTCTGGAATAATTGAAGCAATCTCGGAGCTATTAAAGATTCCGTCACCATCTTTATCAACGATAACATCACCGCCTCCAAGACTCTCTCCATTTACACCAACGAAAGTAAAATTAATGATTGTTCCTTTATTAATCTTTTTTACAGAAATGGTAAACTTACCATCTTTAACGAAATAATCTCCGCCACCATTCAATTCATATCCCTCTGGTAAATCAAGCTCAGTAGCCTTGAAGACTCCGTCACCATCTGCATCAACCCATTGGTCTCCGCCTCCAACATTATTTCCGTTTTCATCGGTAAACACTACATTGATAATGCTACTCTTAGATTCACTTTCTGCATTAGCTACTAGTGGTGCAGCCATGGCTGGTACCATAGTAACCGCAACTAAACCAGACAACGCAGCCTTAGTTATTTTTTTGCGATTCATCTAAACCCCTCCGTATATTTTTGTCAATGGTTACCTTTGCCTTTTTATACGATTTAATGAAATCTTTATTTGTCACAATAGAGGTCACATAAAAAAGCAGAGGAGCTTAATTCCTCTGCTCATACGACTTCAATTCGCTTCTATCAATCTTTCTTAGAAAACCGTTTTATAACTAATACAAATAAAGCACTACCAGCTGCAATCATAGAAGATGCCACCAATCCAACATTCATTTGTGTTGCGGTATCTGCAGAATCCGTTTTATCACTATCTTCTTTTTCTGGTTTAGAAGGGGTTTGTACTTTCTTATAATATACATCGATGACTTTGTTTCCATCGATCGTGCCTGTAACAGTATCGCCACGTGTTTCTACGTAAGTGTATCCATCAATATCGATCGCATCAAAACGACTGGCATCATATTCTTCATCCCATGTTAATTCTGTTAAGATATTGGAATAATGAATAGATTTGTTGGTATCAATATCATAGTAATTAACGGTCACCGTATATTCATTTTGTTCCCATCCGGCATATACAGTTGTCCAATTTTCTGTTAAAGCTTGTTCCAAATCAAATGCTTCTGTACATTCTTTATCTGTATACCATCCGGTAAAAGTATATCCGTTTCTTGTTGGTTCACTTTCTGGATTTTGCGCTGTAGTATTGTAATCAATTGCGGTTTGATCTGCAGGCATATTTTCTACAGCATCCTCGGTATTCGCATCAAATGTTAAACCAACTAAAGGAGCATATACATAGGTTTCCGGACAATCAAAGCTGTTAGGATGCTCTTGTGTATTTCCCACATATTCATTACATTGTGTGCAACGATATCGTTTTATACCGTATGTATCTATTGTAGCCTGATCGGTTATTTCGCCGTTTGTCCAATCATAAATATGATGACTTAACTGTGCTTCCGTTAATTCTCCAATCTTCGCATTATCTTTTCCAATAATATTAGTTTTATCGGTTACATTTTGGTCATCAAACAAATCCGCATCATTATTAGAAGCCGTATCTTCTGCATTTCCGCGTGCATAATCACTTTCCATAAATGGATTTAAGAATAACGTATGTTTTGTAGTATCTACAACATTGGCATCTGTGAGTACAGGCGAAGTATTACTCTTTAGATTGTCAACGGCATGCTCACTTAAATCATGCGCTACAATACTTCCTGATAGTGTTGTCACAGAACCCGTTCTTCCTACACCACCTAGCCATGCAGATCCCGGCATAGCTAAAGATGTACAATCCGTTACCGTTAAACCATGGTCATTTAGCCAAAGATCACCAGCTGAATAGCTTAATAATTTTTCTCCATTGCATCGAATATCCACGGTAGAATTCACAAGTGAAGAATCTTGGCTTTGGATATATACACCTGCATATCCGTTATGAAGAATCTGTAAAGCAGAGTTACTCATCTCAAATCCAATACAAGATAAAGCATGTCCGCCTCGATTTCCGTTCATCTGAATTGTTGAGTTATCAACAATCCAATAACCTGAGTTACATGCATTTCCTTTATTGTTATTAACTGTAATATTCGAGTTTTTCACATGAATATTGACATTGTTGATCGCAAAACCACCGGCTGCATTATTGGAAAAATCAATCGTAGAATCTTCTACAAAAATCGCATCATAGCCTGTTCTGTTATCCCCTGAATAGAACGCATTGATATTCCCACTATCAGTAGTCATACCTGTAGCCGTCATGCTGGAGCCATTTAACAGTTTTAATACAGAGCCAGCGTACATCGCATAACTCCATCCGTTTTTATTTCCTACTGTCGAAATATTCGATTGATTAAATGTAACAGCACCATTAGAGCCATACAACCCTAAAAACTGGCCGTTATATCCTTTTGCACTCAGAGTACATCCGTTTAAATTAATATCTCCGCCAAAGAAATAAATAGCTGCGTCATAACCAGCTGATGTTGTTTTCGTAGCTCCAGCTTGTGTAACAAACGTACAGTTATTAAATGTGACATTTCCGCCAATCCATAACTTTGTTACGGTCTCTCCATTATTATAAGAAATACCTTGTTGATTTCCGGAAATCATCAAGACTTGACCATCACCAATATCAAAAGTTTGATTCGTAGTTCCTTCTTTAGTAATATTTACGCCATCTTTTAGAGCATTTGAATCTTCTTCTACATCTGTTGCAGTCGCAACCTCTGATTCTTCACTTGTTTCTGTTAATGTTTCTACAGGTTCTTCTTTTACCTCTTCAGTCGTTTCAGTTTCATCTGTCGTTTCTTAAGGAACTGTAGTCACCTCTTCATTTTCAACAACTTCATCTTCTGTGATTACATCTTCCTGTGCCAAAACAGGTGATACTAAGCTTCCTGTTAAAGCCGCAATCATAGAAGCAGAAGTAAGGATTCCCAGCCCCTTTTTTACTCGTTTCATAAGATTTTCCCCTCTCTGTTTGTTAACGTTATCAACAAAATCTTATCCTCTCCCCTTAGATTGTGTCAATATAATTTTGTTATATTTTTATTATTATTTAGTTATTTATTAAGACTAATCTACTTAATAAATTCCTGTATAAACTAAAAGAAGAGCATAACATTTTGCATCATGCTCTTCTTACTTTAAATCTTCAATTCTATTTATTTTTTTGTTTTTGTTTCAATAAAGCCAATACACCGACACCCGCAATTGATGCAACACCCAAGCTAACAAATACATTGGCATTTGTTGAAGCACTTGTCTTCACATCATCATTTTTCTTATCTTCTTTATCCTTCTTTTCATCTTTTGGTGCTTGAGGCTTTTCCTTTAATGTCACAGTAGCAACATATTCCACTTTTTTAGGACAGTTAAACGTTACAATGTCAGACCATCCAAAATCTGTATCTTGATACATATTGTCTGCATTATCAAAGTCCAGTTCACCTTTTACAATCACATTGGTAGCTTGATCTGAGTTTACTGTCACTTCATTTAGTAGTGTGGTATAACTCAACGACCAGCATTTCGCATAGAAATAAGCATTCCATGCTTCCTGTAAAGATGTATAGTTTGTTCCTAATTGGCTATTGTAGTAAGCCAAAACATTAGCTTCATTTACATTTCCCTTATATCTAGGATTTTCAGTCTGTGTAATTACATAATACTCATCCGCTACAGTATCATGATAATATGGGCCTTCATTAAAAGTCATTTCGTTAGCAACTGGCTTAGTTTCCACCTCTACTACCGTAATACCTTCAGGAATTGCAGAAGATTCAACAACTTGAACATCATAATTGTAAGCGTTTGATTCATCAAATGTATCTAAATACGGATCTAATCCATATTTTTGAAGAATCCATTTATATGTCGGATCGAATTTTCCTAAACGTTTGATATGATCTACTGCATTTCCGCCTAATCGAGAATCTACATGATTCCAACCACCATTTACATACGTATCTTGCGAATCATTAATAAAATCAAAAGACCATGTGAAATTGTCACCAGGCAATGCATTTTCATTCGTATAAGGTAAATCAATTGATATACTTTCCACTCCACCTGTGATATGCACTTGTGCTATACGCTTATCCGAATCAAAATCAATATAATATCCTTTCCCTTCCGGATCCTTTTCTGTATCAATCGATGTAGTTACACCCGATACTTCATTTTCCTGAATATCTCCCTTTACTTCATATTTAGAAGTATCGAAGGAGTCAATCCAAGATTGCGCTTCTTCCTTAGAGCCAAATGTCTTTGTCTGTGTTGTTGAATCTTCAGCATAAACAGCCGTTGTTGTGGCCATCCCCATAGCCAAAACAAGAGCAGCCAAAATTGAAAACATACGTCTTCTCATGAATTTCATACTACCCTCTCCTTAAATTAAGTTATAAATTCGTTATATTTTAATAATATAACTTGAGAAAGTAAAAATCAATTCAAATATATCTGTTTTATAACTATTTCGTCAAAAAGAAAAGCCAGTCTAAACTGGCTCTTCTTGGATAGTAACTCTTACATTCCAGTAATATCCATGCTTCCAATGTCTTTTTATGTAGCTATCCTGCTTCGAAGTTTTCCCTATTTTATGACTGATTCTAGAAACATAAACAATCATAGACTTTAATCCAATATCATACCCGTATGTTTCTAATAATCTTAAAATTTCTTCATCTTTGATTGTTTTGTGTGAATTTGCCATCAACAATTGAAGTATCAACAATTCATTCTCATGAATCGATAATAGCCTATTTCCTTTTTTCACACTATTTAAAAATAAATCAATTTTAAGATTACCCGATACGATCTGTTTATTCTTTAAATCTAAGAATTTCTGAAAATGCTCATTATTCAAAGATTCACTTTTCAGTTTTTCAGTCTGTAATTCTTTTCGAATCTGTTTTAAATCTTCTAAAGAAATATCATGTTCAACACAATAAGTACCTAATTCTTTTATTATCTGTTCCATTTTTTATCCTTTAGTAAAAAAGGAGAGAAACTCTCTCTTTCCACTTAATTTTATACAACTAAGTTTCTAAAGGATTCTCCCCTCTTAATAATGTGATTTAAAGTCTTTACTTCTGTTTACGACGAAGTAATGCAACCATTCCGGCAAGAGCAGCACTCATTGTTCCGAATACTCCGGCAAGTGACATGGCAACTCCTGTATCTGTTCCATCTGTTTGTTCAGATTCTTCTGTTCCTTCAGCTGGTGTATTAGGTTCTTCTTCATCACCTGGCTGTGTTGGTTCTTCAGCTGTTTTTTCAACGTAGTATTCCACAGTACTTTGTGAACCAAAGGCTACATCCAAATCACCAAATTCAGTACCTTCAACAAAAGCATATCCTTCCGGTGCCTCTATTGTCCAATCTTCACCATATACAAATGTATATGTAGCATCAGCAGTTCCTTTTTCATCCGATAAGAACTGAATAGAATTTAATACTTCACCAGTTTCCCTATCAACAATCTGAACATTTAACTGAGCAAGGAATTCTTCAGGTATTTCTTCTTCTACAGGTCGTACTTCAACCCATACCCAACCATCGTTGATTGCTAAATCACCAGTCCATACTAACTCGTATCCTTCTGGTACATCTGTGAATGTTGAAGTGTTAACTTTTGTAGCATCTGCATCAACTACAACTGAACCTTCAGAAACTTGTTTGTTGTTAACAACATCCCAGTAATTTAAACCTACGGTTTTTGTTGTTTCTATTGGGCGCAATTCAACATAGATCCATCCATCATTGATTTGTGTATCCCCTGTCCAAACAATTTCGTATCCTTCTGGTACATCTGTCAAATCATGTGTGTTTACGTTAGTAGCATCTGCATCTACTGTTACAGTACCTTCACTAACTTGTACATCATTTACAATGTCCCAGTAATTTACGCCGATTGTTTTAGTTGTTGGAGCTTTACGTACTTCTACATAAATCCATCCATCATTGATTTGGAGGTCTCCCGTTTCAACTAATTCATAACCTTCTGGTACATCTTTCAATGCTGATGTGTTTACATAAGTGGCATCTGCATCTACAGTTACTTCACTTTCATCTACTTGGACGGCATTTTCACGATCATAGTAATTAACACCTACTGTCTTAGTTGTTGGAGCTTTACGTACTTCTACATAAATCCATCCGTCATTGATTTGGAGGTCTCCCGTTTCAACTAATTCATAACCTTCTGGTACATCTTTCAATGCTGATGTGTTTACATAAGTGGCATCTGCATCTACAGTTACTTCACTTTCATCTACTTGGACGGCATTTTCACGATCATAGTAATTAACACCTACTGTCTTAGTTGTTGGAGCTTTACGTACTTCTACATAAATCCATCCATCATTAATCTGGATATCACCTGTGTTTGCGATTTCGTATCCTTCCGGAACATCAGTTAAAGCAGAAGTATTTACTTTGTAAGCATCTGCATCTACGATTACTTCACCTGTACCAGCCTGCTCATTATTAACTACATCCCAATAATTCACGCCAATTGTTTGAGTTGTAGCTTTTTTCTCAACCTCTACATAGAAAACATCGCCTGCTTCATTTGCTATATAAGTAGCTTCTGGATTGGCTAACTTATAATTTTTTGGAATAGAAGAATCCAATCCCAAATCAGCAAATGTATATTCTTCACCAACAGTAGCAATTAATCCATCTACCTGTTTTCCTACCTGTTCACCCGTTTTACTATCTACGAATGCTACAGAAATTCTAACAGTTGTTTCTTTTTCAATAGGTCTTACTTCTACATAAATCCATCCGTCATTAATCTGGACATCACCTGTGTTTGCGATTTCGTATCCTTTCGGAACATCAGTTAAAGCAGAAGTGTTTACTTTGTAGGCATCTGCATCTACAATTACTTCACCTGTACCAGCCTGTTCATCGTTTTCCACATCCCAGTAGTTTACTCCTATCGTCTGAGTCGTAACTTCTTTCTCAACCTCTACATAGAAAACGTCACCTGCTGCATTTGCTTTATAAGTAGCTTCTGGATTGGCTAACTTATAGTTCTGTGGAATATAAGAATCCAATCCTAAATCAGAAAATGTGTATTCTTCACCAACAGTAGCAATTAATCCATCTACCTGTTTACCTACCTGTTCACTCGTTTTGCTATCCACGAATGCTACAGAAATTCTAACAGTCGTTGATTTTTCTGATTGAACCAAATTCAAACCACTACCTTCCGCATTGGCAACAATTGGTGCTGCCATTGCTGGAACCATAGTAACCGCAACTAATCCTGTTACCGCAGCCTTAGTTATTTTTTTGCGATTCATCTAAACCCCTCCTAATCTTTTTTCAGTTTTCTTTTTTGTACAAAAAAAATAACCCTAGTAGAGATACGACCTTATCTCTACTTAAAGTTATAGTACCCCCCCCCGTATAATTCTGTCAATGGATTTTTGTTTGTTTTCTGCTTGTTTTTAGTTAGATTATTGATTGTTTATTGTAATTTTATGGATAAAGACATCAAAAAAGGCAAAAAAAGGAATCACACTTGGATTCCTTACAAATATTCTTTTATTGTTTCTATCATTTCTTGAACATCAGCCGCTATATATAGATTCGGTGCACAGCTGAAATAATCTTTTTTACACCAGGAGGCTCCCTGACATTCCCTTAAAAATATGTCGGCTGCAGCATAATCCCAACACTTTCCCTGTTCGGTCAGATAAAAATCAGTTTTACCTAAAGCCGTCGAAATGATTGATAAACTGCAACAACCACGGGAACGATGACCTCGTGTCTGTTTAAATAAATCAACGAGCTTGGGAAACACCAACAATGTATTTAAACTGGCTTCCCATACACATTGTGAAAGTGGTCTTTTTGGCAGTGCTTGTTCCACCTTCTTATCATTAATAAAAGCGCCTCTTCCTTTGTAGGCCCAATACATTTTATCTTCTATCACATCATATACGATTCCTAATAGGGGTTGTTTCTTTTTTACATAAGCTAAGCAGATCGCATACCCTTCCTGTGCATTTATAAAGTTGGTCGTTCCATCGATGGGATCGATGATCCACATAGAATCACTGATGATCTGATCTCCTTCTTCACCAATAAATGTACATTCTGGTGTAAATGTTTGTAATGTTTCTCTTAGCTTTCTTTCTGTATCTTTATCCATGTCCGTCACAAGATCTTGAATTCCATTCTTTGATTGTATATGTAAATCTTTGACCTGTTTTAATGGTTCTCCGATTTCTCGAACTTTCTGTAACAGTTCCTTTATTTCTTTTGTATCCATACTGTGTGTCTCCTTGTCTATATTGTAGTCCAAAATTTTGTTTTTTACACAATCTTTTCCAGTGATATGATAAGATGACGATGTGTAAGAATTAGGAAAAGAGGATTTATGACATTAGAAAAACGTATACAGACTTGTAAACATTTAACACCGGCAGAAACGGAAATAGCACACTATATTCTAACGCATGCACAGGATGTGATTCATATGTCCCTGCAAGATCTTAGCAATACTCTCTATTTTTCCAAGTCGGCTATACATCGTTTCTGTAAAAAAATCGGATGCACCGGTTTTAATGATGTCAAAGTGCAATTATCACAAGATCTATCCAATCATCGTCTAACGCAACATGATATTGATGTGAATTATCCGTTCACAAAATCGGATCTACCGCTGGATATTGCCGAAAAACTCGCAAGGCTTTATGAAACAAGTGTACGGGATACGATTGCTTGTCTGGAACCTTCTATTCTGCAAAATGTGGCTTCTTTAATGTTTCATGCGCAGAAAATTGATATTTACACACATGCGCATAATATGCATGTGGCCAGAAACTTTCAAGATCAAATGCTAACGATTGGAAAGGAGATCAACTGTCCTGCTTCTTTTTATGAACAGCGTTTATATGCTCTGGCATCGAATAAAAAGCATGTTGCTTTGATCTTATCGTATTCAGGAAAAGCATCCTTCATTCTTCCAATATTAAAACAATTAGATGAAAAACAAGTCCCTACCATTCTAATCTCTCGTATTGGATGTAACAGCTATCCGCAGTATGTAACATACCATCTGGCGCTCAGTGATACCGAACAGCTGCAAGATCGTATATCGCAATATGCCAGTCATATTGCCTTACAATATGTAATGGATGTACTTTTTGGGTGTATTTATAATTTAGATCGCGAAAACAATCAAAACTATGTATGCAAATCCATGAATTTTATGGATGATCGTTTAGACTAAAAGTTTCAAAAAGTTTCAATTTTTTGAAGCTTTTTTTACTATTTCCGGGAAAACATCTCTATTCTTTTCGATCCTATTGTTCTTAGTCAAAAACAGATCTATATTGAACCTGCAAGGAGGAATGGAGTATGAAAAAAGGTTTAAAAATTGTTACGATCGGTGGCGGCAGCAGCTATACACCGGAATTGATGGAAGGATTTATTCGAAGATATAACGAACTTCCCATTCATGAGATCTGGTTAGTCGATGTAGAAAACGGACAGGAGAAAGTCAACATTGATGCTGATATGGCAAGACGGATGTGGAAAGCAGCCGGTCATGATGTAGAAATTCATGTCAGCTTCGATCGAAAAGAAGCACTGAAGGATGCGGATTTTGTGACGACACAATTTCGTGTAGGATTTCTGGAAGCCCGTATCAAGGACGAAAGAATCCCTCTATCTTATGGCATGTTAGGGCAGGAAACCAATGGAGCCGGCGGCATCTTTAAAGCTTTTCGAACCATACCTGTGATTTTAGATATCGTCAAAGATATGAAAGAAGTATGTCCAAATGCCTGGCTCATCAATTTTACCAATCCAAGCGGTATGGTCACAGAAGCCGTGATTCAATATGGACACTGGGATAAATGTATCGGTCTTTGTAACGTACCTGTTATCGCCATGATGAAAGAGCCGGAAGCCATTGGCTATGATGCCAAAACGTTGACCTATCAGTTTGCCGGAATCAATCATTTTCACTGGCATAAAGTATATGATCAACAGGGTCGTGAATTAACACAAAAAGTTATTGATGCCTTATTTGATGGAAAGGATATTGGTTTGCCGGCAAATATCAACAATGTGCCTTTTTTCAAAGAACAGATTGAACAAATGCAGATGATTCCCTGTGGTTATCATCGCTATTATTACCGCCAGGAAGAAATGCTGGCGCATAGTTTGGAAGAGTATAACACGATCGGCACTCGCGGCCAGCAAGTAAAACATACCGAAGAAAAACTGTTTGAACTTTATAAAAACAAAGAATTGGATCATAAACCAGAAGAACTCAGCATGCGAGGGGGTGCTTATTATAGCGATGCCGCTTGTGAATGCATCAATGCCATTTACAACAACAAGAAGATTCATATGGTCGTCAGCACTCAAAACAGAGGAGCCATTTCGGAACTGCCGGTGGATTCGATCGTTGAAGTCAGTTCAATCATCGACGGAAAAGGAGCTACACCAATCGCATGGGGTAAATTTCCAAGTGCGCAAAGAGGATGGCTGCAGTGCATGAAAGCCATGGAGGAATGCACAATCAACGCCGCCGTCACCGGAAATTATGGAATGGCTATGGAAGCTTTTGCGCTAAATCCTCTGATTCCATCCGGAGAAAGCGCCAAACAAGTCTTAGACCAGCTTCTTTTAGCCCATGAAGCTTATTTACCTCAATTCACATCAACGATTCAGCGTTTGAAAAAAGAAAACGTACAAATTAAAGATCCCGTTGTCCAAGAACTGATGAAAGAAGGAAAATAAGATGAACTTACAAGAATGGATCGATCACTTTTATCTGAAAGAACACTATAACTGCAGCGAAACGATCATTCGTGCTGCCAATCAATACTATCATCTTGATATAGATGAAGAATCCATGAAAATGTTATCTGGTTTTGGAAGTGGTATGTACACCGGGTTAACTTGTGGTGCCTTAATTGGCTGCACCGCCGTTTTATCCAAGCTTCTTATTCAGACAAAAGCACATGATCAGCTAGATACCTTTAGACCAATCATTCAGACTTGTATTCATAACTTTAAAGAAGAGCTTCATGATACGGAATGTAGAAACATCCGCAAAACATGGTATGATCCTACACTTCATTGTGTACATACTGTACAAGCGGCTGGAAAGGCATTAGAGAAAACTATAAATGAATTACACAATATCTAAGCAGTTCAAAAAAGGACTGCTTTTTGTATGCCATCATCGATTCAAAAGACGTTTTTTCAAAGCTGTGATAGAATGAAAGAATGAGGTGATTCGATGGTCTTAATCACAGAAGAAAATCTAAAAATTATGGATTCTCGCACGTTGGCACTTGCCAGAAAATATTTGAAACAAGGATGTTTAAAACGAATCGTCGTCAATGAAATAGAAAAAAATGCCATCTATAAAGTAGAGGGTACCATACAAGTAAGCGCGTATGAAAATATTTGTCACTTTTTTATCAATGTTCCTTTACATTCTGTATATTCCACGCATTGCGACTGCCCGTGGTATTTTGATGATAAACATATCTGCGCACATATCGGAATGTTAATGATCTATTTGACAAAAGTCGATATTCAAAATTTTCCTTATGCCTCACAAAAAGAGTCATCCCCCGCTTCTCTTTACAATGAAGATTATCTGGCTCGCCGCAAAAGAATAGAAGAAGAACTAAAAAGAATTCAAATGGAAGAATCGTATCAGCGAACACGCGATCTGATTCTCCAACAAAAAGACAACCAGGATTATCTGGTGCAACTCGAGTTGCAGACACAACAATATGATGTGGTTCCGGTGGTTTCCTATTTGGATTTTGATGCCTTTTTATTGAGCTTTACCGTAGGCGCACAAAAACAATATACGATCAAAAACATCCCTGATTTTCTTCATTGGATCGATACCGAACAATATCACAGTTACGGCAAACAGCTAGGCTTTATTCATACAAAAAACGCATTTACACCCCAATCTCAAAAATACATCGATTTTATGCGTATGGCGTATTCCGTACCGGATTATGATCGATATTATTATCGTTACAATAATACACGCTATATTCGTATTCATACTTTACTGCCTGCTTTTTATACAACCTTTAAAGACGATGTGCATGTACCCATTCGAGAAGAAGATTTTGTATTGCCGATCCATATTGAAAAAGAAGAAAAACATTACACCATTTCTTTAGTTTGGGATCAAGAAGAACATATTTTGACCGGCGATCATCAAATGTTTGCGCTGCGCGACAGACCTTTTGAGATCATTCATTATACCGTTTGTCCGCAATCTTCGATCATCACATTATTCCGCGCTGTATCTGAAAATCCTCTTCATATTCCATTTGATGAATATCAAGACTTTGAGCGCTACCTTTTAAATCCTGCCAAAGAATATTTGAAAATCACAAAAGGACAAGATTTACTTCCTGTATCGAATTCTCTTTCTATCCATCATCCCATTGTCTATGGCGATATGGATGAAAATGAGACAGTTTCATTTCACGTCATCGGTAAAGATGAACAGGCAAACACTGTTGAGCTTTTATATAATGATCAAATCAACTATGACTGGACCATCGAATTGATCCAAAAGCTTTTAGAGTCTTACGCAACATGGATAGATAAAGATGCGCATACCATCTATATGGGACTGGAAGATGAGCGAACTTTTGACTTTCTTCAACAAGGCATCACACAGCTACAGAAATATTGCGATGTGTACATCAGCGATGCCTTAAAAAAGTTAGGCAAGCGAACCAAATATAATCTGCAGACCGGTATTCGTATTGACAATGGCTTGTTGGAGATTCAATTGGAATCCACAGATTTTGATGTCAATGAAGTGCCTGCCATCTTACAGGCATATCATCGTAAAAGACGCTACTTTAAACTTAAAAACGGACAGCTTTTACATCTGGAATCCGATCAATTTCAGGAATTAGATAAACTGATGCAAGACTTTGATATTCACGAAGACAAAATCAAAGAGGGGAAACTGCAACTGGAACTCTATCGAACCTTAGGTATGAATGAAAGACTCAATCATGCACAGGCGCTGCAAGTGTACAAAGAGGATTCCTTAACAGATTACATTCAAGGTTTTGAACAGCGAAAATCTAAGATTTCCTGTGATCCCCATTATGCATCCATATTAAGAGACTATCAAAAAAGAGGAGTCGAATGGCTTTTAGTGTTATATCAATACAACTTAAATGGAATTCTTGCCGATGAGATGGGATTAGGAAAGACACTGCAGGTCATTGCCCTTTTAGATTCCATACAAGCCCCAGAGAAACACACGTTGATTGTTTGCCCGGCCTCCTTGATTTATAACTGGGAAGATGAAATCCATCGTTTTTCAGAATCACTTTCCTGCCTCAGTATTACCGGCACCAAAGAAGAACGTAAAAAAAGACTTCATGATAGTTCAAAACACGACATTCTCATCACATCTTATGACTATTTGCGCAGAGATATCGATGAATATCAGAAGCTCACGTTTGAATATGTGGTACTGGATGAAGCGCAGAACATCAAAAACCAGAAGACGAAAAATGCGACCAGTGTAAAAAAACTGCACTCTCGACACCGATTGGCTTTAAGTGGTACACCGATTGAAAACTCATTAGCGGAGCTTTGGTCCATCTTTGACTTTTTAATGCCGGGCTACTTATTCTCGTACCCTTATTTTAAAACACAATTTGAAAGTCCGATCGTGTTAAATCAAAATGAAGACAGCATTCAAAAGCTGCGTTCTTTCGTCTCTCCCTTTATTTTAAGGCGAACCAAAAAAGAAGTGTTGAAAGAATTGCCGGATAAAGTTGATCATCAGTATTTAATTGATTTCTCAAAGGAAGAAGAAAAGCTGTACCTTGCCAACTTGACACAAGCCAGTAAAGAAATGCAGGTGAAAATGAAAGAGCCTCATATCGATCATATTGCGGTATTGGCTGCCTTAACGAAACTGCGACAACTGTGTTGTGATCCAAGACTTTTGTATGACAATATCCAAAAGCCATCTTCCAAAGTACAGGCTTGTATGGAATTGGTACAGATTTTAACCGAACACAATAAAAAAGTTTTATTATTCTCTTCTTTTACTTCTTTGATTGACCTGCTGACACAAGAGTTAGAACAAAATCAGATTTCCTACTATATCTTGACAGGCAGTACATCCAAAGAAGAAAGACGAAAGCTGGTTCATGCGTTTCAAACCGATACGACACAAGTTTTCTTGATTTCTTTAAAAGCCGGCGGTACAGGATTAAACCTCACGGCTGCCGAAGCCGTGATTCACATTGATCCCTGGTGGAATCTCTCGGCCCAAAATCAGGCCACAGATAGAGCGCATCGCATTGGGCAAAATGCCAACGTGCAGGTGTATCGACTCATCATGAAGAATTCGATCGAAGAAAAAATTGTCAAAATGCAGGAGCGAAAAAAGGATCTGGCTGATACTTTTGTCGAGGGAAACGATGGATCTTTGTCAAAAATGTCTAAAGATGAAATTTTAAGTCTATTTCAAAGAGATTAATGTTTTTAAAACGTACAAAAAAAGATCGAGAAGGTTATCAAATTCTCGATCTTTTCGTATTTTATCATTAACGTTTTAAATCCAGAACGACCGGTACCGATTTATAGCCGACACCCATGCGATCAATACCCATATCGATCAATTGTAAAAAGTGTTCTCTGGTACGAATGCAGCCGCTTCCTTTGACTTTGCATACATCCTGTACCTCTTCCTGCATGATTTTAATGATTTCCGGTGTAGCTCCATGTGCTTCAAAGCCAGTCAGGAAGCCTGTACTTGTTTTGACAAAATCCGCATGGGCATCCATGGCACAATGGCAAGCTTTTCGAACCTGCTCTTCATTTAAGGCATCCGTTTCGAAAATCACCTTCACCGGAATGTCCTTTTCATGGCATACATCAACGACCGCTTTAATATCTTGAGTCACCGCATCATATTTTCCACTGCGAATCCAGCCAAAGTTTGCCACAATATCCAGTTCTCCAATCACATCGGCATAATGATCCACCAAGATCTTAGCCTGTGCCACCTTAGACTCTGTCGAACTTGTCCCAAACGGGAAGTCACAGACCGGACAAAGTTTAGTTTCAGACCCTTCTACATAAGGCTTACAAAGTTCCATGTACCCTGGATTGATACAGATCGTGGCACAACCCAGCTCAACACCATCCTTTGTCAATTCGACAATCTGATCTTCCGTAAATTCAGGCTTTAAAACTGAATAATCGATGTAGGAAGCCAATTCCTTTAAACTCATTTCACTTGCTTTTTTATTTGGGTGTTTCATACGTTTCATACATTCAAAAAGAATGCTTTCCTCCTGATTTCACTCTAGCATTCTTTTTCTTGTTTGTAAATATATAATGTTTGTTTTTGTATTTATTTTTTCGTTTTTGTTCGTTTTACACCAGAATGTAATTATCCGGAAAGGTTTCCACATCCAGTTCCTTGCTCTGATCACAAATGATCGCATCAAAATCATCACTGTCAATAAAACTGCAAAAGCCTTTAATGGCAATTTTCGAACGATCGATCAGTAAATACTTCTGGGCCGATAAAGACATGGCCTTTTGTTTTACGGCCATCGTATCCATCTCTGCTGTATAAACCAGCTTACGATCCAAATCAATACCCGCACAGCTCAAAAAAGCCAAATCAAAGTTAAATCGATCCAGTTCACTGATCGTAATGGGCCCCACACTCATGGCATATTCAGGAATATAGCGTCCTCCGATCACGAACAATTCCGATTCTGTCCCAGAAAACGCATCCACGATCAAATGAGAATGAGTTACGATCTTAATTTTCTTCTCTTGAATATACGGAAGGATGGGGACGATGCTTGTTCCCCCATCCAAAAAGATACAATCGCCATCTTTGACAAAAGATGCGGCTTTTTGACATACGATATCTTTTTCATAAAAGAACTCTTTTCTCTCTTTCATTGTTTTTTCATCTTTTGTCGATAAGATCACTTTCGGATGAACACTTTTGGCACCTCCATGCACTCTTAACAACAACCCTTGTTTTTCCAGTTCTTCACAATCTCGCCGAATCGTAGTTTCCGTCACCTGCATCGTAACGGATAATTCTTTCGTACTGATAAAACCTTTTTGATTTACGATCTCCACGATCTTTTCAAAGCGTTCACTTGCTAACATACAACCACCTGTTCTTATTGTACACGAAAGATCAAAGAACTACGACTTTTGTCGCTACATTTTCACGAAACGCTATATCGTGTTCTACGATCAACATCGTTGCCTGACTGGACAAGATCATCTTTTCGATCTGCATACGTGTATAAATATCAATAAAGTTCAAGGGTTCATCCCATATATAGATATGCTCTTTTTCACAAAGACTTCTTGCAAGCATGACTTTTTTCTTCTGCCCATCGGAATACGATTGAATCTCTTGATCAAACTGCCAACGCTCAAATCCCATTTTCCTTAATAAGGTTCGATACAAAGTTTCATCAATTTCATACTGCTTCGCATATCGACTCAATGTTCCCTGTAAAAAAGATGCATCCTGCGATACATAAGACACGATCAAATTCGAGGCAAATTGAATCTTGCCACGATGCTCTCTTTTTGGATCCACCAATAGTTTGAGTAAACTGCTCTTTCCGCATCCGTTTTTCCCATCCAAAAATATTCGTTGTCCTTTTTCAATCAAAAAGCTTTGTGGCTTTCCGATGACTTTGCCATCATAAAGTGGAGATACTTCGTCCAACGATATCAGAACTGAAGCAGGATGATTTAAAGGTTTCATCTGTAGGCTTTCCATTTCCTCTGCATTTTTTAAAAGACCTTCTTTTTGTTCAATGGCTGCCTGTTGACGCTTTGCGATATTTTTACTTCTTTGCATCATCTTAGCCGATTTATGCCCGACAAACCCTTTGTCCGCAGCACCGATCTTAGATGCTTCGATTTTATCCGACCACATCGAAGTACGTAAAGCAGAAGATTTTAATCGACGAATATCTTTACGTAATCGCTTATCTTCCTGAAGCTCTTTTTCCTGTTGTGCTTCAAATCGGTCAAACCAAGATGAATAATTTCCGGCCTGTACTTCAATCGTCTGACGATTGATCGCAAGAATATGATCGATGCAGCCATCTAAGACCTTTCGATCATGCGATACTAAAATAAATCCTTTTTTTCTTTGCAGATAACGCATCAATACAACTCTGGCTTGGGCATCTAAATGATTGGTAGGTTCATCGATCAATAAAAAATTACCTGGTTTCAAAAATAAGACCGCCAATAAGACTTTCGTCTGCTCTCCTTGGGATAATGTTGAAAACTCTCTCCACAAAACGTCATCTTCTACCTGCAGATAAGAAAGCTCTCTTTGTATTTGCCAATCTTCGACAAGCGGATAGATAGATCGCACGACATCGATGGTCCATTGTTCTTGATTTACCACAACAAAAGGGAAATAATCAAAAGATACAGAAGAACGAATCTTTCCTTGGTACGGATATTTTTTCATCAACAACGATAGAAATGTTGTTTTACCGCGTCCATTTCTTCCTACCAGTCCTAGCTTCCAATCGGTATCTATAGAAAAACTGACATCATCAAACAACATTTCCTGTTGACTGTCATACGAAAAGCTTAAATGTTCTACCTGAATCATAGACATACTAACATTCCTCCTTTGCATAAAAAAAACGGCACTGAAACAGTACCGAATGTTTTTATAAATTTTGTTTTCAATTGGTTTATGCATTGACTATCAGACTAAAAATACACACTTCCATCACAAAAAAACGGTTCTGTTTTTGTTTGTTTATCGTAAAGTATCCTCTTGTCTGATCATCTTCATGCTATCACCGGATTCAATATAGCACAAGTAAGCTGTAGATACAATCTATAATGCCTAAATATAGGGTCGTAAACGACCGGCCAATCGATATGCCAGAAAAAGTTTAATACAATCCGGAAGAATAAAAGGAACCACACAGGTCATCAAAACACTGCCGATTTCCAAAATCGAGCCCTGTTGCTGACTGACAAGCAAAAACCAGGTTGTCCCAAATCCATAACAAATGACCAGACCCATCAAAGCAAATAAAAGACTGATCTTCTTACAAGGACTCCATACCCGTTGTGTACCCCATAAAAGAAGAGCACTCAAAAGAAAGCCGACAATATAGCCGCCCGTTAATCCAAAAATCACGTGTACTCCGCCTTGAAATCCAGAAAACACCGGCATTCCTAATAAACCACACAAAATATAAGCAAAGACGTAAATGAAACCTCTTTTGGCACCCCACAAAAAACATAGGAAAAATACCGCAAAGGACTGCATCGTAAAAGGAACAGCTAACGGAATAGAGATCCAGGAACAAATGGATAATAGAGCAATCGATAAGCCACCATAGGTTATTTCTTTAATTGTCATATCATTCTAACCTTGTTTCTTTCCATAAGTTGCATTATATACTATTTGTTTTGAAGTTCAAAATAAAAGGATCTTTCTTATTAAGATTATAATGTTATAATGTTTAAAGGAGATTGAACTATGGAAAAATTACATCAAAAAATTAAAGCTATATTTTTAGATATTGATGGCACTTTCTTTGATCATGTCACAAATCAAATTTTGCCATCTTCGATGGAAGCCATACAAAAGGCAAAAGAGAATGGATATAAAATCGCATTATGTTCTGGAAGACCGCTGAAAATGGCACAGGAACTTTGCGTATTTAACGATATAGAATGGGATGGGTTTATAGGAAGCGCCGGTAATACTGTGTACGATGAACATTTAAACCTCATTCGAAAAAATGGTTTTACCAATCAAGAGCTGCAAACCATATTTGCGATAGCCCATCAAAAACACCTCTGCCTGTACGTTAACGGAAGTCATGCCTTTTTGACCGAAGACGATTCAAAAGCAAAAGAAGTTCTAGCCCGTTTCCACGTACAGATTCCCAACCAAATTCGCCCCTGGAAACCCGAAGACAGCGTTGAAATGATCAGCCTGTTTGAAGGCTATGATTATGATTATTCTGACTTTTTATGTATTCCTTCCCTGCGCCTGCAAAAATCATCCGGATGCATCGTCGATTTGATTAAAGAAGGCGTCAACAAATATACCGGCATTCGATCTATGATGCATTATTGGGGCCTACATGAAAATGACTACATGGCTTTTGGTGATTCTTTAAACGATAAAGAAATGCTGCAAAACGCCAAATTAGCCATTGCGATGAGAAATGGGGACACTTCCTTATTTCCCTATGCAGATTTCATCTGTGATGCCAGCTATCAGGACAGTATTCAAAAAACCCTACAACAATTTCAGTTCATTTAAGACTTCTATTCAGCGAATGCACCTTTCATGATACAATAAACATAGTTTTTAAATCGGAAAGGTGCAAATATGACATTATTTTATGAGTTTGTAATTATGGCATTTATTTTTTCTATCCTTGGCTGGATCATGGAAGTTACACTGAAATTCATACAATACCACCGTTTCATTAACCGCGGCTTTTTAATTGGCCCTTATTGCCCCATCTATGGCTTTGGGGTTGTCGGTGTTACGATTCTGGTTGGCGGCTTGATCGGTCGAGAAGGAACCTATGCCGAAACCTTTATGGCAGGTTTTGTGATCTGTGGATTTCTTGAATATATGACTAGTTTCTATATGGAAAAAATGTTCCATGCCCGATGGTGGGATTATTCTTCCAAACCTATGAACCTTAATGGCAGAATATGGATCGGTAATCTAATTTTGTTTGGTTTGGCTTCGTTAATTATCGTAAAATGGATTGCTCCTCATTACTTTGACTTTATAGAAACATGGAACCCTTTTCTTTTAGGCGTATTCGCATGGGCCATCCTTGTTTGTATGCTTTTTGATTATGTAATTTCGCATTTCTTAATGAATATCGTCAAGAAAGAAATTGATACCACCGATGGGGATAATACCGAAGAAATTTCAATACAAGTACATGCATTGCTACAAAACAAGAACTTATTATTACGACGGATTTATCAAGCATATCCTGAGTTTAAAGTACTTCCTTCCCGCTTGACAAAAAAATATAAGAAACTGAAAAAAGATTACAAAACAGCCCAGAAGGAATGCCGAAATCTATTGCACCAGAAATTTCGTACTAACTTCAATTCTGAGCAATTAAAGCAAGCACAACAAAGATTGGAAGAAGCTTATCAAGAACTCAATCGACTAACCGGACGATTCAAAAAACGTTATTAGGCAGAAAACAATCAAACTAAATGACATCAAAAAAGCTACCTGAGCCTTTATAAAGCCTGGTAGCTTTTTTTGATGAGTCACTAACATTCAGGACAATGTATTGAACTGCCCTTTTTCATACCGATTATAACAAGCCTTTCAAAGCATACAGGCAGAGTTTACTTTCTTAAAAATTCAACCCTATCTTCTCTTGCCAACAAAATACCGGTCACTTCTTTGACAAATAAACTGACTTCTACAACACCTGTTATGGATTTCAATAAATCATACAATGTTTTGGGATCTATATACGATGAAAGCTGTATATCGATCAAAACATTCCCATGTTCACTGAATAGAAATCCGTCTTTTTTATTTGTTTGGCGATATGCAAAGATAAAATTCAACGCTTTCAATCTTTCACAGATAAAAGAATAAGCTTCTGGTAAAACTTCCAGTACGATTGGATGTGTATATTTTAACGTTTGCGTATATTTGGTTTCATCAACCATCAAGATATATTCCTTAGCCATTGAAGCTGTTATTTTTTCCAGTGTATGAATTCCGCCTCCACTTTTTAGAGCACAAAATTGTGCATCCACTTCATCACATCCGTCAAAGGCCATATCTAGCGAATGAATCCATTGCAGCGGCACAACATCCATGCCTTTTTGCACACACAGCATTGCCGTTTTGGCAGATGGTGTAACAATCTTTAAGTTTCGATTCTTTTCTTTGATTTCTTCAATCAGATACTGGATGGTCTGCCCACCGCCTAAACCGACGATCATTCCCTCTTTGATCAGACTTTGCGCATACCTTGCACACCTTTGTTTAGAATTCATTCTTACTTCCATCCAAAGTCTTTTAGTAATTCATCCACATTGGATTCAAATGTGCCAAATGTAATTCCTTTCGATGCCAATTTTGATGCATCCAAGCGATAATCTCTAAAACGATCGCTGTATCTTTCTGTATTTGGAAGTATATATTTCTCAATGGCTTCTTGACTGGCCCCTAATTCCTTGGCAATGTAAACAGCGCTTTCGTAAGTTGTCTTATCATTGCTGGCGGCAACATGATAAATCCCTGTTTCTAACTCAGAAATTTGTTGAAACTGCTTTGCCAAATACTTGGCATAAGTCATTCCTCGTTTTTCGTTACATGTAAACAAAGTTGGCTTTTGATGCAACAAAGCATTCATAACATTCTTTACAATGCTCGGACTGGCTTTGATTCCATCAAAAGATAATCCCATCATCCATGTATAACGTAAAATAATGTAGTCTTGTAACTGCTCTTGAATCTTTTGTTCACATTCGATTTTGTTTTGTCCATATACCGTTACCGCCTTTAAAGAATCCTCTTCTTTAAAAGGCCCATGTTCTTCTTTCCCATTAAAAGATTGTTCCGTTCCACAAAAGATCAAACGTGCATGATTTCTTTTACAGGCATCAATGATTTTTTGCGTAGATTCCACATTGATACGATGTGCCATTTCTGGATTTTCTTCACATACTGCGGTTGTCGCATTCGCCGCCGTATGAAAACAAATGTCAAAATCCTGTGTTTTCAAAAACGATTCTACACTTTCCGGATTATTTAAATCCGCATCCTTTCTTGTCATGCAGACCCATTCAAAAACATCCTGATTTTCTTTTCGGATATAACTGGCTAAATAACCGTTAGCGCCTGTTACTAATATTTTTTTCATTTTGTGGCCTCCTCAAATTCTTTTAAGATCTGAATACTGGAACTGGTTCCGATACGCGTAGCGCCGGCATCAATCATAGCCTTGCACGTCTTCCAGTCACGAATTCCACCGGCAGCCTTAACCTGCACCGCATCTTGTACTGTATCCTTCATCAGTTTTACATCTTCTACAGTAGCACCGCCTGTACCAAATCCTGTACTTGTCTTAATGAAATCTGGTTTTACTTCTTTAGCAATCTCGCTTAACTTCTGAATCTCTTCTTTCTCTAAATAACAGTTTTCAAAAATGACTTTGATCAATATGTTTTTTTCTTTACAAATTGCCGTCATTTTTTCCATTTCTTCCCGAATATACGCCCAGTTATGCATTTTAGCCTGTCCTACATCGATCACGTAATCGATTTCGTCAGCGCCTTGTTCAATCGCATAGTTGCACTCGAACAGCTTTGTTTCCAATCCACATTGTCCTAGCGGAAATCCGATAGCGGCTCCTACATGCACATCTGTTCCTTCCAACTCCTTTTTACAGAAAGCTGTCCATGCCGTGTTGATCGCAACCATAGCCGTATTCATAGATTTGGCCTGCTCGCAAAGCGATTTTAAATCATCGCTGGTGGCATACGCCTTTAAAAACGTATGATCAAATAACTTTGCCAATGATTCTTTTGTCAATTTTGATGAATCCATAAATAGATCCTCCTTCTATGTCAAGGAAAATGTATCATTATGTAAATATTATGTCAATATAAATTGACATAAATTCATAAAATGTTTATATTATGTATAGAAAGAGAGTTTTGCTATGTCTGCTATTTATTTACAAATACAAAAAGACCTTTTACAAAAGATCAAAACCGGTGTGTATCCTGTCGGAGACACGATTCCTGCCGAAACCCTATTAGCCAAAGAATATCAAGTCAGTCGTCCTACCGTCCGGCAAGCCATTTCTCTTTTAGTCGAACAAGGAATCTTAGAAAGAAAGCGAAAACGCGGAACCATTGTCTGTCCGCCAAAAATTGATCAATCTTTTACACAACGAATCAACAGTTTTGATTCCGAAATGCATCAAAAAGGGCATACCAGCCAAACACAGGTTTTGGCCTTTTATCAAGAACCAGCATCGGATGAAGTCAAGCGCGTGCTACGTTGTGAATATGTGTTTAAATTGGTTCGCCTTCGTTCTATCGACGATACACCTAATGTATTTGTCACAACTTATATGCCCTATGAATTATTCTCCCATTTTGAAACCATTGATTTCGCCAGAGATTCTTTTTATGAGCAATGTAAAAGAAGCGGGCATCCTATTACATCCATTACCCGCCATTTAGAAGTGGCAGCAGCCGATGAAACACTGGCAGATCTACTGCAAGTTCAAGTGGGGAGCCCTTTATTCTATTTTCACTCCTATGGTTATGACGACAAGGGAATCCCCATCGAATATTCCATTTCCAAATATAGAGGTGACACCAATTCTTTTACATTTCATCTAGCACAATAAACCTTATTTTCTGTTTTTCCTTCATCAATTTTGCCATTCAAAAAAACTTCCTGTCTTTCACAAAATAAATGTGACAGACAGGAAGCTTTATTTCCTTACTCTTCTTCATTGTCTTTTTCAAGAACCTGCACAATAGCTTCTTCTACACGATGATCGTTACCCATCCGTGCTTTGATCATCATATCTTGAGTTTTTATATCGAAACATGTATTAGAATCTGGCAAGGTTCCTCCTAAAGCATCTAAGACATAACCACTGAAAGTATCATACTCTTCATCACTCAGTTGTAATCCCAGGATCTTATTGACGTCTTCCACCATCGCATCGCCTTGAATCCGCCAAGTATGATCTTCTAAAAGAACGATGCCTTCTGACTCATTGGAATGACCTTCTTCTTCCAAATCCTCTACCAGCAGCACCAGCAAATCTTTTAATGTGACAACGCCGACAAATCCACCATACTCATCCAACACGATCGCAAAGGTTGTCTTGGTCTGCTTCATCTTCAACAACAAATGATCGGCTTTCATGCCTTCCAGTACAAACAAAGGCTTTAACACCGTCTTTTTCAACACTTCTTCTTTGGTACGATTAGCCATACGTAAATACTTTTTGGCATCCAGTACTCCCATGATTTGATCCTGGCTTTCTTTATATACCGGATAACAGTCATAAGAAGTTTGATTGATTTTTTCATCCCAGACATCTAAATCATCTTCTAAGTCCAAAGCTGTTACATCTTTTCGATGGGTACAAATTTCATCCAATGTTACATCATTGAAATCAAAGATATTTTGAATCATCGCATTTTCATCTTGTTCAATCTGCCCTTGGGATAAGCTTTGCGAAACCATCATACGAATTTCTTCTTCCGTCACTTCTTCTTCCTCTTCCGGATCAATTCGGCATAGACGCAACACAAGATTTGTACTGTTGGTCAGCAGCCAAACTAAGGGAGCAAAAGCTTTGGAAATAAAAGAAAGTGTTCCCGATAAAGCATAAGAAACCTTTTCTTTATTCTGCATGGCAATCCGTTTAGGAACCAATTCTCCAAAAACGATTGAGAAAAAAGACATGATTAAAGTGATGACCAATGGACAAAAAGAACGCAGAGTTCCTTCTGAAATCGGTACATTCCAGGAATGAAGCAAATCCACCAAGGGATCGGCAAAGCTATCTGTCGCATAGGCACTGCCTAAATATCCTGCCAGCGTGATGGCCACCTGAATGGTTGCCAGAAAGCGTGATGGATTTTCGACCAGGCGCATCAATACTTTCGCCTTGCGGTTACCTTCTTCGGCTCTTGCCTGCAAAGTCGCTCCGTTCATAGAAACCACGGCAATCTCTGCACCGGCAAAAACCGCATTAACGCAAATCAATATAATCTGTAACAATAACGCAAAAATCATTACTACTCCTCCAAAAAAGCACAAAAAGACATAATCTGTTTCCAGAATATGCCTTTATCTTCTCTATTTATTCATCCCGCAGCAACTTCGACTCGGGTCTTCTGTGCTATTCATCTTGAGCAAAGTGTATCAAAACTCAAAATTATTGTCAATCATCCTGAAACACTAGACTTGATTTCTTCTTTTATTTTGTTCACAATTATACGTAAAGACAAGGAGAAACACTATGTACACAGACAGTCATGCGCACATCACCTGTGATGATTTATATACTCGAATTGATGAAGTTATACAAAACATGCATACACTCTCTCATTGTATGATCATGTGTACCAATATAGAGGAACTCAAACGAGCATTAAAGCTCAAAGAAAAGGACTCTCGCTTCAAAGTGGCCTTCGGCTGGTTCCCCGGTGATGCCAAAGAAATCGATGCTTCAAAATTAGAACAATTAAAAAATATCGCATATTCGCATCAAATTGATTGTTTAGGTGAAATTGGTTTGGACTATTATTGGGATACTTCTTTCAACGATCTTCAAAAAGAGTTATTTATCCATCAAATTGAAATCGCCAATACCGCCCATCTTCCCATTTCTATCCATATGCGAGAATCAACCAAAGATTGTTTAGATATCCTGCAAAACTGGGCAAAGACAAAAATTATCTTTCATTGTTTCAGCGGAACAAAAGAGACGATGAAACAATGTCTAAAAATGGATTCTCTGATTTCTTTTGCGGGCCCTTTGACTTTTAAAAATGCCCGCCATGCCCCAGAATGTGTGCAGGCATGTCCTTTGGATCGATTGTTGACAGAAACAGATTCACCTTATCTGACACCGGTTCCTCATCGGGGAAAACAAAATGAGCCGATGTATGTCAAATATGTCGCCCAAAAGGTGGCCGAACTCAAAGGTCTTCCTGAAGAAGAAGTTTGTACACAGATCGAGAAAAATTTCTTATCACTTTTTTAAGGCACTGCCCCTTAGATCGATTCGTCTATGTTAAAATAGTAATAGTTGAAAAGGGAGGAACATATGGATACTTTACAACAGGAATTACTTCAGGAGCTTCCTGAATTTGAAAAAAAGACACAACTTTTCTACCATAAAGAAATGTCTGTAAAAGATTATAAAGGCTATAGCGGCGGATTTGGTTCCTATGCACAACGAGGCGGCGATGCCTTCATGCTTCGGTTACGTATGAATCAAGGGCGCATTACGAAAGAAAAACTGGCGTTTATCGTATCGCAATGCCAAAAACATCAAGTGCTAAGAACACATTGTACAACATGTCAGACCGTACAATTTCATGATTTAAAGCCCGAAGCTTTAACAGCTATTATGAAAGAAGCTTTGGAGAATGATATTGTGATTCGTGGCGGCGGTGGGGATTATCCACGTAACGTGATGTGCTCACCTTTATCCGGTGTGGATCCCAAAGAAGCCTTTGATGTCTATCCATATGCGAAGGCGGCCGGAGAATATTTGTTGAAGATCATCAATAAATATTCGCTGCCAAGAAAATTAAAAGTGGCATTTTCCAATTCAGAAACCAATGAAGTTCATGCCAATTTCCGTGATTTAGGTTTTATTGCCAATGATGATCACACTTTCGATGTCTATTGTTGCGGAGGCTTAGGCAACAATCCAAAGATGGGTGTACAAGTTGGAAGCCATATCGATCCAAAAGATATTTTGTATTATGTCAATACGATGGTTTTAATGTTTATGGAACATGGCAATTACACCAATCGTGCCAAGGCTCGCTCACGCTATATGCAGGAAACATTAGGCGTTGAAAGAATTCAAGAAGAATTTAAAGAAAAAGTGGAAGTCGCCAAGAAATATCTGGATCATGATGTTGTCATTACTCCTTGTGAAATTCAAAAAACAGGTCCTTTAGCCAATAAACTTCCCAACCGTGTAATCGCACAAAAACAGGAAGGCTTATATGCGGTTTATTATCATCCGATCTGTGGAAACATGTCCGCTACCAAATGGCAGGAACTTTATGAAATTTTAAAAGATATGGACGAAGTGGAAATTCGTTTAACTCCACAGGAAGATCTGTATATCGTCAACTTAACAATGGAAGAAGCTAAAGTTGTTTTAGAGCATACGCAGGATGGCGCTCAAACCGCCTTTGAAACCAGTGTGTCCTGTATCGGTGCTGCCACATGTCAGGTGGGATTGCGTGATTCCAATCATGTCTTAGAACAGTTGATTCAAGACTTACGCCCCTACCAGTTTAAAGATCATGTACTTCCGCGCATCTACATCTCCGGATGTCCAAGTTCCTGTGGTACAAATCAAGTTGGGGCAATCGGCTTACAGGGATTTACCAAAGTCATCGACAAAAAACCGTATCCTGCCTTCAAAATGAGCCTTCATGGCAATGCTTCACTGACAGATACTCATTTTGGTAAAGATGCCGGTGTCATTTTACAGACCGACATTCTGCCTTTCTTTACAGAGTTAGGACAAATGATCTCACAGGCAAACAGTACATTTGACAAATGGCAAAAAGAAAACGCCGACCAATGGCAGGCGTTACTGGATAAGTACTTGTAAAGCTTTTGAAACACGGCAGGCAAAGAAACAAAGACAAAGATCGGGTAAGATTGATACGATCACTCCATTAAACAAGGAAAGCCATAAGGGAATTCTTGTCTGCATCAAAATCGGAAATGAAAAGTAATAATAAACATTTCCCATCAAATAAAACAGAAACAATCCGATAAGACCGATGAGAAAATATTCTTTCTGGCTTGTTGGATTTTTTCTTTGGCGAAAATAAGAACAAGCCATGCTGCAGAAAAGAAAACCCAGAATAAAACCAAATGTAGGCTTCATCAAATATTGGATGCCGCCGCCGCTGGCAAATACCGGAAGGCCGGCCAATCCAATCAAGATATAGACGCCTATACATAGCGCACTGTAGGAAACCGGTAAACAGAAACCACATACGATGCTGGTAAACAGCTGCATGGTAATATGCATGGAAAAAAAGGGGGTAGGCAAAGTAATTTGTAAATAGGCTGATAGGATCATTAATGCCAGAAATAAAGCTGTGCGACTAAACAGTTGGATTGGTTTCATGAACGATCCTTTCTATTTGTTTTTCCTGATCGAAAGCAGCGATAAAACGATGATCCGGATACAGTTTTCGCATATATGGTGAATCCAGAATACTCAAAACCATGCTGTCTTTTTCCACTTTTTCAGGCTGAATATGAAGGATGTAGTCTTGATTTTCTTTCACCAATGTCTGTGGCTGCAAAAAGATACATTGTTTTGAAAACGAATACGATGTTAAGATCTTTTCAGCCTGATTCACATAGTTTCCTCTTTGCCAGAATATCAGTACAAAATGCATTTGAATGTTTAAATCCTTTAAGATAGCACACCATGTTTTTAAATCCATATTTCTATATTTTTTAGCCAAAAAGAAAGTGGTAATCGCATACGTATTCCATTTTTCTTTTGCCGATTGCACCAGATTCTCACATTGTTTATGTGCTTTTAAAGAAGCATTGCCATGAAGTAAATAAACGATGGCTCGTCCTTGCTGCAGCGCTTCCTGTAAAAAGAACAGTTGATCTTCGGTTACGTTGAGTAAATCCTTACACAATGAATGATCGTGCAGCTTATCGCGAATCATCCCTAATACAGAAAGCCTTCTTTGCCAATCCTGCAAAAGAAAGCGATTGGCTACCGGAAAGGCTCCTTGTGTGGAACTTGCCAACACCATCTGCTCGAAACGAAGCTGTGTCATACTGAAAGTATCCTGTCCCTGATGGTTTCGTGCTGCCATCGTCAACACTTTATACGTTCTTGCCAATTTCAAAAATGCTCGATTTTCTGATTCATCATCCGTACAGGCAATCGCCAGTTTTGCCTTCTTTAAAGCCTGGTGCAACTGGTTACGATCCACTTTATGCACCGGCAACAGATTGAATTCTTCTGTATAATCGTATGCACTTATATAGATAATCGATCCAGCTTCTAAAAACTGTTTTGCCTTACGCAAGGCCAGTTTCCCACCACCTAAAATACAAACAATTTCTTTTTCAAATTCAATATCTAAACAAATACGCATATTATCCCTCAAAATACGATACAATTTCCTGAACGATAGCTTCTTTAGAAGAAGGGCAAACATGAATGGATGAAAAGCCCAGTTCCTTTGCCTTATCCTTAGATTTATGTCCAAAGCAGAACACCGGTATATGTTTATCCACATCTCTTTTGTCCAAAATCTCCAAGGCTTGCGGACAGGTCACGGCTATCGCATCAAATGGCTGAGAAGGCAGATGAAATTTCTTCTCTTCCATTCTATAACAGCTAAAAGAAGGAAGTTTTGTTTCGACCTCTTTAGCCTTGATGTAACAAATTCTTTCCGGTTCTTTGACCTGTTCCATCAACTCCTGATAACAGGAAAATACCCGTTGACAAAATACTCCTTTTTCCTCCAGTTCTTCCTTTGTCTTTTGGCCGATACAATACAACTTTTGTGATAGGTTGCGTACATCGATTCTTTTTTCTTTCAAAGCTCTAAAAAATCCTTTTACGGCATGCCGAGAACTGAATACAAGGATATCATAATTTTCCGGATTCCAATCCTTATTATATTCATAGATGGGTTGCGCCACTTGCCTGACATGCGTAAAGATTCCTTTTTTCAACAATAAATCATCGATGGGCCATGATGTCGTATCCACACTACAAAACAAAACTTGTTTCGAAAAGCAGGACAGCCTGGATGCGTTATTAAGCAGAGACTGTTCTTTGACCACATCACCAATCACGATCAATAAAGGCGCATCAAAGCTAGTTAAGTCTTGGTGAAGAATCTCTTTTAATGTTGAACACAACACCTTTTGGTGCGGATAGCTTAAATGGGATCCCAGTGCAATCGGTGTATCCTCTTTCATCCCATGTTGAAGACACTCCTGCACTAAATGCTTGATCTTGTGCGATCCCATAAAAAAGATTTGGGTATTCTTTTCCTGAGCAATCGCATTATAATTCAAATGATCTTTTCCATCCTGATAATGCATCGTATGTACAATAAAACCAGTAGCCGTATGACGCTGTGTCACCGGTATGCCGGCATATCCCAAAGCACCAATCGCACTGCTGATGCCTGGTACATATTGACAGTCACAACCGTGCTCCAACACGTAGCGCATTTCCTCGCTGCCTCTGGCAAACAGAAACGGATCGCCGCCTTTTAAACGAACTACTTGTGAATATTCCTGATCCTTTTCCACAAGCAAAGTCAAAATATCTTTCTGTAAAAAAGAAGCATGATGTCCGCGTTTTCCTACACAGATACATTCGCATTCTTCCTTGGTATATTCTAAAAATTCAAGATTGACCAAATGATCGTACAATACGCAATCTGCCTGCTCTAAAAGCTTTTTAGCACCGATGGTCAACATATCCGGATGATAACATCCGGCTCCTACAAACCAGATCATCTTCGTTTCTCACCTACTTTTCGATAGATTTTTTCAGCCACCTGATCCAACTCTTTGACAGAATATGTTTCATGAGCAAAGGCTGTATCTTCAATCGTTGTCCCTAAACAAGCATAGACATCGACCGTTTCCTTTTTTATCGTCGCCATACACCCTACCGGATAATGACAGCCAGCTTTACATAAAGCTAGAAATTCTCTTTCAATCTGTACTTCCTGCAGCGCAATCGATGGTTTGACCCATGCATCAAAAAGAGGATAGTCTTCTTTACGAATCTGCACCACAATCGTTCCCTGCCCGCAGGCCGGTACAATCACATCCGGGGAAATGATCTCATCGATATAGGATTCTAAATGCAGTCTTTTTAAGCCGGCAGTCGCCAACACTAATCCATCGATATTTTCCGTTTGCAGCTTTTCAAGGCGTGTATTCACATTCCCGCGAATCGATATAAACTGAATATCCGGCCGAACACGATGAATACAAGCCATTCTTCGCATACTGCTGGTTGCCAATATCGCATTGGGTTTTAGCGTATCCAACATTTTATGTTCTTTAGTGATCAAACAATCTCTTTTATCTTCAAACACCATAAACGGCAACAACATTAAACGCTCATCCATAACAGAACTGACGTCCTTTAAAGAATGAACCGCCATATCAATACTTCCATCCAATAGTGCCTGTTCAATATCCTTAACAAATACACCAGTTGATCCCATCGCATAGAGCGGTGTTTGGCGATCTTTATCACCTTTAGTCGTCATCATTACAATATCTGTCTTCGCATCCGGTTCTATAGCTTTGATCTGATCGATCACAAGTTTTGTCTGTAAGATCGCAAGCTTTGATTTTCTGGTTCCGATTCGAATTCGCATAAAGACCCCCTTTTGTCCTACCCATTTTATAGTATTCAATAAACAAGAAAAATCCCGAGGATCACACATCTTCGGGATCAGTCTTTAGTCTTTTTCCAAACGAGCATATTCGTCTTCTTTTTTACCGACAATGATCGTATTGCCCTGTATAACGATCGGTCTTTTAACTAACATACCATCGGTTGCCAAAAGCTCCACCAACTGTTGGTCAGAATATGTCTTTCGTTTTTCCTTGAGATTTAATTCTCTATACAACATGCCACTGGTATTAAAAAGTTTGGAAAGCGCAACACCCTGATCAATCCATGACTGAATCTCTTCTTTGGTTGGATTCTCTTCTTTGATGTTACGATACTCGGCATGAATACCAAGCTCTTCCAATGCCTTATACGCTTTCTGGCATGTGGAACATTTAGGATATCCTATAAATAACGTCTTCATTATTCAAAAGCATGTGACAGGGCTACACTTAGCGAAGAGTTAGTTTCCACCGCCTGAATCAAGGCAGCAATCAACGGTGCAATCGACAATACAACCAGGTTCGGAAGATTTTTCTGGTTTTCCGTCTGATCAATGGTATCCGTACAAACAAATTCTTTCAATCCACTGTTTTTCAAGCGTTCGACCGCTGGTCCGGATAAAACGCCATGGCTGCAAGCCGCATACACTTCCTTGGCACCCTGTTTTTTCAACATTTCCACACCGGAAACAAGCGTTCCAGCCGTATCGACCATATCATCGATCAAGATAGCTGTTTTATCTTTGACATCTCCCAACAAGTTCATCGCCACTGCCACATTTGGTTTTGGACGGCGTTTATCAATGATTGCCACCGGCGCACCTAAAATATCAGCCAAATTACGGGCTCTGACTGTTCCTCCATGATCCGGACTTACGACAACCACTTCACCTAAGCCTTCCTTGTGGTTAAAATAATCGCCGATCAATCCCATACTTGTGATATCATCCGCCGGGATATCGAAGAATCCCTGAATCTGATTGGCATGCAGATCCACCGTCACAACACGCGTAGCTCCGGCCCTTTCCAAAAGACTGGCAACCAGCTTTGCCGAAATCGGCTGACGTGGTTTTGCCTTACGATCCTGACGTGCATAACCAAAATAAGGAATGATACAGTTGATGCTGGCGGCACTGGCTCGCTTACAAGCATCGATTCCGATCAAGATTTCCATTAAATTATCATTGACCGGGCAGTTGGTACTCTGGATAAAATAAACGTGTTTCCCACGCACACTTTCTCCCAGTTCCACCAAAACTTCTCCATCCGCAAAGTGATTGACCTTGCTTTTTCCTAATTCCATTCCTAATTCTTCGCAGATATGTTCTGCCAAATTCTTGCTGGATGATAATCCAAATACAATAGTGTTTTCCATGATTGTTCCTTTCCTCTTCCCTGATACTATTTTGTCTGTTTTTGATACGCGATAGTTTTATCCTGAATGAAGGTACGCCATCGGGCCTACACTTTGATTAGCTTCTACCCTGGTGCTGACGACCTTACTGGAATCAATCATGGCATGATCGCCGATGACTGCATCCTTTATATACGAACCCGGAAGAATTTCCACAAAATCTCCGATTTCCGTTTCTCCTAATATTTCTACGTTGGGATGAATGATCACATCGTGTCCGATCTTTACATCTTTTCCGATGACAGTTCTTTGCGGATCTACGATCTGCACGCCTTGCTTCATCCATCCTGTATTGATGTGATTTCGCATCCATACATACGCTTTATTTAACTCTACACAATCGTTGATTCCCATCACTTCATCTCGATCTTCGATCACACACGCATTGACTTTCTTTCCCAGATTCGCCAGAATACTGACCATATCCGTTAAATAATATTCATTTTGTGCATTGTTTGGCTGAAGATCATCAATATGAGCAAAAAGGTCCTCGTTTTTAAAACAATACATTCCTGCATTGATTTCACGAATTTCTCTTTGTTCCGGCGTACAATCTTTTGCCTCTACGATGGATAAGACATTGCCGTTTTCATCTCGAACGATACGCCCGTAATGCGCACCATCTTCCAACACAGCACTGAGTAACGTTAACGAGGCATCCTGATTGGCCTGAAACAGTTTTTCCAATGTTTCCGGCTGAATACAAGGACCATCTCCGTTGATGATCAACGTATCTCCCTTTGCATCCGCCAACTGCTTACACTGCATGATCGCATGGCCGGTACCCAACTGTGGTTCCTGCAAAGCAAATTCACAATCACTGAACGCATCCTGAATGCTTTGTGCCTGATAGCCGACAACAATCAGAATTCTTTCAACATGTACCGCTCTTAGCGCATCGACAATATACCCCAACATTGGTCTGTCAATGATAGGGTGCATGACCTTACTGAGTGTTGACTTCATTCGGGTTCCTTTGCCCGCTGCCATTATAATCGCATTGCGCATGCAATCACCGTCCTTAACGTTTTACCCTTAACATCATAACAAAAATCAATTCACAGTTAAAGAAAAAGAAAGGGTTTTTAAACCCTTTGTAAAATCATGACTCTAACGCATCGATTCGATCTTGTACTTCCTGAATTTGCGAAGTTAACTGATCAATCGTGCTTTGTGCCGAATCCACATCCGACTGTGCCTGTGAAACTTCAGAGGATGCAGAATTCACATGTGACTGAATGGAAGAATAATCCCCAATTCCATTTAATTGCCCCTGCAGATTAGAAATCTCCTGCTGTAAGGAAGCTTGTTTCTTATATGACTGTGTAAGCTCTGTCAATTCCTCTTCTGAAATCTGATCCGCCGGAATATTCTGGAGTTCTTTCATACGTGCTTCCAAAGTACTGAGTTCCGTTTGTTTCTGTTCCAATTGCGCATTTGTATTTTGCCAGGTCGAAAGCTTATTATTCCAGTTATCATAATCATTTTGTGCGCTTGATAAACGAGAATTCGCATCATTCAAATCTGACTGTGCATCCGATAATTGAGACTGTAAACTTTTTAACTGCGCTTTTAACTCTGCGATTTTGGCATTATTGTTCGAAGAATCTTTTTTACTATCCGATTTTGCCTTTGCCAAAAGCTCATCAAAAGTAGAACCGGTGATCTTCTCAAAGTAATCATTTAACTTTTTCTTCTGCTCTTTTGTCAAAGAGTCATAGTCTTCTTCCCAATCTTCAATTCCATCATAATCATCACCGGTTAAAGAATCCAGCCAATCCACGATCGAATCATAAGCCCGCTTTTGTTTCTTGGTGACTTCTTCGGTCTTATCTTCTTTCCCAGAATTTATCAATGCATAAGCGCCAAATCCAATCACTCCGACTACAACCAGTGCTGCAATCACTATCCCTGCAATCGCTGCCGGTGAAAGTCCTTTTTTCTTGGTTGGTTTTTTATGTGGCCCAGATTCTTTTCGATGCGAAGAACCGCCATGCGATACTACCTCGCGGCGCAGTTTAGGCGGTTTATCCTCATCCAATAAAGATTGAATCTCATTATCATTGATCACAACGGTTTTATTAGTATCGGTATCTTCTTCCTCGATCTTTTCCGGATCAAACATCACAGTGGTTCCAGCCGATTCTGTTTTCTTTGGTTCCGGACGCAAAACGATCGTATCATTCGTTTCATTTTGAACCGGTTCCGGCTCTACCGTCTGTCTGGAAGCACGCTGCATGCGATCCTGTCTTCTTTTCTGTGCGGTAAAACCTTCCATTTTTTCTTCCAGTACCTCTTCTTCCTGAAAAGAATCCAACAGTCTGGAAATTTCGTCTTTCGGTTTTCTTGCGGTCATAACAACTCCCCTTTTGCTTCATTCTACCAAAAGAGGCTCTTTTTTTCTACAATCATTTCTTGATGTTGAGAAAGCCATAACGGATGAGCGGCTATCACAAAAACTTTGTTTGGAGACAACAATTCAATCCCTCTTTGTAGGCTGGCACCGGTCGTACAGACATCATCAACCAGTAAAATCGGCTTGTCGGCAAGTGTATAATGTTCTTTTCTGAAAATTACATCGTTTACCTTTTCTCGCTCTTCTTTAGAAAGATCGCTTTGTTTATGCTCTTTCTTTTTATATAAAGGAGATACAATCGATACATCATAAAAACCAAAAATATCAGATAATGGATCAAACCCTCTTTGCATACGCTTTTGATCACTGGAACAAAGCGAACAAACCGTGTATTTTTTCATTTTATGTAAATACTGATGGATTGGTTCTAAAAAGACCGGTGCCAACATACGATCACATTGTTCTTTATAACGGAAAAATAAGCGTTCTAAAAAATCATCATATTCATACAATACATGCCATTCCACTTGATTGATTTTATAGATTTTCTTACACATTCGAAATTGTTTGCGACATCTTTTACAAAGACAAAAAGAAAGTAAATCTACATTTTGTATGGAGTCTAAAGACTCATTACAAATCAGACAGAAGCGTTCATTTGCTTCAAAATACGAACACACTCTCGTATGGATGAACTGGCGTATTGACATAAGCAAATTCCTTTCCCGGAGGGATCTTTCATAGATCTTCCGATACGGCCGAAAATCTGAATCAAACTGGCCGCGGTATAAACTGCGTGTTGTCCTTCAAACACCGCAACCTGCACACTTGGAATTGTAATTCCTCTTTCTAACAAAGTTGTGCACACTAAAACATCAATTTTCTTTTGTCGGTAATCTTCTAAAATCTGATCTTTATCTTCTGTCTGGGAATGAACTCCCTTCGTCTTAACAAAAAAGTTCAGTAAAACTGTCATCCAAAGGCAATCATTGCGGCGTGGTACAAACACTAAAACTTGTTTATTTTCTTTCTTACAGCCCCTGCAAAAGCAAATAAGGATTAAAACTTGTCTCCATAGGGCTGCCTGGATCACTTTGGGAATAATCAAAGGATGTCCGTGAGGTCGTACAAACAACTCTACCATTTCCATCTTTTTTTGTTGAATCTGAAGTAGTATTTCTTTTGACGGTGTAGCACTGAGATACATTTTCTGTCCTTTGCAGGAAAGCTGCACGATCTGTTCTAAAAGTTGATTCCCGGCATAAGGAAAGGCATCCACTTCATCCAGTATCAACAAATCAAATCCATAAGGGTAGCGATATAACTGATGCATCGTACAGACAATCAAATCTCCATCTGTGATTGATGTATAATCCTGCGCCACTTCTACAACAGATAAGCCTTTAAAGGCTTTGCGCAAACGTTGGGCGATTTCTAAAACCACCTGCCTGCGGCTGATCGCAAAGGCTACTTTCTTTCCGAATGCCAGGTAGTAACAAATACTTTCAAACGTAATCTCCGTCTTACCGGCACCGGTTGCGGCATACACAAACACATCCTTTCCTTGTTTTAAATACGAAAGTGCCTTAGAAGAAGCCTCTTTTTGTGCATCGGTCAATTCATAATCTAGTTTTGGTTTTTCCTTCCAAACCTTCTTAGATAAAGTACAAGGCAAAATGGAATCCCCTATATTCACTCTGGAAAAAGAAATACATCTTCGACAATAATAAACACCATTGTCATATCCAAATAATCTTGGATCTTCATTCTTACATCTTGGACATCGCATACTATTCATTACGATAAAAAGTCCAAAAAAGACAAAAAATCATTCAAGAAATTTTTTCTTGAATGACTTCTTTTACTTTATTTAAAGAAATGTGTTTCTTTTAATCGTCTGGCCGCCTCTTTAATGGCACTTTCATCCTGCACCAAAGCTAATCGGACATAGCGTTCTCCCTGCTTACCAAAAGCCTGACCCGGTGTTACGACAATGCCGGTTTTTTCCAACAAGTCTAATACAAAGGCTTTGGAGTCTTCATAATGATCCGGGATTTTTGCCCAGGAAAACATCGTTGCCGGACTTTTAGGAATGGTCCAGCCGACTTCGGCAAATTCTTTGACAAGCACATCTCTTCGATCCTGATAAGCCTGGCATGTAGAATGAATGCCTTGACCACCATGACGTAACGCTTCAATACCGGCAAATTGAACCGGCAAAAAGATACCATAATCCATATTGGATTTTAATGTACTGTAAACTTCGATAATATCTTTGTTACCCACACAAACACCTAAGCGGGCACCAGCCATACCAAATGTTTTAGAGAATGAATTTAATTCAATACCAATCTCTTTGGCACCTTCAAACGATAAAAAGCTTTTACCGATCTTTCCATCAAAGACAAGTTCACTATACGCATTATCATGGAGTACCATGATGTCATATTTTTTCGCAAAGGCGATCAGTTCTTCATAGAAAGAATCCGGGGCAATTGCACAAGTAGGATTATTTGGATACGATACGATCATCATTTTTGCCTTTTGCGCTATTTCTGGATCAATCGCATCAAAATCAATCAAATATCCATTTTCTTCCAATAAAGGCATATACTCCACAGTCGCACCGGCAATCTTAGGTCCATCACTGAAAATAGGATAATAAGGATCTGGCACTAAAACAATATCACCTTGATCACAAGTCGCCAAAAACAAAGTACTCAACGCTTCCTGTGAACCTTGCAGGCAAACCATTTCATTCGGTTCTAATTCTACATCATAACGATTTTGATACCAGTCATGAATGGCCTCTTTCATCTGGGGAAGATCAGTAATGGCATACTTATAATTTTCAGGCACCATCACCGATTCCTGCATGACTTTCATGATCGATGGCTCTGGGGCAATATTGGGCGAACCGATAGAAAAATCAATCGTGTCTTTCCCTGTTTTCTTTGTATAGTCTTGTTTCAAATATTTTAAACCTGTAAAGACAGAAGGCTTAAAAACTTCCATTCGTTTTGATTTGATATGCATATAATTTCTCCTGTATATGAAAAAAACAGCGTTTAACGCTGTTTCTATTGTATCACTTATTGTCCGCTTTTCAGACCATATTTCTTGTTAAATTTCTCAATACGTCCCTGAGCAGCTGCGAAACGCTGACGACCAGTGAAGAATGGGTGACAGTTACTGCAAGTATCTACACGCAATTCGTCTTTTTTGATCGTACTTCCTGTTTCAAATTCTGCGCCGCAAGATGTACAGATACATTTAACACGATGGTATTCCGGATGAATTCCCTTTTTCATGTCGTATCCTCCTTCCGCCTTAAGCTACATTTGAGCTTAAAGTAAGTGCGTAGGCATCATACCATGATACAACTTCAATTTCAAGCAAGTCTTAAAATTTATAGCTCAATCAGCTCATATTTCCTAGAACCTATACCAAGATCAGCCGCAGCCTCAATCGTATGGATTCCATTGCGACTGTTCACTCGTTCCATGAAATGCTCTTTACCAGAATCCTTTGAATTTATAACCAAGTCAATACAGGCTTGATCGATGGCCACAGGATCATCCGAAGCTAAAATTCCGATATCTTTCATGCATGGATCTTCGGCCACAGCACAACAATCACAATCTACGGATAGATTTTTCATCACATTGATGTAAAGAATGTTGTCTTTAAAATGATTGACTACACTGCTGGCAGCATCCGCCATAGCTTCCGGGAAAGCTATGCTGTCGGCATGTTGATTCCACGTTTCAAAGCGATCTTCGGTTTTGCCTGCGGAATGAATCAAAGCTTTTCCGGCACGAGATGCGCAACCAATGGATAATTGTTTTAAAGCTCCGCCATAACCACCCATAGGATGTCCCTTAAAATGAGCAAGCACTAACATCGAATCATAGTTCTCAATGTTTTTCCCGACTTTATTTTCTTTTAATACTTTTCCATTAGGAATGCTCCATACTACATCCGGCCCCTGGGCATCCATCAAATCTACATCAAAATATTTGTTCCACCCGTGTTCTTCCAATAGCTTCAAATGCGATTCGGTATGATCTCTGACACCACCCGATGCATCACCATAGGCCGTATTACATTCAACAATCGTTCCATGCACTTCTTCAACCATCGGCTTCCAGAATTCAGGGTGTAAAAAGTTTTGATTTCCTTTTTCACCGGAATGCACCTTGACCGCCACTTTGCCGGGAAGTTCTTTTCCTAAGGCATGATACATTTCCACGACTTTTTCCGGTGTGATTTCTTTGGTGAAATATACTTTTGACTTCATATCCTTCTCCTTTCATTACTCATTAAAATAAGAGGCAATCTCTTTCATACGTTGACTTTGTTTCACATGAAAAGGACATCTTTGATCACAATGTCCACATGCGATACAGTCACTTGCCTTCTTATCAAGATTTAAATAATGCTCTTTTGCCATTGGATCGCCAATCTTTGCCAGATCGTAATATTTATTGATCAAGCCAATATTTAATCCTGCCGGACAAGGTTGACAATGATTACAATACACACAAGTTCCTGTTGTCTTTTCCGGGCTTAGCTCTCCTAAAATCGAATAATCTCTAAATGAAGGATCCACATCAAAGAAGTGTAAGATTTCTTCTAAATCTTTGATGTTTCCTATGCCCGGAAGAACTGTTAAAACACCCGGTTTATCCAACGCATATTGGATGCATTGATAAATTGAAAGTTCTTTTTTAAACGGTGAAGTTTTGGCATTTAAAAGCTGTCCGGCCGAAAAAGGCTTCATCACGGAAATTCCGATTCCCTTGGCCTCACAAAGCCGATATAACTCCATTCTTTCCGATGTACTGCCGTTGGCAAATTCACCATACTGCATATCATAACCCGGATTGATAGAAAACATCAGTTGATCCACTAAACCGGTTTCAATAATCTCTTTTGCGAGTTTTGGTGTATGCGAAGAGAGTCCGATATGATGAACAACTCCTTCTTTTTTCATCTTCAACAAATAGTCCAAAACACCGTTTCTTTGATATGCGATCCAATCCGACTGCTCATCTAAACAATGAATGAATCCGTAATCAATGTAATTTGTCTTTAATTCTTTTAACTGCCAATCAATTTGTTCTTTCACTGTATCTAAATTGGTGGTCCAGCCATATTCGCCAGTTTTATAATCGGCGCCAAAATGAATTTGATACAACATTTGATCTCGAACAGAAGAATAAGCTTTCCCAAGATAAGAGAATGTCTTGCCTCCGGCCGTTGCCAAATCCACATAATTGATTCCTTTTTGATAAGCCGTTTCTAAAAGCTGCATAGCTTCTTCTTCGCCTGCTTCAAACAGTGGCCCGGTTCCGAGGCCTATCATACTGATTTTATCTTTTGTTCGTTGATTGATTCTATATTCCATTCAATTCACCAGCTTATTAAAGATAGGCTGCTGCCCACTTCGCAAGTTCTGTTCCTGACACACGAGATCCAAAACGTTTTCCTTCTTTTACATCGGCATTCGGTGCTAATTTCTGTAGATTCTGTGAAGAATTTCCCATACCGCTTCCTCCAGATGTCGCAAATGGAACGATCGTCTTGCCGCTGAAATCATAGCTTTCCATAAAGGTATCAATAATAGATGGCTCTCTATACCACCAAATTGGGAAACCGATAAAAATCACATCGTATTGATCCATGTTTTGAACTTGATTTTTAATGGCAGGACGGCTATTCGGATCTTTCATCTCCAAAGAACTTCTGCTTTCAGAGTCGTTCCAGTTTAAATCCGCTCTTGAATATGATTGTTGTGGCTCTATTTCAAAAAGTGACGCTTCCATTTTTTCTGCCAATCGTTTTGAAACCTCTCTTGTGATACCACTGGCACTAAAATAAACAACTAAGCATTTTGACATTATTACCCCACCTTTTCTATCGTCGTATTAATTCAAATATAGAGTACTACTTAAAGTTAACTTTAGGTCAAGATTTTTTTTCTTTTTTATTTCATCTTTTTATCAGTCTTCAATTTTAAAAGCATTCAATAAAGCTTGTGCTACACCGGGGGCATCTGGATCATGCGAGCCTTTTTTCGTATCTAAAGCACGAATACCTTGCATTTCTTCTGCAGTGAGTTCAAAATCAAAGAGGTTCAGATTGCTCTGGATACGACTTACATTGGTTGATTTTGGTAATACAATCGCGCCTTCCTGCAATTCAAAACGCAAAATGATCTGACCTGGATTTTTATGATACTTTTGCGCTAAATTTTCAAAAACAGGATGTGTCAACAAGTCTTTATTTCCATGCCCTAATGGATACCAGGCCTCTAGTCTGACATTGTCTTTTTCCATCAAGGCTCTTAATCCTCTTTGTTGGAAGAAAGGGTTAAATTCCACCTGATTGACAGCCGGCTTTATCTCAAACTGCGGTACAAACTGATTCCAGATTTTTGGTGTCATGTTGCTGACACCGATGGAGCGAAGTTTTCCTTCTTTTTTTGTTTCCTCCATAGCATGCCACGTTTCAATCACATCTCCATACGGTTGATGAATTAAATATAAATCGATATAATCCAGTCCCAATTTTCTTAAAGAGCGATCGATACCTTTCTTTGCGTTTTCATAGCCATGATCTTGCAGCCACAATTTACTGGTCACAAAAATGTCTTTTCGATCAATTCCACTATCACGAATTGCTTTTCCTACATCTTCTTCATTAAAATAAGCTGCTGCCGTATCGATATGACGATAGCCTGCCCGCAGTGCCTCTTTCACCATTTCATAAGCTGTTCCATCTCCCGGAACCATGAAAACACCAAATCCAATCGCAGGAATCTTATTTCCATCATTTAAAGTTATGCTTGGCATACTGCGCCTCCTCTTTATTCATGAATTTTATGTGTATTTAACATTTTTACCACCGGAATCGAATAATGATCGATGATTTCCGTTTTTCCGATATTTAACTGTCGAATCTCGTTCATATCTCTTTCAGATAATTCAAAATCCCAAATGTCTATATTTTCTCGGATTCGATTTTCATGCACCGATTTCGGAATAACAATTACCCCTCGTTGTATATTCCATCGTAAGACAACCTGTGCTGCACTTTTTCCATATTTTTCACCGATTTTTATCAAAACCGGATGCTGGAATATATTATGACCTCCTTCGGCAAAAGGGCCCCACGCTTCAATTTGAACACCGTATTCCTGTGCAATTTTTATATCTTCTTCGCGCTGGAAGAACGGATGGCATTCAATTTGATTAACAGCCGGCGTTATTTCCATATTCATACAAAGATCCACTAAACGATCTGGATAAAAATTGGCAACACCAATCGCTTTGATTTTCCCTTCTTTATAAGCATCTTCTAAAGCTCTATACGCGCCATAATAATCACCGAATGCCTGATGCAGGAGAATAAGATCAATATACTCCAGGCCTAGATTTTCAAGACATGTATCAATGGCTTTTTTCGCATTATCATAACCATAATCCTGTATCCAAAGCTTCGTGGTCACAAATATTTCTTGTCGTGCTATTTGTGATTTACGAATTGCTTGACCAACCGCCTGTTCATTAAAATAAGCAGCTGCGGTATCTATCAAACGATATCCATTTTCAAGTGCCTGTAACACGACCTTTTCGCATTCAAGAGGATCCGTAATTTGAAAAACACCAAAACCTTCTAACGGCATTTTATTACCATTATTCAATATCACATACTGCATAATACAACCTCCTTATATAACTTGGATGCATGCTTTATATTGAATACAATCAAAATATAATTGAAATTATCTAAAAAATATAATGCTTTTTAGACATTCTGCTATAATTATAAGTAATACTAGGAGAACGATTATGATTGAGATGTATCTACTGGAACAGCTAGTAGCTGTTGCCAAACACAAAACACTTTTGGCCGCTGCTGATGCCTTGCATATCACACAACCGGCGCTAACACGCTCAATGAAGAAACTGGAACAACTATTTGGATTTGCTCTTTTTGATCATCACGCCAATCGTATCGAAATCAATGAAAACGGTCTATTAGCCAGCGAATACGCAAAACGCATCCTTCAACTAGAACAGGAAATGATCGATCAGGTCACACATTTGGAACAAAGTAAGCACACCATTTTTCTAGAAAGCTGTGCGCCAGCCCCCATGATTTATCTTCAACAGCGCTTAGCTCTGCTTTTTTCTACATATTCTGTACAATCCCATTTAACAAATTCTGAAGGAAAAATCATCGAGGCCTTAAAACAGAACAAATGCCAATTGGCCATTGTATCCGCCCCTGTAAAAGATCCGAATATTATCTCCGCCAAAATATTTACCGAACATTTGTATTTATCGGTGATGCCTGCTCATCCGGCCTCCCAAAAAGAAAAAATCTCCTTTCAAAAGATCGATGGAGAAACATTTCTTCTACATGGTTCGTTGGGAATCTGGAAAGATGTTGTCAATAAAAAACTTTCTCATTCTCGTTTTATCGTGCAAGATCAAATGCAAGATCTCAGTGTGCTTTTGGCAAGTTCTTCTTTACCTGCTTTTACCACCAATATCAGCTGGAACATATATCCCAGACAAGAAAAGCGCCTGGAAATTCCTATCGTAGACCCTGAGGCCTCAATCACTTTCTATTTAGCTTATCATCGAAAAGATCAGGATATCTTTAAAGCCCTGCTTCCTGAAACATAAAAAGAACCCGAAGGTTCTATGTTGCATGATAGAGATCACAATTTTCATCGTGAGAATTAACGACTCCGATTGCCTGTAGATACGAGTAGATGATGGTCGTACCGACAAATTTCATACCTTTTTTCTTGAGATCCGCAGATAAGCAATCAGAGAGCTTTGAACGTGTCAGTCCTACTTCATAAAATATCTTTCCTTGTGTAAAGGTTTTTAAGTAGTTATAAAAGCTACCGTACTCTTTTTGTATGGCTTTAAAGATCTTCGCATTTTCCACACTGGCTTTGATTTTTAAACGATTGCGTATGATTCCTTTATTTTGGGCAAGTTCTTGTAGCTTCGTTTCATCATACGAACAAATTTTATTCAAATCAAACTGATCATAAGCCTGACGAAACGCTTCTCGTTTATTCAATACACACTCCCAGGATAGACCGGCCTGAAAGGACTCCAAGATCAACATCTCCAAAAGATATCGCTCATCAAAATTTGGTTGTCCCCATTCTTCGTCATGATAGCGAATATATAAGGGGTTGTTCAGATTACACCAGCTGCATCGTTTCATAAGGCACTTCCTTTTTTGGGAACAATAAATTTTGATACATCATGCCCTTCATTTTCTAATAGTTTGATTTTATTGGCAATACCGCCGCCATAGCCCGTAAGACTTCCATTCGAGCCAACCACACGATGACAGGGGATTAAGATGCAGATTGGATTCCAGCCAACCGCACCGCCTACCGCCTGAGCTGACATTTTATCCACTCCTTTGATCTTTGCGATATTTTCGGCTATATCTCTATACGTTACTACCTTTCCAAAAGGAATCTGAAGCATTTGATCGATCACAAGCTGACGAAACGGTGTTACATGCTCTAACCTATAGGTCGGAAAATATGATGGTTCTTTCCCCGAAAAATAAATATCCAGCCATTTTTTCGTTTGTTCAAAAATGGGCAATTTTTGATCGATAAAATTCTTTCCGTGTTTGACTTCATCTCTAGAGCCTTCAAACCATAAACCAGTTAGATATTGGCCATCACTGGATAAGTAAATTCTGCTAAATGAGCTGTCATAAGTTGTTCTATACATTGTGATTTTCCTTTTTTATTTTGTCTTATAAATTAAATCTGTGATTCCATTATATGAAACTGCTCGTATCAACTCTAAAGACTGGAAACTCTTTTGTTTTTGAAATAGCCGAATCCCATTCCCCAGTAAAACAGGAATCACAGAGATGTGATACACATCAATCATCTGCTGTTCAATTAAAGGTGTTATAATCTGTGCGCCTCCACAAACCCAAATTCCTTTACCTTCTTTTTGTTTAAGGTCATGGAGCAGGGATACAGGATCCTGGTTCACAAAACAAATATTCGATTTGTCTTTTAAAGTGCGATGAGTAATTACATATGTGTCCTGTATGGCATACGGCCATTGATTAGGTGTAATTTCGGTAATCAATTGATGATATGTGGTATAGCCCATAATAATAGAATCAATATTTTTTATAAACATATCATAGGAATTCGTAGTGCCTTCCTGATTTTCAAAAACCTGCAGCCAATCTATGCATCCATCCTCATTGGCAATATAGCCATCCAGGCTCATGGCAATAAACAGCGTTACTTCTCGTCCCGTTTTATTAGGCATCGCTGCGGGCATATGCATTCTTCATGATTGAACTTAATTCAAACAAAACTTTACCTAGAGTTTCATCAGCAGCTTCTTTGACCATATCGGCAATGGCTTGATTGGCTTGTGTACGAATTTCTTTTTTACGCTGTTCTGTTTCTTCTTTTGCCAGCAATGCATCAGTTTGATGAATGATTTCATGCGCTTTGGCAGCCACTTTATTTTGATATCGTTCAATCAGGTTACGAGATTGTTTAAAGCTGGCATCCGCCATCGCGGCAATCAAGCGACTTGTCCAATAAAAGTTATCCGTAGAAACCTTGTCAGTGGTATTGGATAAATATTCCGGCACACTATCCACATGAGGATAGAAAGGAATCATCACATTCATGTTGTTGGCCGCAAAGGCAATCCATTCTAAGACTTCTCGATCCGGACGTTGATGAATCAGGCCAAGCACACTGGTACGATTCACACCAATGGAACGATACATACCGGCTTTTGATCGATCCCCATAGCTTTTATATGGATCATAATCCGTTCCCTGAAAAGTCGATGACAACAAATATTTCACATCTTCGATTGTAATCTTTTTCTCGGGAACCATGCACCACGGAATATCATCGGATTCCGGTGTATAGTCTGCCTGTTTGCCTTCCCATTTTTTTGTATGTGGATTTAATGTTTTTTCAATATACCAGGCTCTAGGTGTGTTATATACATGATCGGCATCATCATGAGATCCAAACGCACAGCGTGGATCAAATACATCATTCATCGAAAGATCTAAATGATTTTGTTCCACAAATTCTTTCAGATCACAAGAGCACAAATACTCTTCTTGTGCACCATAGGCATCCTTCCAGTCAAAAGAATCAATTCCTAATTGATTAGGCATAGCAACATAAACAGTATCCGGAACTCTGCGAGCCATCCAATGATGTCCGCCAATCGTCTCTAACCACCAGATTTCATCTTTGTCTGAAAAAGCAATTCCATTCATCTCATAGGTACCATATTCTTCTAATAATTTCCCCAGGCGAAGTACACCTTCTCGCGCAGTGTGAATATAGGGTAAAATAAGAGTAACAAGATCTTCTTCTCCAATTCCGCCAGGTGTCTGTGTCTTTTCATCATAAACAACCAAAGGATCGGCTCCTAATACACGAGCATTCGAAGTAATCGTTTCCGTAGCCGTCATACCAACACCCGCTTCATTTACACCAAAAGCAGCCCAAACGCCTTCTCCTTCTACCGCATTGGGAGCTGCCGTATATCGCATAGGCTGATCCGGCAATTCAATCTCTACATGCGAGATCACACTTTTATAGGTTTTTGGCTGTTGATCTGGTTCTACAACCACCAGCTTCTTTTCGGTAAATTGTCCGGCTCCGGAATCATCGTTGCGCGCGATGATCGTTGAACCATCAAAACTAGCTTTTTTACCCACTAAAATTGTTGTACAAGACATATCGTTTCCTCCTTATTCTTTCTCGTTTTCTCCGGTCGCATAATCTATCTCTACACCGGGTTGTACATTGTAGGCATACACATTAAATGCCAGGCTTTCGCAATCATCATCCACCGAACAGGCCTGCATATGTACGCCACTGGCAACCAGATTTTCACCTTCATAAATCGGCGTCACCTCATAAAGAACATTCTCACCGGTATCTTTCACATACTCGGCAATCTCGTTCTCAAAAGGAAGCATTCCTTCCGTATTCATATAACGAGTACCCGTAATCAGGTTTCTTTCATTGGCGTTTTCACCCGTCAGTTGATATCCGATCAAATGACAGCGATTATACACCCAGCCACCCGGTACAAAATCATAACGTTCATTCTGCCATCCACTTGGTTTAACAGAGCTGATACTTTCTCGATCTGTCTTTGGCATCGTTTCTTTGCCGACACTGGCTTTTGCCATCGTACACCGCCCTAGTTCATCGAGTTGATTATAGGTTTCAAAGGATGTCTGTGCTTCTGTAATCTCATATTCTTCAAAATCCGGTTCATTATTATTGATCATGACATAAGCATTTTGGCTATATTCCGGAAGTGTATCTAAAGATATTTCATCAACCTTTTCATCTTCTTTTAGTGACATATATACGACAAAACACACGATACAAATACATACTACAACACACAAACTCAACAATGCATTTCTATTGCCCTTTTTCATGAAGATCCCCCTATTTATTTTTTCACCGGCATGATGTTCATATCCACATTGGTCGATAGTCCGGGAAGTGTCCCTGTATGCGAATATTGCCAAATCATGAATCGATCCTGCATGGCCGGTTTATCTTGATAAGCCGCATACCAGAGATTTCTGTCCTGAATCCGACTGAAATCAAGTTGATTATAGAACCAGTCTAAGTTTCCATAAATCATGGATTCATACCCATGTTCTTCCATCGCATCACAAAACATCAAGGCCAAATCTGTTTTCTCTTCGATACTCAATGTATTGATTCGACCTTCTTGTTCATCAAAAACTTCCATATCAAAAACAATCGGCAAATCAATGGAATACGAAGAAACCAAAGACAGTACAAAGTCGATTTCCTCCTGAAGTTCAATAGTGTTGATGGCACTGGAATACCAATAAACACCTAGTTTTAAGCCTTTATCCTGTGCCTGTTCCATGTTGTATGCGAATGTGGCATCCTCATGAATCTTTCCTTCAATACCACCTCTATAACCAGCTCGTATAAACGCAAAATCAATACCGGTGTTTGTAACTGCAGTCCAGTCAATCGTACCATTGTGCTCACTGACATCAATTCCAATCTTACTTTCATAATCCGGATCGTTATAGAACTTAAAGCCTGTGCTTGCATTTTCAAAACGATCTAAATCATAGTAGGATGAGGGAGTCGTTTCCGCTTGTGAAAAAAGTGAATGAATGACAAAAGTCAGTACACCAAGCAAGACCATCATCAAAATAAATATACGTAACTTTTTAGCTTTTCTTTTCCTTTTCATCGGTTTCTATTATACACCATTCATTTCTACATAAAAAAGCAGCAACGATTCGATATCATTACTGCTTGTTTGCAATGTAATTTTTACTTCATAATTTCTTTGATCTTTTGGGCAATGCTTGCGGAATCCAAGTAATGGTAGCCCCAAAAATTCTTTAACTATTAACCGCTTTGCATGTCTAAACTATTTGTATTTCATGGAAGTTCATATGGAGCCTTTCAAACCTGCAATCACGTTACATTCCTTGATTGCTACACATCCTGTATTTTCGCTACTTCCGAAAGTTTCCATCAATGAAGCAATGATCTCTCGATGTACGGGAAAAAAGATTCTGTTGGCCGATGCGACCAAAGTTGCCAACATTCACCAGTTCAGCGTTGCCAAAGCAGATGTGTTCGATCTGTTGATCACTGATTTTCGAGTACAGAAAGAACAATTAGAAGATTTTAAATATACATCTTTGGCCATTCAAACCGTACGTCCTTTCTACGGATATCAAAGCGTTGACCAATAAAATAAAAATGCGACTTATGATCCAATCCATTGATCAAGAAAAGTCGCATTTTTTACTGTCTTATTGAACGTTGCTGGCGGCAACTTTTACTTTACTGAAAAGCTCTGCAATAATTGTACGAGTTTGTTCATCATACTTGAACACTTCGTCCTGATCATTTCCGGTACGTGGAATATAGGCATTGATCCCTTCAAAATCTCCACCTTCACCACTTAACTCATTCATAACTTCTTCATTGGGCGAAGTATATCCAACATAGCTGGAGTTATCCATTGCCGCATCATAATTACATACATAATCGATGAACGCATGTGCCAATTCCGGATTTTCCGCATTCTTAGGAATAACCATGGCATCACTCCATAAGTTGGTTCCTGTTTCCGGCATATAGAAGCCCATATCCTCATTTTCTGACATGACATAGGCTGCATCCCCCGAGTAGATCAAGCCTAGTGCTTTCCGTCCCTGTGCCATATTGTCGATAATTTCATCGGTTACGATTTCCGGTTCCATTGTTTCTACACACTGTACCAGCCAGTCATAGGCCTTGTTCAATTCATCCTGATTTGTCGTATTCATAGAATAACCTAATGCCTTTAAAGCCATCATAAAACTGTCACGTTCTGAATCGTACAAATAAATATCACCTTTATATTTTGTATCCAGGAAAATGTTGTATCCTTCTTTTTCCAGATCTTCTTCACTAACCTTTGTTTTATCGTAAACGATACCTACAGTTCCCCAAAAATAAGGAATCGAGTAATCATTATTTGGATCGTAATCCAATCCCATGACACCATCCGATAACTGATCCAGGTTTGTCAGTTTATCCTTATCTAATGGTTGAAGCAGATCTTCCTGAATCAAACGTTCGATCATATAGTCGCTAGGAACCAAAACATCAAAAGATTCCCCATTGGCCACCTTGATATACATCTGTTCATTGGATTCAAAGTAATCCACATTCACAGTGGCACCTGTCTGTTCTTCAAAATCCGAGATTAAATTTTCTCCCATATATTCGCCCCAGTTATACAGATGAAGCTCCTGTCCTTCGAACTCACGTTCCTGCCCGCCGGATCCTGAACATCCGGTCATGCCCAGTGCCAAGGCACCCACTAAGGCACTAGCCAATAATTTTTTCATGTTTTTTCTCCCTTCTCTCCTTGATCATAGGTACTACATTGATAATCACAAGGACTACCGTTATCAATACTACAACCAGTGTAGATATTGCATTGATGCTTGGATTGATGCGCTTGCTCATGGTGTAAACCATAATACTTAAGTTTTTTACGCCTCCACCCGTTACAAAATAAGAAATGATAAAATCATCAAACGACATTGTAAATGCGATCAAAGCCCCCGAAACGATACCCGGCATAATCTGCGGTACAAGCACTTTGATCAACGCCTGCCACGGTGTAGCTCCTAAATCCATAGCCGCATCCGCCAAATTTGGATCTAATGAGCGAATTTTAGGCATGACACTTAAAATCACATATGGCGTACAAAAGGCTATATGCGCTAAAAGCATCGTCATATATCCTTTTTCAACATGGAATGTGATAAACAACAACATAAATCCAATCGCCGTTACGATTTCCGGGTTCATGATGGGGAAATCATTCAGCTGTAAGATGATTTTTTGTAGAAACTTTCGGCTTTTTGAAAGTCCGATGGCACTGATGGTTCCTAAAAGCGTTGATACTACTGTTGCTAACAAAGCAATCGTAATCGTTGTATAAAGCGATTCCATCATGTCACGATTTTGTAACATATGTTCATACCAGCGAAGACTGAAACCTTCAAAATTCGTCAAAGATCGTCCTGAATTGAAAGAAAATACGATCATATACAAAATCGGAACGTAGAAGAACAATAAAGAAAGCACCATCAGCACGTTACCAAAAATGCGTTTTTCTTTTTTCATGCCTTCTTCTGCCTCCCTCCGTTATTATGCTCATCCACACGACGGATCAGATACATACAAAGCATCATGATCACGGCCATGATCATGGAAATGGCACTACCGAAGTTCCACTCACCAACCGTAATAAACTGGTTTTCAATCACATTACCGATCAGGAAGAACTGTCCGCCTCCCAACAGTTTTGGAATAAAGAAGGAACTTACAGCCGGTAAGAATACTAAGGCAATTCCGCTGATTACACCAGAAAGTGACAATGGGAAAGTTACGCGCAAAAACGTCTGCAGCTTATTGGCACCAAGATCAGCACTGGCTTCCAGCAATGAAGAATCCATCTTACAAAGTGAAGTATTGATCTGCAAGATCATAAATGGAATAAAGTTATAAACCATTCCCAACAGTACAGCCCCTTCTGTATAAAGAAGCTCTGTATCCTGCAAACCTAACAAATTTTGTAGAATGCCACCTTCCGAAAGAAGCCCGATCCAGGAATAGGTTCGCACCAGCATATTGATCCAGGTTGGTAATGTAATAGCCAGTACCAGGATATTTCGAACCCGATCTGAACTTCGCGCAATAAAATACGCAATCGGATACCCTAATAACACACAAATCACAGTGGTTTTAAACGCAATAACTAAAGATCTCCATAAAATCAATAAAAAGTCATGGTCGGTAAAAAAACGAATAAAATGGTCAAACGTAAAGGTAAAGTTGACAATTTCGTTTCCTTGTGTGGTAAACGCGTAAAACAATATCAACAACATTGGCAACAAAATCATCAAAATAACCCAAACTACATACGGAATGGCCAATTGTGAAAAACGTTTCATTTAAAACTCCATCTTCTCCATAACATGAATATCTTCCGGGAAGAAAGTTAAGCCGACCTCTTTGCCTTCTTCCACAAAATCTGTTGTATGAATCTTAAATTCACGTCCTGTTGTCCAGAAAGTAACCTTATAAATTCCTTCCGTTATCGTTTCCGGATCAAAGTCATAATCTACGCTTAGATCGATGCCTTCTTCTTCATTATCCAGCTTCCATCCCTGTGCATTGGCCCAAGTTTTTAAATCCGTATCCAAGGCCGGCGATTCTAAGATTTCATCTTTTGATTTAAAGAAGTTAAAAGCACTGACAGCTTCATTCGCCTTTTTATTCTCAACAACGCGCTGATCCACAACCCAAATTTTTCTTGTGACCTGCGTTCCGGAGTTAGTAGAGAAGGTAACAGCATATTCTCCGATCTCCTCTTTGAGATCGGTATCAACTTTGATTGAAATATATTCTTCTGTCTCTGGATTCCAAGCCTGCGCATCCGCACGAGCTACAATTTCTTTATCGTCAATATCTTTCATATCTTCCAGATCCAGATAAAAGTCATTGGCGCTGATAGCCTCTTTTCGATCTTCACTATAGATATTTTCATTCTTTCGAACATGCATATTTACCGTAACATGTGTTCCGGGAACAGTCTCCACCATCACTTCATAGTGAACTCCTTTAAAGAGAACACTTTCCACTGTTCCAGTCATTTTACCTTGTTCAACAGAAACAATGTCAATATCTTCCGGACGGATCACAACATCGACCGGCTCATTTTCCTTGAAACCGACATCCACACAGTCAAATGTTATGTCATCAAATCGAACTTTTTTATCTTCCAGCATACGCCCAGGCACAATATTACTTTCTCCGATAAAGTTAGCTACATATCGATTTACCGGTTCATTGTAGATATCTTGTGGTGTGCCGGCTTGTTGAATCTCCCCGTCTTTCATCACAACGATCTTATCAGACATCGTCAAAGCTTCTTCCTGATCATGTGTTACATAAATAAAGGTGATTCCTACTTCCTGTTGGATCCGTTTCAACTCATACTGCATTTCTTTTCGAAGCTTCAGATCTAAGGCTCCTAACGGCTCATCCAACAAAAGGACAGATGGTTCATTGACTAAAGCACGGGCAATCGCAACACGCTGTTGTTGCCCACCGGAAAGCAAAGTAACATTCTTTTTCTCATAGCCTTCCAAGTTGATCAATTTCAACATTTTCATGACTTTTTGTTCAATAATATCCTTTGACATTTTTTTGATCTTCAAGCCAAAGGCTATATTGTCATATACATTCATATGCGGAAAAAGAGCATATTTTTGAAAAACTGTATTTAGTTCTCTTTTATAAGGAGGAAATTTTAAAATATCCTGTCCATCAAAGATCACGTGGCCTTCTGTCGGTTCCAGAAATCCTCCTAAAATTCTTAATAAGGTTGTCTTTCCGCAACCACTGGGTCCTAACAGTGTCACAAATTCATTCTCATAAATATCCAAATCAATCCCTTTTAAAACGATCTGTCCGTCAAAGTCTTTTACGATATTCTGAAATTGGATCAATTTTCTTCTTTCATTCTCCATAATCTGTCAATTCCCCTTTCCGTTAAAACATCGGTGGTGTTGCAATCCACAATAGAACCGCATCTTTTTTGCCTTTGTTTCGAATAAAATGGCTGCGTGCTCCGTTCAGATAAAATGTTTCTTTTGCCTTCATGGAATACACTTTTTTACCGATGACAAGCTCTACCTGCCCATTGAGTACATAGCCAAATTCCTGACCTTCGTTTGCCTTCATAATAAAGGAAGTACATCCAGGATGAATCGTGATGCGTATAGGCTCCATTTCATTTTTCTGTGCATTGGGAACGATCCATTCAACGGTATGCTCATCTCTTTCGTCCACAAAGAAATCATTTTTACCAAAAATGATTTGTTGTTCCGGTGTAGATTGAAAAAACTCACTTAAATTTGTACCTAGAGCTTCTAATATATCTTCTAAGGTAGAGATACTAGGTGATGTCAAATCTCTTTCTAACTGCGACAAAAATCCTTTGGTCAGTTCACTGCGGGAAGCTAGTTCTTCCAGTGTCAGACCATTACGTGTTCTTAATTCTTTGATTTTGGCACCTATCTTCATGTCATCACCCCTTTGTTTTCTGATACTAAACTTTTAGTTTATTTAAAGAAACAAAAATATTATACATGGTTTAAAGAAGGAATCAATACAAAGATGAAAAAAATGCACAAAAAGTGCATTTCTTATGTGATAATTCATTTGTTGGGATCATTTAATGTTTTAATTCGTACATCTATGTATAATCATGATCATCAAATCAACATTTCTATCCCTCGCTCTATGAAAGTGTGCGATGTAGTGTGTTGTTTGTTTAGATTGGATTAAAAAGAAATAGAAAAAGTTTTTAAAAGTTTTTAGATTTGCTATTGAATTACATGCGTTAATGTGTATAATGAAAGATGTAAGGTGAAAGCCTTACAAGATAGGTCTTTGAAGTAGTTGAAGAATTGAACGCGCCCCCTAACCAATCACAATAGCAATAGATAGGAGGACGCGCATATGATTCGTTTAGAAATGGTTGTATGTGTTTTATCTTATCGGATTGAAATAGAAATCAATCTGACAAGAAAAAAAGCCCGATTGTATCTAGCATATACAAAAGGGCAACACAATAGCAATTAGAGTATAACACTACTTCAGGACCTTTTCAAGATTGGAGTTGAATCAATGGAAAAATGGAAAGCCAATAAAATCAATTATAACAATCAGTACAACAAAGATAGCTATTTTAATGTAGCTATCAGAATAAGAAAAGATAATACAGAAGTTATAAATAAGCTTAACTCTGTGAAATCTAAGAACGCTTATATAATTGATTTAATCGAACAAGATATAAAAAGAAATGGCTGACGATTGAATCAGTCTTTTTATTCAATACTTTATATTATTAAGTATGCTACAAAAAAAACAAAAAAATGATTGAGGATCCTATAGTTTCTATCTAAGCCTCTATAGCACTCAATCATTTTCATTTTTTATTCAAAAAGTATTTTCTCAAGTTGTTTGAAAATTAGCCCAGCCATACTCGAAACATCAAAATTTATAGACAAGAAATCTCAATCATTAAAAAGTTTGATATATCCCATCTTCGTTTTAGCAACTGCCTACCTGGCCGCCATCGATTCGTATAACAGTATTATTTATATAATCCGCTTCCTCACTGATCAAAAATTTTACAAGATAGGCCACTTCTTTGGGATCACCATATCGCTTTACCATGATTTTCTCCACTTCTTCCTTTAAAAATTCTTCATCATAGCCATCCAACTCATGTTCTGTTCCGATAAAACCCGGCGCAATACAATTCACATGAATATAGGGAGCAAACTCAAAAGCCAAATTATGCGTTACAGAAATCAATGCCGCTTTGGAAGCATCGTAATCGATACACATCGGATAATATGTATTGATTCCATTTGTAGAAGCAATGTTTATGACCCGACCATACTCCTGATCCAACATATATCGATATACACGTTTGCTGCAGTTAAAAGCACCAACCACATTCACATCCAGCGTTCGACGAAATTCCTCTGCATTCTTCAAATGAAATAAATTAGAAAGATCGATTGCTGCATTATTGATCAGGATATCAACACCGCCCAATTCTTCCTCTATTTTTGTCACCATCTGATCGACCTGTTCCTCATCAGAAACATCTGCACAAATTGACATGCAACGCACTCTATAGGTTTGCACGATTTCTTTTTCTAAAGATAGTGCTGCTTTTTTTGAAGTCAGATAATTGATAACAATATCATATTTATTTTTGGCTAATTCCAAGGCGATAGCTCTGCCGATACCACAAGCCCCGCCGGTAATTAAAACAACCTTGTTCATGATTTGAAAAAGAAGAGCCAATTAAGCTCTTCCTGCATACTTCCCATCCGTTGAGAATACAATAATTTTTTCGCCCGGTTCGATGAACTGTGGTACTCGCAATGAAAGTCCTGTATCGGTCACAGCATCTTTGGTCTGGTTAGACGGTGCTCCCTTGATGGCCGCATCTGTTTCCGCAACTGTCAATTCAACTTTTTCTGGAACGGATACAGATAACAAGTCCCCTTCAAAGAACATCAAAGAAACTTCTGCCCCTTCCACGATAAAATATTTATTGAATCCAACCTGATCTTCACTCAGTTCATAAGTATCGTATGTTTCCATATCCATAAAATAGTAAGTATTATCGGCCTGGTAAGAGTACTGTGCTGTCTTCTTAGAAATTTGTGCCTGTTCAAATTTTGTTGAAGCATTAAAATTTCGTTCTTGTGTATTGCCTGTTTTTAAGTTTTTCATCTTTGTTTTTAAGATGGCAGCTCCCTTTCCCGGTTTTACATGTTGAAAATCTAAAACCTGCCACGGATCTCCATCTACGATCAATGTTAATCCTGTTCTAAAATCTCCTGCAGAAATAGCCATAATTTTCACTCCCATTTCTTATTTTCTACATCAATTATTGTATCAGTTCTAAATCATATCCTCAAGAATTTATCAGAAGATCGATAGTTTCTCCTGTTCCTGGTGCGATTTGATATATTGGCTCCATTTAATATATCCGTATGTTGTATTGGTAAAATATCCCAGTTTTAGGATCAACAACACGTACTGTCCGGAAATAATGTTGATCACTGCTTCTAGAGCCGCACAAATATACCAGGCAATCCATTGTTCTCTGAATCTGAAAAAGATAAACAATCCATTGGCAATACCCACAGCCGAGGCACAAGCATCAATATAGACAACCGCAGTTTCCAGTGTTTGGTTATGATAGAAATCCGTTGCGATATCTAATCCACTGATAAAGTATCCAATGACTACTGTCCATACGATAATTCCGGCAATCACCAGCACTTCCTGCCATCCTTTTAAGCGGCGAACAACCGTTAATTCACTTTCTTTTTCATCCTTATGCCTTGACCAGTTGATGTAACTGATGATATCGATTGGCAACCAGAACAACAATGTCGTTGCCAGTGTCGCAAAACGATACATCAAGACTAGAGACATGACAATTTCGGTGATTTCCACTAACACTGAAACCAAAAAATTATACCTGGATTGTTTTGATATTAGAAGTTCACACAAAATATTTAAGAACGTATCTAACAGATACAACAACATGATCAATATTCCATTGATTCCATTTGCACTTTCTTCCGGGAATAACACAGAGAATATGGTAGCCAATACCATGATTGACATAAACCAAGATTTCTCATAAGTCGTAAATTGTCTTGAAAACAACATCATGATCAAAAGAGATAAGACTAGAATGATCGATGCATTGGCAAAGTTAAAGATCGGCATGGACTGATTGGCCATTGTCTGCTCATAAGAATACTGTGCCTCTTGTTGACTGACATCTTCATGATCAAAATAAAGCTTCGTTCCATTAGCACTTTCAAACTCATATGCAGTAATGGTTTCAGAATCTAGTTGCTCATACTCTTCAAAAGGTAACGTAATAACCAATTCTTTATCACCATTTCGATATGTTACATTACACATCGCATTTTCTTCACCATCGTAATCTTCCAGTTCCGTATCACGTGTCATTTGCAAACTTTGAACAAATTGAAGATTGCCTACATTCGAATGCACTTTAGATAATCCTACTCCATACGAAACAATAGACCCTATGATCAATAGAATTAGGACAATTATTTCGAAAGTCTTTAATTTTTTATTTGGTTCTATATTTTTTTGAAAAAACTGAATCATACAAAATCTCCCTCCGTTGAATTCAATAAAAACTCTCCTAAACACAAAATGCGTGGTTATTATAATTGATTTAGGAGATTTTGTAAATTTAAGTAGTATGATTCGCATTTATAAAGCAAGCGTATTTGCATTGATCTTTATAGAATATTACCTTCTTTCCGCTCATTTAAATTCATGATTGGACAATCCGACATATATATTAAAGCTCCCTAATAATATCGAATAAAACAAAAGATTATATAGCCATATCTTTTTTTCATCGAATAATTTTAAAAAGTGCAATCCGAAGCCATAACCACTAACCAGCCATATTTACCATGTTGATCCGCGCACCCATGTAGAGTGCGACTGCAAAAAATAAAAAATCTAACACTATTTTCCAATCTTCACTTTATATCTTTTCACTTTTTAAAAAGAATTTAAAATCAAACACTAAAACTCACTATTTATCACTTTTCTTTAGTGCGAATCCCCCTATAATTTTATGCATACACATTATTCGCGCCTCACAAAATCCCTCTTCTAATTTTCTCAATTTTTCAGTGAGCCTATTCTGAAACTTTTGTTCTAACATGTTTGAGTTGATATTTTTATTTATCTTTTCCAATTAAAATATCCTTTATCATATTCATACATTGTTACAGAATAATTGTCAATAAGCTTATTTTGCAACCCAAATTATAAATTCTTTCGTCCATTATAGATCAATAAATACTACTACAAACAAGAATGAATCTTAAAGGTACCTTGAAATTCAAGAAGAAACATCTATTCTATCAACATAAAATTTATGAGCTTTTAGTCGTTGTGTGTTTTTAACAATTCTATCTCCTTTGATGTAAGCGCTCTAGCCTGGCCAATTTCTAAGTCTTTGAGTTCCAACTGTCCAAAACATACTCTTTGTAAATACGTTACTTCACAACCTACCTTTAGAAACATACGCTTCACTTGATGAAACTTCCCTTCACTGATTGTCAAATACGCTTTATCTTGATCTAAAACCTCCAACTTGGCAGGCTTTGTGACAAAGTCATCTAAATCCATTGGTTGAGCAAAAACGTCAATGACATTTTCCGGCAAGGTTCCTTCAAACTCTACATAATACTTTTTCAAAACATGCTTTTTAGGAGACAAAAGCTCATGGGTGAGCTGTCCATCGTTACAAACCAACAATAAGCCTTCCGTATCCAGGTCAAGACGACCAACAGGATAGAGATCATTTCGAATACTTGGAATTAATTCCATAACTGTAGGATGCAAAGTATCTTCTGTTGCACTGACATATCCAGCCGGTTTATTTAAAATATAATACTCATAACGAACATAAGAAACGGGTACATCATCCACATAAACCGTTTGGTCTTCTTTAACTTGAAAATCTGCTTTTTTTATGGTTTTACCTTCAATCGTCACCCATCCGTTTTTGATGATATTTTTAACTTCATTTCGAGTTCCATATCCCATATGGGAAAGAAATTTATCCAGTCTCACTGCCAACGCCATCCTTTCGCATATTTATTTTTTATGATTCCTTTATCTATCTTTCCAAAACCTAATGGATATCCATCTACACAAACTAAAATCCATCCTTTTGATATAGTATCCTGATCTTTGATATCAATCGTTTCCCCTTTTAGATATTTAATCACTCTTGGATCATCCACAGATAAATCTGCCGTATTCTTAAATTCCTCTTTTTTAAGGGCAAGGGCGAATGCCTGACTTGGTTCAAAATGGTTCTTTTTGATTTCTCCACAAATTAGACCAGAACGTAATAAACGCCACCTTTTTTGCTCAGAAAGCTGTTGAGGACTCCAGATGATTTTATCGTTTTTGATCGAAAAGCACCCTTTAGAGAAATCAAAGGAACACATCTGTAAAAATTCTTTAAAAAATTCCGGTAAGGAAATGTTTTCCTTTTTGCAGATCTTTTTAGGAGCATCCCCCTCTTTTTGTAACAGAGCTACAAAGTGGCCTTCTCCCTTTATCTTATGAGGATAGAGTCGTACACATTCTTCCATGCCGACACCACTTGCAAAGCCTGGCATTTTAGAAATAGGAACTAGATGCAGATCGGAATGTCGATGCAATACATCCTGAATGACTTCTTCATTTTCCTTTATTGAGAAAGTGCATGTCGAATACACGATTTTTCCTCCCGGTTTCAACATATCTACGGCACAGGAAAGAATGTCTTTTTGAATGGGTGGATAATACGTATCATCTCTTTCTTGCCAGCTGCTGATTAAATGTGGCTCTTTTCGAAACATCCCTTCTCCGCTACACGGTGCATCCACTAAAATCTTATCAAATGTTTCTTTAAATCGTTTTGAAAGATCTACAAGATCTTCGCTGCATACCCAAGTATTGTAAGAACCAGACAATTCAACGTTTTTGATCAATCCCTGACAGCGCGATGTACTGATATCATTGGATAATAATAAACCAGTATTCTGTAATTTAGCTGCCAGCTCTGTACTTTTTCCACCCGGTGCAGCACATGTATCCAACACGTATTCACCTTCTTCTATCGGCAAAACTTGTGCCGGTAACATGGCCGAAGGTTCCTGAAGATAATATAAACCCGCATAATAATATGGATGCTTGGCAGGCTTTTGATCGCCTTGATAATAAAAGCCATTATCTGCCCAGGGAATTGGTTTTAATTGAAAAGGAGATATTTTCAAAAAGTCTTCTACACTGATTTTGTTTGTATTGATGCGTAAACCATAATAGCGTTCTTGTTCAAAACTTTGCATATACGCTTCAAATTCATCTTTAAGAAGCTCTTTCATCTGTTGTATATAGTTTTTCGGTAATTGAATCGACATAACATATCTCCTTTTTTGCACCTCATTATAGCATATACGAATTCATATGTTCTATGAAGAGATATTCATGTCTTTTGGGAAAAGATATCTGTTTATCTTCAGTGAAATTTGCTTCCTACCTTGAATATTGTAAAAAAACTATAACGATTGATTCTTCATTTCAAACGTTATAGTTTCTCATTATCGTACCATATCGCGTGTGATTTCCTGAATTGTAGATGCGCCGCACATTTCCATCGTATCTATCAGTTCTTGTTCTAGTTGATCAACAAGTGCCTTGACGCCTTCCTCTTGTGCACCATAAATCATATTCACAAAAGGTCGAGCAATCAAAACACCATCCGCTCCTAGTGCCAGTGCCTTAAAAATATCTTGTCCGCTGCGAATACCTCCATCAACCAGAATGGTCATATCTTTACCTACAGCTTGTACGATTTCTTCTAATACATCGGCCGTAGCTGGCGTATCATCTAAAACACGACCACCGTGATTGCTGACAACGATGGCTGCGGCACCTGCTTCTTTAGCCTTTAAGGCACCTTTTACACTCAAAATTCCTTTCACAATAAAAGGTACATCGATTTCCTGCACGATCTCTTTTAATTCTTTTACATTTTTTCTTCCTGCCGGTGGTACAAATCCTTTTAAGAATGGTAAACCGGCTGCATCAATATCCATGGCGATAGCCAAAGCATCGGCTTCTTTAGCCAGCTTTAATTTTTCAACCACCATTTCTTTAGCCCATGGTTTAATAGTAGGAACACCGATTCCATCATTTTCCTTGATATTTTGGGTAGCTCCGATCATGATCTGATCATCCATTCCATCACCGGTAAAAGCCATGATTCCGGCATCTTTACAAGCTTTGACCAGTACTTTGTTGTAGGTTTGATCCACATAAGCATCTCCGTAATGCATACTTACAGCTCCTACCGGGCCGGCAAACACTGGCAGGCGGAATGTATGGCCAAATAGATTCGTCTGCGTTGATACCGGTGTATTTTCACAAATCGTATCCATCACAAGATGAATATTTTTCCAGGCATCATAATTTCGAATGGCGACCGTACCACTTCCTTTTGCACCGGGTCCCGGTATTGTATTGCGGCAAGCTCTTCCATTACAAACCGGACATGACTTACATAAATCATTCATATTTTCTCTGGATTTTTGTAATATTTGTTCTACCTTCATCTTTTAAAGTCTCCTTATCATTTGATACCACTGCACATCACCATGTACGGAAGAAGATAAACCTTGATTTTCAAATCCCAAGTGTTCATAAAATGAAATTTTTTCTTCTTTACATGTCAATACGATGGCTTTACGTCCTTGTTTTTGCGACTGTTCTATTATATATCGAATCAATAAGGAAGCATATCCTTTTTTACGATAAGCCGGTAATGTGTTGACACCAAAGATCATCTGTATCTTTCCTGATTCATTATGCATTTCTGCCTTTTCATACATTTCATCCGTTAGCGTTTCTTCATCCGTGCAGAATCCGTCAACAAAGCTGATAATTTCTCCATCTTTTTCTAATAGCCAAAAATGCTCAGGATAATAGGTCAGTCTTTGTTGAAACTGTTCTCTTGTACATGCCTGTTCTGGTGGAAAACACTCGTTTTCAATGGCACTGATTTCTTCAATATCCTGTATGGATGCAGTACGTATATTCATAAGATCCTCCTTCGATAAATAAGCTAAATATATTTATATTCGTGTCAAATAAAAGCTAAAACCTTACTAATTTAAACTAACTAAAAGCAAAATAAACTAAATCATTTTGTTTATTTAAACACTCAAAGTATAGCTTTTTCTCTTATTTTAGTAGAGTTACAAAAAAAAACCAATTTATATAGAACTCTAACAACTGCCTTTTATCCACCTGTGTCTCTTACAACGTACTTTTTAAATCTTTTGTAAATTGGAAAAATTACCTGGAGTCTAATCGATAACTATATCCAATACTTTCTCCCTCTTTCAATGATGAATAAAGCAATATTTTATAATTATTCTGTATTAACAATGTATTTAGTTGAATAAGCTCCATGAATATATCAAAATCTTTACATATAAGATTATCTAAAATATTGTAAGGTATCATTATTTCAGGAACTAGTTTTCTCATTGCGTGATGCCATATTTGATACCTGACTCTAAGAAAACCTCTTGCTGTCATTTCTAGAATTTTTTGCATATTTTCCAATCCTACTTTCAAAGGAGCACTCCAATAACTCATTTGCAGTAGCTGCTATCCAAATTGCCACTTTTTCTTCTTGATTCTTAGCCTCCATTAACATTTGCGCCATTTGAATCGTTCCTTTATTACTTGGTTTTGTAAAGTAAAGAAATTCAATCGGATTCTTCATAATTAGTTTTTTTCTTGCCTCAGCTTCTTTTACAGTCAACCAATCATATCCATAAATACATCCTTCCCTGTTATATTGAACAAAAATTGTTTCTGCAAATGAAGAATCTGTCAAGATTTCTGGAAATTGATAACTGTTTTGCTTCCAAAGAATGTAAACATCTTCCCATTTCATTTTTTCAAACATATATTATTATCTCCTGAATTTTTCAAATTACTCGTAATCATCGTTTTGGCTTTTTACATAAAACTGTAAATCATGCCAATGTGAGAAATGATATGCATGGTCCTTGTCTAAAAAAATATTAGAATATAGAAAAGTAATAATATCTATATCACCAAACAAATCAAACACCCATTCTTCAAGATCATCTCTTTGAAACTCTTCGTCATCGACTTCCCCATCCATCTCTATAAAAACAATTCCTTCTTCATTACAAAGATAGATGATCAACTCTTCCATTACACTGTGTGCAATAATAGGAGCTCCACTCTTAGCATTTTGAATGATACATTGTAATGTACAAAACATATGATAAAGAAACTCATAATCATAATGCATTAAAAATTGCGGAAGAAGACTATCTTTCATCCATGATACATCTAACTGATCTATATGAGCTCCCACCGCAAAAGATAAAGCAGCATAATCTCCAAATTTTTCTTCCAGATAAGTGGACCAATTTGAGTGATCTTTATATTCTTAAGTATAAATATCATATAAGAAGACAAAAAAAGCATAGTGTAGTAAGCAAACGCTTAATATTCTATGCTTTAATTTATAAACTGATATTAGTACCAAACTATTGCTAAATACATAAATCAATGTAAAAAATCATAATTTTACGTTTCCTAAAACTTCATGTACATGACATTCCTTTTGTGATTCATCGATATTTAAGGTCAATAATTGCTTTTGTGGAAACAGAAGTATACAAATTGGATTATGCGTTTTTCGAATGAAATCTAGATCCATCTCTGCTAGCAACTCTCCTGAATGTACATGTTGGTCTTTTTTACATTTTATATCAAAACCTTTTCCTTCAAGTTCTACAGTATCAATGCCAAGATGGATCAGCACTTCCAATCCCTCTTTTGTTTTTAAACCAACAGCATGTTTTGTAGGGAAAACAAAAGAAACCTCTCCATCAACCGGCGAACAAATCTCACCATCAATCGATTCGATTCCAACTCCTGTTCCTAACATTTCTTTAGATATTGCATCGTCTGGTATATCCTTCAAAAATACAATATTTCCATTCGTTGGGCATTCTATTTTTACTTCTTTTTTCCTAAAAAGCCCCATGATCAAACCTCCTAATGAATTATTGAATTGATATCACTTGCTAATTTTTCAAGATTAAAATCATTTGCCTTTTGAACTTGTTCAAACAATGAAATCAAACGAGAATCTGAAAAGTCTGCAAATGGACCTGCAATCGTTCCAACGATCGTTGCAACTGTATCAGTGTCATATCCAACATTAACAGCATCAATAACAGCTTGTAAAGCATTATCTTTATTCATCGCTAAAATGCCGAATGCACAAGGTACTGCTTCAGAAATCAATAATCCGCTTCCAATAATCTGGCTTAATTTTTTAAGCTTGACTTCTTTCGGCTCATATCCAGATGCAATACGCATTGCCAATTTCATTCTTTCGATCACACTTGATCCTGCAACTACGATTGATTTCTCTTTTGCCAATACTGTAGCACGTTGCGCTCCATATAAACCAGCATATAAAACTTCATCTACTGTAGCGTTTTCCTGCATTCCTGCAGCTGCTCCTGCAGCGATTGCAGCAGCGCCAATAATTGCTAATGAATTGTCATGCGTAACCTGACTGATCGTTACACTTGCATCGATTGCCCCTTCAATGTTTCCGGGATTCAATATCGCCGCAGGAGCAATCTTCATAGCTGCCCCATTCGTTGCTTTCGATGCATAATCAACCGCAACGGCTCCGGGTAAAGGTTTCATCTCATGATTTGGATCTTTGAACATCTCAATTGCACCGCGAGTCGTTGGACCAGCGAAACGATCAAAATATTTAGGAACCTCTGACCATTTCAAAATAGCTCGAATAACTGAATCACGATCTAGAATTCCATCATTCTTTAAAACTTCTTGAAGTATAAAGTAGATTTGTGAAAAATCATCTGTCACCTCTCCAGCTTCATTTCCTAATGCAAATGCCGTCTTACCTGGTTTCCTAAAAGTTTCTATAGGTCCTCCAAACACCTCGCGAATTTGATCGAACGATAAATTTTCAGTAACTGAACCCATAGCATCTCCAATGGCACACAATGCCAGGATTCCTTTAATTTTATCTAATCTGCTCATAAAAACCTCCCTTTATTATTTACTCATTTGTGCTTCAGGATCTTTAACTCCTATAACAAATGTCAGAATTGCTCCGGCAACAAATGAAATTGCAATTCCTAAAACATATGCCCATAATGTAGCGCCTGCAAATGCTGGAATTGTCGTTAATCCACCAAATACAAATGCATTTCCTGTTACGCCGAACGCTCCCATAAATGCACCACCCATAGCAGCACCTAAACATCCAGCAATTAATGGTGTCTTGTATTTAACTCCAAGCCCATAAATACAAGGTTCTACAATTCCAGATAACATAACAGAAGCAATGGCTGATAGAGAGAAATTTTTTAAATCTTTGTTCTTTGATTTTAAGAAAACTGTTAAAGCGGCTCCTGCCATGCCAAAGTTGGCATTTGCTCCATAAGCAATAAACGGAGAAAATCCTTTTTTTGCAATCTCTGGAATAATGACCATAGTATTAGGAGCCCAATGCACTCCGAACATAATAAGAATGTTCCAAATACCTCCGATAACCGCTCCAGTAATAATCGGGTTGATGTTTGCCAACCAATTGACAACTTGCGCAACTCCAATACTGATATAGTTACCAACAGGTCCAACAATGTATAACGTGATCAACGACATCACAAAGATGAGTACAGTAGGAATTAATACTAAGTGTAAACTTGCGGGGATCTTATCTTCCATCACATGCTCGAACTTAGATTGAATCCACGTGGCAATAATTGCCGGTAAAACTTGGCTGGTATAATTGAACACTGGAGCACCGATACCAAAAAAAGTTACAAAATTTCCACCATCGCCTTCAACATATCCCATGAAATCTGGCAATAGAAACACACCCATTACAACAGCCGCAATATAAGGACTAGCTTTAAACCGTTTAGCAGCCGTAACAGCAACTAATATTGGAAAGAAATAAAATACCGAATTCGTCATTGTATAAAGGAACTCGTGTGTAGTGCTTGTTTCTGCTAAGAAACCAATCTCTGTCGCCAAAATCGTCAAACCTTTGATTAATCCTGTTCCAGCCAACACTGGTAATAGTGGACTGAAGATAGCAACGACCATAGCGACAAATTCATTGAACCAGTTTTTCTTACCACCCGATTGAGATTCGGCATTGTCTTCTCGACTTTGACTAGGAGAACTTTCTTTCATCAATTCAACAAATTCATCATAAACTTTATCAACCGATACACCAATAATGATCTGAAAACCTGAATCGTTATTTACGATTCCTGTCACTCCTTTTAGATTTGACAATGCATCTACATCTACCGTAGACATATTTTTGAATTTAGGACGCAAACGTGTAGCGCAGTGTGTCACTGAAACGATATTATCGCTTCCTCCTACAAGATCTAATATTTGTTTTGCAAGTTTTTTCGACGATTCCATATTCTCACTCCTTTGCATGACGTATAGACGTCTTATCGTCTTATCCACAATATGATTCTATAAAATATCCCCTAAAATTGCAAGCGCTTTCTTATAAGAAATGAACGCATAAAAAAGGCATGTAAAATATGAATTTCCATGCCTTGCTATAATTGTTTTAAAATCTCAGTGAATTAAGTCTTATCTAGCTACTTTTTAGCTGTAATTTATAATGATACTGATCACCACGATAATAAATTTCAGCATATTCTATAATTTTATCATTTTGATCCTTTGTTACCCTTTTTACATATAACATAGGTGACCCAATATCAATACCTAAATAATCTGATAAGATTTCATCTGAATTAACTGCCTCAATAATTTCTTGTGCACTCGTCACAGTATGTCCCTTTTCTTGAAAATATTCATAAATTGACAATTTAGAGTCTCTTAATATCTCATCTGTAATTTCAATTGTTTCAGGAATGTAGACTCTTTGGAAGCCAATTGCCTTTCCATCAATATATCTAATCCTTGACTGATACGCCACCTTATCATCAACGCGAAGTTGAAGCTGGTACATAACCACAGGCTTAGGCGTAACGCCAATTTGGTAATCAACAATTTTCGACGTTATCTTTTTATTACGATTATCTTTTGCAAAACTTGTCAAAGTATTTAATTGTAAAGCACCTTTATTGCTGATCACAACAGTTCCTATGCCTGGCATCCTTTGTAGAAAGCCCTCATCCACCAACATTTGTACAGAGCGCCTTACGGTGATCCTACTGGCTCCAAACTCTTTTTGTAACTCTGGTTCTGGAGGAAATAGTGTCCCTTCATCATATTTTTTTTCTATAATTCTTTTCTTTAGTTCTTCATATATTGATAGATATTTCACACTGTTCATCCTATACCACCATTAGTTCCAATTCTTTTTAACAAAATAATACACGATTTAGTAAAAAAAAAGAATGTTTTTATTTTACTCTTAATCTCTTTGTTACTATCCTGTCCTTTATTCTCAAATGCACATAATACAAAGCTTCCCTTATAAAGATTGACAATTAATATCCGCTAAAGCATCTTGGAAGATGGAAAATATTCCACTTTTTCTCATTTTCGTTACAGCATTTTTAAGCAATATAAATTGAAAGTTTGGTAAAAATCAACGAAAGCATTTGATCACTCTACTGTATACCGTTTTGTCTTAAAACCACATTTCAAATTTTTCCTTTTGATCTTATATTTTTAGGTTTTTTATATTTTCAAACGTATAAGTATATAAAGGAGATTTTTAGAATATGAACAAATACACAATTGATAATGAATTAAGGCAAGTAGAAAGATTAAGAGAACTCTATCCTCCGGGAACAAAGATTCAGTGCATCAAAATGGATGACCCTTATCATGCTGTTGCTCTAGGTTCCATCGGCACAGTTGATTATGTTGATGATGCCGGTACGATCCACATATCTTGGGAGAACGGATCGAGTCTTGAGCTGATTCCCGGTGAAGACCATTTCAAGATTATTGAAAAATCGGAACACAATAAGTCAAAAAGCCAGGAACGCTGATGTACAAAGAAGTTCTTCATAACATTTCTATCTTTAAAAAGAGGAAATCCAGAAATCAGAATCGTATCAAAACACTGGAAAAAGAAAATAATAGGTTATCTGATGAACTCAAGAAACTCTACAATCTCAAAAATCAATTCGAGAAATTAAACACAGAAGCATCGAATTTAATAGCACACAAAAAAGAGAAAGAAACAAAATGAGTATGTCTAAAATTGCAGCAAGCACTGAATAATGGCCCCACCATTATTCGAACATCTTAGGGGGATACCCCTAAAACCCCGTTTTGTACAAGTGATTAGCACTATAAAATGCTATCTAATCACTATGTATAACTGCTAATTTAGGAGATGATAAAATGACAAATGACATTGTATTATTTAAAAATGGTGAACTGGAATTACAAGTAAATGTTAATCCAGATCTTGAGACTGTATGGCTAAACCGTGATCAAATGAGTGATTTATTTGATCGTGATATTAAAACGATTGGTAAACATATCTCTAATATCTTTAAAGAAGGCGAACTAGATAGAGAAGTGGTTGTCGCAAAATTTGCGACAACCACCAAACATAGAGCAATAAAAGGAAAAACACAAACAAAAATGTCGAATTCTATAATCTAGATGTCATCATTTCTGTCGGATATCGAGTTAAATCACAAAGAGGCATCGCTTTTAGAAAATAGGCTACCTCGATCTTAAAAGACTACATGATCAAAGGCTATGCCGTTAATGAGAAGCGATTAGAAGTTCTAAATAAGACCGTAGAGATCCAAACAAGGATGCGGACTGCGGCATATGAACTTGATGAAAAGGAATTATTAGATGTCATTGACGCTTATCAAAATGCGCTTTCCTTATTAGATGACTATGATCATGGCTCTATATCAAAACCAAAAGGAACAGATTCAATTTATCGTCTGACCTATGAAGAATGTCGAAAACTCATTGATAAGATGAAATTCAACTCTGCTATCTTTGGCGTGGAAAAAGAAGAAGGCAAATTGAATGGTATTTTAGCTGCTGTATATCAAAATGTCTTTGGTCAAGAACTCTATCCCAGTATTGAAGAGAAAGCTGCCAATCTTCTTTACTTCCTTATCAAAGATCATCCCTTTGTCGATGGTTGTAAACGCATTGGTGCAACAATCTTTTTGGAATTCTTAAATAAGAACCATCATTTGATCATCGATGGAAGGCAGACCATATCGAACAGTGCCTTAGTAGCAATTACATTGATGATCGCCGAGTCTAGACCTGAAGAGAAAGAAACGATGGTCAAATTAGTAATGAATTTCTTGTCAAAACAGAACAGTCACGACTAAATAAAATTAAGTTGTGAGTTAATCATAGGTCATTGTAAGGAGGTACTACACTATTTACCCTATTGAAATAATGAAAAAAATAGAAACGGAGGTTATAGCATGGCTCATATAAACTGCCCCAATGGACATTTTATATGGGATGGAGATTTCAAAACTATTCGATACCTATTTCGCCTTAACTTTTTTAAAGAATTCGAAAATACCCATCCTAAGGTAAAATTAAATTCGGATTCATACTATGACCCGGACAATATTTCTACATGGTATAAAACTATATTTGATTATATTGATATCGGTCACCCAGAAGAAGATTTTGATACTTTGTATTGTGAGAAATGTGGAGCCTTAGTGATTTTTGTATCTCATTTTCGTTATGACTATGTTCCAATAAAAAAAACATCTCTTACTTTAGGAGATGTAAAAAGTTGGGAAAAATTTGTGTACTGTAATGAAGATGACCTACAAGACTTTTATAATTTTTACGATGGAAAGCTCCCCTATCAAGCTTTGATTTTTTATCCTTTCAAATATAAATGTTTCATTTCTGAAGATCAAAAATTTCTAATACTCTATGATACAAAAGACTTATTAATTCATGAATACAAATTGACTAGAATCCTAGATTTCGATAGAGACTCGAACCGTCTTTTGTAAAGATTTATTTGCTGCTCTTTAATATTTGAAGTATATACTTTTGTAATGGACATAGATATGAAAAAAACGGCATCGCCAGGTGATGAAATTCATCCATCCTATCGGGTACAAGTCATCAAGAATAAAGAGTAATTTTCCATATCTAAAAATGTAGAAAGCGCTGAACAATGGTGAGACATTATTCGAATATCTTAAGGGATATTTAAAGTCCTACATTTCCAATATTAAAACATAACCAAGGAAATCTTTTCATTATCTATTTTTAATCATAGCATAAATATCAATACAATCGGTAGTGTAAAGAATTTATGAAAAATGCTACTGGATCAACGATGAAACAGATTTTATGTTTCATGATCGATTCTTTTTATTTAATTATAGATTTAGGAATAGCTTTCCTACAGGGAATGATGAAGCCTTCTCTAAAGTTCCATTTATCCGACCAGACATATAATCCAACAAAAAGCAGAAGAAATCTATCTTGTAAAGTGTTAAAAGAATCCTCAAAAATCAAAATGCTGTGCTCTATTGTATGAAATGTTTAGACGTGTTATTCTCGAAGAGGAGAGATATGCTATGTCACATGTAAGAAAAGGCGAAAATCAAAAACTGAAAATGCTATATCTGGTGAAAATTTTATCGGAAGAAACAGATGATCTGCACGCATTAACCATGCCACAAATATTAGAAAAACTATCCAATTATGGCGTAACCGCTGATCGGAAAACAATTTATTTAGACTTGGGGGAATTACGAAAATTTGGTTTCGATATCATATCTGAAAGGCAAGGTAAAAGCTATTACTATCATTTAGGTGCGCGAGTCTTTGAACTTCCAGAGTTAAAACTCTTAGTAGACTCTGTACAATCCGCTAAATTCATTACTGACAAAAAATCAAATGAGCTGATTAAAAAAATTGAATCTCTCGTCAGCAAATATGAAAGCAAACAGCTTCAACGACAAGTCGTAATTTCCGGTCGTGTCAAAACGATGAATGAAAACATCTATTATAATGTCGATCAAATTCATCAAGCCATTGGAAAAGAGTGCCAAATACAATTCCAATATTTTCAATGGAATATAAATAAAGATATGCAGCTTAGAAAAAACGGTGCCCTTTATCAGGTGAGCCCTTGGGCTTTAATGTGGGATGATGAAAACTACTATCTTATCGCCTATGATGAACAAGAGGATAAGATCAAGCATTATCGTGTCGACAAGATGTTAAAAGTCAAAGTAACACCTGTGCCCAGAAAAGGTAAGAAACAGTTTAATAATTTTAAATTACCAAAATATACCAAAAGTCTATTTGGTATGTTTAGCGGGACAGAAACTAATGTAACCATCGAAGCAGAAAATACAAAAGTTGGAATTTTAATTGATCGTTTCGGTAAAGATATCCCCATAATACCTATCGATGAAAATCATTTTAAAACAACTGTCTCTGTTTTTGTCAGCAATCAGTTTTTAGGATGGATCATATCATTAGGTTCAGGAATCCGTCTTATAGCTCCAAAATCTATCATCCATCAAATGCAAGAAGAGATAAAAAGATTAAATAATCAATACAATTCATAGATAAGTCCGATTTTTCGTACACATTCATCTCTATAATAAAGATGAATAAAGAAGGAGGATTCTTCTATGAAGCCAATTTATTTTACAATTACAGGTACACATCACTATTATGGATCTGATTTTTTGAAACCCGGCATGAAAGTACGTTTAATAAAAGATCATAAAAATGAATTTGACAAAGAAGCTATTGCCGTCAAAATGGATGGTCTTGACACAGTTGGTTATGTGGCGAACAGCTACTATACCGTCCTTGGTGAAAGCTACAGCGCTGGACGTCTTTATGATAAAATCCATCATAACGCCAAGGGTACAGTTCTATATGTTTTGCCAAAAGGAGTTGTATGTCGTTTAGAAGAAAAAAGTTTGAAATAAAATTATTTAATTTAAAACTTGGATACCGACTCCGTGCTTTTTCTACCAGGTGCGACACAAATATCCAGCACCCATTCATTTTCTGTTATCGGAAGAATCTGCAACATCAACTTGACCGAAAATTCTTAAAGATGGTAAAGGCCTGCATAATAGCATAGATGTTTAACGGTTTTTTGATCTCCTGAATAATAAAATTCGGTACCCATCCAAAGAATTGGTTCTGATGTGAAAGGAGAATAAAAAATCATTCTACAATTTTAAATTACCATAATGTTTTATTTAGTTTCAGAAAGAATTATTATCTTTCAGGTTATACATATATTCTTTATTAGCAAAAGTCTATAAGTCCTATTTTCGACACTTTCACCATGATATAATGGGAAAAATACGAGGTGAGCGCAATGAAAATCAAATTAGGTTTGTTCCAAGACGAAATATCAATTCCAGACGGTTATTCAAAATTAGATAAAAAAATAGTAAAACAGTCCGGAGAAAAAGGAGACTGGCTATTCAAACCCACTGAAAATTCCATTAATTGCATATCTTTTTTTGAACAGTCAAAAAAAGACGCAATGAATTTTGACAATAAACAAGAACTAATTGATGGTATTCATAGTATAATGAGCGACAAGCAAGGTCTTATTTGCGTAACCAATGGGACTACAAATAATGGACATAAATTCATCTATTCAATTGTCAAAACAATTGAAGATCCTATAATTGGAGCATGTTATTTTTTGCGTATGAATATTCAATATGACAAAAAAATATATGAATTGAAAGGCGAATTCACAGAGCAAGGAACAACTGGAGTAAGAGATGCAATAATATCTCAAATGGTGATGAATGAAAATATTATCACACTAGAAGACGGAAAATTGAAAGGATGGTTCAAGGATCCTTATGATGATTCGTATAAAAAAGGTATTTTAATGAACCTTTCTGAAGAAGAAAAATATGACCAGCTATTCCCGGATCATCCACTATCACAAGCTAGAGAACTCATCAACTATATCATTAATAAGCAAGAACCTAAAAAACATTCTCTAGATGAACAGTTAAATGAATCTATAAAGTTATATAACGATAGCTACAATCAATTTTCAGATATAGCTCTTCAACTATATTTTCAAAGAGTACGTTCCGTCGATACAATCCAGCTTGTGGAAAAATTAATTAATAGCATTGCAAAACATCCAAAATCGTTTGATAGTGATTTTGCTGAAATCAACAAGGATAAAGCTGAATTTTTAGATGCTCAAGATTTTGCTGATAAGGAATTATCAAAAGCAAAAAAAGAAGCAGGAACAGCTGGTGCAGGTGTTGCGGCCGGAGCCGCAGTCACTGCTTTAGCTCCAACAGCTGCGATGTGGGTAGCCACAACTTTTGGAACAGCGTCAACAGGAACAGCTATTTCTGCTTTATCAGGTGCTGCAGCAACTAATGCTGCTCTTGCTTGGCTAGGTGGTGGAACATTGGCGAGTGGAGGCCTTGGCATAGCAGGCGGACACGCTTTGCTAGCTTTGGCAGGCCCCATTGGTTGGGGCATAGCAGGTTTTTCAATACTGACTTCGGTTGTGTTGTTTGCCAACAATAAAATCAAATCTAATAAAAAGAAACAAGAAGAAATAACGAGTGTCAAAACCAATATTCACCATTTAGAAAAAGATGTTGCCTTTTTAACAGATCTTTTGATAAAAACAGAAACATTAAGAACAAAAGTCAATGAATTATATTCATCTACTCTAAGTATGTATGAAAGCGACTATGCTCAACTAAGTGAAGATCAAAAATATCAATTAGGTTCTTTAGTAAATAATACTAAAGCTTTAGCTGCTACGTTAGCTCTTACCCTTGACAAGGAGAATGAGTAATTATGGAAGCTAAAGATATATTAAAAGGTACTCAAGAACAAGCGTTAGCTTCCTGGATTAACTATCTCAATCAAGTTCGACTTGATCAATTAATGCAAGATCTACGCTTGCAAGACAGGAACCTTCTTGAAGCCCTCAAACAGATGGATTGGGCTCAAATCAATGTTGACAAGACCATTCTAAGCAATCGAGGTGCAGATACTGGAATCCATGGATTTTTAGCAGAAATCCTTGAAACTGGAATAAATAACGCCAGAAGATCAATTAACGGACTTAGCCCAAATATGGAATGGATCAATGATAATGACGCGGTTGACTTGGTTCGAGATGGCATTGGAATCCAGCAAAAATTCTATCAATCCGATGGACTTTTTTCTCTAAATGCTGCAGCCAAACATTTAGACCATTATCCTGACTTCTTAAAAGCCGGAATGAAATATCAGATTCCTAAAGATCAATACGAAAAAGTTCTTTTTCTCAATTCTTTATCTGAGAAAGAAGCCTTTCATCAATTAAATGCAACAACAGATCCAACAATCGGCCAATGGCGAAAAGTTCACACTTTCTTCAAAGGTTCTAAATTGAAAGTTAATGATTTTGAACCTTCACACATTAGATATGACCAGGCTCAAAAAGCTAATGTCAACAAAACAATCGCTGAAGAAAAAGGGAATCTTCACAGTATAGATAAGCAAAATAGAGAAGCAGCTTATCAAAAAAGCAAACCTTCTCTATCCCAAGGAACCAAAGCTACTGTTGTTTCTGCTTCAATAGAAGGACTGACAACTTTCTGCCTAGAAATTTCTAGAAAAAGAAAAAACAAAAAAATCTCTGAATTCAACACAGATGATTGGATTGAAATATCTAAAAAATCAGGTTTTGGATTTGTCAAAGGCGGTCTTCGAGGATCTTCGATGTATATTCTGTCAAACTTTACAGCTACGCCTGCTTTTGTGGCTAACTCTGTTGCAACATCTTCTTTCGGATTAGCTGAGCAATTTCATTTATATCGAAATGGAACTCTATCTGAATTAGAGCTTATTGAATCATCAGAAATACTGTGTTTGGAGGCTTCCGTAAGTGCTCTTTCATCATTGCTTGGACAAGTGGCAATACCTGTTCCAATTTTAGGAGCTATGATTGGAAATACAGTGGGCAACATTCTTTTTCAGATTTCAAAAGATTATTTTGCTGGAAAAGAAGAAGAATTAATCAATAGATTTGCTGATGAGCAATCCAAATTAGATTTAAATCTTTCAAAAGAATATGATCAATATATTCATCTTCTTGATAAAAACATGAGTGCTTATTTAAATATTTTGAATAAAGCTTTTTCTCCTGATATAAGAGTGGCATTTAAAGGATCTATTTTATTAGCTAAATCTATGGGAGTTGAATCAGATGAAATACTCGGCGATTTAGAAAGTATTGATTCATATTTTAAAGTTTAAAAACTCATTAAATTTTTTTGTATATATTCATATACTCTTTTTAGTGCACCCTATTTTAATTTGATATTTTCACACTTAAACTCCAAAAGAGCTAACGATCTCAAATCATCACAAAAAAGTTTATTTACTGGAATATAGCCCTCCATAAATGACCTACAAAACAAATGAAACGCTTCTATAGTTTAACTGATTATTTCAGCTTTTTAATTTCTCAAACAAGACTCTAAAACAACATCTAAAAAACATGCCTTTGGTCTTTTCTTTAGAATTGATGTCTCCTTTATTTATACATCAGCTTTTCAATCGTTTCAATTAAGCCTAAATCTGCAGGAAGCCACTCTACTGAATGTATTGTTTCTTTAGTCAGCCATTTCGATGCTTCATGCTCTTTTAGAATCAAATCTCCTTTTTTTATTCTAGCCCAAAAACAATGCATCTTTAAGTGGAATGTAGGATAGTCATATTCTACAATATCAATTAACTTTCCTACTTCTATTTCTGTATCCAATTCTTCTTGTATTTCTCGAATTAAAGCTTGTTGAGGTGTTTCCCCTGATTCTATCTTTCCACCAGGAAATTCCCAACCATCTTTAAACTCTCCATAACCACGCTGTGTCGCAAAAATCTTATCTTGATCTCGTATTACAGCTGCCACAACTTCTACTATTTTTCTTTCCATTTTTCCTTCCTTTATGAATTTACAATATAATCATACAAATCTTCTTTTACAGGTGTCTTAAGCTGATACTCTATTTCTACTGCTGTAGAATCAGTATTTGGCATAACAAATTCTTTGTACGAACCTGTAGGGATAATTTTTCCCATATAATAAAATTCTTTCGATATTTTATCATCTTTATTCTTACGAATAAATAATTCCATATCTACTCCCCTTTTTTCGGAGTTTAATGCGGTTTGCACATCATCAGAGCTAACAGTACGATTTGACTTTGAAATCGCAATTAACTTATCCGGAGAGACTAAGTGATCCTCGTACTTTACTGTATCCGCAATCCCTTCTTCTTTATCATAATTGATAAATATAGGATACGTATTTGTATTTTTATCGTACTTATATCCACCAATATTTAACGGAACCTCTCCCTTTTCCCACTCTAAAAGACGACAGACATCTTCATAGGTGTATTTAGAATATAGTTGAAAAGATGTGTTTTCATAACGTCGACTGTATTCCTGATGATTTCTATATAATCCGAATTGTACAACCTCATCGACTTGTTTTTTAAATTCCTTGTTTTCTAACAAGCTAGCAAATACATTTGATATCCGATAATCTTCTCCATCCGATTGAATGAAAATACATTTCGCATATGTCTTTTTTCCACTTCCTGTCGCAAATTCATTAGTTAATAAATTAATTAAATTTATTTTTGTCTGTTCTGTCATTTCAATTTGATATTGATCTTTTAGTGCCTCTTTTAAATAAGAAAATAAATTTTCCCCTTGATAAATTAAATGATGAATAGCTAATAGCTCATGTGGCCTTTTACCAGAAGCAAATTTTCTGGAGATGAATTCTAAGAACTTTTCTTCTAATAGTGTAAAAGATACCTCATATTGTTTCTCATATTTTTTTAAAAACATATGATAAGACCCCAGATTATTATTATCAAAGATACGTAAAGGATCAATAGAACCAAAAACGTCAAAATCCATTAAATCTGGTATCCTACCCAACTTATATTTTAGTTGTAAATAAGAATCTTTAATCAATCGTACGTCATTAAAGTTTGCGGTATCGATTGAGTCATAAATTCTTTTTTTCGATATTTCATCAAAATGAATTGTAGAACTTCCCGGAATCATTTTATTTCCTTCCTGTAAATATCTTCGTATCGTATCTTTGTTATAGGAACGATTGCCAGATAAGGCAATAGGAATCAAAAAGTTATTTTTATAATTTCCAATAAAATCAATAATCACTACAAACTCTTTATCTTTAGTTTTTCTTAGCCCGCGGCCTAATTGTTGGACAAAAATAATTGCACTTTGTGTTGGCCGCAACATTAAAACTTGATTAATTTCTGGAATGTCCACTCCTTCATTAAAAATATCAATAGTGAAAATATACTCTAAATAATCTTTTCTTGTATCACTGACCAAGCGTTCAATACAATCTTCCCGATGTTCTTGCGAATCAGCCCCAGTCAAAGCGACAGACGGAATACCTCTTTCATTGAATTTTCTAGATAGTTCTTTGGCTTCTTCTTTATTACTACAGAAAATTAGACCTTTTGGTCGATCTCCCGAATAACCATAAAAATTGGCTCGATCTATAATATACTCCACGCGAAGATCACTAACTAGTTTAGAAAACTGCCGATACCCTGTTGTATCATCAAATACCTCACCATCAATTTCTAAATCACGAATTCCAAAATAATGAAACGGGCATAATAGATTATCTTCTAGAGCTTGTTGAAGCCGAATCTCATATAAAATGTTGTGATCAAATAGAGAATAGATATCAAAATCATCTGTTCTTTCAGGACTAGCGCTCATTCCAAACCAATATTTAGGCTGAAAATAGTACATGATTTTTTGATAACTCCTGGCTCCTGCTCGATGTACCTCATCAATTACGATCACATCAAATGCATATTTTGAAAAATGAGACAACGATTCATCTTTAGCCATCATCTGCATCGTTGAGAATAAAAATGTCGCATCGTATTCTTTAGAGTTTCCTGATAAAAGCCCATAGCTTCCATACTCTTTAAATACTTTTTTATAACTCTCCAACGCTTGTTTTGCGATTTGTTCTCTATGAACCAAAAACAAAACTCTTTTAGGCTTTACACTTTGTATCGCAAAAGCTGAAGCGTATGTCTTTCCTGTACCTGTTGCCGAAATTAGTAAACCTCTTTGATCTCCTCTATTATATGAATCTTGTAGATGTTTTATAACTGCCTCTTGCATTAAATTTGGCTTTAACACTTGATATTGCGCTTTTTGAGATAACGAGTTTAAGACACCTTTTAAGAACTTAGTATTACTATAGCGTTCTTGATATGTAGATTTTATCGATGCATACGGTATTGTGTTTTTTGAATTCCACAATTGGTTAAACTCATTAAATAAAGAAGTCTTATACGCATCATCTTGATCAATCACAAGATGGGTGTTCCATTCAATATTTTTTGTAAGTGCATTTAAAGTAAGATTAGAGCTTCCCATTAGAACATGATATTCATTATCAGTATCGAAAATATATCCTTTGGTATGAAAACCTAAATCCTTACCATCACAACAATACATTCTTAAATCAATGTTTGAAAATTGGCTTAATTTATCTAATGCCTTAGGATCACTAAACAATAAATAATCTGTCGTCAAAATATAGCCAGGTATTTGTTTTTGTTCTAAGGTTCGTAGCGTTTCTAATAAAGTAACCAATCCACCATAAGTAATAAAAGCTACACTAATAGAAAAAGAAGTGCATTTAGATAATTCATTTTCAACAGTTGTGAGCACTTTAGTACCTAGCAGTTTATTATTCGATACAAAATATTTTTCCATAATAAATTTCTTTCCGTTTTTATTTGCTTCTTCATTATAGCATTATTATTTATAGATCAAGGAGGAGTTTTTTCAAGAAAGATAGTATCATTTATTAAAATCTGTTTATCGTCTAAAGTATAAAATCCTGTAGGAAGTAAAGGAAACCTATTGCTTTAAATAAAGTAGTCCCTATATAAAGAGATTAAATAAGATATTAAAAATTATATGAAACTAACATTACTAATACATATTAATGACTTGAATACGGCATGTTTGCACTAGGGTTTGTCTTGATCGTCCCTGAAGATTTCTAATATTTTTTATTTCAAATTTATCATCAATGTCTGGACATTAAAAAAACCTCTGGATTCTATATCTTCCAGAGGTTTCACTATTCTTAGAACCCGGTTAAGTTCCCCAACTAACTTTGGATAAATCACAGATCCTAGTTAAATACCCAACTAGTTTTGTAATGCCCCGTTAAAGTTTGGAGAACCTAAAAAAGCCATTTAACTTTACCATTTTTGACATTTTATCGATTTTGGTAACGTTAAACAGCTTTTTAATTTTATATACTATTCGAACTCAGTTCCTACATAACATTTTCATTTATATCGCATTGCATTTTATCAATTCTTTTATTCAACATTTACAAATTATACTAACTTTTTATCTTTTAAATTTTATAATGTACTCAAAATGTACTCGAATTAAATCATTTTTTCTAAAGTTTTTTCACTATTCATACTCGGTGTGTCTTTTGCTGTTCTAAACTCTATTTATGTAAGTTCTATGCAAATACACGTTGCTTTTTACTTCAATCACATATATTTAATAGATTTAAATTAAGTAAACACCGATATTAACTTCTGACTTGTAATAACCATCTGAAGAGAAGTAATCAACATCATCCGCACCTCTCATGTATACACAATGAAATATATTTATAATATTCCTTTATTAACCAATTGAAATTGTTTATACATTTAACTTATGTTAAGTTTAACAAATAAACCTTAAATATTTCTCTACAATTCGAGATACCTGGATTTCTACCGACATCCCAGTGGCTAACTTCACTTTATGCTCACTGGACATAAAGTCAGATATTATTTATTTTTAATAATATAACCATTCTAACCCACGTTTTTCAATCAGACTACTTTTTATTCTTTGGCTTTATTCCCCAGAATATCACATTCATGAGTATTACGATCAACAGCACTGCAACCATAGATACCCAGAATCCCATATTGAGTCCGAGCCATTCACAAGTTCCAAAAAGTATCATCCATAATTCATTCCAATTCAATTCTTTACACCTCCTAGAGCAGTTCGCCATAATGGCGGACATATGCCTTTTTCAAGCTTGTTGCCAACATCATATATAGTAAAATGCATGGAATCAAATATGCAAAGTAAGATACAGGTAAAGCCACAAAACCAAGTGCAGAACCAAATGGAGTGAATGGGATTACCGTCAAAACTGTTATACCAGTCATGGTAAGGAATGTTAGAGGTGCTGATGCACGGCTCTGGATAAATGGAAGTTTTGGTGTACGAATCATATGGATAACTAATGTCTGGCTCCACATAGATTCCACAAACCATCCTGCCTGGAACATTCCGATATAATGTGCCTGCATAGCAGCAAGCTCTGCACCACTGTAATGAGCTGCCAGATCATTGAAAAGAATGCCCTTTGAAACAAATAACGGACAGAATACAAAGTATAGAAAAATATAAGTCGTAAAATCAAAAATCGAACTTGTAGGTCCAATCCAGATCATAAAACTTCCCACACTGGAAGCATCCCATTTACGTGGTGTTGCAATAAACTCTTCATCTACATTATCCCATGGGATTGCTGTACATGACAGGTCATAAATCAGGTTCAAAAAGATTAGATGCACACTCATCATTGGAAGAAATGGTAACAGTGCCGAAGCAGCTAATACAGAGAACATATTTCCAAAGTTAGAGGAGGCCGTCATCTTGATATATTTGATCATATTGGCATAAGTTTTACGTCCCTCTATGATTCCCTCTTCCAGAACCATCAGATCTTTTTCCAGCAAAATGATATCTGCGGATTCTTTCGCCACATCTACCGCAGTATCTACGGAGATACCGATATCAGCAGCTTTCATGGCAGCGGCATCGTTGATTCCATCACCCATGAACCCTACGGTATGACCGTTTTCTCTGAGAACTGAAACCACGCGCGCTTTCTGATCTGGTGTAAGCTTTGCAAATACCTCTGTTGTCTCTACTGCTTCTGCAAGCTGATCATCTGTCATATGATCCAGATCAGACCCCAGAAGCATGTTACGTACTTCAAGTCCTACCTGTTTGCAGATTGTACGTGTTACCTTATCATTATCACCTGTCAGAATCTTTGCCGTTACGCCATGAGCTTTCAACGCCTGAATTGCATCTGCAGTAGATTCCTTCGGTGGGTCAAGAAATGCCAGATATCCAATCAGCACCATATCACACTCATCTTTTATTCCAAATGCACCCACTGGAGAAGGATTACTTTTTTGTGCAATAGCAAGTACACGGAATCCTTTGTCATTCAGTTCATCTACTGTTTTCAGAATACACCCACGAACCTCTTCTGTAAGTGGATGTACAGTACCATCATACTCTGCAAAAGAACAGATGGAGAGCATTTCTTCTACAGCTCCTTTTGTCACCATCTGCGTTTTTCCTTTTTTATCCTGTACTACAGTAGTCAGACGACGACGTGTAAAATCAAATGGAATCTCATCTACCTTCACGTAGTTTTCTGACAGATCAAGGAGATTTGAGTCTGCCGCCTCTTCTTCCTCTGTTCTGTGAATGATCGCCAGATCCATCAGGTTTTTATAACCTGTCTGGAAGTAGCTATTTAAATATGCATGACGCAATACTCTTGTATCATCTTCTCCATTTACGTTCAGATGATATTCCAACACAACCTTATCCTGTGTCAATGTTCCAGTTTTATCTGTGCAAAGAATGTCAATGGCTCCAAAATTCTGGATAGAATTCAGATTCTTAACAATCGTCTGCTTCTTGCTCATGGAAACAGCCCCTTTCGCAAGACAGGTTGTTACGATCATTGGCAGCATCTCCGGAGTCAGTCCGACAGCCACAGAAATACCAAACAGAAATGCATCCAGCCAATCTCCCTTTGTGATACCATTGATAAAAAATACCAGTGGAACCATGACCAGCATAAAACGGATCAGAACCCATGACACTGCATTCACACCTTTGGTAAAGTTGGTTTCCACTGCTTCACCTGCAATCGCAGATGCCATGGACCCAAAAAATGTACGGTCTCCAGTACAAATAACCACTGCAGTTGCACTTCCAGAAATCACATTGCTTCCCATAAAAGAAATATTGCTATAATCAGTGATGGTTTCTTTCTGTGCACATACCTTCGGTGTCTTTTCCACCGGTTCACTTTCACCTGTTAAGCTTGCCTGACTGATAAATAGGTCTTTTGCATCCAAAATACGGACATCTGCCGGAATCATATCGCCTGCTGAGAGATGTACAATATCTCCTACAACTAGATCGTCCATAGGAATCTCAATTTTTTTCTGTTCTCTTCTTGTGACGGTACAAGTAGTTGTGATCATGGATAACAGTTTTTCTGCTGCATTTCCACTTCTAGATTCCTGTACGAAGCGAAGCGTACCAGAAATCATAACCATGGTCATAATGATCACCACTGTTAAAGGATCAAAATCTTCTGGGGAGCTTCCAAATAGAGCAAAATATGGAAAAACCATATCTGTCATAGTAGAAACAACTGCCAAACATAAAAGGATTGCTGTAAATGGATTGACAAATGCTCCAGCCAGACGTTTTGCGATGGACTGTTTCTTCTCATGAGTTACTTTATTCGTTCCATATTTTGTTCGGCTAATGGATACATTTTCCGTATCCAGCCCACAAAGTGTTGTGTGTAAACTCTTCAAAACCGTCTTAATCGGATTGGTGGCCGCATGTTCGATGCAATATTTCTGCTCATCACGAATCACAGCCTGTTGCGTTGCCTGACGAATAGTCATACGATTTTCTTTCTTATTCATTGCTTCTACCTCCTTTTTTTATAATATCGATCACTTTTCTCGATATACCAAAGATCAAATCCCGCCACAATAAACCATACGATCATAGTAGACACAAACCAGTGATTTTCAAAACCTGTCCATAGACCTTTCAGCATAAAAATCAGACCATTTAATACAATGACTTCACCGATGTTGCGGCAAAGTGGCACAATTTCGATTGTCTCTTTCTCTTCCTGTGGCATGTTTTTCCAGGAAGAGAGATGAATATGACCTTTTCCACATGCAAACATAAAACCGGAAATTGTGAAAATTAGGCCAAAAAAGATACAGGTTAAATTCATAGTTTTCTTCTCCTTTCAATGATCCCTCTCATTATGAGGTTATTTATTTTCTGAAGCCTAATAAGCAATTTCACCATAGCAATAGTCAAAAAAAACCAAACAATAACAGATATTTGATACCAGAGCTGTATCACAATAATTCTGTGAGCCGGAAATATAAAGCTCATGCAACTGCATGCAACAGTGAACAAAATATAAAAAATGAAAAAAATTATCTTTCTTTCCCTTTTGATTTTTTTCAACTATAACACCTCCCAACCTGCACTGATTACTTCTGGAAGTTCCAATGCCTGACCGACAATACCTTCCAGAACATTCCTTTTTGATTTTCCTGCAGAACAATACTTCGCTCTTATCTCTACTTTATCCCCTACAACATCTCCACTTTCCAAATGATTCAGATACAAGTTCTTACTGAAATTGCTATTAATCAATAAAAGTCGTATTTCCAGTTCTGCATCTTCTTGACAAAGTACCGTTATGCAGTACTCTTTTTCAGATTCATCTCCGACAGCAATCGGATTAAGTTTTCTTGCAAGCGGACGTAGGATCAGATTCGAACCAATCAAAATACCCGCTGCAGAAGCTGCCATTGTAAACATTCCTGTGCTGGCAAGAATGCCAATTGCCGCTGTACACCAAAGTGTTGCTGCTGTGTTCATTCCTCTTACCGTACCGCTGTCTTTAAAAATCACGCCACTACATAGGAATCCAACGCCGGAGATAATGCTGCTTCCTACACGAAATACCTGATCAGAATCATAAAGCATTGGAAATAAGGTAAAAAAACTGGTTCCCATGCAGATCAGAACGTTAATCCGTATTCCAGCTGGATGCCCAGTTAACTGTCTTTCAAGCCCAATCAAAAATCCAAGTAACACAGACAAGGAAATTCTTAAAACAAAACCTGTATATACCATACATACCGCCTCCCTTCGACCTAAACAGAATACAAAAAAAGCAAGAAGAATCACATGACTAAAGTCTTGCGATTTCCTTGCAATTTAGCAAGAATCACAAAAAAAGGCGGACCGAAAATACGCCACCTATTTTATACCTTCTCATTAAATTTATATCCAACACCCCAAATCGTTATAATATACTTTGGTTCATCCGGATTTGGTTCAATCTTCTTTCGTAATTTCCGAATAAATGCCATGATATTGCTGTCATCTAATAGATAATCTTCAGACCACACTGCCTTATATATCTGCGCCTTTGTAAATACTTCTCCTCGGTTTTCAGCTAGAAAATACAAAATATCAAATTCCTTAGGAGTAAGAGAAACCACTTGCCCCATCTTAATAACGCTCCTACTTTTCGGATTAATCACTAATTCCCCAATTTTAATCTCATCTGAAAGATTGAGAGATGCAATTTCTGAATTCTTTACAGTGCTGAGCAGTAGTGAATTTACCTCTCCACTCACCATATCATAGATACCGGAAAGCAGTTCTTTCGCATTGTCACTTTCTGGTGGTTCTTTAATTAGCTTTTGAAGGAACCATTCCTGTAGGATAGAATCCATGGATATAACACTGATGTTCTTTTTCACGATGGTTTTCCTCCTTTCAGATTAGCTCATGAAATTTCTTCTGATAAATAGTTTTGACCATCGTAGTCAGAAGCATATAGAGCAAGACTATAGCAAATAAAAACAGGAAATATTTTGTTGGTAATTTCGTCAAACCTACAATGCTTGCACTTTGGGTAAAAGTAAGTGCCGTAAAAGCAATAATTCCTGCAAATGTCGTACAAACAACCGGAATGGAAGGCCTGCTCTGTACAAATGGTATCTTCCTTGTTCGAAGAAAATGAAGAATCAAAACCTGCGTCCACATGGATTCTAAAAACCATCCTGTCTGAAACAAAGCGACATATTGCGACTGCATCACCGGGTCTACCATGTTCAGATACGTTGTTCCGCCACACAACAATGGACAGAGAATATAATACAAAAACAAAAATGTAACGATATCAAACACCGAACTGATGGGACCAAAAAACAACATAAATCGTCCCAATGTCTTTCCAGACCAGTCTCTTGGAGAGAGTGTTTCTTCCTCATCCACATTATCCCACGGAAGGATGATACATAAAACATCATACAACAGATTCAATAATAAAATCTGCAAGGATGTCATTGGCAAAAACGGTAAGAATGCACTAGCACATACAATAGAAAAAATATTACCAAAGTTGGAACTTGCCGTAATCTTAATGTATTTGAGCATATTTGTAAATGTTTTACGCCCCTCTATAATTCCTTGTTCCAATACACCCAAATCCTTTTGAAGCAATACCACATCTGCTGCATCTTTCGCTGCATCTACTGCCGTATCTACTGAAATACCAACGTTCGATTCACAAAGAGCCGGAATATCATTGATTCCATCTCCCAGAAAACCTACTGTATGACCATTTTTCCTTAAAGCAGAAACAAGACGGACTTTCTGCCTAGGTGTTAATTCTGCAAATACATGAATTTTTTCTACAGTGTTGCCAAGCTCATCATCCATCATCTGATCTAAATCAGCACCTGTCAATATGATTTCAGACGGGATCCCGACCCTTTGACAAATTGAGGCTGCCACGTCAGCCTGATCACCTGTTAATATTTTTGGTGTCACTTGCAGTCTTTTCAAAGCTTCCACAGAAGTCTTCGCTGTTTTTTTGGGAGCATCAAAAAATGCAAGATATCCCATTAGGATCATATTATTTTCATCTGTCGGTATGATCTGATCCTGTTTTTCAATCTTTTTCTTTGCAACAGCAATTACTTTCATTCCATCCTGTAGCATCTCATCCACTACGGAAGCTACGCTTGACATTCTGTCTTTCTCCATTGGAAGGATTTCGCCACGAAATTCCACATGACTGCACCGAGACACAATCTGGGAAATATTCCCCTTCATAATAAGCTGATGATTCCCATCTTTATCTGTCACCAGTGTGCTGACGAGCTTTCTTGAATAATCAAATGGGATTTCATCCTCTTTCTGATACCACATGAGAAGATCAGCAAAATGCTGTTCACGCCCAGGCATCGTCTGACAGGCAAGAATTGCATTATCAATTGGATTACATACGCCGGAATGATAAGCACTGTTTAAAAAAGCAAGATCCAACACCTGACTACTCTCATTCCCCAGCACATCCATATAGTATTCCAATAAAATGCTTTCGTTGGTTAGTGTTCCAGTTTTATCCATACAGAGTACATCCATACTGCCAAACCCCTGCATAGCATTGATATCTTTAACGATTGTCTGTTTTCGGCTCATGCCAAGGCTTCCCCTTGCAAGACAAGCTGTAATCACCATCGGAAGCATTTCCGGCATCAAGCCAACAGCTACAGACAGCGCAAAGGCGAAGGATTCCAACCACCTACCACCTGTGATCTGCAATAATATGAATACAATAGGAATCAATACCGCAATAAAACGAAGCATGACCCAGGCAATGGAATTTGCTCCTTTTTGAAAAGTCTGTTTTTCATCTGGATCTTCTTTCGTAAAACTGCCATAAAGTGTGTCTTTCCCAACTGCAAGCACAATCCCCTCACCTTTTCCGCTGATGACAGTCGTTGACATAAATGCAAGATTTTCAAGACTAGTCAAAGATTCTGAATCACTGTAACTTAATACCTTTGCTTTTTTTTCCAGAATCGCACTTTCGCCAGTAATTGCTGCCTGGGAGAGAAATAAATCACTTACTTTAGTAAGTCTCAGATCAGCGGGAACGCGGTCGCCAGCCGAAAGCAGAACAATATCTCCAACCACCAGTTCCTCAGCTGAAATCTCTTTCACTTCTCCCCCTCGCCGTACGGTAATGCTTTCATGTATCAGCTGGTTTAGCTGTTTTGATGCATTCTTTGCACGCAGTTCCTGAATCAAACGGATTATTCCACTAATCAAAATCATTGAAAAGATAATAACAGCAGTCGTTGCATTTCTGGTAAAATCCGATACTAGAACCACATCTGTAGCCAATGAAATGATTCCAAGAACTAAAAGAATGATATTAAATGGATTGATAAATGCACGCCGCAATAGTCGTAACATGCTATCATTTCTTTTTTGCGAGAAACTATTTATTCCATACTTCTCGCTCATCAATTCAACCTGTGATTCTGACAGGCCTTCCCCGGATATCTGTAATTCCTGATATATTTCTGATACTTCTCGATAAGCATATTTCTTAATACAAAAATCAGTCAGTGTAGCTTTAGGCATATGGGCTTGCCCCCTTTCTCAATACTGATATATTTATTTTAACATTATCTAAAGAAACTCCATGCTTAAATCCTTGCTTTTTTCTTGCAATTACATTGATAATTAACTTCTACACAGCCCCTTTAAAACCAATAAAGCCAGCACTGGATATCAAAATCCTACACTTCCTTTATTAATTTTGATAAAGGTATTTCTTGTTTTAATTCGTGGAATTCAAAATCTCCTACTATGTTATATTTGATTTCTTTCATGCTTTTATCCTCCTATCTTGTACTCTTTGTTTGATTATCTTTTGCGCTAGTCTTTCAATATCTTTATCTAAGTTGCAATTTCTGCTGTACTTACAAGTTTTGATTTGAAGTCTTAGCTTCTTGTTTTCCGGTGTAAATAGCTTTGCTTTTGCGGTTCATTCTTCTTTTTCATCCATTATTCTTGTTTGAATTCATCATCTTGGTTGCTACGTTCTAAAAACATTAGTGCGTATTTTTGCAAATCAACCAGAAAAAAAACTCTCCTTACTACATTTCAGTAAAGAGAGTTCTTAATCTTAATAAATATTATTTTACCTTCAATCCACCAGGAATTATTCGACTTATTCGAACTCTATGATAATCATACAAATCAAGAAAAGACTGTATCCTATCCATAATCAGATTTACTAAATATAATTTCACTGAGTAGACCTTTTTATAATAGTTTTTTGAAATAGCAACAGTTGTACCAAATATTTTTAAAATTATTCTAATCTTTATATCTTATTGAATTAAAAAACCACCATTCAAATCAGCAAAATGGTAGTCTTATTAAAAAGTCATTTTAGCCTATTGTTCATATCATCCAGTAGATCTTGTAGAGTAATGGAATCCATCTTTTCACGCATTACCTCTTGGATAGCAAATAGTCTATTATCCAGTACTGCATGAACATTGCGACCAACTGGACATTCTGGATTAGGGTTTTCATGAAAACTAAATAGTTCTTCTTTTTTTTCAACGGCATCAAAAATAGTTAGAAGTGTTATTTCTTTAGGGTCTTTTGCAAGAGTGGCACCACCTTCGCCAGCTTTCACATTAACCAGACCCGCACTTTTTAACTGTCCCAAAGTATTACGAATAATTACTGGATTAACATTAACGCTTCCGGCAAGAAATATGGATGTTGTCTTTTCCTTTCCCTCAAACTCAACGAGTGCTAATAAAATATGTACTGCAATGGGAAGTCTAGAAGAAAATTTCATTTTATCACCTACCTTTTTTATTATAGGAAAGGCTAGTTATAATGTCAACGATTACAACTAATAAAAAAATGCGTTGTAAATCTTGACATTACACCTAAGAGGTGATATCCTTTGATTGTAATCGATGGTATTACAACAATTTCTTAAATGATTTTTGAAAATTCCTTTTACGTTATTTATCTTCGCAAAAAGGAATTAGAATCCTTTCAAAGATTGGTGAATAATCTGTTCGTTTTATTCCCCATATAAACCCCTCTCTAAATGCAAAATAATTGCCATATAAGTACTTTTTAAGGATGACATTTATATTGAAAGATCATGCATTGAAAAACCAAGTTAGACCTTGTTCCATAAAATGAAATCTGAACCATAAAAGAACAAGAATCAAGTTAAAAAAAGAAATACGTTGTAAGAAACGAATTACGAAAAGCAAATAAAACAAGAAAAGGAGATTATTAGTATGAGCAAAGTATCTGAATTTTTAACTGAAAACCCTGTACAGTATTTAGCAACTGTATCTTTGGATGGAAAAGCAAAATGTCGACCATTTATGTTTAGTTTTGAAAAAGATGGAAAATTATGGTTCAACACAGGTAACTTCAAAGATGTTTACAAAGAATTACAAGCAAACCCTTATATTCAAATCAGTGTAGCATCTCCAACTTATCAATGGATTCGTCTTAGTGGTAAAGCCGTGTTTGTCGATGATAAAGCAATTAAAGAAGCTGCTTTAGAAAATCCTATTGTAAAAGGAAACTATAAAACTGCAGATAATCCAGAATTCGAAGTTTTCTATTTAGAAGATGCTCACGGTGTGATTGCAGATTTTTCTGGTAACCCACCTTATGAGTTTTAAGATCAGAAACTAAAAAATATCAACATATTATAATCTTCAGGGCGGGGTGAAATTCCCCATCGGCGGTAGAGTCCGCGAGCCAATAGGCATGAATCGGTGAAACTCCGATACCGACGGTTATAGTCCGGATGAAAGAAGATATCGTACCCTGGGGTCTTTGTATCCCAGGGTATTCTTTTTAACATCGCAAGCCCTCTTGGAGAACAGGAGAATAGCCATGATAAAAAAACTAACAATCAAAAACAAATCAAGAACATTTACTAACACAAGAATATTGACAGGAATAGCCATGTTATCCGCTGTTGCTTATGTATTACAATTTATTGAATTTCAATTACCCCTTTCCCCTTCATTTGCAAAATTTGATTTTTCTGAAATCCCTGCCTTTTTAGGTGGTTTTGCATATGGTCCAATCAGTGGCATCACAATTGAATTCATCAAAAATTTCTTACAGTTAACATCCACTTCGACAGGCGGAATCGGCGAACTTGCTAACTTTGTAATCGGAAGTTCTCTAATTGTTCCAGCTTCCCTTCTATACCAAAGAAACAAAACGAAAAAATCAGCAATCTTAGGATGCCTTATTGGAAGTATCTTGAGCGGCTTTGTTGCGGCAGCCATGAATTATTTTGTGTTATTGCCTCTATATGAAATCTTTATGCCACTGGATCAGATCATTGCTGCATTTGCTCAATTCTTTCCATTTATCCAAACAAAACTCGATGTTGTCCTATATAATGCTTTACCGATGAATATTTTAAAAAGTGGTTTGATTACATTAGTCACAATATTCATATATAAACCGCTATCGCCATTTCTAAAAAGATATACATCCAAATAATTCTATTAAGGAACAGGAGGAGCATTATGAATACTCAAGAAATATTGACATATCTACAAAAAGAAATCCACTCTACTGTCTTTGCGACTGTCGATGAAAACGGACTTCCTCAAACTTGTGTAATCGATTTGATGTTGCTTGATGAACAAGGGTTATATTTTCTAACTGCCAAAGGAAAAAGGTTTTATCAACGATTGATCAAACAGAAATATGTTTCCCTTACGGGTATGAAAGGGAAAGACACAAGAAGCACCATTTCCATATCCTTGCAAGGAAAAATCAAAAGTATAGGTCAAGAGAAATTAGAGGATATTTTTGAAATGAATCCTTACATGAATACCCTCTATCCAACACAAAAAAGTCGTGAAACGCTTGAAGTATTTTGTATCTATCAAGCACAAGGCGAATACTTTGATTTAGGACAAAATCCAGTTTACCGCCAGAATTTCGCCTATGGAAATGCAACAATACACGAAACTGGATATCAAATCGATCAAACAAAATGTATCGGATGCCAAGGATGTCGAAGTGTTTGTCCATCCCAATGTATCAGCAAAAGCAGACCAAGAGTAATAGATCGAAGTCATTGCCTGCACTGTGGAAACTGTTATCGTGTCTGTCCAGTAAACGCTGTACAAAAATTGGAGGTTTAAACATGAACCAAGAAAAACGACGACTAATTCTCATTCAATCTTTATTACATGAAAACCCACTATATAAATCCATTCAAATTCCACAGGATGAAAAGGAACAAAAACAACTTTTAAGAAGCTTAATGAATATTCGAGAAGCTTCACCGATTTCTTTAAAATTTCAAAAAATTCAGGATGAATATCTACAGGAAGAAAACAAAAACAGGGGAATCATTAAATTATCTTCTTTAAATCAAATACAAAAAGATATTTATTTATGGCGTGGAGATATCACACGTTTAGAATGTCAAGCAATCGTAAATGCTGCAAATAGTGGTATGACTGGCTGTTATCAGCCTTGTCATAATTGCATTGATAACTGTATACACACATATGCCGGTATCCAACTACGAAACTATTGTAATGATTTGATGGTAACACAAGGTCATGAAGAACCTATTGGAAGTGCAAAAATCACTCCTGCTTTTAATCTACCTTGTAGATTTATTATTCATACTGTAGGCCCTATTGTGCAAGGCCAATTAACTAATCAGCATTGCCAACAACTCCGATCTTGTTATCGAGCGTGTCTGGAATTAGCAGATGCCTATCACATACAAAGCATTGCCTTTTGTTGCATTTCAACAGGAGTTTTCATGTTTCCTAATGAAAAAGCAGCAGAAATCGCTATTCATACTGTAAAAGACTATAAAGCCGAAACTGGCAGCAGAATCGAGGTGTTATTTAATGTTTTCAAAAAACAAGATGAACAAATCTACCGAAAATTACTTGGTTAAATTACAAGAAGCTTTCACAAAATCTGATGCTATACTTATTGGAGCAGGATCTGGATTATCTACTGCAGCCGGGTTTACATATTCCGGTAAACGATTTGAACAATATTTTTTTGATTTTGCCCAAAAATATCCAATCCGAGACATTTATTCTGGTGGTTTCTATCCGTTTGAAAGTTTTGAAGAATACTGGGCGTGGTGGAGTCGACATATCTGGATCAACCGATATATGGATCCAACCAATCTAGTTTATGAACACTTATATTCGCTTGTCAAAGATAAAGAATATTTTATTTTAACTACCAATGTTGATCACTGTTTCCAAAAAACAGGCTTTCAAAAAAATAAACTATTTTACACACAAGGCGACTATGGTTTGTTTCAGTGTAGTCTTCCTTGTCATGATGAAACATATGACAACGAAGCAATCATACGTAAAATGATCGAATCACAAGGATTCACAATAGATTCCCAGAACAATTTAATACTAGAAAAGAAAGATTCTTTAAGGATGCGTATACCTACTGACTTAATTCCCTATTGTCCAAAGTGTGGAAAACCTATGACGGTTAATCTTCGCAGTGACAGTACTTTTGTCGAAGATGCAGGTTGGAATGCAGCACAAAAGCGTTACATGAATTTCATATTAGAACATCAACAGGGAAACATTTTATATCTAGAATTGGGCGTTGGAGCAAATACGCCTGCTATCATCAAATACCCTTTCTGGCGTATGACTTTTCAAAATAAAAACGCCACATACGCCTGCATCAATTATGGAGAAGCCATGGCACCTATTGAAATCAAAAAACAAAGCATTTGTATTAACGCAAGCATAGATCAAGTGATTTCAGAGTTGGATATTCAAACCACCTCACATTAATTTGCAGGTTTTATACCTGCATTTTTTGACCTAAAACCTCTTTACAACAACCCACAGAGTAGAAAATTCTATATAAAAAGAATAATACAAAGTTAATGCAATAGTACCAAAGTAGTATCACCAAAAAATTTGACATTAAAAAAAGCCCGTAAAATACGGACTTTCTGACATTTTATATACTATTCGAACTCCGAAATGAAACGATTATAGTGAACATATTTGTTAACATTTTGCATACTATTTAACTAATTTTAGTAAGTTTTCCGTGTAATCACCTTAACAATATAAACTAGTGGTATCAAGATGGTAGCAAAAATCTAGAATGTTGATATTTGTTAAAATATTTAACCTCTCTCATCTGTTGTATATACATGGATTGAATCCAAAATCTTTATAACATCGTCAATTAAGTTTTCTACTATTTCTTTTGAAATTTTCAATTTCTTAAATGGATTCTTTTAGATAAACGATTTTAAGATAAATCTATATATTCAATGCTATTTATTTTTTCAATTTCTTCTTTTGTTAGTTCATTGCATAAATCATTAATAAATAATAACGATTCTTTTGTTAAAGATAATAGACATTTAATATAAATATTATTGTACTGATTATAAAATTTTTTATCTTGTGGCATCAATTTATCAATTGTACTAATATGATGTATATCTCCTGAATACAAATGATACATGAATGAATAACCATACTTCTTTGCAAGCTTTCCATAACTTCTATGTGTATTAAAAACTTTTAGAATTCCTTTATTCCCTTCATTTAAATCATCTATCTCAATAGGTTTTGCACCAACGTGAATATTATGAGATTGTATCATCGCCTCAACAATTTTATATTCTGGAATATTCTCATTTTCTATTTCTTTAATAATACATATTTGCTCAATCATTTGCCTTGCAATCGTTGATAATAAAGAAGTATATAAATATTTACTTTTTAATAGTTTACATAATTCGCTTGAAAGCATTAAAAAAGGAATATAAATAATTAGATTTTCTTTTTTTAGTGTTATATTCTCTTCTGTTGTTAAATCCTGAAAATATTTTGTAAGAGTTAAGCGATATATTATTGTAGATAACCAGTAAATCCTATTTATTTCTACACAGTGACTTTCATAACATATTTTTGATGTTAATAATTCAAAATATTCATTTTCAAACATTTTTTCATGTATTGAATCTTCAACATCTTCTCCATTTAAAAACTTTTCAACCTCTTTAATCATATACATTCTCCAAGATAATCTATAATTTTATCAATTAGTCAACTTTTTAATAGATTTAAAATATCATTTTACTTTATATTTTCAAAATAACATCGAATTATTATATATACTGAGATACAAAAGTTCTTATTTCATGACATTCTTATGAATACACTACTTACATGATTTATTCATAATAAAAATAATTACTCACTTTTTAATTTTAAGAGATAATAACACATACACACTAGCACAGAATATGTAAATCAGTTCCTTTCAATTTCCTGTCTATCATTCTTTCTTTTTTTGATGTATCAAACAATAAATATATAGTTATCTTCCGTTCCAAAATAGGAAAAAGATATATCGTCTAATTGTTTTTTTATATCCAAGAACTCACAGTCTAGATCCAGTGTTTTTACTGATATTACATTACCACTCATTGAATAAGTATGATTAGGTAGTACTATTTCATCAGTCTTTGCATAAAGCAACATACCTGAAACATCTCCAGTATTATGTGTATCAAGGTTTTTAACATAAGTGAAAATTTGATATAAATTACCTGAATGTAAAGTATTTACATCATAGTGTTTTTGCGTAGTATGAGAATAATATTTTGCATCTATGATTAATGTCTGCTTGCCTTTTTTTAGAATAATATCTGATTGCATAACAGGAAGCATTTCTATATATCCATCATCAGTATTCCAAGGAATTTGGGAAGCAGAAACCTCAAGTTCTTTATGTTCCTTTTTATAATACTCAAGGATAAATTTCTCATATAGCCTGTACATACGTTGTTCATCAAGAAAATCCATCAATTTTGTACTTCCATCAGTGTTCGTTTGCAGTAACCCTTTGAGAATCAGGTAGCAAATCGAAATTAGCATTTGATATGTTTGATTATTCCTGTTAAATTGAAGTTTCCAATTTATGCTCTCACAGTTCAAAGGTTCTACTTCTAAGAAATAAATCAGTAGTTTTCGAAGTTGTTTTTTTCTTCCTTTACTAATATCGCTTTTTATAAGCACATCCATTGTTGTACGGATAATACGATTCATATAAGCGTTTATTGAAAATTCATCAAAATTACATACTAGCTTTTTTCTCAACATCGATTGTTCTTTTATAGAAGCAGAAATATCAATCTTACCACGAATAGTGGATAATGATTCAGTATGTAAAACATACTCTTTCCCCAAGCCTCTTTTAATCTGTGATGATATTCCTTTTATCAAGATAGCTGAGCAAAGTTCCGCAACATTTTCAAATTCTTCTGTTGCGACTTGTTTATATCCTTGTTCATTTAAGATTTGAAACGCATAGGAAAGCATATAATATATGTTCTTTATGCGTATCATTTTATCGCGTTCCTTAAATTAGATGACCATTTCCTTACATTTGTAGGATCATCAAACCAATATTCTTTGATTAGCGGTATTACTTCATACTCTACAACTGATTTTAGCCATTCATCGGTGATTTCATCATCAGTACAGAAATAACTGTGTCCTATTCTGAAACCATCTCCCAAAGATTCATCTGATGAAATCTCGTTATTAAGCACTTCTATCTCACGAATCAGTTTTTCTAGTTTGGATGAGTTTTTTTCTTCTACATAATTTTGAAAACCTTCAGAAGAAAAAGCAGGTGCAAAATCAAAAAAGGCAAATCTTCTTCTTAATGCATAATCCATAAGAGCAAGGCTTCTGTCTGCTGTATTCATCATACCGATAATTCTTACATTTTTTGGAACAGTAAAATATTCATTAGAATAGAGTAGCTTTATTTTTTCTCCTCGCTTATCTTTTTCAATCAGCATCATCAATTCTCCAAGAATCTTACTCAGATTACCACGATTGATTTCATCAATAATGAAAAAATAAAGTCTCTCATTATCTTCTTCAGCTTCTTTGCAGAACTTATAAAACACTCCATTTTCCAGTTCAAATCCTTCATGAGTAGGTCTATATCCTTGAATAAAATCTTCATAAGAATAACTCTGGTGGAATTGAACCATTGCAACACGACTGGTATCTTTCTGTCCCATAATGGAATAAGCAAGTCTTTTCGCTGCAAAAGTTTTCCCAACACCCGGAGCGCCTTGTAAAATTACATTGTATTTTGCCTCAAGCAATCCAGTTAATGTATTGTATGTATCTTCATCCATATACACTTCATCAAGAAAATCATCTTTGGAATATGAAGGATATTTAATTTCTTTTTGCTCAGTTACTTCTTCAGGGGTATCTTCCGCCAACAAAGTAGTTAATTTTTCTACATAGTCAGGGTAAGAGGAAATATTTGTAAGTGTTTTCATCACCGCTTGTCCAGGATGTTCCCATTCACCCTTATTTTGCCAGTCAACTTTTCTTATATGCTTGTAAGTTTCTCTTGAGGTATCATAAATATAATCTGAGATAACAACACCTTTGCCAATAATCTTATACATGCCTTTTTTTGCAAAAATTACATCTCCTATCTTTACCTCGTTGGCAAACTGCCATAAACAATGAGCATCATTTTTGTATGAATAACTCGCATCATACACTTTTTTCATATAGTCTTTGATTTCTTCTTTCGATGAAAATTGTTTAAGGTTAGTAACATCGTCCCAACCAATACCCATAATTCCTTCATTATAGAATTCATCCCACATAACTGCTTTATCACCAGGTGAATATATCCAATAATTAGTTTCTTTTACATTAGAGTCAACAGATGAAGACGAAGTCCCGGTATTATTATTTTCATTTGTGGATTTCCATGCATAATATGACAATTCTGGAAAACTGTGATATGGATATTCTTCTTTCTTTAATGCATTTCTTGCTTGTTCACACATAAAAAAGTAACTTGCACCATCTGGAAGCCCTTTGTTTAAATTGGCAAAAATTGTAGTAAAATAATGTGGCATATTATCTACATCACTTAAAAATTCTCTGTTTCGTGAATCAAGATTTATGAATGTATTAGGTCTTATCCAATACAATCCCATTGTAATATTCCAATTTATACCTTTTTGCCTTCTTACTTCATCATAATATTTTTGTAAATTACTTTTGTATGGTTCGCTAAGTGTCTCTGAGTAGTGTATGGCATTATCGAATAATTCCCAAAGATTATCTATATCATGTACTCCTCTATCTTCCTTGAAAGAATAGAACGTTGCTTTTAGATTGTTTACAACTGGTATTCCATCAAAAGCAACTGGAATTTCTATTTTAACATCAAATATTTTTGCAATTGCTGTTAAAATTCTAATTCTATTATCGTTTGTTATACCTTTATTGAAAAGAGCAAAAATAGTGAATGGATCTATATCCTCAATTTCATTATTTGTTTCGAGTTTAGGTAATTTTAAATTTATGATCTTGTATATTTCTTTTACTTTTTCAATCAAGGTTATGCGATTATTCTTATATTGAAGCAGTATACTTGCAAATTTTGTATAGAAATTTACCCACTGATAATCTGCTTCTCTATCTGCTTTACTTTTGCATTCGGAAACTACTTGTTTAAATATATTGGATGCCAATGCATCAGTCATATCCACATTCCATCCTTGTTCCGTTAATCTCCAAATACCATATGTACTCTTATCAATATATCCACCTGAAACAAGGTAGTTACGAGCAAAAGCAACCTCATTTTCAAATTTATTAACTTTATTTTTTCCTCTCGTTTCCGAGAGTTCTTCCTCTGTTAAATGCTCATTTTTTGCAATAACAAAACGAACTTCCTGTGGCTTTCCTTGTCCGCCTAATTCACGCAATGCTGTCAATACCGGCTTCATCCAACGCAAAAAAGCAGCATTAGAAATATCATTTTGAGTTTCCATTTCAAATCCTCCTCAAATTAAACTTCCATCATATTATCCGTCCAAAGCTCACATTGTGTCATAACAGTTTGAACAGCATCTTCCATACCTTCTGGCGGATACTTATGCTTTTTCAACAGTTTTTTGATTAGCATACGCATTTTTGCTCTTGCCGACTCACGTTTTTGCCAGTCTATTGTTTTATTCTTACGAAGTGCATCTGCCAATTCTTTTGTAATTGCGATAAGCTCCTCGTTTTCGTAGAAATCCTTGATTGCTTGCGGTTTAGTCAATGCGTCATAAAATGCAAGTTCGTCGGCAGTCAATCCTAATTGATCTCCCTCTTTTTGCGCGGTAGCGATTTGCTTAGCAAGCTTCAACATTTCTTCAATAACTTCTTCATTGGTCAACATACCATTGAGATAAGCATTGAGAGAACGCTGCATAATTTCACTGAACTTTTCAGATTTAACTACATTGGTTCTTCGATAAACAAATACCTGTTCTGTAATCAGCTTTTTCAGTAGTTCCACAGCAAGATTCTTTTCCTTCATATTTGCAACTTCTTCAAGAAATTTAGGGTCGAATAACGAAAATTCTTCTTTAATATCTGAAAAAAGGTTAATGACACCATCGCTTTTGATACTATGCTTCAAAAGTTCATTGATTCTTGCATTCATTTCCGGCAATGAAATTTTCTTTCCAACACCTGTATTCGCGAGTCTTAAAACAAGTACACGTACAGATTCAAAGAAAGCAGCTTCGAATCTATCATCCTCATCAACAAGCGAAGAACAAAGAGACAATGCCTGGTGTAACATAAGGGCTTCTTTTACGAAAGAGTCTTTCTCATCGATCTTTTCTCTGTCCATAATAAAGTTGACAGCTCCACTGATTGTTTTAGCTCTTTCAAGGTCTGTTCCACTTTTAAATTTTGAATAGTCAAATCCGTGGAATTTGTCACGACATACCGATAACTTCTCCAAGAATTTCGGATATGCTACCTTAGCAACATCGGTGTCTCCATAATTCTTTTTATCACGAGATGTATAATCATTCATTGCCTGCTTTAATGCGGTAGCAATACCAACATAATCAACTACAAGACCCCCTTCTTTATCCCTGAATACACGGTTTACACGGGCAATAGCCTGCATTAGATTATGACCAGACATAGGCTTATAAACATACATAGTAGCAAGAGAAGGCACGTCAAATCCAGTCAACCACATGTCAACTACAATCGCAATTTTCAGTGGACTATTGTTATCTTTGAATTTTATCGCAAGCTCATCTTTGTGATGTTTGTTACCGATAATCTGTCTCCATTCTTCCGGGTCATTATTCCCGGAAGTCATAACAACAGCAACTTTTTCTGTCCAAGCTGGACGTAGTTCTAAAATGCGCTTATAAATTTTCATAGCAATAGGGCGAGAATATGCAACAATCATCGCCTTCCCGGTAAGCAAATTCTCACGGTTATTTTCGTAATGGTCGAGAATATCTCCTACAAGGGAATTGATAGTATTGTCGTTTCCGAGTACTGCTTCCATCTGTCCAAGCTCACGCTTGCTCTTTTCGATAACTTCATCGTCAGCATTTGCTGCCATTATGTCATACTCAGTGTCAATCAATTTTAAAGTAGCTTCATCAAGCTTTAACTTAATTACACGACTTTCGTAATACACAGGTCGTGTTGCTCCATCCTCAACAGCCTGCGTCATATCGTATATATCAATATAATCACCAAATACTTCACGTGTGCTCCGATCTTTTGAAGATATTGGTGTTCCAGTAAAACCTATATATGTAGCGTTAGGTAAAGAATTACGTATAATGCGAGCAGTTCCTACAACTCGTTTTGCAACATCCTCACCATCTTCATTTTTGGTAATCTTAATTTTTTCTGCAAGGCCATACTGTCCCCTATGAGCTTCATCTGCCATAACAATAATATTGTGACGTTCTGAAAGAGGTTCATGAGACTCCTCGAACTTCTGCATTGTTGTAAAAATGATACCATTTGCCTGTCTGCCAGCAAGAAGTGCTTTTAGATTTTCTCTGCTTTCCGCCTGCACCGGTTCTTGTCTTAAGAAATCTTTGCACTTTGCAAACTGTCCGTATAGTTGGTCATCAAGGTCATTTCTATCGGTAAGAACAACGATAGTAGGGCTATCCAAAGCTTCTTGAAGCAAGTGAGCGTAGAAAACCATTGAAAGGGATTTTCCACTTCCTTGAGTATGCCAGAATACACCGCCTTTACCATCTGTAACAGTTGCATGCTTTGTTGATTCAATCGCTTTTCTTACCGCAAAATATTGATGGTATCCGGCAAGTATTTTAAACGAATTTATCCCTTCATTTGAAAAACATATGAAGTTCTTTATAATATCGAGTAATCTTTCTTTTTGGAACATTCCTTCAAAGAAAGTGTCAAATTGTGCGTATTGTGTATTTTCATAGTTACCATCTTTAGTTTTCCATTCCATAAAACGATCTTCACCAGAGGTGATCGTACCAGCTTTTGAAGTCAGTTGGTCGCTCATTACACAAATAGCATTGTAAATGAACATTGACGGTATTTCCTGCATATAGTTTCTAAGCTGCCTGTATGCTTCGGAAGCATCTGTTTCTTCACGAGAAGGAGATTTCAGTTCGACCAGAACAACCGGCAGACCATTTAAAAATAGAATTATATCTGGACGTTTGTTACTATTCTCAATATAAGTCCACTGATTTGCCACAATAAAGGAGTTATTATCGGGGTTTTTGTAATCAACAAGATAGACGATAGAGGAACGCTCCTCACCGCCAACAAAATATCTTACCGGTATACCGTTTTGAAGAAAGTCCATAAAGACTGTGTTTTTCTGTACAAGTTCACCGTTTTCAAAGTTCTTCAGTTTAAAAACAGCGTCCTGAATAGCATCATCAGGCAACCCTCTGTTCAAACGATAAAGAGACTCAACTAAAACATCTTCATATAATGGACTATAAAAATCTCTTTCAATATCAGGACCATATACGTATTCATATCCTAAATCATTTCTGAATAGCTCGATTACAGAGTTTTCATAATCGGCTTCGGTATATATTCCCTGCATAATATCTCTCCTTTACTAATTTATTTTACTTGTTTTAATTTCTTAAAGTGGTCTTCTGGTCATATTCTAAACAATAATTTAGAGCAACAAGCTCAGGCTATTTTCAAGTCTTGGTTTGTTGATTTTGAACCATTTGATGGGCAAGTCCCTGATGTTTGGAAAAGTGGCGTGTTGGGCGATTTTGTCGAGATTAAGCGTGGAGGCTCACCTCGTCCAATTCAAAATTATTTATCGAATAGTGGGTTGCATTGGCTTAAAATATCTGATGCAACGAGTATCAGTTCGCCATTCATCAACGAAATCAAGGAATACATCATTGAGGAAGGTTTGAAAAAAACTGTTTTTCTCAAAGCAGGTAATTTAGTGTTGTCCAATAGTGCTACCCCTGGTTTGCCCAAAATTCTTGATATCGACACTTGTATACACGATGGTTGGTTGTATTTTCCGTCATCCAAATTATCAAATGAATACTTATATCTTTATTTCAAATATATTCGTAACAATTTGGTTGCACTCGGGAACGGAAGCGTGTTTACTAATCTAAAAACTGACATTTTAAAGAACTATCCAACTAATTTACCATCAGCAGATGTTTTGAATGAGTTCGATGGAATAATTAAGCCTATTTTCTCAATAATTCTTTCAAACACAAGAGAAACTAAGAGGTTAATTGAAATCAGAGATACACTCTTACCTAAACTTATGTCCGGTGAACTTGATGTGTCAGGCATTGAGCTTTAAGCCGCTAAATTATTGTTTATGCGCTTGTTTTCTTCAATTTTAGCATCTATACTAGAAAGTATGCTGCCTATTTGTTTCTGAATCCTTAATGGCGGGCATAAAAACTCATACTGTGAAAAACTACTTTTATTCACAATAGGTACAGCAGTTGAAGTCTTGCTGTGGAAATTAAGGATTTTCCCAAGTTCCATCATAACATAGTAAATAAAATCTACATCATATTTATTTTCATTAACAATGATTGAGTTTATTTGCTGATTCGTAACTGTTTCTTCAGTTGTTATCACAACTTTTCCCAAATCAGAACCAATACAGCTTACACAAACAGAATTTCCTGGAAGTGTAGCATTTTTTACAGTTAATCTTCCTTCCTCTGTGATATATTTTTTAGTCTCTCTAACATATTTTACAGTCATATCATCAGAAGGGGTTAAAAATGGTATTTTTCCACCATAGTATGAACTGTTGGATGTTTTTGGTGTTTTTCCGGTAATAACTTTACCAATATCACCAACTTTTGTTGTTTTCCATTCATTCATAACTGTTAATTTCCTTTCTATCCAATGTATTTTCGGTGAGCAATCTTAACATTACTTTGCTTTACCATTGCGTACTGCAAGGTTGTATCTATCTTCCTATGTCCCAAGAGCTGCTGAAGCTGCTCAATAGGCATTCCTTTATCTATTGCCATAGTTGCAAGTGTACGCCTAAACTTGTGCGGGTGTACTTTTTGCAAACCTAATCGTTTTCCATATTCACGCAGACGGACTTCAACACCGCCAATTTTCAACCTTTCGTGAGGTGACTTAAGTGATACAAACAGCGCCGGATTATCGTCTGTTCTGCTTTCTAAATAATTTTGTAAATGTATCTTAGTTCGAGCATCAAAGTAGACCACTCGTTCTTTGCTTCCTTTACCGAACACAATACATTCTCTCTCGTTGAAGTCAATATCATTTCGATTTAGCAATACCATTTCGCCGACACGCATACCTGTTGACGCAAGCATATCAATCATCGCCAAATCTCTTAGTTCCGTACAATTATCTCTCATAAGCTCTAACGCTTCATCCGAATATGTTTCCTTGATATTTGTTCTAGTTTTCACTCTATGTATGCGTCTAACCGGACTTTTCAGTATATAATCTTCATCCTCCAACCAAGAAAAGAAGCTTGATAAAATACGTCGAATATTATCTATCGTAACTTTACTTGAACCGTTTTTCTCTTGATAGTGAGTAAGATATTTACGAATATCATCTGTTACAATTTGCTTAACATTTTTTTGTAGTTCCGCAATCATAGCTTCTATGGTTGCCTTATAATATTTTAGAGATTTCTCAGAACAGCCCTCTATTCGTTTTGCAGATAGGAACAGTTCGACAAAGTCCTGCTCCGAGATTATCTCCGTATCTTTATTTTCTGTTACCTCATATTTCGCAAGAGTATATTTCAAAACCTCTTGCAATTTTTCGCTTTGTGCATTGTTTAGGAAAGGTAACATTTCCTGAACAACATCTTTAATCAAATTTTGTTTCACAGTCAATTCTCCTTTGAATAAATCTTAGAGAACGACAATGGGGCGGAAGTCCCCTGATATTAACTCCCGCCACCCACGGGAATTATGGGATATGTTATAAACAATAATTTAGCGGCTTAGAGGTCGATGTCAGACACATCAAGTTCACCAGACATTAGCTTTGGCAAAAGTGAATCTCTTAATTTAGCAAGTGTGCAATTCTCGGTCTCATTACTTTTCATTAAAGCAAATAGAGGAGATACTAATTCGTTGTATTTGCTCATTTCATCCTCATTCATAACAGGAATTGGCAACGACTTTATAGTGGTAAGACTAAGATTAGCTTGAACTGCTTGTTGAACTCTTTTTGAATAATAGTCATTGTGCCAATTTCCGATGAAGAAACTGTATAAATATGAAGGTGTTATCTTCTTTGTGTCAGGTCGAATTATAGCTACTGCCTGATTTGTATTTGCCGGTAAAATACTATCATCTACTAATGCAAATCTTCCTAAAGTTCCTGCAATAGTAAAAACAATATCGTTTGCCATTATAATTGAACGCTTTAACATCATATTAGTTTCTTCATCAATATAAGCAAACTTTCCGCTATCAATAGAATGGCTATCTAGTATAGATTCTGCTTTGATGAAATTTATACCCGAAGCGGTAAATGGCTTACCTAATGTTGTAGGTGTTGTGCCCTTTGTGATTACTTTACATAAGTCTTTTAAAGGAACAAACTGCATTTCTGATGGTTGTTCGCCACCAAAAGGTTCAAAATCAACAAACCACGACTTAAAAAGAGCTTTAGCTTGCTGCTCTAAATTATTGTTTATATTTGTATTTAATCTGATTTTTAAATCAAAGTCTCTAAGCAAACTTGCAATCTTTTTTTGCACTTCCTTACTCGGCAATGCAATATCGTATTCGCCGACAATTGACGGTGAAATATTTGCTTGACCGCCAGAACTATTCGCTCTCTTAATAAAATAACATTGAGTTTCCCAAGAAGATAAATAGTATGCAAGATATTCTAAATCAACCTCTTCGCTGATAGGTCTTATAATTGCTAATCGTTGATTTAACAGATAAGTGCCTTTCTCTCTAAACAAGGCAACTTTTCCGACCCAACTATCAGGGCTTCCATCAACTCTATTACCAGTCATTGTAATTACAATATCGCCCTTATTAATTTTATATTCTATTTTGCTATCTGCTATTTCTTGAGGAACATAACTTAATCCTTCTAATAATATCTTGTTTGGTTTGACATTTTTGATTTTAATTACAGGAACACCGGTTTGTGAGAAATCCTTACCCTTGAAAGCGTATCCATTTTTCAGAATACATAATTCTTTCAGTTTTTTATATATCATACCCCATTGCCCCCAGTTTCTTACGAATTTCGTCCTCCAACTCGTGTGACTTAGCAAACATATCTGATAATTCAGAGGTAAGACGAGTCATTTTCTCTTCAAACGGTTCTCCGTCGTCCTCTACTTCTTCAATTCCAACATATCTTCCCGGAGTAAGGATGAAATCTTGTTTCTCGATTTCCTGAAGATCGGCTACAGCACAGAAACCTTTTACATCTTCAAGCGTACCTTCTTGGAATGTCGTAAAAGTATCTGCCAGCTTTTGAATATCCTCATTGGTAAAATCTCTGTGCTTGCGGTCAACCATATACCCCATCTTGCGGGCGTCAATAAACAGCGTTTTTCCTTTCTGCTTTTTATTCTTAGAGATAAACCAAAGAGTTACTGGTATTGCAACGCTATAAAATAGCTGAGAGGGCAACGCAACAATACCTTCCACAAGGTCTGCCTGAATGATGTTCTTTCTGATTTCTCCTTCACCACTCGACTGAGAGGATAATGCACCATTTGCAAGCACAAGACCGATTTTTCCGTTGGGTGCCAAGTGATGTATCATATGCTGAATCCAAGCATAGTTGGCATTTCCGGCTGGTGGTGTTCCGTATTTCCAACGAACATCATCTTTCAACTTATCCTGTCCCCAGTTTGAAAGGTTAAAAGGTGGATTCGCCATAATGAAATCAGCTTTAAGTGTTTTATGCAAATCATTAAAGAATGTATCTGCCTGATACTGTCCGAAATCTGCGTCAATGCCTCGAATTGCCATATTCATTTTAGCCATTTTCCAAGTGTCTGCATTTGACTCTTGACCGTAAACAGCGATTTCTCCACGCTTACCACTATGTGCTTCGATAAACTTTGCACTCTGTACAAACATACCACCGCTACCACAGCAAGGGTCATAAACTCGGCAGTTCTTAAACGGTTTGAGTATCTCAACAATCGTTTTTACAATGCTTGAAGGAGTATAGAACTCGCCGCCCTTTACACCTTCATAAGCAGCAAACTGAGCAATACAGTATTCATAGGTTCTACCAAGAAGATCTTTACTTTCTTCAATATCACCCATATCCATATTTGTAAATAAATCAACAACATCACCTAATACACGCTTGTCTAAGTCAGGACTGGCATAATTTTTTGGCAACACATTTTTAAGTGTTGTATTTTCTTTCTCAATTGCTCTCATTGCATCGTCGATGACAGTTCCAATTTCTGGTGTATGTGCTACAGAAGCGATTTTTTTCCAACGTGCTTCTACAGGTACGAAAAAAATATTTTCCTCTGTGTAAGCATCCTTATCATCTTCAAACCCATCACCTTCGTCTATGAGCTGTTGATAACGTCTCTCAAAAGCACTAGAAATATAACGTAGGAAAATAAGACCTACAATGACTTTTCTATATTCAGCAGCAGGAATATGCCCCCAAAGAACACAAGCTGCATCCCATATTTGTTTTTCAAATCCAATTTTTGTATTATCTTTTTCCATTACTATTTCTCCTTATCTTCTGATATAAATTCAAGAATATCATCTATCTTACAATTCAAAGTACAACATATTTTTCCTAGTACATCTAATGAAACATTCTGATTTCGAGAAAGTCGCGCCATCGTATTTTGACTAATACCAGCCATCTTAGCAAATTCCATTTTTCTAATTCCTCTATCAATCAATAATTTAAAAAATTTGTTGTAACATACTTTCATAGACTATCCTCCATACTATTTATAATTATATATTTTATTTGTAATCATTTATATAGTTTTCTTGCACTTTTAAAAGTTTTTTATTAATTTCGATAATATAATTGCTATTTCTACAATTCAATTTAGTCATTTTTAAGGCAAATGACTAAATTGAATTTTAAAATGATTAAATTAAAAGAAGTAGGTTACCCTACTTCAATCTATTTCATTCCAAATAATTTCTTCTACACAACTCTTAATATTATTCATTTCCTGAACCCATTTCATTTGATCTTGTTCTTTCAATTCCTTAGTTATATTTCTTGATACTTTGTATTGTTCGATAAGGATTTCATATCGTTGATTTAATTCTTTATCCACACGTATCAATTCTTCATTCAGTTCATCTTTTGCTCGTAAGGCTAGATAATGACCTGGATGTATTTCTTTTAATATTCTTTGATATTCTCTTCCAAATCTTGATAAATTTGGTAAAGGTCTTTCTTGTTTTAATGATGGAATTTCATAATCTCCTACTCTGTTATATTTGATTTCTTTCATGATTTATCCTCCTATCTTGCATCTCTTTGTTTGATTTTCTTCTGTGCTATTCTTTCAATGTCTTTATCAAAGCTACGATTTCTAATGTTCTCACACGCTTTGATTTGAAGCCTTAGCTTCTTGATTTCTGGTGTAAATAACTTGGCTCTTGCTGACCATTCTTCTT